>Ga0208356_1000001_pt1 | contig 432659 bp, 448 predicted proteins | sample NGESurshal072012_4_FD_184467 | JGI IMG/M metagenome (GOLD analysis project Ga0208356, IMG submission 184467) | Arctic peat soil microbial communities from Barrow, Alaska - NGEE Surface sample 53-1 shallow-072012 (SPAdes) | ecosystem: Environmental > Terrestrial > Soil > Wetlands > Peat ... | reverse complement strand
CTAAGCCCCGGTAAACGGCGGCCGTAACTATAACGGTCCTAAGGTAGCGAAATTCCTTGTCGGGTAAGTTCCGACCTGCACGAATGGCGTAACGACTTGGACGCTGTCTCAACGATAGGCTCGGTGAAATTAAAGTCTCGGTGAAGATGCCGAGTACCCGCAGCTAGACGGAAAGACCCCGTGAACCTTTACTGCAACTTGATATTGGAGTCTGGGGTATCTCGCTCAGGATAGGTGGGAGACTTTGAACCAGTGGCTTTGGCCGCTGGGGAGTCACCCTTGAGATACCACCCTTGGTAGTCTGGGCTTCTAACACCACGCCGTGATCCGGGTGGTGAACAGTGTCAGGTGGGCAGTTTGACTGGGGCGGTCGCCTCCTAAAGAGTAACGGAGGCGCCCAAAGGTTCCCTCAGCACGGTTGGAAATCGTGCGTAGAGTGTAAAGGCAACAAGGGAGCTTGACTGCGAGACCGACGGGTCGAGCAGGAACGAAAGTTGGGCTTAGTGATCCGGCGGTAGCAAGTGGAAGCGCCGTCGCTCAACGGATAAAAGGTACTCCGGGGATAACAGGCTTATCGGTTCCAAGAGTCCACATCGACGAACCGGTTTGGCACCTCGATGTCGGCTCGTCGCATCCTGGGGCTGGAGTAGGTCCCAAGGGTTGGGCTGTTCGCCCATTAAAGCGGTACGCGAGCTGGGTTCAGAACGTCGTGAGACAGTTCGGTCCCTATCTGCTGTGGGCGTTGGAGAGTTGAGAGGAGTCATCCCTAGTACGAGAGGACCGGGATGAACGTGCCGCTGGTGTATCTGTTGTCCTGCCAAGGGCATCGCAGGTTAGCTACGCACGGAACGGATAACCGCTGAAAGCATCTAAGCGGGAAGCCGTCCTCGAGATGAGCTCTCCCATCCCCTTGAGGGAGTAAGACCCCTGGTAGACCACCAGGTTGATAGGCCGGCAGTGTAAGCGCAGTAATGTGCTCAGCTGACCGGTACTAATGGGTCGAGGGCTTGACGGATATTTCAATTACTTACTCTGAAGGCCTTGTGCAGTTTTCAAGCTCCACCGGGGCGGTCTCGCAAAATTCCGGTGGCACATAGCGAGTGGGAGACACCTCTTCCCATTCCGAACAGAGCAGTTAAGCCACTCTGCGCCGATGGTACTTGGGGGGCAACCCCCTGGGAGAGTAGGTCGCCGCCGGTTCTTTCTGAGAGGCCCGGGTCGCGCAGAGTCGCGGCCCGGATGCCTCCGAATCAGCTGCCCCTTAGGGACGGAGAAGGAAGGGGCCGTCGATTTGGTGCCGGCGTCGTGGCCGCGGTTCTTCGCTGGCCAGGACCAAGGTGGGGGCGCCGGGGCGGCGTCGCTGGCGCGGCGGGGATGGGCTCGGCCGGCGGTGGCGGGTCTCGCAGCTGGGGGCGGGCTTGCCCGCGGGCTCGACGCCGTACTCGCCGAGGGTGGCGAAGTCGATCAGGAGGTCGGCGGCGTCGGCCAGCCGGGTGCTTATGTTTTTGCTTGAGTCGAACATAGGTTCGTAAGGTACGGAGGGCTTCGGACGGCACGGTCTGGCTGCAATGGAGGTTGCAGGCGATGCTTGCAAACCGCTCTGGAATGCCGTTTGCATGCCGCAGCGCTACTGATCGTCAGTAGCGCTGCGAACCCCAGAAGCGCGAGTGGGAGACGGTCGGGAGCTTCGCTGTGGCTCGGCGCCACGCTCCGTCGCGTCTCTTGGAAAAGATCCTAGAACCTAACGGGGGGATTTGGCAAATTCGAGGACCAGGCGGGCGGTCTCGGCCGGCTTCTCGACGTTGGGCGAGTGCCCGGCGCCGGCGATCAATCGCGTCTTGGAAGACGGGTCGCCGGCGCGGTAGGCGGCGAGCGCGGCCCGCGGGTCCTTGGCGATCTGCTCCTCGGCGCCCATGATCGCCAGCAGTGGCTTCGAGACCGCGGCTGCCCGCTGCGGAAGAGCCTCATCGCCGGTGTAGCTGTCGTAGGCGTCATGTGAGCCGGTGTAGGCGCTGTAGGTCATGCGCTTGACGTCGTTGACGAAGGCGTCGGGGACCGAGAAGCCCGGGGCAAAGGCGACCTCGAGGCCTTCGCGGATCGAGAAGTCGGGCTTGACCCGCCAGAGCAGCTGGCCGAGCACAGGCTTGAACGGCAGTTCCCCGATCAGGCCGACGTCTCCGTAGGAGTCGTCGGGGATGCTGTCGATAAGCATCAGGCGATTGACCAGCCGCGGCGACTGTTCGGCAAGGGCGACCGAGACGGGGCCACCGAGGGAGTGGCCGACGACCTCGGCGTCGCGCACGCCGAGCCTGGTCAGCGCCTGCGCGACGAGGTTGGCCTGGTCTTCGATCGAGTAGCCGTCCGCCGGCTTTTCCGAGCCGTCGTGGCCCAGCAGGTCGATGGCGACGACCCGATGGTCGCGTTCCAGCGCCGGCCGCATCCCGTCCCACCAGTCGATCCCGCATGTGAAGCAGTGGATGAGGACGATCGGGCCGCCGTCGCGAGGGCCGCCGTCGACCACCTGGACTTCGCCGCCGGGCAGGTCGAGCAGCCGTCCGCCGGGCACCGTCACCGCGGCCGGCTTGGTTTCCCCATCGACCAGCAGGGCGTTGACGAGCAGCAGCGCGATCAGCGCCGCGACCACCCCGATCGCGATCTTCCAGCCTCTCCCCATGCCGGTCGTTACCCTAGCCGTCGTGAGCGAGAAATTCGTCATCCAGGGCGGCGCCCCGCTCTCCGGAGAGCTGACCGTCGCCGGCAACAAGAACGCGGCCCTGCCGATCCTCGCCGCCTGCCTGCTGACCGAGGAGGAGCTGCTGTTGCACAGGGTGCCGCGCATCCGCGACACCGAGGCCCAGATCGCGATCCTGGAGCGGCTCGGGGTCGAGGCTGCCTGGGTGGCCGACAACAGCGTCCGTCTCTGCGCCCGCAACGTCTCCGGGGCCGGCGTCGACGAGGAGCTCTCGAGCCGGATCCGCGCCTCCTTCCTGCTCGCCGGGCCGCTGCTGGCGCGTTTCGGCGAGGCGCGCATGCCTCCGCCCGGGGGCGATTTCATCGGCCGCCGACGCCTTGATGCCCATCTGGACGCCTTCAAGGACCTCGGCGCCCGGGTGGACGGGGACCGCTGGATCGAGCTGACCGCGCCCGGTGGGCTGCGGGCCTGCGAAATCTTCATGGACGAGCCCTCGGTGATGGGCACCGAGAACGCCCTGATGGCGGCGGCCCTGACCGAGGGGGCGACGACGATCTCCAACGCCGCCTCCGAGCCCCACGTTCAGGACCTCGCCCGGCTGCTGACCAAGATGGGCGCCCGGGTCGATGGCATCGGCTCCAACGTGATGACCGTCAACGGCCGCGACCGCCTCGGCGGCGCCGAGCACACGATCTCCCCCGACCACATCGAGGTCGGCAGCTTCATGGCGCTGGCCGCGGCGACCGGTGGCGAGCTGCGGATCCGCGACGTCGAGCCGGCCGACCTGCTGATGGTCCGCCGCCAGTTCCGCCGTCTCGGGCTGCGCTCGGAGATCGAAGGCTCCGACGTGCTGGTGCCGCCGCGGCAGCGGCTGCAGATCGAGTCCGACCTCGGCGACGCGATCCCGAAGATCGAGGACGGGCCCTGGCCGGCCTTTCCTGCCGACCTCACCTCGATCGCCCTGGCCCTCGCCACACAGGCGAACGGGGAGATCCTGATCTTCGAGAAGATGTTCGAGAACCGCCTCTTCTTCGTCGACAAGCTGGTCGCGATGGGCGCTCGGATCACGCTCTGCGATCCCCACCGGGCGATCGTCAGCGGTCCGAGCCGGCTTCACGGGGAGCGCGCCGAGAGCCCCGACATCCGCGCCGGGATGGCGATCCTCATCGCCGCCCTGGCCGCCGACGGCACCTCGCACATCGGCAATATCCGCCAGATCGATCGTGGCTACGAGCAGATCGACGAGCGGCTGCGCGCTCTCGGCGCCCAGATCGAGCGCGTCTCCGCCGAGGTCCCTGCGTAGCAGGGCTTTTCCTCCGCCTCTCGTAAGGTCACCCGAGTGATTCACCCGATTCCACCCGGAACGCGCGACGTGCTCCCCGATGAGATGCGGGAGCTGCGGCGTCTCAACAGGTCCCTGATCGAGGTTTTCGAGAGCCGTGGCTACGGCGAGGTCGCGACGCCGGCGATCGAGTACGACGAGGTGCTCGCCCGCGGCAGCGGCCGCGCCGCCGAGAGCGCCTACCGCTTCTTCGACGAGAGCGGCGACCTGCTGGCGCTGCGCTCGGACATGACGATCCCGATCGCCCGCCTGGTCGCCAGCCGCTACGCCAACGCCGAGCCGCCGCTGCGCCTCTGTTACCTGGCCAGCGCCTACCGGGCCGTGCGCCCGCAGCGCGGCCAGATGCGTGAGTTCGTCCAGGCCGGGGTCGAGTTGATCGGAGCGCCCGCGCCGGCCGGCACCGCCGAGGTCGTCGAGGTGCTGGAGGCCGCGCTCGACGCGGCCGGGCTGGACCGCGCCGTGATCGGGCTCGGCGACGCCGATCTCTACCGCCAGCTGCTGACCGAGTTCGGCATCGAGGGTGAGGCCCGCGACTCGATCATCGCCCGCCTGGCGACCCACGACATGGTCGGCCTCGAGGCCGAGCTCTCCGAGCTCGACGGGATCGGCGAGGAGCAGTGCGCCACCTGCGTCGCCCTCGCCCAGCTGCGCGGCGGCAGCGAGGTGCTCGAGCAGGCCCGCGGCCTCGGTGGTGCCGCGGTCGGCCGGGCGATCGCCCGGCTGCAGGAGACCCACGACGCGCTGGAAGAGCGCGGCGTCGCCGACCGGGTCCAGATCGACCTCGGCCTGCTGCGCGATCTCGGCTACTACAGCGGCGCCATCCTCGAGGTCTATGACCCGGCGCTCGGCCACGTGCTCGGCGGCGGCGGCCGTTACGACGAGCTGCTCAAGCGCTTCGGCGTCGACCTGCCCGCGGCGGGGTTTGCCCTCTACCTGGAGCGCGTCCACGTCGCCCAGATGGAGGAGGAGTCGCGGCGCGGGGGGGAGGGGCGATGAGCTTCGAGGTCGCGGGGCTGGGCCAGGCCAAGGCCGACGGGCCGCTGAAGATCGCGGTGCCGCGCGGCGCCCTCTTCGGCGAGACGATCGACATCCTCGAGGCGGTCGGAGTCGACACCTCCTCGCTGCGCGGCGACTCGCGCTCGCTGATCTTCGAGACCGAGGGGATGACGCTGGTGACGATGCGCCCCTCCGACGTGCCCACCTACGTCGAGGCCGGCGCCGCCGATGTCGGCATCACCGGCAAGGACGTGCTGCTGGAGCAATCCGACCGGGTCGTCTACGAGCTGCTCGACCTCGGCTTCGGGCGCTGCCGGATGGTCCTCGCCGGGCGCAAGGGGGACGAACGCATGGGCGAGTCCCAGCGGCGCCTGGGGATGATGCGGATCGCGACCAAGTACCCGCGGATCGCCGCCCACCACTTCGAGGCGACGGGCCGCCAGATCGAACTGATCGAGGTCAAGGGCTCGGTTGAGCTGGCGCCGCTGATCGGCCTCGGTGACGGCATCGTCGACCTGGTCGCCACCGGCCGCACCTTGGAAGAGAACGACCTCGAGGTCCGCGAGGAGATCCTCGAGTGCACCGCACGCTTCGTCGCCAACCGCGTCGCCCACAAGCTGCGCTCGGCTGAGGTCGACGCGCTGACGGCGAAATTGAGGGAAGCGACCGCCCGGTGAGGGCGCGCCGCTTCGAGTGGGAGGGCGCGGCGGAGACGGCCGCGGCGGTGAGGAGCTGGGTCGCGGAGACGGCGTCGCTGGTGGACGTGGCGACGATCGAGCGCGAAGTCGTCGACGGTGGCGACGCGGCCGTCCTGTATTTGACTGAGCGCCTTGACGCCACCGACAGCGCGCCGAGCGCCCTGCGGGTCGATCCGGCGGGGGCCACCGCCGCCCTCGCCGCCCTGGACCCGGATCTGCGCGCGGCGATGGAGGTCGCGGCGGCGAACGTGCGCGCCGTCGCCGAGGCGCAGCTGGCGTCCGAGCCGACGTGGGTCGGGCTTCCTCAGGGCCAGACGGTCAGCGTCCGCGAAGTCGCGGTCGGCGCCGCCGGCATCTACGCGCCGGGCGGGCGGGCCGCCTACCCATCGAGCGTCCTGATGTGCGCGATCCCGGCCCGGGTCGCCGGCGTCGAGCGGATCGCGCTGGCGTCCCCGCCCAGGGCCGACGGGCGAGTGCACCCCCTGGTGCTCGCCGCGGCCGCGCTCTGCGGCGTCGAGGAGATCTACGCGATGGGCGGTGCCCAGGCGATCTTCGCCCTCGCCCGCGGCACCGAGACGATCGCGCCGGTCGACGTCGTTGCCGGGCCCGGCAATGCCTGGGTGCGGGAGGCGAAGCGGGCGGTGGCCGGCAGGGTCGGGATCGACTCGCTGGCCGGGCCCTCGGAGCTGATGCTGATCGCCGGCCACGACACCGATGCCGAGTGGGCGGCGCTGGATCTCTGCGCCCAGGCCGAGCACGGCGCCGACAGCCCGCTGCTGGCGGTCGCCGTCGAGGAGCGCGTCCTCGACGCGCTCGCCGCCGCCACCGAGTCCGCGGCCGCGGGCCGGCCGAGCGTCACCGACGCGCCACTGGCCCTGGTCCAGGTCCCCGACCTCAGCGACGCCGCCGACCTCGCCAACGCCTTCGCCCCCGAGCACCTGGAGCTGTTCGAGGAGGACGCGGTGCTGCTGGCCGAGCGGATCGTCACCGCGGGCTGCGTCTTCGCCGGCCGCTACGGTGCGACCGCCTTCGGCGACTACGTGGCCGGCTCCAACCACGTGCTGCCGACCGGAGGCGCCGGGCGCTTCTCGGGGCCGCTGGGGCCCGGCACCTTCCGCCGCCGCATCGCCACCGTCGACCTCTCCGCTGAGGCCGCGGCGGCCCTGGCGCCGCACGCCGACGTCCTCGCCCGCGCCGAGGGCTTCCCTGTCCACGGCGAGTCAGCGATGATTAGGCGATGAGCAGAACCGCAAACAGAGAGCGTCAGACGGCCGAGACACAGATCCAGCTCTCGCTGGACCTCGACGGGGGGGAGGCGAGCGCCGAGACCGGCGTCGGCTTCCTCGACCACATGCTGGACCTGCTGGCCCGCCACGGGCGGCTGGGACTGCGGGTGCAGGCGAACGGAGACCTTCAGACCGGCGCGCACCACACCGTGGAGGACGTCGGCATCGTGCTCGGCCAGGCGCTCGACGAGGCGCTCGGGGACCGGACCGGGATCCGCCGCTACGGCTCCGCCGTGGTGCCGATGGACGAGTCCCTGGCCGAGTGCGCGATCGACATCTCCGGGCGGCCGTTCTGCGTCTTCGAGGCCGACCTGCCGACCACTTCGATCGCCGGCTTCGACACCGAGCTCGCCGAGGAGTTCTTCCGGGCCGTCGCCAACAGCGCCAAGCTGACCCTGCACGTCTCCGTCCGTTACGGCACCAACGCCCACCACATGATCGAGGGCAGCTTCAAGGCCTTCGCCCGCGCTCTGCGCGTGGCGGTCTCGATCGACCCCGAGGAGAGCGGCGTGCCCTCGACCAAGGGGACGCTGAGCGAATGAGCACCCGGATCGCGATCCTCAACTACGGGATGGGCAACCTGCGCTCGGTCGAAAAGGCGCTGGAGCATGTCGGCGTCACCGCGTCGGTCACCAGCGACGCCGCCGAGGCGCGCGCGGCGGACGGGCTGATCCTGCCCGGCGTCGGCGCCTTCCCGCGTGCGATGGAGCGGATCCGCGCGCTCGGGCTCGATGAGCTGATCGCCGAGCGACGCGACGCCGGCGTGCCGATCCTCGGCATCTGCCTGGGCCTGCAGCTGCTCTTCGAGTCGACCACCGAGCTCGGTGGCGCGGCGGGGCTGGCGCTGCTGCGGGGCGACGTCGGCGACCTCGAAGCGGACGGCCTCAAGGTCCCGCACATCGGCTGGTCCCCGGTCCGCTGGGAGCGCGACTCGCGCCTCGCCGAGGGGATCGAGTCCGAGACGCCCTTCTATTTCGTCCACTCCTTCGCGCCTCGTGCGGAGCCGGAGGAGCTGCTCGGCAGCGCCGCCTACGGCGCCCGCTTCACCTGTGCGGCCGAGCGCGACAACGTCTTCGGCGTCCAGTTCCACCCCGAGAAGTCGAGCGCCGCCGGGCTGCGCCTGCTCGCCAACTTCGCCGGGGTCTGCGCCTCCGTCCCGGCGTGATCCTCTATCCCGCAATCGACATCCGCGGCGGCCAGGCGGTGCGGCTGCTGCAGGGCGACTACGAGCGCGAGACCACCTACGACGCCGACCCGGTTGACGCCGCGACACGCTGGGCCGGCGAAGGGGCCCAGTACCTGCACGTGGTCGATCTCGACGGCGCCAAGGCGGGCGAGCCGCGAAACCTCGGGGCGATCGGGCGGATCGCCGCCGCGGTCGAGTGCCCGATCCAGGTCGGCGGCGGCCTTCGCGACGCGGCCTCGGTAGACGCGGTGCTCGGTGCCGGTGCTGAGCGGGTTGTGATCGGCACCGCGGCGCTCCGCGATCCGGAGTTCCTCGCCGAGACCCTGGAGAAGCACGGAGAGCGCGTGGTCGTCTCGGTCGACGCTCGCGGCGGCAGGGTTGCGCTGGCCGGATGGACCGAAGCAGGTGAGGAGGGGGTGGTCGAGGCCGTCGCGGAGCTGAGCTCCCGCGGCGTCACGAGGTTCCTCTGCACCGCGATCGAGGTCGACGGGACGATGGAGGGGCCGGCGATCGGCGAGTTGGGGCGGGTCGCCGCGGCGACGCCGGCCCAGGTGATCGCTTCGGGCGGCGTGGGCGACCTCGGACACCTCGAGACGCTCGCGCACGAGGCCGCCCCGAACATCGAGGGGGCGATCGTCGGCCGCGCTCTATACGAGCGCCGGTTCACGGTGGCCGAAGCCATCGCGGTGTTTCGCGGCGGCGTTTAGGCTCGGGGTGTGGCGCTTTTCTTTCGGTATGCGGAAGAAACGCGCCACTCTAGGCTGTAGGGCATGGTCCTGAAGCGAGTCATCCCCTGCCTTGACGTCGACGCCGGGCGCGTCGTCAAGGGGACGAACTTCGTCGGGCTGCGCGACGCGGGCGACCCGGTCGAGCTGGCCGAGCGCTATGACGCGGAGGGCGCCGACGAGCTGGTCTTCCTCGACATCACCGCCTCGCACGAGAAGCGCGAGACGATCGTCGAGCTGGCCCGGCGCACGGCCGACAACGTCTTCATCCCCTTCACGATCGGCGGCGGCATCCGCTCGGTCGAGGACGCGCAGGCGGTGCTCGACGCCGGCGCCGACAAGGTCTCGGTCAACTCGGCGGCGCTGGCGCGGCCGCAGCTGCTGAGCGAGCTGGCCGACCACTTCGGCGCCCAGTGCGTGGTGATCGCGATCGACGCCAAGCGCGACGAAAGTCCATCGACGGCGTCGCCGACCTGCGAGGCGCCCGCCGGATGGTTCGGCGGCGGCTGGGGCGTCTATGTCAACGGCGGCCGCAAGCGGGTCGAGGAGCGCGACGCGGTCTCATGGGCCGAAGAGGCGGCCGAGCGCGGGGCGGGGGAGGTCTTGCTGACCAGCATGGACCGAGACGGCACCAACGACGGCTACGACATCGAGCTGACCCGCGCCGTGGCCGACGCGGTCTCGGTGCCGGTGATCGCCTCCGGCGGCGCCGGCGAGCTGGGCCATCTCAGCGCGGCGATCGCCGAGGGCGGCGCCGACGCGGTCCTCTGCGCCTCGATCTTCCACTACGGCCGGCACCGCGTCCGCGAGGCCAAGGAGCGCCTCGCCGCCGACGGCATCGCCGTTCGCCTGTAGTGCTGAGAACGCACTTCCTCCCGGCATACGGGAGCAAAGGCGTTCTCGGCCGTCAGGTGCCGGAGCGGAGGTCCGCGGCGAGGCCCGAGACGCCGCTGGAGCCGAGGATCTCGAAGCGGGCCAGTTCGTAGGGCGAGTCGCGGGTCGCGTAGCCCGGTATCTCGGTGGTGGCCCCCGTGTAGCCGGCGGCTTCGACCGCGGCGACGACGGTCGGGTCGAAGCGCCCCGCCGGGTAGCAGAAGTTGGCGACCGGAACGCCGTATTCGCGCCGCAGGATCGCCCGCGAGCCGGCAACTTCTTCCTGCAACTGCTCGGTGTCGAGTTCGGTCAGGTCGAGATGATGGATGGTGTGGGCGGCGAGCTCCCAGCCGGCGGCGATCATCGCCCTGACGTTGCTTTCGTAGAGGTCGGAGCCTTCGGCCTTCAGATTCAGCAGCCCCGCCCAGCCGTGCTTGCGCAGTTCCGGCAGGGCGAAGGTGAACTGCGGCCGGTAGCCGTCATCGAAGGAGAGCACCACCGGCTTGGGAGGCAGCGTCGCGCCGTGATACCAGGCCGCCTCGACCTGTTCGAGGGTGACCGCCTGGAAGCCGTGCCGGTCGAGCCAGTCCAGCTGGCGCTGGAAATCCGGCCGGCTGACGTACAGCTCCGGGTAGGGCGCATCGGCCGGCGCCGCACCGAGCACGTGGTACTCGAGGATCGGCACCGGGCCGGCGTGGGGTCCCCAGCCAGGCTGCGGTGTCACATTGCGGACCGGTCCCGAGGATTTGCGCCCCGAGACGGAGGCCTGCCGCTCGCCTCCCGTCGATGCGGCTTGCGGAGACTTGCCTGGGCTGGATCCGGAGCCGCCGCCGGTGAGAGCCACGACGGCAACCGCGGCGACGATCGCGCTCATCACCGCGCCGGAGGCGATCAGGCGCCTGCGCCTGATCCGGCGCCGCCGCTGCTCGCGGCGGCCGACCAGCGCCTCCCTTCGCGCGTCCGGCCCGCCGGGCCCGTCTGTCTGCCCGTTGGCCATCCGTGGAGCCGATCATGGTAGGGAAGGACCAGATGCCGAGCCCCGTGACGCCGATAGAGGACCTCGCCGAGGCGCTGCGCAGCGCCTATCCGGAGCTGGGCGCCCTGCGCGGCGTCCCCGGCGCGCCCGTCTACGTCGTCGGCGGCGCGGTTCGCGATCTGCTGCTGGGGCGCGGCCGGGCCGACATCGACCTCGTGGTGGTGGGGGACGCCGCCGACCTTGCCGCCGATCTCGGTGCCGAGACCCTGAGCGAGTACGAGCGCTTCGCGACGGCCAAGGTGGAGATGGACGGTCACGTCCTCGACATCGCCTCCGCCCGTTCGGAGACCTACCCGCGCCCGGGGGCCCTGCCGGAGGTCGCTCCGGCGGGCGACATCGAGGCGGACCTCGGCCGCCGCGACTTCACGATCAACGCGATGGCAATCCCCCTGCGCGGCGAGGTGCGGCTGATCGACCCGCACGGGGGCCTCGCCGACCTCGCGGCAGGGCTGCTGCGGATCCTCCACCGAGCCTCCTTCGCCGACGATCCGACGCGGGCGATCCGGGCCGCCCGTTACGCCGCCCGCTTCGACTTCGCGCTTGAGCCCGGGACGGCGGACCTGGCGCGCGCCGCCGACCTCGCCACGGTCTCGGCCGACCGGCGCCGGGCGGAGCTGCTGCGGCTGGCGGCGGAACCGACCTCGCCGCGCGGGCTGGAGCTGCTCGCGGGCTGGGGTCTGATCGAGACCAGGGAGGGCGGGATCCAGCTGGCGACGAGGGCGCTGGAAGTCCTCGCCATGCCCGAGTGGAGTGGCCAGGCGGAGCGGCCCCAGGTGGTGCTCGCCGCGGCCCTCGGGCCGCCCGGGGACGAGCTCGAGCTCGCCGCGGCGACTCCGGAGCGGCCGTCCCAGATGGTCGAGCTGGCGACGGGAAGCGACCCGGTCGAGCTGGTGCTGGCGCGGGCGCTGGGCGCCGGGTGGCTGGATGAGTACCTGGAGAGATGGCGCGCGGTCGAGCTCGAGATCGACGGCGCCGACCTGATCGCGGCCGGCATCCCACAGGGCGCGGCGCTGGGCCGCGGCCTCGAAGCGGCGCTGCAGGCCAAGCTCGACGGCGAGGTCGGTGGGCGCGAGCAGGAGCTCGCCGCGGCGCTCGCGGCCGCCAGGGCGGGTTAGGCGGGTTGGCGGCCGGGATGCGCCGCGCATCTGCTTAGTTACGGGCATGGAGTGGCGTGAGAGCGGCGGGGTGCGGTGGCTGCAGGCTGACCTTGGTTCGGCGCGCGCTGCATTCACCACCCGGACCGGAGGCATCAGCGAGATGCCCTTCGACAGTCTCAACCTCGGCGTCATCACCGATGACGCGAACGAGGCCGTGGTCGAGAATCGCCGCCGGCTCGCAGCGGCGCTCGGCCTTGATCCGGCGCGGATCCCGATCGGTCTCCAGGTTCACGGCGGCGAGCTGGCCTTTCACTCGGACCCGCAGCGGCCCAGCCCGTTCGTGTGGCCGGGCTGCGAGATCCCCGAAGTCGACGGCCACGTCGTCCGCGCGCCGGGCCTGGCGCCGCTGGTCTTCGCCGCCGACTGCCTGCCGGTGGCGCTGTCGGGGCCGGGAGGGGTGGCGATGCTGCACTGCGGCTGGCGCGGGTTGGCCAGCGGGATCGTCGCCGCCGGGGCCGGGGCGGTCGGGGCGACCGCTGCCGCGATCGGGCCGGGCATCGGGCCCTGCTGTTACGAGGTCGGCGCCGAGGTGCTGGACGCCTTCTCCGCTCTCGGCGACGGGACAGCCGACGGCCGCATGCTCGACCTGCCGGAGGTCACGCGGCGCCTGCTCGGCGAGGCCGGGGTCACGAAGATCGAGTCGGCCGGCCTCTGCACCAGCTGCGAGCCGCAGCTGTTCTTCTCCCACCGCCGCGATCACGGTCGTACGGGACGCCAGGCGGGGATTGCCTGGATCGAGCCGGGGAAGGACTGAGATGGCGGAGCTGATTCACGGCATCGATCCGGCCAGGGTTGCGGACAACCTCGCGCGGGTGCGCGAGGTGACGGGGGAGCGGGTTGAGATCCTCGTCGCCGCCAAGTACGTGCCGCTCGAGGAGATGGGCGCCCTGGCCGAGGCGGGCGTCCTCCTGGTCGGCGAGAACCGCCAGCAGGATCTCGCCGCCAAGCACGAGCGCTGGGGCAACGCCTTCGAGTGGGACTTCATCGGCAACCTGCAGAGCCGCAAGGTCAGGCAGGTGCTGCCGCTCTGCCGCCTGCTCCACTCGGTCGCCACCGACTCGGTGCTGGCGCAGCTCGGCCGCCACGGCGGGCCCGATACCGAGGTCCTGATCGAGGTCAACGTCGCCGGCGAGGAGGGCAAGGGCGGCGTCGCTCCGGCGGACCTGCCGGCCTTCATCGAGCGCTGCCCGGTGCGGGTCGGCGGGCTGATGACGATGCCGCCGTTCAGCCCAGATCCCGAGGCATCGCGCCCGCATTTCGCCCGTCTCGCCGAGCTCGCCGCCGCCAACGGGCTGCCGCGGCTCTCGATGGGGACCTCCCAGGACTGGCGGATCGCGGTCGAGGAGGGGGCCTCGATCATCCGGCTCGGCACTTCCCTCTTCGTGTGAATCGCCGCCAACCTCGGCATAATCCGTAAAGGAGTCGGCCGACCTAGGCCGAATCACGCGATACATATGGCCCTTCGAGATAACTGGCATAAAGCACTCGTCTACTTCGGCCTGGCCGAGGATCACGACTACGGACCCGAGTACGAGGAGGATTTCGAGCCGGAGACGGGGTCCGAGGAGGTCTTTGAGGCGCGCCGGGAGCGCGACCAGGGCTCGGTCCGGCGCCTGCCGACCTCGCGCCGACCGCGCCGCGACGAGATCGACGACATCTTCGCCGACGACGAGCCGATCGCGGCCAGCCGGACGCGGACGCTGCGTCCCGTGGACAACGGCGGCGGCGGTGGTTCCGATATCCAGGTCCACCTGGTCATTCCGCGCAACTTCAACGATGCCCAGCAGGTCGCCGACCAGTTCAAACGCCAGGTGCCGGTGATCCTCAACCTGCAGACCGCCGATCACGAGCTCTCGAAGCGGATGATCGACTTCTGCTCCGGGCTGACCTACGCCATGGACGGCGGCATGCAGCGGATCGCCGAGAAGATGTTCCTGCTGACGCCCCGCAACGTCGAGGTCTCCGCCGAGGAACGGGCGAGACTGATCGACAAGGGCTTCTTCAACCAGTCCTAGGTGCCCAGCGGCGACTAGTCTGCGGCCGATGATCGCCGGATTCATCGGTTCCGGGAGCATGGCCGCCGCCATGGCCCGGGGCTGGAACGGGCAGTTCGAGGGAATGCTGTTCTCCGACAGCGGTTCCGGGCGCGCCAAAGCGCTGGCCGAGGAGCTCGGCGGACAGGTCGCCTCCAACCGCGAGATCGCCGAGCGGGCGGATTTCGTCGTCGTCGCGGTCAAGCCGGCGGCGCTCGACGCCGTCTCGCCCGATCTGGGCGCCGCGAAGCGGATCGTCTCGATCCTCGCGGCGGTGCCGTTGAAGCGGCTGAAGGAGGCGTTTCCGGGGACGGAAGTGCTGCGGGTGATGCCGAACGTGGGCGTGGAGGTGCGCAGAGGGGTGCTCTGCGTCGCCGGCGAGGCTTCTGAGCAAGTGCGAGGGGCATTGGCGGTGCTCGGGCATGTCGTCGAGATACGCGACGAGGATTTCGACGCGGCCACCGCGGTGATGGGCTGTGCGCCCGCCTATCTGGCCCTGGCGGTCGAGGCGATCGCCAGGGCCGGCGCGGCGGACGGCCTCGACCCGGACCTGGCGCGGGAGCTCATCGTCGAGACCGCCGCCGGGACCGCGGAGCTGCTGCGGATCCACCGACCGGCCGACGTGCAGAAGGCCGTCGCCTCGCCCGGCGGCAGCACCGAGGCAGGCCTGGAAGCACTCGACCGCGAAGGCGCGAGTGAGGCATTCGAGGCCGCCGTGCGGGCGTCGCTGGAGAGGATGCGACGGTGATTGCGGCGGCGCTCAGCCGTGGCGACGTCGCCGATTACGTCAGTGCCCTCTTCACCGTCTACATCGTCCTGATCTTCGCCAACATCCTCATCTCCTACATCCCCCGGGTGCCCTACAGCCCGCCGCTGCGAGCGGTGCTCGACTTCGTCACCGAGACCACCAATCCCTACCTGAACATCTTCCGGCGCTTCCTGCCGCCGATCGGCGGCTCCGGCTTCGCGCTGGACCTGAGCCCGGTGATCGGGATCATCCTGCTCTTCGTGGCGCAGACCGTTGTCGTCAGTCTGATCTCAGGGTGAAGCCCGCGACGCGCGCCTGGTGCCTGGCCGGCGCCCTCTGTTTGGTCGTCGTCGCCTTCGATCAGGCCGCCAAGGCGGCGATCGAGGATCACCTGGTGATCGCGCAGAAGGTCGAGGTGCTCGGGCCGCTGCGCCTGACCCTCTCCCACAACAGCGGCGTCGCCTTCGGCCTCGCCGGCGGTGCCGGGGTGCCGCTGGTGGCGATCACCCTGGCGGCACTGGGGGTTGTCGCCTACCTCTTCGGGCGCAATCCGACCCGTCCCGGAATGTGGATCGCGACCGGGCTGCTGGCCGGCGGCGCCCTCGGCAACCTGACCGACCGGATCCGCGCCGACGCCGTCACCGACTACATCGAATTGCCGCACTGGCCGCCGTTCAACCTCGCCGACATGTGCATAACCGTGGGGGTGCTCCTGCTGGTCTTCATCTACCTGCGCGACGCCGAGGCGGAGTCCGGCGGTGGCTGAGCCGCGGCTCAGCGTCGTCCACCTCGACGATGCCCTGGCGGTGGTCGACAAGCCGGCGGGCCTGGTCGTCCACCCGGCGCCGTCGCACAGCGGGCCGACCCTGGTCGATGAGCTGGCCGACATCCTCGGCGGCGGCGGCGATCCGGAGCGGCCGGGGATCGTCCACCGGCTCGACAAGGGGACCAGCGGCCTGCTCGTCGTCGCTCGCACCGACGAGGCCCACGCCGCCCTGCAGGCCCAGGTCCAGCGCCGTGAGGTGGAGCGCATCTACCTGGCCCTGGCCGGCGGCCGGCTCGCCTCGCGGACCGGCACGATCGACGCCCCGATCGGCCGCGCCCAGCGCCAGCGCCACCGTATGGCCGTCTCCGGCGCCGCCTCGCGCCAGGCGCGCACCCACTTCACGGTCCTCGAGCTGCTGCTCCTGGAGACCTATCTGGAGGCGAAGCTGGAGACCGGGCGGACCCACCAGATCCGCGCCCACTTCGCCGCGATCGGGCATCCCCTCACCGGCGACGCCACCTACGGCGGCGCCCGCCGCTACGGCCTGCGGCGCCAGTTCCTGCACGCCCATCGCCTCGCCTTCGACCACCCCGTGAGCGGCGAGCGCCTGGCCTTCGAATCGGCCCTGCCCGAGGATCTCGCGGCCGCGCTGGAGGCGTCCCGCGCCCCCTAGGCGCGCCTCTCTACAATCCGCGGTTCAGAAATCAATCCCCGTTCGACTGCGAACCGGATCCTGCCTGGCGCACGGCGCCAGGTCCGGCAAGCGGGGCGGGATCGCTTCGCAACGATCAAGGAGACGTAATGCCAGAGTCACAGGCAGAGGCAGGCCTCACCGATCTGCTCCAGGCCGGAGTCCACTTCGGCCACCAGACGCGCCGCTGGAACCCGAACATGCGCCGCTTCATCTTCGGCGAGCTGGACGGGATCCACATCATCGACCTGCTGCAGACCGAGGCGCTGCTGGAGAACGCCCGCCGTTTCGCCGGCGAGCTCGCTGCCGGCGGCGGCACGGTGCTCTTCGTCGGCACCAAGAAGCAGGCGCGCGACACGATCCAGGAATGGGCCGATCGCTGCAAGATGCCCTACGTCAACAAGCGCTGGCTGGGCGGGCTGCTGACCAACTTCAACACGATGTCGACCCGGATCGCCCGCCTGCACGAGCTCAACGGCTGGAAAGAGGACGGCAAACTCGCCCTGCTCCCGACCAAGGAGCGGATGGGCATGGAGGCCGAACTCGCCAAGCTCGAGTTCAACCTCGGCGGCGTCCGCGACATGGACCGCCTGCCCGACGCTGTCTTCGTCACCGACCTCAAAACCGAGGAGATCGCGGTCCACGAGGCGGCCCGCCTGCGGATCCCGATCATCGGCCTGGTCGACACCAACTGCGACCCGACCCCGGTCGACTTCGTGATTCCCGGCAACGACGACGCGATCCGCTCCTGCGAGCTGGTCATCGGCACGATCGGCGGCGCTGTCGACAAGGGTGCCAGTGGCTGGCGGGTCCAGGAGGAGAAGCGGATCGCCGAGGAGATGGCGCGCCGCAAAAAGGACGAGGAAGAGCGCAAGAAGCGCGAGGAGGAAGAGAAGGTCCGGCTCGAGGCCGAGGCGGCGGCGAAAGCCGCTGCGGACGCCGAGGCGCAGGCGAAAGCGACTGCCGCCGCGCAGGCGAAAGCCGCGCAGACGCCGTCCCAGCCGCCGGCCCCCAAACCCTCGACCGAGCCCGTCAAGCCGCCGCCCGAGGCCGCGAAATCGGCCGCCGCACCGGCACCGGCGCAGAAAGCCGAGCAGCCGGCGGCACCGAAAGCCGAGCCCGCCGCACAGCCCGGCGCAGCGGAGCAGCCGGCCGCCGAGGCTGACAAAGGAGACGACAAATGAGCGATGTCACCGCCGCCGACGTGAAGGCGCTCCGGGACCGCACCGGGGCCGCGATGATGGACTGCAAAGCCGCCCTCACCGAGGCCGCCGGCGACACCGACCGGGCGATCGAGCTGCTGCGCGTGAAGGGCCAGGCCTCCGCCGCCAAGCGCGAAGGCCGTGGCACCAACGAGGGCGTCGTCTCCTCCTACATCCACGCCAACGACAGGGTCGGGGCGATGGTCGAAGTCCAGTGCGAGACGGATTTCGTCGCCCGCAACGAGGACTTCAAGGCGTTCGCCTACCAGGTGGCCCTGCACGTGGCCGCGACGGCGCCGCGCTACGTCTCCTCGGAGGAGATCCCCGTGGAGGAGCGCGAGGCCGAGCAACGGGTCTTCGAAGAGAAGGCGCGCGAGGAAGGCAAGCCCGACGACGTGGTCGAGAAGATCGTCAGCGGCCAGCTCTCGAAGTGGGCCAGCGAGGTGGCGCTGCTCGACCAGTCTCACGTCAATGCCGAGAAGCACGACTCGAAGACGATCGAGGAGCTGCGCCAGGAGCTCGCCGCCAAGACCGGCGAGAACGTTCGCATCGCCCGCTTCACCTATTTCCGCGTCGGCGAGGAATAGGGTCACCCGCACGTGACCTCTTCTCCCGAGCCGCGCTTCGGGCGCATCCTGCTGAAGCTTTCCGGCGAGGCCCTGATGGGCAGCCTCGAATACGGCACCGATGGTGTCGAGGTCGAGAGGATCGCCAAGCAGGTCTCGGCGATCCGCGACCGCGGCGTCGAGGTGGCGATCGTGGTCGGCGCCGGCAACATCTACCGTGGCCTGGCCGGGGCGGCCCAGGGCATGGACCGCGCCACCGGCGACTACATGGGGATGCTCGCCACGGTGCTCAACGCGCTGACCCTGCAGGACGCCCTCGAGGGGCTGGGCCAGCACACCCGGGTGATGTCGGCGATCGACGTCAAGGAGGTCGCCGAGCCCTACATCCGCCGCCGCGCCATGCGCCACCTCGAGAAGGAGCGGGTGGTGATCTTCGCCGCTGGTACCGGCAACCCGTTCTTCACCACCGACACCGCCGCGGCGCTGCGGGCGCTGGAGATCCACGCCGAGGCGATCCTGATGGCCAAGAACGGGGTGGAGGGGGTCTTCGACGCCGACCCGGCGACCCACCCGGAGGCCAAGTTCATCCCCGCGATCACCCACCGCGAGGCGATCGAGCGCGACCTGCGGGTGATGGACTCGACCGCGCTCTCGCTCTGCATGGACAACGACCTGCCGATCTACGTCTTCAACATGGGCGACGAGACGAACATAGATAGGATCGTCTCCGGCGAGAAGGTGGGCACGCTGGTCGCCAGTGCCCCCGCCAAGTGAGCGAGGACGGGAACCAGTGGAGCTGATCGACGAACTGCTTGAGGACGCCAGGGGGCGGATGACCAAGTCGGTCGATTCGAGCCGTGGCGAGCTGGCGACGGTCCGCACCGGCCGCGCCTCCCCGCACCTTCTGGACCGCATCACCGTCGACTACTACGGCAGCCCGACCGCGCTCAAGCAGCTGGCCAACGTCGCCACCACCGACGCCCGCCTGCTCACCGTCACCCCCTTCGACAAGGGCGCGCTGGGCGGGATCGAGAAAGCGATCATGGAGTCCGACGTCGGCCTCACCCCGAGCAACGACGGCAACGTGATCCGCCTGCAGATCCCGGAGCTGACCGAGGAGCGCCGGCGGGAGATGGTCAAGGTCGTCCACGGCGTCGCCGAGGAGGGCCGGGTGGCGATCCGCAACGTCCGCCGCGACATCATGCACGACCTCCGCGAGCTGAAAAAAGAGGGCGATGCCGGAGAGGACGACGAGCGCCGGGCCGAGGCCACGCTGCAGAAGCAGACCGACGACGCGATCGCCGAGATCGACGCTTTGCTGAAGGGCAAGGAAGAGGAAATCCTCGAGGTTTGAGGCGGGCCACGGCAGCGTGACCGCGCCCAGATACGTAGCGATCATCACCGATGGCAACGGCCGTTGGGCACAGCAGCGCGGCCTGCCGGTCGCCGCGGGTCACCAGGCGGGTGCCGACGTCGTCAAGGCCCGCCTGCGCGACGCGGTCGAGCTCGGGGTCGAGGAGCTGAGCGTCTTCTCCTTCTCGACCGAGAACTGGGCCCGGCCGGCCGAGGAGGTCGAGGGGCTGATGCGGATGATGGGCGAACGGATCGCCAACGAGACCCCCGAGCTCGATGCCGAAGGGGTGCGGGTGCGCTTCGTCGGCCGCCGCGAGGGGGTGCCGCCGCCGCTGGTCGAGCTGATGGAGTGGGCCGAAGAGAAGACCGCGGCGAACGACCGCATCGTCTTCTTCGTCGCCTTCAACTACGGCGGCAGGGCGGAGATCGTCGATGCGGCGCGAAGCTTTCAGGGGAATTCCGAGGAGGAGTTCCGCGGCCACCTCTACGCGCCTGAGATGCACGACCCAGAGCTCCTGATACGAACCAGCGGCGAGCAGCGCATCTCCAACTACCTGCTCTGGCAGTGCGCCTACTCGGAGCTGGTCATCCGCGAGGAGCTCTGGCCCGACTTCGACCGGGCGGCGCTGGAGGACTCGCTGCGCGAGTACGAGATCCGCCAGCGGCGTTTCGGGGCGCGCTGATGAGGTCCGACCTCTTCGACGACGAGATGTTCGAGGACGACCCGGTGCCGCCGCCCAAACCGCCGCGCCAGCCGCGCCGCCGGCGCGGCCTCGACGGCGAGACGGTCAAGCGGGTGCTGGTGGCGCTGCCCTGGATCGCCTTCGCGATCGCGATCACCGTCGCGGGCGGACTGATCTTCGCGGCGGCGATGATCGCGATCGGCGCCGTCTGCCTGAACGAGTACCTGGCGATGACCGCGGAGGCGCGGCCGTTGCCGATCCCTGCCTACGTCGCCGTCGCCGCCCTGATCGTCGCCGCCCACTTCGGCACCGCCTTCAATGTCCTGCTGATCCTCGCCGCCTCGTTCCCGCTGCTGTTCGCCTTCAGCGCCGACGCCCGTCACCGCGACGGCGCGACGGTCTCGATCAGCGTCACCCTGATGGGGATCTTCTGGATCGGGATCCCGCTGGTCCACGCGGTGCTGCTGCGCGACCTGCCGAGCCACGGCGCCGGACTGCTGGTCGACGTCCTGGTCGGGACCTTCGTCGCCGACACCGCCGCCTACGCCACCGGCCGCATGTTCGGCAGCCACAAAATCGCCCCCAGCATCTCTCCGAACAAGACCATCGAGGGGCTGATCGGCGGCTTCCTGATCGGCACCATGGGCTTCTGGTTCGCCGGGCTTTACCAGAACTGGCTGACCGGCGTGAACGCGCTGATCATCGGCGCCGCCGTGGCCGCCGTGGCCCCGGTGGGCGACCTCTTCGAGTCGATGCTGAAGCGCGACCTCGGCAAAAAGGACACCGGCACCCTGTTCGGCCCCCACGGCGGCATCCTCGACCGCCTCGACGCCGTCTTCTTCACCGTCGTCGTCGGCTACTACCTCTCCGTCGCGCTCGTTTACTAGCGCGAAACATGGCGTCCCTATCCTCTGAGCCCGGATGAAGAAGGTCTTGATACTCGGGTCGACGGGGTCGATCGGGACGCAGGCGCTCGACGTCGTCGGTCGTTCCGAGCAGCTCCAGGTGGTCGGATTGGCTGCCGGCCGCGGCTGGGAGCTGACTGTCGAGCAGGCGCGCGAGCACGGGGTGCCGGCGATCGCGCTGGCCGACGAAGGCGCGGCCGAGCGGGCCCGCGGGGCTTGGAGCGGTCGGGTGCTGAGTGGCGAGGAGGGGGTGCGGGAGCTGATCGCCAGCTCCGGCGCCGACCTGGTTCTCAACGGGGTCGTCGGCGCTGCCGGCCTGGCCTCGACCGTGGTCGCGCTGACCGCGGGAATCGACGTCGCCCTCGCCAACAAGGAGAGCCTCGTCGTCGGCGGAGAGCTGGTGATGGCGCTGGCCGAGGCGACCGGGGCACGGCTGCTGCCGGTCGACTCCGAGCACTCCGCCCTGCACCAGCTGCTCGCCGCGGAGGCTCCGGGGACCGTGACGAAGCTGGTCCTGACCGCTTCCGGCGGGCCCTTCCGCGGCCGAGAGGATCTCGCCGAGGTCAGCATCGACGACGCGCTCGCCCATCCCACCTGGAAGATGGGAGGGAGGATCACGATCGACTCGGCGACGCTGATGAACAAGGGCTTCGAGGCGATCGAGGCCCATCACCTCTTCGCCGTGCCCTACTCGCGCATCGACGTCGTCGTCCACCCGCAGTCGCTGGTCCACTCGCTGATCCAGCTCAACGACGGCTCCTCGCTCGCCCATCTCGGCTACCCCGACATGCGGGTGCCGATCTCTTACGCGCTGCATTACCCGGAGCGGGCGGACGTCGACGTGCCGCAGCTCGATCTGGCCGCGGTCGGCTCGCTGAGCTTCGAGGCGCCAGACCCGGCGACCTTTGCCTGCCTGCGCCTCGCGCTCGAGGCCGGCGAGGCCGGCGGCACGGCGCCCTGCGTGCTCAACGCCGCCGACGAGGTCGCCGTCGCCGCCTTCCTCGACGGCCGCATCCCCTTCACCGGCATCGCCGCGGTGATCGAGCGGGTGCTGGAGGAGATGCCAGCCCGGCCGGTCACCCACTTCGACGACCTCTTCGCGACCGACGCCGAGGCCCGCCGGCGCACCGAAGACCGGGTCCGGGGGTTGACTCCAGCATGAGCTGGATCCTCGTATTCGCCGGCCTCTGCTTCCTGATCGTCCTCCACGAGGCGGGTCACTTCGTCGCCGCCAAGGCGACGGGGATGCGGGTCGAGCGCTTCTTCCTCTTCTTCGGGCCGACGCTCTGGTCGTTCAAACGCGGCGAGACCGAGTACGGGATCAAAGCGATCCCGCTCGGCGGCTACGTGAAGATCACCGGCATGAACCCGGAGGAGGAGATTCCCCCGGAGGTCGTGGACCGTGCCTACTACCGCCAGCCGGTCTGGAAGCGGATCGTCGTGATCGGGGCCGGGCCGGCGGTGAACATCGTCCTCGCCTTCGTGATCCTCTTCGGCGTCTACCTGGTCGGCGTCCAGCAGGTCGACCAGAAGGTCGGCGAAATCAAACCCGGCACCCCGGCGGCGAAGGCGCTGCAGCCCGGTGACGAAATCGTCGCCGTCGACGGCCATAGCTACCCCAGCCTGAGCCAGGAAGACCGCCTGGTCAAGTTCGGCAAGCAGGTCGCGGCGCACGAATGCGCCGGCAGGCAGGTCGACGGCTGCGCGGCGGCGACCCCCGTGCAGATCGAGGTGCGGCGCGACGGCGTCACCCGCACGATCTCGGCCCGGCCCGAGTACAGCAAGGAAAACGGCCGCGCCCTGATCGGGTTCTCCTACGGCTCCGAAGCGGTGAGCTTCGGCGCGGGGGCTGCCGCCAGTCACGCCTGGGACTCGATGTGGATGGTTGCCTCCGGTACCGCCCACGTCTTCGCCCACATCTTCGAAGCGAAGCAGCGCAAGCAGATCTCGGGGCTGGTCGGGACCAGCGACGTCGCACACCAGGCGATCGACACCGGGGCCACGCAGGCACTGCTCCTACTCGCCCTGGTCAGCCTCTCGCTGGGCCTGGTCAACCTGCTGCCGATCCTCCCCCTCGACGGGGGCCACATCTTCTGGAGCCTGGTCGAGAAGCTGCGCGGCGAGCCGGTCTCGCTGCGGGTGATGGAGCGGGCCAGCATCATCGGCTTCGCGCTGGTGGCGATGCTCTTCTTCATCGGTCTCAGCAACGACATCGGCCGCATCACCGGCGAAGGCTTCAACGTCCGCTGACGCCGCCCCGCCGCCCGCGGGGGCTCAGTGCTTCCGCTTCGGAACCGTGGCCGCGTGCCAGGTTCCGACGTCCTTCAGGCCCTGGCCTTTGACGTCTCCGGGCTTCGTGTCGGGGGCGAAGCTGTAGAGCGGCAGGCCGTGGTAGGTGGCCTGCGTGCCGCCTTCGGGACGCTTGACCGTCCCCAGCTTCACCGGGCCCGTCAGGGTCGCGCCCGCGGGGACCATCAGCGGGTGCCAGAGCGCGAGGCAGCCGCTCGCCTTGGTGCAGACGAACTTGCCGTGCTTCTCGGCGCTGAGGCTGTAGAGGGTGTGGCCCGTGGCGGTGGCGAGGATCGAGCGACCCGCGCTCTTGACCGCCTTCAGCTGGATCTTCTTGCCCTTGCCCGAGCTGCCGGAACCGGTTTCGCCACCGGCTGCCGGCGGCGTGGGGGCCGGCGACGGCGGTGCGCTCGGGTCGGCCGAGGTGGTGAAGGTCGCGTCGGTGCTGGCTCCGGGCCCTTTCGAGTTTTCGGCGGCGATGCGGAAGTGGTAGGTCGTGTTCGGGGCAAGCCCGGTCACCGTCTGGGAGGCCGGGACCACCGGGCTGGTGCCAGCGTCGGCGTCGGGCACCGGCACGTTCGTCCCGTAGGCGGTCGTCGTCCCGTATTCGAAGCGGTAGTGGGTGTCGAGCGAGTAGGTGTAGATGGTCCCCTTCAGCGTGTAGCCGCCGGCGACCGCCACGGGCGGGCTGGTGGTCACGACGGGCGGGATTTCCGGTTCGGCGGCCGTGGCCGTCGCGACGACCGCCGCCGGCGCGACTACCGCAGCGCAGCAGGCGGCGGCGATCGCCAGGCGCGCGCCGGCACGCTCGACCAGCCGTCTCGCCGCACGGTAAGAGATCTCCAAGTCGCTCATCGCTCCTCCTCGCATAGCTCTGCCGCTGGGTCGCCGGTTGGTACGGGCGACCGGCTCCCGAGGTTCATCTGCGCCCGCGGCGAACTTTTCCGTTTCTCCGTCCGTACCCCAGGCAAGTTCACGTCTGCTGGGAGAAAAGGGAGGAAGCATGAGCGCCAGGGGGACCCGCCGGGGCAGGGGAGAAATTTCGAGGATCGCCGCCACGCGGCGGCGAGTGGGCCGGGCCGTCCTGGGCGCTCTGGTGCTGGGCGTCGCGATGGCCGCGTTTCCGGCCTTCGCCGGGGCGATCGTGCTGGCTCCCCTGCTGGGACCGGTGTCGGCGACGCCGAGCATGACCGGAGCCACTCTCAACGCGACGATCTATCCCTATGGGGCGGACACCCACTACCGCTTCGAATACGGGACGACGAGCAGCTACGGCACCAGCGTCCCGGTACCCGACGGCGACGCCGGCTCGGCCGCTTACCCGGCGGCCGTCGCGGAGACGCAGACGATCGCCGACCTGAGCCCGGGCACCACCTACCACTACCGCCTCGTCGCCGGCAACTCGGTCGGCGCCGCGACCGGGCCGGAAGCCGCCGACAAGACCTTCACGACGACGGCGACCCCGCCGATCGTCAGCGCCGCCGCCGCGGCCCCGATCGCCGGCGGCTTCGAACTCAGCGGCACGGTCAACCCCGAGGGGAGCGCCACCGGCTACCGCTTCGAATACGGGACGACGACGAGCTACGGGACCAACGTCCCCGTCCCCGACGGCAGCGCCGGCTCGGGCTCGGCGGCGGTGCCGGTCAGCGAGGACCTCACGGGGCTGCTGCCGAACACGACCTACCACTTCCGGCTCTCGGCGGCCCACGGCGGCGGCGGCGCGGTGACGACGGCCGACCAGACCTTCACGACGCCCCCCAGCGGCCCGGCGCCCCCTAGCGCCGTCGTCAGCGCCCCGGTCGCCACCGCGGGTGGGTTCAAACTCGTGGGAGCGATCAATCCCAACGGCGTCGCCACCCACTACCACTTCGAGTTCGGCGAAACCATTGCTTACGGCAAAGACCTGCCCGAACCCGACGCCGACATCGGCTCGGGCTCCAGCGCGGTCGCCGTCAGCCAGGAAGTCACCGGGCTGCAGCCGAACACGACCTACCACTACCGCGTCGTCGCCGGAAACGCCGAAGGTCCCGGCGAAAGCCCGGACCGGACCTTCACGACGCCGCCCGACCCGCCGGTGGTCGCCGCCACCCCCTTCACCGAATCGGCGGCGGGCTGGAGCCTCAATGGCACCGTCAACCCGAATGGCGGCGCCACCACCTATCACTTCCAGTTCGGCATCACGACCGCCTACGGCAGCAGCGTCCCGGCCACCGACGCGAGCGCCGGCAGCGGCACGGGAGCGGTCACGGTGACCCAGCTCGTCACCAGCCTGCCGCCGGACGTCCCGTACCACTACCGCCTCGTCGCCCACAATGCGGGCGGCACCTCGATCAGCAACGACGAGGAATTCGTCACGCCGCCGACCGCCTCGGTCCCGGCCAGCCCGCTGCCGGTTCCGGTCCCGCCGCTGCCGGCTATCGCGCACCCGTCGGCACCGTCTTCTCCCTCGAACCAGATCAAGGTCAAGCCGCCGGTGAGCAGCGGCACCGGGGTGACGATGCAGGTCGGTGTTCCCGGCCCCGGCACGGTCTCGGCCAGCGGCAAGGGGCTGAAGACGGCCACGACGACCGCGAAGGGCGCGGGCGTCGTCACCCTGAAGCTGAAGCTGACCGGCGCCGGCGTGGCCAAGCTGCGGCAGGCGCCGGGCCACAGGCTTGCCGTCAAGGTCGCGATCGCCTTCCGGCCGAGCGGCGGCAGCGTTGGCACGACGAGCAAAACCGTGACCTTCAGGGCCGGCAGGACCTAAGCGTCGGTAACGCACCGGTACGCTTGGGACATGGCTTCCAAGCGCCAGATATTCGTCGGAAAGGTGCCGATCGGCGGCGGTGCGCCGGTCGCGGTGCAGACGATGACCAAGACCGAGACCGCCAATTTGGCGGCGACGATGGAGCAGATCCGTAAGGTCGCCGACGCCGGGGCAGACATCGTCCGCTGCGCGGTGCCGCGCGAGAAGGACGCCGAGGCGCTGAAGACGATCGTCCGCGAGTCGCCGATCCCGATCATCGCCGACATCCACTTCAACCACACCCTGGCCTTGAAGGCGATCGACGCCGGCGCCCACTGCATCCGCCTCAACCCGGGCAACATCGGCGGCCGCGACAAAGTCGCCGAGGTCGCGGTCAAGGCCAACGCCGCCGGGGTGCCGATGCGGATCGGGGTCAACTCCGGCTCGCTGCCCAAGCACCTGCACGAGCTCGAGCGCGAAGCGCCGGTCGAGGCGCTGGTCGCCGCCGCGATCGAGTTCACCGAGCTGATGGAGGGCCTCGACTTCACCAACTTCAAGATCTCGATCAAGTCGACCAACGTGCCGAACACGATTGCGGCCAACCGCCTGCTCGCCGAGAAGGTGCCGTACCCCCTGCACCTGGGAATCACCGAGGCCGGGACAAAATGGGCCGGCTCGCTGAAATCCGCGGTCGGGCTGGGAACCCTGCTCGCCGACGGGGTCGGCGACACGATCCGGATCAGCCTCTCGACCTTCCACGCGGAGGAGGAGGTCAAAGTCGCCTGGGAGATCCTCAAGGCGCTGCAGCTGCGCGAGCGTGGCCCGGTCCTGATCGCCTGCCCGACCTGCGGCCGCCTGCAGTTCGACATGGACTCGGTAGTGGCCGAAATCGAGCGGCGGCTGGAAAGCTACGCGGAGCCGGTCGAGGTGGCGGTGCTCGGCTGCGCGGTCAACGGGATCGGCGAGGCCAGCCACGCCGACTTCGGGATCGCCGGCGCCAAGGACGAGGGCCTGATCTTTGCCCACGGCAAGCCGCTGCGAAAGGTCCCGCAGGCGACCCTGGTCGACACCCTCTTCGAAGAGATCGACAAATCGCTGGACCGTGGCAAGGTCGAGGTCGACGAGTCCCAGTCGCGCGAGGGCGCCGCCTGGCTGGCCAAGATCGAGGAGGAAAACGCGGGCGAACTGACGCCGGAGAAGATTGCGGCGATGGAGAAGGAAGCGGTCGAAAAGGGCGAGTCGGACAAGGTGCTGCTCGACGAGGAGGCCTCGCCGACGGCAGGGAGACGGTTCACCCGGGCTTAGCCTCCGTTCGGCGAGCGGGATAGGTTTCACGGGTGAGCCGCCTCAGCCAGACCTTTCTTCCCACGCTCAAGGACGCGCCCGCCGACGCGGAGGCGATCTCTCACAAGCTGATGGTCAGGGCGGGCCTGATTCGGCAGCTCGGGGCGGGGCTGTGGACGTATTTGCCCGCCGGATGGCGGGTCGAGCGGAAGGTTGAGCAGATCATCCGCGAGGAGATGGAGGCGATCGGGTGTCAGGAGATGCTGATGCCGGTGCTGCAGCCGGCCGAGCCCTGGGAGAAGACCGGGCGCTACGCGATCGAGGAGCTGTTCAAGCTCGAAGATCGCAAGGGGTCGCCGATGGTGCTGGCGATGACCAACGAGGAGGCGGTCACCACCCACGTCGCCCGCGAGGTGCGCTCATACCGCGACCTGCCTCTGATGCTCTTCCACATGCAGACCAAGGAGCGCGACGAGCCGCGGCCGCGGGCCGGCGTCCTGCGCACCCGCGAGTTCACGATGAAGGACGCCTACTCCTTCGACCGCGATGAGGAGGGGCTGGAGCGCTCCTACGCGGCGCAGGCAGGTGCCTACGAGCGGATCCTCGACCGTTGCGGCCTGCGCTGGTACAAGGTCGAGTCCGACGTCGGGATGATGGGCGGCTCCGGCGCCGACGAGTACATGGCTCCCTGCCCGGCGGGCGAGAACGAGGTCGCGCTGGCGCCCGGCTACGCCGCCAACGTCGAGGTCGCCTCGGCGACGGCGCAAACGGTCGAGCTTCCGGCGCCGCTGGCCGCGCCGGAGCGGGTCGAGACTCCCGGCCAGACCACGGTCGAGGAGGTCTCGAAGGCGCTCGAGGTCCCCGCCGGGGCGCTGATCAAGGCGCTGCCGGTGATCGCCGAGGGCCGGGGGATGGCCCTGATCCTGGTCCGCGGCGACCACCGCCTCAACGAGATCAAGCTGCGCAACGCGCTCGGCGCCGACTTCCGCCAGGCGGGCGCCGAGGAGATCGCCGCCGAGCTCGGCCCGGTCGGCTTCATCGGCCCGGTCGGAGCGAAGATCCCCGTCGTCAAGGACGTAGCGATCGACGGCGACTCCTACGTCTGCGGCGCCAACGAGGCCGGCGCCCACCTGCGCGGCGTTCGGCCCGGCCGCGACTTCGAGTTCGAGGAGCTCGACGTACGCACGGTCGAGGCCGGCGACACCGCCCCGGGCGGCGGCACGATCGAGATCGAGGCGGCGATCGAGGTCGGCAACATCTTCAAGCTCGGCACCCGGTACTCGGACCCGCTCGGCGCCACCTATCTCGACGAGAACGGCGAGGAGCAGACGATCGTGATGGGCTGCTACGGGATGGGCCCGGCACGGATCCTCGCCGCGGCGATCGAGCAGGGCGCGGACGAGCGCGGCATCGTCTGGCCCGTGGCGCTCGCGCCCTGGCAGATCCACCTCGTCTCCCTCGCCAAGGAGGGTGAGCCCGAGCGCGAGGCCGCCGATCGCCTCTACGAGGAGCTGCTCGCCGCCGGTGCCGAGGTCCTCTACGACGAGCGCAAGGCGGGAGCGGGGGAGAAGCTGACCGACGCGGAGCTGCTCGGCTGCCCGCTGCGGATCGTGGCCGGGCGGCGCGGCCTCGCCGACGGCATCGTCGAGGCGACCGAGCGCGCCTCCGGTGCCGAGCACAAGCTGCCCGTGGAGGGCGCCGCCGAGGGGGCCCTGGCGATCCTCCGGCGCGATGACTGACGCGGCCCCCTTCGGGCGCGGCCGCATCCGCCGCCTCTTCGGGCTCGACCGCACCGGGTCGAAACCGCGCCAGACGCGCAAGGGGGAGCCGCTCAACCCCTGGACGATCCCCAACCTGGTCGGCTACGTCCGCCTCGCGGCGCTGCCGGTCTTCCTCGTTCTCGCCTTCGAATCGGGGGACGGGCGCAGCGCCCCCGCCGCGATCGTCTTCTGGCTGATCGCAGCCGGCGACTACCTCGACGGCTTCCTCGCCCGCGTCACCGGCCAGTACAGCCGCATGGGGGCACTGCTCGATCCCCTCGTCGACCGCCTGACGATCCTCTCCGGAGCCGTCGTCTGCTGGCATTTCGAGCTGCTGCCGCGCTGGGCGCTGGCGCTGCTGGCGCTGCGCGAGCTGGTCATGCTGGGCCTGGCCGAGTACGGGCTCCGGCACGGTGTGGACATCGAAGTCAACTGGCCCGGACGCCTCTCGGTCTTCCCGATCATGGGCGGGATCTTCTTCGCCATGGTCTTCGCCGGCTGGGTGCCCTCGGCACTGCTGATCCTAGGCCTCGCGCTGGCGATCCTCGCCACGGTGCTCTACGCCCAGGCCGGCCTGCGCGCGGCTCGCGCGGGCGCTGCAAGCTGAGCCCCAGAACCGCCGAACCTTCAACCTTCAGTTGAACCTTGGGGAGGTTCGACTTATAATCGCCACCCGCGCAAATGGGGCGCCCGCGCCTCTTCGATTAAGGAGCACGATGGAGGACACCTTTCCCGATCTGGGCTCACTCAGCGACAAGGAACTGAGGGATCTGATCGACAAGCTCACGGAGGAGGAGAACGAGATCTCCTACAAGCGGCGCACCCTGCACGGAAAGATCGACATTCTCCGTGCCGAGCTGGTCAACCGCCTGCGCGACAAGCACGAGCGCGGCGATTCGATGTTCAGCGGCGACGACGTCCAGCAGCTGACCGAGATCCTCGCCGGCAAGGCCCAGCCTCCGACCGGGGACGAGCCGGCCGCCTAGCGCCGGGATCCCAGCATGGCCGTCCACTGTCCCGAGTGCGGGTTCGCCAACCCCGAGGGCGCGAACTACTGCCAGAAGTGCGGTGCCTACCTGGGCGGGCCGGCCGAGGCGGGCGAGGACCCGACGACGATGACCTACACCGTCGACGACACCGGCGACATGCAGCCGGTCGACATCGACGAGGTGGTCGAGGAGGCGGGCGCGGCGCTGGTGATCCGCGCCGGTGGCGGCCGCGCCGGCGAGAGCTTCAGCATCGACGAGGAGCGGATCAGCATCGGCCGCAGCCCCGACGCCGGCGTCTTCCTCGACGACGTCACCGTCTCCCGCAACCACGCGCTGCTGGTGCGCCGCCGCGACGGCCTCTACATCGACGACCTCGGCTCCCTCAACGGCACTTACGTCAACCGCCGCCGGATCGAGTCGCACCGGCTCGGCGACGGCGACGAGATTCAGGTCGGCAAGTACAAGCTCAGCTACCTGGAGCGCTGAGGTGCCCGTCTCCGAACAGCCGCTGCGGGCGCCCGACTCCGCCAGCCGCCCCCGCAAGGCGCTGACGATCGGCGCCGTCTGCAAGATCCTCCAGAACGAGTTCGACGACGTCTCGATCTCGAAGATCCGCTACCTCGAGGACCAGAAGCTGCTCAATCCGCGCCGCACCTCGGGCGGCTACCGCCTCTACAGCCAGAGCGACGTCGAGCGTCTGCGCACGATCCTGCGGCTGCAGCGCGACGAGTTCCTGCCGCTGCGGGTGATCCGCCAGGAGCTGGCCGGCGGCGGCGACCTGGTCATCGGCGACGCCGACCGCAAGCCCGCCAACGGCGCCGCCCGGCGGGCGATCCTGGTCGATACCTCGCGTGCCCACCTGACCCTCGAGGAGGTGATCGAGGAGACCGGCGCCCGCGAGGAGCTGATCGCCGAGCTGGAGAACTTCGGGATCGTCCAACCGGAGCGCCGCGACGGCAAGACCGTCTACGACGAGACCGACCGCGAGACCGTCCGCGCCGCCAACGAACTCTCACGGGTCGGCGTCGCCGCCCGCAACCTGCGTGTCTTCCGCTCCTCCGCCGACCGTGAGGCGAACCTGCTGGAAGCGCTGCTGGGCCCGTCGCTGCGCTCGCGCAACCCCGAGCGGCGCAAAGAGGCCCTGCAGAGCCTGGAAAGCCTGGCGGCGACGGTCAGCCACCTCAAGCACCTGCTGCTCGTACGCGACCTCCGCCGCCTGGCCGGCGAGTAGCTCCGCGCCGCGATGCCACGGGTGAGCCGCCGCCGCACGATCGCGGCTCCCGTGGACGAGGTCTGGAAGCTCGTCTCCGATCCCTACAGCCTGCCGCGCTGGTGGCCGCGCACCGGCCGGGTCGAGAACGTCGAGCAGAAGAGCGCCGGCCGCCGCAGCCAGTGGACCAAGGTCCTGGAGACCTCGGAGGGGAGGGGGGTGCGAGCCGACTATCGCTGCCTCAGCTCGGCCGAGGGGGAGCGCTACGTCTGGGAGCAGGAGCTGGAGGGCACGCCCTTCGCCCGCCACCTGCGCAGCTCCCGGATCGAGATCGGGTTGCGGCAGCGCGACGACGGGACCCAGGTCAACCTGATCTCGGTCCAGGCGTTGAAAGGGATGTCGCGGATGGGCTCGCCGATGATGCGCCGCGCCCAGGGCGCGATCCTCGACGAGGCCCTCGACGGGATCGAGAGGGCGCTGACGTGATTGGCGCTTTTCTATCGCTATCCGAAGGAAAAGCGCCATGACCGCGCCACGGCGGGACTCGAACTGGTGGGGCTGGGGGGACCCGGCGATCGCGCCGGAGCTGGACGCGCAGGCGCTGGGCGTGCTGCGCGAGCGGATCGGCGAGCTTGAGCCCTGGCCGCTGGCGGGCGGGATCGAGGACTTCGCTCTGCCGGAGCCGGAGCCACTGCCCCCGGCACTGACCGAGGCGGTCGGAGCCGTCAGCGTCTTCAGCTCGCACGAGGATCGGCTGCGCCACTCGACCGGGCGCGGCTACGTGGACCTAGCGCGGATGCGCGCCGGCGGCCTCGAGCAGGCGCCGGACGCAGTGGTGGTGCCTGCCGATGTCGACGCCCTGCGCCGTGTGCTGGACCTCTGTGCCCGCGAGGGCATCGCCGTGGTCCCCTTCGGCGGTGGCACCAGCGTCGTCGGCGGGGTCGAGCCGCTGCGGGGCGCGCACCAGCGCCTGATCAGCCTCGACCTCGGTGCCCTGCGCGATGTCGAGGTCGACCGGCGTTCGCTGACCGCGCGGCTCGGCGCCGGCCTGCGCGGGCCCGAGGCGGAGGCGGCGCTCGGCCGCGAGAGCGTCACCCTCGGCCATTTCCCGCAGTCCTTCGAGTACGCGACGATCGGCGGCTTCGCCGCGACCCGCTCCGCCGGCCAGGCCTCGAGCGGCTACGGCCGCTTCGACGCCGTGGTCAGCTCGATCCGCCTGCTCGCCCCGGCCGGCGACCTGCGGACGCTGGAAACGCCTCACACCGCGGCCGGCCCGGCCCTGCGCGAGCTGATCGTCGGCTCCGAGGGCGTCCTCGGCGTGATCCCCGAGGTGACGGTGCGGGTCAGGCCCGTTCCCGCGGTGCGCCGCTACGAGGCCTGGATGGCCGAGAGCTTCGAGGCCGGGACGGAGATCGTCCGCTCGCTGGCCCAGGGGCCGGGACTGCCGGACATCATTCGCCTCTCCGACGAGGAGGAGACCCAGGGCTCGCTCGCCCTCTCCGGGCCGCGCGGTGCCACCGGCGCCCTCTTCGGCCGCTATCTCGGCCTGCGCAAACGCTCGAACGGCTGCCTGATGATCGTCGGGCTGGAGGGCGAGGAGGAGTCGGTCGCGAGGCGCCGCGCTCTCACGGTCCGGGGACTGCGATCCGGAGGCGCCGTCTACCTCGGCCAGGCCTCCGGTCGCTCCTGGGAGCACGGCCGCTACCAGGGCCCCTACCTGCGCGACACGCTGATGGGGATGGGGGCGATGGTCGAGACCCTGGAGACGTCGCACACCTGGTCCCGGCTCGGCGAGCTGCACGACGCGGTCGCCGCCGCGATCCACGGCTCGCTCTCCCGGCAGGGCACTCCCGGCCTCGTCTTCTGTCACCTCTCGCACGCCTACGCCGACGGCGCCTCGCTCTACTTCACCTTCATCGCCCGCTCCCGCCACGGGGCCGAGCTCGAGCAGTGGCGCCAGGTCAAGGGCGCCGCCTGTGAGGCGATAGTCGCCGCCGGCGGCACGATCACCCACCACCACGCGGTCGGCCACGACCACGCCCCCTACATGGAGGCGGAGGTGGGGGAGACCGGCCTCGATGTGCTGCACGCGGTCAAGGATCAACTCGATCCGACCGGCATCATGAATCCCGGCAAGCTGCTGCCGGTCTCCTGACCTATTCCTTCGTCTTGGCCTTCTTCGCGGCACCGATGATCGGGCCGGTGATCTGGCCGCGCAGCACGTCGGTGCCGGTGTAGGCAGGCGCCTTCTTTTCCTTCGTCGCTTTGTCCAGCGACGCTTTCAGATTCGCGTCGGAGGTCAGCGAAACGTCGATCTGGTCGAAGGTTTCGTTGGCCAGGTAGGCGAGCACTTCGGTCGGGACTTCGACCTGGGCGCCGATCTTGCCCGACTTGCCGACCGTCGTCGTCGCCAACGGCAGCATTTTCTGCGGCGACTCGTAGAGCCAGACGGTGTAGGACTGGCCCTTGGCGGTCGCGGGCAGGCCGGTGGCTTCGATCTGCAGCGCCAGCGAGTTCTTGACCCGCCCGAAGACGGCCACGCCCTTGGCATCGCCCCCGTTGACGGGGCTGAGGGTCGCCTGGGTCACTTCTTTGGAGCCGACCGGAGTGGTGGTGCCGGAGGGTTCTTCGGAGGCGGTCGTGCTTTCCGTCGTGGCGGCGGTGGTGGTCGAGTCTCCCGAGGAGCCGCCGCCGCTACCGCTGACCGCGAGCACGACGATCAGGGCGACGACGACCAGGGCGCCGGCCGCGATCGCGGCGCGGGCGCCGCCGCTCTTGGGCAGGGAGACGCTCGGGCGGGGAGGGGGGGTGCGCTTCGGCTTGGCCGGAGGGGAGACGGGCGCGGCGGGCGCCACAGGCTCAGGCGTCTCGACCTTCGGCGGCGGCGGGGGTGTCGGGGGCGGCGGCGGCTCGACCGGCAGTGGCGGCGGCGCCACTCCTTCCTCCTCCAGCTGCGCCAGCGCGTCCCTGACCCTGGCGCGGACGTCGTCGACGCTGAGGCCCATCAGGGCGGCGATGTCGTCGTAGCCCTGCTCGCGCTGGGCGAGCAGGCGCAGCATCGCCTTCTGGTCGTCGCTGAGCGGCATCGGTCGCAACCCTACGGGGAGCGGCCGACGAGTTGACGGCCCCGGCCCACGGGTCACGAAAGCTTAATCTCGGCGGCGGTAGGGTTGCCCCCGGTGGCCGACGACCTTCGTGACATGGACTCCCACTTCGACGCGCTGATCGGCACCGAGTGGCTCGACGACGATCCCGATCACGCCCGGGTCCGGCTGCAGATGCGCGACCAGCTGCGCCAGCCGGTCGGCCTCCTCCACGGCGGTGTCATGTCGACCCTGGTCGAGAGCATCTGCTCGCGCGCCACGGCGCTGGCGGTGATGGAGGGCGGGATGATCGCGATGGGCCAGTCGATCAGCGTCAACCTGATCCGCCCGGTCACCGAGGGCGGCGTCGAAGTCCGCGCCAGGGCCCGCCACCGCGGCCGCACCACCTGGGTCTGGGACGCCGAAGTGCTCAACGACGAGGAGAGGGTCTGCGCCCTGGCGCAGATGACGATCGCGGTACGACCGCTGCCGGAGAACTAGCCGCCGAAGCGGTTGGTGATCGGCAACCGCCGGTCCTTGCCGAAGGCCCGCGGCGTGATCCGGATCCCCGGTGCCGCCTGGCGCCGCTTGTACTCGGAGTGGTCGACCAAGGCGATCACGTCGTCCACCGTGGCCGCCGGCATCCCGGCGGCGATCATCTCCTCGCGGCCCTGGTCGCGCTCGACGTAGGCCTCGAGGATGCGGTCGAGCAGGTCGTAGGGGGGGAGGGAGTCGCTGTCGAGCTGGTCGGGGCGCAGCTCGGCCGAGGGGGCGCGGTCGATCACCGAGGCCGGCACCAGCTCGCGATCGGCTCGCTCGTTGCGGCGGCGGGTCAGTTCGTAGACGAGCGTCTTCGGCACGTCCTTGATCACCGCGAAGCCGCCCGCCATGTCGCCGTAGAGCGTCGCGTAGCCGACCGACATCTCGCTCTTGTTGCCGGTCGTCAGCACCAGCCAGCCGTTGCGATTGGAGAGCGCCATCATCAGGTTGCCGCGGATCCGCGCCTGGATGTTCTCCGCCGCCAGGTCGGGGCCGGCCGGCGACACCTCCCCGAAGGACGCGGCCAGGGCGTTCCCGTAGCCCTCCATCATCGGCTCGATCGGGATCTCGATCAGCTCGCAGCCGAGGTTGGCGGCGATAGTCCGGGCGTCCTGCTGGGTTTCAGGACTCGAATGAGGCGACGGCATGACCACGCAGCTGAGCCGCTCCGGCCCGACCGCGTCGGCCGCGAGCATCGCCACCAAGGCGGAGTCGATGCCACCCGAGAGGGCGACTCCGACCTGGCCGAAGCCGTTCTTGGCGACGTAGTCGCGCAGGCCGAGGGTCAGCGCCGCGTAGACCTCGTCGAGGTCGGCGAGCGGCTCGGCGAGCGGCCCCGGCGCGGAGCCGGGGACGTCGCAGACCAGCAGCTCCTCCTCGAACTGGGCGGCGCGGGCGATCGGGTTCCCGTCGGGATCGGTGACGAGGCTCTGGCCGTCGAAGACGAGCTCGTCCTGGCCGCCGACCAGGTTGCAGAAGGCGAAGTAGGTCCCGTAGGCGCGAGAGCGCTCGGCGAACATCGCCTCGCGCTCGCGGCCCTTGCCGCGGTGGTACGGCGAGCCCGAGGGGTTGGCGATCAGCCGCGCGCCCTGCTCGGCCTCGGCCTGCGCCGGCGGGCCGGGCACCCAGACGTCCTCGCAGATCGTCAGCCCGACCGCCTCGCCACCGGCCTCGATCGTCAGCGGCCCCTCGCCGGGGATGAAGTAGCGCTGCTCGTCGAAGACGGCGTAGTTGGGCAGCCTGTTCTTGCGGTAGACGCCGCGCACGGCGCCGTCGGCGAGGACGGCGATCGAGTTGTGGGCGTGGCGCGAGTCGCCGCCGCCGGCGGCCGGCTCGGCGAAGCCGACCAGCACCGTCATCCCGGACACCCGCGCGGCCAGATCGTCGACTGCCCGCCGGTTGGCCTCGAGGAAGTGCCGCTTCAGGTAGAGGTCCTCGGCCGGGTAGCCGGGCACGCTCAGCTCGGGGAAGATCGCCAGCTCGGCGCCCGCGGCGGCGGCGCGGGCGATCCACGCGGCGATCTTCGCCGCGTTGGCGTCGATGTCGCCGACGGTCGGGTCGATCTGGGCGAGGGCTATGCGCACGGTGGCCTTACGGGGGTCACCGCCGAAGTATCGCCGTCGCGGGGGCGGGGGGCGGGCCGAGATGCTCGCTAGGCTGGCTGCGATGCGGGACCACCGTCGCCACCTGGCCGGTTTCTCGGCGGCGGCGCTCCTACTGCTCGCGGCCGTGCCCGCCGCTGCCTCCGCTTCAACCGGGCTCGCCGCCGCGGTGCCGAGCCTCGCCTCGCCGAGCCAGAAGCCCTTCATCGCTCCGAGGTCGCGGCCGACCGAAGCCGACTCGCGGCCGACCGACGACCCCGACCCGAATCGCAACGCCTACACGGTTCCCCAGGCGCCGCGCTCACCCGCCTGCGGCCCCAACTTCTGCGTCCACTGGGTGGCGGAGGGCATCGACGCGCCCAGCCTCGTCGACGCCAACGGCGATGGCGTCCCCAACTTCGTCGAACAGGTCCTCAGGGTCGCCGAACACGTGCACTCGATCGAGAACGGCAAGCTCGGCTGGCGCGAGCCCAAGAGCGACGGCCGCGAGGGGGGCGGCCACGGCAAGACCGACATCTACCTCTCGCAGATCGGCGGCGAACTGTTCGGCTACGCGGCCCCGGATCGCGGCCAGGCGTCGAAGGACCACCGGATCCCGCGGCAGCTGCACGGCTACCTGGTCCTCGACAACGACTACAGCGCCTTCGAGTTCCCCGGCACGAGGCCGAGCCAGGACCTCAAGGTGACCGTCGCCCACGAGTACAACCACATCCTCCAGTTCGGCTACGACGCCTTCCAGGACCCCTGGTTCGCCGAGTCCACCGCCACCTGGATGGAGGACCAGGTCTACAACGGCATCAACGACTACCTGCGCTATGTGCGCCGCTGGGTGAAGCGCTGGGAAACGCCGCTGACGACCAGCTCGATCAAGGAGTACGGCTCGGCGGTCTGGAACGAGTGGCTGGCGCATCGCTACGGGCTCTCGATCGTCCGCAAGGCGTGGGCGCGGGCGATCCACACCCGCCCCGGCGGCTTCTCCGTCGCCGCCTACGAAGCGGCGATCCGCGCCGCCGGCGACTCCGACCTCGGCCGCGACTTCACCCACTTCGCCGCCGACGTCGCCGAGTGGCGCACCGGCAAAGGGTTCCGCGAGAGCGCCCTCTACCCGGACATGCCGCGCCAGGGCCACCTGCCGCCGACCGGCGTCTCGCTGACCCGGCTGCTCAACCACACCACCTTCCAGCTGCTGCGGGTCCAGGCTCCCGCCGGGCGTGGGGTGGCCGTCCACGTGGTCGCCCCGCGCGGCATCGCCGCCGGGCTGGCCCTGGTCGGGCGGATCGGCAGCGAAAAGAGCGGGCGCACGATCACGCGGCTGGCCTACCGCCCCGGCGGCGGCACGATGACCGTCCGCCTCGGCGACCCGAGCCGCTTCAGCCGCATCACCGCCGTGGTCGTCAACGCCGACGCCAGCGCCGACGGCTTCAGCGCCCGCCGGCTCGACTGGCGCTACCTGACCGACCGGGTCCCGTTCGGGATCCGCGCCAATCTGGTTCGCTGGACCCGGTAGCTAGGAGCGCGACTCGGCAGCGAGCGCGCCGTTGCCGTTGGCCGCGGCCTTGCCCGCCCTGGCCCGTTTCTTCGGTGCGGGCGCGGTGGCGACGATCTCCTCGGTCGCCGTCTCGAGGTCGAGCGCGAAACTGTCGAGGTCGGCCATCGCGTCGTAGTCGCCGATCAGGCCGAAGTTGACCTGGCCGTTGTAGGACATGATCCCGACGCAGAGCGCCTGGCGCCGGGCCAGCGGCACCATCGGGAAGATCGACTCCATCTTGTGGCCGAGCACGTAGAGCGGGAACTGCGGCCCGGGTACGTTGGTGACGACGAGGTTGAAGAAGCGCTGGGCCGGCTGCAGGCGGGCCGCCTGGGAGGCGATCGTGGACGGCGCGAAGTCGGTCAGTTTGGTCAGGATCTCGGCCCCGACAGCCTGACCGGAGGCCTTGAGATCGCCCATCTCGCCGGTGAGGATCCGCAGCCGCTCGACCGGGTCCTCGCTCCAGACCGGCAGTGGCGCCATCATCGCCGAGATCCGGTTGCCGAGCGCGCCGTGCTCCTCCTCGGCGCGGACGCTGACCGGGACCAGGGCCCGCATCTCCAGGCCCTCGGTGTCGTGGCCGCGGGCCCGCAGGTACTTGCCGAGGCCGCCGGAGACGATCGAGAGGATGACGTCGTTGACGGTTCCCCCGTGCTTGTCTTTGACCCGCTTCAGCTGGGTCAGGTCGGCCTGGGTGATCGCGAGCCGGCGATGGGGCCCGATCTCGACGTTGAAGGGCGTGTTGGGGGCGGCCATGCCGGCGCCGAGCACCTTCGAGGTGGCGCCGACGCCGCGCAGGACCTGGCGCGGGCCGCGCAGGGCCGCGCGGACGCCGCGGCCGATCTCCTTGGGGCTGGTCAGGCGCTCCCGCCAGGCGTCGCCGAGCAGCTTCAGGTCGGTCGGTTCGGGACGGGCGAGCCAGGGTGGGCTCGTGCTGGGGGAGCCCTGCGGCTCGGCGTCGAGGTCGAAGAGGACGGTGGTGATGTCGACCCCGGAGACGCCGTCGACCAGCGCGTGGTGGCTCTTGCCGACGATCGCGAAGCGGTCGTCGCGCAGGCCCTCGACCAGCCACAGCTCCCAGAGCGGCTTGCTGCGGTCGAGCTGCTGGGAGAAGACGCGGGCAGCGAGGTTGCGCAGCTGCTCCTCGGAGCCGGGCGCCGGCAGGGCGCTCTGGCGCACGTGGTAGTCGAGGTTGAGGTGCGGGTCGTCGACCCAGACCGGCCGCCCCTGGTCGAAGGGGACGAAGCGCAGCTTCTGGCGGAAGCGCGGAACCAGGTGCAGGCGCGAGGCGATGTGGTCGCGAAAGTCGCGGTGAGAGGGCGCCGGGCCCTCGAAGATGCTCATCGAAGCGACGTGCATGTGGGCACCGGCGCGCTCCATGTGAAGGAACGAGGTATCCAGTCCGGTCAGTCTTTCGGCGGCCATGGTTCATCTTCGCACAGACCGGGCGGGCCCGAAAGGGGTCAATTTTTGGCTCTGTGGAGCCATTTGCACCGTTCCTGCCAGATCGGCGGGGTGTGAGAGCGGTCACGTAAGCGCTCTGTGAGCGGTTCTACGGTGTTTGCTCACAAAACGATCGAACCCATCTGCCGAGTCCCCTCGCGCCAAGCGACGGGGAACGGGGGACCCAAATGTCACGGCGACCAGTCCGTGGCCGGGGCGAATCGGGCGGCGAGCCGCCCGTAGCGAGCGCCAGGCACCGTGCCGGCACCCGCGAGCCCGTCAGCTAACCCCGTAGGCAGCAGAAAGCGAGCGATACACGATGCGATACCTCCTGCCCGCGGTGGCAGCCGCCACCGCGCTGACGATCGGCCTCGCGCCGGCCGCCGCGCAAAGCTCATCGCACCATCATCAGCACCCCAAGCGGGTCGAGTCCCACGTCTCCCTGCACCTCTCCGGGCACACCGTGCTCGCGGGCAACGGGGTGGCCGTCCGCGGCCAGGTCCGCCCGCGCGGGCGTCGCCGGGTCAAGGTCGTCTTCCATGGTCCCGGTGGCGGCGTCGTCGGCGCCACCACGAAGGCCGACGGCCGCTTCGCCTTGCGCTGGTCGCCGGGCAGCATCGGCAACTACGCCGTGCGCGCCTTCGGCGTCCACGATCGCCGCACCCGCGGCGCGGCCAGCGTGGCTCGCCGTCTGACCGCCTACCACCCGGCCGGCGCCTCTTACTACGGCCCCGGTCTCTACGGCAACGGCGTCGCCTGCGGCGGCACCCTGATGCCGGGCACCCTGGGAGTGGCGAACAAGACGCTGCCCTGCGGGACCAGGGTGAAGCTGCGCTACCACGGCCGCTCGATCACGGTTCCGGTCATCGACCGCGGCCCCTACGTCGCCGGCCGCGACTACGACCTGACCGAGGCGACCAGGGACCGGCTCGGCTTCCCCGGCGTCGGCATGGTGCTGGCGAACCGCTGAGTCCCGGCTCTAGCCGGGCAGGCTGAGGCGCAGCTGCGGTTCGGCCTGCTCCGGCTCCGCGTCCGCGTCGTTCTCGAAGGAGGCGACGCGGACGCCGAGCAGCCGCACCGGCCGCCGCGGGTCGTAGGCGCGCAGCAGGTCGAGGGCGACCGGCCCGACGACCTCCGGGTCGTTGGTCGGCGCCTCGACCGTGTGCGAGCGGCTGACGTTGGTCCAGTCGTCGAGCCGCACCTTGATCCCGATCGTCCGCCCCTCAAGCTCGCGCTTGCGCAGCCGCCGGCAGAGCTCCGCCGATTGCTCGGCGAGGCAGGACTCCAGCTCCGCCCGGTCGCGGACGTCGACGTCGAAGGTCGTCTCCACCGACTGCGATTTGGTCTCGCGGGAGACGCTGATCGGCGTCTCGTCCCAGAGCCGGCCGCGAGCGTGCAGCCAGGTCCCCGAGCGCGGACCGAACGCTCGCTCCAGCTCGGCGGCATCGCGCCGGCGCAGCTGCGCCAGGGTGCGGATCCCCATCCCCTGCAGCTTCACCACGGTTTTCGGCCCGATCCCCGGGACCAGACCGGGGGAGTGCTCGGCGAAGCGCTCCAGTGCGTCTTCGCGCGAGAGCACCACCAGCCCCGCCGGCTTGCCGAGCTCGCTGGTGATCTTCGCCAGCATCCGGCTCTCGGAGATCCCGACCGAGCAGGTCAGCCCGGTGTCCTCGCGGATCTCGGCGGCGATCCGCCGCATCGTCGCCTTCGGCGAGAAGAGCCCGGTCAGGTCGAGGTAGGCCTCGTCGAGCCCGACCACCTCGACCGTCTCGACGTTGCGCCGCAGCACCTCCATCACCCGCGCCGAGGCCTCCCGGTAGGCCGGGAAGTCCGGCCTCAGGTAGATCGCGTCCGGCAGTTTGCGCCGCGCCACCGAGGCCGGCATCGCCGAGTGGATCCCGGCCAGCTTGCGCGCCTCATAGCTCGCCGTCGTCACCACCGCCCGTGGCCCCGAGCCGCAGACGACCACCGGCTTCCCCTGCAGGTCCGGCCGTTTGCGCAACTCCACCGACGCGTAGAAGGCGTCCATATCCAGTAATGCGCAACAGTGGAGCCAGTCTTGCACTGTCTAACCGTAGTTCCCGCCCCGGCGGAACGGTGGTTGACCAGCTGTTACATGTGACATAATCCCTGGCGAATCGGACGGCAAAAGGAGGACACCTTGGCAACTGACCTGGCTGATCGACTTGGAAGCGCTAGCGAGCGGGTTGAGCTCGACCAGGCCGAGCTGGCGCGGGTGCTGGACACTAACCGGCGCACGATCGCCCGCTGGCTTCATCGCGAGTCCTCGCCCCGCCGCAACGCCCGCGAGCGCGTCCTCGAGTTGCTTGCCGTGCTCGATCGGCTCTCTGACGTGCTGAGGGCCGACGGCGCCCACGACTGGCTTTTCTCGCCGAATCCCATGCTCGACCACCACAAGCCCGTCGAGCTGCTGCGCGACGGCGAGTACCGCCGTGTTCTCGGCGCCATCGACGCGATGGCCGAGGGCGTCTTCGTCTGAGCCGATGGCCTCTTCCCGCCTGGTCGATGCACTCGACCGCATCGACCCGCTGCCCTATCGCGGCGAGGCATATCGTCACCTGGCGCCGCGCTGGCACCCGCTCTCCGGTGCCGGCGCCCGCATCCAGGGCGGCCGCTGGAATCCGCCCGAGAGCTTCGCCACGCTCTACCTCGCGCTAGAGCGCGAGACGGCCGCCGCCGAGTTTCGTCGCATGGCCGCCCGAGTCGACCGCTCTCCCCAGGACTTTCTCCCGCGCCGGCTCTATCGCTACCGCCTCGACCTCCGATCCGTCGTCGATCTCACCGGCGAGCAAGCGCAGCTGCCCGAGCCGCTGGCGGGGCTCGATTTCGCGGCCGCCGATCCGAAGGCCACCCAGGAAGCGGGGGAGGCCGCAGCGCTCCTGGGCCGGGAGGCGATCTGGGCGCCCTCGGCCACCGGGACAGGTGCCGTGCTCGCGATCTTCATCGACCGCCTTCTGCCCGACTCGGTTGTCGAGCCCCTTGACTTCGAGACTTGGGAAGCACCGCCGCCGACGTAACTTCCGGACGTCCCGAAGCGTCGTCACCGAGGCACTGGGCGGAATCAGCGACGGGTGACTGACTTCTCCCGCCGACTTAGCCGCCATTCAGCGCCGCATGAGCGGCTGTCAAGGGCGCTTGCGCCCGACCCCGAAGGGGTTGACCGCCGGTCAGGCGGTGCTATCCGTGCGAGCAGGTCGGCGGGACCATCTGGCCGGCATCACCTACGTGCCGTGCCGACCCTGCATCTATTCCGGTGGTCGGAGTCGAAATAGCAATAGTCGTTGACCCAATGGATCGTGTAGCGATCGTTCCAGATGACCTTGCCAGCTTCGAACGCGTAGTAGATCGTCACGTTGCCGTAGAAATCTGTGCCACCGACCGTCCAGGTGGTACCGCAGCTTTGCTTCGTTTCATTGACTTCCCTGCATCGGCCCGTGTATGCGCGCCGCCCTTTGAACCGGCCCCCTAGTTCAGTGAGAAGGGCTTGGGTCATATAAGACCGAGCCGCACCTGCAGTGAGCCGCGGGAGCTTCGGCACGACGACCGGAGCAACCTTGGGTGCTGGCGTCGGCGCAGGTACGGGTGCCGGCGCTGGTGCCGGTGGTGGCGGTGCATATTCCGCGATCTTGGAGCTGACCCACGCGGAGACAAGATCGGCGCGAGTATAGAACTGTGGCAGCGTCGTTTCGCATTCTTCACTCAGACCAAACGAGTCGATCCCGATCTCAATTGGTTCCCCGGTTCCGGGCGCTCCGATAAGCAGCGGCCCCCCGCTATCTCCGAAGCAAGCCGAATAGACGTGGCTCGGAGCGTCGATAACGCAAAGCTGCTGAGTGGCGAGGAAGCCAGAAGATTTGCTCTGGCAGAAGCCCGGCGACTGGATGGTCGTGGTGCCGTAGTGGAGGACAGCAGGACCCGCTTCTTCGGGGATTCCGACCGTCAGCCCCCAGCCGACCATGTACGCCCCGGTTCCGGTGCCCCAGTATTCCGAGCCACCTAGCCTGACCGGCGGTGCAGAAATGGGAGCCGCGAGCTGGAGGATCGCAGCGTCGCCGTAGTGCCCGGTTTTCGAGTAGCCGGGAAAGACGGCAATCCGGATGGCCGACGAGACGACTCGCTGCGGCGATTCGCGATTGACGTTGCCGGTGCTGACCGCGTAATAGACGGGGTTGTGCAGGACGTTGCCAGCCTCGTTGTATGCACAGTGCGCCGCCGTTAGAACCACGTTGCTCGAAACGACCGTTCCCGAACACGCGAAGGCTTCGCTGCCGTTGTTGAAGTGGATTGACGCCAAATACGGAAACGTGCCCGGCGCTGCTTCCTGCCCGTTGATCACGGAGGTGTGAACGCGACCGATTTCGCCGGTAGAGGTCTGCGCGGCCGGGATGCGGTCGACGTGCGCGGAAGCCATCGACGTGCCGGCGGTGGCGCCGACCACCAGAAGGCCGACGAGGATTTGGCTGGTACGTCGAATCATCGCCGGGAAAACGATAGAGGCTGAACGTTCTAGAGGCCCTGACAGGACCGGAAGCGAGGATGCTGGAAGGGCACGGAGGTCTCGCGTCGACTCAAATTCTCGACTACATCACTCTCTTATGGCCGACCTAGCTGCCATTGAAGCGCCGGGCCGGGCGCTCGTCAACCCCCTGCGGGGGTCGGGCGCGAAGCGCCCTTGACTACCGCCCGGCGCGACGCTATTGCTGCATTTAGGTCGGCAGTCAGGGGGTTTCAGACCATCCCCGAAGGCGGACTGGCTCCGGACTCACTTCCGGAGTGCCAATCCGCCCCCATGCCCCTTTCCTGAGCGGTTTGGGGACGCACTTCTGCAGCCGACCACGCCCCCACACCATGAGAAAGAGATCAGGTGGTGAGGGGTCGTGGTCGGCTGCAGAAGTGTTGGTAGGGCAGTGGTAGGGGCATGGGGGCGAATTGGGGTTGGTGGAGTGGAGTTGGAGAGGGAGAGGGAAGTGGTGGAGAGGGGACTGAGAGGGCCCGGGGCAGAGAGCGGCGGAGACGGGGAGGGCAGAGAAGACGACGAGGCGCGGGACGAAAAAGGGGCCGGATACGTCTAATGGTCGATGGAGGCCGTGATAGAGAGCAGGACAGTCGAGGCCCGGGAAACGGGGCTGCGGCGAAACCGGGACCTGGAGCTGCTCCGCTACGTCGGCCGCCACGGCGTGGTGCGAATCGGCCAGGTGATGATCGCGATGCAAGCCGGGCGCAGCGTCACCTATGACCGCGTCGCCTCCTGCGTCGAAGCCGGCCTCCTCGAGCGCTTAGAGCTGATCCGCTCCGAGCCGGGCTTGCTGCGCGCCACCCGCGAAGGCCTGCGCTACGCCGGCCTCGGCCTGCCGGTCGCCGTGGTCTCACCGGGCTCGGTCGACCACTGGCTGCGCTGCGCCTCCACCGCGCAGCTGCTCGGCCGCCACTTCGGCCACGACAAGGTCTTGACCGAGCGCGAGATCCGCTTCACCGAGCAGCTTGAAGAACGCCCGATCGCCAGCGCCGAAGTCGGTACGCTGCCAAACGGGGCGCCACGCATGCACCGGGCCGATCTCGCGGTCCTCGCCGAGGCCGGCACGATTGCGGTCGAGGTCGAGTTGACGCCAAAGACGCCGCGGCGTCTGCAGGCCTTGATGCGCGGCTGGCGCTACGCGGTCGGCCGCCAGACGGTGGCGGAGGTCCATTACCACTGCGCCCCTGGCCAGACCCGCAAGGCGGTGGAGCGCGCCATCGTCAAGGTTCAAGCCCAGAAGTTCATCAGGGTGGGCAAGGTGGTGGGGCGGTGAGCGCCGCGAAGAGAGCGGTGGGGCCAATGTCGAGCCAAGCTCGACGCGATGGCTTCGCAGCCCTGCGGCGTTGCCTACGTCGCCACAACCCCGGATTCGATGTCGCTTTCCCCGAAGTCGAAACGCCGAATGTCGTTGACGACTCGGGGCCGGGGAAGGTCAGCGGGACCCTCACCACGCCAGAGGATGCGGGTGCGTTCGGGGGTCGGGTCGACGTGGCGACCCTTGCCGCGAGAGCGCCGCACGATCACCGCGTCAAGGAAACCGCCGAGGACCTCCCGGCGTTCGTCGGTAGGTAGGGACAGATAGTGATCGCTCGCCAGTCCCTCGGTCCCGCTGACTCCCGCCAGCTCGTCGATGCGGCCAAGCGCGATTTCTGCTTCCTGAACGCTTTTGAGATAGACGTCGAGCCACTCATGCCAGGCGTTGCCGAGTTTCTTGCGGGCGGCGGTATCGCAGCGGAAATCATCGAGGTCTGAGCGAGCACTTGTCAGGACTCTCAAGGCGTCCTCGCGGCTTACGGTGTCGGGGATCAAGTCGGCGGGGGTGTCGAGCTCGGCAGCCATCACCGCGTCGACGTAGGCATCGAGAGCCTCGACCTTGATCGACGCCCTTTCCGGGCATTCGCCACTGGCGTGCTTTCCCCGGCAGCGGTAGAGCGCCTCGCCTCCCGGCCCCTCGCCCTTGCTCATCCGGTAGCGGCAACCGCCACAGCGGACCAAGCCGCTGAGCAGTTGGCTGGGCTTGAGATTCTGTCCGGTCGCCGCAGTGGAGGCCATCTGGGCCGAGCGCCATAGCTCCTCGCTGACCAAGGCCAGGTGGGCCTCGCGATTGAGGATCGGCTCGCGGTCGTCGACGTTTTGCGTGACATAGCGGCTCGCCTCGCCGCGATAGACCCGCTTGGCGCACATTCTCTGGACCATGTTGGCGTTCCATTGGACCGCCGCGCGGCGCTTGCCTCCTTTCTTTTTTGAGACCGGCACCGGGGCGCCGCATTCGTTTAACCAGGTGGCGATCGTGCCCCAACCCTGGCGCCGGCCACGCCGCTCGAAGACCTCCTTCGCGGTCGGTGCCCAATCGTTGGGGGCGAGGCGCCCATCCTCCCCGGTGTCATAGCCGAGGTAGTCATACGGCGAGATGTGAATGCCGCGCTCGACGGCCATGCGCTGTGAGGTGGCCCAGGACTCCTTGATCGTGGCGCGGACGAACTCGGCAAAGACGAACAGCATGTGCAGGAAGGCTTGACCCGCCGGCGTCGAGTAGTCGAGCTGCGGCTCGGTGGCAGAGGCGAAAGCGGCGCCATGCTGTCCCAGCTCTGCCAGAGTCACCACGGCGCCGAGGAGGCTTCGCGCGAAACGGTCAGATTTGAAGACGACGATCCCGCCCGATTCGCCATCGCGGACGCGCTGCATCAGTCGATTGAAGACGGGGCGGTCCATCGTCCCCCCGGAGACATTCAGCTCGCGCGGTTGCAGGACGACCTCGCGGCGGTTGCGCTTGGCCCAATCGAGGATCGACTGTTCTTGCACCTCGGGGGAGATGAATCCTTCGCCGCCGCGACCACCCACTTGTGAGACGCGGATATAGCCATCCAGCGGGAGCGGGCCTTGGCTACTGCGTGCTGTTTTCTTGGGCGTCATTAGCCCTCGCTTTCGACAGGGACGTAATGCTGATTATATCCATGTCGAGATGAGCGATCGTCCGCGAACCGGCCACCCGTCGATGGTAGGAGGGGACAGGGACGGGATAGGCTGTTCCCGGATGGCTTCCCCCGAGGCGAAGAACCTGGAGGCGATCTCCAAGGCGATCGACCAGCACAACTCGAGCTGTCCGTTCCCGGCGGCCGAGGTGCGGATGAACCCGTTCGAGATCGAGCGCCTCGGCTGGGAGCACATCCGCGGCCTGCCGCTGCTGCCCGACGCCGAGCTGGGCACCGGCCGCTTCCGCATCGTCTGCTCGCGTGACCTCGAGGGCGAGAAGCTCGAGGAGACCGAGGCGATCGGCCAGCCGCTCGAGGTCGCATCCCCGGTCAATAACTGACGACTGGTTACGTTGAACCCCCCATGGGGGGTTCAACTCGACAAAACTCCGTCAGACCTGGTTCCAGAAGTCGAGGCCCAGACCGGAGAGCCAGTTCTGGGCTTCGATGTTGAGCTGGGTGAAGCCGCCGGTCCAGATAAGCACGCCCATCGCGATCAGGATCACGCCGCCGGTGGCGACGATCGCCTGGTAATGACGCTTGACCACGGCGAAGGCGGTGGCCATGCGGGAGAAGGCGAGGGCGGTGAGGATGAAGGGGATCGCCAGGCCGGCGGAGTAGACGGCGAGCAGCAGGGCGCCACGGGCGGCGGAGCCTTCGAGCGCGGCGGCGGAGAGGATCGCGCCCAGGGTGGGGCCGATGCAGGGGGTCCAGGCGATCGCGAAGGCGGCGCCGGCGACGATCGGGCCGCCCCTGCCGGCGCGCTCGAGCAGCGAGTCGACGTGCCACTCGCGGTTGAGGCGGGTGATGAAGAGGGAGGCGACGAAGAGGACCCCCATGGCGATGATCAGCGCCGCGGAGACCTTGGTCAGCAGTTCCTTGTGGTCCTGGAGGGTCGAGCCGAGCCCGGTGGCGGTGAGGCCGAGCAGAATGAAGATGGTGGAGAAGCTGGCGACGAAGAGCAGGCTCGGGCCGAGCACCCGGCGCCAACCCGCATCGTCCAGCTCCGCGGCGGAGACGCCGGTCACGGCCGAGAGGTAGCCGGGGACGAGCGGAAGCACGCAGGGAGAGAGGAAGGAGACGACTCCCGCCGCGAGGGCGGCGAAGATGCCCACTCCTGCGGCAGGATCGGAGCTGAGAACCGCGATGACCAAGACCCCTAAGAATAGTCCCGGCCAGGCTCCAGCCGAGCGGCGCTCGTCAGGACTGTTCAACGCCTCGGGCCTGGCGCGGCAGCTGCGGGTCTCGCCGCTGCTGGCGATCGGCCCCGCCACGCCCGGCCCGGCACTGCGACGGGGCGCTCTGATCGCGGTACCGATCGGCCTGGCGCTGATCGTCGAGCTGGGCCTCGGGGCGCCGACCAAGGGCGCGGTCGCGACCGGAGCACTGCTGGCCGGTTTCCCCGGGCTCGACGCGCCGGCCGGCCCGAGGTCCGCCTGGCAGGCGGCGACGGCGCCACTGATCGGCACCGCCGCCGCCCTCGGCGTGCTCAGCAGCCAGACGGCGCCGACGGCGGTCCTGGCGATGGGCCTGCTGGGCGCCGCTGCCGGCTACTGCTTCTCGGTCTCGCTGCGCCTGGCGATCGCCGGTCTCTCGGTCTCGCTGGCGATGGTGGTGGCCCAGGGCTTCTTCCTGACGCCGAGCGACGCCTGGCCGGCACTGGCCTACGTCACCGCCGGCGGCCTGCTGCAGGCGGCCTGGTCGTTCCTCGTCTGGCTCCTCGCCGACCGCGCCCGCGAGGACGAGGCGAGCGGCTGGAGCAGCCGCGCCGCCGTGGCGGCGCTGAGGTCGCACTTCACCCTGGCCTCGAGCAGCGCCCGCCACGCGATCCGCTTCGGCGCCGCCCTCGCCGCCGGGGTCGCCCTGTACCGCATCCTCGGGATGCGCGACCACGGCTTCTGGATCCCGCTGACGATCCTCTTCGTGATGCGTCCCGAGCGCGACGAGACCTATCACCGCCTGGTCCTGCGGGCGCTCGGCACCGTGCTCGGCCTCGTCGTCGCCACCGCGGTCGCCGAGGCCTTCGGCGGCAGCGATCTCGTCGTGATCGTCGTGCTGACCGTCTCCGCGGCGCTCTCCTTCGGCCTGCTGACGGTTCAGTACGCGCTGTTCACCGCGGCGATCACCACCTACGTCGTCCTGCTCACCGACACGCTCGGCGAGCAGGCCTTCCACGCCGCCGGCCAGCGCGCCGCCGGCACCGCCCTGGGGATCCTGATCGCCTTCCTCGCATTCGTCCTCTGGCCGAACCCGGGAGAGGGCGACGGGAGGCTCGCGGAGCGCCCGGCGGGCTCGCCGGAAGCGGCGGCCCGGTAGATTCCTGGCCAGGCAGCCAAACGCCGCGCCGGGCGCGGGAGACCACAGGAGCAGATCTTGAGCAACCGCACGTTCGTAGTCGGTGTCGGCATGACCAAGTTCGAGAAGCCCGGCACCAAGGAGGGCGACTACCCCGACTGGGCCAAGGAGGCGGGGGAGAAGGCGCTCGCCGACGCGGGCATCCCGTACACCGACGTCGAGCAGGCCTATGCGGGCTACTGCTACGGCGACTCGACCTACGGCCAGCGGGCGCTCTACCAGCTCGGCCTGACCGGAATCCCGGTCGTCAACGTCAACAACAACTGCTCGACCGGCTCCTCGGCGCTGTTCCTCGCCCGCCAGGCGGTCAAGGGCGGCCTCGTCGACTGCGCCCTGGCGCTCGGCTTCGAGAAGATGGAGCCCGGCAGTCTCGGCGTCAAGTACACCGACCGCACCAACGCCCTCGACAGGCACGCGACGCGGATGTTCGAGATCCGCGAGGCCGAGGCCTCGCCGCCGGCGCCGCAGATGTTCGGCAACGCCGGCCGCGACCACATGCAGAAGTACGGCTCGACGCCCGACCACTACGCCTGGATCGGCTGGAAGAACCACAAGCACTCGGTCAACAACCCCTACGCCCAGTTCCAGGACGTCTACACCCTGGAGGAGATCAAATCGGCGCGGATGATCCACGACCCGCTGACCAAGCTGCAGTGCTCGCCGACCTCCGACGGCTCGGCCTGCGCGATCGTCGCCTCCGAGCGCTACGTCGACGAGCACGACCTCTGGGACCGGGCGATCGAGATCGCCGGCCAGTCGATGGTCACCGACCTCAGCTCCACCTTCGACGAGGGGGCCGACTGCATGACGATCGTCGGCGCGGACATGTCAAAAAAAGCCGCCGAGGAGGCCTACGAGGAGGCCGAGGTCAGCCCCCACGAGGTCGACGTCTGCGAGCTGCACGACTGCTTCAGTGCCAACGAGCTGATCACCTACGAAGCGCTGGGATTCGCCGCCGAGGGCGAGGCGCACAAGCTGGTCGAGGAGGAAGCGACCACGTTCGGCGGCCAGGTCGTCGTCAACCCCTCCGGCGGGTTGATCTCCAAGGGCCACCCGCTCGGCGCGACCGGGCTGGCGCAGTGCTCGGAACTGACCTGGCAGCTGCGCGGCCAGGCCGACAAGCGGCAGGTGGAGGGCGCGAAGGTCGCGCTCCAGCACAACATCGGCCTCGGCGGCGCGGCCGTGGTCACCGTCTACAAGCCGGTGGGCTGAGGCCCACCGCACCAACCAGGAGGACACGATGGCGAAGCAGCGGCGCTCACTGAACGGCAAGGTCGTGGCGATCACCGGCGGTGCCCGCGGGATCGGCAAGGCGACCGCGACGGCACTGGTGCGCAAAGGGTGCCGCGTCGCGATCGGCGACCTCGACGCCTCGCTGGCGGAGGAGACGGCGGCGGGCCTCGGCGGCGGCACGATCGCGCTGCCGCTCGACGTCACCGACCGCTCCTCCTTCGAGAAGTTCCTCGAGGAGACCGAGCGCCAGCTCGGCCCTGTCGACACCGTCATCAACAACGCCGGGATCATGCCGGTGACGGCGATCGTCGACGAGTCCGACGACTCGATCCGCCGCCAGCTCGACATCAACATCTACGGCGTGATCGTCGGCACCCAGCTGGCGATCGAGCGGCTGCGCCCGCGCGGCAGCGGCCACATCGTCAACATCGCCTCGCAGGCGGGCAAGACGGCGATCCCGGGGATCGCCACCTACTCCGGCACCAAGCACGCCGTGGTCGGGATCTGCGAGGCGGTGCGGGGTGAGCTGCGCGGCAGCGGCGTCGAGGTCCACTGCGTGATGCCGACCGTGGTCAACACCGAACTGACCGCCGGCGTCGGCCAGAAGCTGATCAAACCGGTCGAGGCCGAGGACGTCGCCAACGAGATCGTCGACGCGCTCGAGGTCGGCCGCTACGACGTCTTCGTACCGCGCTCGAACGCGGTGATGACGCGCTTCAGCGCCCTGCTGCCGCGCCGCGTCAGCGAGGCGATCGGCCGCCTGATGAAGGCCGACAAGCTGATGTTCGAGGTCGACCACGCCGCCCGCAGCGCCTACGAGCAGCGGGCCGCGGCCAGCGAGCCGGGTGCCGGGGGCGGCTCGGCCGAGACGCCCGCCCCCGCTCAGCGCGATGCCGCCTGAGCGATCCGGTCGGGCTCGATAGGAAAGGCGACAGGTGGGCACAGCGACGCGAATCTACGACGCGACCTGGGGCCGCCTGTTCACGGCTCTTTACGACCGCGGCCTGAGCGCGACCGAAGAGGCGGGCCTGCGGCGGATGCGCCGCGAGCTGCTGGCCGGAGCAGGGGGGAGGGTGGTCGAGATCGGCGCCGGCACCGGAGCCAACCTCGATCTCTACCCGGAGAGCATCGAGGAGCTGGTCCTGGTCGAGCCCGATCCGCACATGACCCGGCGGCTGCGGGCGAAGCTGGCCGAGTCCGGCCGCGGCGCCACCGTGATCGAGGCGGGCGCGGAGCGGCTGCCGCTCGAAGACGCGGGCTTCGACACCGTGGTCGCGACGCTGGTGCTCTGCACGATCCCCGATCCGGCCGCGGCGCTGCGGGAGGCGGCGCGGGTGCTCAGGCCCGGCGGCCGGCTGCTCTTCGTCGAGCACGTCCGCGCCGACGATCCCGGCCTGGCCGCCTGGCAGGACCGGCTGGAGAAGCCCTGGCGCTTCCTCGGCGACGGCTGCCACTGCAACCGCGACACCGTTGCCGCGATCGAGGCCTCGCCGCTAACGCTGGGACCGCTCGAGCGCGACCGCCTGCCGAAGGCGCTGCCGATCGTCAGGCCGCTGGTTCGCGGCAGCGCCCTGCTCCCTGTCTGACGGGGCTCAGCCCGGCGGCGACTCGAGGATGACGCCGTGCAGGCGCGAGAAGCGGAAGCGGACGACCAGGCGCCGTTCATCGATCATCATCTTGTAGAAGGCCCCCTCGTCCTCTGGTGGGCCGACAAGCGCGGTGTGCAGCGGCCGCAGCTCGCCGGTCGCCTCGTCGCCGGGGCTCGTGGCGACCGCCGACAGCTCGGCCTCGCCTTCGGCCACCGCGTAGGACCAGAAGTGCTCGCCGCTGACGTGCAGCGAGCAGCGCGGGTCGCGTGCGAGGTTGCGGGCCTTGACCCGGCTGGCCGTGGTCGTGATGCGGGCGACCTCCTGCTCGGCGTCCCAGAGATAGAGGATGTTGGAGAGCTGCGGGCGGCCGTCCGGGTTGATCGTGGCCAGGATGCCCTGCCGGTGGGAGGCGAGGAGGGACTCGAGCGCGCGTACGTCAGCCATCGCTTCCCACTATAGGCGTGGTAGGCGTGGCGTCTGACCGGCTAACGGTCGCCGCGAGCGCCGAGCAGGCGGCCGGCCAGCTCGGCGGCGCTGACCCCGATGAAGGCACCAGCGAGCACGTCTGCGGGATAGTGGACGCCGGTGTGGACCCGGGAATACCCGACCAGAGTCGCCAGGGCCCGGAGCGGGGCGGAGAGCGACGGCTGCGCGCTGCCGGCGCCGGTCGCGAAGGCGAAGGCGGACGCGGCGTGACCGGAGGGGAAGGAGCTGGAGCGCGGCATCGGCACGTGGCGGGAGGCGAGCACCTCAAGCTGCTCGCGATCGGGCCGGCGCCGCACGGTCAGCGGCTTTGCGACCAGGTTGGCGATGCCGGAGGCGAGGCCGAGCGAGGCGAGGCCGCGCAGCGCCGCCCGGCGACCGTCCGGCCCGCCCAGGAGCGCCATTCCCGCCGCCGTCGCGAACCACAGCTTGCTCTGGTCGGCAGTGCGGGAGAGCCGGCGCATCGCGATGTCGAGAGCCGGAGTCTCGGTGCCGGCGACGGCCGCGTAGACGACCGTATCGACCACCTTCGCCTCATCGAGCCAATCCGCCATCGGGCGATGATATGAGCCGCCGTCTCGGGGCAGTGGTCGCGCTGCTCGGCGGGGCGATCGCACTGGCCGGCGCCCTCTACGTCTTCGTCTCCGACTTCCCGCGCGGGCTGATCGTGCTCGCCTGCGTCCTGGCGGCGTTTGGATCGGCGTGGTACGGGTTGTTGCGCCGGGGTGCCGGTCGCCTTGCCGGGATCGGCGCGGCGGCCCTGCTGATCGTCCTGGCGGTCGCCACCACCATCTCGGGAGACAGCGAGATGGCCCTGCTGCTGGTCGTGGTCGCGTTCGTCACCGGCGTCGGCGGCGCCAGGGCCGCATTCCGGCCGAACCGCTCGCTGCCGCGGGCGCCGGCCCCGAGTCATCCGGTCCTCTTCATAAACCCCTGGTCGGGAGACGGGCGGGCGGCAAGGGCCGGGCTTGCGGGTGAGGCCGAGGGGCGTGGGATCGAGACGGTCGAGCTGCAGGCCGGCGAGGACCTGGCGGACCTGGTCCACGCGGCGGTCGAGCGAGGGGCGGACGGGTTGGCGATGGCCGGCGGGGACGGCTCGCAGGCCCTGGTCGCCGCGATCGCGGCCGAGCACGACCTTCCCTACGCCTGCATTCCCTCCGGGACCCGCAACCACTTCGCCCTCGACCTGGGAGTCGACCGCGAAGACGTCGCCGGCGCCCTCGATGCCTTCGTCGATGGGGGCGAGCGTTATGTAGACCTGGGCGAGGTGAACGGGAGGGTGTTCGTCAACAACGTCTCGCTCGGCGTCTACGCCGAGGCCGTCGGCCAGGAGCAGTACCGCGAGTCGAAGCTGCGGACCCTGCTGGACACGCTGGCCGACACGCTCGGGCCCGGCGGCGAGGCGGTCGAGCTGCGCTGGATCGACCCCGAAGGCGGCGACCAGCGCAGCACCGCGCTGATCCTGGTCTCCAACAACGTCTACCTGCTGGGCCCGACCCTCGGCTCGGGAACCAGGCCGCGGATGGACGAGGGGGTGCTGGGCATCGTCGACTTCCACCCGCGGATCGCCAGCAGCGGCGACGTGGTCGTCCGCTGGCGTGAGCTGAAGGCCGCGGAGCTCGAGGTCCAGGCGGATGCCGCGCTGCCGGTCGGCATTGACGGCGAGGCGGTCAGCCTGAGCCCACCGCTGCGCTTTCGGATCCGCCCAGCGGCGCTGCGCGTTCGCATTGCCCGCAGCCACCCTGGCGCCTCGCCCTCGGCAGACATTCCCCACGGGCCGCTCAGTGGCTTGGAGCAGCTGATTCGCGTCGTATTCGACAGATAACGTCTGAGCGGTGGGGCTCGAGATCGACATTCCGGCGGGTCCGGTGGCCGACAAATTGACGCTCTGGCCAGTCGACGACGGACGCTACGGGCTGGACGCGGTATTTCAGGGCGTCTCCGGCTATGAACGTTGCGAAGAGCACCGAGCGGCGCTGAAAGCCGCTGGGGTCGAGTGCCGGATGCTGCAGGGCATGGACAACTCCTGGTCGCTGCGCTTCGGGCCGCTCACTGCGCATGAGGCCGGACGCGCCGTCTCCGCATTCGTCCGCTAGGGGGAACGAGGCCGATCTCACCGGTGTGAGGCAAGTCGGGTCCTCCCCCGATCCACAGCTTCAACGCACGATAATGGTGGTTATGTCAACTCAGACCAAAAAGGAGGCGAAACCGGGCGACAGGTCACGGAAATAGCCTGCCGCCCCGCTGAAGTCCGCTCAGCTGGCCTTTTCGATCGCTTCTTCGAATTCCTCGGGCGTCGTCATGGTGCCGAGGAGTTCGATGCCGTTGGTGCTCGGGCCCTTGATCGCGAACGACGGCGTTCCGGTGAAGCCGTAGGTCTGCGCCTGTTCAGTCGTTTCCGTGACCTGGTTGGTGAATTTTTCGCCCTTGCGTTCCTTGTTCCATTTGGCGATGTCCTTGACGCCCGCCGCTTTGGCGACCGCTTCGAGGAATTCGTCGGTCGCGTAGCCGGAGTTCTCCCCACCCTGGTTGCGGTAAAAGAGCTCGAGGTAATTCCAGCCACGCCCCTGGGCGCCTGCGGCGAGAGCCGCGGCTCCGGCCGGTGCCGACTGCGGGCCGATGATCGTGAAGTTGTTGAAGCTGATCTTCGCCTGGCCGCCGTCGACCTTGTTTTCGATCACCTGCGGCAGCACTTCTTCCGAATACTCTTTGCAGATCGGGCACTGCAGGTCTCCGTACTCCATCAGCTCGACCTTGGCCTTTGGCTTGCCCAGGACCATTTCGTTCTGCGGTGAGCCACCGACCAGCGAGTCGACCGCGCTCACTTCCTTCAGGTTCGTGGCATCGCCACCGCCACCGCCGGAGCTGGCGACGATCAGGACGACGACCGCGACGATGACCAGGAAGACCGCTCCGGCGCCAAACTGCAGCAGGCGCGTGCGTCGCTCGCCGGCGTCGACCTTCGTTTCTTCCTGCAGCCGTTCTTCACGGCGCTTCTCCCGGTCCTTCTTGTTGCTCATCGGTCCTCCCTGTCTTGCGCCGTTCAGCCCTTTTCGGGGACTGCGGCGTCCGTGGTCCCGGCATAGCCAATCAGGCGGGTGGTGTTGAGGAGGAAGAGGATCGTCATCAGCACGGCGCTGCCGACGCACCACTGGCAGATCGCTTCGATCTTGAAGAGCTCCAGGTAGGTCAGGTAGACGCTGAACCCGAAGCCACCGAGCGCCACAGCGAAGCCGCCGAAGCGGGCCAGGTCGTCGGCGAAGAAGGCGCTCGCCAGCAGGACGACGTAACCGACGATCCCGAAAACGGCGACGTTGACGCCGGCGATGTGCGAGTAGGAGCTGTTGGCGACCGTCTCGCAGCCACCGCCGCCGGCCAGGCAGGTCGGCGCACCGCCACCGGAGTCGGCGATCGTGATGTAGGTGGCGACGCCGATGCCGAGGGCCGCCACGAAGGCGATGATCTGGCGCAGCCTGGCTTCGGTCGGAAACTTCATAGTGATGATGAAGATAATGCCTCGTTGTAAAAGGCGGCTAACTCGCGGGAGAGCCGGCCGCCCTGCCAGGCCAACGGCGATTCCCCCTCATCCTCGCTGACCAGCCGCGCCCGCGGCAGCCGCTCCGCGTAGGCCGCGGCGACCTCGTAGGGGTGGCCGGGGTCGGCGGCGTCGTGGCTGGCGACCACCAGCGCCGGGATCGCGAGAGCCTCGAGCTCGTCCATGGATTCGAACGGACGCGAGCGCGGCACCTCGCGCAGGGCCTCGACCAGCGCTTGCGGGTGCCGATGCAGCAGCATCCGGGCGCGGGTGAAGCGCAGGACGGAGTCCCGCCAGGCCGGGTCGGTCTCCTGGTTGCGGTCGATGTAGTCGACGAAGCCGTCCACCCCGCCCCGCTTCAGCGCCGCGGCGAGGCCGTCCCAGTACTCGAGCGAGGACGGCGGCACCGAGCCCATGTACACCGGGCCGATCACGACCAGGCCGGCCAGCCGCTCCGGGTGGCGGAGCGCGTAGGCGACCGCGGTGTGGGCGCCCATCGAGTGGCCGGCGAGGAGGAAGCGGCCCTCCCCCACCCGCTCGCCGACGACCCGCTCGAGGTCGCCGACCAGCGCCGGGTATCCATAACCCCTGCCGGCCGGGGCAGGATCAGACTCGCCGTGGGCGCGGGCGTCGTAGGAGACGACCCGGTGGCCGGCGCGCTCCAGCGCCCGCGAGCCGTGGACGACGTAGCGGCGGGTGGCGGTGATGCCGTGGCAGAGGAGGATCGGCGGCCCCTCGCCGGCCTCTTCGCCGCGGATGGCCGGCTCCTCACCGACGACGAAGGACGCCGCCCCGGCGCCCGGCATCAGCCGACGGAAGCGACGGCGCGCTGGAGATCGTCGACCGACTCGTAGGTGAGCCCGGCCAGGGTCACCTTGCGGTAGCGGACGATTCCCTGCTCGTCGACGACGAAGATTGCCCGCCGCACCATCGGCCCGGCGACGACGCCGTAGGCGCGCCCGACCGCCTTGTCCTCGTCGGCCAGCAGCGGGACATTGAGCCGCTTCTCCTCGGTGAAGCGCTCGTGCGACTCGACCGACTGGGGCGAGATCCCCAGCACGTCGGCGCCGAGGCCGTCGAGCTTGTCCTCCTGATCGCGGTAGGAGCAGAACTGCTTGGTGCAGACCGCCGTGAAGTCGCCGGGATAGAAGGCGAGAACGACCTTGCGGCCGCGGTAGTCGGCCAGCCGGTAAGTCTTGTCGCCCGTGCCCGGGAGCTCGAAGTCCGGGGCCGGGTCGCCTACGTTGAGCTTGGCCACCGGGTCAGCTTAGCCGCTACGGCTAGCCCTTTTCGATCGTGGCTTTTTCGATCACGACCGGCTGTTTGGGTTTTTCGCTCGCCGTTCCCAGCTTGCCGATCCGTTCGACCACATCCATCCCCTTGCTGACCTTGCCGACCAGGGCGTATTCGGGAGGCAGCCCGGCGTCGGCGCCGGTGACCACGTAGAACTGACTGCCGGAGCTGCCGGGCGGCTCGGCCGAGCTCTTCGCCATCGCCACGATCCCCTTGGTGTAGGCGAGGTTGGCGGGCGGCTTCTCGACCACCGTGTAGCCGGGGCCGCCGGTGCCGGTGCCGAGCGGGTCGCCGCCCTGGATGACGAATTCGGGGACGATCCGGTGGAAGTCGAGGTCGTCGTAGAAGCCTTCTTCGACCAGGTAGGCGAAGGAGTTGGTGGTTTTCGGCGCGCGCCTGGTGTCCAGCGCGATGTCGAAGGTGCCGCAGCTGGTCTGCATCACGGCGGTCAGTTCTTCGCCGGGCTGGACCGTCTGCTTCGGTGCCTTCAGGGAGACGTGCTTGGGCTTCGGGGTCGGCACCTGCTTGCAGCCACCGGCGCTCGCTGCAGTCGCGCTCGAGTCGCTGCTGCTGTCGCCGCCGCGGGAAATCAGGATCGCCGCGACCACGCCGATCGCCACCACCGCGAACACGGCGAGGATGATCCAGCGCTGGTCGACCCGGTCCTCCATCGGCCGGGAAGCCTAGTGGACGAGCTGGCGGACGGTTCGCCGCGCCGGAGCCGGCTCCGCCATACGATCGCCGTCAGATGGAGACGCCTCCGCTGACCCCGCTTGCCGCCGCGGCGCTTCGCGTCGGCGAGCCCGAGCGCGTCCTGCAGATCCAGTGCGGCGACGGCGACGGGGTCCTCTTCCTGGCCCGCGAGTTCCCCCGCGCCCGGGTCCGCGGGGTCGACCGCTCCGAGCAGGCGATCCGCCGGGCCGGCGCCCGGGTCGGCCTCGACCCCGAGGGCAGGGTCGCCTTCAAGGCGACGGGCCGCGGCCAGCTGCCGTTTCCCGAGGATCTCTTCGACCTCGTCGCCCTGCTCGACGCGGCCCCGCCGGTGGCCGAGATCGCCCGGGTCCTGCGGCCGGGCGGCTTCCTGGTCCTTGCGCATTCGCGGCGCTCCGACGCGCCGCAGGGCCTCCGCGAGAGCCTGCAGAGATGGCGGCTCTCACGCCGCGGAATCGACCTTGGCGAGGCCGTCGAGGCCGGCGACGGCAGCTTCTCTGTCGGCCGCCTGCGCGGCGGCGACGGGCCGCGCGGCGGTGACTAGTCTGGGTGCCGATGGACATCGAGGGCATGCCACTGGCTCTGCTGGTCAACCCGTCTTCGGCCGGCGGCAAGACGCTGAAGCTGCTGCCCAGGGTCGAGCAGGCGCTCGACGGCCTGCGGGTCGAATTCCGGGTGCAGCGCACCAGGGGGCTCGAGCACGGGGCCGAGCAGGCGCTGCGGGCGATCGAAGCCGGCGAGGTGCCGGTGGTGATGAGCGGCGACGGCCTGGTCGGCGCCGTCGGCGGTGCGATGGCCGGTTCGGACACGCCGCTCGGGATCATCCCCGGCGGGCGCGGCAACGACCTCGCCCGCGTACTCGGCATTCCCGACGAGCCCGAGGAGGCTGTGGCGACCCTCTTCTCGGGAGAGAGCCGCAGGATTGACGTCGGCGAGGCCAACGGCAAGCGCTTCCTCGGCATCGTCAGCGTCGGCTTCGACTCCGAATGCAACCGCCGTGCCAACGAGGTCAAGTTGATTCGCAACAACCTCGTCTACGTCTACTCGCTGTTTCGCACGCTGGCGAGTTGGAAGCCAGCCCGTTTCACGATACGGGTCGACGACGAACGCACCCGCTTCACGGGCTACTCGGTCTCGGTGGCGAACAACAGCACCTTCGGCGGTGGCATGCGGATCGCACCCGGCGCCGAGTTGGACGACGGCCTTTTCGACATCGTCGCGATCAGCGAGGTCGGCAAGCTGCGCTTCGTGGCTAACCTGCCCAAGGTGTTCAAGGGAACTCACGTGGACGGGGACGACGTGCGGGTCTTTCGTGCCGCCCATCTCGAATTGAGTGCGAGCAAGCCGTTCCCCGTCTACGCGGACGGCGAGCACCTCACGGGCCTGCCGGCTTCGCTGCGCGTGCTGCCGCAGGCACTCAGCGTGCTCGTGCCAACCCCGGCCGCGACTTGAGCTCCACCACGGGGCGAGGGGGCCGGCGCGGCGCGCTGTTCGGCGCCAAGGTCGTCGCCGCGCGGGCGATCGGCGCCGCCAGCCGGGTCAGCGGGCGCGGCGGCGGCACGACGCTGCCGGGCCGGGTGCTGCTGCGCATGGCGCCGAACGCGATCGCGCGCCTGGGCACCGGTCTCGACCGCGGCACCACGATCGTCAGCGCCACCAACGGCAAGACCACCACGGCGGGGATGATCGCCGCTCTGCTCGAGGCCGACGGGCGTACTCCGGTCCACAACCGCGCCGGCTCGAACATGACCTGGGGGGTCGCCACGGCGCTGCTCGAGCAGCGCGGCGACGAGGGCCTGTTCGAGGTCGACGAGGCCTGGCTGCCGCAGGTCGTCTCCGAGCTCGACCCGAGCCTGATCGTGCTCGGCAACCTCTTCCGCGACCAGCTCGACCGCTACGGCGAGATGGAGGTGCTGGCGGACGAGTGGGCGAAGACCGTCGCCGCCCGGGCCGGCCATGGCAGCCTCGTCCTCAACGCCGACGACCCGCTGATCGCCGACCTCGGCCGCGACGCCGACGAGCGCCCGCGCGAGGGCGTCGTCTACTTCGGGATCGAGGATGCCTCGCAGGCGCTGCCGGAGCTGCAGCACGCCTTCGACGCCAAGCACTGCCGCCGTTGCGGACACCCCTACGCCTACGCGCGCGCCTTCGTCGGCCACCTCGGCCACTACTCCTGCCCCAACTGCGGCGCCGAACGCCCGCGCCCGGACGTCGCCGCCACCGCGATCGAGCTGTGCGGGATGGACGGCTCGCGCTCGACGATCCGCCACCCCGGCGGTGAGCTCCAGCTGGAGCTGCCGATGCCGGGCCTCTACAACGTCTACAACGCGCTCGCCGCGGTCGCCGCGGGCCTGCGGCTGGGAGTGGCGCCGGAGCGGATCGCGACCGCCCTCGGTGAGATCAGGGCGGCTTTCGGCCGGGTCGAGACGATTGCGGTCGAGGGCAGGCAGGTCTCGATCCTGCTGATCAAGAACCCGGCCGGCGCCAACGAGGTGCTGCGGACGCTGGGCCTGGAGGCCGGCGGCGGGGGCATCGACCTCTGGATCGCCCTCAACGACCGCATCGCCGACGGCCGCGACGTCTCCTGGGTCTGGGACGCCGACTTCGAGCTGCTCGCCGGCAAGGTCAGGCGCGTCGTCTGTGCCGGGACCCGGGCGCCGGAGATGGCGCTGCGGCTGAAATATGCGGGCTGGCCGACCGGCTCGATCGAGGTCGTGCCGGGGATCGAGGCATCGCTAGACCAGGCCGTGGCCGGCGGCGAGGGCCGGCTCTTCGCCCTGCCCACCTACACGGCCCTGCTGGAGCTGCGCAAGCTGCTCGCCGGGCGCGGCCTCGCCAAGGAGTTCTGGCAGTGAGCGCGGTGGCGATCTGGCACGACGTCGAGTGCGGCGCCTACACCGCCGACCTGCCGCTCTGGGAGGAGTTGTCGAGCCGGGCCGACGGCGCCGTGCTCGACCTCGGCTGCGGCACCGGGCGCGTCGCCATCCATCTCGCCAGGCGCGGGTTCACGGTGGTCGGGCTCGATGTCGACCCCGACCTGGTCGCGGCGCTGGCCGAGCGGGCCGAGGGCCTGCCGCTGCAGCCACTGCTCGCCGACGCCCGCGGCTTCGAGCTCGACACCGACATCGCCCTCGCGCTGGCGCCGATGCAGCTGATCCAGCTGCTCTCCGGTTCCGCCGACCGGCGCGCGTGCCTGAGCTGCATCGCCGCCCGCCTCCTGCCCGGGGGGCGGATCGCCCTGGCGATCGTCGAGCGGCTGCCGGAGCCCGACGGCGACGCTCCCCCCCTGCCCGACGTGCGCGAGGTCGAGGGCTGGGTCTACTCCAGCCTGCCGGTCGATTCCGCCGAAGGCGACGGCGAGATCGCGATCCGCCGCCTGCGCCAGACGGTCTCGCCGGCGGGGGCACTCAGCGAGGAGCGGAACGAGATCCGCATCCGCACCCTCCCGGCCGAGCAGCTCGAGCGTGAGGGCGAAGAGGTCGGCCTGGTCGCGCTCGGGCGTCACGCGATCCCGCCCACCGACCTGCACGTCGGCTCCACCGTCGTCGTCCTCGGCAGGGCCGAGTGATGGAGCTGCGCCTCCTCAGCCTCTACCCGGAGCAGATGAACATCTACGCCGACCGCGGCAACATCGTCTTCCTGCAGCGGCGCTGCGAGTGGCGCGGCATCGGCTTCGAGCTTGCCGGCGCCGGTCCCGGAGACCCGGTCGATCCCGCTGCCCACGACCTCTTCTACATCGGCGGCGGCCAGGACCGCGACCAGCGGATGGTCGCCGCGGACATGGTCGCCGGCAAGCGCGCCGACCTGGCGGCGGCGGTCGAGAGCGGTGCCGTCCTGCTCGCCGTCTGCGGCGGCTATCAGCTGCTCGGCCACAGCTACCAGCTCGACGAGGAGACGCTGCCCGGCCTCGCCCTGGCCGACCTGAAGACGGTGCGCGAGCCGGGGCCGCGCCTGGTCGGCAACGTCGCGATCGAGGTCGACCTCGGTTCCGGGCCGCGCCTTCTGGCCGGCTTCGAGAACCACGGCGGGCGCACCTACCTCGGCCCCGGCGTGCAGCCGCTCGGCCGCGTCGTCGAGGGGAACGGCAACAACGCCAAGGACGGCCTCGAGGGGGTCCGCCGCCACAATCTCATCGGCACCTACCTGCACGGCCCGCTGCTTCCCAAGAACGCCTGGCTGGCCGACCACCTGATCGCGCTGGCGCTGGAGCGCCGCTACGGGGTCCGCCCGGAGCTGGAGCCGCTCGACGACGAGCTCGAGGCGGCCGCACACGCCAGCGCCCGAGCAGCTGCCGGCGTCAGCTAGCGGCGAGGAGTGTATTTACCGCCTATAGGCCGGGAAATACACCTCTCGATCTCAAAAGGCGCCTCTCGACTGAGCTAGGGAGCTGCGACGACGACCGCAACCGGGCCATCGCCCCGCTCCAGGTCGCCGGTCTCGAAACTCGGCGACTCGAGCCGCTTGACCCGTGAGATCGCCGTGGCGAACTCCTCCTCGGTCTCGAGGAAGCCGATCCGCGGCGTCCGATAGTGCATCGGCACCACCCAGGTGGGATCGAGCGAGAGGGCGATCTCCGCGGCTGCATCGCCGCCGATGGTCGGGCCGCCCCCGACCGGGATGAAGAGCAGGTCGATCTCGCCGATCGCGGCGGTCTGCTCGGGGCGCAACGTCGCCTGGCCGAAGTCGCCGAAGTGGGCGACGCGTACGCCGTCGAGCTCGAAGACGAAGATCGTGTTCGGCCCGCGTTCGGTCCCGGCCGCTTCGTCGTGCTCGGAGGCGACGCCGACCACCTCGCCGAGCGGCGACTCGTGCCGTCCCGCCGTCGAGCGCAGGGTCGCCGGCTCGCCGCCGATCGCCTCGACCCCGTTGTGGTCGAGGTGCTCGTGGGTGACCAGCAGCAGGTCGACATCGCCGGCCTCGATCGTGGGGTAATCGAATCGCATCCCCCGGTCGGCCAGCATCGACATGTCGGCGAAGGGGTCGATGAAGACCTTGGTCTCGCTGCCGGTCAGGGAAAAGGCGGACTGTCCGTGCCACTCAACGCGCATGCTGCTCCTCCAGTTTCGGGATCTGGCCGCGCAGCTCCGCCTCCGGGGCGGGCTCGTCGGCATGGTGGTACCGGCCACCGCGCAGGAACGACGCCGCGGCGGCGATTAAACAGGCGACGATCGCGAAAGCGAACGCGGCGTGCAGCCCGTCCCTGAACGGGGCGGAGATCAGGTGGGGGAAGAATCCGGCCCCGGTCAGCAGCGAGTGGGCGTGAGCGGGCAGCGCCTGCAGGGCGTGGGCGCCGACCAGATGCTGAATCGGGTTGTAGCCGAGGAAGGCGGCGAAGAGGATCGAGATCGGCGGCGTCTGCCCGACCCGGTGGGCGACGCCGGCCGAGACGCCGTGCGCGTGCAGGCCGCTGCTCATCGCCGCCGGCAGGCTCGAGGCGAGCCCGACGATCAGCAGCGTGAAGAAGATCCCGACCGAAAGCACCTGGGCCGAGTTCTGGAAGGTCTGGTTCATGCCGCCACCGGCACCGCGATCGGCCGCCGGCAGGCTGTTCATCACCGCAGCCCGGTTGGGCGAGGCGAACAATCCCATCGAGGCCCCGTTGAGGAAGAGGATCAGGGCGAAGACCCAGTAGTTGAAGTCGGTCGGCAGCAGCATCAGCAGGGCGAAGCTGAGCGCCGCCCCGAGCATCCCGGCGGTGGCGAAGGGGCGGGCGCCGAAGCGGTCGGAGAGCAGGCCGGAGAGCGGCCCGACGATCAGCAGGCCCAGGGTCAGCGGCAGCATGTAGATCCCGGCCCAGAGCGGCGTCTCGGTGAAGCTGTAGCCGTGCTCGGGCAGCCAGATGCCCTGCAGCCAGATGATCAGCATGAACATCAGGCCGCCACGGGCAACGGCGGCGAGGAAGGTCGAGAGGCTGCCGAAGGTGAAGGCGCGGATCTTGAACAGGGCGAGCCGGAACATCGGCTCGGCGACCCGCAGCTCGATCGTCGCGAAGGCCACCAGCGAGGTCACCGAGGCGGCGAGGAGGACGAGGACGCGCGGGCTCCCCCAGCCGGTCGGCGCGCCGCCGTAGGGGCGGATCCCGTAGGTGACGGCGACCATCAGCAGGACCAGGCCGACGGCGAAGGTGACGTTCCCCCACCAGTCGATCGAAGCACGCCGCGGCACGCTGCGCTCCTCCAGTTTGAGGTACGCCCAGACGGTGCCGAAGAGGCCGACCGGGACCGAGATCAGGAAGACCAGCCGCCAGTCGATCGGGGCCAGCAGCCCGCCGAGGATCAGCCCGACGAAGAGGCCGCTGACGCCGACGATGTTGTTGATCCCGAGCGCCATCCCCCGCTGGTTGACCGGGAAGGCGTCGGTGAGGATCGCCGCCGCGTTGGCGAGCAGGCAGGCCCCTCCCACTCCCTGGACGATGCGGAAGATGATCAGGTAGGTGGCGCCCGAGCGCCCGGTCATCCAGTCGACCGCCAGCAGCAGCGAGGCGACCGTGTAGATGACGAAGCCGAGGTTGTAGATCTTGACCCGGCCGAACATGTCGCCGAGCCGGCCGAGGCTGACGATGAGGACGCTGGAGACGACCAGATAGCCGAGGATCATCCAGAGCAGGTAGAAGCTGTTGGAGGGGATCAGCGGGTCGAGATGGATGCCGCGGAAGATGTCCGGCATCGCGATCAGCGTGATCGATGCGTCAAGGGTCGCCAGCAGCACCGCCAGGGTCGTGTTCGAGAGCGCAATCCACTTGTAGCGATCCTGCATCGGCAACAACTATACCCAGGTAAACTGTGCAGTTGACCTGCACATACTGGCGCTATAGTGCGCCGATGACGACCAAAACGGACGCCGCCCCGCTGGCAAGTGAGCTGCGTGTCGTGCTCGGCCAGCTGATCCGCCGCCTGCGCGCCGAGCACCGCTTCCCGCTCTCCCACGGCTCCGTGCTCGGCCGCCTCGACCGCGAGGGCTCCCAGAGCGTCAGTGACCTCGCTGTCTCCGAGCGGGTACGGCCGCAGTCGATGGCGCAGACCGTCACCGACCTCGAGGGCGACGGCTTCGTCGAACGCAAGCCCGACCCCGGGGACGGCCGCCGGGCCCTGGTGATCCTGACCGAGGGAGGACAGGCCGAGCTCGCGGCCGACCGCCAGCGCCGCGAGGGCTGGCTGGTCAAGGCGATCGAGGACCTACCTGCCGAGGACCGGGTCACCGTCGAGCGGGCGATCGTCCTGCTCCGCAACCTTGCCGACGCCGAAGTCTGAGCGCGACGCTCGGAGCGCCGGGCTCGGGCGGCGGGTTCAGCGACCGCTGGAGCCGAAGCCGCCGTCGCCACGCGCGGAATCCGCCAGGGCGGCGGCCTCGACCGGCTCGGCAAGGGCGATCGGGGTGAGCAGCAGCTGAGCGATGCGGTCGCCCGGCGTGACCCGGAAGGTCTCGGCCGGGTCGTTGTTGAGCAGCAGCACCCGCAGTTCGCCGCGGTAGCCGGAGTCGATCAGGCCGGGACTGTTGACCAGCGAGATGCCGTGGTCGCGGGCCAGGCCCGAGCGCGGCAACACCAGGCCGCCGTGCCCCTCGGGGATCTCGACCGCCACCCCGGTGCCGACGCTCCAGCGCTCGCCCGGCCCGATGTGCGCCGCCTCGCAGGCGTACAGATCCAGCCCCGCGTCCCCCGCGTGCGTCCGGGTCGGCAGAGTGGCACTCTCTTTCAGCTTGGCGACCGGAAGCTCCACGCCGCTGACCCTAGCGTCCCTCCCTGTCAGGGGGACAGGACTCGCGCGCCGGTGCTCAAGTCGCTGAAACGGTGCAGCTCGGTGGCCGGGACCCTGGCGTGGACGAGGACGCCGTCCTCGCGCTCGGTCCGTTCGAGATCGCCGGCGACTTCGTGCAGCTCGTGCAGCCGCCCGCCCTCTGAATAGGGGATCAGCAGCTCGACCGCGGTCAGCGTCTCGTCGAAGGCCGCCTCGATCCGCCCGCTCAGCTCGTCGAGGCCGGTCCCGTCCACGGCGGAGACCAGGGAGGCATCGCCGTGGCGGAGCTCGACCTCCCGCCGCTGCTCCGCGTCGAGCAGGTCGGACTTGTTGAGGACCAGCAGGCGCGGCTTCTCGCCGGTGCCGATCTCCTCCAGCACCTCGTCGACCGCCTTCATGTCGACGACCCGGCGCTCCTCCGGCTCGGAGGCGTCGACGACGTGGACGATCAGGTCGGCCAGCACCGTCTCCTCCAGCGTTGCCTTGAAGGCCTCGACCAGCTGGTGCGGCAGCTTCTCGATGAAGCCGACGGTGTCGGTCAGCAGGAAGTCGCGGCCGGAGAGCTCGAAGCTGCGGGTGGTCGGGTCGAGGGTGTGAAAGAGCCTGTCCCCCACGCCCACCTCGGCCCCGGTCAGGGCGTTGAGCAGGGTCGACTTGCCGGCGTTGGTGTAGCCGGCGAGGGCGACCCGCGGCAGCGAGGAGCGCTCGCGCTGGGCCCGCATCACGCCGCGGTTGCGTTCGGTCTGACCGAGCCGTCGCCGCAGCGCCGAGATGCGGTCGCGGGCGAGCCGGCGGTCGGTCTCGATCTGGCTCTCGCCCGGGCCCCTGGTGCCGATGCCGCCACCGAGCCGCTCGAGGTGGGTCCAGAGGCCCCGCATGCGGGCCAGGTTGTACTGCAGCTGGGCCAGCTCGACCTGCAGCTTGCCCTCGGCCGAGTTGGCGTGGTCGGCGAAGATGTCGAGGATCACCGCGGTGCGGTCGATCACCGGCACCCCCAGCGCCGCCTCGAGGTTGCGCTCCTGGCGCGGCGCCAGCTCCTGGTCGCAGGCGACGAGGTTGGCATCGACGGCGACTATTTCCTCTTTCAGCTCTTCCAGGCGGCCGCGGCCGAAGTAGCGGTCGGGGTCGGGCTTGGGGCGCTGCTGGGTCGCCTCGCCGGCGGTGGCGACGCCGGCGGTGCGCAGCAGCTCCTTCAGCTCGGCGAGCGGATCGCCCTGCTCGCGGCCGTCGACGATTCCGATCGCCATCGCCCGCTGCCGCGCTCGCGGGTTCGAGATGCCGGCGCCGTTCTCGCCGTCGGCGCTGTAGCGCGTCTCGGTCTTGCGGCCATTTCTCGAACGTTGCACTCAGGGTGATTGTAGGCGCAGCCCCAGGCCGGATAGGGTTGGCGCCGTGAAGGTCTTCGTCACCGGGGGGACTGGATTCATCGGCGGCGCCGTCGTGCGGCAGCTGCGCGGCCGCGGCGACGAGGTCGTCTGCCTGGTCCGCAACCCGGCCAAAGCGACCGCTGTGGTCGAGCTCGGCTGCGAGACGGTCGCCGGCGACCTCAGCGACGTCGAGGCGATCCGCAACGGCATGGAGGGCTGCGACGCGGTCATCCATGCGGCGGCGATCTACGAGGTCGGGATCCCCGTCTCCCAGCGCCAGGCGATGCGCGACGCCAACGTCGGCGGCACCGAACGGGTTCTCGGGGCGGCGCGGGACGCGAAGATCGCCAAGGTCGTCTACGTCTCCACGGTCGGCGTCTTCGGCAACACCGGCGGCAAGGTCGTCGACGAGACCTACGAGCACCCCGCCAGGGACTTCACCTCCTGCTATGAGGAAACCAAGTGGGAGGCGCACCAGGTCGCCAAACGCCTGATCGCCGAGGGCCTGCCCTGCGTGATCGTCCAGCCCGGCGGCGTCTACGGCCCTGGCGACACCTCCTCGATCGGCGAGCTGCTGAACCAGTTCCTCGGCGGGAAAATGCCACTGCTTCCCTTTCCGGACCTGGGGATCTGCCTCTCTCACGTCGAGGACATCGCCGCCGGCATCCTGCTCGGCCTCGACCAGGGCAAGCCCGGCGAGGCCTACGTGATCAGCGGCCCCGCCACCACCGTCCGCGAGGCGATCGAGACCGTCGCCAAGGTCTCGGGGCGCAAGGCCCCCAAGCACGCGATCCCGGTGCCGCTGATGAAGGCGATGATCCCGATCGGACCGCTGGTCGGCAAGTTGATGGGCCAGCCGCCGAACCTGCGCGAGCTGATCTCCTCGGCCGACGGTGTCACCTTCTGGGCCAGCTACGACAAGGCCAAGCGCGAGTTGGGCTATGCGCCGCGCGGCCTCGAAGCGGGCCTGCGGGCGACGCTCGAGGCCGAAGACCGCCTGCCCGCCGCCGCTGCCGCCTGACCCTGCCGCGATGAGGGTCATCGACGTCGAGCATCTCGGCCGGCCCCACGTGATCGGCTGCTGGGAGGTCGACGGCGCCCTCGTCGACCCCGGCCCCGAGTCCTCGCTGCCGACGCTGCTGGCGGCGCTCGGCGACGAGCAGCCGCGTGCCCTGCTGCTGACCCACATCCACCTCGACCACGCCGCCGCAACCGGGGCGATGGTGCGCCGCTGGCCCGACCTCGAGGTCTACGTGCACGAGCGCGGCGCCCCGCACCTGGTCGATCCCCGCAAGCTGCTGGCCAGTGCCGAGCGCCTCTACGGCGACCAGATGCAGCGCCTCTGGGGGGAGATCCTGCCGGTACCGGAGGCCAACGTGAAGGTGCTCCGCGGTGGCGAGTCGGTGCTGGGGATGCGCGTCGCCCACACCCCCGGCCACGCTTCCCACCACGTCTGTTACCTGCACGAGGACAGCGGCACCGCCTTCGTCGGCGACGTCGCCGCCTGCCGGATCCCGCCCTCGTGCCTGGTCATGCCGCCGACCCCGCCGCCGGACATCGACCTCGAGAAGTGGGAGGACTCGATCGCGATCCTCGAAGGCTGGCGCCCCGAGCGCCTGGCGCTCACCCACTTCGGCCCGGTCGACGAGCCGCTGGAGCACCTGGCGACCGTGCGTGCCCGGCTGCGCGAAGAGGCCGAGCTGGCCCGGGAGATGCCCGAGCAGGAGTATGAGGCCGACCTGCGGCGCCGGATCACCGAGGCGCTGCACGGCGAAGGGCTGAGCGACGAGGGAACGGTCGCCGAGCTGCTGCAGGCCGTCCCGACCGCCTATCAGTGGCGCGGCCTCGACCGCTACTGGCGCAAGCGCGCCGAGCGCGAAGCGGCCGCTTAGAGAGCGCAGGCCTCGCTCAGGCGAGGTGCTCGCGCATCCGCTCGACCGCCTCGACGATGCGCTCGTCGGGCGTGGTCAGCGAGATGCGGAAGAAGCCCTCGCCGCTGGGCCCGTACATCGAGCCGGGCGAGACGACCACGGCCGCCTCTTCGAGCACCCTCTCGCAGAAAGAGGTCGAGGTGTGGCCCGCGGGCACCGGCGCCCAGACGTAGATCGTGCCCTTCGGCGCCGTCACCTCGACGCCGATCTCGCGCAGGGCGCCGACGACGAGGTCGCGGCGGCGGGCGTAGGTCTCGTTCATCCGCTGCAGTGGCCCGCTCGGGCCTTCGAGGGCGGCGGCACCGGCCATCTGCACCGCCTCGAAGAGGCCGGAGTCGACGTTGGTCTTCAGCCGCCAGTAGGTCTGGATCGCCTCGGCGTTGCCGAGGATCGCGGCGCAGCGCCAGCCGGTCATGTTGAAGCCCTTGGAGAGTGAGAAGACCTCGACCCCGACCTCCTTGGCGCCCGGCGTGGCGAGGAAGCTGGGCGCGACGTAGCCGTCGTAGGTCGTCTCCGAGTAGGCGTTGTCGTGGACGACGAGGATCTCGTGCTCGCGGGCGAAGGAGACGACCATCTCGAAGAACCCCTCGGGCACCGTGGCCCCGGTCGGGTTGTTCGGGTAATTGATGAACATCAGCCGGGCCCTGGCGGCGACGTCGGCGGGGATGGCGCTGAGGTCCGGCGCGAAGCCCAGCTCGGGCAGCAGCGGCAGCAGCTCCGGCGTGGCGCCGGCGAGGATCGGGCCGCCGGTGTAGACCGGGTAGCCGGGATCGGAGGCGAGGGCGACGCCGCCCGGGTCGAGGAAGGCGAAGCAGAGGTTGTAGATGCACTCCTTGGCGCCGATCGCCGGGATCACCTCGGTCTCCGGGTCGATCTCGACCCCGAAGCGGCGCTCGTAGAAGTCGGCGAAGGCCTGGCGGAACTCGACCCGGCCGCGGTTGCTCGGGTACTGGTGGTTGGCCGGGTCGGCGACCGCCTCCTGCATCGCCTTGACGATGTGGGTGTAGGTCGGCTCATCGGGATCGCCGATGCCGAGGCTGATCACGTCGATGCCCGCGGCGCGCTTCTCGGCGATCCGTCGCTCCAGTTCCTGGAACATGTACGGAGGCATTGCCTCCAGGCGCTTTGAGGGGTCTGAGATTCCCACCGGCGCGGAAATCTAGCCGTCCAGCCCGGCGAGCGCGGTCAGCAGCTCCGGCGAGAGCTCGCCGGCATAGACGGGCTCCGCCCAGCCGCTCAGCCGCACCGCCAGATCGTCGCCGATCTCGACCTCCAGCTCACCGCCTTCGAGCTCGACCACGATCGGGCTGGGCGCCCCGAGCAGGAACGCCGTGATGGCCGCGCCGCTCGCCCCGGTGCCGGAGGAGAGCGTCTCCCCCACGCCGCGCTCGAAGATCCGCGCCGTCACCCGGCTGCCCTCGATCGCCAGGAAGGAGACGTTGGTGCGGTTGGGGAAGAGCTCATGGCCTTCGATCTCCGGGCCGATCTCGCCGAGGTCCAGGTCCTCGAGCTCGTCGCCGACGACGATCGCGCACTGCGGGTTGCCGATCGAGACGTGCTGGAACTCCCACTCTCGCCCGGCGGCGCTCAGCCTTCCCCTGCCGTCCTCGCCGCCGGAGGGGAAGTCCTTCGAGCTGGTCGCGGCGTGGCCCATGTCGACCGAGCAGGTCAGCTCGCCGGTGATCGTCGGCCGGATCGGCCCCGCCACGGTGTGGATCGCGAACGTGTCCTCATCGGTCCACCCGTGCCGGCGCAGATAGAGGACCGCCTCCCGCGCCCCGTTGCCGGAGAGCTCCGCCTCCGACCCGTCCGGATTGAAGATCCGCAGCTCGGCGACGAACTCCGGATCCTCGCTGCGGGTAAGCAGCAGCACTCCGTCCGAGCCGACGCCGAAATGCGGATCGCAAAGCCACTCGACCCGTTTCGGATTCAGCCCCCAGGGGAGGTTCTGCGTCTCGAGGATCAGATAGTCGTTCCCAAGTGCCTGCCACTTCTCGAATCGCATCGGCGCAGCCTAGTCGCTCGGTCGATGGGCCGAAAAGTTGAGTCAGGGGCGACTTATCGGCCCATCGATCATCTGTTTTGCGACCTGCGCGTCGCTCAGGGTGGTGCGGTCGATCTGGTGGAGATTGGGGATCTTGCGCATCCAGGTGAGCTGGCGACGGGCGTAGTTGCGGGAGCGCTTCTTCATCGCCTCGATGTCGCCGGCGAGCAGCTCGTCGAAGCCGAGCGCCTTGCGCGCCGTCCGCGAGGGCCCCAGCGCTTCGGCCCGCCGCACCTCCTCCTCCGCCCCACCGGCGACGATCGCCTCCGTCCGCGCATCGATCCGCTCGTAAAGCCGCGCCCGGTCCATATCGAGCCCGAAGATCACCGTCGGATGCCGCGTCTGCGGCGACCACAGCTCCGACTCCTCCGATTCCGGCGGCGCCCTGACCAGCGAAAGCTCCGCAATCGCCGCGCGCAGATACAGCCCCGTCCCCCCCACCACGATCGGCGTCCGCCCTGCGTCCAGGGCCCGGTCTACCTCAACGTGGGCCAGTCGCATGTAATCGCCGGCATTGAACGTCTCGGTGATGGGCACGAAGCCGACGAGCCGGTGCTCGAGCTCCCGCTGCTCCTCAGCCGTCGCCACGCCCGTCAGCACCCCGAGACCCTCATACACCTGCAATGCGTCGCAGGAGATCGCCACAGGCTCCTCACCACGCTCCCGCAGCTCCTCCGCCAGCGCCACGGCGACTCCGGTCTTCCCCACTCCCGTGGGCCCGAAGATCGCAAGAACCCTCACCTAGGCGCGGAGAAGTTCAGAGATAGGCTGCGCCGACACCCCGGCAAGCGTCTGCGAGGTCGCCCCCGTTATCTCGACGTCGACGAATTCCCCCGGGTTCGCGACACCCTCGAAGTTCACCGCCTTCCCGTGCCTGGTCCGCCCCCGAACCTTGGTCTCGTCGGTCCGGCTGGTCCCTTCCACGAGCACATCCAACGTCCGCCCCACAAACCGCTGCGCCCGCTCCCTGGCCCGCCGCTGAACCACCTCCAGCAACCGCTCCATCCGCTCCGCCTTGACCGCATGAGCAACCTGGTCGCCCATCGTCGCCGCCTCCGTTTCCCGCCGTGGCGAGAAGACGAACGTAAAGGCCCCGTCGTAGGCAACCTCCTCCGCCACTTCCAGGGTCTCGACGAAGTCGGCCTCGGTCTCGCCCGGGAAGCCGACGATGATGTCGGTCGTGATCGCGCAGTCGGGCACGTGCCCGCGGATCAGCGCCACCCGGTCCATGTAGCGCCGGCGGTCGTAGGTGCGGCGCATCCGCTTGAGGACGGCGCTGGAACCCGACTGTAGCGGCAGGTGGATCTGCTCGCAGAGCGCCGGCAGCTCGGCGTGGGCGCGGACCACGTCCTCCTTCATGTCCTTGGGATGAGGGCTGGTGTAGCGGATCCGCTCGATCCCCTCGATCGCGTCGACCCGGGTCAGCAGCTCGGCGAAGCTGATCCGGCGGTCCTTCGGCAGCTCACGGCCGTAGCTGTTGACGTTCTGGCCCAGCAGGGTCACCTCGCGCACGCCGTCGGCGGCCAGCGCCCGCGCCTCAAGGAGCAGCTCGTCCGGATCGCGGCTGACCTCGCGCCCCCGGGTCGAGGGGACGATGCAGTAGGAGCAGGCGCAGTTGCAGCCCTGGGAGATCTGCAGCCAGCCCTGGAACTCGCGCTCGCGCCGGGTCGGCAGGTGCCCGGAGAAGTCCTCGAACTCGAAGTAGCCCTGGGCGCTGAGCGAGTCGGAGTTGAGGAACTCGGCCAGCTTGTGGATCTGACCGGGGCCGAAGGCGACGTCGACGAAGGGAAAGCGCTCGAAGACCTCGTCCTTGACCGACTGCGCCCAGCAGCCGCCGACGCCGACGATCCGCTCGGGGTCCTCGGACTTGAGCCGCTTGGCCTCGCCGAGGTGAGCGATGAAGCGGCTGTCGGCGGACTCGCGGATCGAGCAGGTGTTGAAGAGGATCAGGTCGGCGCCGGCACGATCCGGGGCCTCGTCGTAGCCCAGCGACGACAGCATCCCCCGCATCCGCTCGGAGTCGTGCACGTTCATCTGACACCCGAAGGTGGTGACGTGAAAGCTCTTCGCCATCAGCGGCAGGGTAGTAGGTCCGAACGGAGCTCCCCACGAAGCGCTGACCCACCCAGAGAAAGAACTCCTCCAACGCAAGAACAAGAGCATCTTCCTCGAACAGGAAGTGGCTCTGCGTGAAGGGTCGGGTGCCCCTTCACTCACCAACTACTTGACGACGAGCGTCCCTTCCATGCCGGCTTCGCGATGACCCGGGACGGTGCAGAAGAAGTGGTAGGTCCCAGGGGCGAGATTGGCGCTGACAGAAGTCTTGCCTTCGCCGATCAACGCTGAGGTGGCAAGTTCTTTGCCTTCGGGACCTTCGATCGCGACGTCATGTTCGAGCGTGGCGGGGTTGGTGAAGTCGATCGTCACCTTGCCCGGCTTGCTGCTCAAGCTGGTCTGGTCGTAGGCGATTTCGGTCGGGTCGGCCGCCAGCTTCAGGGTGCCGCCCGGGCCCTTTGCCGCGGTTTCGGGCGCAGGCTTCGCTCCGCCGCCTTCTTCTTCCTTCGCCCCTTCGCCACCGGAGCGGAGATCGTCGTTGCCCTCTTCTTCGAACTTCTTCCCCGCCGGCTGGAACTCGGCGGCCTTGGCCTTTTCCTCGTCCTTGGCGTGGAGGACGGCGAACGTGGTCGCGCCGCCGACCAGGATCACGAACCAGAGGACCACCAGCGGGAAGGCCCGCCCCGGGAAGTCTTTTACCTTCAGCCCGACGAGGCTGACCGCCACCGCCGAAACCGCCAGTGCGATCCCGCAGACGAAGAAGAGGGTTTCGTTGCTCATGCGGCGGTGATCCTATCCAGTGAGAGCAGCGCCCGCCGTGAGGCGGAAGGCGGTCTAAGCCGCCTTCGCCTCCGGGGCAGATGCGGCGACCGGAGCCTCGGGGGCCTCCGGCCTGGCCGGCGTCTCGCCGTCGATGCCCAGCTCCCGGCGGACCTTGGTTTCGATCTCCAGGGCGAGCTCCGGATTGTCGGAGAGGAACTGTTTGGCGTTGTTGCGCCCCTGGCCGAGCCGCGTCTCTCCGTAGGAGAAGAAGGAGCCGGATTTCTGGACCAGGTCCTGCTCGATGCCGAAGTCGAGCAGCCCGCCCTCACGGGAGATGCCGACGCCGTACTCGATGTCGAACTCGGCCTGGCGGAACGGGGACGCGACCTTGTTCTTGACGACTTTGACCCGGACCCGGTTGCCGACCGCCTCGGTGCCTTCCTTGAGGGTCTCGATACGGCGGATGTCGAGCCGCTGCGAGGAGTAGAACTTCAGCGCCCGGCCGCCCGGCTGAGTCTCCGGCGAGCCGAACTGGACGCCGATCTTTTCGCGGATCTGGTTGGTGAACAGGCAGACCGTTTTGGTGCGGTTGAGATTGCCGGCCAGTTTGCGCATCGCCTGCGACATCAGGCGGGCCTGGAGGCCGACCGTGGTGTCGCCGATCTGGCCGTCGAGCTCCGCTTTCGGAGTCAGCGCCGCGACCGAGTCGATCGCGACCACGTCGACGGCGCCCGAAGCGATCAGGCGGTCGGCGATCTGCAGCGCCTGCTCGCCGTAGTCCGGCTGGGAGACCAGCAGCTCGTCGGTGTCGACGCCGATCGCCCGCGAGTAGACCGGGTCGATCGAGTGCTCGGTGTCGATGAAGGCGCAGACGCCGCCGAGGGCCTGGGCCTGGGCGATGATGTGGTTGACGAGCGTCGTCTTTCCGGAGGACTCGGGACCGAAGATCTCGACGATCCGGCCGCGCGGGACGCCGCCGATGCCGAGCGCCAGATCGAGCGCCAGGGAACCGGTGGGGATCGCCTCCACCTTGACCGTGCCCTTGTCGCCGAGGCGCATCAGCGATCCCTCGCCGAACTCCTTGCGGATGCCGCTTACGGCGCCCTCGAGGGCCGCGTCCTTGGCTTTCGCCTCCTTCGCGGAAACGTCGTTCAAGCCCACTTTTCTGTCTGCCATCTCAATCACCTCACTGCTGCCCTGATGGCAGCTCGACTTGGGCCAGCGGGACGTAGTGCGGACCCGACGGCTGGAGTTCAGAACGGTAGAGGGAGATTCGGACGCCATTGAACCAACCGATCCGCTTCGTCGGAGAAGGGCCGGTCGGAATTTTCACCTGCGTCGGCCGCCGCGATCCGTGTCCCTCGGCGCGGACTCTGGCGACCGTCACGTGCGGCCAGAAGGGCCGTTTCTCGGGCTCATAGAGCCCTTCGAAGGTCAGGACCTCGATCAATCTCTCCTGCAGTCCCTCGACCGGCCGGTGCAGCACCGGCAACGCGACGAGGTGTGGCCTGTCCCCAGACGGCCGCCCGACCGGGCCGCCCAACTCCAGCAGCACCGGCAGATCGGCGACCTCTTCCATCAGCTCGGCGATCCGCTCGGCATCGTGCGCCGGCTTGTTGCCGAGAAAGGCAAGGGTGACGTGGAGTGACTCCGGCGGGACCGCCCGCAGCGCCGGGTCGGCCAGCTCGGTCTCGCCCCAGGTCGCGATGTCTTCACGGACCCTATGCGGTAGGTCGAGCGCGACGAACATGCGGGCGCGATCGGTCTCGGTTGCGGGGTGGCTGCTCACCCCATCCACGCTACGGCGTGAGGACGCACGAGTTAAGGCGCTTTTGCAAGAACTCTGAACAAGCTTGCGCACGACTTAGAGAAATCCGCCCTAAAGCGGCGCCTCGGCACCGCTGAGCAGGATCCGCAGCAGGTGCATGCCGACCAGGGCCGAGCGTTCGCGGATGTCCGCACGGCCGCCGGGGATCGTCGGGTCGCGGGCGATCACGGTGCCGTCGGCGAGGCGGGCGTTGAAGCAGACGTAGCCGACCGGCTTCTCCTCGCTGCCGCCGTCCGGCCCGGCGACGCCGGTGATCGAGACCGCGACATCGGCGCCGAAGCGCTCCAGCGCGCCGATCGCCATCGCCTCGGCCACCTCCGGAGAGACGGCACCCTTTTCTTCGATCAGCGCCAGGTCAACTCCCAGGAGCTCCACTTTCGCCTCATAGGAGTAGGCCACGACGCTCCCCGCCATGTACTCGGAGGCCCCCGGCACGTCGGTGATCCGGGCCGCCATCAGGCCGCCGCTGCAGGACTCGGCCAGCCCCAGGCGCCGGCCGTGCAGCAGTTTCGCGACCTGGGAGTCGATCGTCTCGCCGTCGAGGCTGAAGAGGTGGCGGCGGTGGCGCTCGGCCAGCCCCTCCCGGACCAGGTCGGCGACCGCCACCGCCTCGTCGCGGTAGCGCACGTCGATCTCGATCTCGCCGCGGCGCAGGCAGGTGGTGATCTCGACCGCCTCGATGTCGACCCCGCCGCCCTCGATCTCGCGCAGGCTCTTGGCGATCTCCGACTCCGGCACCCCGAACATCCGCAGCGTGTAGCCGCGCAGCGGCGTCGCCCGGCCGAGCACCTCGCGCACCGGCTCGGTCTCCAGCGCCCGCGGCCACATCGGCCGCAGCTCCCGGGGCGGCCCCGGGAGGACGATGACCACCGCGTCCCCGGCCGGCACGACGAGCCCGGGGGCGGTCCCGACCGGATCCAGCGGCGTCGAGCCCTCGGGAACCATCGCCTGCTTGCGATTGGCCTCCATCACCGCCTCTTCGTCGAAGTCGAAGCGGCGGGCGAACCCGCGCAGGATCTCGGCGATCCTGGCCTCCATCGCCTCGTCCAGGACCAGCTCGCGCCCGGCGAAGTCGGCGACCACCTCCCCCGTGAGGTCGTCGGCGGTCGGGCCGAGGCCGCCGGTGGTGACGATCAGGTCCATCTTCTCGGCGGCCATGAACCGCAGTGCCGCCTCGAGGTCATCGGGCCGGTCGGCGACGACGATGATGTGGGCGACCTCGACCCCGTGCTCGGCCAGTCGTTCGGAGACCCACGGGCCGTTGGAGTCCGAGATGCGCCCGGTGAGAACCTCGGTCCCGGTGACGACGATGCCGGCGCGAATCACCGCCGGGAAGCTACCGAAGCGCTTATGCCAGCGGGTCGGCGTCGGCTGCCACGGGATCCGGAGCCTGGCTCTGCCCGGCGGGCGCCAGCACCCGGTTCAGGTCCGCCTGGGTGATCAGCACCTGGCGCGGTTTGGATCCCTCGTAACCGGAGATGACGCCGCGCCGCTCGAGCATGTCGATCAGGCGACCGGCGCGCGTGTAGCCGACGCGCAGGCGCCGCTGGATCATCGAGACGGAAGCGGTCTCGGTCTGGACGACCAGCCGGATTGCCTCGTCCAGCAGGTCGTCGCTGTCGGGATCGAAGTCGCCCTCGTGCCCCTCCTCGGCGACCTCCTCGGGAGTCTCCAGCAGCTCGGCCTCGAATTCCGGTTCTCCCTGCCTGGCCCAGTGGTTGGTGATGCGGGCGATCTCCTCCTCGGTGATGAAGGCGCCCTGGACGCGCTGCAGCTTCGAGCTGCCGGCGCCACGGAAGAGCATGTCGCCCTGACCCAGCAGGGCCTCCGCCCCGCCCTGGTCGAGAATCACCCGGGAGTCGGTCTGGGAGGAGACGGCGAAGGCGATCCGGGCCGGGATGTTGACCTTGATCGTGCCGGTGATGATGTCGGTCGAAGGCCGCTGGGTCGCCAGCACCAGGTGGATGCCGGTTGCGCGCGACTTCTGGGCGAGCCGGATGATCGAGTCCTCGACTTCGGCCGGGGCGACCATCATCAGGTCCGCGAGCTCGTCGATCACGCAGAGGATGTGCGGCAGCGGCGGATCGCCCTTCTTTTCGCGGTAGCGGTTGAGCTCGACGAGATTGCGGCAGCGGGCCTCGCTCATGATCCCGTAGCGGGTCTCCATCTCGCCGATCAGGTTGGAGAGCACGTTGGCGGCGAGGCGCGGCGAGGTGACCACCGGCGTCAGCAGGTGGGGCACGTTCTCGTAGTGGTTGAGCTCGACCTGCTTGGGGTCGACCAGGACCAGGCGGACTTCGTTGGGCGAAGCCTGCATCAGGATCGAGGAGAGGATCCCGTTGACGCAGGCGGACTTGCCCGAGCCGGTGGTGCCGGCGACGAGGACGTGCGGCATCTTCGCCAGGTCGGTCCAGACCGGGTTGCCGTCGATCCCCTTGCCGAGCCAGGCGACCAGCGGCGAGGTCTTCTCCGGGCGGCCGGCGTAGATGTCACCGAGGCGGACGATGCGGCGGCGCGCGTTCGGGACCTCGACCCCGACCGCCTGCTTGCCGGGGATCGGGGCGAGGATGCGGATATCGGTGGAGGCGAGGGCGTAGGCGAGGTCGTTGGCCAGCTCGGTGACTTTCTTGACCTTGATGCCCGGCGCCAGGCGCAGCTCGTAGCGGGAGACGTGCGGCCCGCTGATGACGCCGACGATCTTCGCCTCGACGCCGAAGTGGCCCAGCGTCTCGACCAGTTTGCGGCCGACGATTTCCTGGTCGCGCGGGTCGGGCCCCTTGTCGCCCTTGCCGCGTTCGAGCGATTTGGCCGGCGGCGGCCGGTAGTCGATCTCATCCGACTCGGTGACCCCGCGCTTGTGACCCATCGGGGTCAGCGCGATCTGCTCCGGCTCGGCCGGCTCCACGAGCGCGACCGCGTCCTCCTCCGTGGTCGAGATGTCCTCCAGTTCGCGATCGAAGTCATCCGCGGCAAGCGCCAGGTCCGGCTCGTCCTCGGGCCCCTCCGCCAGCTGCACGGTCGGCTCGAACTCATCCGTGTCCGGATAGGAGCTCATCACATCGGTGGCACCGGCCACGGTCTCGGCCTCCGCCCGCGCATCCCTCTGCCCCCGCCAGTCCGCGTGCGTCCGCGCAACCGTCCTCGCCGCCTCGTTGCCGCCATGAAAGACCCCGCGGAACAGCACCCGGGTCCCACGACCGATCCCATGGGCCAGCGCCGAAACCGAAGTCCCGGTCAGCAGCATCCCCCCCACCGCCAGCAGCAGCACCGTAAAGATCCGCGCTCCAACCTTCCCGAACAGGTAGACCAGCCCGGTTTCGACTCCATAGCCGACCTTGCCCCCTTCCCAGCCGAAGAAGAGCACGAAGACCAGATAGACGCCAAACGCCACGAGAAAGAGCCCGATCAGATCCAGATGCCGCTGCTCCAGCCCGGCCGGCAGATGCAGCCCGCCCTTCGGCTTGGCTTTTTTAGGTCTCTTGGCTGCGGCTTTGCCCCTGCGCGCAGGGGCCCGCTTCTTGCGTACGAACATGTCGTCCGGGTTCGACACGGACCCAAAGACCCCTGCGCCTCACGGAAGAAGGCAAAGGCGCGACTAAATTCGCCTTAAATCCCATCGAGACCAGCCAATTCACGCTCTAACATCGCCACAGTGATGACCGAGCCAGACCAAGCCGGAGGCCGCGTCCTGGTGGTCGAGGACGACGCCGACATCGCCGACGTCCTCCGCCGCTCCCTCCGCAACGAGGGCTATGAGGTCAAGACCTCCGCCGACGGAGTCGACGCCCTCGACGTCGCCGCTGGCTTCTTCCCGGACCTGGTCGTCCTCGACCTCGGCCTGCCCCGCCTCGACGGGGTCGAGGTCTGCCGCCGGCTGCGGATGGAGGGCGACGTGCCGATCCTGATGCTGACGGCGCGGGCCGAGACCGAGGACCGGGTCGAGGGCCTCGACAGCGGCGCCGACGACTACCTGGTCAAGCCGTTCGAGCGCCAGGAGCTGCTGGCGCGGATCCGGGCGCTGCTGCGGCGCCGTCCGCCTCGTGGCGCCGCGTCCCTCGAAGTCGGCGACCTCCAGCTCAATCCCGACACCCGCGAGGTGCGCCGCGGCCAGCGCGAGATCGAGCTGACCAACCGCGAGTTCGAGCTGCTCGAGTTCCTGATGCGCAACGAGCGCCTGGTGATCTCCCGCGAGCGCCTGCTCGACGAGGTCTGGGGCTATGACCCGATGGCCGCCACCAACACGATCGACGTCTTCATCTCCAATCTGCGGCGCAAGCTCGAGGCCGGCGGGGAGCCGCGCCTGCTCCACACCAAACGCGGTGCCGGCTACGTGCTGAAGGACTAGGCGTGAGCTCCCAGCGCACTCGCGCCGGGATCCGGCGCCTCGCCCACCCCCGCTCGTGGCCGGTGCGCTGGCGCCTCGCGGCCGTCTCCTCCGGCCTCACCCTGGTCATCCTGGTGCTCTTCGGCGGCCTGATCGGGAAGATCGCCACGCAGCGGATCCGCGACGATTTCAACAGCGAGGTCCACAGCGCCGCGCAGATCCTCGCCGGCGAATTCCAGATCAACTACTCCGCCATCTCCCCGCCGAAGGCCGAAGCAGGCCCGCAACTGGATGCCTTCACCCTCCCGGACGATGCCTCCGCGCGGGTCTTCGACGTCGAACGCAACCCGATCTCCGAGAACGAAGGCGCCGCGCCGATGGGCCCGCCGGATCCGGGCATCGTCGACTACGGAGGGATGCGGGTCGCGACCGAGCCGATCCTGGCCAAGAACAGCGTCGGCGCCAAGGTGATCACCGGCTACGTCCAGTACGGGCGCAGCCTCGCCCACGTCGACTCGACGATCGACCGGGTCTGGCTGCTGATCGCCGCCGGCATCCTCGGCGGCACCCTGCTCGCCAGCCTCGCCGGGGTGGCGATCGCCGGCCGGGCGATGCGGCCGATCGCCTCGCTGACCGCGACCGCGAAGGAGATCGCCGCCACCCGCGATCCCTCGCGGCGGATGCCGGAGCCGGCGGTCGAGGACGAGGTCGGCGAGCTCGCCCTGACCCTGGAGGAGATGCTGCGCTCCCTCGACGGCGCCCGCGCCGAGCGCGAGGGAGCGATGCAGAAGCAGCGCGAGTTCGTCGCCGACGCCTCGCACGAGCTGCGCACCCCGCTGACCAGCGTCCTCGCCAACCTCGAGCTGCTGCAGGCCTCGCTCGATGCCGAGGGGCAGGCGGAGGACCGCGAGGTGGTCGACTCAGCCCTGCGCTCCTCGCGGCGGATGAGCCGCCTGGTCGGCGACCTGCTGCTGCTGGCCCGGGCCGACGCCGGCCGCCTCGACCGGCACCGGCGCTGCGACCTCGCCGAAGTCGCCGGCGACGCCGCCGCCGAGGCGGCGCCGCTGATGGGGGAGCGCACGCTGACGATCGACAACGACCGCCCCCTGCGGGTCGAAGGCAGCCCCGACGAGCTGCACCGTCTGGTCCTCAACCTGCTCGACAACGCCGCCCACCACACGCCCCCCGGCTCCCACATCGAGCTCAGCCTGCGCGAGGAGGACGGCGACGCCGTGGTCGAGGTCGGCGACGACGGCCCCGGGATCCCGGCCGCGATGCGCGAGCAGATCTTCGATCGCTTCGTCCGCGGCGAAGGGCCCTCCGATACCGCCAGGGGCACCGGGACCGGCCTTGGCCTGGCGATCGTCGCCGCCGTCGCCGAGTCCCACGGCGGCAGCATCAAGGCGACCGAAGCCGGCTCCGGCGGCGCCCTCTTCCGCGCCCGCATCCCCCTGGCAACTTCTGAGCAAGCCGTTAAGGATCCTTTAGAGGCACTTTAGAGCACCGCCGTAGGTTCACTGGTGGACGAGACACACAAGCCCGCCGGGATTCTCCCCAGACACCGTCCCGGCGGGTTTTTTCTTGCCCGGATGTGTGCGAAAGCGATGCCGATCGCCTCGGGCAGCTCAACAGCTCAGGAGCGCACCTCGCTTCGAGGCGTCTGCTAACTCTGAAGACCCTCGGAGTCGGTGCCTCTCGGAGCCTTCGTGCTGAACGTGTCGGAGGGGGAGGCCGGTAGGGGTCTGGGCGAATGTGGCCGTAGGCCGCGAAATGCAATCTGTTTACTGCGCGACCTTCAGGTCGCGCTCCAACATCCGGAGCGGCGCGCCCATAGGGCGCGGAGCGACAAATTCGCCCAGACCCCCACCGGCCTCCCCCACCCCACGAACAGCCGACGATCAGACCTCGATCACCACAGGCAAGATCATCGGCCGCCGCTTCAGCCGCTGGAAGACGAACTTGCCGACGGAGTCGTGCAGGTCTTCCTCGATCAGGTGCGGCTCGCGGTTGCCGGCCTTGGCCGCTTCCTCGAGCTGGTCTTCGACCAGGTCGCTGAGCTCTTCGACCAGCGCGTCGGCTTCCTCGAGGAAAGCGACGCCGCGGAAGATCACCTCGGGGTCGGCGACGACGCTGCCGTCGTCGGAGGAGATCGTGACGACGACGATGAAGATCCCGTCGGCGGAGATCTCACGGCGGTCGCGCAGGGCGGCGTCGTCGGGGTCGCCGATGTTGACGCCGTCGACGTACATCGTGCCGGCGTGGATGTCCTCGCCGAAGCCGGCGCCGTTCGCGTCGATCTCCAGCGGCAGCCCGTTGCGGCCGCGGAAGATGTTCTCCGGCTCGACGCCCACGGCCTCGGCCAGCTCGGAGTGCAGCCGCAGTCGCTTGTGGTCGCCGTGGACCGGCATCACGTACTTCGGCTTGGTCAGGTTGAGCATCAGCTTCAGCTCCTCCTGCCAGCCGTGGCCGGAGGCGTGGATCGGAGCGTCCTGGGCGGTGATCACGGTGGCACCGATCTCGTAGATGCGGTCGATCGTCTCGTTGACGGCGCGCTCGTTGCCGGGCACCGGCGTCGCCGAGAAGACCACGGTGTCGCCGGAGTGCAGCTGCACGTCGCGGTGGTCGTTGTTGGCCATCCGCCGCAGTGCCGAGAGCGGCTCGCCCTGGCTGCCGGTGGAGATGATGACGACCTTCTCGTCCGGGAAGTTCTCGATCTCGCGCGGCTGGATGAAGAGGCCCGAAGGGGCGTTGGCCATCCCCAGATTGGAGGCGATGTTGAAGTTCTTACGCATCGAGCGACCGACCAGGGCAACCCTGCGGTCGAGTTTCACGGCGGCGTCGATCACCTGCTGGACGCGGTGGATGTTGGAGGCGAAGGAGGTGACGATGATCCGCCCCTTGCACTGCGAGAAGGTCCGCAGCAGAGCCGGGCCGACGCTCGACTCCGACGGCGCCACGCCGGGCCGGTCGGCGTTGGTCGAGTCGCCGCAGAGCAGCAGCAGGCCTTCGCGGCCGATCTCGGCCAGGCGCGGGATGTCCGCCGGGCGACCGTCGACGGGGGTTTGGTCGAACTTGTAGTCGCCGGTCATCAACATCTTGCCGACATCGGTGGTGATCAGAACGCCGCGCATGTCGGGGATCGAGTGCGCCAGGTGGACCAGCTCGAGGCCGAACGGCCCGCACTGGACCTTCTCCCCCGCCGGCAGCTCCTGCAGCGGCGCGTCGGAGAGCTTGTGCTCGTCGAGCTTGGAGCGCACCATCCCGATCGTCAGCAGGCCGCCGTAGATCACCGGCGGCTCGCCGATCTCGCGCAGCACGTAGGGCAGGGCGCCGACGTGGTCCTCATGGCCGTGCGTGAGCACGATCGCCTCGATGTCGTCGGCGCGGTCGCGCAGGTAGGAGAAGTCCGGCAGGACGAGGTCGATGCCGTGCATCTCGGCGGTCGGGAACATCAGGCCCGTGTCGACGACGACGATCTTCCCGTCGTACTCGATCACGGTCATGTTCTTGCCGATCTCGCCCAGCCCGCCTAGGGGCAGCACGCGAAGTTTCTTACTTGGCACTAGTCACTCACTCTCTCTGAAGTTGGTTATTGGGCAACCGGAAGGCCGATGCCCTCCAGCGCGGTTCTGACCGCCGCCCGCTGGTCGGCGTCCGCTGGAACCAGCGGCAGCCGCATCCGCTCCGAGGCGAGGCCGAGCATCTCCAGCGCCGCCTTGATCGGAATCGGGTTGGTGGTCACCGAGAGGCCCTCGTAGAGCGGGGCCAACTCGGCGTCGATCTCGCGCGCCCGGGCAAGGTTCCCGCCCTGGGCCGCGTCCCACATCTCGCGCATCTGCAGGCCGGCGACGTGTGAGGCGACGGTGATGCCGCCGGCGCCGCCGAACTCGAGTACGCGACAGAAGGTGTTGTCGTTGCCGGCCAGGATCGAAAGGCCCTCGACAGGGCCGAGCTCGTCGTCGTTGGCCTGCTTGACGGCGACGATGTTGTCGATCGTGGCGAGCTCCGCGAGCAGCTCGGGGGGCATATTGATGACCACCCGCGAGGGGATGTTGTAGATCACCATCGGCAGCTCGGGCACTGCTGCCGCGACGGACTTGAAATGGGCGCGCAGGCCGTCCGCATTCGGCTTGTTGTAGTAGGGGGCGACGACCAGTGAGGCGTCAGCGCCGGCCTCGGCAGCCGCCTTGGTCAGCTCGCGTGAGTGGCGGGTGTCGTTGGTCCCGGTGCCGCAAATCAGCAGCACCCCGTCGCCGACCTCGGCCCGGACCGCCCGGAACAGCTCGATCGTCTCCTCGTCGGTCAGGGTCGGGCACTCGCCCGTCGTCCCCCCCACCACCAGCCCGTGCGAGCCGTGCTCGAGCAGGTGCGAGGCAAGGCGGCGGCCCGCATCGAGGTCGACGCCGCCGTCCTCGTCGAAGGGCGTCGCCATCGCGGTCAGAATTCCTCGAATCTCCTTCATCGTTGCCAGGGTACCCAGTCCAGCGGCCTAGAGCAGCTTCTCGAGGCCGACGGTGAAGCGGTCGGGCAGCGCCGCGACCTTGCGCACGGCGAGCAGCACGCCCGGCATGAATGAGCGGCGGTCGATCGAGTCGTGGCGCAGCGCCAGCGTCTGGCCCTCGCCGCCGAAGATCACTTCCTGGTGGGCGACCAGGCCGGGCAGGCGCACCGAGTGGATCGGCTGGTGGACGTGGCCGCCGGCGGCGTCGATCAGCTCCTGGGTGCGCTTCGCGGTGCCCGAGGGAGCGTCGAGCTTGCGGTCGTGGTGGAGCTCGATCACCTCGCACTCGGGCATGTGTGGGGCGATCTTCTGCGCGACCTCCATCAGCAGGACGGCGCCGATCGCGAAGTTGGGGGCGACGAAGCAGTTGGCGCTCGAAGTCTCGGCCGCGGTCCTGGCCGCCTCAAGATCGAAGCCGGTGGTGCCGACGACCGCGTGCACGCCGGCCTCCAGGCAGGCCCGCACGTTGCCGAGGGCGGTGTCGGGAACGGTGAAGTCGACGACGACATCGGCCTGCTCGAGCAGATCGGAGAGCTCGACCCCCAGGGCGGGATCCGCTCTGCCCGACAGGGTCAGGTCGTCGGCCCCCTCGACGGCATCGCAGACCGCCTGCCCCATGCGGCCGGCGGCACCGGCCACCGCGACCCGGGTCACGCCGCTACCAGGGCCTCGCTGACCGGGGCCAGCGCCTTGCGGAAACGGTCCTCGTCAGCGCCGACACAGGCGGCGGAAAGGCGATCGGCGCCATAGAGCTCGACGGCGAGCTCGGTCAGGTCGTCGACCTCGATCGCGTCGACGCGAGTCAGCATCTCATCGAGGCTTTCGATCGGCAGGCCGAAGAGCGTCGCCCGGGAGATCCGCGTCATCCGCGCCGCCGTCGACTCCGAGGAGAGGACGAGGCGGCCCTTGACGCTCTCCTTGGCCCGGGTCAGCTCCTCGGCGGAGACCGGCTCGGAGCGCAGGCGGGCGAGCTCGGTGCCGATGATCGAGCAGGCCTCCTCGACGTTGTCCTCGCGGGTGCCGACGTAGGTGGCGACCAGGCCCTGGTCGGTGAACTGCTCGTTGTAGGAGCCGACCGAGTAGGCGAGGCCGCGCTTCTCGCGGACCTCGCGGAAGAGGCGCGAAGAGGTCGAGCCGCCGAAGATCGAGTCGAGCACGGCGAGCGGGTAGCGGCGCTCGTCGTCACGACGCAGGCCCGGAGCCCCAAAGCAGATGTGGTACTGCTCGGTCTCCTTCCGGTGGAAGCAGAGCCGGGCGGGCCCGTCGAGCCCGGTCTCCGGGGCGACGCCGCCACCGTCCGGTGGGGCGGTGACGAACTTCTCGGCCAGCTCGACGATGTGATCGTGGTCGAGGTGACCGGCGGCGCCGACGACGATCTCCGAGCCGGCGTAGCGGGCGTGGCGGTAGCTCTCGATGTCCGGGACCGGGATCGAGGCGATCACGTCGGCCTCACCGAGCACGCGGCGGCCCAGCGGATGCGAGCCGAAGACTGCCTCGGCGAGCACGTCGTGGACGCGGTCCTGCGGCTCGTCCTCGTACATCGCGATCTCCTCGAGCACCACCTGACGCTCGGAGTCGATGTCCGGGTACGTCGGCGCCAGCAGCATCTCCGAGAGCAGGTCGAAGACCTCGTCGGTGTGCTCGTCGAGGAAACGGGCGTGCAGATGCGTCGTCTCCTTGCCGGTCGCCGCGTTGATCGAGGCTCCGAGCCCGTCGAAGCGCTCGGAGATCTCGATCGCCGAGTAGCGCGCCGTCCCCTTGAACAGCAGGTGCTCGAGGAAGTGCGAGACCCCGGCCTGCGCCGGGATCTCGTTACGCGAGCCAGTTCGCACCCAGAGCCCGAGCGCCACAGATCGCACCGAGGGAACCTCCTCGGTTACGACCCGGACGCCCGAGCCCAGCTCGGTGAGCTTGGGAGCGCTCAATGCCTAGCTGCGCTCACGGTCGCGGCGGGGACGGCGCTCACGGCCGCCGCGATCGCCGCCGTTGCGGCGGGGACCGCCGTCACCGGAACCGACCGAAGCCAGTTCCTCTGCCGATTTGCCGGCAACCGAAGGGTCGTCGGAGAGGCGCAGGCCGATCCGGCCACGCTCCTTGTCGACCTCGACCACGGTGACGTCGATGACCTCACCGGCGGTGAGGACGTCGTCGACCGAGTCGACCCGCTCGCCGGGCTTGACGTTGGAGATGTGCAGTAGGCCGTCGGTGCCCTTGACGAGCTCGACGAAGGCTCCGAACGTGGTCGTCTTGACGACCTTGGCGGCGTTGTAGCGGTCTCCCACCTCGGCCTCCCTGGTCATCGAGTCGATGCGGGCGACACAGGCCTCGACGAGGTCGCCGGTCGGTGCGTAGATCCGCACCGTGCCGTCGTCCTCGACGTCGATCTCCGCGTCGAACTCCTCGCAGAGGGCGCGGATCGTTTCGCCGCCTTTGCCGATGACCGCGCCGATCTTCTCGGGATCGATCTTGATCGACTCGATCGCGGGGGCATGCTGGGAGAGCTTCTCCCGCGGCCCGTCGATCGCCTCGGCCATCTTGCCGAGGATGAACTGGCGGCCCTTGTTGGCCTGCTCCAGCGCGTCCTCGAGGATCTCGAAGGTGACGCCGGTGATCTTGATGTCCATCTGCAGGGCGGTGATCCCGTCCTTGGTGCCGGCGACCTTGAAGTCCATGTCGCCGAGGTGGTCCTCGACGCCGGCGATGTCGGTGAGGACGATGTAGTCGTCGCCCTCCTTGATGAGTCCCATCGCCACGCCGGCGACCGGGGCGCTTACCGGGACCCCCGCGGCCTGCATCGCCATCGAGGAGGCGCATACCGAGCCCATCGAGGAGGAGCCGTTGGACTCGAGCGTCTCGGAGACCGCGCGGATCACGTAGGGGAAGGACTCTTCGTCCGGAACCGTCGCCGCCAGGGCCCGCTCGGCGAGGGCGCCGTGACCGATGTCACGCCGCTTCGGGCCGCGCATGAAGCCCGCCTCCCCGACCGAGAAGGGCGGGAAGTTGTAGTGGTGGAAGAACCGCTTGGTGGTCTGCAGCCCGAGCGTGTCGAGGCGCATGTCCATGCGGGTCGTGCCCAGGGCGATATTGGAGAGGATCTGGGTCTCGCCGCGGGTGAACAGGGCGGAGCCGTGCACGCGCGGGGAGATGTCGACCTCGCACTCGATCGGCCGGATCTCGTCCTGGGCGCGACCGTCGGGGCGCTTCTTGTCGACGGCGATCGCCTTGCGGATCGTGTCCTTCTCGATGCTCGCGAAGGCGGTCTTGACCTCGGACCTGCGCTCCGAGTCGGCATCCGAGTCGCCGGTCTCGGGCGCGTACTTGGCGACCACGGCGTCCTTGACCTCGTCGATCGCCTCGTAGCGCTCGAGCTTGCCCTCGGTGGCAATCGCGTCGACCAGGGCCTGGCCGTGGGAGGAGCGGATGTCGTTGAGCAGGCCCTCGTCGATCTGCGGTGCGTCGACCACGATCTTCTCTTTGCCGGCCTTCTGCTGCAGCTCCTCCATCGCGGCGACGAGCTTCTTGATCTCGCCGTGGGCGATGTCGAGCGCGTCGAGGATGTCGGCCTCGGTGACGCCCTCGGCGCCGGCCTCGACCATCAGGATCGCCTCGTCGGTGCCGGCCACGATCAGGTCGAGGTCGAGCTCCTCGTGACGGTCCTCGGGGGGGTTGACGATGAAATCGCCCTCGAGCTTGCCGACCCGGACCGCGCCGACGTGCTTGGCGACGGGAACCGGGGAGATCGCCAGCGCCGCGGAGGCGCCGTTCATGGCGAGGATGTCGTAGGGGTGGACGTGGTCCACCGACAGCGGCATCGCGACCAGCTGGGTCTCGTAGTGCCAGCCCTTGGGGAAGAGCGGGCGGATCGGCCGGTCGATCATGCGCGCGGTCAGCGTCGCCTTCTCGCCGGATTTGCCCTCGCGACGGAAGAACGAGCCGGGGATCTTGCCCGCGGCGTACGCGCGCTCCTCGACGTCGACGGTGAGGGGAAGGAAGTCCACGTCGCGCAGGTTGCCGACGGTTGCGGTGCAGAGCACCATGGTGTCGCCGGCCTGAACCACGACCGCGCCACCCGCCTGCTTCGCGAGCTTGCCCGTCTCGAAGGAAATCTGGCTGTCGCCGACATCCGCCGAGACGCGGGTTACGTCAAACATGCTCATTTAATTGTCCTACCTCCGGCCGCCCGGTTGGCGGCCATCTGCTTTCTAGAACTCTCGTTCTCTATCGCGGCAAAGAGTACAGGCCCACGGCTGGGAGCTATTCGCCGCTACCGCCGAGATCGAAAATGGCGGGCGTGCCGGCAACCCCTGCACGGATGCCGGACTCGAAGTCGCGCCGCACCCGTGCCGCGACCTCGCCGGAGTGGCGATCCCGCTCAAAGCGCTCGAGATCCAGCCCGAGGCGCTCGACCCGCTCCCAGAGATGCGGGTCGTCGACGTGGCCGCGATCGGCGTAGAGGGAGTCGACCATCTCGAAGAAGGCGCCCTGGAGACCGGCGGCCTCGGCTGCCGCATGCAGGGCCGGCGAGCGGGGATGCTTGCTGGCGACCGGGAAGTGGCGAAAGACCAGTGGTCGAGGCGGTGCAGCCAGCTCCGACCAGGCTGCGGAGCAGTGCGGGCAGCCGAGATCGGCATAGACGATCAGGGCCCCTCCCTCTCCGGGACGCAGGTGGTCTTCGGGTCCGCCAGGCGGGACCGGAGAGCTGGTGAGAGAACCGGGAGGAGTCACCCGGGACTCCGGGTCAGGCGGCGAGCGCGTCGAAAATTAAGTTGGCGCCGGGGAGCTCGCCGGGCGAGGGCGATTCGTAAGCCCAGGCGACGGTGCCCTGCTCGTCGATCAGGACCAGGGTGCGGTTGGCGAAGCCGAGGCCGTCGAGGTAGGAGCCGTAGGCCCTGGCGACCGCGCCCTTGGGCTCGAAGTCGGCGAGCAGCGGGGTGTCAATGCCAAGCTTCTCCTGGAAGGCCTTGTGCGCGTAGGGATGGTCGATGCTGATTCCCAGCATCTCCACCCCCTGCTCGGCGATCTGCGGCTTGACCTCCTGGTAGATCGAGAGCTGGTCGGAGCAGACCGGGCTGAAGTCCATCGGGTAGAAGACCAGCAGCACCCTGCGCCCCCGGAAGCCGGATAGCGAGACGTTTTCGCCGTCCTGATCGGGAAGGGTGAAGTCGGGAGCCGGCTCGCCGGCGGCGATCATCGCCGCAGGCCGAGGTCGGCGACCAGGGCGCGGTAGCGCTCGAGGTCGATCCGCTCGAGGTAGCGCAGCATCCGGCGCCGTTTGCCGACCAGCATCAGCAGGCCGCGGCGGGAGTGATGGTCTTTGCTGTGATCGCGCAGGTGACCGGTGAGTTCGTTGATCCGCTCGGTGAGCAGGGCGATCTGGACCTCGGCGGAACCGGTGTCGCCATCGGCTCGGCCGTATTTGCCGATCAGCTCGCTTTTCTTTTCCTTGGTCAGGCTCATAGCGTAAAAATGCCGTGCACCCAGTGGGTCACGGCCGCTGGAAGCTACCACAGACGCGCACCGCGTCCTCGACATCGCGGTGCATCTGCTCGATCAGCTCCTCCGCCCCGGGGAAGCGCTTCTCTCCCCGCAGGCGCTCGACGAAGGCGACGCGGAGCGTCTTCCCGTAGAGGTCTTCCTCGCGGTCGATCAGGTAGGTCTCGATCAGGACCCCGCGCCCGGTCTCGAAAGTCGGCCTGACGCCGACGTTGACCGCGGCCGGGACGCCGTTGGCAAAGGCGGCGAAGACACCGTGCCCGGGGATCGCCAGGCGGTCGTCGGGGACGATGTTCGCGGTCGGGAAGCCGAGCTCACGCCCGCGCTGGTCGCCTTTGACCACCGTCCCCTCGACCATGAACGGGGCGCCGAGCGCGTGGCGGGCAGCCTCCATGTCACCGGCGGCGACGAGAGCGCGGATCCGGGTCGAGGAGACGGTCTCGCCGTCGACCTCGACCAGCGGCACGACCCTGGTCTCGAACTCCGAGCGGGCCGACAGCATCGCCGGGTCGCCCTTGGCCCTGGCACCGAAGCGGAAGTTCTCGCCGACGGAGATCCGCTCGGCGCCGAGGCGCGCGATCAGGATCTCCTCGATGAACTGCTCGGCCGTCACCTGGGCGAACTCGTGGTCGAAGGGAACTACGACCAGCTCCTCGACGCCGAGCCCCTCGATCACGTCGCGCTTGACCGCGAAGGGCGTGATCAGCTTCGGCAGCGCCGCCGGGTGCAGGATCTCCAGCGGGTGTGGATCGAAGGTGAGGACGGTGTCGGCGTCGTCGATGACCGCGCGGTGGCCGCGGTGGACGCCGTCGAAGGTGCCGATCGCGACGTGGCGGGGGCGCGGCTCCGCGTCGGGCAGCGAGGTGACGGCGATGCTCATCGCAGCGCCGCCCCGACCGCGGGGACCAGCTCGGCGACGCGGCCGACCTCGAGCGTCTCGCCGGCGTCCTCGACCCGGAACGGGCCGACTGCGGTGCGGCGCAGGTCCGAGCAGTAGGCGTCGCCGAGGGTCTCGATCAGGGTGCGGACGTAGGTTCCCGCCGCGCACTCGATCTCGTAGTGCGCGAGGCCGTCCCCCTTGGAGAGCAGCTCGGCGCCGTGGACCTCGACGTCGCGCTCGGGAGTCTCGACGGTCTCGCCGCGGTGGGCCTTCTTGTAGAGGCGCTCGCCGCCGACCCGCACGGCGGAGGTCATCGGCACCCGCTGACGCACGGTCCCGGTCGGCAGCTCCAGAGAGCCGGGCAGCTCGCCGGTCTCGACCAGCTCGCCATCGGGGTCGCCGGTGCTGGAGCGCCAGCCGAGCCGAGCCGTCGCCAGGTAGGTCTTCGGCAGTCCGACCAGGAAGCGCTGCAGGCGCGTCGCCCGGCCGAGCAGGATCAGCAGCAGGCCCGTCGCGAAGGGGTCGAGGGTGCCCGCGTGGCCGGCTTTGCAGCCACGCTCACGGCGCACCTTGGCGACGACGTCGTGGGAGGTGACTCCCGCCGGCTTGTCGTAGAGCAGCACCGCTCCTCCAGAATCGCCGTGGGCCATGCTCAGGGCCCGAGCTGGGATTTGACCTCGCCACAGAGGAAGGCGACGAGTTCGTCGAGTTCGAGGTCGGTGGAGAAGCCGGCGGCGCGCTTGTGCCCCCCTCCCCCGTTCTTGCGGGCGATCGCGGAGACGTCGACATCGCCCTCGCTGGAGCGCAGGCTGACCTTGCGGGCGGCGCGGCCGCGATTGCCGAGGTCGCGGATCACCGCCGCCACCTTGGTCCCGTCGATCGAGCGCAGGTGGTCGATCACCCCCTCGGTCATCTCCTCCCCCGCGCCGGTTGCCTCGTAGTCGGCGCTGGTGATGTAGGTGAGGACGAGCCGGTCGCCACAGTGGCGCTGGATCCCCTCGAGCGCACGGGCGACGAGCCGCAGCTTCTCGATCGGGACGTGCTCGTAGAGGCGGCGGTAGGTGTCGTCGATGTCGACGCCGGCGTCGATCAGCGCGGCCGCGACCCGGTGGGTGTGGGCGTCGGTGTTCTCGTACATGAATTTGCCGGTGTCGGTGATCAGGCCGACGTAGAGCGCGGAGGCCATCTCCTTGGTGATCTCGGCCTCGAAGAGGACGGCGAGGTCGTAGACGATCTCGGCCGTGCAGGAGGCGCCGACGTCGACCAGGTTGAAGTCGCCGAAGCGGGTGTTGTCGTGGTGGTGGTCGATGTTGATGATGTCGTTGCCGCCCTCGGTGAGGAAATCGACCGGCATGCGGTCGATGTTGCCGCAGTCGAGGAAGACGACGGTGCGGTCGGCCATGTCCGCGGGCGGCTCGTGGAAGACCTCCTCCAGAGGCAGGAAGCGGTACTCGATCGGCAGCGGGAACTCCTTGGCGCCGAGGAACATCACCGAGTCCTTGCCGAGCTGGGTCAGCAGCTGGTGCATGCCCAGGAGCGAGCCGAGTGCGTCCCCGTCGGGGCCCTCGTGGGCGGTCAGCAGGAAGCGCTCGCGCGAGCGCAGCTCGGCGCTGACCCGCTCGATGTCAGACGTGGCGACGCCACTCACCTCGCTCATATCTGCTGCTCCTCGGGGTCGGTGGCAGGCGCCTCTTCGTCGAGCAGCTGTGAGATCCGCACACCCTGGGCGATCGTGTCGTCGTAGTGGAAGGTCACCGTGGGGGTCCGCTTCATCCGCGTCTCGGCGGCGATCCTCGACTGGATCACGCCGTGGGAGGAGCGCAGCCCGCTCAGCGTCTCGGCGCGCTGCTCCTCGTCCCCGAGCACGCTGACGAACACCTTTGCGGTGCGCAGGTCGGGGCTGGTCTCAACCGAGGTCACAGTGACGAAGCCGATGCGTGGATCGCTCAAATCGCTCGAAATCGCGGCGCCGACGACCTCGCGCAGCACCTCGTTGATGCGTCGCATGCGAGGGCCGGCCATCCTACTCCAGCGTTTGCTCGACCTGCTTGGTCTGGAAGAACTCGAGCACGTCTTCCTCCTTGACGTCGGCGTAGCCCTCGAGCACGACGCCGCACTCCTGGCCCTCGTCGACCTCCTGCACGTTGTCTTTGAAGCGGCGCAGCGAGCCGAGTTTGCCGGTCCAGATAACCGTTCCCTGGCGGACCAGGCGGACGCCGGCGGTGCGGGTCGCCTTGCCCTCGGTGACGATGCAGCCGGCGATGCGGCCGACCTTGGAGGCCTTGAAGGTCTGTTTGATCTCGGCCTCGCCGACCGCCTCCTCGACCTCGATCGCCTCGAGCAGGCCCTCCATCGCGTTGCGCAGATCTTCGGTGATTTTGTAGATGACCGAGTAGGTGCGGATATCGACGCCCTCGCGGTCGCCGGCGCGGCGGGCGTCGGCGAGCGGGCGCACGTTGAAGCCGATGATGATCGCTTCCGAGGCCGAGGCCAGCATCACGTCGGACTCGTTGATGCCGCCCGTCTGGGAGTGGATGATGTTGATCGCGACGCGTTCCTGCGGGACTTTGGCGATCTCGTCCTGGAGCGCCTCCAGGGAGCCGGCGACGTCGGCCTTGAGGACGATGTTGAGCTCCTTGATGTCGCCCTGCTGGACGCGGGCGAAGACCTCGTCGAGGCTGATCTTGCGGGCCTGGCGGCGGGCCAGGGCCTCGGTCTTGAGGCGGTTGGCGCGCTCCTGGGCCAGCTGGCGGGCGCGGCGATCGTTCTCCACCGCCTGGACGAATTCGCCGGCGTCGCTGACCCCATCGAAGCCGAGCACCTCGACCGGCATCCCCGGGCCGGCGGTGCTGACGCGCTCACCGGTGAAGTCGTGCATCGCCTTGACCCGGCCCCACTGCTGACCGGCGACCAGCGAGTCGCCGACCTCGATCGTGCCGCGCTGGACCAGCACGGTCACCACCGGGCCGCGGCCCGGGTCGAGCTGGGACTCGATCACGGTGCCCGAGCCGGGGGCGTTCGGGTTGGCCCCGAGCTCCTCGAGCTCAGTGACCAGAAGGATCATGTCGAGCAGGTTGTCGAGCCCCTCGTGGGTCTTCGCGGAGACCTCGCAGAAGACGGTGTCGCCGCCCCACTCCTCGGGTGAGATGCCCTCCTGGGCGAGCTCGGTGCGGACCCGTTCGGGATTGGCGCCCTCTTTGTCGATCTTGTTGACGGCGATCAGCATCGGCACCTCGGCGGCGCGGGCGTGGTCGATCGCCTCTTTGGTCTGCGGCATGACGCCGTCGTCGGCGGCGACGACGATCACGGCGACGTCGGTGACCTTGGCGCCGCGGGCGCGCATCGCCGTGAAGGCCGCGTGGCCGGGCGTGTCGAGGAAGGTGATCGTCTTGTCGTCTTTGTGGACCTGGTAGGCGCCGATGTGCTGGGTGATGCCGCCGGCCTCGCCCGCCGCGACCTCGGTCTCGCGGATCGCGTCCAGCAGCGAGGTCTTGCCGTGGTCGACGTGGCCCATGATCGTGACCACGGGCGGGCGGTCGGCGAGATCCTCCGCGGCGTCAGAGAACTCCGGTTCCTCGGGCTCCTCGTCGGCGGCGGTGACGATCTCCAGCTTGCGGTCGTACTCGTCGGCGATCGCCCGCACGGACTCGTCGGTGAGGGTCTGGGTGAGGGTCGCCATCTCCCCCATCGTCATCAGCTTTTTGATCACCTCGGCCGGGGCCAGTCCCAGCGACTCGGCGAGCTCACGCACGGTCGCACCGGAGTTGACCTTGGTCGCCTCGGGCTCGACCGTCGGCGCCGGGCCCATCGGCGGCTCCTCGAGGAGCGGCCGGCGGCGGCGTCCCCCGCGGCGGCGCGGCGGGCGCTGCGGTGGCGGGCCGCCCATCTGGTCGCGGCGGGCCGCCTGCGAGTCGATCACGACGCGACGTTTTTTCGCGGTCGCCCCGCCCCCGGTGCCCGACTGCTGGGGACCTCCGGCGCGAACCGGTTTGGTCGAAGTGGAAGCTTTCGGCGCTGCCGCGGTGGGTTTCTGCGCGGCGACCGGGGTTTTGGGAGCAGGTTTCGAAGCGGCGGGAGCGGCGGCCTGTTTCGGGGCGGCGGGCTGTGCGGCCGGCGTCGCGGCGGCAGGCGCTTTCGCGCCGTCGCCCTTGGCGGCGCCGATCGCCTTCAGCGCGTCAGCCTCCTCGACGCTCGAGGCGGCGGCTTTCGCCTCCACGCCGGCGGCTTTCAGGGCAGCGAGCAGATCTTTGCTGCTGACGCCCTGCGCTTTCGCGATCTCGTGAACCCGCTTCTTAGCCACTAAGCCTGCTCAGCCTCCTCGGCGACCGGGTTGCTCTCGGAGCCGGCCTCGGAGCCAGTGGCCTCCTCGGCGATCTCCTCGACGACGGTCTCTTCGATTGCCTCCTCGACCAGCTCCTCCTCGACGGCCTCGACGAACTCGGCCGAGGCGCGCTCGACGATCTCGTTGACCTGGCCCTCGTCGCCGTCGGGGTCGGCGAGGATCGCGACCTCGGCCTCGGAGAGGCCGGAGAGCACGGCGACCTGGCTGGTCTCGAAGCGCGACAGCGCCTGGTGATTGGGCAGGCCGCAGTAGGTCGAGCCCGGAATCGCGGCGTTGGGGCAGCGGCGCCCGTTGGAGAGGACAGCCATGCAGCGGCCGTCGGACTGCTCTTCGCCCTCGTACTCGACCTCGGTGTCCTCCTCGGCGAACTCGCTCTCGGACTTGATGTCGACGCGCCAGCCGGTCAGGCGGGCGGCGAGGCGGGCGTTCTGGCCGTCGCGGCCGATCGCCAGCGAGAGCTGGTCGTCGGGGACGATGACCGTCGCCTGGCGCTCCTCGTCGTCGACGATGACCTCGCGGACGCGGGCCGGTGAGAGGGCCTTGGCGACGAAGCGGGCGGGCTCGTCGTTGTGGGGGATGATGTCGATCTTCTCGCCGCGCAGCTCGGACACGACCATCCGCACCCGCGAGCCGCGCGGGCCGACGCAGGCACCAACCGGGTCGACGCCGTCGGCGTGGGAGATGACGGCGATCTTCGAGCGGTAGCCGGGCTCGCGGGCGACGCCGACGATCTCGACCAGCTTGTCGGCGATCTCCGGGACCTCCAGCTCGAAGAGGCTCTTGATCAGCTCGGGGCTGCGGCGTGAGACCACGATCGCCGGGCCTTTGGTCGAGTCGGAGACGTCGGTGATGACCGCCTTGACGCGCATCCCGTGGTCGTAGCGCTCGTTGTAGACCTGCTCGGACTTGGGCAGCAGCGCCTCGACCCGCTCGCGCAGCTGGACCAGCGTGTAGCGCTTGTCGGACTGCTGGATGATCCCGGTGATCAGCTCGCCGACCCGGTCCTGGTACTCGTCGTACATCATCTGCCGCTCGGCCTCACGGATCCTCTGCAGGATCACCTGCTTGGCGGTCTGGGCGGCAATCCGGCCGAAGTCTTCGGGGGTGACGTCGCGGGTCGTGATCTGGCTCTCGTAGGGAGCGATCATCTCCGGGTCCAGCTCGGGGTCCTCGGGCTCGCGCATTTCGCCCGTCTCGGGGTCGACCTCGGGCTCCTCCTGCAGCTCGGCGGCCTCTTCGAGGAGCTTCTGCTCCAGCTCCGGCGGCAGGATCAGTTCGAAGACGAGAAAGTCACCGGTTTCGTGATCGAGATCGACCCGGGCGTATTTGGCGGCGCCAAGGGTTTTCTTGTAGGCCGAGAGGAGGGCATCCTCGAGGGCGTCCATCAGCTTGTCGGCGGCGATTCCCTTCTCTGCCTCGAGCGCTTTGACTGCGTCGATGATCTCCTTGCTCACTGAAGCGGCTCCTTGGTGTCGGAAAGGGTGCTGGGGCGGCGGTACTTGGGTCCTGGCGAGGAGACCTCGAGCGAGTAGTCGGCCAAGAGGTCGCCGAGGTGCTTGGTGACCCGTTCGCAGAGGGCGAGGTCGACCCCGCCCGGGTGGTCGATGAAGATGCGCAGCGACTCGGTGCCAGGTCGCTCCATGGCGACGAGGTCGAGTTCCGAATCGAGGTCGGAAAGCTGCTCTTGGATGTTCTGCTGGAGGTCGGCCATGCCTGATTCGGGCGTAAAAAAAGTGGGCCAGGCCCACTTCGGATACTGCGGTAAGGACAGAAAAGCTGAGGCCAGTATAGCTCGCTCAGGCGTCTGGCCAAGGGGCACCCCGGGGAGGGGCGCCTGCGGCCGAGGTATTCGTTCTCGGCACCCCTCCCAGGGGTGCCGACGGTCAGGCTAGCTTCGATCGATCCCCGTGGAGCTGAGCGACTTTCTCGAGGATCGCGTCGGCGATGGCGTCCTTGGAGCCGAGCGGGACGGGGGTGTCACTCGTCGAGTCGATCAGGGTCACTGCATTTTTCTCGCTCTCGAAGCCGATCGTGGGGTCGGAGACGTCGTTGAGGACGATCAGGTCCGCCCCCTTTCGAGTCAGCTTGTCGCGAGCTCGCTCGGCGGCCTCTCCCCCATGCTCGGCGGCGAAGCCGACGATGGTCTGCCCGGAGATCCGGGTTGCAGCGAGCGCGGCGAGGATGTCCTCGGTCGGCTCGAGCCGGAGGCTGAGGCCGTCCTGGCGCTGCAGCTTTCCCGTGGCTACCTCGGACGCCCGGAAATCGGCCGGGGCGGCGGCCATCAGGAGCAGGTGGGTCTTCCCGAACTCCTCGCCCGCCGCCCGGGCCAGCTGCGCCGCGGTCTCGACGTCGATGCGGCGGACGCCGGCGGGCGCGGGAAGGGCGACGTTGGCGGCGATCAGGGTCACCTCGGCGCCGCGGCGGGCGGCGGCGGCGGCGAGAGCGATGCCCATGCGGCCGCTGGAGCGGTTGCCGATGAAGCGGACCGGGTCGATCGGCTCGCGGGTGCCGCCCGCGGTGATCAGCACCCGCAGGCCGTCCCAGGGCCGCTCACCGGTGGTCAGCGTCGCCTCGACGCGGGCCAGCAGGCGCTCGGGGTCGGGCAGCCGTCCCCGGCCGTGCTCGCCGCGCGAGGCGAGCCTGCCCTCGTCGGGCTCGATCACCGCGACGCCGCGCTCGCGCAGGGTCGCCAGGTTCGCCTGGGTCGCCGCATCGCCATACATGCGGTTGTTCATCGCCGGGGCGAGCAGGCGTGGCGCCGAGCAGGCGAGGAAGGAGGTGGTCAGCATCGAGTCGGCGAGGCCGCCGGCCAGCTTCGCGATCGTGTTGGCCGAGGCCGGGGCGACCAGGAAGGCGTCGCAATTGGCGGCCAACTCGAGATGGCCGATCGGGTCGTGGCCCGGCTGGCCGTCGCCGGGGAAGGCGCCGCGCATCGGGTCGCGTTCGAACTCGGAGATCAGGACCGGGGCACCGACGATCCCCTCGAAGGAGGCGGCGCCGACGAAGCGGGTCGCCGTCTCGGTCATCAGAACCCGGACCCCGTGCCCGGCGAGGGTCGCCAGGCGGGCCAGCTCCAACGACTTGTAGGCGGCTATCCCGCCACTGACACCAAGCAGGACTCTGGCCATCGGCTGCCTCCCGTGAGAGGCTCCCGGCGCTGGGCGCCTAGGAGCGGTACTCGTATTTGAGCTTGCCCTCGGCGAGCTCTTCGAGCGCCATCGTCAGGTAGTTGCGCTCGGCGTTGACCTCGACCATCGGCGGCGGGTACTCGCCGAAGCCGCCCTCACCGAGGTTGTGGAAATAGCTGTTGATCTGACGCGCGCGCTTGGCCGAAACGACGACGGCTGCGTAATGCGAGTCAGCGTGCTCGAGAAGCTTGTCTACGCGTGGTTTGATCATTGGGGCGAGTCTAGTGATAGGCCGAGCTCGGTGCGCACGATGCCCTCCAGGTCATCGGCCGCCCGGCCAAGGTCGTCATTGACGACGCGGTAGGCGAACTCGTCCTGGGCCGCCATCTCCTGCTCGGCGACCTCGAGCCGCGAGTCGATCGCCGCGGCCGAGTCGGTCCCGCGGGCATCGAGCCGCTCACGCAGGACGGTCGGGTCCGGCGGCGCGATGAAGACCTGGATCGACTCGCGCATCGCCGCCCGCACCTGGCGGGCCCCCTGGACCTCGATCTCGAGCACGACCGAGTGGCCGGCGGCGAGGCGGCGCTGGACCTCGGTCCGCAGCGTCCCGTAGCGGTTGCCGCTGTAGGTGGCGAACTCGAGGAAGTCTTCTCTCTCCACCCGCTGGTCGAACTCCTCGCGGGAGAGGAAGTGGTAGTCGCGCCCGTCTACCTCCCCCTCGCGCGGTTCCCGGGTGGTCGCCGAGATCGAGAGCTCGAGGTCTGGGATGCGCGGCAGCAGCTCCCTGATCAGGGTGCCCTTGCCGACTCCGGACGGGCCGGTGATGACGAAGACTTTGGACATGCGGCCGCGGATACTGACCAAGCCGGCGGTCGGCTAGCGGCGCAGCTGCGAGATCAACTCGGTGCGCTGGCGCTCGGAGAGACCACCGATGGTCTTCGAGGGCGAGATCCGGCACTGGTTGAGGATGCGATTGGTCTTCACCCGTCCGTACTTGGGGACGGCGAGAAGCATGTCGAAGACCTTCGCGGTCAGCACGTACTCGGGGGGGTCGAGCAGGATGGTGTTGATGCTCGCCCGGTTCGCCTTCAGGTCCTTCTTCAATTTCGCCCGAGCGGTACGAATGTCGTTAGCCCGTTTGAGGGCATCCATCCTCTGATCCAGGGACCGTTCGGGGGCGGCGGCTGAAATCTTGACCGGAGGGGCAGGCATCTGGGCGGCGAGTATAGCCGTGGCTTGGAAGGGTGCAAGCCGGTGGGAGCGAATTGCCCTCAAATTCACCTCAACCTCTACTCGAGGTTGAGTACCGGCCCGGTCGTGGCTCGGTTCGGAGCCGTCGCGGAGAGCTCCGCGGCGATCCTCGAACCCGCCCGCGGGTCGCGGAAATTCTCGGTCCCGACCGCCACCAGAGTGGCCCCGGCGGAGAGGAATTCGCGAGCGTCGCCGCCGCAGCCGATCCCTCCCATCCCGATCGCCGGCAGGGCGGTGGCCGCGGCGACCGAGCGCAGCTGCTGCAGGGCGACCGGCCGCACCGCGGGGCCGGAGAGGCCGCCGTGGCCGGCCGCCAGGGCCGGCTCCCCCGTCGCCGGGTCGAAGGCGCTCGCCTTCAGGGTGTTGATCAGCGAGACCGCGTCGGCCCCTCCCTGCTCGGCTCCGGCGGCGACCGCCGCCGGATCGGCGACGTTCGGGGTGAGCTTCACGATCAGCGGCTTCTCCGTAAGCGGGCGCAATGCTTCCAGCAGCGCCTCGGTCTCGGCCGGCTGCTCGCCGACGATCAGGCCGGAGTGGACGTTGGGGCAGGAGACGTTGAGCTCGATCGCGGCGACCTCGGCGCGATCGCCCACCGCCTCGACCAGGCGCGAGAACTGCTCGTGGCTGGTCCCCATCACGGAGACGATCAGCGGTACCGGCAGCTCCGCCAGCAGCGGCAGGTCCTCGGCCAGGAAGCCCTCCAGCCCCTTGTTCGGCAGCCCGATCGAGTTGATCATCCCGGCCGGCGTCTCCCAGATCCGCCGCGGCGCGTTGCCGGCCCGGGGCTCCGCGGTGATCGTCTTCGAGACGAAGGCGGAGAAGGGGAAGTCCTCCAGCAGCCCGTCGCCGAAGACCTTTCTGGCGGCGATCGCGTCGTAGGTGCCGGAGGCGTTGAGGACCGGGTGCGCGAGGGGGATCCCGCAGAGCTCAGGCATGGGTGACCTCGGCGACGCGGTCGCCGCGGACCACCGGCCCGTCGACGCAGAGGCGCAGGTAGCCGCCCTCCGGCTTCGGCACGGCGCAGCCGAAGCAGGCGCCGTAGCCGCAGGCCATCGGCGACTCCATCGCCAGCTCGCAGGCGACCTCGCGCTCGGCGCAGAGCGAGCGCACCGCCTCCAGCATCGCCGGTGGGCCGCAGGAGTAGACGACGGCGCTGGCGGCATCGTCGCCGGCGAGCATCGCCGCCAGCAGGTCGGTGACGTAGCCGCGGTGGCCGGCGTGGCCGTCCTCGCTGGCGAGGCGGACCTCGCAGCAGGCGAAGAGGTCGTCGAGGCCGCCCGAGTGGGCCTGGTCGCGGAAGCCGAGCAGGACCCGCACCGGGATGTTGTGCTCGCCGAAGCGGCGGCGCAGCAGGGCCAGCGGCGCGACGCCGATGCCGCCGCCGACGAGGATCGCGCCGGCGGCACCCGGGCGCACCTGGCGGGGCTCGGTGAAAGCGTTGCCGAGCGGGCCCGTGACCCAGACCTCCTCCCCCGGCTCGAGCGCGCAGAGGCGCTCGGTGCCGGAGCCGACGTCCTCGACGAGGAAATCCAGGCGCACGCCCCCGGCCACGGGCCCCGTCTCCGCCACCGAGATCGCCCGCGGCAGGAAGGGCCTCTCCCCCGCCCCGGTCCAGTGCGCGGCGGCGGCCAGCATGTAGAACTGGCCCGGCAGCGGCTCGGGCCCCTCGCGGTCGAGCAGGGAGAAGACGCGGTAGCCGCCCGAGGCGCGGTTCTCCACGACCTCGCAGAGGCGGCGGCCGAACGGTGCGCTCATCGCGGCAGCGCGGCCCTGACGAGCCCGTGGATCTCCTGGATGCTGCGGACCTCGGCGTCGCCCTGCTTGCCGGCCGCGATCGCCCGCGCCGCCGCCGTGGCGCCGGTCATCGTGGTGATGCAGGGGATGCCGTGGGCGACGGCCGCGGTGCGGATCTCGTAGCCGTCGGCGCGGGCGCCGGAGCCGGTCGGGGTGTTGATCACGAGGTCGCAGCGACGCTGGCGGATCAGGTCGAGGACGTGCGGGGAGCCCTCGTTCAGTTTGTTGATCCGGGTCACCGGCACGCCCATCCGCTCGATCGCCTGGGCGGTGCCGCCGGTCGCGATCACCTCGAAGCCGAGGTCGTGGAAGCGCGCCGCCAGCTGCGTCGCCGCCGGCTTGTCGGTGTCGGTGACGGTGATGAAGACCGAGCCCGCTTCCGGCAGCCGCACCCCGGCCGCCGCCTGCGCCTTGCCGAAGGCGGTCGGGAAGTCGGCGGCGATCCCCATCACCTCGCCGGTGCTCTTCATCTCCGGGCCGAGCACCGAGTCGGCGCCGGCGAAGCGGGCGAAGGGCAGCACCGCCTCCTTGACGCTGACGTGCTCGGGCGGGCCCTCGGGAAGCTCCTGGTCGGCGAGCTTCTCGCCCAGCATCAGCCGCGCCGCCATCTTCGCCAGTGGCACACCGATCGCCTTGGAGACGAAGGGGACCGTGCGCGAGGCGCGCGGGTTGGCCTCGATCACGTGGAGCTCGCCGCCGGCGACCCCGTACTGGATGTTGATCAGGCCGATCACGCCCAGCTCCAGGGCGATCCGCTCGGTCGTGGCGCGGATCTCCTCCAGCATCTGCTCACCGAGGCTGAGTGGCGGGATCACGCAGGCGGAGTCGCCGGAGTGGACGCCGGCCTCCTCGACGTGCTGCATGATCCCGGCGACCCAGACCTGCTCGCCGTCGCCGAGCGCGTCGACGTCGACCTCGATCGCGTTCTCGAGGAAGCGGTCGAGCAGCAGCGGGTGCTCCTGGTCGGCCTTGACGTGCAGGTCGAGGTAGTTGGCCAGGTCCTCGGTCGAGTAACAGATCTCCATCGCCCGGCCGCCGAGCACGAACGAGGGCCGCACCAGCAGCGGGAAGCCGACCTCTTCGGCGACCGTCACCGCCTCGCCGGCCGAGAGCGCGGTGCCGTAGGGCGGGTGCTTGATCCCGAGCCGGCGCAGCAGGGCGCCGAACTGGCCGCGGTCCTCGGCCAGGTCGATCGCGTCGACCGGGGTACCGAGCAGCGGCACGCCCGCTTCTTCGAGGGTGCGGGCGAGCTTCAGCGGCGTCTGGCCGCCGAACTGGACGATCACGCCCTCCGGGCTCTCCTGGGCGCAGACGGCGAGCACGTCCTCGGCGGTCAGCGGCTCGAAGTAGAGGCGGTCGGAGGTGTCGTAGTCGGTCGAGACGGTCTCCGGGTTGCAGTTGACCATCACCGCGTCGCGTCCCAGCTCGCGGGCGGTCATCGCCGCGTGCACGCAGCAGTAGTCGAACTCGATCCCCTGGCCGATCCGGTTCGGCCCGGCGCCGAGGATGACGACCGAGTCGCGCTCGCCGCGACGGACCTCGGAGGCCGGCGGCGTGCCGTCGGCTCCGGAGCGCTCATGGGCGGAGTAGTAGTAGGGCGTGGCGGCCTCGAACTCAGCGGCGCAGGTGTCGACCGCCTTGTAGGTGCGGGTCAGCCCCTCGGTGCCGTCGCCCTCGCGGGCCAGCGCCTCGAGCTCACGCAGGAACCAGCGGTCGACCAGGCAGGCCTCGTGCACGGCCTCGACTCCCAGGCCGCGGCGGAACGCCTCGAGGATCAGGTCGAAACGCTCGGCGCAGGGCTTCTCGAGGGCCACCAGCAGGTCCGCTTCGGACTCCGGGGCCTCGGGGGTGGCGTCGAGCTCACGCGAGCGCATCGCCTTGGCGAAGGACTCGCGGAAGGTGCGACCGACCGCCATCGCCTCGCCGACACTCTGCATGTAGGTGGAGAGGCGTCCGTCAGCACCGGGGAACTTCTCGAAGGCGAAGCGCGGCATCTTGGTGACGACGTAGTCGATCGTCGGCTCGAAGGATGCCGGGGTCGCCTGGGTGATGTCGTTGGGGATCTCCTCGAGGGCGTAGCCGACGGCCAGCTTCGCCGCCATCTTGGCGATCGGGAACCCGGTCGCCTTCGAGGCCAGCGCCGAGGAGCGCGAGACCCGCGGGTTCATCTCGATCACGGCGATCTCGCCGTTCTCGGGGTTGACCGCGAACTGGACGTTGGAGCCGCCGGTCTCGACCCCGATCGCCCGGATCACCTTGATCGCCTGGTCGCGCAGCTCCTGGTAGAGCGGGTCGCTAAGCGTCTGCGCGGGCGCCACCGTGACCGAGTCGCCGGTGTGGACGCCCATCGGGTCGACGTTCTCGATCGAGCAGATGATCACGACGTTGTCGTTGCGGTCGCGCATCACCTCGAGCTCGAACTCGCCCCAGCCGATCACCGACTCCTCGACCAGGACCTGGTTGATCGGGCTCGCCGCCAGCCCCTCGGAGACGACCTGTGCCAGCTCGGTCTCGGTGCGGCCGATGCCGCCTCCCTGGCCACCCATCGTGAAGGCCGGGCGGACGATCGCCGGCAGCTCGATGCGGCCGTCGGCCAGCGCCGCCTCGACCTCGCCGACGGTCTCGACGGTCATCGACCAGGGGATCCGGATGCCCGCCTCGTTCATCGTCGTGCGGAACTCCTCGCGGTCCTCGGCGCGGCGGATCGCGGCGGCGTCGGCGCCGATCAGCTCGACCCCGAACTTCTCCAGGGTGCCGTCCTCGTGCAGCGCCATCGCCAGGTTCAGCGCCGTCTGGCCGCCGAGTGTCGGCAGTAGCGCGTCGGGGCGCTCCTTTTCGATGATCCTGGTCACCGGACCGGGCAGCAGCGGCTCGATGTAGGTCGCGGTGGCGAACTCCGGGTCGGTCATGATCGTCGCCGGGTTGGAGTTGACCAGGACGACCTCGAAGCCCTCCTCGAGCAGCACCTTGCAGGCCTGCACGCCGGAATAGTCGAACTCGGCCGCCTGGCCGATCACGATCGGGCCGGAGCCGATCAGCAGGATCTTGGAAATGTCGTCTCTACGCGGCAAGGGCCAGGAACCTCTCGAACAGGTGGCGGGCGTCGTGCGGGCCGGGGCCCGCCTCGGGGTGGTACTGGACGGTGGCGCCGGCGACGTCGCGCAGGACCAGGCCCTCGACCGTGCGGTCGTAGAGGTTCAGCTGCGAGAGCTCGGCGACGCCGAAGTCGGTCTCCCAGCGGACCGGCTCGTCGCCCTCGATCCGCGGCTCCCCACCGGGGCCGGAGACGGCGAAGCCGTGGTTCTGGGAGGTGATGTCGATCCGCCCCGTCTCCAGGTCCTTGACCGGGTGGTTGGCGCCGCGGTGGCCGAAGGGCAGCTTGTAGGTCTCGAGGCCGACGGCGCGGCAGAGCAGCTGGTGGCCGAGGCAGATGCCGAAGACGGGCCGCTTGCCGACGATCTCGCGGACGGTCTCGACGACGTAGCCGAGCGCCGCCGGGTCACCGGGGCCGTTGGCAAGGAAGACGATGTCGGGGTCCTCGGCGAGGACCTGCTCGGGGGAGCTGTCGCAGGGCAGCAGGGTCAGCCTGGCCCCGTGCTCGCGCAGCTGGCGGACGATGCTCAGCTTGATCCCGGTGTCGATGCCGACCACGTGGGGACCGTCGCCGTCGAAGCGGACCGGCTCCGGCGGGGTCACGGTGCGGGCGAAGTCGGCGCCATCCATCGCCGGCTCGGCGGCGATCGCTTTGCGCGCCTCGGCCTCCGGCGTCTCGCCGGGGAAGACGCCGCCGCGCATCGCGCCGCGGTCGCGGATGTGGCGGACCAGAGCGCGGGTGTCGACGCCGCTGATCCCCGGCACGCCGCAGTCGCCGAGCCAGTCGAGCCAGCCGCCCTCGGCGCTGGCGGCGTCCTCGCTGTTCTTGGCGTCGCGCATGACGACTCCGCGGGCGTGGACCCGGTCGGACTCCATCGCCGCGGCAGAGACGCCGTAGTTGCCGATCAGCGGGTAGGTGAAGACGATGATCTGACCGGCGTAAGAGGGGTCGGTGACCGCCTCCTGGTAGCCGGTCATCGCGGTGTTGAAGACGACCTCGCCGGTGACCGCGCCGCCATGCCCGCAGGCCAGGCCGTCGAGACGGGTCCCGTCCTCGAGCAGCAGGTAGGCCCCACTCATGGCGCAACCCCGAGGCTGAAGCTGCGCAGGCGGAAGGCGACCTGGCCGGCGGCGACGGTGACCAGGACCCGGCCGGTCAGGGTCTCGCCGGCGCACCAGGAGTTCCGCGAGCGACTCTCGTAGCCGTCCTCGCCGACCGTCCACTCGGCGCCGAGGTCGCAGAGGGCGACGTTGGCCTCCGAGCCCGGGGCCAGGCTCGGGCGCTCGAGCCCGAACGGGGCGGCGCCGCCGGCGAGGCGCTCGACCAGCAGGGGGAGCTCGATCGTGCCGGGCATGACCAGCTTGGTGTGGAGGGCGGCGAAGGCGGTCTCGAGCCCGGTCACGCCCATCGCCGCCTGCTCGAAGGGGACGTCCTTTTCCTCCGTCTGGTGCGGGGCGTGGTCGGTGGCGATGCACTCGATCGTGCCGTCGCGCAGCGCCTCGATCAGCGCCTGGCGGTCGCTCTCGCGGCGCAGCGGCGGGTTCATCTTGAAACGGTGCGGATCGAGGCTGCGGACCTCCTCGTCGGTCAGGCAGAGGTGATGCGGGCTGGCCTCGGCGCTGATCTTCACCCCGGCCGCCTTGGCAGCGCGCACGACCTCGACCGACTCCGCCGCGGAGAGGTGCTGGACGTGGATCCGCGCCTGCTCGTAGGCGGCCAGGGCGGCGTCGCGGGCGATCATCGTCGACTCCGAGACCGAGGGGACGCCGGCCAGGCCGAGACCGGCCGAGACCGGGCCCTCGTGCATGACCCCGGCGCCGGAGAGCTCGGGGTCCTCCTCGTGCAGGGCGATCGTGCCGCCGCAGAGCCGCTGGTACTGAAGGGCGCGCCGCATCACCCGGGCGCTGACGATCGGCAGGCCGTCGTCGGAGAAGCCGAGGGCGCCGGCTTCGCGCAGTTCGACCATCTCGGTCAGGTCCTCGCCCCGCATGCCGCGGGTGACGGTGGCGAGGAAGCCGACCGGGACCGAGGCGCCGGCCCGGGCCTGCTCGCGCAGCGCCGTGACGTCGGCCGCGGTCGAGACCGGCGGCTCGGTGTTGGCCATCGCGATGATGCCGCAGTAGCCGCCGGCGGCGGCGGCACGGCTGCCCGTCTCGACGTCCTCTTTGTGCTCGTGCCCGGGGGTGCGGAGGTGGACATGCGGGTCGAAGAAGGCGGGGAAGGCGTGCAGGCCCTCGGCCTCGACGATCTCGGCGCCGTCCGCGCCACCCTCCCCCGGCGCGGCGAGCTCGGCGATCTCTCCGTCGCGGACGACGACGTCGTGGACGCCGTCGATCCCGGCCACCGGGTCGAGCACGGTGGCGCGGCGCAGGATCAGGTTGGCGTCCTCGCCGGGGCGGACGTCGAGGTTGTCGGTGAGACTCACGCCGGCTGCCCGATCGGGGTCGGCCGGCCGGCGCCCTCGCCCTCGCCGGTCGGCAGCGGGCGCTCGGCCCCCGCCAGCAGCTCGTAGAGGATCGCCATCCGCACGACCAGGCCCGCCGCGACCTGCTCGGCGATCAGCGACTGCGGCGAGTCGATCGCCTCGCCGGAGAGCTCGACGCCGCGGTTGACCGGCCCCGGGTGCATCAGCAGCTGGCGCGGGTTGAGCTTGCGGGTATCGATCTGGAAGGTCGCCGCGTACTCGCGCAGCGAGGGGACGAAGCTCTCGCTCATCCGCTCCTGCTGCATCCGCAGCGCGTAGACGACCTCGGCCTCGCCGAGCCGCTCCAGCGAGTGCGAGACCTCGCAGCCGAGCTCCTCGATCCCGCGCGGGATCAGCGTCGGCGGGCCGCAGACGGTGACCTCGGCGCCCATCCGCTGGAAGGCGATCAGGTTGGAGCGGGCGACGCGGCTGTGGAGGACGTCGCCGACGATCCAGATCCGCACGCCGTCCAGCTTTCCCAGACGGCGGCGCAGGGTGTAGACGTCGAGCAGTGCCTGGCTGGGGTGCTCGTGCTTGCCGTCGCCGGCGTTGACGACGGCCGCCGTGGTCCACCCGGCGACCATCTGGGCGGCGCCGGCGTAGGGGTGGCGGATCACGATCGCCGCCGGGTCGTAGGCGGAGAGGGTGGCGACGGTGTCCTTCAGCGACTCGCCCTTGTCGACCGAGGAGCCGGCCGCCTTGACCGAGACGAGGTCGGCCGAGAGCCGCTTCGCGGCCAGCTCGAAGGAGCTGCTGGTGCGGGTGCTGGACTCGTAGAAGAGGGTGACCACGGTGCGCCCGCGCAGGGTCGGCACCTTCTTGATGTCGCGGCGGCCGACCTCGGCGAAGCTCTCGGCGCGGTCGAGGATCGCCTCGATCTCCTCCCGGGAAAGCTGCTCGATGGCCAGCAGGTGCTTCATGCGAGCGCCTCCGCGCGGGCGCCTGAGATCGTCACCCGGTCGACCCCGTCGCTCTCCTCGAGGCTGACGTTGACCCGCTCCTCGCGCGCCGTCGGCAGGTTCTTGCCGACGTAGTCGGGCCGGATCGGCAGCTCGCGGTGGCCGCGGTCGCAGAGGACGGCCAGCTGGACGCGGCGCGGGCGCCCGTAGTCGAAGAGCGCATCGATCGCCGCCCGCACGGTGCGGCCGGTGAAGAGGACATCGTCGACCAGGACCACGGTCCGCTCGCTGATGTCGAAGTCGATGTGGGAGGCGTGGACGACCGGCTGTGTCCCCGGCGCCTTGGCGCCGACGTCGTCGCGGTAGAAGGAGATGTCGATGTCGCCGAAGGGGAGCTCGACGCCGGTCAGCTCGGCCAGCAGGGCGTGCAGGCGACGGGCAAGCACCGCGCCGCGGGTGTGGATGCCGACGATCGCCAATCCGGACGAGTCCGGATTCTTCTCGGCGATCTCATGGGCGATCCGCTTCAGCGTTCGCCGCAAATCGTCGTGCTCCAGCACGATCTTCTCGCTCACTCTTCGCTGCCTTCCTGGCCTCTCGGGACCGGGTTAAAGGACGGCCGCAGCGTAGCAGCGGGGGAGGCGGCTCCGGCATGGCCTCGCCCTCACGAACTGCGGGGAGGTTCGGTTGAGGCCATACCGGAGCCGCCTCGCTCACGGGCTCCGTTGGGAATTAGCTCGGGATAGCCCTTCTCCGCGAAGGGGACCTCGATGATGTCGAAGTCACGCGGGGCGAGCGTTGTTTCGTACACGCCCTGGGCCTCCTCGAGGACCTTGCCGACGTGGTAGCGCGAGGAGATGTGGACCAGGGCGAGCATCTTCACGTGGGCCTCGCGGGCCACCGCCGCCGCCTGGCCGACCGTCGAATGGCCGGTCTCGGCGGCTCGCTGGGCGTCCTCCTCGGCAAAGCTGGCGTCGTGGATCAGCAGCTCGGCATCGGCGGCGGCGGCCACGGTCGCGGGGCTGGGAGCGGTGTCCCCGCTCAGGACCACCGTGCGGCCGGGCCGGCTGGCGCCGACCACCTCCTCGGCGCGGACCGGGCCGGAAGCGCCCTGGGCCTCCCCCCCACGCTGCAGCGCCGCGAAGGCCGGGCCTTCGGGCACGCCGAGGCGCCTGGCCGCCTCGAGGTCGAAGCGGCCAGGCCGCTCCGCCTCGACCAGGGCGTAGCCGTTGGCGCGCACGCCGTGGGCGGCTTCGAAGGGCTGGATCTCGTAGCCGTCATGGGCGACCGCCTCGCCCGGCCCCAGCTCGGTCAGCTCCACCTCGTAGTGGAGCCGGCCGACGATCGGCCTGAGGATCGCGAAGAGGTCGCGCAGGCCCGGCGGGCCGTAGATCGTCAGCGGCAGCTCGCGGTCAGTCAAGTCATAGGTCTTCAGCAGGCCCGGCAGGCCGAGGACATGGTCGGCGTGGAAGTGGGTGAGGTAGATCTCGTCGACCTGGGTGAGGCCGATCGAGCGCTGCATCTGCCGCTGCGTTCCTTCGCCGCAGTCGAACAGCAGCCGGTCGCCCCCCCGCGAGATCAGCACGCTCGCGGTCGAGCGGCGCGCCGACGGAACCGAGCCACCGGTCCCCAGGAAGATCGCCGAAAGGTCCACGGCGGCGAGCCTACGCGACCGTGTGCTCCCAGGCGCGCGACTAGACTGGCGCCCGAGCGCCCGTAGCTCAGCTGGATAGAGCGCCGCCCTCCGGAGGCGGAGGCCGCAGGTTCGAATCCTGCCGGGCGCGTCGAGCCGTGCCGCTAGACGGTTTTGAAGCGGGCGAGCCACTCGGCACGGTCGAACCGGGCCGGCTCGGTCTCGTCGAGGAAGCGCTGCATGGCCGCGATGAAGGTTCCGGGGCGCTCCAGCTGGGGCACATGACCGACGCCCTCGAAGATCTCCAGGCGGCTGTTCGGCAGCTCGCGATGAGCCTCTTCGGCGTGCTCGACCGGGATGATCGGGTCGCGGTCGCCCCAGACGATCAGCAGCGGCAGCGCCGCGGCCAGGTAGAGGCGGTCGAGGGCGGCCACCCGCTGGCCCTCGGTGCCGACGACCGAGCGCAGCGTCGCCAGGAAGGCCTTGCGGCGCTCGGGATCGGAGAGCGAGGCGTAGCCGCGCGCCACCTCGGCGACGTCGGCGCTGGGCCTCATCCCCAGCATCCCCAGCCCGCGGCCGACCAGCGAGCCGGCCCGCCGCCCGACCCCGGCCGTGGCCGAGATGAAGAGGTCGGCGCCGGGCAGCGCCGCCGCCCGCAGGATCGGGCTGACATCGGGACCGAGGCCACCGCTGGAGACCAGAACCAGGCGCTCGACCATCTCCGGGAACTGGTAGGTGAACTGGAGTGCGACGCCGCCGCCGAGCGAGTGCCCGACCAGCGTCGCCCGCTCGTGGCCGAGCGTCAGCATCAGGTCGCGCAGGCCGCTGGCGAGGCTGCCGAGCGAGTAGTCGCCGCCGCCGGGCGCCGAGTCGCCGTGGCCGGGGAAATCCGGGGCGATGACGGAGTTGCGCAGGGCCAGCGGCTCGATCACCGGCTGCCAGTTCTCGGCCGTCCCCGCCATCCCGTGGATCAGCAGCAGCAACGGGCCCGAGCCGGCCTCGACGTAGCTGACGTCGCGACCGTGAACGGTCGCCGTCGCGCTCCGCACATCGCTTGCGCCGATCGGTGTCACCTTCTTCGCCATGCGCCCACGGTAGTCGCCCGGGGCGCCGCAAAGGCCAGGATCGCGGATCTGTGACGGATTCCAATACTGTCGCGGGCGCATGAACGACGCGCCTCAGAGCGACAGAATGCCGCGCGGAGTCCTCGCCGTCGTCGCGGTCGGCCTCCTGGCCTGCGTCGTCGCCGCGGTGCTGACGACCGGCAAGGGCGACGGCGAAGCGGCAAACCTCGAATGGGTCCAGACAGCGCCGATGCCGGACTCGAAGCCGGTCGACGTGCCCGGCGGCAAGGGGGCGATGGAGCTGACCGGGGGCGACATCCGCACGACCGGGACCAACGTCAGCGGCTACTCACTGTTCCGGGTCGTCTCGGTACTGCGGATCGACGCCGGCTCTCCGGTCGGAAGCGGCCGCATCCTCTGCTCGGTGGACACCGCCCAGGGGACCGAAATTGCCCAGACCAAGGGTGGCCTGCGGGCGACCTACCCGCGTTCGAGCGAAGGCATCTACACCCAGGAAGTGCCAGGAACGATCCTGGTCAACTTCAGCTCCCATTCGAGCGAACTCGCCGTGCTCGAAGTCGAAGACCTGCCGGACCGCTTCTCCACCGAGCGCGGGGTCAAGCTCGAATGGCCGAAGTACGAGGTCGGGACCGAGCACCTCGAGTACTTCCTGCCCGCCGGCAGGCCGGTGCAAGACCTCGAACTTCCCTTCTACACCGTCTGGAGGACCACCGCCGTACCGGCGGCCACGGTCTCCTGCACGCTGACCACCGGCACCGGCATGGCGACCGTCCGAACCCGTGGCGCGCTGAAGAAGATCTCTCCTCCGATCAACGAAGACGAAGAAGCGGAAAAAGAAGAAGAACAGGAAGAAGCCGAAGAAGAATGACGGTCAGCCGGACTGCGGCGCGACCAGCAGCTCCGGCCCTTCGCCCATCCCTTTGCCGACCTTGTTCAGCTTCGGGTTGGCCGGGGCGCTCTCCATCCTTCCGGCGTCGAGCGGCGCGCACATCGCCACCGCGTCCTCGACGCTGAGGTCCGGTCGCAGCCAGGCGGCTTCGGCCTCCGGCGTCGGCAGGATCGCCGGCATCCGGTCATGGACCGGGGCGACCACCGCGTTCGGCGTCGTGGTGATGATCGTGGCGCTGTAGAGCCAGCCGTCGTCGAAGCCGCGGTCCTCGCCGTCCTCCCACTCCTTGCGGGTGCAGATGCCGGCGAAGGCGAAGGGCTCGCCGCCGTCGACCGTGAACCGCCACGGCTGGCGCGGCTGCTTGGGATCCTCCGCCACCATCCACTCGTAGAAGCCGTCGGCGACGATCAGGCAGCGGTGGCGGAACTTGCCGACCAGGGGACCATAGGCGCGGCTGCTGGTCAGGTTCTCGGCTTTGGCGTTGATCATCCGGTAGCCGACCTTGAGGTCCTTGGCCCAGCGCGGCACCAGTCCCCAGCGCATCAGCCGCGCCTCGCGCTCGCCTTCCTCCGCCTCCTCGGGAACCGGAGACGAGCGGACCGTGAGGATCTCCTGGGTCGGGGCGACGTTGAAGCGACCGAGCCCTTTCGCCATCCTCTCGGCCCGCTCCTTGGTCGGCGGCGGCGCCTCGCCGTCCCCGCCCCGCTCCAGCGCTTTCTCCAGCTCGACCTGGAAGCGGTCGGCGATCGTCTTCGTGTCCTTGGCCGTGACCGTGAATCGTCCGCACATCAGGGGCGAGCCTCCGGGTGGTTGCGGTACCACTCGACGGTACGAGCAAGCCCGTCGCCGAGCTCGACCTCGGGGCGCCAGGCGGTGAGGGAGCGGAGCTTGGTCGAGTCGACGTACTGGCGATCGATCTCCCCGGCCGGATTGCCGGTGCCGTGGAATTCGGGATCGAGGCCGGCGCCGGAGACCGCAGCGATCGTCTCCAGCACCTCGGCCACCGAGTGGGGCCGCTCGCCGCCGGCGTTGAAGGCCTGACCGGCCGCCGGCCCGCCGGCCCCGACCGCGTGCTCGATCGCCAGGTAGGCGGCGACGGCGTCGTCGACGTAGAGGAAGTCGCGTTCGGGGCTGCCGTCGGAGCGGATCTGCGGGCGGCGGCCGTCGAGCACGGCGGCCACGGCCTCCGGGATCAGCCGCGAGAAGTTGAGGTCGCCACCGCCATAGATGTTGGCGAAGCGGGTGACGGCGACGGGGAGGCCGTAGGCCGGGCGGTAGCTGAGCGCGATCGCATCGGCCGCGGCCTTGCTCGCCTCATACGGGGAGGCCGGGCGCAGCTGCATCTCCTCACGGTAGGGCAGCTCCTCGCTGGGCCCATAGGCCTTGTCGGAGGAGGCGACGACGACCGCCGGGACGTCGGCGCGGCGGCAGGCCTCCAGCAGGGTCCAGGTTCCGCGCACGTTGGCCTCGAAGGTCGCGGCCGGCTCGGCCATCGCCGGGCCGACCAGGGTCTGGGCGGCGAGATGGAAGACGACGTCGAACTCGCTCGCCTCGATCGTCGCGCCGACCCGCCGGGCGTCGCAGAGATCGGCCTCGACCAGCTCGACCTCGGGGCTGACGCCCTGCAGGTCCAGCCCGGAGAGCGGCGGCGGAGCGAGGTCGAGAACGGTGACCGAGTCGCCGCGCTCGAGCAGCGCCCGGGCCAGGTGCGAGGCGACGAAGCCGTGGCCGCCGGTGACCAGCGCCCGCTTCATCGTGCCTCCGCCCCGGCGGCGTCCCAGAGCCGCCACGGCGCCTCTCCGCCCGCCCAGAGGTCGTTGAGGAGGACTGCGTCCTTGTAGGTGTCCATGCAGTCCCAGAAGCCCTCGTGGCGGAAGGCGCGCAGGCGGCCGGCGGCGGCGAGCCGCTGCAGTGGCTCCCGCTCCAGCACGCTGTCCTCGTCGATGTAGGCGAGCGCCTCCGGCTCGAAGCAGAGGAAACCACCGTTGATCCAGTGCTCGCTGCGCGGCTTCTCGACGAAGCCGGCGACGCGGTCGTCCGCGCCGAGCTCGGCGACGCCCCACTGCAGATGCGGGCGCACCACGGTCAGCGTCGCCGCCTCGCCGTGGGCGCGATGGAAGTCGAGCTGGGCGCCGAGGTCGACGTCGGCGACGCCGTCGGCATAGGTCGCGCAAAAGGCCTTGCCGTCGAGGCGCTCCGCAAGACGGGCGATGCGGCCGCCGGTCGGGGTGTCGAGACCCGTATCGGCACACTCGACGGTGACTCCGTCCGGCCAGCGCTCGGCCGCGACGAACTCGTCCACGGCCTCGCCCATGTATCCCGTCGCCAGCAGGAAGCGCTCGAACCCCTGGGCGGCGTAGATCTGGATCACGTGCCAGAGAATCGGCCACCCACCGATCTCGACCAGCGCCTTCGGCACCGACTCGGTCCGCTCCCGCAGGCGGGTGCCGCGACCGCCACAGAGGATTACCACCGGCGGTTTCATCGATTGCTGAGCTTGGGCCCCCCATAGGGGCCACAACTCAGGCAGCGCTCAGCCGCCCGCCACGGCGGGAAGGATCGTGACCTCGGCACCGTCGTCGATGCTGGTCTCCAGGCCCTGCTGGAAGCGGATGTCCTCGCCGGAGACGTAGACGTTGACGAAGCGGCGCAGGTCGCCGTCCTGGGTGATCCGCTCGCGCAGGTCGCCGTGGGCGGCGAAGACGGCGTCGAGCACCTCGCCGACGGTGGAGCCGGTCACCTCGACCTCGGAATCGCCTCCGGTCGCGGCGCGCAGCTGGGTCGGGATCTTCACGGTTACTGCCATCAGACACTCACCTCCTGGCGGAACTCGGCCTCGAAGCTCTCGAGGTCGGGGTCGATCTCGTGCATCTGGAACGTATCGCGGGTCGCGTCTAGCGTCTTCAGCCCCTCGCCGGTGATGTAGACGACGACGCGTTCGCCGCCGGCCAGCTCGCCGCGTTCGGCCAGCTTCTTGAGGACGCCGATGGTGACCCCGCCCGCGGTCTCGGTGAAGATCCCGGTGCTCTCGGCCAGCAGCTTGATCCCCTCGCGAATCTCCTGATCGGTCACGGCGTCGATGCCGCCGCCGGTGCGGCGTGCGTGCTCGACCGCGTAGGGGCCGTCGGCCGGGTCGCCGATCGCCAGGCTCTTGGCGATCGTCTCCGGCTTCTGCGGCTTGCAGACGTCCCAGCCTTCGGCGAAGGCGGTCGCGACCGGGCTGCAACCCTCTGCCTGCGCACCGTTGAAGACCGGCTGCTTGCCGGCGACCAGACCGAGGTCGAGCCACTCCTGGAAGCCGCGGCCGAGCTTGGTGAATAGCGAGCCGGAGGCGATCGGCGAGACGACGCGGTCCGGCAGCTTCCAGCCGAGCTGCTCGACGGTCTCGTAGGCGAGCGTCTTCGAGCCCTCCGCGTAGTAGGGCCGCAGGTTGACGTTGACGAAGGCCCAGGGGCGGGTCTCGGCGAGCTGGGTGCAGAGCCGGTTGACGTCGTCGTAGTTGCCGCGGACGCCGACCAGGTTGGTCCCGTAGACGCCGGTCGCGAGCAGCTTCTGCTCCTCGAGGTTGGCGGGGACGAAGACGTAGGAAGCGAGGCCGGCGGCGGCCGCGTGGGCGGCGACGGCGTTGGCCAGGTTGCCGGTCGAGGCGCAGGCGACCGTGTCGAAGCCGAGCTCCTGGGCCTTGGCGACGGCGACGGCGACGACCCGGTCCTTGAAGGAGTGGGTCGGGTTGGCGGCGTCGTTCTTGATCCACAGCTCGGCGTCGATGCCGAGGCGCTCGGCGAGGCGGTCGGCGCGCAGCAGCGGCGTCAGGCCCGGCTCGAGCGGGTCGCCGGGGCGGCCCTCGAAGGGGAGGAAGTCGGCGTAGCGCCAGATCCCCTGCGAGCCGGCCTGGATCCGCCGCTTGACCTCGACCGGGTCCAGCGCCGAGTAGTCGTAGGCCACCTCGAGCGGGCCGAAGCAGTTTTCGCAGACGTAGCTGGCATCCAGCGCGTACGCCGTGCCGCACTCCTTGCACTTCAGACTTTCCAATGACATCCGATCCTCTTTCGCTCTAAAGAAAAACCTCGCCTTGTGTGGGGCGAGGTCCGATCGGACGTCCCCCACATCTTCCAGGTCCTTTGCGATGCGACCTGCTGGAGTTGGCACCTCCCCTCGAACCGATAGGTCCGAGGTGGTTGCCGGGGCTTCACTGGGCCAGTCCCTCCACCCCTCTAGATGTGGCGCTTATGTTGGGAGAACCTTACCAGGGCCGTTTTCAGCCTTTGCGGGCGGCCCTGGCGGCTAACCTGTCCGGACGATGAGCCCGCTGTACGACGAGACGACGAGTCAGAGCGATGCCGAACCTTCCGAAGCCGAGGCTGCGACGGCCCGGCCGGCGCGGCGAGCTCGTCGTACCGTCCTCAGCGGCTGAGCCGCGCACGCCCAACGTCGAGCAGATCGACTCCGCCGGCCTGCGCTGGGTCAACATCGAGCACCCAGGCGCGCTCGAGCGCGCCTGGCTGGAGGAGCACTTCGACTTCCACGCGCTCGACCTCGAGGACGTCCTCTCCCGCAACCAGCGGCCGAAGATCGACGTCTACGACGACTACCTCTTCATCGTCCTGCATCTCCCCGTGTTCGACCGCACCGCGCGGCGGCTCGGCACCGGCGAGCTCGACATCTTCGTCGGGCCCGACTACATGGTCACGATCCCCAACCAGCCGCTGCAGCCGGTCGAGTACCTGTTCGAGCGCTGCCGCAGCAAAGAGGAGCTGCGCGAGCAGCTCTTCTCGCGCGGCTCCGGCTACCTGATGTACCGGCTCGTCGACGACAGCTTCGACTACTGCTTCCCGATGCTGCGCAAGATCGGCAACAAGCTCGACGCGCTCGAGGACGACATCTTCGAGGAACGCGCCGACGAGGTCGTGCGCGACATCTCCAACGTCAAGCAGGAGATCATCAACTTCCGCAAGGTGATCCGACCGCAGCGGCCGGTCCTGCGCGACCTCGAGAAAGTCAAACAGCGCTACCTCGCCACCGACCTCGACCTGGAGATCTACTTCGACGACATCGTCGACGCCCACGAGCGGATCTGGGACATGCTCGAGAACTACAAGGAGGTCGCCGAGGCGCTCGAGGAGACCAACGAGTCGGTGATCTCCCACCGCCTCAACGACAGCCTCCGCGTGCTCACCTCGATCAGCGTCGTGATCCTGCCGCTGACCCTGATCGCCAGCATCATGGGCATGAACTCCTGGGTCCCCTTCGAACACGACGAGGGGGGCTTCTTCGTGATCCTCGTCGCGATGGCGATGATCCTGGTCGGGTTGATCGCCTACTTCCGCCGGCGTCGCTGGCTCTGAGCCTGGCCGCTCTCATAAGATGAGGCGTCCGTGGCAAATTTCCGCATCTGGGCGCCCTGGCGCCTCGCCTACGTGAAGGACGCGTCCAAGGACATCGAGGAGGAGTGCATCTTCTGCGCCAAGCCGGCCGCGGACGATGACGAGGCGAACCTGATCGTCCACCGCGGCGAGCGCTGCTTCGTGATCCTCAACCTCTACCCCTACACGAACGGGCACCTGATGGTGGCGCCCTATGGCCACATCGGCTCCCTGCAGGAGATCCCGGCCGAGACGCTGGCGGAGATGATGGCGCTGGCCCAGCAGGCGATGGACGGGCTGGAGAGCGTCTATGACCCGCACGGCTACAACGTCGGCATCAACCAGGGGCGGGTCGCCGGCGCCGGGGTCGAGCACCACATCCACCTCCACGTCGTCCCGCGCTGGGGCGGCGACACCAACTTCATGCCGGTCATCGCCGACACCAAGGTGATGCCGCAGTCACTGGAGCAGAGCTACGCGGCACTGAAGGGAGCATTTTGAGCGAGCAGCCACCACTGGCCCCGGCCGGGATCTTCAAGGCCTACGACATCCGCGGCCTCCACGGCTCGGAGATGGACGAGAGCACCGCGCACGCGATCGGGCGCGCCTTCGCCAGGGTGCTGGCGCGGCTGCGCGGCAAGCAGCCCGGCGAGCTGCGGATCGGGCTCGGCCGCGACATGCGCCTGACCGCGCCGGCGATGGCGGCGGAGCTGCGCGACGGGATGATCTTCGAGGGGGCCACCGTGCTCGATTCCGGGATGGTCGCGACCGAGATGCTCTACCACCTGGTCGGCTCGCGGGAGCTGGACGGCGGCGCGATGGTCACCGCCTCCCACAACCCCAAGGCCTACACCGGCGTCAAGCTGGTCCGCGAGGGGGCGCTGCCACTCTCCGGCGACGCCGGCATCGGCGACGTCAGGGCGGAGATCGAGGCCGGCCTCGGCCAGGCGCCGGGCGGCGGCTCGCTGGAGGAGGTCGACATCTGGGACGAGTACCGCGCCCACGCCCTCTCGTTCATCGACCCCGCCAAGGTGAAGCCGATGAAGGTCGTCGTCGACGGCGGCAACGGGATGGCCGGGCCGATGGTCGGGCCGATCCTGGCGAAGCTGCCGCTCGAGCTGGAGGAGATGTACTTCGAGCCGGACGGCGAGTTCCCCGACCACGAGCCGAACCCACTGCTGGAGAAGAACCGGCGGATGATCATGGAGCGGGTTACCGCCTCTGGCGCCGACCTCGGCATCGCCTGGGACGGCGACGCCGACCGCTGCTTCTTCATCGACGCCAGCGGCGAGTTCTGCGACGGCGACTTCATCTGTGCCCTGCTGGCCCGCGCGGCCCTGCGCAAGAGCCCGGGCGCGACGATCCTCTACGACCCCCGCTCCAGCCGCGCCGTGCCGGACCTGGTCGCGGCCGAGGGCGGGCGCTCGGACCTCTCCCGGGTCGGGCACGCCTTCTTCAAGGCGCGGATGCGCGAGGAGCAGGCGGCCTTCGGCGGCGAGGTCTCCGGCCACTACTACTTCCGCGACTTCTGGAACGCCGACTCGGGCACGATCCCGGCGCTGCTGATGCTGGAGCTGCTCTCGGTCGACGGCCGCGGGCTGGGCGAGCTGATCGACGAGTTCCGCTCCAGGTACTTCATCTCCGGCGAGATCAACTCCGAGGTCGCCGACCCGGCGGCGAAACTCGAGGAGATCGCCGAGCGCTACTCCGACGGTGAGATCACCCGCCTCGACGGCGTCTCGGTCGACTACCCGGACTGGCACTTCAACGTGCGCCCCTCCAACACCGAGCCGCTGCTGCGGCTCAACCTCGAGTCGCTGTCCTCGCACGAGGACATGGAACGCCGTCGCGACGAGCTGCTCGGGCTGATCCGGGCGTGACCCTGACCGAGGAGCAGGCGCTCGAGCAGGCCGCCCTGGCCGGCATCCACTCCATGCCGGTGTCGACGCCGTTCGCGGTCGGGATGGTCAACACCTACCTGCTCGACGACGACCCGCTGACCCTGATCGACGGCGGGCCCAACTCGGGCAGGTCGCTGGACGAACTGAACGCCGGGCTCGAGGCCCGCGGCCACTCGATCGACGATCTGGACCTGGTCATCGTCACCCACCAGCACATCGATCACATCGGCCTGGTCGAGATCGTCGCCGAGCACTCCGGGGCCGAGGTGGCGGCGCTCGGGCTCGCCGCGGAACGGCTCGCCAACTTCGACGAGGACGCCGAGCTCGAGGACCAGTTCGCGGTCGAGCTGATGCTGCGCAACGGCATCCCCGAGGAGGTCACCGCCGCGCTGCGCAGTGTCTCCCGCAGCTTCCGCGGCTGGGGCTCGCGGGTGAAGGTGACCAGGCCGCTGGTCGACGGCGAGACGATCCAGCTGCGCGATCGCAGCCTCGAAGTCCTCCACCGTCCCGGCCACAGCCCCTCCGACACCCTCTTCTGGGACGCCGAGCGGCGGATCCTGATCGGCGGCGACCACCTGATCGCCCACATCTCCTCCAACCCGCTGATCAGCCGCCCCCTCGACGGCTCCGAGCAGCGCGAACAGGCCCTCGCCTCCTACATCTCCTCGGTCGGCAGGACCCGCGAGCTGCCGGCGGAGATCGTCCTCTCCGGCCACGGGGTGCCGATCACCGACCACGTGCCGCTGATCGACAGCAGGCTGGCCGCGACCGGGCGGCGCAAGGAGAAGATCTACGGGCTGATCGCCGAGCGGCCGCGCAGCGCCCACGCGATCGCCCAGGCGATCTGGGGCAACGTCGCCGTCACCCAGGCCTTCCTCACCCTCTCCGAGGTGATCGGCCACGCCGACCTGCTGGTCAACGAGGGCCGCGTGCGCGAAGTCGAGGACGGGAAGGTGGTCCGCTATGAGACGACCGGGTAGGGCGCGCGCCGCCAAGAAGCGGATGCTGATCATCGTCAACCCCTACGCGACGACGGTCTCCGACCGGCTGCGCAATCTCGTCGTCTACGCGCTGCAGGGGCGCTACGAGGTCGAGGCGGTGACCACCGAGGCGCAGAACCACGCGACCGAGATCGGGCGCGAGGTCCGCGACCACGGCTACGACATCGTCGTCGCCTTCGGTGGCGACGGCACTCTGAACGAGGTCGTCAACGGGCTCGCCGGAACCGACGTGCCGGTCTCGATGCTGCCGGGCGGCTCGACCAACGTCGTCTGCCGCACGCTCGGCATCCCCAACGACGTCGTCGACGCGACCGAGCACCTGCTGACGCTGGCCGACGACTGGGCGCCGCGGAAGATCGACCTCGGCGTGGTCGACGGCCGCCACTTCGTCTTCGCCTGCGGGGTCGGGATCGACGCCACCGTGGTCGAGCAGGTCGACGCCCACCCGCGGCTGAAGTCCCGCGTCGGCCCCTATTACTACAGCTGGGTGGGAGTCTCGGCCTTCTACCGCAAGTACCTGGTCAACCCCGTGCGGGTGCGGATGGAGACCGGCGGCGAGTCGGTCGAGGGCATCACCGCGATCGTCCAGAACTCCGATCCCTTCACCTACTTCGCCAGCCGGCCGATCCGGGTCTGCGAGGGGATCGCGATCGACGACGGCACGCTCTCGATCGGGATGCTTAAGCGGGCCGCTCAGCGCGACATGCCGACCCTGATCAGCCGCCTCTTCAGCCAGAGCCGGCCCGCCTCCCGCCATCGCCAGGTCGAGCACTTCGACGACGTCACCGCCGCGACGATCACCTCGATCTCCGAGGGCAAGGACGGCGAGCCGCGCCCCTTCCCGCTCCAAGTCGACGGCGACTACATCGGCGATCGCACCCGGGTCGAGCTGCGCGCCGATCCCGGCGCCCTGACCATCGTCGCCTGAAGACCTAGTCGAGCAGGCCCGCTTCGCGGGCGGAGACGGCGGTCTGGATCAGCGTCTCGGCGGCGTCGAAACGCGGCTCCCAGCCAAGCTCGCGACGGGCCTTGGAGGCGTCCATCAATACCGGCGTCGCCATTCCCGTCGCCCACTCGAGCTGGGGCGAGGCGAAGGCGAGCCGCTTGGCCAGGCTGACGCCGAGGCCCAGCGCCGGCCCGGGGACCGGGACCGTGCGCCAGCCGAGGGCGCGGGCGATGTCGCCGCTGCCGATCCGGCCCTCGCCGGCGAGGTTGTAGGCGCCGGGCTCGCCCCTGCCGAGGATCGCCGCGGTCAGTGCCCGGGCGACGTCGTCATGGTGGACGAGCTGGATCGGCACGCCGATGTCCGGCAGCAGCGGCTTCGCCAGCGGCAGCCGGCCGAGACCCCGCCGCAGCGCCGGTAGCGGGTCGCCGAGCCGGGTGGCGCCGACGACCTGCTCGATCAGCATCGTCGCCCGCGGCCCGGCGACGACGCAGGGCCGGAAGACATAGGCGTCCACCCCGCTCCCGGTCAGCAGCCCGTCCAGCGTCGCCTCCAGCTCGGCCTTCTGGGCCGAGTAGTAGAAGCCGTCGCTGCCGCGCGGGGGCACGGCCTCGGTCAGTGGCTGCGGATTCTCGGGGTGGAATCCGTAAGCGGCGACCGATGACGCGTAGACGAGCCGCTTCACACCCGCGTCGATCGCCGCTTCGAAGACGTTGCGGCTGCCCTCGAGGTTGATCCGGCGCGACTGCTCGCGGTCGCCGAAGATCGCGAAGGCGAGGTGGACGGCGACGTCGGCGCCGTCGAAGAAGGCGGCCAGCGAGCCGCGGTCGAGGATGTCCCCGCGGCGGTAGGCGACCTTCTCCCAGCCCTCCGTCGCAGGGTCGAACGGCCGCCGCGCCATCCCTCGCACGGCGCCGACCGCGGCGTCGCCCTCCAGCTCCGCCATCAGCGGCAGCCCGATCTCCCCGGTCGGCCCGGTGACGGCGACGGTGAGCGGCGGCGGCATGCCCTCCCCGGCGCTCAGGCGGCTGGAGTTATGCGGTAGGCGTCGAAGACGGACTCGACGTTGCGCAGTCGCGAGATGCACTGCTTGAGCTGCTCGGTGTCCCCGACCTCGACCACGAACTTGTTTTTCACCATCGGGTGGTTGGTCGTGCAGGAAGCGCCGATGATGTTGATCCCGGCCTCCGAGAAGGTGCGCGAGAGGTCCTCGAGCAGGCGGGTGCGATCGTAGGCGTCGATCTGCAGCTCGACCCGGTAGGAGGACTCGTTTTCGCCTTCCCAGCCGACCTCGACGAAGCGTTCCGGGGACTTTTTCAGCGCCCGCACGTTCTTGCAGTCGGCGCGATGGATCGTGATCCCCCGGCCCAGCGAGACGTAGCCGGCGATCTCGTCGCCCGGCACCGGCCGGCAGCACTTGGCGAGCCGCACCGCGACGTTCGCGGCGCCCTTGACGGCGATCCCGTAGTTGGAGGCGTCCTTGGTACGGCGGGCGCGGTCCTCGCGGCCACGGTCGGGCGCCGCCGGGTGCTCCTCGACCGCGTCGCCGGCTTTGAGGCGCTGCATCAGCTTGTTGGCGGCGGTCTTGGTCGAGACCTTGCCCTGGCCGAGGGCGATGTAGAAGTCGGTCCCTTTGCGGTAGCCCATCTCGCGGAAGACGTCCGCGAGCAGCGCCGAACCGGCGATCTTCTGCATCGGGATGCCGCGCTGGCGCAGCGCTTCGTCGAGGCCCTCGCGCCCCTTGCGCTCGGCGTCCTCACGGCCTTCCTCTTTGAAGAAGGCGCGGATCTTGTTGCGGGCGCGGCTGGTCCGCACCAGTTTCAGCCAGTCGCGCGAGGGTCCGCGGTTCTGCTTCGCGGTCAGCACTTCGACGATGTCGCCCGACTTCAGCTGGTAATGCAGCGGCACGATGCTGCCGTTGACCTTGGCACCGACGGTGCGGTGGCCGACGTCGGTGTGGACGGCGTAGGCGAAGTCGAGCGGGGTCGAGCCGGCGGAGAGGTTCTTGACTTCCCCCTTCGGCGTGAAGACGAAGACCTCGTCCTCGAAGAGGTCGACCTTCAGCGACTCGAGGAACTCGGCCGGGTCCTGTTCGCCCTCGGCCTCGACCAGCTGGCGCAGCCAGGTCATCTTCTCCCGCTTGGGGTCGTCGCCGCTGCCCTCTTTGTAGGCGACGTGGGCGGCGATCCCGTACTCGGCCAGCTTGTGCATCTCCTCGGTCCGGATCTGGATCTCCAGCGGCTTGCCCTCGGGGCCGATCACGGTCGTGTGCAGGGCCTGGTACATGTTGGCCTTGGGCATCGCGACGAAGTCCTTGAAGCGCCCGGGCAGCGGCTTCCAGAGCGAGTGGATGACTCCGATCGCGCCGTAGCAATCCTTGACCGAGCCGACGATCACGCGCATCGCGGTGAGATCGAAGATCTCGTTGAACTCGCGGCCCTTCTTGGCCATCTTCGTGTAGATCGAGTAGAAGTGCTTGGCGCGGCCGGAGATCTGGGCGTCGATCCCGACCAGGTCGAGCTCCTCGGAGAGGAACCGGCCGGCGTCGGAGACATAGTTCTCGCGCTCGTCGCGCTGCTGGGCGACCAGCTGCTTGATTTCGGCGTACTTGCGCGGGTGCAGGGTGGCGAAGGCGAGGTCCTCGAGCTCCCACTTGATCGCGTGAATCCCCAGGCGGTGGGCCAGCGGCGCGTAGATCTCCAGCGTCTCGTGCGACTTCGCGGTCTGTTTCTGCTTCGGCAGAGCGCCCAGCGTGCGCATGTTGTGGAGGCGATCGGCCAGCTTGATCAGGATCACCCTGACGTCGGTGGCCATCGCGATCATCATCTTGCGGTAGTTCTCGGCCTGGCGCTCGTCGCGGCTCTCGAAGGTCATCCCGGTCAACTTGGTGACGCCGTCGACCAGTTGGGCGATCTCCTCGCCGAACTCCTCGCGGACGTCGTCGAGGCTGGCGCTGGTGTCCTCGACGGTGTCGTGCAGGAGCGCCGCGCAGAGCGTCTCCGTGTCCAGCCGCATCCCGGCGCAGACCTGCGCCACCCCGACCGGGTGGGTGATGAACTCATCGCCCGAGTACCGCATCTGGTCGGCGTGCCGCTCACAGGCAAAATCAAAGGCGCGCTCGATCGCGGCGCGGTCGATCGTCGCCACCGCCACCGCGGTGCCGCCGGGGGCGTCCCCGTTCTCGCCAGGGAAGGAGTCGAACTCCTCGACCACGGCGAAGAGATCGGCGAGGAGCTCGCTGTGCTCTACGGCTGTTTGCGTCTTTCTAGGTATTGCAGGGCCTCCGAGTGTTCCGCTCTGTAGGCGCGGAAAGCGGCTGAGTCGTCCAGATCCTTCCCCTCTGAGGATACGACCCCGACAGCTCCGTCGCCGCCGTTGGGCTCGCCGGCGACGAGATCGAGCTCGCGGAGCACCCGGAATGCCCGTGCCGCCGATTCCGGCGCGAGCGGGAAGGCGCCGCCCCCACCGAGGGCTTCGCGCAGCTGGGGCCCGCTCGGCTGACCGGCCTCGCGCAGCGCCCGGAAGACCCTGGCGATGGTGGGCCGGGATGCGGTTCGATCGCCAAGCACGGCGAGCGATAAGTCCATCTCGGCCGGTGTCCAAAGCGGGTGCAGGAACCCCGGCGCGAGGGCCGGTTCCGCCTCGGGGGCGTCACGGTCCCGCAGCGGCGAGGTGGCCAGCTCCTCGGCCCACTGGGATGGCGGTGGATCGACCAGGACGACGTGCTCGAACTCGGCGGCGATCTCACCCGCGGCGCACTCGAGAGTCGCGTAGTCGGTCAGCCCGAGGCCGCCGGCACCCTTCGCGGCGACGCTGTCCACCGCCGTGCCGCCGCAGCGCATGCAGGCGATCCTGCCGCTGCCGCCATTGAACCGGGCCAGGCCGGTCGCCCCGATCGCCAGCGCCGCCCGGCGTGAGGCGTCGGCGCAGACCGCGAGAACCCCGGCGCCACTGGACACCAGCTCGGCGAGCCTCGTGTAGACGGAGCCGCCTGCGCCGACGACGCTCCGCTCGCTGAGTCGATTTCCTCTCGCCATATGAGAGGAAATCGACTCACCCCCGGGGGCACCGCCGGGGAGCTCGGCTTCGAAGCGCCTCCACCATTCCCCCTCATCGCATTCGCAGACATGAGCCGGAGCCGGCTCGCCGGCCTCGTCCTCGAGCGGGTAGAGCTCACGCAGGACCACCCGCGGCTCGACCGAGCCGTTCCAGTGGTTGACCTCGAGCCGGACCGCGGCGTCGACCGCGTCATCGTCCTCGACCCCAAGGCTGGAGCGGCCGAAGGCGACGCCGAGCGCCCGGTGGGCGCCGCTGTGGAGGCTGAAACGGGTGTGCTTCCCCTCGCCCATCGTCCGCTCGTCGCTGACCCGTGCCGAGGGGACCATCAGCCGCACCCCCGGATTGCCCATCCCGAAGGGGGCGAGCCGGCCCAGCTCTTCGGCCAGGTCGAGCCCGAGGCCGACGCCCCCGACCATCGCATCGATGCGCTCGGTCCGGCGCAGCTCGTCGGGCCCGAGCACCGCGGTGGCATGAGCGGCGAAGGCCTCGCGGAAGGCGTCGAGATTCTCGGCCCGGAGCGAGAGGCCGGCGGCGGCACGGTGGCCGCCAAAGGTGGTCAGGTGCTCGGAGCACGCCTCGAACGCCGCGTGCAGGTCGAAGCCGGGGATGCTGCGCCCCGAACCGCGCGCTCCTCCCTCGCCGTCGAGGGAGACGACGACGACCGGGCGGTGATAGCGCTCGACCAGCCGCGAGGCGACGATCCCGACGACCCCCGGGTGCCAGCCCTCGCCGGCCAGGACGAGCCCCGGCGCATCGCGCAGCCGCTCGGGAAGCTCGCGGCGGGCGGCCTCGGCCGCGGTGTCGACCCCGCGCTCGGTCGCCCGGCGCTCGGAGTTGGCGCGGCCGAGCTCGCTGGCGATCTCCTTGGCCCGCCCCTCGTCCTCGGTCAGAAACAGCTCGACCCCCGCATCGGCCCGATATAGGCGCCCCGCCGCATTGATCCGCGGCGCCAGCCGGAACGCCAGGTCGCCCTCGTCCAGCCGGGTCGGCTCGCATTTGGCCGACTCGATCAGCGCCCTCAACCCGGTCCGCCGCACCCGGCGGATCTCCACCAGCCCACGCCGCACCAACGCCCGGTTCTCCCCAACCAGTGGCACCACATCCGCAACCGTCGCCAGTGCAACCAGATCGAGGTCGGCATCGCCGCCGGGCGGGGCATCGTCTTTCAACGCGCATGCAAGCTTCCAGGCGACAGCCGTTCCACAGAGGGAGACGAACGGGTAATTGCTGATTTCGGGATGCAGGATCGGACACTCGGGCAGCTCGTCGCCCGCCTGGTGGTGGTCGGTGACGATCGTCTCGATCCCCAGCTCCCGGGCCAGCCGCACCTCCTCGACGGCGGTGATCCCGCAGTCGACGGTCAGCAGAAGCGAGGTGCCGCGGGCGGCCAGCCGCTCGACGTTGGCGGGGCTGAGGCCGTAGCCGTCGCCGAGCCGGTCGGGGATCAGCCAGTCGCAGTCCGCTCCCAGCGCGCGCAGAGTGGAGACCATGATCGTCGTCGCGCAGACGCCGTCGACGTCGAAGTCGCCGTGGACGGTGATCCGCTTCCCGGCCGCGATCGCGGCCCGAACCTGGGCCACCACCGCCGCCATCGAGTCGAAGGCCGAGGGTGGGTGCGTCTCGTCGGCGGCGAGAAAGGCCCGGGCCAGCTCCGGGGTGCTGTAGCCGCGGCGGACCAGCGTCACCGCCACCGGCTCGCTGAGGCTGAGGCCGTCGGCCACGGCGCGCACGTCGGCATACGCGTAGGGCTCGGCCTCGAAGGCCCTCAGGGATTCCGGCACACAGCCAGGCTAGGAAGCGGCGCGGCGGAACCAGCATCGACAACGCCCGGAGTTTGCTGGGGAGAAGCGCTCAGCCGGACTGCCGCTCGGACCGCACGCCGATTGCGAAGACCACTCCGAGCCCGATCACGACACCCGGCACCGCCGTCAGCGCCGTGACCAGGTCGGTGTTGCCGAACCCCTTGCCACTGATCAGCTCGACGATCAGCCCGAAGAGGATCGCGCCCAGGACCGAGCCGAGAAAGGCACCAACGATCCCCTGCCAGAAGTGATCGGGGAGGAAGACGGTGAAGTGCCAGAGGGCGATCCCCATCGTGAACCAGACGAGCAGTGCCATCTAACGCTTCCTTCCGTGTTTGCGCCGTGCCTGGCGCCGTGCCCGCCGCTCGGCGTTGCGCTCGCGCCGCTCGGTCGAGGCCGGATCGGCCTCGCTGTCGACAGCCGGGTCGCCGTCGTCGCCGTCACTGCTCCGCTCGATCGTGGCGACGGCGCCGGGCGCGGCCTCCGCGACGGGCGCCTCGGCGACAGCATCAGCGGCGAGGCCGGCTTCGGTCTCATCGTCGGTACCAAGCTTGCTGAGCTCGATGTCGTCGGCAAACGGCGGCACGCTGCCCTCGACTTCGGCGATCCGCAGGCGGCGGCGGGCGAAGCCCGGCTCGCGTTCCTTCCAGGCGGTCAGCACCGGCGAGGCGATGAAGATCGAGGAGTAGGTGCCGGAGGCGATCCCGACCAGCATCGCGAAGGCGAAGTCCTGCAGGGTGGCGCCGCCGAAGATCAGCAGCGAGCCGACCGCGAGCAGGGTCGAGAAGCTGGTCGCCAGGGACCGTGTCAGCACCTCGCTCATCGAGCGGTTGACGATCTGGGAGAAGGCCGCCCGCGGCATCCGCGGAACGTTCTCGCGTATTCGGTCGAAGACGATGATCGTGTCGTAGAGCGAGTAGCCCAAGATTGTGAGGAAGGCGGCGACGGTCCCGCTGCTCACCTCTTTCCCCGTCAATGCGTAGATCCCGGCGGTGATCAGGATGTCGTGGAAGAGCGCGATCAGCACCGGCACCGCGAACTTCGGATCGAAGCGCAGCGCCACGTAGCCGCAGATCACCAACAGCGAGAAGATCAGCGCCTTGAGGGCGCTGTCGGCCACCTGCTGACCGAAGGTCGGGCCGACGCTGGTGCTTTCGAAGCCGTTCTGGACGATCCCGAATTCCGACGCCAGCGCCTTCTCCGCTCCCTTGACTTCACCGGGTTCGAGCTGGTTGGACTGGATCTGGAAGACGTTGTCGCCGAGGACCGGGTCGGAGACCTGCTGGATCTCCTCGCCGCCGAGGCCGATCCCGTCGAGGGATTCACGCACCCCTTCCTCGTCGGTCGGCTTTTCGAGCGCCGCCGTGATCCGGGTGCCGGACTTGAAGTCGATGCCGAAGTTGAGCTCCTTGGTCGCCAGCGCCAGCGCCCCGATCAGCAGGATCACGCCGGACATCGTGAAGAACCAGCGGCTGGCGCCCATGAAGTCGAAGTGCCAGCGCCGGCTCTTGCCCGAGGCGCCGAGGGCGGCGGGGGAACGCAGCAGGCGACTGCGGCTCATGCTGCCGAGCAGGGCCTGGGTGAAGACGACGGCGGTCAGCAGCGAGACGATCGTGCCGACCCCGAGGGTGAAGGCGAAGCCCTTGACGTCCGAAGTCGCCAGCACGAAGAGGATGAAGGCGGTCAGCAAGGTGACGACGTTGGCGTCGATGATCGTCGCGATGCCGCGTTTGTAGCCGGCGCTGATCGCGCTCGACATCGAGCGACCCGCCCGCACCTCCTCCTTTATTCGCTCGAAGATGACGATGTTGGAGTCGGCCGCGACCCCGATCGTCAGGATCAGCCCCGCGATCCCCGGCAGGGTCAGGGTGATCGGGATCAGTTTGATCAAGGCGAAGAAGATCACCCCGTAGGCACCCAGGGCGATCGTCGCGATCAGGCCGAGGAAGCGGTAGTAGAAGAGCAGGAAGAGGACGACCAGCGCCAGTCCGATGATTCCCGCTTTGATCCCGTCGTGGAGCGCCTGCGTCCCCAGTGTCGCCGAGACCTGGGTCTCGCTGATCAGCTTCAGGTTGATCGGCAGGGCGCCGATCTGCAGGGTCGTCGCCAGTTCCTGGGCCTCTTGTTCGTTGTTGAAGCCGCCGGAGATCTGGGCGCCGGTGCGGCCGTCGATGCCGTCCGGGTTTTCGGAGAAGTTGATGATCGGCCGCGACTTGACTTCGTTGTCGAGGACGACCGCGAAATGACCGGAGAGCGCGCCCGCCTGTTCGGCGGTGACCGGGCCGATCGCCTGCGCCTGGCCGCGCTGGGCGATCTGGCGGGTGACTTCGTGGAAGGCGTCCTGGCCGCCTCCGGTGAATTCAAAGGTGACGTTCGGCGCGCCGGTCGACGGTTCGGTTTTTGCTTCGGGATTGGTGATGTCGTTGCCCGACAGCGCCGGGTTGTCCTTGAGCGCGAACCAGCCGGGCTGGGCGGTTTCGTCGAGCTGCCCGCTTTCGTCGCTCGGATATTCGGCGACCAGGACCGTTCCCGCGGGGATTTCGACGACGATCCCGTTCTTGGGTCGTTTTTCGCCGGTGGCGCTGACGTACAGGTCCTTTTGGGTCAGCTCTGGCCCGGCGACGAGCTTATGCGGCGCGGTCTTTTCGAACAGGTAGTAACGCGGCCTGGCGACCGAGCAGCTTTCGCAGTTCTTGGCCGGTTCCTGTTCAGCGGCGAGCAGCGCCGCTTCATAGGCGTTGGGGTAGGCGCCGGCGGCAATCAGCTGGGCGTTCTCGACGCTTTTGACGTTGCGGCCGGCCTTTTCCCAGCGTTTTTCGGACTTGTCGAGAGCTTCTTTCGGCGGCTGCTGGCCGGGGTGGCCGCCGATCGTGCTCTCCGGGCCGATCAGGTTCGGCTCCCAGTCGTAGAAGTAGAGCTGCGCCGTGCTGCCGACCTGTTCGGCGGCCCGGTTGGCGTCGGTGATGCCCGGCAGGCTGACGGTGATGTTTTCGTTGCCCAGGCGTGCCACTTCCGACTCGGAGACCCCGAGCTCGTTGGTCCGCTTTTCGATGATCGAGATCGAGTCTTCGATGTCTTCGCCGCTGACAGTGGTGGCCGTGCCGGTGGGTTGCCCCTGGTAGACGAGCTCGAGGCCGCCCTGGAGGTCGAGGCCGAGCTTGGTTTCCTTGCTGGCGATGACCAGTGCCGAGGCGATCACCAGCCCGAGCACAAAGAGCAGGACGAAGAGGTTGCGGCGGACTTTCCCCATCGCTCAGCCCTCTGGCGTGAGGACGAGCAGCAGCCCGCCGTCGTCGTCGTAGGCGGGGAAGACGTCGGCGACGGCCCGCGCGGGCAGGTCGCCCTCGGCGTTTACGGAGACCCGCTTGCCGAGCGAGCGCACGCCCCACTCGAGCGAGGTCTCGATCGGGTCGGTGACCCCGTCGCCGTTGGCATCGGCGCTCTCGTCGCCGTCGCCCTTGTCGATCCAGTCGAGGCCGAGCACCTCGCGGACGGGACGGCCGATCACGTCCTCGTCGGTCAGTCCGGTCAGCTCGAAGCTGCCTTTGCCGGCGTCGATCACACGTTCCTGCTTGTCGCAGACGAAAAAGGCGGCGTTCGGAGCCGGATAATAATCGTCGAGTAATTCGAAAACAAAGCCGAAGCCGCATTTAGAGCAGCCTTTGGGGCGCGTACTGAAGCCCGCGGTGCGGTCGCTGCTCACCTCCCGGTGCCCGCAATTCGGGCAGATGAAAAACGGCATGTTCGACAGGCTACAAGCGCGGGGCTAGAAGAGGCTCGCGGCGTTCTCCGGCGCCGGCAACCCGAGATGGTCGTAGGCCCGCTGGGTGAGCACCCGGCCCCTTGGGGTGCGCTTGAGAAGCCCCTGCTGGAGCAGGTAGGGCTCGAAGATGTCCTCGATCGTGTCCTGCTCCTCACCGATCGCGATCGCCAGGGTCGAGAGGCCGACCGGGCCGCCGCCGAATTTGCTCGCGACGGTGTCGAGCAGGGCGCGGTCGGCGCGGTCGAGGCCGGCGGCGTCGACCTCGAGCATCTCCAGGGCCGCGGCCGCCACTCCGGCGCCGATCTCCCCGGTCCCCTTCACCTGGGCGAAGTCGCGGACGCGCTTCAGGAGCCGATTCGCGACCCGCGGCGTCCCCCGCGAGCGCGAGGCGATCGTGAAGGCGCCGTCGACGTCGATCTCGACCTCGAGAATGCGAGCCGAACGTTCGATGATCAGCGCCAGGTGCTCGGGGCTGTAGTGCTCGAGCCGGTGGGAGACGCCGAAGCGGTCGCGCAGCGGCGTCGTCAGCAGGCCGGCCCGCGTGGTCGCTCCGACCAGCGTGAAGGGCGGCAACGGCAGGGTCACCGTCCGCGCCCCCGCGCCCTGGCCCAGCACGACCGGCAGCTCGCCGTCCTCCATCGCCGGGTACAGGGTCTCCTCGACCGCGCGGCCGAGGCGGTGGATCTCGTCGATGAAGAAGACGCTGCCCGGCTCCAGCGAGGTCAGGAAGGAGGCGACGTCCGCCTTGCGCTCCAGCGCCGGGCCGGCGGTCTGGACCATCGGCACGCCGAGCTCGGCGGCGACGATGTGGGCGAGCGAGGTCTTGCCGAGCCCGGGCGGGCCGGCGAGGAGAACGTGGTCGAGCGGCTCGCCGCGGCGGCGGGCGGCCTCGATGAAGATCGCCAGCTGCTGGGTCACCTGCTCCTGATTGACGAAGTCGGCCAGCGTCGCCGGCCGCAGCGAGCGGTCGAGGTCCTCGTCGGGCACGTCGGCGCGGGCGTCGTGGACGCGGACCTCGGCGTCGACGGGGATCGGCTCGCTGTCGATCCCGGGCGTGCGGATCCGGTTGGCGCCGATGTCGGGCGAGTCGCTCACGACGGGCTCCGGCTCGAGGCGGCCTTGCGCAGGGCTGCCGCAACCAGGTCCTGGGGCTCGTTGCCGTCGAGGCCGTCGAGCAGCTGCTCGGCCTCCAGCGGCGCGTAGCCGAGGTTGACGAGGCCGTCGCGGGCCAGCGAGCGGGTGTCGCCGCTCTCCGCCCCGGCGATCAGCACCTCTTCCTCGAGCGCGCCGGCGACCTTCTCGCGCAACTCGACGATGATCCGCTCCGCGGTGCGTTTGCCGATCCCCGGCACCGCCTGGAAGCGTTTGGCATCGCCGGCGGCGATCGCCCGCAGCAGCTCGCGGGCGCTGCCACCAGAGAGCGTCGAGATCGCCACCTTGGGCCCGACCCCGCTGACCGAGATCAGCAGGCGAAAGAGGTCGCGCTCCTCCTCGGAGGAGAAGCCGTAGAGGGCGAGCGAGTCCTCGCGGGCGATCAGCTCGGCGTGGAGGAAGGCGTCACGCCCGGTCGCCGGCACGGCTTTCAGGGTCTCCGCGGAGACCGCGAGCCTGTAGCCGACGCCGCCGGCGTCGATGACCACGTGGTCGGGCCGGCGCACCATCACCTCTCCGCGGACGGCGGCGATCATCCGGCCAGCCGCTCCGCCGTCAGGCCCTGGGGCAGGGCGTCAACCGAGGCGACCGCCTCGCGGTGCCCGCTGCTGCCGCCGTGGCAGATCGCCACCGCGAGGGCATCGGCGGCATGGTCGGGAGTCGGCGGCTCGGGCAGCCCGAGCAGGGTCCCGACCATCCGCTGGACCTGGCCCTTGCCGGCCCCGCCGGAGCCGCAGACCGCCATCTTGATCGCCTGCGGCGTGTAGGCGAAGCAGCCGATGCCGCGCTGCGCCGCGGCCAACATCGCGACGCCGCTGGCCTGCCCGACGGCCATCGCCGAGTGCACGTTCTTGCCGAAGTAGACCGACTCGATCGCCATCGCCTTCGGCTCGTGCCAGGCGATCAGCTCGGCCAGAGCCCGGTGGATCCGCTCCAAGCGACGCTCCATCGGCTGCTCAGGGGTCGTCTCGACCACACCGCCGTCGAGCGCAACCATGTGGTTGCCCTCTATGCGCACGATTCCGAAACCGAGATTGGCCGCACCGGGGTCGATCCCCATGACTACCTGCATGGGAAGTGATTCTGGGAACAGCCTCGGATGCCTTCACATCCTTCAGGCGGCGAGCTTCTCGAGCACGTCCTCAGGGATGTCGAAGTTGGCGAAGACTTCGTCGACGTCGTCCTGGTCATCGAGCGCCTCGAGCAGCTTCAGCAACTGCTCGGCGTCGTGGCCCTTGACCTCGACCGTGCTTTTCGGCTCGGTCGCGAGGCCGGCGGACTCGATCTCGACCCCGGCCTCCTCCAGGGCCTGGCGCACGGCGGTGAGGTCGCTCGGGTCGCAGAGCACGCGCAGCTTGCCGTCCTCGTCACGGACGTCCTCGGCGCCGGCATCGATCGCGACGATCACGTCGTCCTCGCCGTAGCGCTCCCCGTCGACGACGATCGCGCCCTTTTTCTCGAAGATCCAGGCGACCGAGCCGGGCTCGCCGAGGCTGCCGCCGTGACTGGAGAAGGCGAAGCGGATCTCGGCGCTGGCGCGGTTGCGGTTGTCGCTCAGCGCCTCGACGAGGACGGCCACGCCGCCTGGCCCGTAGCCCTCGTAGAGGATCCGTTCGATCGCCGCCCCGTCGGCGCCGGCACCGGTGCCACGGTCGATCGCCCGCTGGATGTTGTCCTTGGGCATCGAGACGTCGCGGGCCTTCTGGATCGCGGTCGCGAGCGTCGCGTTGTTCTCCGGGTCCCCCCCACCGTCGCGAGCGGCGACGATGATCGCGCGGGCGAGCTTGCTGAAGAGCTTGCCGCGTTTGGCGTCGACGGCGCCCTTCTTGTGTTTGATCGAAGACCACTTGGAATGACCGGACATGTGCGTGCCATTCTATGAAGAAGGGAGATGGCTTCGAACACGCATACACACAACGCCGCCCGGGGACTGGCCGCGGGCCTCGTCTTCCTGGCGATGCTGCTCGCCGCCTTCTCGCTCTGGACCGCGATTCCGCTGAGCTGGGTCTACATCGCCTCGAAGGCCTCGCACACCCAGTTCCCCAGCGGCGGCCCCTACGCGATCGTCGCCGTCGGGATCGTCGCCTCGGTGCTGATCGTCGCCTGGCTGATCGGGCGCCTCAACGACCTCTACATCCGCATCACCGGGACCAACCGGCTGGGGCCGATCCGGCCGACCTGGCTGCGCAGCATGCGCGACACCGACCCGACCCAGGGCTCGGTCACCGTCGTCGAGGCGGTCCTGATGAGCTCGGTGATGCTCGCCGGCCTGGCGCTGACGATCTGGTTCTTCGTCGCGGCCGGCTCACCGATCCCGAATCAGTAGCGCTTCGGCGACGAAACTTTTACGTTTCGCGGTCGGAATGATGTTTCTCGGCTTCATGGGCACGGTCACTGCGATCGTCACCCAAACTTGATCTGACGCCCCTGACGGCGCCGGACCAAGCAGGTCAAGGACGCAGGGAGCGTGGCGTGCTTCTGCACGCGAGCGACCGAGGACGCCGACATGCGCCGGTCCGGTGCCGTCAGGTCAGACGACGAACTTGCCGTCTTCCTGCATCACCACGCCGTCGACTTCGAGCTTGCCGCCGAGGCGGAGGTCGCAGACCAGGTCGGTGTGGACGGCGGACTCGTTGACGCCGCCGGACTCCGGGTAGCTGGTGCCGACCGCCATGTGGACGGTGCCGCCGATCTTCTCGTCGAGCAGGACCTCGCGGGTGCCGCGGTCGATCCCGTAGTTGGTGCCGATCCCGAGCTCGCCGAGGCGGCGCGCGCCCGGATCGGTGTCGAGCAGTTTCAGCAGGTACTCCTCGCCGCGGGCGGCGCTGGCGTCGACGACGAGGCCGGCCTCGAAGCGCAGCCGCACCCCGGAGACCTCGCGCCCGCCGATCACGGCGGGAAGGTGGAAGCTGACTTCGCCCTCGACCGAGTCCTCCACCGGGCCGGTGAAGAACTCGCCGTCGGGCATGTTGTTGCGGCCGTCGCAGGGGATGAAGGTGCGGCCGGCGATGCCGAGCGTGATGTCGGTCCCGGGCGCCGTCACCCGCACCTCCTCGTGGCCCTGGATCCACTCAGCCAGCCGCTCGGTCTCCTCCGAGGCGCGCCGCCAGGCGCTGAGCGGGTCGGCGTCGCCGGCCAGGCAGGCGCCGTAGTAGAAGTCCTCGTAGTCGGCCAGGCTCATCTCCGCCTCCGAGGCGTAGGCGCTGGTCGGGAAGAGCGTGTAGCACCAGCGGAAGTCGCCGTCGGCGCTGCGCTGCATCGCCCGTGACATCAGGTCGCCGGTGACCGACTGGCGCAGGGTCTGGCGCTCCGGCGCGACCCCCGAGAGCTCGCGGGTGTTGGTGCTGGCGCCGATCGCGATCCGCACGTCGGCGTTGTCGACCATCCACTCCGCGAAGGGGGAGATCCATTCCAGCTGGACATCGCTGGCGTGCTTGAAGTAAGCCGCGATCTGGCCGTCGAGGGCGACGTTGAGGACCGGGTTGGCGCCGGCCTTGAGGACCTCCTCGTAGACCGCCAGCAGCAGCGGCGCCGCGGCACTCTCGCCGTCGATCGAGACGACCTCGCCCTCCTTCACCTCGGTCGAGTAGCCGACCAGGATCTTCGCCAGCCCCTCGGTGCGTGGATCGCTCATTGCGCCGTCTCCTTGCCCGTACGCTCGCGCGCGCTCGTGGTCATCGCCATGAAGATCGCGTGGAAGCGGGGGTCGTCGGTCAGCTCGGGATGGAACGCCGAGGCGAGCACGGTTCCTTCCCGGACCGCCACCGGATGCCCTTCATAGGAGGCAAGCACCTCCACTCCACTGCCGCAGCGCTCGATCCAGGGGGCGCGGATGAAGACCGCGCGCAGCGGCTCGTCGCCGATCCCCTCGATGTCGAGGTCGGCCTCGAAGCTCTGCAGCTGGCGGCCGAAGGCGTTGCGCCTGGCGCTGGCGTCGAGGAAGCCGAGGTGCTCGGCGTCGCAGAGGATCAGCCCGGCGCAGGTGCCGAGGATCGGCCGGCCGGCCTCGTGGTGGGCGCGCAGGGCCGGCTCCAGGCCGGCCGACTCGATGCCCTTGACGATCGTCGTGCTCTCGCCGCCGGGGATGACCAACCCGTCGAGCCGGTCGACGTCCGCGGCGCCGCGGACCTCGGTTGCCTCGGCGCCCAGCTGGCGCAGCGTCCGGGCGTGCGCCTCGAAGTCGCCCTGGATCGCTAGGACGCCGACGCGCAGCTCAGGCTCCGCGATTCTGGAGAAGCGCGTCCTCTGCCGCCAGATCGGAGATCTCGAGGCCGGGCATCGCCTCGCCCAGCCCGATCGATGCGGCCGCGACCCGCTCGGGGTCGTTGAAGTGGGTGGTCGCCTCTACGATCGCGCGGGCGCGACGGGCGGGGTCGGAGCTCTTGAAGATGCCGGAGCCGACGAAGTTGCCCTCGGCGCCGAGCTGCATCATCAGCGCCGCGTCGGCCGGGGTGGCGATGCCGCCGGCGCAGAACAGCGGCACCGGCAGCTTGCCGGCGGCGGCGACCTCGTGGACGACTTCCAGTGGCGCCTGGTGTTCTTTGGCGGCAGCGGCGAGCTCCTCGGGGCGCAGCTGCGCGAGCCACTTGATGCCGGAGGTGATCTCGCGCATGTGGCGGACCGCCTCGACGACGTTGCCGGTCCCGGCCTCGCCCTTGGAGCGGATCATCGCCGCGCCCTCACCGAGCCGCCGCAGCGCCTCGCCGAGGCTGGTGGCGCCGCAGACGAACGGGACCTCGAAGGCGAGCTTGTCGATGTGGTTGTACTCGTCGGCCGGGGTCAGGACCTCCGACTCGTCGATGTAGTCGACCTCGAGCGCCTGCAGGACCTGAGCCTCGGCGATGTGGCCGATCCGGGCCTTCGCCATCACCGGGATCGTCACCGCCGCCTGGATCCCCTTGATCATCGCCGGGTCCGACATCCGGGCGACGCCGCCATCGCGGCGGATATCGGCGGGAACGCGCTCCAGCGCCATCACCGCGCAGGCGCCGGCGTCCTCGGCGATCTTCGCCTCCTCGGGCGTGACCACGTCCATGATCACCCCGCCCTTCAACATCTCGGCAAGGCCCGTCTTCAACCTGAAAGTAGCTCGCTCAGCAGCCATGTACTTCATCTTACGGGGACAACGCCGCTCGCGAGGCGTACGCGAAGCAGTGCGTCTGAAGCCCGCCTACTTCAGTTTGTAGGCGCGGATGCGATCTTTGTGAGCGGCTTCGTCCCTTGCGTACAGACCGTGGGCAAGCGCCTGGACCAAGGCCATCAGCGCCGTGTTCGAACGGGCGAACGAGGGGCTGTTGGACGAGAAGTAGAGAGTCAGCTCGGCATGCTCGCCGACCTCGGACATGGTCGCGTCGGAGATCGCCAGGGTGCGGGCGCCGCGGTGCAGCGCCAGCTTCATCGCCCGCAACAGCAGAGGATGGGCGCGGCCGGCGGAAAGGGTGATGACCAGCGTGTCTTCGCCGATGCGGCCGAGCCGCTGCAGGGACTCGCCGCCGGTGCTGGCGACGATCTCGGCGCGGATGTCCAGCAGGCTGAGGGTGTGGCGCAGGTAGCTGGCGAAGAAGGCCATCTGGTCGACACCGACGATGACGATGCGCTGCGCGGTGGCCAGCGCCGCGACGGACGCGTCGACCTGCTCCTTCGTCAGTTTGCGGGCGGTTTCCTCGAGGTTCGCGTAGTCGGCGCTGAGCGACCCCTCCAGCTCGGAGTGGTCGAAGGAGAACAGGGCGCCGCCGTTGGTGGCGCCGGCGGCGGCGATCGTCGAGCGGTACTCCTCGATCGCGGCCTGCTGGAGCTCGGGGTAGCCCTCGAAACCGAGGGCCTGGGAGAAGCGCACCACCGTCGATGACGAGGTGCTCGCTCTCCGGGCCAGCTCCTCGGCGGTGAGGAAAGCTGCCTCGTCGAGGTGATCGACGATGTAGCGGGCCACGTCTTTCTGGGAGCGCGAGAACTCTTCGAAACGCTCCTGGATGTAGTCGGAAAGACTCTTCAGTTGGGGGGACTTCGTCGCGGTCTTGGTCACGGCGGTCGATTTCGCCGAAGCTCACACTTTCCCTTCTTGAAGCTCACACTCGTGTGCGTCCGATCTGGTTGGATTGACGCAGCGATGACGCTCGAACAGGCACTGCGCCTCACCAATCGCAACATGATCGCCTTCGATCTCCTGCTCGGAAGCGCCGCTGTCGCCGCGCCGGCGGCGACCCTGAAGGTGCTGGGCCATGACGAGCCCTCCCCCGACGCGACCCAGCTCTTTCGCCGCTGCGGCCCGATCTGGCTGACCTTCGCCGCCGCGCACGCGGTCGCCGAGCGCCGTGGCTCCTCCGCCGACTGGCAGTCGATCGCCTGGCTGCGCGCGACCGAGATCGCCACCGACGCGCTCTGGGCCGCCTCGCCGGCGCTCAACCGTCCCGGCGCCAAGCTCGGCCTGCGCCTCGCCGGCGCCGGCAACCTGGCGATGGCGGCGGGGTTCGCCTGGATGTCGAGGCGCTGAGGTGGGTCAGTTCGACGGCCAGCCGAGCGTCCGCTGGAGCCTGCGCGGCCTCAACGAAGAGGGCGACGAGACCTGGTTGATCCGCGGCATCGCCCGCAAGCTCTACCACTGCCCCGGCTGCCACGGTGACATCGACGTCGGCGCCGAGCATACGATCGTCCAGTTCGTGCGCCGGCTCGGTGGCACCGACCACCACCACTGGCACCGGCGCTGCGCCGAAGAGCTGTTGATCCCGGAGCTCGGCAGCCTCAAGCGGGTGCCGGCCTCGGAGTCGAGCCAGTCCAAGCTCGAGGGCCGTGGCCGGGTCAAGTCCGCCCGCCGGCACCGCTAGCGTGAATCTGGCGCGCAAGCTGGGCTCACTGTACGGGCGCATCGCGAGCACCTACATTCAGGGCGCGCCCTCGCTGCTGCTGCTGGCCGTCGCCATCTTCGTCCCGCTGGGACTGCTCGACGCACTCGCGACCGAAATCACCGTCGACTCGCTCGACCTCCGCCACGGCCTCGAGCTCCTGGCGGTGATCGCTGCCACCGCGGCCGTCACCGTCACCGGCCTGCTCGGCGAGGTCTTCTACAGCGGCACCGTCGCCATCTACCTGACCCATCCCGAGGGCGAGAAGCCGCCGGGGCTGCGGGAGATCGCCCGGCGGCTCAAGTACCGGCGGCTGATCCTGGTCGACATCGCCTACGTCGCCGCCGTGATCGTCGGCCTGCTGCTCTTCGTCCTCCCCGGGATCCTCGTCTTCGTCTGGTTCGCCCTCTCCGGCCCGGTGGTCGAGATCGAGGGGCGGACCGTGCGCGGCGCCCTGAGTCGCAGCCTCAGCCTGGTCCGCGGCAACTTCTGGCTCGTCTTCCTGGTCATGGCGCCGGTCGAGCTGGTCGGCGACGGCGTCTCCGAGCTGATCGCCGAACTCGTCCACAGCCTGCTCGGCCACTCGCTGTTCGCGACCTGGGCTGCCGAGTCCGCGTCGAACATCGTCTTCACCCCGATCTTCGCGGTGGCGGCGGTGCTCCTCACGCTCGACCTGATCGCCGCCAAGGGTGGCGACGCGCGCCTCAACCCGAGCCCGGTGTCGGTGACCACCTGAGCGAGAGCTCGGATTATTTCGGCGAGGAGCCCGGCTGGGCCAAACGCCGTTCGAGGTTGGCGCGGACGGCGGGCCACTCGTCGTCGATGACGCTGAAGTAGGCGGAGTCCCGCTGCCCGACGTCGGGCACGATCATGTGCTTGCGGAGGATCCCCTCGAACTGGGCCGGGATCGCCGCGATCGCCGCCCGCGAGCGCTCGTTGCGGGCGTCGGTCTTGAGCTCGACCCGGACGCAGCCGAGCGTCTCGAAGGCGTGTCCGAGCATCAGCAGTTTCTGCTCGACGTTGACGCCGCTGCCCCAGACCGAGGGGTTGAGCCAGGTCCAGCCGACCTCGACCACTCGATCGGCGGGCCGCACGGCGAGGTAGCGGCTGCTGCCGACGATCTCGCCGCTGCCACGGTCGCGGGTCGCGAAGACGCCCTCCCTGTCCTCGGCGCTTGCCGCCAGACTCAGCTCGAGCCAGCGGTCGAAGTGCTCGCGGCTGGAGCCGATGTGGGCCAGCCAGCGCCAGATCTCGGGCGCCTGCGCCGCCCGCCAGAGATCCTCCGCGTGCGCCTCTTCGAGCGGCTCGAGCACGACCAGCTGGCCCTCGAGCCTGACCGCCAGGTTCTCCACCCGGCCATCTTGACCGAACCGGCATCGCTACGGGCTGGTGCTGCACTCCTTCAGGTTGACCGCCCGCGCCAGTTCGTAGCGCAGATGCTGCTCGTCGTCGCGCGCTTCGCGAGCTTCGAGGTAGGCGGTCGTGTCGCCTTCTTTGGCCGCCCGCAGCGCCTGCTGGTCGTATTTGCGAACCCGGACCTGGGCCTTGACGTACTCGTCGTAACGGGACCGGACGCCGGCGGGCGGATCGAGCGCTTCGAAGCCCTTCACCGCCCGCTTCGATATCGCCGCCAGCTTCGTCGCATACGGGACTTCCGGCGTCGTCTCCCCGGCGGGGAATTCCGCGTGGGCCGACTTGAAGTCCTCCTGGCTGCGAACGCAGACCGCGTCGGCCCCGGCGATCAGCTGCGCCTCGGTGAGCGCCCTGGGCTCCTGCTTCGCCCGCCTGTCCTGCCCTCCCCCGCTCGGGCTCTTCGCGGACGTGGAGTCACCGGTCGCGGTGCCGGAGCCGCCGCCCCCCGACGAGAGGACGATCGCCGCGACCGCCAGCACCGCGATGACGAGCAGCCCAGCGGCGAGGAAGAGGCGGCGGCGACCGCTGCTGCTGCCCTCCCCATCGCGCCCGGGGTCCCGGCGTCGTGTCGCGGCGGTCGGCGGCGACGGCACGTCCGCGGTCGGCGCCCGGCTCGGGGCGCTGGTCACGGTGGACGGGTCGGCCGCGGTGATCGCGGTGGTTTCACGCGTGGCCGCCGCGCCGGTCGCCACCGTCCGCTCGGGGATCGCCACCGCCGCGCCGCTCAGTGCCGCCCGCGCCGCCCGGCCGAGATCGCCGGCCGAGGGGTAGCGGTCCTCGGGCGCCTTGGACATCGCCCGGATGACGACGTCGTCGAGCGCCATCGGCACCTCGGGCGCGTACAGCGAGGGCGCCGGGGGCGGGTCGTTGAGGTGGGCGTAGAGACGCGCCGCCTCACCGTCGCGCGGGTAGGGGACCCGGCCGGTCAGCAGTTTGAAGAGCAGGCAGCCGAGCGCGTAGACGTCGACCCGGGCGTCGACGGCGCCGCCGGAGATCTGCTCCGGGGCGACGTAGTCGAGGGTGCCGACGAAGCGCCCGGTCTGGGTCAGCCCGGACTGGGTGGCGACATTGCGGGCGACGCCGAAGTCGGTGATGTAGGCGTGCTCGGCGCCGTCGCCGCCGCTGAGCAGGACGTTGGCGGGCTTGACGTCGCGGTGGACCAGGCCGGCGGCATGGATCGCATCGAGGCCGTTGCCGATCTGGGCGATCAGATCGACCGCCGGCGCGGGCTCCAGCCGACCCTCGCGGGCGAGCCTGAGGCCGAGGTCGGAGCCGGCGACAAAGCGCATCGCGATGAAGGGCACGCCGCCCTCCTCGCCGGCGGCGTAGATCGGGACCACGTTGGGATGCTCGATCGAGGCGGCGATCCGCGACTCCTCGGCGAAGCGCTTGGCGAAGACCTCGTCGGCCGCGGCCTCGGGGGCGATCAGCTTCAGCGCGACGCGCCGATCCAGGCCCGGCTCGATCCCCAGGTAGAGGATCCCCATGCCGCCGCGACCGAGCCGGCGCTCGATCCGGTATCCGGCGAACTCATCGCCGTCCGCCAGCTCGATCCAGCCGTGACCCTCAACCATCGCTCAACCCTAGTCGCAGAATCCGGCGCCTAGACTGACCGAGGACCATGCGCCGCCGCCTCGTCATCGCCGCCCTGCTCGCGTTCGCCGCCCTGCTCGGTGCCGGGGTCGCCCACGGGGAGCTGAGCCAGAAAGGCAACCTGCGGATCTCCTTCGACGGTGGCTTCAGCCCGACCTCGCTGCCTCGCGACCGCCCGGCCCCGGTGAAGATCAACGTCGACGGGGAGATCAGCACCACCGACGGCACCCATCCGCCGCCACTGAGCCGGATCGAATTCGCCCTCAACCGCCACGGCCACCTGTCCACCGTCGGCCTGCCCGTCTGCAGCAGCCCGCGCCTGCAGTCGACCACGACCGAAACCGCGCTCGAGCGCTGCCGCCCGGCCCTGGTCGGCCGTGGCCACTTCGGTGCCAGCGTCGCCTTCTCGACCCAGCCGGGAATCCCCGCGAGCGGCACGATCCTCGCCTTCAACAGCATCCATGACGGCAGGCCGGCGCTGCTGCTCCACCTCTACGGGACCACGCCGGTGCGGGCCACCTTCATCCTCGCCCTGACGATCTCCCACAGCGGCAAGGGGCAGTTCGGGACAGTGCTCTCGGCAAAGATCCCGACCCTCGCCGGCGGCGTCGGCTCGGTCACCAAGATCGACCTCGAGATCGGTCGCAACTACACCTACAAGGGCAGGCGGCGCAGCTACATCAGCGCCAGCTGCGACGCCCCCAGCGGCTTCCCCGGCGCCGTCTTCCCCCTGGCCAAGGGCAGTTTCCACTTCGTTGACGGCAGGGTGATCGACACCACCCTCAGCCGCAACTGCCACGTCCGCTAGACAGGCTCAGAGGCCAAGGCCGCTGACGCCGGGCTCGTCCCAGCCGAGGTGGTGGGCGAGCTCGTGGCGGAGCGTCCGCTCGACCTGGCGCGCGAGCAGCTCCGGGTCGTGGCCGAAGTCACGCTCGAGGGTGTCGCGGTAGATGACGATCCGGTCCTCGTAGCGTTCGCGGGCGACCCCGTCGCCGAAGTAGTGACCGTACGCGTGGTGCTCGGTACCGAGGTCAGAGACGATGACCGCGACGTTTTCGAGCACCTTCTGAAACTCGTCCGGCAAGCCGTCGATCGCGTCCGCGACCAGGCCTTCGAACCGCTTCGCCTCGGACTCTTCCGTCACCGGGCCAACGGTAGAGTCATCCGATCCGAGAATCCACTCTGGGGGATTAGATGAGAGCAACACAGTCAGGTAGCACCAGGCTCCGCGCACTGAGCGCAGCGCTCGCGCTTGTGGCCATCCTCGCCGGCGGCGCCGTCTGGTCCGGCTGCGGCAGCAGCAGCAGCAGCAGCGACAGCACGGCCAAGGCCAAGCAGGAAATCGAAGCCGGCACCAAGAAGGCCGAAAACGCGGTCAAGCAGGGCACCGAAGAGGCCAAGCAGGGCCTCGAAGAAGCGAAGAAGGAAATCGAATCCGGCAAGGGCAACGCCAAGAAGGGGATCGAAGAAGGCACCAAGCAGGCCGAAAAGGGCATCGAAGAAGGCAAGGCCCAGGCTGAAAAGGGCATCGAAGAAGCGAAGAAGTACGCCGAAAAGTACGCGCCGTAGCGCTCAGTTAGAGGCGATGAAGTGCCGGATCGCGCCCACCGCCGGAGAGCGGAAGGGGAAGTACAGGCTCGAGACGTGGCCGCGGTCCGGCACCACATACAGATGCGAGCGGGGGAAGCGGCGCTGCACCTGCCGCGCCTCCTTCACCGAGGTGACGTCATCGACCTGGCCGGACAGGATCAGGGTCGGGAAGGCGGTCGAGGCGCGCCAGCCGGCGGGCACCGGTGGTTCCAGGCCGCCCGGCGGCGGCGCCGGCCAGTTGAGGCAGTTGGTCAGATGGGCAGCTGAGGAGAGCAGGTACTCGCGGCGACCGAACGGCGCGAAGTGGTCCTTGGGCAGGCGCGTGACCGCCGCCGAGAGCTGGCGGATGCGTTCGTCGATCCCCGCCGCCGGATCCCACAGCAAGGGGTAGTCGTTGCAGGTGACCGCTATTTCCAGGCCGTATGAGAATTCGGAGAGCTCGCCGTGGCCGGCGGGGCCCGGTGCGGTCAGGCGGTCGAGCCGGCGCGGGTCACCGGCGAGGAAGCGGCGGTCGGCTTCGTCGAGGCTGAGGTAGGAGCGCGGGGCCAGCGTCCCGGCCTCGAGCAGGAAGGCGATCAGGTCCTCGGTCGAGCGTTTGGCGGCGTGGAATCGGCGCACGACGCGTGAGAGACGGGCGACCGGGTCGCCGCTGCACTGCGCCGAGAGCCGGCAGCTGATGCGCAGCCCGCTGAGCCCCGCCGGCAGCAGGGTCCGGTAGTAGGGATCGTCGGCCGGGTAGGCCGAGTCGAGGATGAGGCCGCGCAGCGAGCCCGGGTGGCGGACCGCGTAGGCCTGGCCGAACAGGGTCCCGTAGGAATCGCCGTAGAGGAAGACCTTGCCGAGGCCGAGCGCCTGCCGCACCTGCTCGAGGTCGGCCGCGGCTTCGGCGGTGGTGTAGCCGGCGTAGCGCGGCCCGAGCTGATTGGCGCACTCGCCGATCGCGATCCCTTCCTGGGTCAGGCCGTTCTGCAGCGGCGCGCAGTCGATGACATCGGAGCGGCCGGTGCCACGCTCGTCGAAGAGGACCAGGTCGCGGCGGCGCAGCAGCGGTGCCAGGGCGGCGACCAGCGAGCGCGCGTAGGGAGCGGCGGTCGAGGCGTACCCGGGGCCGCCGTCCATCGCCATGATCGTGCCCAGCGAGGGCTGCCTGCGGTCCGAGCGCGTGCGCACCGCGAAGGCGACCCTGGTGGTGCCGAGCGACGGGTCTCCGCGCCGCATCGGGGCGATCACGTGGCCGCATTGGAACGGGCGCGGCAGGCCGAGGTGGCACGGGGTCAGCCTGGGCCGCTGCGCGATGGAGATGGAGAGCGGCCCGGGCGACGCCTGCGCCGGCGCCGCGGCAAGGGCAACCGAGGCGAGCGCCAGCACCGGCAGGATCCACTGACGAGGCGCCCTCATCGCTGCAAGGTACCGGCGGCGCAGGCGCCTGCGCCGCCGCTAGGGTGCCTGCGTGGACACCGTCGCCGGGGCCAGCGGGGCCGCCCGAGCCCAACCGCTGGCCCGCCGCCTGGCCCGGATCGCGCTCTGGATCGGCGGCGTCGCCCTCCTCATCTTCGTCCTCGACCTGCTCGGCGTCCCCGCCGGCGACTGGATCCGCGACCTCTTCCGCAGGGTCGGCGACGTGCCGCCCTGGGCGGTGGTCGCGGGCGTGGCCCTGGAGACGGCGCAGACCTCGCTCGCGGCGCTCGCCTGGTTCGGGATCCTGCGCGCCGCCCTCCCCCACACCAAGGTCTCCTACCGCCTGGTCCTCGCCTGCTACGCGGTCGCGGTCGCGCTCAACGGGTTCCTGCCGGCGAACCTCGGCACCTGGGTGATGCTGCTGATGTTCACGACGCTGATCGCCCGGGCGACCTTCGCGATGGTCTTCTCCGGCCTGGTCGTGCAGAAGATCCCCTTCTCGATCTTCAACATCGCCCTCTACCTCTACCTCTTCCTCTCGGTCAGCGGCTCCTTCTCGATCAAGCTCGGCTTCCTCGCCGACCACACCGGCCTGGTCGTCCTGCTGGCGGCCGGCGCCGTCGTCCTGGTGGTGCTGCTGGCGCGGATCTTCTGGAAGCGCCTGGAGGGACTGCGCAAACAGCTGGTCAGCGGCGGCGCCATCGTCCGCGAGCCGCGCCGGTTCTTCACCGACCTCTTCCTGCCCGAGCTGGGCAGTTACGCGGCCCGGCTCGCGATCGTCGCCGTCTTCCTCGGCGCCTACGGGATCCCGGTCAGCTTCCACAACGTCGCCACCGTCACCGCCTCCAACTCGATCTCCAACAGCGTCTCGGCCACCCCGGGCGGGGTCGGCGTGACCCAGGCGATGAACTCGGCGGCGCTCTCCGGCTCGGTCAACGCCTCGACCGCGACCGCCTACTCGATCGGCCAGCAGCTGATCATCTCCGCCTGGGACGTCCTCTTCGCCGTCATCGTCGTCTCCTGGGTCTTCGGCTGGTCCGGCGGCAAGGCCCTGGTCGAGTCCTCCTACGAGGACGCCAAGACGAAAAGCCGCGAGCTGAAAGCGAAACGCAACGGCCAAAGATTCCGGTTCAAGTAAGCCAAATCTACGGATCGCTCGGAGGCGACTCAAAGGCGCCGAGCCCGAACGTCGCGTCCAACGCCTCGGCGCCTGCCGCGATCCGCGGGGCACATTCCGCTTCGACGCCCAGCAGCTTCTCTAGAGCGTCGGCCATGATCTCGACGACCTTGCACCAGCCTCGCTCGTCGACGCGAATCGTTGCCCAGCTCATGTGTGAGTCGTCGCGGGCCTCGAAGGTGCCTGCTTCGATGGCGACACGGGCGACGTTGAGGTAGTCGGCCAGCGCCCGCGCCGCCGTGCCGTTCTTGAAGATCGACGGCAGGGCTCCCCACTCCTCGGAATCGAACAAGATCTTTTTCGATGCCTTGTAGAAGTGCTCAGTGCTGCCCCTCACCGGCCGTTCGCGCTCGATGGCGATGCAGCCGACCTTGTCGAGAGCGCGGAAGTGGTAGCTGGTGTTGGAGAGCGAGTGGCGGAACTGCTCGGCGAATTCGCTCGGTGAGATCACCCGGCCAGGTTTGCTCAGCTCCGCGACGATTTGGACCCGCACCGGATGCGCCAGCGCCCGCATCAACCGCGCGTCGATCTTCAGGTTGCTGATGTTGCGCCGCGTGTCTTCAGTCACTTTGCCTCCCTTGATTGTCAGCGAGATCTGCAATCAATCGAGAACTATGCAGCTTTCCCCGGCAAATAGCGCGTTACCCGTTTGACCGGAATAGCTGCTTAAAGTAAACCGGCCCCTCCAACCCTCGCGAAAGGAAGGGGGTGAGGGGAACATGAAGATCAACCACGTGAGCACTGTGTGCCCGCAGCTGAGCATCGTCAAGTCAGGCTAGGCGACTAGGGCGAATCGCCCCGGAGCGGCCCTCTTCGGCCCTCCGGGGCCAGGCCCTACGTCCATCCTGCTATTTGTGCGTGCTCTGGCCGACCTGTGTGGTCAGGGTTACTTTCGGGGTGCCTGAGCCGATCTTTGCCGCTTTCACTTTGAAGCTGAGGGTTCCTTTTCTGAGCTTCGAGACTTTGACGATGGTGAAGGTGGAGCTGGTCGTTTTCGTCACTTTCAGCTTGCCCGGGGGCTGACTGCGCGAGGCAACGGCGATGAGGCCGTTTTTGCCGATTAGCCTCAACCCGGAGAGCTTGAATTTGTCGAGCGGGCTGGCCCAGGTCAGCGTGATCTGAAGCGTCTTGGTCGCAGCCCCGACCGTGATGCTGTGCAATTTGCTCTGGCCTTTGCCGAGCGTGTCGGTGAACTGGCGCGGCGGGGTCTGGCAGGTGAGTGCGGCACCGATGCTGTTCATCGCCGCCTGCAGCTGGCTCGCGTCCTGCACCGGGAAGTATTTGCCGCCGGTGTCGCCGGCGATTTTTTTCAGCCGGGCCTGATCGGGGCCGGGGGAGATCCCGGTGCCGAAGCCGATCACGTAGGTCGGCACTTTGTGGACCAGGTGCCCTTCGTTGTAGGTGCCGATGTCGTGGCCGCCGTCGGTGAGGAAGACCCTCGCGTCGGCACCGGGGTTGTCGGTGTCGGACTTGGCGAAGGCGGCGTTGTAGTCGGTTGCGCCGTTGTCGGCCTGGATCGCCGTGTCGAGCGCGCTGCGCATGGCGCTCGCGTTCGACCCCACGGCTCCAGGTGGGAAGACGGTGGCAGCACCTGGGATTCCAAGGCTTTCGAAGCCCGAGCCGAACTCGACCGCACCGAGCTGTGTATTGGGTGAGAGGTCGTCGATCAGCAGGTTCATCCCCTGCACGCGGAGGCGGTTCGGGTCGGTGATTGCCATCGAGCCGGAATCGTCGACGATCGCCTCGATGTCCTTGGCGCTCGAGCAGGCCGATGCGCTCGCCAGCGGTGCCGCGGACCCACTGGGCGCGAGGATCAGTCCCACGACGAGGAGCCCGACGACTCCTGATCCCAACAGCGGCTTCGCGACTCGTCTCATCTTGCTCTCCCCAGTCGAAGTTCCTTGCGCAGCACCTTAGCGCGGGCAGAGCGGGCCGCAGCGAGGTCGGACCTATCGTGGACGTTTCAACGAGCCGTTCGGGTTTTATGGGGCGGGAAGGACTCGAACCTTCGACCGACGGATTATGAGTCCGCTGCTCTAACCAGCTGAGCTACCGCCCCGGATCGGGCGAGCCTAGCGCGGGGATGGGGGCTAGGCGCTGAAGAGCTGGGCGAGCGAGCGGCCGACGTCGGCGGGCTCTTCCTCGCCCTTGGCGGCGGCCGCGGCGCCCTCGGCGAGGGCCTTGGCGGCGTCGGCGATCTGGTGGGCGCGGCCGCCGCGGATGATGCCGGTGCTCTTAGCTTCGGCGAGGTCGGACTCCATCAGACCGGCCAGCTCGGCGAGGCGGCGCAGGCCGACCACGGCGGCGGTGCCGCGCAGGGCGTGGGCTTCGGCCCGCATGGTCTCGAAATCGGTCGTCTCGGTGGCGAGGCCGGCAGCGATCACGTCGCAGCGGCGGTGCGCCTCCTCGGCGAACATCGCGCGCAGCTCTTCCTTGGAGGCCAGCTCCTCTTTCGAGGGCTCTTTCTCCTTCGGCGCTTTCTCTTTCTTGGGGCTCATTCGGCGGCCGCCTTGTCCAGGGCAGCGGTCATCCGTTCGATGCCGAAGGCCCCCTCGACGACGGAGCTGACGACGCCCTTGCCGTCGATCGCGAACAGCCAGGGCTCACTGGGAAGGTTGAAGGCGCGAACCTGAGGACGCACGCCCTTGCTCGGGTCGTTTTCGTTGTAGATCTCCATGTGGATGAAGGCCGCCTTGTCTCCGTCTTCGTGCTGTAGCTGCTGGGCCACGTCGACGACCGGCCCGCAGACCCGACTCTGGCAGAACTGGGGGGTCGCAAACAAGAGCATGATCGGTTCCTTTCCGAGCGCATCCGCGTAGTCCACCTTGTTCTGCGTGTCCGGGGGGATGCGGGTGGTGATCTTCGCGAGGTCGCCACCGACATCGGCGGCCGTCGGGGTGTGGATCCTCGGGGCCGTCTGGCCGGGGCGCGGGATCTTGCTGAACTCGCCGACCACGGCACCCGGCAGCAGCCTCCCCTTGATTTCGCCGTTCTCCCTCACGAGGGCCGCGATCAGCCATTCGCCGTTGCTGGGAAAGTCGAGTTCGGTCGAGTAGACGACGCCGGCGGCGTCGGGGTCCTGGACCGTGGTCTTGGCCTGGAAGGCGGCCTTGGTGGCGAGGGTTTCGACCGAGGCCGGGAACGGGCCCACCGCGGGCTGGTCGAGCGCTGCCTGGCCTTTGTTGCCCGCCTTCGACTTCGCGCCCTTCCTCGGCGTCGGCGTCCGTGCGAAGTAGAGGGCGACTTCGGCGTCCGGCACCTGGGTGCGATCGCGTTCGAAGACGCCGAACGGGTAACGGTTCTGGCCCTTGTAGAAGACCATCGCCGCCGGCGAGATGACCAGTTCGGAGGGGCCGTCGGCGGCCTTGAGAACCTGGCGCAGGGTCTTCCCCTGGGGACTCGGGAAATCACTCTTCAGCGGCGCCGGCAGGCTCCGCGCGCTCTCCGCCGCGGTGGAGGTCGAGTCGGTGGAGCCGGAATCGCCACCGCAGCCGGCGACGAAGGTCGCGGCGGCGGGCAGGCAGGCGAGGGCACAGGCGAGGCGGGGGGCGCGCATCGGCGCCATGTTATTCAGACGGGGGCCCGCAACGGCACCCCGCAACACCTGGTGGAGACGGCATATAGGCTGCTCCCGGTCGTCGAAACAGGAGGAGAGCGAGCATGGCGGAGCGAGCGGCATTGGTCACCGGAGCCTCGAGTGGGATCGGCCTGGCGATCGCGCGGACCCTGGGCGAAGAGGGCTACGCGCTGACCGTCTCCGCCCGCCGTCCCGAGAAGCTGGAGGAGGCCGCGGCGGGGCTGCGCGACGAGGGCTTCGAGGTCGAGGCCGTCGCCGCCAATATGGCCGACGAGGACGATGTCGTCGGCGTCTTCACAGCCCACAAGGCGAAGTACGGCCGTCTCGACGCGCTGGTCAACAACGCCGGGGTCGGAATCGGGGCGCCGATGGAGGAGATCCAGACCAAGCACCTCGACATGCAGCTCGCGGTCAACCTGCGAGCGCTGATCCTCGGCACCCGCGAGGGGCTGCCGCTGCTGCGTGAGGCCGGCGCCGAGCACGGCAAGGCGCTGATCATCAACACCGCCTCGATCGCCGGCAAAGGCGGCCAGGCCTGGCTCTCGATCTACGCCGCGACCAAGGCCGCGGTGATCAACTTCACGCAGTCGACCCACCGCGAGGCCGGTGGCGCCGGGGTCCAGTGCACGGCGCTGGCGCCGGGCTTCGTCGACACCGCGATGACCGAGTTCGCCAAGGGTCAGGTGGCGGGCGAGTCGATGATCCAGCCCGCCGACCTCGGCGAGGCGGTGCGCTTCCTGCTCCACACCTCCCCCAACTGCCACGTGCCGGAGATCGTATTTACCCGCCCCGGCGAGGGTCTAGATACCCCTTAGCGGCGCAGCGGTGGAGGGCGGCGAGAGCCTCCGAGTACTGGTAGCCGCCTTCGGCGATCCCGGGCACGTGTTCCCCGCCATTTCGCTGGGGCGGGCGCTGGCCGGGCGTGGGCACGAGGTCGTGGTCGAGACCTGGGAGGAGCGTCGGGGCGCGGTCGAGGGCGCCGGGCTGGGCTTCGCCGCGGCCGAGGAATACAAGATGTTCCCGCCGCCGGAACCCGACTCCGCCGACGGGCAGCACGCCGCCGAGGCGGCGCGAGGGCTGTTGCCGCTGCTGGAGGAGATGCGGCCGCACGTTGCCGTCAGCGACATCCTCACCCTGGCGCCGGCACTGGCGGCCGAGAAGGCCGGGGTGCCGCTGGCGACGCTGATCCCCCACATCTACCCCGTGGTCGAGCCGGGGCTGCCGTTCTTCGCGATCGGGCTGCGGCCGCCGCGGACGCCGCTCGGGCGGGCGGTCTGGCGGACCGGGCAGCGGGCGCTGAACGTCGGGCTCGAGCACGGCCGGCGCGACCTCAACCTGCAGCGCCGGCGCCTCGACCTCCCCCCCGTCGACCGCTTCCATGGCGGCATCAGCCCCGACCTGGCGCTGGTCGCGACCTTCCCCCAGCTCGAGTACCCGCGCCAGTGGCCGACCGGGGTCGAGGTGACCGGGCCGATGATCTTCGAGGTGCCGCACCCGCAGATCGAGTTGCCGCCGGGCGACCACCCACTGGTTCTGATCGCCCCCAGCACCGCCCACGACTCCGAGAACCACCTGGTCCGCACGGCACTGAAGGCGTTCGCCGGCGAGCCGGTGCGCGTGGTCGCGACGACCAATCGCGTCGTCCCCCAGCACCCGATCGAGGTCCCCGCCAACGCCGTCCTCGTCGACTGGCTCAGCTACAGCCAGCTGATGCCGGCCGCCTCGCTGGTCGTCTCCCACGGCGGCCACGGCACCGTCGCCCGCGCCCTCGGCGCCGGCACACCGGTGCTGATCTGCCCGATCGTCGGCGACATGAGCGAGACCGCGATGCGGGTCTCCTCGGCCAGGGCCGGCCTCTCGCTCCCCTGGCGCCTGTGCCGGCCGGAGCCGCTGCGCTGGGCCGCCCGGCGCATCCTCGGCGACGGCTCGTTCGCCGCCCGCGCCAGCGAGATCGCCGCCTGGGGACGGGAGAACGACGGCGCGGAGCGCGGAGCGGAGCTGGTGGAGGCACTGGCCCGAAGGACCGGCCCGAGCCGTGGAAAGAAGCTCCGGGGGTGGGACTCGAACCCACAACCTCTCGATTAACAGTCGAGCGCATCTGCCAAATTGAGCTACCCCGGATCGAATGAGCTACCAAGTAATTATCTCCTTGGCAGCCACAACTCTAGCGTTCCACGGCGGCTACTTTCTTGACGCCGGCCTCGACCAGGGCGTGACAGTTCGCGCAAAGCAGGGCGCACTTCTGAGCCTCGGCACGCATCCGATCAATCCCCCGTGTAAAGCCCTTGTCGCTGAGATGGAATTCCTTCATCGAGGGATCGAGATGGTGGAATTGAAGGGCCGCCGGATGCGCATCGAATTTACAAAGCTCGCACTGCCCTCCAGCCTCATCGACCAGCTGCCGCTTGACCCTGCGACGGCGCTCGGACACGGCATCGGTACTACATTTCGCGCACCGGAATCCACCGTCAGGCCGACCGAAGAAAGCCGTATGCCCGTGCTTCGGGCATCTCAAGTATGCGCGGCTCAGCCCTGCCGTACGGGCGACGTCCCCTTCCTTCCGGCGAGCCGATCTCTCCGTCTCCAATCCCAGCTTCTTGAGCCAGTAGCGAATCGTCGAGTACCCGGCACCAAGATCTTCTGCCATCTTCCTGATCGAGACGCCTTCTTCGACCAGCTTCCGTAGGCGATCCCCATCGATATCGCCTTTGGGAGCGTGCCGGGCCTTGCCGGTGGCGGTAAGACCGTGCTTCTTCAGCCAGTAGCTGACTGTCGACGGGTGTTTCCCCGCCAGCTTGCCGATCGCCTCCAGCGACATCCCCTGTGCCAGGCAATCCTCCAGAAACCGCTTGTCCATGGGGGGAATGGTCCCATCCGGGTCGGGACATAAAATCGAACATATGTTCGATTCCCTAACTTCTATTTACTAGCGTCGACCCGCTGGGTGCGGGCGATTCGCTCGACCAGGGTGGCGCGCTCGCGACTGAGGGCGGCGCGGCGCTCGTAGTCGCCGCGCTCGCCGGCGGCGGCGATCTCGTCCTCGAGGCGGCGCTGGTCGAGCAGCAGGAAGTTGAGCTCCATCGACTCGTGCGATGACGGCTGGTCGCGGGAGAGCATCACCAGCTCGGTGATCAGACTGGTCAGCTCGGCGTCGTCGGGGAGGTTTGAGGCGGGATCGCCCGGGTTCTCGCGCAGCCAGGTGGCGGCGCGCAGGCCGCTCGGCGAGAGGTGGGCGTCGGCGAGACGGGCGAGGTACGCCACGCCCTCGTCCGGGAGGGCGATGCACATCGCCAGCAGCGAGCGCTCGCGGCGCTCGCGCGAGGTCAGCTCGGCGACTCGCCGTGGCGGCTGAGTGGTGGCGTCGCCGTTGGAGCTCGGCGCCTGCTCGGTCCCGCCGCTGGCCGGCCGCGCCGCCACGACCCGCCCCATCACCATGGCCGGCTCGAGGTCGAGGCGCTCGGCCACCTGGCGGACCAGGTCGTCGCGGCTCGCCGTCTCCCCCATCGCCGCCAGGACCGGCGCCACCTCGCCCAGAGCACGGTCGCGCTCGGTCGGCGAGGCGACGTCGGTGCCGTCGAGCACCAGCCCGACCTGGAAGGCGTTGAGCTCGACGGCTGCGTCGATCAAGCTGCGGAAGCGCTCGGCGCCACCCGGCTCGGCCATCATCTCGGCCGGATCCTCGCCCGCCGGCATCGCCGCCACCCGCAGCCGCATCTTGCGCCCGGCGGCAACGCGCTGGGCGCGCAGCATCGCCTCCTGCCCGGCGGAGTCGGCGTCGAGCGCCAGCACCACCTCCTCGACCATCCCCGAGAGCGCCGCCACCTGCTCGCCGGTTATCGCCGTGCCCATCACCGCCACGGTCTCCTCGACGCCGCCCTGGTGCAGCGCCAGCACATCGGTGTAGCCCTCGACCACGACCGCCCGGGTCGCCTTGGCGATCGCCGCCTTGGCCTTGTCGACGCCGTAGAGCAGCTGGCTCTTGTGGAAGAACTCGGTCTCCGCCGTGTTGACGTACTTGGCGCCCTGGTCGGCGCGCATCGCCCGGCCGCCGAAGCCGAGGGTGCGGCCGCGGCGGTCGCGGATCGGGAACATGATCCGCGAGCGGAAGCGGTCGTACTCACCGCCCTGGCGGCCTTTCTGGACCAAGCCGACGCCGCGCAGTTCGGCGACGCTGAAGCCGGCCTGCTGGCCGCGGACGAGGATCTTGTCCCAGGCGCTGGGCGCGTAGCCGACGCCGAACTCGCGCAGCACCTCCTCGCGAAGGCCGCGCTCGGCCAGGTACTCGCGCGCCTTGCCGGCCTCTTTCGACTCCCAGAGGTAGTTGGCGTAGTAGGCGCCGGTGCGGTCCAGCAGCTGCTCGAGGCGGCGGCGCTGCTGGCGGCGGGCCTCCGCCCGCGGGTCCTCCTGCTCACGCTCGAGCTCGACCCCGTAGCGGTCGGCGAGCAGCTCGACGGCGTCCGCGAACCCGAGGCCGTCCTTCTCTTCGACGAATTTGATCACGTCGCCGCCGACCCCGCAGCCGAAGCAGTGGTAGAGCTTTTCCTGCGCGTCGACGGAGAACGACGGGGTGCGCTCGTCGTGGAACGGGCAGAGTCCGGTCCAGCGGGCACCGGCGCGGCGCAGATCGGTGTGGGCCGAGATCACCTCGACGATGTCAGCGGCCTGCTTGACCCGTTCAAGGCTCTCGGGGGAGATCAGCGCCACTAGAAGCGGGCCTCCTCGGGGATCGTCAGCTCGGTGAACTTGGCGATGCAGAAGCGGTCGGTCATCCCGGCGATGTAGTCGGTGACGCGCTGGCTGTCGCTCGCCTCGGGGTCCCAGCTGGGCAGCTCGCCGGGATGCTCGATGTAGTGGTCGAAGAGGCCGCGCATGGTGCGCTCGACCCGCTCGTGCTCGCGCCTGGCCTCCGGCCCCATGTAGACGCGCTCGAACATGAACTTGCGCAGGCGCAGCATCGCGGCGCCGATCTCCTCGCCCTGGACGATGTCGCCGGCGTCGCCGGAGCGCTCGACGATGTCGCGGACGAGGGTGTCGATCCGGGTCGAGCCGGTCGGCCCGAGCAGCTCGATCTCCTTGGCCGGCAGGTCCGAGGGCTGCAGGATCCCCGCCCGCAGGGCGTCGTCGATGTCGTGGTTGATGTAGGCGACGCGGTCGACCAGCTTGACGATCCGCCCCTCCAGCGTCGCCGGCTTGGTCGCGCCGTTGTGGTTGAGGATGCCGTCGCGCACCTGCTCGGTGAGGTTGAGCCCGTGGCCGTCGCGCTCCAGCACCTCGACCACCCGCAGCGAGTGCCGGTTGTGCTTGAAGCCGCTGCCGCAGCGCTCGCGCAGGGCCGCATCGAGGGCGTCCTCGCCGGCGTGCCCGAAGGGCGGGTGGCCGAGGTCGTGGCCGAGCCCGATCGCCTCGGTCAGGTCCTCGTTCAGGCCCAGCGCCCGCGCCACGGTGCGGGCGATCCCGCAGGCCTCGAGCGTGTGGGTCAGCCGCGTCCGGTAGTGATCGCCCTCGGGCGCGACGAAGACCTGGGTCTTGTGCTTGAGGCGGCGGAAGGACTTGGAGTGGACGATCCGGTCGCGGTCGCGCTGGAACGGCGTCCGCAGCGAGCTGTCGGGCTCCTCGACGGCGCGGCGCGCCGGGTAGGAGCGAGTCGCGTTGGCGGCGAGGAACTCGGCCTCCCAGGCCTGGACGCGGTCCTCGAAAGTGACGGTGGCGGACACCGTTCGATCATAAGGCGAGGAAGGCGGCGGCCCCGCGGCGCGGAGTTAAGCCGCGGCGCGGAGCTGCACGTGCGCGTGGTGCTCGAGCGTCTCCCCCACGGCCCGCTCGACCTGGCGCAGCGCCAGTGGCTCGGCCGGCGGCGCCTCGGCCAACGGCAGGGCGAGTGCCTCGACCATGAAGCGGTGCGCATCCTCGGAGAGGCCGAACGATCCTGCTTCGCAGCCGGCGCAGACGACGCCCCCGGCGGCGCCGGAGAAGCCGGCGAGGTGCTCGGCCTCGCCGCAGCGCGCACAGGAGGCAAGCTCGGGGGCGAATCCCGCCACCAGGGCCAGCTTGAGCCGGAAGGAGAGCGCCACTTCCAGCCCGGCGCCGCGCGGTTGGGACGGATCGTCGAGCAGGGCGAGGTAGCGGCAGAGCAGGTTGTAGGCGGGCAGGTTGGCCTCGGCCGAGTCGAGCAGGCGCAGGACCGCATCGCAGGCGCGGGCGCCGGCGGTCAGGGCCGGGCCGGAGGAGCGCAGCTGCGGGTAACCGTCGATCGTCGCGACGTTAGTCACCGTCATCAGGTCGCCGCGGCCTTCGTGGAGGATCAGGTCGAGGCGGAAGAATGGCTCCAAGCGGCCGCCGAAGCGGGACTTCGGTTTGCGCGCGCCCTTGGCGATCGCGCCGAAACGGCCCCGCGTCTTCGAGTAGAGGTGGAGGATCCGGTCCGCCTCGCCGTAGCGGATGCTGCGCAGGACGATCGCCTCCGTCTTTACGGTCTTTCCGGCCACGTGAGCAAAGGTGACCGACGGACCGGACGCTTTGCCCCCCCGGTCGGGAGAGCCGGGCGACTCAGGCGGCGCGGCGGACGGGCTTGCGGCGGCGCGGGCGTTTGCGCAGCCTGACCTGGCAGCTCGGGCAGAAGTAGGTGGAGCGGCCGCTGACGACGATGCGGACGATCTCCCCCTCGCAGGACGGGCAGGGCTGGCCCTCGCGGGTGTGGACGAGGAACTCGTTCTGCATCGTCCCCTTCTCGCCGCGCCCGTCGCGATAGTCGTCGATAGAGGAGCCGCCGGCGTCGATTCCGGCCTCCAGCGCGGCGACGACCGCGTCGCGCAGCGCCACCAGATGCTCCGGCTTCATCGAGCCGGCGGGAGAGAGCGGGTGCAGGCGGGCCCGGTAGAGCGCCTCGTCGGCGTAGATGTTGCCGACCCCGGCAACCCCGGACTGGTCGAGCAGGAACGACTTCAGCGGCGCCGTGCGCCCGGCCGCCATCGCCCCCAGCGCCTCGGGAGTGAACTCCGGCGAGAGCGGCTCGACCCCAACCCTGCCGGCGAAGCGCTGGTCGAGGCGGTCGTCGTCGATCAGGAAGGCCTCGCCGAAGCGGCGCGGGTCGGTGAACCAGACCTCGCGGCCGTCGTCGAGGACGAAGCGGGCGCGCAGGTGCCGCGCCGAGGTGGAGCGCTCGGCCTCGTACAGCCGCCGTCCCTCCGAGGGATCGAGCACCTCCTCGCCCTCGATCAGAACCAGATTGCCGGTCATCCGCAGGTGCATGACCAGCGTCTGGCCGCCGTCCAGGGCCAGCAGCAGGTACTTGCCGCGCCTCCCCAACCCCTCGATCGTGCGGCCGCCGGCCGCCGCGGCGAGCTCCGCGCCCGGCATCGGCCGCGACCAGCGCTCGTCCAGCACCTCCAGCGACTCGATCCGGTGGCCTTCCAGCTCCGGCTCGAGCTGGCGCGCAACGGTCTCGACCTCGGGGAGCTCCGGCATCCCCCAGTTCTACTTCATTCAGTTACTCGTCCTTTGCCCTCGGGTGCGCCTCGAAATAGACCTCCTTGAGGCGGTCGCCCGAGAGGTGCGTGTACATCTGGGTCGTGGCGATGTCGGCGTGGCCGAGCATCTCCTGGACGGCGCGGAGGTCGCAGCCGCCGGCGAGCAGGTGGGTGGCGAAGCTGTGGCGCAGGGTGTGCGGGCTCATGCGGCCGGAGAGGCCGGCGTCGCGGGCGTGGCGCTGGACGATCTTGTAGAGGCCCTGGCGGGTCAGCGGCCCGCCGCGGAAGTTGACGAACAGCTTCGGCTCATGGCGTTCGCCGATCAACTTCGGGCGGCCGCCGCGCAGATAGGCGCTGATCGCGGCGATCGCCTGGCGGCCCAGCGGCACCAGCCGCTCCTTCGAGCCCTTGCCGCGGGCGCGCAGGAAGCCCTCGCGCATCTCGATGTCGCTCAGCTCGAGCCCGATCGTCTCCGAGGCGCGCAGCCCGCAGGCGTACATCACCTCGAGCAGCGCCCGGTCGCGCAGGGTCGTCGGCTGGCTGCCGCGCGGTGAGGCCAGCAGCTTCCGCACCTCGGCGTAGTTGAGGACCTGCGGCAGCTTCTTCGAGCGCCGCGGGGCGGTCAGGGCCGCGGTCGGGTCGTCGCCGATCAGCTCGTCGCGGCGCAGGTGCTTGTAGAAGGAGCGCAGGCAGGCGGCCTTGCGGTGGATCGTCGAGGCCGAGCAGGCTGGGCGGCCCTCGCCGGTCGCCAGCTCGGCGAGGAAATCGGCGATGTCGGCCGGACGGGCGTGCAGCGCGTCGCCGTCGTGGGCGGCGAGATATTCGCCGTACTGGTGAAGGTCGGTGCGGTAGGCGTTCAGCGTGTTGCGTGAGAGGCCGCGCTCCAGCTCCAGGTAGGAGAGGAAGTCCAGGACCAGGCCCTCGAAGCGCGCGTCGGCGCCAGGACTGGCGGGCGCGGCGGGTACCAGGGGCTTGACCGCGATCGCCATGACCGAGTGGTTCTCCCCCGGCCAGCACAACCCTTGGGGCGCAAGGGACCGTGCGCTATTCGGCGAGGAGACGGCCTGCCGCGAGGGGCGCGGAGAAGAAGAGGGGATCCTCGTCGAGAGAGCGTCCCATGGTGCGGGCGGGCAGGCCCGAGGCGGCGTAGGCATCGAGGTCGACCGGCGCGATGCGGAGACGGTGCTTGCCGTCCCCTGCCCCCTCGAGGGCGTCAATGACCGAGTCGTCGATGTCGGGCACGGCGATGTCTACAGGGGCGAGCAGGAGGTCGAGGACGGTGCGGGTGTGGTGGCTCAAGCCCCGATGGCGCTCGCGGGGGTCGCCGGAGGAGAGGCGCGGGGAGAGCAGGGTGGGCATGCCCAGGGAGAGGGCGGCGTGGGCGCTGTCGAGGGCGGCCAGGCCGCCGTGGCCGAGGTTCGTCTCGGAGCCGATGATGCCGGGGCCCGGGCCGACCAGAATCGCCTCCCAGCCGAGCGATGCCGCCGCGGCGGCATCGAGGGCGCCGACGGTGCTGAGCGCCTCGTGCTCGCCGCCGTAGGCCGCGCCGGCGGTGATGTGGCCGCAGAGCAGGCCGCGCTCGCGCAGGCCGGCCACGTCCCTGGACAGCGAGCCGGGCAGGGCCCCGCCCGCGGTCTGCACGAAGCCGGCTCGGATTCCCGGTCTCGCCTGTCCGGCCGCCCAGGCGGCCGGAGCGAGATGACCGTGGAGAGGCAGGACGAGGACCGGGATGCTCGCCGCTGCCGCCCTCCGACTCCGCTCGACCGGTGCCACCGGGTGCTGGAGCGAGGTGTAGTTGAGCTTGATCACGTGCTCGCCGCCGGCCCCTCCCCCGCCCTCGAGCCCACGGGTCAGGTTGACGTGGACGACGTCGAAGCCGCCTGAGCCGAGGCCCTGATCGAGGGCGGCGACGTTGACGACGACCTCGTCGCCCTCGCGCATCTCCCCCAGCAGCACGGTGTCGGCCCAGGCGGTCCGGGCCTCGCCGTCGACCTCGACGGTCAGCGGCTCGGCGGAGACGACGACGCCGCGGCGCAGCTCGAGCCGGCCGCTCACGCCTCGCCCGCGGCGGCCGCGGCGACGATCCCCTCGCAGACCTCGAGCATCTTGTCGAGGTTCGCGGCCGGGACGAACTCGTCGGCGGTGTGGACCGCGTCGGTGCCGTTGGAGAGCAGGACGCAGTCGAAGCCGTCGAGGCGCAGGGCGTTGGCGTCACTGCCGCCGCCGATCGCGACGCGCGCCGGCTCCAGCCCGGCGCCGCGCAGGCCGGTCTCGGCCAGGGCCAGCGCCGGCGAATCAGTCGGCAGCCTGTAGCCGCGGAAGAGCTCTTCGATCCGCACGTCGACGTCGCAGCCGTGCTCGCTCGCTCCCCAGGCGCAGGCGTCGGAGATGTCCCCGGCGACCTCGGCCGCGCGCGCCGCATCGAGGCTGCGTGCCTCGGCCTGGATGCCGCAGTGCCCGGGGACGACGTTGCCGGAGGTGCCGCCGGCAATCAGGCCGACGTTGGCGGTCGTCTGCTCGTCGAGGCGGCCCAGCTCCATGTGGTCGATCGCCGCCGCGGCGGCGGCGATCGCGCTGCTGCCGTCCTCGGGGCGGATCCCGGCGTGGGCCTCGACCCCGGCGAAGTCGGCGAGGATCTTCTGCTGGGTCGGGGTGGTGACGATGACCTCCCCGACCGGGCCGGCGTGGTCGAGGACGAAACCGGCCTTCGAGCGCAGTACAGAGACGTCGAACGCCTTGGCGCCGCGCAGCCCCTGCTCCTCGGCGACGGTCAGGACCAGCTCGATGCCCATCGGAGGTAGCGTCCCGGCGTAGCGGGCGGCCAGCTCCATGAAGACCGCGACCGCGGCCTTGTTGTCGGCGCCGAGAATTGTCTCGCCGCGGCTGCGGAAGACGCCTTCGTCGTCGACCACCTCGACCCGTCCCTCATGCGGCACCGTGTCGATGTGGGCGCAGAGCATCACCCACCCGTCGCTCCGCCCGGGCAGCCGTGCCAGCAGGTTCCCCGCGCCCGCTTCCGCCGCCCCGGCGGCGTCGTCCTCGCTGACCTCGAGCCCGAGCGCTCGCAGCTCCGCCGCGATCGTGTCGGCGACCTCGCGCTCCTCGCCGGTCGGGCTGCGGATCTCGCAGAGGCGAACGAAGGTCTCGTGCAGCCTGGAACTCACGCGGACAGGCTAAGTGACTACCCGAAAACTCGCGCACCCCGGCGGGGTCAGGCCGAGCGGCGAGCGCCGAGGTCGCCGGTCTCGGCGTCCTCCACCGCTTCCGGCTCGCTCGCCGCCGCGGGCTTCTCGCCGGAGTGGCTGGCGGCGGCGCCGACGAACTCGCGGAAGAGCGGCTCGGGGCGATTGGGGCGGGAGTTGAACTCCGGGTGGAACTGGGCGGCGACGAAGAAGGGATGGTCGGGCAGCTCGATCATCTCGACCAGGCGCTCGTCCGGCGAGGTGCCACCGCAGACCATGCCCTCGTCTTCGAGCCGGCGGCGCAGCTGGTTGTTGACCTCGAAGCGGTGCCGGTGGCGCTTGTAGATCACGGCCTCGCCGAAGATCTCCCGCGCTTTCGTGCCTTCGTGCAGTTTCACCGGGTCGGCGCCGAGGCGCATCGTCCCGCCCATGTCGGAGACCTCCTTCTGCTCCGGCAGCAGGTCGACGACCGGGAACGGCGTCTCGGGGTCGAACTCGGCCGAGTTGGCGCCCTCCATGCCGGCGACGGTGCGGGCGAACTCGACCACGGCGATCTGCATCCCGAGGCAGATCCCCAGATAGGGGATGCGGCGCTCGCGGGCGATCCGCGCCGCCTGGATCTTGCCCTCGATGCCGCGTTCGCCGAAGCCGCCGGGGATCAGGACCCCGTCGCAGCCCTCCAGTTCCTGAGGATCGAAGTTCTCGGAGTCGACCAGCTGGACGTTGACGCCGATCCCGTGGTGGAAGCCGCCGTGCTCGAGCGCCTCGATCACCGACTTGTAGGCATCGGCCAGCTGCACGTACTTGCCGACGACGGCGATCTTGACCTCGCCCTTGGGAGAATCGGCGCTGCGCACCATCGCCTCCCACTCGCCCAGGTCCGGCGACGGCGCTTCCATCCCGAAGTGATCGAGGACCAGGTCGTCGACGCCCTCGGCGCGGAAGACGAGCGGCACCTTGTAGATGTTGTCGACGTCGTGGGCGGAGATCACGGCATCGACGGGAAGACTGGCGAAGAGGGCGATCTTGGTGCGGATCTCCCGGTCGAGGCGGCCTTCGGAGCGGCAGACCAGCGCGTGCGGCTGGATCCCGATCCGGCGCAGCTCGTTGACCGAGTGCTGGGTCGGCTTCGTCTTCAGCTCGCCCGCGTGCCCCAGATAGGGCACCAGGGTGAGGTGGACGAACATGCTGCGCTTCGGCCCGATGTCCGTGTACAGCTGGCGGATCGACTCGAGGAAGGGCAGCGACTCGATGTCGCCGACGGTGCCGCCGATCTCGGTGATCACGAAGTCGACGGCCTGCGACTCGGCGACGATCAGGATCCGCTGCTTGATCTCGTTGGTGATGTGCGGGATCACCTGCACGGTGGCGCCGAGGTAGTCGCCGCGGCGCTCGCGCCGGATCACCGAGTTGTAGACCGCGCCGGCGGTGACGTTGGAGGCGCGCGAGGTGTTCTCGTCGGTGAAGCGCTCGTAATGGCCGAGGTCGAGGTCGGTCTCCGCGCCGTCCTCGGTGACGAACACCTCACCGTGCTGGAACGGGCTCATCGTCCCCGGATCGACGTTGATGTAGGGGTCGAACTTCTGCAGCTGGACCCGGTAGCCGCGGGAGACGAGGAGGCGGCCGATCGAGGCGGCGGCGATCCCCTTGCCCAGTGCCGACACCACTCCCCCGGTGACGAAAATGAACCTGGTGTCGCCTTTGTGGGAGGGATTCATGCTCTGCCGAGCGAGTCTAGCCAGCGCAGTGGCGGAACCGACTCGATCGTCGCCGAAATAGACCGCAACTCGCCGTAAATCGTCAGCGCCGCGACCACCGCGAGAGCGATCAGCCGCGCGTCCGGGCCCAGAACCGTCAGCAGCCAGACGCCGGCGACGGCGCCGATCAGGTTGGAGCCGGTGTCACCCAGCATCGCGCGCTCGCGCAGGGTCAGCCAGGCACCGACCAGGACCGGCCCGGCGAAGATCCCCAGCAATTCGATCGGCGCCAGCGTCCAGGCGCCGAGGCAGAGCCCGGCCCCGAGCAGCGCCAGCGCCTTCTCGGCCCGCCCCGGGCGCAGGTCGAGCAGGTTGCCCAGGTTGGTGGCGAGGATCAGCAGCGCCACGTCAGCCAGGTAGCGCCACGACTCCAGGCCGCGCCCGGAGACCACGTAGGCGGCCAGCGCCAGCGCCCCGATCGCCTTGATCGCCCCGGTCGAGAGGCTGCCTTCGCGCAGCGCCCGCCCGTGCCCGCGCCAGCCGCGCGGGGTCGCCGCCGCTTCGCCCTGGCCGAGCGCGTCGTCGAGGAAACCGAGGAAGGCGATCCCCAGCAGGTAGGGCAGCCAGCGCCGCAACTCGGGGTCGAGCAGGTCGAGGTCGGCGCGGTCGTTGAGGAAGGCGAGCGGCGCCAGGGTGACCAGCGCCGCCGTCGCCAGCACCGCGCCGAGCGGGAAGGCGAGCCGGGCACCGCGGTAGTTCGCCCGCACCAGCCCGGCGTCGCGCAGCCCCCGCGCCCCGGCCGGCACGACCGCCAGCGCCAGTCCGATCGCCAGCGGGAAGCCGACCCAGTACACGCTCAGCGGCCCTGGGTCAGCAGGTCCGGCAGCAGCCGGTCGGCGCTGCTCTTGACCCCGAAGCTGCCCTCGGCGCCGAGCATCCCGAAGACCAGCGCCAGCTTGCCGGCGGGCATCTCGACGTCGTCGACGCTGGAGAGGTCATTGCCCTGGAAGAAGGAGATCGAGGACGGTTCCGCGGTCGAGGTCTCGATTCCGACCGACGGCGTCCGCGTCGCCGTGATCCCGTTCATCAGCCCCGATTCGAACGTCCCCGCGGTCGCCTTCTGGACCGGGCCCAGGTCCTGGGGCTGGCCGCGGACGACGATGACGCCGTCGAGGCCGCCGAAGCTGCCGCTGGCGCGCGAGAAGAGATGGCCGCGGACGACTTCGGGCAGGGTGCCGCCGATGACCAGCTGCCGGCCCAGGCCGGTGCCGAGCGCGGTCAGCGTGTCGGGATTGCGCTTGACGTCGGCGAAGCGCGTCTTCGAGAGATCGCCGGCGAGGCCGTTGAGGTCGACCGGCTCGCGCACGACCCCGACCCCGACCAGCTTCGCCCCGGTCGGGCCGAGCGCGTCCTCGACCGCCGTCGTCTCGTCGCTCGGCAGCCCGCCGAGGGCGATGATCGCGATCCGTTTGCCCTGCAGCCGTTCGCGGGTCAGCACCGGGTAGACGCGTTCGGCGAATTCGTTCGACCGCCCCAGCTGGCTGCCCAGTTCGTCGCTCTTGGAGCGGGCGTCCTGGAGGTTGCCGACGAGGCTGTGCTCGAGGTTCTTGCGGGTATTGGTGAGCGCGTCGCCGCCGAACTCGGCACCGATCAGGATCCCGATCGCCAGTGCCAGGAACACGGCGATCAGCGAAGTTGCGTGGTAGCGCCCGCTGTAACCCATCAGCGGGGGAAGGCTAGATGGTCGCCCCGGCGCTCGCTAGACGCCGAGCCAGATGCGGATCTTCAGCCAGACGAGTTCGAAGATGTCGTTCAGGGCCGGTGAGGTGATGATCAGGATCGTCAGCAGGATCAGGAAGGCGAGGACGAAGAGGCCGACCGGGGCCAGCGTCGAGCTGGGGTTGTAGAGACGGCTCACCCCCTTGGCGTCGACCAGCTTCTCGCCGATCCGCAGCCGGGTGAGGAAGGTCGAGGACATGCCGCCGCGCTTGCGGTCGAGGAACTCGATCAGGTTGAAGTGGGCGCCGACGCTGACGATCAGCTCCGCTCCCTTCTCGTAGGCCATCAGCATCGCGACGTCCTCGCTGGTCCCGGCCGAGGGGAGGATCTTGTGCTCCAGGCCGGCCTCGATCAGGCGCTCGCAGCCGGGGGCGCGTCCGTCAGGGTAGGCGTGGACGATCAGTTCGGCGCCGCAGGCCAGCGCGGCGTCGCTGGCCGAGTCCATGTCGCCGAGGATCACGTCCGGCTTCAGCCCCGCTTCGAGGACCCCGTCGGCGCCGCCGTCGACGGCGACGATCAGCGGCCGCACGTCGCGGATGTAGGCCCGCAGCGCTTTCAGGTCGCGACGGTGGCGGTCGCCGCGGACGACGATCAGGACCTGGCGGTCGCGGAAGGAGGCCTTGGTGTGCGGGAACTCGACGCTGCCGGTAAGCAGGTCGGTCTCTTCGCGGACGTGGGCGACGGTGTTCTCGGCGAACTCGGCCAGCGCCTCGTCGATCCGCTCGCGCTGCTGCTCCAGCTGGCGTTCCAGCTCGGGCGCGCCGAGCACCCGGCCACGCAGCACCTCCCGCCCGCCGACCAGGATCGTGCCGCCGTCGACCCGCACCGCGTCGCCGTCTTTGAGCAGCTCGAAGAGGTTGGCGTCGGGGGCGTCGACGAGGCGGATTCCCTCCCGGGCCAGCATCAGCGGGCCGGCGTTCGGGTACTTGCCGTCGGAGGACGCGGAGGCGTTCAGGACCGCGACGACGCCGGCTTCGATCAGCTCCTCGGCGGCGATCCGGTCGATGTTGACGTGGTCGATGACGGCGACGTCACCGGGCCGCAGGCGCTTGACCAGGTGCTTGGTGCGCCCGCCGAGGCGGGCGGTGCCGGCGACCGGCGCGTCCGGCCGCGCCCCGTTGCGACGCCCGAGCAGAGCAGGAAGGCGACGGCGACTGGTGGTGGCCACCCGCTCAGATTAGGCCAAGCGGCAGGCGGTCCACAAGGGCCGAGGACGCGTTCTAAGCCGCGGCGAGCAGCTCGCGGGCGTGCTGGGTGGCGGCATCGTCGGAGCGCTCGCCACCGAGCATGCGACGGATCTCCCCGACCACGCCCTCGCCGTCGAGCCGCTCCACCGTGGCGAAAGCCTGGCCGTCGGCGACGTCCTTCTCGAGCCGGAAGTGGACGTCGGCGAGCGAGGCGACCTGGGGCAGGTGGGTGATGCAGAGGACCTGGTGGTCGGCGCCGAGCGCCTTCAGCCGCTCGCCCACGACCCGGGCGGTGTTGCCGCCGATCCCGGCGTCGATCTCGTCGAAGACCAGCGTCCCCGCGGTCGCCGCCCGGCCGAGCCCGCTCAGCGCCAGCATCACCCGCGAGAGCTCGCCGCCCGAGGCCGCGTCGCGCAGCGGCGCCGCCTCGATCCCAGGGTTGGGAGCGACGCGCAGCTCGACCGTCTCACGCCCGTTGGCGCCGTAGCCGTCGGGGTGCGGCTCCAGCACGACCTCGAGCGTGGCGCCGGCCATCGAGAGCCGCTCGAGCTCCGCGGCGACCCGCTTTTCCAGCGGCTTCGCGGCTTTGGCGCGGCCGGCGCTGAGTTTCTCGCCCAGCTCCCCACGCCGCTGCTCGGCGGCGGCCAGCGCGGCCTCGGCCTCGGCACCGCGGACCTCGGCTCCCTCCAGCCGCTCGATCTCGGCCCGGCAGCGATCGGCGTGGGCGAGAACCGACTCGACACTGCCGCCGTGCTTGCGCTCGAGCTTGTCGATCGCTTCCAGCCGCTCCTCGATCGCCAGCAGCGCACCGGGATCGGCCTCGATGCCCTCGGCGTAGTCGCGCAGCTCCGAGCTGACGTCGCCGAGCTCGACCGCGAGCGCGGCGACCCGCTCGGCGATCGCGTCGAGGCCGGGGTCGACGCCCTCGGCCCCCTGCAGCAGCGATTCGGCCTGGGCCAGCGCCGCCGCCGCGCCGCCGCCGTCCTCTTCCTCGCCGGCCAGCCCGCCGTGAGCGCCGGATGCCGCTTCGCGCAGTCCCTCGGCGTGCCGCAGCCGCCCCCGCTCGGCGGCGATCCCGTCGCGCTCCTCGGGCACCGGCGCGACCTCCTCGATCTCGGAGAGCTCGTAGCGGTAGAGGTCGAGATCGCGCTCCCGCGACCCCTCCGCCTCCCGCAGCTCGGCCAGCTCCGCCGCGAGCCGCCCGCGCTCCCGGTGCGCCTCCCGGTGCAGCCGCCGCGTCTCCAGGTGCTTGTCGCCGGCAAACCCGTCCAAGATCTCGAGCTGCGCCGAGGCGATCGTCAGCTTGCGGTGCTCGTGCTGCCCGAAGAAGGCGAGCAGCCGCCCGCCGAGCAACTTCAGATCGGCCGCGGTCGCGGCCCGGCCGGCAACGAACGCGCTCGTCCGCCCAGCGGACGAGACCCGCCGCCCCAGCACCACCTCGCCGGCCCCCTCCGGCAGTCGCTCCGCCAGCTCGGCCATCTCCGGCTCGTCCATCAGCCCCTGCGGTAGGTCGAAGACTCCCTCGACCCAGGCCTCCCCCGCCCCCGGCCGCACGATGTTCCCTTTCGCCTTGCCGCCCATCAACAGATCCAGCGAGTGCGCCAGAACGGTCTTCCCCGCCCCGGTCTCCCCGGTGATCGCGTTGAGCCCCTCGCCGAGCCTCAGTTCGGCCCGCTCGATCAACAGCAGGTTCTCGATTCTCAACTCGCGCAGCATCTGGTCTGTGTAGCAACGAGGGCGGACCGACTCTCCCCGCTTTGGCGCTAGATGCGGGGAGCGGGGTCTCGGTCGAGCGGCTACCCGTCAGCCGGCTCGGGTGGCCCCGCCTGTTGCACGAAGTCCTTGGACCGCACCAGCGCGAACCCCAGTCCCGCCCCGACGAAGGAGAGGAGTGCGGCGATCAGGATGATCTCGTTGAAGCCGCTGACGAAGGCGACATCGGCGGCGTGGACGGCTTTGGCGTGGATCGCCGGCGGCAATGGCAATGCGGCGACGGCGCGAGAGCCGCCGGAGGCGACGATTTCGCCGAGCCCGGCGGGCGCATGGGGCAGCAGTTCCGCCAGCTTCGAGTCGACGCGGGACTGGAAGACGGCGCCGAGGCCGGCGACGCCGGTGGCGATCCCGACCTGGCGGAAGGTTGTGTTGATCCCCGAGCCCATGCCGGATTTCTCGACCGGGACGACGGCGATCGCCGCCTGGCCGATCCCGGGGTTGGTGATGCCGATGCCGACGCCGGCGACCAGGAAGCCGACCAGCAGCGTCGTCCACTCCGAGTCGGGCGAGATGCCGTGCATCAGCAGCAGGCCGACCCCGACCACGGCGAGCCCGGTGCCGAGCAGGACGCGGATCGGGATCCTGTTCGACAGCATCCCGGAGATCGGCGCGACGACGAAGCCGAGCACGGTCAGCGGCAGGAAGCGCAGGCCCGCCTCCAGAGGCGAGAAGTCGAGCACGCCCTGCATGTAGATCGTCAGGTAGAGGAACATCGCGAACATTCCCGCCGAGAGGCCGAAGGCGACGGCGGAGACGCCGTTGAAGGCAGGTTTGCGGAACAGCGAGAGGTCGAGCATCGGGTGCTCGCTGCGCAGCTCGATCGCGATGAACGTCGCCAGCAGCAGCGCCGCGCCGAGCAGGCAGCCGACGATCAGGCCACTGCCCCAGCCCTCGGGGTTGCCCCGGATCAGGCCGAAGATCAGCAGGAAAAGGGCGCTCGAGAAGGAGATCAGGCCGGGCACGTCGATCGGCTCCGGGTTGTCGGCGAATACGTTGACGATCTTGCGCTCGGTCAGGATCATCGCGCCGATCCCGATCGGGACGTTGAGGAAAAAGATCCACTCCCACCCGAAGCTCTCGGTGACGACCCCGCCGACCAGCGGCCCGACCGCGACGGCGCCGCCGACAACCGCCCCCCAGACGCCGAACGCCATCGCCCGGTCTTTGCCGTGGAACTCCTGGCCGATCAGGGCCAGCGAGGTGGCGAACATCCCCGCCCCGCCGACGCCCTGCAGGCCGCGGGCGAGGTTGAGCAGGGTCGGGTCGCTGGCGATGCCGCAGAGGAACGAGGCGAAGGTGAAGATCCCGAAGCCGATCGTGAAGACGCGGCGGCGCCCCAGCCGGTCGCCCAGCGAGCCGGCGGTGAGCAGGAAGGCGGCGAGCGTCAGCGAGTAGGCATCGACGACCCACTGCAGGCTGGAGAGGCTGGCATGGAGTTCACGCTGGATGTCCGGCAGGGCGACGTTGACGACGGTGACGTCGAGCAACAGCATGAACGTCGCGATCGAGACGAGTAAGAGGGTCCACCACTTGCGCTCCATGGCGGCAACCCTAAAGAACTGCGAGCGTCGGCTCGCTAGACGGCGAGATGTCCGAACTTCTCACGGATGCGCTGGTAGAAGCTGGTTCCAGGCAGTTGGGCGAGACGGCCGACGCCCTCGACGAAGCGGACCTCCAGCGCCGCTCCGGGCGCCAGATCGACCAGATAGGCGCCGTCGACCGCGACTTCGACCGGCTCGCGGCCCTCGGCGTTGCCGACGTGGAGGACGTCGCCGGGGGCGACGACCAGGGCCCGCGCGGTGAGCGAGTGCGGTGAGATGTAGCTGACCGCGTACCCCTTCACGCCCCAGGCCAGGATCGGCCCCTGGTTGGCGAGGTTGTAGCCGGTGGAGCCGACCGGCGTGGCGGCGACGAGGCCGTCGCAGCGGACGTGCCCGACCTCCTCGCCGGCGATCCGGTAGCTCAGCTCCGCCACCCGGTCGTGCGGACGGCGGGTCAGGGTGACGTCGTTGAGGCCGATCCCGGTGGCGCCGTCGAGCGTGACCTCCAGGCCCGGCAGGTCGACCGTCTCGACCTCCCCGGCGAGAGCGCGGCGTATCCCCTCTTCCGCCTCGTCGCGCTCGACCGCAGCGAGGAAGCCGACGGTGCCGAAGTTGACGCCGAAGACCGGCACGCCGGTGCGGGCGAAGCGGCGCAGCGCGTGCAGGATCGAGCCGTCCCCGCCCAGCACCAGGCAGATGTCCGGGCGCGGCAGGTCGCTGGCGACCTCGATACCCTCGGCGGCGGCGCCGTGCTTGGCGAGCTCGTCGCGGGTGCCGACCAGGCGCCAGCCGGCCTCGCGGGCGACCTTGACGGCGACCGCGACCGCCTCGGTGGCGGCCGGCGGGTGCGAGTGGGTGACCAGTGCCGCTGTCTTCACTGGTCCGCCTCCACGGCGGCGAGGACCGCGGTCTCGAGGTCCGCGACGGGCGGGCCGTCGCCGCCGCACCAGACGAAGGTCTCGCGGTTGCCCTTGGGGCCGGGGAGCCCCGACGAGGCGACGCCGCGCACCGGCAGGCCGAGGTCCCCGGCGGCGTGGGCGACGGTGAGGATCGCCTCGCGGCGGTCACCCGCGTCCCGCACCACGCCGCGCCCGACCCGCGCCCGGCCCAGCTCGAACTGCGGCTTGACCATCGCCAGCGCCTCGCCGCCGGGCGCCAGGCAGCGCGCCACCGCCGGCAGGATCTTGGCGAGCGAGATGAAGGAGACGTCGACGGTGGCGAAGCTCGGCGCGAAGGGCAGGTCGGCGGCCTCCATCGCGCGGGCGTTTAGGCGCTCGATCACGGTCACCCGCGGATCCTCCCGCATGCGCAGGTCGATCTGGCCGTAGGCGACGTCGACCGCCGCCACCCGCGGAGCACCGCGCTGGAGCAGGCAGTCGGTGAAGCCGCCGGTCGAGGCACCGACGTCGACGCAGTCGCGGCCGGCGACGTCGATCCCGAGCGCCTTCAAGGCGTTGTCGAGCTTGTTGCCACCGCGCGAGACGAAACGGGGACCCGAGTCGACGATCAGCGCCGCCTCCGGCTCGACCAGCTGGCTGGGTCGCAGCGCCACCGGCCCGTCCTGCCCGATCCGGACTTCGCCCGCCCGCACCGCCCCGGCCGCCGCCGACCGCGACGGAAACAGCCCCTGCTCCGCCAAAACCGCGTCTATCCGGGACTTCTTCACGCCTGGAACGCTACAGCCGACATCCGTAACCAATCGTTTACCGGCTCCTTAGAGGGGTATGCGACCTTGCGTCAGCAGCGAGACGACCGATCGAGCTTCTCTGTGATCGCTCTCACACACAAATCGCACATACGTTCGTATGCTGCTCAAGGATGCAAGTGGAGATGCCGATGCAAAGCGAGATCAACAACAAACTTTTTGGCTGAGTCCCGCGTCGTAAATATGGCCCCCGTCGCTTCCCACGATGGGCGCCCACGACATCACAGGGCTCACCTACCTCCCACAGATCCACATATATAGAGATACATATCTCTCCTCCCTGTAGTAACCCCAGAAGCGCCCCGCCTCCCCGGTGGGGCGTTTTCTGTTGGGCACCCCGTAGCGTGCGAATGGTGACTGACGTACTGCGAGACGTCTTGGTGCCGGGGCTGCGGGTCGCCTTCTGCGGGACCGCCCCGGGGACCGCCTCGGCCAGGGCGGGCGCCTACTACGCCGGCCCGGGCAACGCCTTCTGGAAGGCGCTCCAGCAGACCGGGCTGACGCCGGTCGAGCTGGCGCCGGCGGAATTCGCGCGGCTGCCGGAGTTCGGGATCGGCCTGACCGACATCTGCAAGGTGCTCTACGGCTCCGATGAGGAGGTCGGGACGGTCGAGTTCGACGTCGCCGGACTGCAGGAGCGGGTGGCGGAGGCCGAGCCGGGGGTCCTCGCCTTCAACGGCAAGAACGCCGCACAGGGGGCACTCGAACGGGCGGTTCGGTTCGGGCCCCAGGAAGAGCGGATCGGCGGGGCCGAGGTCTGGGTCCTGCCGTCGACTTCGGGCCGGGCACGGCGGTACTGGGACATCGGGCCCTGGCAGGAGCTGGCCGATACCTGCGCTGGCCGGTACGGCTCGAGCTGACCGAGCCCTAACGAGGCGCCGGGCCCCAGGACGGTCCACCGATCGCGAAGCCGAGGCTGTCTTCTTCGATGCCACCGTCGGCGAACTTCTTCACCTGGCTCCCGTCGGGGCGCATCACCTCGAGGTCGGAGCTGTAGTGGGCTTCGGCGATGAAGGCGATGTGCTTGCCGTCGGGCGCCCAGCTGGGGCTGAGGAAACATTCGCCGCGAAAGCAGCTCTGGCGCCCGTCGGTCAGGCGGCGCGCGTGGCGCCCGTTCGCAGCGGCGACGTAGATATCCAGCACGTGGGTCCTGTTGCTGGCAAAGGCGATCGAGCGGCCATCGGGAGAGTAGTCCGGTTCGACGTCCTTGCCGGGGCCGTTGACGAGCGGGCGGATATGCGAGCCGCCGGGACGCATGGCGAAGATGCCGAAGCGGTTGCCGGCCCCGTTGCTTTCGCGTTCGCCGACAAAGGCGATCGTCTTGCCGTCGGGTGCGAAGGTGGGTTCGGAGTCCCTCGCTGCGGCGCCGGCGGTGAGCTGGGTCGGTTCGCCGCCGTCGACGCCGACGCTGAAGATGTGGCTGAAGTGCTCGTCGCCGGTCGTCGTGCGGTCGAAGACGATCCGCCGGCCGCTCGACGAGAAGGATGGGTGGGAGTCACGTTCGGGGCCGCTGGTCAGCTGCCTCATCCCGCTTCCATCGGCCTTCATCACGTAGATATGGGGCCGGGTCGATGCGGATGTGCCCGGGTCGGCGGCGAAGACGACCAGGCGCCCGTTCGGCGAGTAGGCCGGGCTTTCGTCCATGGCCTCACTGGTCAGCCGGCGAGGAGGGTCGCTGCGCTCCGGGCCATGGGTGAAGATCCCACCCGCCCAGCTGATTTCCCCGGAGCCCGGGCTTGGTTCCCGGAGCGCCAAGCGCTGGTAGGCGATCGGCCCGGCGACACCGGGAAACGCCGCCTGCGCCAGGGCAGCCGCACCGGCGAGCGCGGCCAAGAGCAGTACCAGCGCCGCCGCCGACCGGAAGATTCGCGAAGTCACAGGAGCCTCTTCGCGGGACCGCGGCCTATTCCTCGCCGGGCCAGGTGCCGGTGAGCGAGGCGAAGCCGGAGCGGGCGCCGCGGTCGGCGAAGCCTTTGGCGAGGCGGAAGATCGCTCCCTCGAGGACCAGGGCGCCGACCAGTTTGAGGATGGGAATGTCGCGGTTGCCGGGCTCGGGCGGGTCCTCATCGTCGATCACGGCCCAGATGCGCTCGAAGGCCTTCTGGGCGGCGATGCCGGCGAGCAGGCCGGTGACGATGCCGATCGGGGCGAAGAGGAACTTCATGGGAGCAGGGTACCCGAGGGGTCCGGAGACAAACGGCGCGACCTGTTACGATATATCGCGTTAGTTAAAGATAGAAAGGTAATTGGATGCACCACAGACATGAAGCACGACACTCAGGACATCGCCACCGGCCGGAGTTCGCCCGCAGCCGCGGTCCCAGGTATGGGCGCGGACGCGGCGGGCCGAGGGCCCGGCGCGGCGACGTCAGGGCCGCGGTTCTGGCCCTGCTGGCCGAGCGGCCGATGCACGGCTACGAGATGATCAAGGAGATCGAGGAGCGCACCCAGGGGGCCTGGACCCCGAGCGCCGGCTCGATCTACCCGATGCTGCAGCTGCTCGAGGAGGAGGGGCTGATCCAGGCCGAGGAGAGCGACGGCAAGCGCCGCTTCACCCTGACCGAGGCCGGCACCGCCGAGCAGCGGGAGAAGGCCGGCGAGGAGACCCCCTGGGACGCGGTGCGGGCCGGGGCCGACCCCGAGCAGATCCACCTGCGGGACTCCGTCCACAAGCTGCACCACGCGATCGGCCAGGTGTTCCACGCCGCCGACGAGGGGCAGCAGAAGCGGGTCCGCGAGCTGCTCGACGAGACCCGGCGCAAGATCTACGCGATCCTCGCCGAGGAGAGCTAGGAGAGCAGGAGGGCTAGCGCGGGACCGGGCCCCAGGCGGGAGCGTCGTTCCCGTTTCCGAAGCCTTCTTCTTCGGTGCCGTCTTCGGAGAAGGTCTTCCCTCCGGTCCCGTCGGGTCGCATCACCTGCAGATCGGAGGCGAAGCGGCCCCTGGCGATGTAGGCGATGTGCTTGCCGTCGGGCGCCCAGGACGGGTCTTCGTAACAGGCGCCGCTGGTGCAGCCGCGGCGGCTGTGGGTGATCTGGCGGGGATGGGCGCCACTGGCGCTGGCGATGAAGATGTTGGGGCCGGCGTTGCGATCGCTGGCGAAGGCGATCGAGTGGCCGTCGGGAGAGAAGTCGGGCTGTTCGTCCCTGGTCGGGCCGTTGATCAGGACCCTCAGGTTTGTCCCCGTGGGGCTCATCGTGAAGATGTCGGTGCGGTCGCGGCCGCTGCTGGCGGCGCGGTTGCTGACGAAGGCGATCGAGTGGCCGTCGGGGGCGTAGACCGGTTCGGTGTCGCTCTTGGGACCGCTGGTCAGCTGCCGCAGCCCGGTGCCGTCGGCATTGACGACGAAGAGGTGGCTCAGGTGCCCGGTCACGGTGGTCCTGCGCGAGAAGACGATCTGTTTGCCGTCCGGAGAGAAGGCCGGACCGGCGTCGGATTCCGGGCCGCTGGTGAGCTGCCTGACGCCGGTCCCGTCGACCTTCATCACGAAGACATGCGACCGGGCCGGGTTGGCCGCTTCTCCGGCCGCGGTGAAGGCGATCAGGCGCCCGTTGGGCGAGAAGGCCGGGTCGCTGCCTTGATCGCCGCCCGCCAGCCGCCGTGGATGGTCGCGCAGGCGCGGGCCGTGGAGGAAGATGGCGCCGTGCACGCCGGATTCCCTGATGAAGATGTGCTCGTAGGCAATCGGGCCCGCCTTGCCCGGAAACGCGGCCTGGGCCGGGGCGACCGCAATGGCCGCGGCGACCAGGGCCAGGGCGAGCGGGGCGAGCGGGCGGACCGGCTTCTTGCTGTGGAGGCGTGCCTTCACGGGGCGCAAGCCTAACCGGCGACCGCGGACCGCGCCGGCAGGCGGTCGAGGCCCACAACGCGAACCGGGCCGCACTAGGCGGCCGGTCGCGATAAGCCCGTTCCCCCAAACGGACCCACATATACAGGGATGTCTCTCCTCCCTATGACGTTCCCCAGAAGCGAAGTCCGCCGGAGAGACTCGGACAATCTATTCGATTGAGCCGATTGAATCAATCGTCAAAATTACCTAGTTGAGAATTGGCTGCGCGGTCGGGGTCGCGGCGAGTACTCGCTCCGCCACAGACTCGCCGGTGAGGCCCACCTCGGCCCGCAGCAGGGCCGGCTTGCCGTGGGTGACGTAGCGGTCCGGCAGGCCGACGCGGAGCACGCGTGCGCGCTCGCCGGGGCCCTCGGCGAAGGCCTCCTCGAGGTGCTCGAGCACCGCCGAGCCGAAGCCGCCGGGCAGGACGTTCTCCTCGATCGTCACCACCAGGTCGTGGTCGCGGGCCAGCCGGGTCGCCAGCTCGCCGTCGATCGGCTTGGCGAAGCGGGCGTCGGCGACGGTCACGTCAAGGCCGTGGCCGGCGAGGATCTTTGCCGCCTCCCGGGCGACGGTGACGCCGTAGCCGTAGCCGAGCAGAGCGACCCGCTCGCCCTCGGCGAGGATCTCGCCGGTGCCGATCGGGATCAGCTTCGGCTGCGCCGGCAGCTTCGCCCCCTCCCCCGCCCCGCGCGGGTAGCGCAGCGCCGCCGGGCCGTCGTGGGCGACCGCGGTGTGGAGCATGTGGACCAGCATCGCCTCGTCGCGCGGCGCCATCACGACCACGTGCGGGATCGGGCGGAAGTAGGAGATGTCGAAGGCGCCGTGGTGGGTCGGGCCGTCGTCGCCGACCAGCCCGGCGCGGTCCATCGCGAAGGTCACGTCCAGCTCCTGCAGGCAGACGTCGTGGATGATCTGGTCGTAGGCGCGCTGGAGGAAGGTCGAGTAGATCGCGCAGACGGGCTTGGCCCCCTGCAGTGCCAGGCCGGAGGCCAGCAGGACCGCGTTCTGCTCGGCGATGCCGACGTCGTAGTACTGGCCGGGGACCTCGTCGGCGAGCTTCTGCAGGCCGGTCCCCCCCGCCATCGCCGCGGTGATCCCGATCACCCGCGCGTCCGCCTTGGCCTCGGCGACCATCGCGTCGGCGAAGACCTGCGTGTACTGCGGCGGCGCCCCCGCCGCCGGCGGCTTCTCGAGCATCTCCGGCGCGATCGCGTCCGGCGCGTCCGTTTCCGTCACCGGCACCGGTCGATGGGCCGATAAGTCAACTGGGGCGCAACTTATCGGCCCATCGGCGGGCGGTTTGGGGGCGGGCTGGCCGTTGACGATCGAGTTGGGCTTGGCGGCGTGCCATTGCTCCATCGACTCCTGGCCGCCGGCTTCGGCGGGGAGGAAGCCCTTGCCCTTGACGGTGTGGATGTGGACGACGACGGGGCGTTCGGCCTCGAAGGCCTCGGTCAGCGCCTCGCGCAGGGCGTGCACGTCGTGGCCGTCGATGACGCCCATGTAGGCGAGGTCGAGCTCCTCGAAGAAGAGGCCCGGCGCCCAGTAGGCCTTGATCGCCGACTTGATCTCCGGGCCGAGCCGCTCGATCCGGCGGCCGAGGCCGAGCGGCAGCTTGGTCAGCCGGTCCTCGACCCCCTCGCGGGCGTGGAAGAGGCGCGGGTTGAGGCGGATCCGGTTGAAGTAGCGCGAGAGGGCGCCGACGTTGGGCGAGATCGACATGCCGTTGTCGTTGAGGACGATCACGATCGGCGTCTGCAGGCCGCCGGCCGCGTGCAGCGCCTCGTAGGCGACGCCGCCGGTGAGGGCGCCGTCGCCGATCACAGCGGCGACCTTGCCGTCCTCGCCGATCCCCTTGCGCATCGCCTCCTTGAGGCCGACCGCGTAGCCGATCGAGGTCGAGGCGTGGCCGGCGCCCATGATGTCGTGCTCGGACTCCTCGATCGAGCAGAACGGGGCGAGGCCCTCGTACTGGCGGATCGTCGACAGCCGGTCGCGGCGGCCGGTGAGGATCTTGTGCGGGTAGGACTGGTGGCCGACGTCCCAGAGGACCTTGTCGCGGGGGGAGTCGAGCAGGCTGTGCAGGGCGACGGCGAGCTCACAGGTGCCGAGATTGGCGCCGAAGTGGCCGCCGATCTCCCCGATCGTGTCGATGATGTAGGTGCGCATCTCCTGCGCCACCTGCTGCAGCTGCTCATCGTCGAGCTCGTGCAGGTCGGCGGGGCCGTCGATGCCGCCGAGCAGCGGCTCGGCTTTCTCGTCCTCGTGGCCCTGCGTGGGGGGCTTCTCGGTCATTCGTTCCTCGTGAAGATGTAGTCGGCTACGCGCCTCAGGTCGTCCGTCTCCCCGGCGGCCTCGGCCAGCGCCGCGGTCGCCTTGACGTGGGACTCGGCGGCCAGCTCGCGGGCGCGATCGAGGCCGAAGAGGCTGACGTAGGTGAGTTTGCCATGTCGCTCGTCGCTTCCATGTGGCTTGCCGAGCTGCTCGTCGCTCTCGGTGACGTCAAGGATGTCGTCGACGATCTGGAAGAGCACCCCCAGCTCACCGGCGAACCGGCGGTAAGGGATTGTCTCAGGTTCTCCCAGCCCCGCCAAGATCAGGACGACGCCGACGCTGGCGGCGATCAGGCGCCCCGTCTTCAGCGCGTGCAGGGCGCGCAGGCCCTCGGCGTCGCCCTCGGCCCCGACCACGTCGACGTACTGGCCGCCGACCATGCCGTCGACGCCGGTGGCGCCGGCCAGCTCACGCAGGGCGGCCAGGACCAGAGCCGGGTCGCCGGGCTGCTCGCAGAAGAGACGGACGGCCTCGGCGAAGAGGCCGTCGCCGGCGAGGATCGCGACGTCCTCGCCGAACTTGACGTGGGAGGTCGGCAGGCCGCGGCGCAGCTCGTCGTCGTCCATCGCCGGCAGGTCGTCGTGGATCAGCGAGTAGGTGTGAATCAGCTCGATCGCGGCGGCGACCGGGAGGTAGGGCTCGGGGTCGGCGCCGAGGGCGCGGGCGGTGGCCAGCGCGAGCACCGGGCGGACCCGCTTGCCGCCGGCCAGCAGCGAGTAGCGCATCGCCTGCTCGAGGCCGGCCGTCGGCGCGGCGGTGGAGAAGCTGAGGCGGTCGAGGGCGGCGTCCACCAGGGAGCGCAGGTCCTCTGGGTACGTCGACGCCGGGGCGGCGCTCACTCGGCGCTCGCCGCTTCGCGCGCCTGGCGGTTGGCCTCCTCGACCGCCTCGGCGGAGAGGTCAGCGGCCTCGGCGGCCAGCTCGGCGGCGCGCTCGTCGCTCGTCCCCTCCCCGTCCAGCTCGGTCGAGATCCGGCGCAGGCGCTCGGCGATCTCGCGCAGGCGACTCACTTGGCCGGCTCCCGCTCGCGGACGATCGCGCCGAGGATGCCGTTGATGAATTTCGGCGCGTCGGCACCGCAGTACTCCTTGGCGATCTCGACCGCCTCGTCGATCGCCACCTCGACCGGCACCTCGCCCTCCTCGATCTCGAACAACGCCACCCGCATCACGTTGAGGTCCAGCGGCGCGATCCGGTCGACGGTCCAGCCCCTGGCGTAGGCGGCGATCGTCTCGTCGAGCTCTTCGCGGTGGGTGTCGACGCCCTCGGCGAGCTCGCGGGTGAGCGGTTTGGCGTCACCGATCAGCTCGGCGAGCGGACGGCCGGTGACGTCGCGCTGGTAGTTGGCGAAGACGGCGTCGCGGCGTTGGTCTGATCGGCGCATCGGTTCATTCTCGCGCTTTTGCCGGCGCGGGAACGCGTGGACAGCCACCTAGCGCAGGATCTCGACCAGCAGGACCCAGGCGTTGGAAATGGCGCCGACGATCGCGAAAGCGATCCCGGCGGCGACCCAGTAGAGGCCGCCGCCGGACGAGGCGAGGACGCTGGCGCCGCCGACGACCAGCGGCACCGTGCCGACGAGGCGGACCGCCCAGCGGCTCCAGAGCCAGATGCGCGGCTTCGGCTCGTCGGTCTCGTGGATGGCCGGGAGCGCCGCAATCACGCCGCCGATCGCGAGGCTGACGACGAGCAGCTCGATGCCGAGAGCGGCGTGGCTCTGCGCCGGGATCAGGCCGACGATAGAGACGAGCAGGACGCCGAGCAGCAGCAGCACCGTCTCCAGCGCCTGTTCCGGCAGGCCCGGGTACTTTGAGGATGCGCTCGATGTTGATCGAGGCGGCGACGAAGAGGTCGTGCCACTCGGTCGGGTCATAGGCGGTCATGGCGCGACCATCCTAGGCGCGGCGGAGGCTGGATCAGGCGCGCGAGATGTACTCGCCGGTGCGCGTGTCGACCCGCACCGTTTCGCCCTCGTCGATGAAGAGCGGCACCTGGACGACGACGCCGGACTCCAGCGTCGCCGGCTTGTTGCCGCCGCCGGAGGCGGTGTCGCCCTTGACGCCGGGGTCGGTCTGGGTGACCTTCATCTCGATCGCGCCGGCGACCTGAACGTCGCTGGGCTGTTCGTCGACGAAGAGGACCTCGACGTCGGTGTTGGGCAGGACCCACTGCATCGCGTCGCCGAGGGCTCCGGTCGGGATCTCGATCTGCTCGTAGTCGCGGCTGTCCATGAAGACCGCTGCGTCACCGGAGTCGTAGAGGTACTGCATCTTGCGCGACTCGGTGTGGACCGGGCGGAACTTCTCGCCGGCGCGGAAGGTTTTGTCGATCACCGAGCCATCCTCGATCCGCCGCAGCTTGGTCCGCACGAAGGCGCCACCCTTGCCCGGCTTGACGTGCTGGAACTCGATGATCTTCCAGATCTTGCCGTCGATCTCGATGTGGTTGCCGTTCTTGAACTGGTTTGTTGAGATCACGGCGGGGATCCTAAAGGCCTCAGGCGCTGGAGGCGATCGCCGGGGCGGCGCAGGCGATGGTGACCTCGGTCAGGTCGCGGCCGATCTGGCTCCAGGCGTAGCGGCCGGCGACCTCGGCGCGGGCGCGGGCGCCGCGGGCGCGGCGGCCGGCGGGGTCGTCGACGGCCTCGACCATGGCGTCGGCGAGGGCCATCACGTCGTCGGGCGGGACCAGCCAGCCGGTCTCGGGGTCGTCGACGATGACCGAGGGGCCGCCGCGGTCGACGGCGACAACGGGGAGCTCACAGGCCATCGCCTCGACCAGGACCTGGCCAAACTGCTCGTGGACCGAGGCGTGGACGAGCAGGTCGCTGGCGCGGAGGAAGTCGGGCAGGTCGGCATGGGAGTGCCAGCCGGCGAGGAAGACGTCGGGACAGTCGAGGCGCTCGATCGCCTCGATCGGGTGCTCTCCCTCCCACTCCCCCGCATGGCCGCCGAGCAGGACCAGTGCAGTCGGCTCGTGGAAGCGGCGGCGGGCCTGGGCGTAGGCCTCGATCAGCAGCGGCAGGCGCTTGACGTCGGTGAAGCGGCCGACGTAGAGCAGGACGGTGCCGTCCAGGGCCGCCAGGTCAGGCTCCTCGTAGGCAACGCTGCCGGGGGGCGATCCGGGCCGCCAGCCGCGCGGGCGCTCGACCAGGTGGCGGCGCCAGTGGGCGCGGCGGTCGATCGCGGCCGGGGCGAAGTCGGTGCCGAAGCCGTTGGGTACGCAGTCGAAGCGGTCGGGATCGACGTCGAGCAGCTCGGCGGCCCGCCGCAGGCCCTTGGGGTCGCTGACGACGAGCCGCTCACAGGCGTACGCCCACTCGCGGATCCGCTCGGCCCAGGCCTCGGCATGGGTCCACCTGATCGGGGCGCCTCCGGCGATCCGTTCCAGCATCAGCAGTTCGGTGCCATGGACGTGGCCGAGCACCGGGATCTCGGGAAAGGCGCGCGCGGCGGCCTCGTTCAGCGGGGTCAGGTGGTGCAGGTAGAGGAGGTCGGCCGCGGCGGCGCCGGCCAGATCCAGCTCGCGGGCCCAGGCGTCGACCTGGAGCTCGAAGGCGTGGTCGTCGAGCGCGGCCAGCACCGGGTCCTCGGCGCCGCGGCGGTCCTCGTAGGAGCCGTGGATCGGGGCGGTGCCGGCGGGGCCTTCGAACGCGAGCGGGTCAGGGGCGCGCAGGGCCGGGGCGAAGTCGACCGCGCGCAGGTCGAGCCCGGAGTAGAAGCTGGCGGCGTCGGTGTGCTCGTCGAGGTCCGAGCGCGAGCCGGAGAGCAACGTGACCTCGAACTCGTTGCGCTCGAACTCGCGGGCGATCGCCCGGCAGACGTGGGCGGAGCCGCCACGCGGATAGAAGTAGATGCCCATCAACAGCTTGTTCGGAGTAGATGGCATCCACACCGAGGCTACTGGTGCGACCAAACCGCCCCCGTGCGCCTACTGCGCGACGAAATACTCCTATTGCGCGACGAAATTGAGGGCGGTGGCGATCTCGCGGCCGCCGCTGAGCTCCAGCCCGTGCTCCTCGCGCGGCGTGTTCTGCAGAGCGCCGTCGACGACCAGTGAGGCCGAGCCGCCCCCGTCGAGGTTGATCGCCTCGGCGGCGCCGAGGCCGGTCATCGCCTCGGCCAGCTCCTCCATGGTCAGGCCGGCCTCGTCGTTGGCACGGCCCTCGCTGACGACGGCGATCAGCTCCTCCACGGTCAGGCCGAGGGCGGCGCGGGGGTAGCGACCCGCGGTGATGTCGGAGTCGAACTGGCGCGAGCCGGCCGAGAAGCCCTCGAGGTCCTGGCCGCGGTGGATCAGCGACTCGCCGGCGGCGACCAGCATCGGGCCGGCCTGAAGCAGGTCGCCCTCGGGCTCGGCGGGCAGGTCGGCGCGAGAGGCGAGCAGGACCGTGCCGTCGGCGTGGACGCAGGCGCGGCGGGCACCCCAGGGCGCTTCGAAGGGCTCGGTCGGGAGGGCGCGGCCGTCGATCCGCAGATCGCCGAGCGGCGGGCCCCCGGGGCGCATGTAGAAACCGCCGACCAGGGCGTGCTCGGCGGCGTTCTCGGCGCACCAGTCCAGCAGCGCCGAGCAGGGGTCGATCGCGACGACGCGGGTGGTGAAGTGGCGGCGGTCGAACCGCGCCACCCGTAGGGTCGTCCCGGCCCCATCGGCCAGGGTCAGTCTGACGCTCTCGAGCGAGGGACCGGACATCGCCGCGCGATCCTAGACAGCGAGACCGTCGAAGACGTGAACCTCACGTTTCCCGATGCCCGGCCGTTGAATAGACATGGAACGCAAAGACCTCGAGTTCGTCTCGGCTGGCGAGCGCTGCGCCGCCTGGCTCTACCCCGCCGCGAGCAAGGCCGAGCGGGCGCCGGCCGTGGTGATGGCGCACGGGCTCTCGGGGACGCGCCGGGACGGCCTCGGTCCGTTCGCGGCACGCTTCGCGGCGGCCGGAATCGCGGCGCTGGTCTTCGACCATCGCGGCTTCGGCGACAGCGGCGGTGAGCCGGACCTCTTCCGCCCCGCCCGGCAGGCCGGCGACTGGAGGGCGGCGATCTCCTGCGCCCGCTCGCTGCCGGGGATCGACCCGGAGCGGATCGCCACCTTCGGCTCCTCGATGGGCGGCGGCAACGCACTCGCGGCGGCAGCCGGCGACCCGCTGATCGCGGCGGCGATCAGCCAGGTCCCGTTCATCGACATGTGGCGCCAGGCGCACCGCTCCTCACCGCTGGTCACGGCGCGGATGCTGCTCGCCGCCGCGCGCGGCCGCCACCTGCCGGCCACCGGCCAGCCCGAGGAGGCGGCCTTCATCAACGCGCCCGGCGGCGAACCCGGCTGGCGCCACGTCGTCGCGATCGGCGAGAACTCGCGCTGGCGCAACCGGGTGTCCTCGCGCTGGCTCCTCGGCACCCCCTTCCGTCCCAGCCGCCACGCCGCCAAGCTCCACTGTCCCTGGCTGCTCTGCGTCGGCGAGGCCGACCGGGTCGCCAGGCCCGGGCCGGCGATCGCGGCGGCGCGGCGGGCGCCCCAGGGAGAGCTGCGCACCTACCCGGGCGTCGACCACTTCGACATCTACGACGGCCCCGAGTTCGAGGCCGTGGTCGCCGACGAGGTCGAGTTCCTCAAGCGGCACCTCCTGCGCGGGACGGCCGGCGCGCCGGGACGGTCGCACTCCCCCCGGGGCTCACGGGACTAACCGCCGTCGTCGGCTTCTTCCCCGGTTCTGGTGGTCAGGTTCGCGGCGGCGCCGGCGGTGAGGACCCGGCGGACCAGGCTGGGAGCGACGATGCGCAGGACGGCGGCAAGCGCGTAGGGCCGCGGTACGTAGCGCTCCGCCTTGCCGCCCGGGCCGGCTTCATAGATCGCCTCGGCGACCGACTCGGGCTTGGAGACGATCCAGCGGGTCAGCGCTTTCTGGCGCAGCTCGGTGGCCGGGAAGCCCTCGGTGGCGACGAAGCCGGGCAGGACCACGCCGACGTGGACGCCGTGTGGCAGCTCCTCGGCATAGAGGGCGTCGGTCCAGCCGATCAGGGCGAACTTGCTCGCCGAGTAGGCGCCGGTACGGGCGCGGGCGACCCGGCCGGCGGTGCTGGCGACGTTGACGATCGCGCTCGGCGCCGAGCGGCGCAGCAGCGGCAGCAGTGCCTCGGTGAGGCGGACGACGGCGTCGAAGTTGAGCTCCATGTGGCGCTGGACGTTGGCGTAGCCACTCTCGGCGAAGCCGCCGCGCCAGGACGCGCCGGCGTTATTGACGAGCAGGTCGAGGCGGTCGTGATTGGCCTCGACGTGGACGCGGACGCGCTCGGGAGCGTCGGCATCGGTGAGATCGGCGGAGACGTAGGTCGCCCTGCAGGGCAGCGACTCGGCCAGCTCGCGCAGCATCTCCTCGCGGCGGGCGACGAGCACCAGCTCCATCCCCGGCTCGCGCGCGAGCCGGATCGCCGTCGCCTCGCCGATCCCCGTCGATGCCCCCGTTACAAGCGCCACGCTCATCGCCACAACCGTATTGCAAGGATGGCGCGATGCCGGACTCCTCCGCAGCCCGCACCTCGCGGTTGAACGCCGCCCGGCGCGAGGGCGAGCGGGTGACGCCGCTGGAGCTCTTCTTCGACCTCGTCTTCGTCCTCGCGATCACCCAGTGCACGGCGCTGATGTCCCACCATCCGACCTGGTCGGGCCTGGCCCAGGGCCTGCTGGTCCTGGGGGTGCTCTGGTGGGCCTGGGTCGGCTACGCCTGGCTGACCAGCGTCATCGACCCCGAGGCCGGCGCCGTGCGACTGGTCCTCTTCGCGGCGATGGCGGCACTGCTGATCGCCGCTCTCTGCGTGCCCCACGCCTTCGGCAGCCTCGGCCTTGCCTTCGCCCTGGCGCTGGGCTTCTTCCGCGTCGCCCACATCGCCCTCTTCATGCTCGCCAGCCCCGACGACGACGCGCTGCGCCACTCCGTCCTCGGCCTCGCCGCCAGCACCGCGGTGGCGGTCGTCCTGCTCGCCGCCGCCTCGCTCTTCGACGGTCTCGCCCAGGCGGCGCTGTGGCTGCTGGCGCTCCTGCTCGACATGGGGCTGCCCTACTTCTTCGGCACCGATGGCTGGAAACTGGTGCCGGGCCACTTCGCCGAGCGCCACGGCCTGATCGTGATCATCGCCCTCGGCGAGTCGATCGTCGCGATCGGCGTCGGCGCCTCCGGCGCGCTCGATTTCGGGATCGGCGCCGTCGCGGTCCTGGGAATGGCGCTGGCCGCGGCGATGTGGTGGATCTACTTTGACGTCGTCGCCCTGATCTCGGCCCAGCGCCTGGGTGAAGCCGAACCGGGCCGGGCGCAGAACGCGCTCGCCCGCGACTCCTACTCCTACATCCACCTGGCCCTGGTCGCCGGGATCGTCCTCGTCGCCCTCGGCCTGAAGACCTCGATCGCCCACACCGGCGACCACCTCCACGCGGTCCCCGCCTTCGCCCTGCTCGGCGGCGTCGCCTGCTACCTGCTGGGCCTGGTCGCCTTCCGCTACCGCCACGTGCAGACGATCAACCGCCAGCGGCTCGGACTGGCGATCGTGCTGCTGATCCTCGTCCCCGTGGCGACGGCGATGCCGGCGGTGATCTCCCTGGCCGTCGTCGACGTACTCATCTGGACGATGGTCATATACGAGCACCACGGCTACGACGAGCGTCGCGATCAGCTTCGCCGCGAAACCTCGGTTTCGCACTCCTAGGCACGATGACCTCGCGACGACCGAACAGCCGACTTCGACATACTCCACGGCCTTGAGCACGACTCCCGCCCTACTCGACAAGCTCCTCCGCGCAGGCGCTCCCTCCGGCTACGAGGGGCCCGCCGCGGAGATCTGGCGTGACGCCGCGTCGTTCGCCGAGCTCAGCAGCGACGGCCTCGGCTCCTCGATCGCCCGCGTCGGCGACGCCTCACCGCTGCTCGCGGTGGTCGGCCACATCGACGAGATCGGCCTGATCGTCACCCACATCGACGAGAAGGGCTTCCTCTGGTTCGCCCCGATCGGCGGCTGGGACCCGCAGATCCTGGTCGGCCAGCGGGTCGAGGTCCGCGGTAAGGACGGCCTCGTGCCCGGCGTCGTCGGCCGCAAGCCGATCCACCTGCTCGAAGCCGACCAGCGCAAGAAGGTGGTCGAGCTGAAGGGGCTTCACATCGACGTCGGCGCCGCCGACCGCGACGAGGCCGCCGGGCTGATCCGGGTCGGCGACCCGGTCGTGATCGCCGCCGAGCCGATCGCGGTGCTCGGCGACCGCCTCGTCTCCCGCGCCATGGACAACCGCCTCGGCGCCTACGTCGCCCTGGAGAGCCTGCGCCGCGTCAACGAGAGCGGCAACCTCAGGGGCTCCTTCGCCGCCGTAGCCGCCGTCCAGGAGGAGATCGGCCTCTTCGGGGCCCGCACCGCCGCCTTCGAGGTCCGGCCCGACATCGCCGTCGCCGTCGACGTCACCCACGCCACCGACGCCCCCGGCGTCGACGAGAAGGAGATCGGCACCCACCCGCTCGGCTCCGGCCCGGTGATCGGCCGCGGCTCCACCCTCTCCCCCAAGGTCTTCGAGCTGCTGGTCGAGACCGCCGAGGCGGAGGGCATCGAGTACTCGCTCAGCGCCAGCGGCCGCGGCACCAGCACCGACGCCGACGTCCTCCAGATCTCCCGCGCCGGCATCCCCACCGGCCTCGTCTCGATCCCCCTCCGCTACATGCACTCGCCGGTCGAGATGGTCGATCTTCGCGATGTCGAGGCGGTGGTCGAACTGCTGGCGGCTTTCGCGGGGCGACTCACGACGGACGTCGACCTCACTCGGTAGACCGCCTGTTGGTGGGGCGGGGTGCGGAGCGAAACCCCTACCCAGCTCCTCCACCCCCTCAACCCTCCCCTACTCGACTATCTGCAACTCCTTGGGCAACGAGCTGAGATTCCGGTACCCGTCCTCGGTGACGACCACGAAGTCCTCGATCCGCACCCCGAGTTCCCCGGGCAGGTAGATCCCCGGCTCGACCGTGACCACTTCGCCCGGCTCGAGCACGTCGTCGGCGCGCGGTGAGAGGCGCGGGGCCTCGTGGACCTCGAGGCCGACACCGTGGCCGAGGCCGTGGCCGAAGCGGTCGCCGTGGCCGGCCTCGTCGATGATCTTGCGGGCGACCGCGTCGACGTCTTCGCCCCTGGCGCCGGGGACCACGGCGTCGAGGGACGCCAGCTGGGCCGCGAGGACGGCCCCGTAGACGGCGCGGGCGCTCTCGCCGGGGTCGCCGGTGGCGTAGGTGCGGGTGCCGTCGGAGCAGTAGCCGTCGAGCTTCGCGCCCATGTCGAAGACGACCAGCTCGCCGCGGCCGATCTCGCGCTCGCCCGGCTCGGCGTGCGGCAGGGCGCCGTTGGGGCCGGCGGCGACGATCGCCGGGAAGGACGGGTCGCCGCCGAGCTCGCGGATCCGCGCTTCGGCGGCGCGGGCGACCTCGCGCTCGCTGCGCCCGGCCAGGCCGCGCTCAACGCTCCACAGCCAGACCTGGTCAGCCAGCTTTGAAGCGGCCTCGATCGCCGCCAGCTCGAGCTCGTCCTTGACCCGGCGCAGCTTCTCGACCGAGCCGCCGGCCGCGACGGCCTCGACCCCGTCGGCCAGTTTCCCTTTCAGCTTCTCGAAGACGCGGACCGCCATCTGGTCGTCCTCGAAGCCGACCCGGCCCTCCAGATGCGCGGCGATGCTCGCCAGCCAGTCGCCCTCGACGGTGATCGGCTCCCAGCCCTCGACCTCGGTCGCGGCGCGCTCGGTGTAGCGGAAGTCGGTGAAGAAGAGGCGGATGCCGGGACCGCAGACACAGGCCCCGTTGGTGCCGGTGAAGCCGGTCAGGTAGCGGACGTTGACCAGGTCGGTGACCAGCATCCGATCCAGCTCGCGCCCGGCGAGCAGCTTCTCGAGCCGGTCGCCGCGACCCCGCATCAGGCTTTGTCGGCGCCCAGCTCGTGGGCCAGCAGCTCCAGCGCCTCGCGGTAGCCGTCCGGCCCCTTGCCGGAGATCTTCGCCGAGACCAGGCCGTCGAAGACCGACTGGCGGCGCCACTCGTCGCGGTTCTCGACATCGGAGAGATGAACCTCGACGGCGGGCAGACGGGCGACGTCGAGCGCGTCGGCGATCGCGCGGCTGTAGTGCGACCAGGCGCCGGCGTTGATCAGCGAGGCGTCGGCCATCTCGGGCAGGCGGTGCAGGTACTCGACGAACTCGCCCTCGTGGTTGGTCTGGAAGAAGATCGGCTCCAGCCCCTCGAGCTGCGCCCACTCGCTGATCCGCTGCTCCAGCTCGCTCAGCGAGAGGCCGCCGTAGACCTCCGGGTCGCGGCGGTCGAGGATGTCGAAGTTGACGCCGTGCAGGACGGCGACGCGGTTGCGGGTGACGCTCATCCGATCAGCTCTTCCACGGCTGAACGGACCCTAGCGGGGTCGACCAGCTGCCCCACCCGGGGCTCGCCCGGCGCGGAGAGCAGGACGAAGCCGACGCCGGCGGCGGTCCGCTTCTTGTCGCGCTGCAGGGCGTCGAGGATGGCGTCGACCGAGATCGAGTCGCCGTCGAAGCGGACAGGGAGGTCATGGCGGACGAGGAAGCCCTCGACCTCGGTGCGCAGCTCGGGCGCCTCGGAGAGGCGCAGGGCGGCAAGAAGCCCGATGCCGATCGCCTCGCCGTGGCGGTAGCGGGTGTAGCCGCTGGCCGCCTCGATCGCGTGGCCGACCGTGTGGCCGAGGTTGAGCGCCGCACGCAGGCTGTCGTCATGCTCGTCGGCGGCGACCACCTCGCACTTGTAGCGGGCGCAGGCGAAGACGACGTCGTCGAGCTGCCCGGGGTCGAGCGCCTCGATCGCCCGCACCCGCTCCCAGAGCGCGCCCCCGGCCAGCAGCCCGGTCTTCAGCGCCTCGACGAAGCCGGCCGCCAGCTCCGCCGCCGGCAGGGTCGCCAGGGCCGTCGTGTCGGAGATGACAGCGGCCGGCAGCTGGTAGGCGCCGGCGTAGTTCTTGCCCTCGGGCAGGTCGACGCCGGTCTTGCCGCCGTAGGCGGAGTCGACCTGGGCGACCAGCGTCGTCGGCACCTGCACCACCGGCACGCCACGCTGATAGAGGTGGGCGCAGAAACCGGCGAGGTCGCCGACGACGCCACCGCCGAGTGCGACGACGTGGTCCTCGCGGGTCATCCCGGCAACCGCCAGCTCGCGCAGCACCCGCTCCGCCTCGGCCATCGTCTTCGCCCCCTCCCCCGGCTCGACCTCGATCGTCGCCGCGAGCGGCCCCAGGTACCCTGCGTACAGCGGCGCCACGGCACGGTCGCTGACGCAGAAGCGCCGCCCCTCCAGCGGCCACAACGGGCGCCCGGCACCACCGCCGCGGTCCTCCTCCCCGCGGAGCGCGTCCAGCAACCCTGACCTGACATAGATCGGGTACTCGCCGGAGGCGCTCGCGGCCCACAGCATCTTGGCCCCGACCGGAAGATCGCGCAGGGCAAGGATCGACGGCAGGGCACGGCCGGCGATCGACCGGTCGCCGGCCGGAACCACGGCGTCGGCCAGCTCCTCGTAGAGGGGTTCGCGCAGCGCCAGCAGGCGGGCGACGTCCTCGGCGCCGGTCGCGAGCGGGCGGTCGCTGTGGGCGATCCGGCGCCAGGCCTCCTTGGCGTCGACCTGCAGCCAGACGACGACATGACGGCCGAGCGCGGCGCGGATCCGCTCCGAGAGGATGCTGCCGCCACCGAGCGCGATCGCGCCGCCGTCGACCCCCTCGAGCAGCGCCCCGACGACCTCGGCCTCGCGGGCCCGGAAGCCCTCCTCGCCATGGCGCTCGAACGCCGCGGCGATCGGCATCCCCAGCTCGGCCTCCATCACCAGGTCGATCTCGGTCGTCTCCAGCCCGGCCTCGCGGGCCGCCGCCAGCGCCGTGCTCTTGCCGGCCCCCATGAAGCCGATGAAGACGATCGCCGGCCTCACGCCACGCGACCCCCTTTTCCCATCCATGGCATGGAGAAAGGGGGGTTCATCCCCTGAAGTCGATGCGCTTCTCGTATGCGGCGACCGCGGCGAGGACGTCGTCGATGTGGTCGCCGCCGAACTTCTCGCGGTAGCAGCGGGCAAGGGTCAGCGCGACCATCGCCTCGGCGACCACGGCCGCGGCGGGGACGACGGTCGAGTCGGTGCGCTCGCGCAGCGCCTGCGCCGGCTGCTTGGTCTCGGTGTCGACCGAGCGCAGCGGCTTGGTCAGGGTCGAGATCGGCTTGATCGCGGCCCGCACCGAGAGCGGCTGCCCATTGGTCATGCCGCCCTCGAGGCCGCCGGCGTGGTTCGTTTCGCGAAAGTAGCCGTCCTTCTCGGACCAGAAGATCTCGTCGTGGGCCTCCGAGCCGGGCCGCCCGGCGACGTCCCAGGCTTCGCCGATCGCGACCCCCTTGACCGACTGGATCGAGGCGACGGCGCCGGCCAGGCGGCCGTCGAGCCGGTCTTCCCAGGAGATGTGCGAGCCGAGCCCAGGCACCAGGCCGAAGGCGCGCACCTCAAAGGTGCCGCCGAGGCTCTCGTTGGCCTTGCGCAGCCGGTTGATCTCGGCGACCATCGCCTTGCTGGCCTCGGGGTCGAGGCAGCGCACCGGATCGTCGTCGACCCCGGCGAAGTCGGCCGATGTGAGGTCGTCGCGCTCGGCCGCCCTGACCGAGGCGATCTGGGTCACGTGGCTGTGGATCTCCACCCCGAGCGCGGTGAGGAAGCCGCGGGCGATCGAGCCGGCCGCGACCCGGGCGGCGGTCTCACGGGCGCTGGCCCGCTCCAGCACGTTGCGGATGTCCCGGTGGCCGTATTTCTGGGCGCCGACCAGGTCGGCGTGGCCGGGACGCGGCAGGTGGACCTCGTCGGGCTCGAACCCCTCGACCGGCCAGGGGTTCATCCGCTCCTCCCAGTTGGCGTAGTCGCGGTTGGCGACGAGCACCGCGATCGGGCTGCCGAGCGTGCTGCCGTGCCGGACTCCGGAGCGGATCTCGGCCGTGTCGGTCTCGATCCGCATCCGCCCGCCGCGGCCGTGCCCGAGCTGGCGCCGCGCCATGTCGGCATCGAGCGCCTCGCGGTCGAGCACGAGACCGGCCGGCATCCCCTCGACGATCGCCACGAGCCCCGGCCCATGCGACTCCCCCGCGGTGGTGAAACGGAACGTGGTCATCAGGGCGCCAAGGCTATCGGCGCGACGTTTATCGAGTTGACCCCCTATCGGGGGTTGAAGTCGACCGAACCCGGCTCAGGCCCGAGCCGCGGCGCGCATGACATCGAGCGGCGGCTCACGGTCGGTCCAGATGCGCAGTGAGAGGGCGCCCTGCTGGACCAGGATCTCGATTCCATCGACGATGGTGGCACCGGCGCCGGCGGCCGCCACCAGGAGCGCCGATGACTCGTCGCCGTAAACCATGTCGACGACGGTCTGCTCCGCGGCGAAGCCGTCGGCGGACAGCGGCAGGTGCGCGAAGGGGTCCTCGCCGTCGAGGCCGGCGGCGCTGGTGTTGACGATCAGCTCGTAGGCGCCCTGGTCGGGATCGGCGACCTCAGTCCCGCCCAACTCGGCGCAGATCTCCTCCGCGCGCGAGGGGGTGCGATTCCAGACCTCCACGCTCGCCCCCTCTCGCCGCAGCGCCCAGACCACCGCCCTTGCCGCGCCTCCCGCTCCCAGGACCAGCGTTCGCCGTTCCCGCGGCGAGCTCGGCAGCGCCGCGATCAACCCGCCGGCATCGGTGTTGCGGGCCTCGATCCGCCCACCGGCGAAGACCAGCGTGTTGGCGGCGCCGATCGCCCGCGCCGACTCACCGGCCACGGCGGCCAGTGTTAGCGCCGCATGCTTGTGGGGGACGGTCACGTTGGCCCCCGCGAATCCTTCTGCCACCAGCGCCCGCACCAGTTGCTCGAACCCCTCGGGGGCGACGTCGATCGCCTCGTAATTCCAATCCTCCCCCAGTCCAAGCGCCGCCAGCGCCGCGTTCTGCATCGCCGGCGAGCGCGAGTGGGCGACCGGGTGGCCGATGACCGCGAGCCGCGGCATCGCTCGCTATTCCCCGCAGGTCGACGGCTCGTTGCCGCCGTTGGCTTCGCGGGCCGAGTTGTACTTTTCGACGTTGCGCTCGAATTCGGCTTCGGTCTTGGCGAAGGCCAGTTCGTCGCACGTCCCCGGCTTGTTTACGTAGAAGAGGTAGCCGGTCTTGGCCGGGTGGGCGGCGGCTTCGATCGCGGCCAGGCCGGGGCTGTTGATCGGCCCCGGTGGCAGGCCGGCATTGGCGCGCGTGTTGTAGGGCGAGTCGACCGCCAGCTGCGATTCGGTCAGCGGCTCTTCGTAGTTGCCGGTGGCGAAGCGGATCGTCGCGTCGATCCCCAGCGGCATCCCTTCGTGCAGGCGGTTGTAGATGACCGAGGCGACCAGCTTGCGCTGGCCGGCGACGCCCGCCTCGCGCTCGACCATCGAGGCGATCGTCAGCACGTCGAACACGGTCAGGTTCTTCGACTTCGCGTAGCCCATGTCGACGCCCTTGATCCGCCGCTGGAAGTCCTGCAGCTGCAGCTGGACGAGGTTGCCGACCGGCGAGCCCGGCTTCAGTTCAAAGGTGTCGGGGAAGAGGAAGCCCTCGAGGTCCTTGGCGCCCTTGCCGCCGTACCTGGCGGGGTTGAGGTACCTGGAGTGGACGGTCTCCTTCGTGTAGCTGCCCTTGAGCCCGTCTTCTTCGACCAGCGGCGCCGCCTGCGAGCGCGCGTAGCCCTCGGGGATCGTGACCGTGGTCGTCGTCGGCTTTTCCCGCGGCGTCGTCAGCGCGTCGATCACGGTGGAGTAGCTCATCCCGTGAGCCAGCGTGTAGTGGCCGGGGAAGAGGTCGGAGCGCTTGCCGTCAATGGTGACCCGGACCTGGAACAGGGTCGAGCTGTCGATCACGCCCTTTTCTCCCAGCAGGTCGCCGACTTCGCTGACGCTGGACCCCTTCGGGATCGTCACCGCGACCTTGCCGGAGCCGTCGCCATGGAAGGGCTGGAAGAGGGCGAAGAGGAACCAGAGGACGAGGAGCGCCGCGATCACGCCGACGACGCGGAACGGGTGGCGGCCCAGAGCGCCGAGCCGGCTGCCGCCGGAGCTCCCACCTTTGCCCTCGCCGGGCTCGCGGGGGTCGGGAGTCTGCTCGGGCGAGAGGCCCTCGTCGACGGGCAGACCCGCAAAGGGCTCCTCCTCGGCAGGGGGGTCCTCATCCCAGAACTCCTGCTCGGGCGTGCGCGGCGGCAATGGAGGCTCGGCCGCGGCCGGCGGCTCGGGCAGAGGCAGTGGCGCCGCCGGCGAGACAGGCGCGAACGGCGACGGCTCGGGGGAGGACGGCGGTTCAGCCGAAGGCGTCGGTTCGAGCGGGGGCTGCGTGGGCGGAGACGGAGACTCGGCTGCGGGCGGCGGCGCGGGAGCCTCCTTGGCGGCTCCCGTCCTGCCTCGCTTCTCCTCGCGCTTGCGGCGCTTCTCCTCGCGCTCCAGGCGGCGCTGCTCGCGCTCGCGTGCGGCGGGGTCGTCCGGGTTGGCGAAGGGGTCGCCGCCGAGCCAGTCGTCGTCGCTCATCTGTCCTCCTCCCTCGCTTCGATCGCGGCCTGACCGGCCAGGTAGGCCTGCAGCAGATGGGCGGCGGCGATCGAGTCGCGCGAGGCGGTGGCGCCGCCGCGCCGAGTGGCGTCGGCCATCCGCGTGGTCAGGCGCTCGTCGTAGGTCTCGACCGGAATCGAGAGCATCGCTTCCAGTTCGGCGCAGAAGCCGCGGGCCAGTCCGGCCTGGCTGCCTTCCTCGCCGCTGAGGTGCAGGGGCAGGCCGACCACGACCCGCTCCACCCCGTGCTCGGCTACCAGCTCGACGACCGCCCGTGGCTCCGGCGGTTCGATCGCCGGCAGCGGCGTCGCCAGCGTGCCGCTCGGATCGGAGAGCGCGCAGCCCATGCGGACCGTGCCGTGGTCAAGAGCGAGGACGCGCATGGCTAGCCGAGCTCCCGCTCGATCGCAGCCCGGGCGGTCGCCAGTGCGTCATCGAGCTTCGCCGGGTCGCGGCCGCCGGCCTGGGCCATGTCGTCACGGCCGCCACCGCCACCGCCGACCACCGCGGCCGCCGCGCGGACGAGCTTGGCTGCCGAGAGCCCGCGGCCGATCGCGTCCTCGGAGACGAGCGAGACAAGCGCGACCTTGTCACCGTCACCACCGCCGAGCAGCAGCGCCGAGGCGCCGCCAAGTGTCGACTGGACCCGGTTGGCAAGGTCGAGCAGCTCTTTCTGCCCCGCCAGCTCCGCCGCCGCGACCACGACCTTGACGCCCCCGACCTCGGCCGCGGCGGCGACCAGCCGCTTGGCCTCCTCGCCGATCAGCTGACGCTGCGCCTGCTCGGCGCCGGCGCCGGCCTCGCGCAGCTGCTCCGCGGCCCGGCGGGCGCCGCCGAGGGGGTCCTGGGGGCTGCCGAGCAGCTCCCCGGCCTCGCGCAGCTGGTCGTCGCGCTGGCGGAACAAGTCGATCGCGGCCGGGCCGGTGACCGCCTCGACCCGCCTCACGTTGGCGGCGCTCGACCCCTCGGAGACGATCTTGAAGATGCCGACCTCGGCGGTGTTGGCGACGTGGGTGCCGCCGCAGAGCTCGCGGGAGACGCCGTCGACCTCGACCACACGCACCCACTCGCCGTATTTCTCGCCGAACAGGGCCATCGCACCGAGCGCCTCGGCATCGGCCCGCCCCATGTTCATCCAGCGCACCGGAGCGCTCGCCTTGACCCACTCGTTGACGCGGTCCTCGACCTCGCGCAGCTCCGCCGGGCTGAGACCGTGGCCGTGAGTGAAGTCGAAGCGCAGCTTGTCGGGGCGGACGGCGGAGCCGGCCTGGCGGACGTGGTCGCCGAGCCGCTCGCGCAGGGCCGCGTGGAGCAGGTGGGTGGCGGTGTGGTTGCGCATCGTCGCGTGGCGGGTCTCGCGGTCGACCACGGCTTCAACCGCCACGCCGGGCTCGATCGCACCGCTGCTCGGCTCGATCTCCAGCGCCTGGTCTTCGCCGACCCGGTAGACGTCGACGACCCGCGCCTCCTCGCCGGCCCAGCGCAATACGCCCGAGTCCGCCACCTGGCCGCCACCCTCGGCGTAGAAGGGGCTCTCCTCGAGCTTGACCAGGGCGCGCCCGTCATCGCCCTGCACGGCGGCGAGGCCGGTGGTGGTGCGCAGCGTCTCGTAGCCGACGAAGTGGGTCGGGGCCGCACCGGCAGCGAAGGCAAGCACCTTCTCGTGGCGGTCCTCAGAGCCGTGCGCGGTGGCGGAGCCGGTGCGGGCGCGCTGGCGCTGCTCCTCCATCAGCTCCTCGAAGCCGGAGTCGTCGACCGAGAGCCCGCGATCGGCCAGCAGCTCCTTGGTCAGGTCGTAGGGGAAGCCATAGGTGTCGTGCAGCTTGAAGGCATCGGCGGCGTCGATCCACGAGGTCTCCGACTCCTTCGCCTCGACGACCAGCCGCTCGAGCAGCTCGGTGCCGCGCTCCAGGGTGCGGCCGAAGCTCTCCTCCTCGTCGCCGACCCAGCGGGCGATCGTCTCCCGCTCGGCGACCAGCTCCGGGTAGGCGTCCCCCATCAGTTCGATCGTGCGCTCGGCGAAGCGTCCCAGCCAGGGGCCCTCGAGGCCGAGGGTGTTGCCCTGCTGGATCGCCCGTCGCATGATCCGGCGCAGGATGTAGCCGCGGTCCTCGTTGGAGGGGACGACGCCGTCGGCGAGCAGGAAGGCGGCGCCGCGCGAGTGGTCGGCGACGATCCGCATCGCCCGGGTCACCGCGTCGCCCTCCTCATAGCCGTGGCCGCTGAGCTCCTCGGCGAGGTCGATCAGCGGTCGCACGTGGTCGGTCTCGAAGACCGAGGGCACGTCCTGGAGGATTGCCGCCATCCGGTCGAGGCCCATGCCGGTGTCGATGTTGCGCATCGGCAGCTCGCTGAGGCCGCCGTCCGCGGCGAGGTCGTAACTCATGAAGACGTGGTTCCAGAACTCGAGGAAGCGGTCTCCCTCGCCGCCGGGCCGCTCGTCATCGCCGCCGAACCCGGGGCCGCGGTCGAAATAGAGCTCCGAGCACGGTCCGCAGGGCCCGCTCGGCCCGGCCTGCCAGAAGTTGTCCTCGCGGCCGAGCCGCACGATCCGCTCCTCGGGCACACCGACGCCGCGCCAGATCGCGATCGCCTCCTCGTCGGGCCCCAGACCCAGCTCCTCGTCGCCGCCGAAGACCGTCACCCAGATCCGCTCCGGGTCCATCCCGAAGCCCTGGGTCGAGAGCTCCCAGCCCCAGGGGATCGACTCCTGCTTGAAGTAGTCGCCGAAGCTCCAGTTGCCGAGCATCTCGAAGAAGGTCATGTGACGGGCGGTGTTGCCGACCTCCTCGATGTCGGTGGTGCGGAAGCATTTCTGGACGTCGGTGAGGCGCGGCGCCGGCGGCTTCTCGCGGCCGAGGAAGTAGGGCTTGAAGGGCTGCATGCCGGCCGTGGTCAACAGCACCGACGGATCGTGCGATGAGGGCACCAGCGATGCCGACGGAACCACTTTGTGTCCCCGCTGCTCGAAGAACGAGAGGTAGGTGCTGCGGATCTCCTGCGCCTTCATTGTTAGGGAGCCTAAATATTCGCGGGGATCGGGGAGGCGTGCCTGTGAACCGGACCGGCGGCTCAGGCCGCAGCGGCGATCGTGCCGTGGCCGACGATCGTCTCGCCTTCCAGCAGCACCGCCGTTTGCCCCGGGGAGGCGCCGAGGAAGTCCTCGCCGAGGGCGATCTCGAGCGCCTCGTGACGGCCGGCGCCGGGGGTCCCGATCGAGGCCGGCAGGGCACGCGAGTGGTAGCGCAAGCGCACCGCGTCGACCCGGCCGCCATCACGGTGCAGGATCGCGTTGCGGATGTGGACGCTGCGGGTCTCGAGCTCCTCGCGGCTGCCGACCGTGACCGTGTTGGCGACCGCATCGGTGGCGGTCACGTAGAGCGGCTCGGGCGCGGAGACGCCGATGCCACGACGCTGGCCGACCGTGAAGTTGTGGTGGCCGCGGTGGCGGCCGACGGCGCGGCCGGAGCCGTCGAGCACGGCGCCCTCGTTGTCGGCGAGGCCGCCGTGGCGGCGCAGGAAGCCGCGCTTGCCCTGGCCGGCGAGGAAGCAGAGGTCCTGGCTCTCGGGCTTCTTGGCCACAGAGAGACCGTGGCGGGCGGCGATCTCCCGCACCTCCGGCTTGGTCAGCTCCGTGAGCGGGAAGTCGAGCCGGCCGAGCAGCTGCGGCGGCAGCGCCGCCAGCATGTAGCTCTGGTCCTTGGCCTCGTCGGCGGCGGAAGCGAGCAGCGGCCCGTCAGCGTCCTCGACGATCCGCGCGTAGTGGCCGGTGACGAGCCGGCTGGCGCCGAGCCGTTCGGCCAGGTCGACCATCGCCGCGATCCGCACCTCGCCGTTGCAGAGCACACACGGGTTGGGCGTGCTCCCGGCCGCGTACCCATCGATGAAGCGACCGACGACCCGGCGCCGGAATTCCTCCTCGAGGTCGAGCGTGAAGTGCGGGATCCCGAGCGAGTGCGCCAGGCCGCGGGCGCCGAGCACAGCCTCCGGGGAGCAGCAGGCCTTGGCCCCGTCGGTGTCCGGGTCGGCCCAGAGCTTGACCGTGACCGCGACCACCTCCGCACCCCGCTCGCGCTCGAGCAGCGCCGCGACGGCACTGTCGACGCCTCCGGACATGGCAACCGCAACGCGCTCGCGGGGAGCAGCGGCCGGAGGGCCCGCTGTGGTGGGCACGAAAGCAGCCAGGCGCTCGGACGAGGCAGCGGCACTCGCCAGCCCTCTGTGCAACGCATCGGCCGCCAGCTGCGCGGCGTGTCGCTTAGCCGGTGTCAGGCCACCGATCGCCTCGTCGACCGCATCGATGTCGATTCCGGCCGCCTCGAGCACGGGCGCCCCATCGACCATCTCGGCGACCGCCGCCGTGGCGGCCCTGGTCGCACCACACCCCTCGCTGTCGAAGCTGACCGAAGCGATCCGCTCGTGCTCAATGAGGAAAGAGATCCGCGACAGGTCCCCGCAGGCCGCACCACCAGCCGCCCCCGTAAGGGCGCCGTCAGCAGCCGACCCACGCCGGCTCTCGTCGCTCAGGTAGTGCTCGAATAGCTCCCGGTCCACAGTCCAAGGGTAGGAGGTCCAACCCCCGAACGCAGCAACAGACCCAGTTCCCGGCTAGCAACAGAGCCGTTCCCGCCTGGCGGATGGCCTGCAGGCCATCCGCCCTACCGCGAGTCGAGAAGCTCCCGCAGGTCGGCGGCGATCGCCGCCGGTTCGTCCCGCAGCTGCCGCCAAGTGATCCGCGTCGAGCGCCACCCTTCGACCAGCAGGATGCGGTCCCGCTGCCGGTCGCCCTCGAACGCTCGGTCGGTCCCGTGAACCGCCCGGCCGTCGAGCTCGGCGATCAAGCACTGCTCAAGCCACATGCAATCGGGCCTGAGCAGCCGTCCCCGAACCGGGAGCGTCCCGTTGAGCAACGGCCGCGGCAGCCCATGCGAGTCGAGGAACTCAACGAACAGCTCCTCGAAGTCGTTTCGCGTGATCCCACCCGGTTCATTGCCGCCGAGCAGCGCCCGCAGCCTCCTCACCCCTCGCCGCCCCGGATGCCGCGCCAAAAGATCCGGCACCGAAAGCCGATCCGTCAGTCCCCGCACTTCCACCTCATTCCAAGCCCGTTCCAACTGCCGCATATCAAGCACCGCCGCCATATCCAGCATCGTCCGCGGCACGGTGGTCACCGGAATCCCATCGTCGATACATCGCTCGCCCTCGGGGATCGCCGAGCGGTGAACGACGATGCCCGGCCGGCCTTCCACAAAGCCTGGCCTGGTCACTTCCGGCGCTAAGTCATACCGCGGAACGATTTGCCAAAGCTGCCCGGCGGACCGGTGGCTGAGCACAGCAGCCGGCCCAAACGCGAGGACTGCGGCGAGCCAGCGCGCATCCCTTCCGAGGGAGCGATGCCCTACGGCGTAGACACCTCGGTGCAGCCGATGGAGGATGCCTCGAGCGATTCGGCCCTCGATCTCGTTGGGCGTTACCCCCATCCTCCCGAGCTGCCATCGGGCCACCACCCCGTGCTGCCGCCCGGCAAGCTCGGCAACTGCCTGGCCGACCACCGCTCCGGCACCGCCCCCACCCCGTCCATCAAATCGAAGAGTGTCTTTCCCTTCTATAGGACGGGAAATCCACTCCTCGTTCGACATGCCGCCGATGCTCGCGGGCCACCACTCACCTTTGGCGCGTGCTTCGCACCAACTTGGCGTCCCATCTGCGCCAACTTTTCATCCCTCCTCGAATCCACGCCCAACCCCCGACCAAGCCAGGCACGCAAAGAGGCCCCAGTCCGCCGTTGCCGCCTCTGGCTTTGATCCCTTCAAGTGAAGGTGGGTGCCTGCTCCAAACCCCAAGGGGCCCGAAGACTCCCGGCTCCCGCGCCGTTTGTGTTGGGTCAAACGGTGAGACGGCTCTCGTACGGACTCGAGCCTCGCCTCAACCGTACCACCGCGGGCGCGTCCTGAGGGCTGTCTCGGCGCGCGCCGCGCGGCTCTCAGGACCCGTCCACGTGCCGCTCAGAACCCGTCCACGTCCATGTTGGAGAGGTGCAACTCCGCCTCGCTCCAGCTGTCGGCGGGGACACGCAGGGCGATGTCGCCATGGCCGAAGCGATCCAGCGGCCAGTCGGCGGTCAGCACCGCGTCGATGTTGGCCTCGGCCAGTGCCTGATGCCAGGCTCGTGCCGTCCGCAGGTCGACGAAGTCGCGCACTACCTCCCAGCTGTCGAAGCTGGGGTCGTCGACGAAGACCGGCGTCTGTCCGGGGCCGGGAACCGGGCGCCACCGGCGTGGAAGCCAGTCCCGGAAGGCCACGTCAGAGTCCCGCTGGTTTCCGCTTCTGGGGAGCGATGCCGAGATCGCGCAGCTGGACGTCGTCGACCGGCGCCGGCGCGCCGGTGAGCAGGTCGAAGCCCGAGGCGGTCTTGGGGAAGGCGATCACGTCACGAATGGTCTCAGCCCCGGAGAGCCGCTGGACGATGCGGTCGACGCCATAGGCGATGCCGCCGTGCGGCGGCGCGCCGTAGCGCAGCGCCTCGAGCAGGAAGCCGAAGCGCGCCTTTGCGGTCTCGGCATCGATCCCCAATGCCGCGAACACGGCCTGCTGCTGGTCGGCGCGGTTGATGCGGATCGAGCCGCCGCCGAGCTCCTGGCCGTTCCAGACCACGTCGTAGGCCTGCGCCCGCGCCGCGCCGGGATTCTCCGGGTCGAACTTCCCGGACGGCGCCGTGAACGGGTGGTGCAGAGAGTCCCAGCGCCGCTCGCCCTCGTTCCACTCCATCAGCGGCCAATCGACGACCCAGACCAGCCGGTGCTCGTTCTCGTCGATCAGCCCGAAGCGCTCGGCCAGGTCGATCCGCATCTGCCCCAGCACCGCGTCGGTGACCTTGCGCTGGTCGGCGACGAGCAGCAGCAGGTCGCCCTCCTCGGCCCCGAAACGCGCGTTGAGGTCGGCCAGCTCCGCCTCACTGAGGAACTTCGCGGTCGGTGAGCGCCAGCCGTCGCCCTCGCGGAAGGCCCAGACCAGCCCCTTCGCCCCCAGCTCCTGGGCCCGGGAGATCAGCTTGTCGAGCTCCGAGCGCGGCATCTCGCGCTTGCCGGCGTTGATGCCGCGGATCGCGCCGCCGCCCTCGAGCACCGAGCGGAAGACCTTGAACTCGGTCTCGGCCAGGGCCTCGCCGAGGTCGACCAGCTCCAGCCCGAAGCGCAGGTCCGGGCGGTCGGAGCCGAAGCGGCCGATCGCCTCGTCATAACACATGCGCTGCATCGGCAGCTTGATCTGCGGCCCGCCGGCGCGCTCGAAAACATGCGCCAGCAGCCTTTCGTTGACGGTGATGATGTCCTCACCGTCGACGAAGGACATCTCGATGTCGAGCTGGGTGAACTCGGCCTGGCGGTCGGCCCGCGTCGACTCGTCACGGAAGCAGCGGGCCACCTGGTAATAGCGCTCGAACCCGGCCACCATCAGCAGCTGCTTGAAGAGCTGCGGGGACTGCGGCAGCGCGTAGAAGGATCCCTGCTGCTGGCTGCTGGGGACGAGGAAGTCGCGGGCGCCCTCGGGGGTCGAGCGGGCCAGCATCGGCGTCTCGATGTCGACGAAACCCTCGCCGTCGAGGAACTCACGCATCGCCGCGGTGACCCGGTGGCGCAGCATCAGCGCCTCGCGCATCGCCTCGCGGCGCAGATCGAGGTAGCGATGGCGCATGCGAGCGTCCTCTCCGACCTCGCCCGAGAAGCCCTCGATCTGGAACGGCGGCGTCTCCGAATCGGCGAGCAGCTCGGCGGCCTCGACCTTGAGCTCGACCTCGCCGGTCGGCAGCTCCGCGTTGACGGTCTCCGCCGCCCGCCGCACCACGGTCCCGGAGGCGCTCAGCACGTCCTCGGCCCGCAGCTTGTGGGCCAGCGCGAACGCCTCGCCCGAAGTGTCGGGATGGAAGACGAGCTGGACGATGCCGGTGCGGTCGCGCAGGTCGATGAAGATCAGGCCGCCGTGGTCGCGGCGGCGGTTGACCCAGCCTGCCACCCGCACCTCGGAATCGACCCGCTGCGGCAGCACCTCGCCGCACCAGGTGTCGCGATACCGGTTGGGCTGCAGCGCGGGGGTCACCGCCAGCGCGGGACGCGCGCTGGTCTCTGCATCGCTCACGACTCTCCTCCAGTCATCTCATCGATCAAGTTCGCGGTGTCGGCGGGGCGCTGCTCGCCGCTCTCCATGTCGCGCAGCTGCACGCCGCCGTCGGCCTCGAGCACGAGGACGCGGCGGGCGCCGATCCGGTTCGCGTGCTTGAGCTGGCCCTTGAGGCTGCGCCCGGCGAGGTCGAGCTCGGCCGAGAGGCCGGCGTGGCGAAGCTCGGTCGTCAGCGCCATCGCCCGCTGCCGCTGGCTGTCGTCGGCGATCGCCACGAAGGCGTCGCGCCCGGCCGGCTGCTCCTCCTCGTCGAGCGCCAGCAGGATCCGCTCGATCCCGGCCGCCCAGCCGACCGCCGGCGTCGCCGGCCCGCCGAGCTGCTCGATCAGCCCGTCGTAGCGGCCGCCGCCGCCGATCTCCGACTGCGCCCCGAGCGCATCGCAGACGAAGGAGAAGATCGTCCGCGTGTAGTAGTCGAGACCGCGGACCAGGGTCGGGTCGACCACGTAGGCGATGCCGGCGGCGTCGAGCAGCGCCCGCACCTCGGCGAAGTGCGCGGCGTCCTCGCCCTCGAGCGCCCCCACGATCGTCGGCGCGCTCGCCATCACGCCCCGCGTCCCCTCGTGGTCGGAGTCGAAGGCGCGCAGCGGGTTGATGTCGATCCGCTCGCGCACGTCGTCGCTCAACTCGCCCTCGTGGGCATGCAGGTGCGCCTTCAGCTGCTCCAGGTAGACGCGCCGCGCCTCCAGTGAGCCAAGGCTGCCCAGCCGCAGCTCCACCCCGGGCACGCCGAGCTCGCCGAGCAGGTCGGAGAGCAGCATGATCGCCTCGGCGTCGGCCAGCGGCGAGTCGGTCCCGATCGCCTCCGCGCCGAGCTGGTGGAACTGGCGATAGCGCCCGGCCTGCGGGCGCTCGTGCCGGAAGAACGGGCCGACGTAGGAGAGCTTCACCGGCTGCGCCAGCTTGTGCATCCCGTGCTCGAGATAGGCGCGGCAGATCGGCGCCGTCCCCTCCGGCCGCAGGGTCAGGCTGCGCCCACCCTTGTCCTCAAAGGTGAACATCTCCTTGCGGACGATGTCGGTGGAGCGGCCGACGCCGCGCTCGAACAGCTCGGTGTCCTCGAAGGACGGGGTCGCGATCGGCTCGTAGCCGGCGCGGGTGAAGATCGCCGCCGCGGCACGCTCGATCCGTGCCCGCGAGCGTGCCTGCTCGGGCAGCACATCAAAGGTCCCGCGGGGTGCCTGGTACTTGCTGGCCATGGTTGCGCCGACCCTATTCGACCGGGATCGGTCGCCTACCGCGCCGGCGAGCCGAGAAACGGGTTCGTGGCGCGCTCGGCCCCCAGCGTCGTGATCCCCATGTGGCCGGGATGGACAACGGTCTCGTCCGGATGGGAGTCGAGCAGGGTGCCGATCGACTCGAGCAGGGTCGGGCCGTCCCCGCCGGGCAGGTCGACGCGGCCGACCGAGCCCTGGAAGAGAACATCGCCCGAGAAGATCGCCTCCTCGCCGCGCACCGAGTAGGTGACGTGGCCGGGGCTGTGGCCGGGAGTGAAGATGACGTCGAGCTCGAGCCCGGCCAGCTCCAGCGTCTCGCCGCCGCCGACCGTCTCATCAGCGTCGTAGCTCTCGTAGGGCCCGAACCCCTCCCAGGGGACGAAGCTCATGATGTCGGCGAGAACCGGCACCTCCATCGCCGGGCAGTGGACGGGGGCGCCGGTCGCGGCGGCCACCGGGGCGACGGCGCCGATGTGATCGAAGTGGCAGTGGGTGAGGAGGATCGCCTCGACCTCCGCCCCGTTCGCCGCGACCGCGGCGAGGATCCGCTCCGCCTCCTCGCCCGGGTCGACGACGAGCACCCTGTCGGAGCCCTCGCGGCGCAGCAGGAAGCAGTTCTCGGCGAGAGGCCCGACCGTGAGCATCTCGACCGCGAGGCTCACTAGTCGCCCCGCTCGCGAATCCGCGCCCGCTCGCGTCGGCGCCAGAGGGTCATGTCGATGTAGTAGCCGGCGGGGATGTAGAAGGCGAGCATGAAGCCGCCAAAGGCGAGCGCGACGCCGGCCGGGCGTTTGAAGATCACCAGCAGCAGCACCGCGAAGATCACCGCGGCGGCGAGGCCGCGGATCGCCGAGTTGCGCCAGGTCGGCGGCAGATCGGCTTTCGGCGCCGCTTTGCCGCGGTTGGAGCGGGCGCGGGCTTTCGCCTCCTCGCGGCTGCGGGGGCGGCTGCGGGCCTTGGTCTCGATGCGGCCGCCCTGCGTGCCGCGGCGCTTGCGGCGACGCTTCTTCTTGGTCTGGGCCATGGCTTGAATCTAGATGATGAACCCGGGTCCGCGCGCTCCCGGGATCAGCCGTTCAGGGCCGCCAGGCGCCGCTCGATCACGTGCCGCTCCGGGTCGAAGCCGCGCATCGGCACGTCCTCCGGGTAGCCGGCCAGGGCCGCGGTGGGAATCAGGCCGACCAGCTCGGCCTCGAGCGGCCGGGCAGCGAGTGGCGCCGCCAGCTCCCGCACCCGCTCGACCACCGCCGCGAGCGGCACCGCCAACGGGTCGTGGACGTTGGTCGAGACCTGGGTGCGGCCGCTGGAGAGCAGCAACCCGATCGCCCTCACCCCGGGCAGGCCGCCGCCCGACTCGCGCAGCCCGGCGGCGACCGAGCGGGCGACCTCGATGTCGCCGCTGTCGAGCTCGACGTTGAAGGCGGCGAGCGGCGGGCGGGCGGTGACCAGGGTCGCGCCGGCCCGCCGGTGCGGCAGGTCGGGGCCGAAGTCCGCGCGCAGCTCCCCCGCCTCCATCCGCAGCCAGAGCTCGGCAAGGCCGCCGTTGCGGAAGTAGGCGCGCTCGGCCCGGCTCGGCTCGCGCGCCAGCTCCCCGTAGAGGAAGACCGGGATTCCGAGGCCGCCGATCTGCGCCGCGGTCGCCACCGCCTCGGTGCGGGCGGCGTCGCGGTCGGCGGGGTCGAGCCAGACGACGGGACAGACGTCGACCGCGCCGACCGCGGGATGCGCGCCCGCGTAGTGGGACATGTCGATCGTCTCCAGCGCCTCCTCGGCCCCGGCGACGAGCGCGTCCAGCAGCGGTCCCGGCCGGCCGGCGAGGGTGAAGACGGTGCGATCGTGGTCGCCGTCGGTGTGACGGTCCAGCAGCGACGTGCCCCCAGCGAAGGCGGACTCCAGGCGCGCCAGCGTCGCCGGCTCGCTTCCCTCCGAGACGTTGGGCACGGCGAGCAGTGGCGGCATGGTGGTGAGGCTAGCCGTCGACCGGCCGCCTCGCCCGGCTCAGAGCAGCAGCTCGCCGCCGCTGACGATCGTCTCGCCGTCCACTTCCACGGTCGGTTCGAGGACGACGCAGTCGAGGTGGACCGGGACCTGGACGGTGCCGCCGATCGCGGCCGAGGCGCCGAAGGCGACGTGGCAGGTGCCGAGGATCTTCTCGTCCTCGAGGATGTTGCCGGTCAGGATCGCCTCTTCGTTGGTGCCGATCCCCAGCTCGGCGACGTTGGTGCCGTCCGGCCCGTGGGCATCCAGCAGCTCGAACAGAGCGGCCCCGTCGGAGCCGGTGGTCTCGGCCAGGTGGCCGCCGCGGATCGTCAGCGAGGTCGGCGTCTCCAGCAGCCCGACCCCGGCGATCGAGCCGTCGACCACGAGCGTGCCCTCCGCCGTGCCCTCGACCGGGGCGATGAAGCCCTCACCGCAGGGCAGGTTGCCGAAGGCGCCGCGGTTCCCGAGTTCGCCGGCGTCGACGATCGAGAGTCGCCCCTCGAGGCCGAGCCTGAGGTCGCTGCCGTGCCGGCAGGTGATCCGCGCCTCGCTGCCGCCGTTCAGGACTGCGCTGAGCGCCCAGCCGCGGCGGCGCACCTCGGCCAGGTCGCTGGTCATCAGCCGGGTCAGCATATCTTCGGTGACGCCCGGCAGGGTGCCGATCCGGACGCCCGCCTCGCTCGCCCGCTTGCGCGCGGCGGTGTGCGACAGCGACTGGATCGTCGGCGCCAGCACCACGTCAGCCTCGGCCATCGCCGCGGCGACCACGTCGGGCGGCTCGGCGGCGGCGGAGTCGCGCTCGGACATCACCGCCAGCGTCGCGCTTGCCCCGTCGCCCTGGGCCTCGATCCGCATCAGCGCGCCGATCTCTTCCGTCGCCGGGTTGCAGACGACCAGCACCTCCTCGCCCGGGGAGACGCTCATGCACTCGCGGACGACCGTCCGCACCGCCCTGTCCAGCTCCGCGCTCACTGGCGCAACCCTAACCCGCCTAACTGGTCACGCCATTCCCGGCCGCCGCAGGTCAGTCGTCGTCGTGCCTGTGTCCAATCGCCCAGCCCTGGAACCAGAGCAGGCCCAGCAGCAGCGCTCCGAAGGCGATGAACGGCGCCCACCAGCCCTCGGGGCGCGCGATCCTCAGCGCCGCCACCACGAAGGCATCCGCAACCAGAAGGAATGCGACCAGCACCGGCCGCATAGCGGCCCATCCCGATCCTGGAGTACGACCAGACCCAGATGCCATCGGCCAAGGATCGCAGGCCGCCGAGCCCCCCCTCGCCATCGCTACCATGCCCCGTCCCCGCCGGAGTAGCTCAGCTGGTTAGAGCAGCGGAATCATAATCCGCGTGTCGGGGGTTCGAGTCCCTCCTCCGGCATCATCTTCTCCCTGCAAATCGCCACTTTCGGGCCCCTGGGGATTGTCGTCAGAACCCAAGCGTGCACCCGGCGTGCACCCAACTTCGTTTTTCGTGTCGTTTTCGAGCAGCCGAGAGAGCTTGTCGGCGGCGTCGTTTTGGGGCACGTGATGGACGTAAATCATCGTCGTCTGGATGTCTGCATGGCCCATGTATGCCTTCACGTCGGTTAGCGGGAACGCCTGCACCGCGAGGGTGCCGAAGGTGTGACGCAGGTCGTGGAAGCGGACGTGCGGAAGTTCGGCCCCCTTGAGGGCGGCGTAATAGCGACGACGCATCGCCGACTCCTCAAATTGCTCCCCTATCGCGTTGACGAAGACAAGATCGTCCTCCCCCGTGAAGCGCTCCCGACGGCTTAATTGATCGAGGGCTCGTGCTGCCTGATCGACCAGCGGAACGCTCCGCACCTTGCCCGACTTCGGCGGCCCCTCATCGCCACGGGTGAAGGAGCGCCGCACGTGGACGAGCCGCCGCAGCCAATCCACGTCACTCCAGCGCAGCGCCCGCAACTCTCCGAGCCGCAAGCCGGTGAAGGCGGCGACCTCAAACAGCGCCCCGTCCTGGGCGTTGACCGCGTTCGCAGCGAGCAACTTGACCTCTGAGGAGGACAGCGCCGAGAAATCGCCTGACGGCTTGTGAGGCTGGCGCTCCACTCCCTCCACGGGATTGATCGGCAGCCCGTGGGTCTTCTGGGCTCGTTTGAAGATCGCGTGGAGTTGGGCAAGGCGCTTGTTGATCGTGCGGGGCGCGAGCACGTCTTCCTTGACCACGCGCACCCGGTATCTGTCGATGCGCTCGCTGGTGATCTCCTCCGCTGGCGTCTCCTCGCCGAACTCCGGGATCAGCACGCGCTCCAACTCACGCCGGTAGTCCTGCACCGTCGAGCGGCGCCGCTTGCGGTCGTTTTCGATGTAGTCCAGGTGCTCGCGCCCGATCCGCCCGAAGCTGACGCCGAGCCCTGCCGGGATCTCAACCGGCACCGCCTCGTCCTGGCCATTCAGCATCGCCTCCAAGCGAGCCTCTGCCTGGGCTCTCGTCAGGTACCCGGCAGGTGGTCTACTGCGCTTAGCCCACGCTGGTCCAAGCCTTCGTTGCAAACGACGGCCGTCGGGCATCCGCAACAGCGCGTAGAAGACCGGCCCATCGCGGCGCTCGATTTCCCGGACGAAGCCGGTCGCCTCGCGGCTCTTGTCCCTCATGACTCAGCCCACCGACTCGACGGCTTGACCTCTTTGGCCGTCGATCCAGCGGTCCACGTCGCGGTCATCGAAACGACGGTAGCGCCCGCATCGAACGGAAGGCAAATGCCCTTCCCGCGCCGCCCGGTAAACCCACGTCTTTGGGACTCGCAGCCGCTCCGCAACTTCCTCGGCGGTGCGCAGCGTTTCGCTCATGCCGACAAGACGTGCATCGGCACCGCTTCGGCCCGCCTGCGCTTGCCTCTTCTGATCGGTTGACAGGTACATATCTGGCTCCATTCCCTCGCTGGAAATCACCATCGCCAAACTGCGTCGGACGGCGATCCCGGAACCCCGAGCCCAGCGAGGGGCCGCAAGGAGCCCCGGCGCAGCCGGGGCTTGCAGGGATCGACGCCGGCGCAACAATTTGGCGTGGGAATTTCCAGCGGAGCAACTGCCCCTAATCCTCGGCCGCCGTTGACAAGGGCGGGAACTCGAAGCAGCCGGTGTCGATCCTCGGCGGCTTCCAGCCGATCCCCTCAAGTAGCTCATTGGGATCGACTTCCAGCGACACACAGAGCTTGACCAGGGTGTCGGCACGAGGGATGCGCAGACCCCGCTCAAGCTGGCTGATCTCGGTGCGGTGAATCGCAGCGAGGTCAGCGAGCAGGTCCTGGCTGAGGTCGGCAGCCTTGCGATAGCGGAGGAGGTTCTCGGCAAAGCGCCGGGAGAACTCCCCATCGTCAAGTGGGCGGCCCATCAGTCAACCCTTCCCCGCCGCTGGCGTACCTCGGGCCGAGCAACTGAGAAGCCGCCGTCGATGCTGGACCCCGCCGTCCAAGAGAGCCCGTCGAAAAAGAAGCCAGCTTCCATTTCGAGCGCCCCGGAGAGCTTGACCACCGTGTCGATGCGGGCGAGTCGTAACCCTCGCTCCAGTAGCCCGATCTCCGTTCGATGCAGCGAGGCCCGACGGGCAAGCTCGTCCTGAGACAACCTGGCTCGGCGACGCTGGACTACGAGGTTCTCGCCGAAGCGCTCGGCGACGGCGCTGGTGTCCTCCATCACTCGAAGGGAAGGCGGTTGAAGTGAAGTGCCGCTCGCGTCGGCAGGACCACTGATTCGCAGCGGAATACCAGCCCGGCCGAAACCAGGTCGCGGATGGCGCGTTCGACCCTGTCGCGCTGGGCGAAGTCACGAGGGTCGCTGGCGATCTCGCGGACGAGATCGGAGACGCGCAGATGCGTCGGCCAGTTCGACAGGACTTGGGTTAGGACGACGGCCTGATCGCGGAGGTCTTGTTCGGCGGGCGTAGGAGGCTCGGCGGCGCTCTTGCCCGTAGGGTTCTCATCAGCCATGAGGAGGTACACGCTCCTTGTGGTCAGGCTCCCGGTCGGCGTTCCACCGCTGGCCGGGAGCCGTTTTATGCCTATGTCGAGAACGTAGCACAGCAGTCGATAAATCGACTGCTATTTATCGACTGGACCCAACCGCCGAGACTTGGGAACGTGAGGAATATGACTCCTTCTCAGCAGCCCCAAAAGACGCTCGGCATGGCTATCCGCCAGCTTCGCGAAAAGCGTGGGCTAACTCAGGAAGCAGTCGCGCATGAGGCTGGGGTCACGGCTTCCACCTTCGGCCTGATCGAGCGGGGGCAGACCAACCCGACCTGGGCGACGGTGACGAAGATCGCGGCGGCGGTCGACGTCTCGGTGATCGAGGTGGCGAAACTCACCGTGAAGCTGGAAGCATGAGCGAAGAGCTAATACAGGCCGCTAAAGCCGCCGCCGAGCTTGAGCCAGCAGTCGAGGCTTTTGCTGAGGCGACCGGGAGCCTGGAACCAGTGCGTGAGGCGACCGGCTGGCTCACCGACCTCATCCGCTACAAGCGCCTCCCGCATCAGGCCAAGATGCTGATGAGGGCTGCCGAGAAGGTGAAAGAAACGGGTCTGCCAACCCATGCCGTCAGCGACAAGCTATTGCGCTCGATCCTCGAAGACGGTCCCCTTGACGACGACGAGTCCATGCAGGAGCGCTGGGCCAATCTGCTCGTAAACGCTGCCACGGCGGATGAGGGCTGCATCCCAATCGCGTATCCGAAAATCCTAAGTGAAATGGAACCGAAAGAAGCCTTGCTGCTGGACCGGCTGTGGGAGAAGACGCCGAATCCAGCCGAAGAAATTTTCGAGACGGTTGGCTATGAGACCACGCACGACCTCGTTGACATCCCTGCGCTTTACAACCTGAGCCGTCTTGGCGTCCTACGACTCGTGCGGTCGATTCAGACGAACTTCGGGGGGGAAGCATCAGAGGGAGCCCTAGCCGGGGTGGAGCTCACCGAGCTTGGCTGGGAGTTCGTCAAGGCGTGTAATCCGCCGTCTTAAGGGTTGCGGATTCGCGATCAAACTGGCGCTGAGCAACCTTCACGGCTTTGCGGGCGGCACCGAGCTTCGTGTCGTCAGGCATCGCCGCAGCCTAGTCATCTGGCGGTGGATGGCGCGACCGTCAAGGAGTTCCAGCAAACCGGAATCCGTATCGCTTGCCGCGCTCCTCGAAGGCTTCTACCCCTCCCTCAAGCAAGTCACAGACCATGTCCCGGGTGGTCGGCCGGTCAACGGCTCCGAGGTCGTGGGCGCGCCCCTTGCCATCAACGACCTCCATCGGGATTACCAGCTCGGCGTCTCCCAGTACCGTCAAATTTGGACTATGCGTCGCAATGATTACCTGGCGCTGCTCCTTGGCCGACTGAAGGTGACTAACAACCGCGTCCGCGATGTACTTGGCGTCGAGGTGATCCTCTGGCTGGTCGACAATAAGAGGCTCGGGCTGATCGGCGCAGAGCATCAGACCGAGCAAGACTGAACGCTGCTGGCCAGCGGAAAGTGAGTCAAACTGCTTTGGCTCACCAGAGACACCTTCCCGGACAATGAGGCGGGGGCGGTCTTCTAGCGCCATCGTTTGCAGAGCAAAGATCGTGTCCCAGCCTCGCTTCTCAAGTAGAGGGGCCATGTCGTCGAAGAATGCTTCTCCTTTGAGGTCGAGAAGACCAAGAAGCTGTGCGGAGTCTTCTGCGAGGAGAGCCTCAGCGAAATCGCGCGGAGAAATCGCGGCCGCCAGCAACTGCACTCGAGGAGTTCGGAAGCCGAAGGCATTCGTCAACCACGCAACCCATGGGTCCTTTAATCCGGCACGCTCGAACGTCACCCCGATCTCAAGATCCCCCGGGCTGTCGTTCGCGGCAGCAGATATGCGTTTGAGGGTTGCCTTCCGCAGCTCGCACTGACGATCCCAATTGCTGTGCAGCTCATCGAGGAGGACTTGGCGCTCCGCACGGGCAGCCTTGTGCCCTTCCTGCTTCTTCTTCAGCTCGTTGAGTTTGGTCTTGATCGCATTCAGTCGATCTGCAATTGCACGAACCGCGCCGGCTTGAACCTTCAGCCCCTTGGCCTCTAGGTCGGCTTGCCGTTTCTCCAGCTCCCCCTCTAGCTCTATCTGCCGTCCCTTCCAGAGTGCGAGCGTCGCCGCCGTGCCCTCCGCCGCCTCAGCAATCTCGACAGACGCTTTCTGAGTGATCTCGGCGCGCTTAGCCTCGAAGGCTGCAAGCTCCTCTCGGATTTTTCCCTTCTTGCCGTCTAGAAATTCCGAGGCAGGCTCAATGCTGAGATCCAAGCCCGACTGGATTGCGATCTGGTCGATGTCAATCGCAGCGTCTGATGCTGGCGCTTTAGCGCGCTCGGCAACCTCCCCCTCTAGGCGCTGCAAGAAGGGTCCTTGTGCCGCTAGCAACCCCGCCCACTTTGCGATCAACTCGACTTTCCCGGACTCGGCGGCCTTTAACGTCGCCTCCTGCTTGAGTTTCTCCGCCTCTAGGTCATCGATCTGTTTTTGAGCGACGCTGGATCCTTTTACACGGGCGGCGTTTTCCTCTAACTCGCCGAGCAGCTCCTCTGCTCGCTCAAGGTACTCGTGGCGGACCACGAACGTGTCTAGAAACTGAAGCAAGATTCCTGGGTCCTCGTCGTAGCCCCGGGCGAGCCGACCCGACTCATCCTGTCCAAGATCCGCGAGGCGCAGCTGGATCTCTGAATTGGTTCCTGCTTCAACTGCGACGCCATCCCGATGCCGAGTAGCTATGCGGGAACTTCCGGCTTTGTCGATGAAATGCACGATCGTCACATCCGGCATTCGGCCGGGGGCATCAGGGTTGTCTTCCGGGCTGACCTCCGCGCCCAACGCTGCTCGAATTGCCAGGAGGGCCGTCGACTTCCCCGACCCTCGGCCGCCAATAATGCAATTCAGATTCGGCGAAAACTCCAACTTCATCCCATCGAGGAATCCCCCTTGAAACTCGGCCAAGGTGACCCTGGGATACACGGCTGGCAGGGTGGCCTCGGCCTTGCACCGGCCCGCCGGGCTCAAGCGGATGGCGTTACTCACTGCTGCGAAGCTCGGCTCGTCCAGCCGTAGGCGCGTGAGCGTCCGAGAGGTTCGGTCTTGGCCGACCTTCTCGATTGAGTGCGCATCCGAACTCATCAGTCGAGCCAGACTCCGACCAGCAAATGCCGGGATCGCCTGTCGCTTAGTCCAAGCCGCGCGTCGCACCTCCTCGGGATCCTCCTTTGTGAACCAGGTATCGAGTGCCTCTTTGGTTGCAAACTCGACGCCGGCCAGGGCCTCAGAACAAAGAAGTGCCTCCAATTCCGCGGGTTGCATGCGTCCAATCCCGTTGTCGGCATCAATGTGAGCCGGAATAGCCAGGCCGCCTCGCTGATCAATATCGGCGACCAAATCGAGCATCGAACGGCTGGAGCGGAACTCGGTCGGAGAAAGTGTTTCGAGGTTCAGGTTCTGAGGCAGTGCGAGCTCTTCAAGTTGACTGATCGCATCCGGCGCGAAGATGCCGAGGAGGTGCCCCTGATGAGTCGAAATCTCGATTCCCGGTAGGACAAGCAGGGAGGTTCCACTGGCTGCGGAAACTGCTCCCGCCGCAAAGCGCGCGGTGTTGTGGTCCGTGATGGCGAGTACATCGACATCAGCCTCGATCGCGGCCGCAACGTAGGCAGCGAGGTCCGGCTTTGGATCCGAGTCGCCGTCAGGATGAGTGTGGACGTGCAAGTCGGCTCGCACAAAGCGCGCGCCGAGCGGGCCACCACCAATTGGAAAGTCGGACACTTCCGGAGGCAAGGCGGAGTTCGCCGTGTCCTGTTGAGTAGGGATCTCGTCGGTAATGCCGACAGCCTAAATGAGTACGCAGGGATCTAGTCTCGATTCGACGAGATATGCGCTCATCCCGCGATCACCATCGGCTGCTGTAGAACCGCCCTAGTCGGCGGCTTGAGCGGGTGGTCCGACGCTCAATCCGCACGCCCGAAGCGGGCTCGAACCGTCCATCAGCCAAGTGGAGAGGCCCGCTCCTCAAGACAGCTAGCGATTTCGTTGGGGGTCGCTTCCCAGGCAGCGATTCGCTCCACCATCGGTACGTCGGTGTTGAGCTACGGGCACCCATTGGGCGATCGCGTATACGTTCAGCGATCGGCCTCGCGGGGATCGTGGCGGACGCGGAAAGCGCCCTCGGCGATGAAGATGCCTAAGCAGGGACGGCGTAACTGACCGTCTCTCGTACCGCCATGCCGAGCGCGTCGGCAACCTCCTGAAGGCGATCGACTCCCACGCCTGAGTAGAGGTTTGCCTCCCAGCGCTGGATCTGTTGCTCTGCGACCTCGAGCCGCTCGCTCAACGCCTTCTGCGTAAGACCGGCAGCGATCCGAGCTTCGATCAGCGCCGTCGGGAGGTCGCGCAAGCTCCCAAGCTCACGCTCGCTGATGCGGCCATCGCGCAGATCCTCGTAGTGCTTGACCTGGCCGCCGAGCACCTCTATCTCGCTGCGCATCGCATCGCCCATCGCTTTGTGGATACGGGGGTCGACACCCTCGCCCGGGGTACTTTCCTCATGGGCTTTCACTGCCCCTTCGAAGCGGCGGAGCTCGGTCTTGGTGATGCGATATTCGCGCTCATTGGCTATCACTTAAGAACCTCCGGGTCGATCTCGACGATCCCCTTGGGCTCGCCTGTTTGGCGGTCGCGTCGAAAGTAGTCGAGGAACTCCATCCCCGTGGGATCGGCGGGATAGTGGGCAACGAAGAGCTCTCCTCCAAAACGTTCCTTCTGTGCTCTTCGGCCTTCGGCAAACTCAAGGAAGATCGGGTCGAGCAGATCGACATCGACGCGATCCTGGTCCCAGCAGGCATCGAAGTCCCCCGGCTCCTCCTTCGCCGTGACGAAGCTGCCGTCGATATAGACGGTGCGGCAACCAGCGTCGCGCAAGGCGAGGAGCGCCGCTCGAAGTCCTGCGAGCAATTCGACGCGGCGGGGAGAGCCATTGAATTTCGATTCCAGTTCATCCCAATCGGCCTTGTGGATACCCGGGGGCAGGTTCCCGCGTTCGTCGAAGCGCGGGATCACGACACAACTTTACTGTTGGGTTGACTTAGTGTCAAGCGCTGTTCGGGCCTGCTCGTCCTTCAAAGCGGGACCGCCTCGGAGACGATCCGCTCCCGGAGATACGGCGACAGGCCCGCTTCAGTGAGGACGTCAACGGCGATGCCAAGCGCGTCCTCGAGCTCCTGCGAGAGCGCGATTAGGTCAAACAGGTTGCGTTCCTCCCCCATCTCGACCAGTAGATCGAGATCGTGCGCGCCGGCTTCGCCTCGACCGGCCGACCCGAAGACGCGGACGTTGCGAGCACCGTGCTCGAAAGCGATCCGCGTGATGTCCTCCCGGAAGCGAACACGGGCCCGCATCGGGCTATTTGCCTTTGTGGCCATCAGATGTCAATGGTATGAGCTTGGTCGGCAGCGAAGGCAATGCGAAACAAAGAGTCCCTCCAGTCCTGACGAGCGTGTCGGTCATCGCAAAGCAAGTGGCCGACACGCGCAGGCAAAGGCCGCCTAGGTCAAGAACCGTCTACGAGGACGCCTGGAGCTAGGCCGGGAGCTTCTCAAGAAGGGACGCCAAGGAGGCTTGCGGCTGAGGATCGTCTTGCTCACTACGGACCTCTTTGAGCAACTCGGCGATGTGATTCCCGCGTCCATTCTGCGCATCATCTGCTCGCGCATGAGCGAGCGCCGTGAGGGCAAGGTCGTACTCGCCGGCATCTATTGCGACCTCGGCTAGCGCTAGCTGAGCATCTGCGCCGGACCACTCATCCTCGCCGCTTGCCGCGGCGAGATGAATGGCACGGGCGATGAAGCCCAACGCAAGATCGTTTAGGCCCAGCCGGTTGAGCGCCGAGCCGAGGTTCCAGGGATATGCGGGCTCAACCGGATCAAGGCGTATCGCTTGACCGTAAAGAGCCAGCACCCGGTCGAGTTTGCCCTCAGATAGAAAGCGCTCAACGACCTCTGGCTCCGGCCAATGACCGGGCGCGAGTGCAGCAGCGAGCAACTCGTCGGCCTCGCCGACCAGTTGCTCTGCCCTAGCCGCGACTTCGGGGGCGACGTCCACGGGCTCTCTTGTATTGGCTTCTTTGCTCATCGCTTAGCTCTTTCCACCATGCCTGCCAACGCTTGGCACGCTCTGGATTGTGACGCACGCCGAGGATCTCCTCACCACGCTGGACGAGATCGCAGACACGTAGCGCCTCGTTCGTCGTCGGATCATGCCCAGCTGGGTTAGTCCAATTGCGTGGCGGCTTGGGCACTCTCTGAGTCTTTCAGCACGGCGTGACGCATCGTCTGCGGCTTGAGATTTCCATTTTGAGGGTCTCCTGTGGCTGGGATGGTGCAGCGCCAAGCAGCCGCGATCTCCGCGCGAGCGGAGCCGGGGCCGAAAGGGCACGAGAGCCCCGAAGGGGTCAAAGCTCGAGCGGTCGTGGCTAGGCTCAGCAAGCCATCCCAGCGGAAGGAGCGCGGAAATCCGAGCCGCAGGACCTTCCGCGAGGAGATCGAGCGCATTGCAGGCACGGAATTACGTCATAACGGCGTCTCCCAACTCGAAATCACCGCATTTCCTTAGCCGAGCACCGCATCTGCAATGTCGCAATGTTCCCGCATCGGAAAGACCGCGTTCCCATTGTGCAGCTTCCACCTGCGCCAGCCTCCCGCTCACATCGCTCACGGATTCTGGCGCTCTCCTTTCCCCCATTCGCCTCTGGCTCTCCCGATCTGGACCACTTTTGCTCTCTCGCCGCTCCGCCCTTCGCAGCCCCTTCGCTTGCTCATCCACCTCCCCGTAGTGCATCTGACCCCGGGCGCTCACATCGTGTGGGTGCGGGGTCAGATGCACGAAGGCCACCCATCCGGCTCCAACAAGCGAAGGGGCTGCGAAGGGCGCGTTCGTAGCCACGACCGCAGCAGGCAAACCGACGAAGAAGATCCTGTCGACCAAAAGCGGACGAGGGTAGCGCCGAGAGGAAGCCCGTCAACCCCTCGCGGGGTCGGACGCAATCCGTCCTTGACCGCCTCCCTCACGGCACAAATCGCGGTTAGGTCGGCAGGGGAGGCGTCGGCGAAGTCGCCAAATTTCAACGCCTCGGATTCGGCCGGCGGCTCGGTGAGACTCGAAAGGCAAAGGCGAGCGAACGAAGCCGCTAGATCTTCCGCTTCTTGCGCTTGCGGCGTGCACCCAACCGTGCACCCAACTCGCGACTTTCAGGGAAACTAGGAGCACCTTCCCGTGCCTGAGAGACCCTTTTGGACCCCTCCAAACCCTGCGTGTCCCCCATCATAATCCGCGTGTCGGGGGTTCGAGTCCCTCCTCCGGCATTGACTTCTGGCGTCGAAGACTTCTCCAGCTACGCCGCCGGGCGCAAGCTGACGGTCGTCCCCGGCGCTCGGCTGCCGCGGACGACGCCGCTGCTCGCCGAGGGGGAGCTGCGCAGCGTCGACGCGGTGATGACGGGCTGGCTCTCGACCTACGTCGAAGCGCAGATGGCGTTGATCACCCGCGATGAGGTCACCACCGACGCCGGGGGCGCCGAGACCATGGGCGAGGCGCACTTCACGGTGGCGGTGACACACGTGCCGAAGGCGAAGCGGTTCGTCCCCTGGCTGTTCTGCCAGCGGGCCGAGGACGAGCACCTGCTGGGGCGGGCGGCGAACGCGCTGATCCACGGCAACGACCGGATCTCCTTCGAGAGCACCGAGCTGAACGAGCGCTACCGGATCTTCGCCTCGCCGCAGCGCGACGACACCTGGCTGCACGAGCTCTTCTCGCCGCGGTTCATCGTCTTCATGCTCGAAAGCGCGCCACAGGGCCTCGCCTTCGAGTACGTCGAGGGGACGCTCTGCGTCAGCCTGGTCGGCCGCCGCACCCTGACCGAGGACCTCGACCGGCTGCGCGACGCGACCGTGGCGCTGGTCGCCCGCATGCGCGAGCAGATCCGTGAGAGCCTGGGATCCGCTCAGGGCCGCTCCGCCCCGCAGGCGCCCGGCTTCCCATCCAGCGGGGGTTGAGCCCGGCGGCAGCGCAGCGCTCAGTTCCCCGCCGCGCCTTCAGTCACCGCTGCTCAACGTCCAGCATCAGCGTCACCGGGCCGTCGTTGACCAGGGCCACTCCCATGCAGGCGCCGAAGATGCCCCGCTTCGCCCCGAGCCGCTCGCAGAAGCGGTCGTAGAGCGGCTCGGCGACCTCGGGCCGGGCGGCCTCGACGTAGCTGGGGCGATTGCCCTTGCGGGCGTCGCCGTAGAGGGTGAACTGGCTGACGCAGAGGATCTCGCGCTCGCCCAGAGGCTCGTTCATCTTCCCCTCGGCATCGTCGAAGATCCGCAGCGCCCGCACCTTATCGGCGAGCCGGTCGGCCTGCTCCGCACCATCCCCCACGCCGACCCCGAGCAGCACCAGCATCCCCGGCCCGATCTGGGCGACGCGGTCGCCCTCGACGTCGACAGCCGCCTGGCTGACCCGCTGGACGAGCGCTCTCACCGCGGCTCAGCCCTCGAGCGCCTCGACCAGCGAGGAGGCGTCGTAGGCGCCGAAGAAGCGCTCGCCGTTGATGAAGAAGGTCGGGGTGCCGGTGGCGCCGCTCGCCGCCGCCGACTCGACGTCGCGCTCGACCCGGCCGCGGTGGGCACCGGCGTCGATCTCCGCCGCCATGCGGTCGGCGTCGAGGCCGAGGTCGCTGCCGACCTTCAGCATCGTCTCGCGGGAGAGCTTGGGCTGGGCCTGGAAGAGGGCGTCGTGGTACTCCCAGAAGTCGCCCTGGGCCGCGGCCGCCTCGCTGGCCTCGGCGGCCAGCTGCGCCAGCGGGTGGCGCTCGGGGATCGGCAGGTGGCGGAAGGCGAAGACGAGCCGGTCGCCGAGGCGGTCGCGGACCCGCCGCAGGACCGACTGGGCGCCGAGGCAGAAGGGGCACTGGAAGTCGCCGAACATGACCAGCTCCAGCGGCGCGCCGGGCTCGCCGCGAACGTGATCGAGGCTCTCCAGCGGGGGTGAAAGTCGTTCGTCCACAGAACCCGATGTTATGTGGTCGTGCACAACGTCGAGTCCGTCTTGGTTCTGCTGCTGGCGGCGGCGCTGCTGGTCCGCCTCGCCGAGTTCGGCAACATCCCGGCGCCGATCGTCCTGGTGCTGGGCGGGCTGGGGATCGCGCTGATCCCGGGGCTGCCGGAAGTCGAACTGGATCCCGACGTGATCTTCCTCGTCTTCCTGCCGCCGCTCGTCTACGCCGCCGGCTGGCGCACCTCGCCGCTGGAGCTGCGGGCACTGATGCGGCCGCTGGCGCTGCTCTCGGTCGGCCTCGTCTTCGTCACCGCGGCAGCGGTCGCCGTCGTCGCCCACGCGATGGTCCCGGAACTCGGCTGGGCCGAGGCGGCCGTGCTCGGCGCCGTCCTCGCCCCCACCGATGCCGTCTCCTCGACCTCGATCTTCCGCCGCCTCGGCGCCCCCGAGCGGGTCCGTCTGCTGGTCGAAGGCGAGTCGATGATCAACGACGGCACCGCCCTGGTCCTCTACCGGATCGCGATCGGCGTCGCCACCGGCAGCGCCTTCAGCTTCGGCGGCGCCGTGCTCGAGTTCATCGGCATCTCGGCCGGGGGAATCGCCGTCGGCCTCGCGGTCGGCGCCTTCTCCAACCTCGTCGTCCGCCGCCAGACCGACGGCGGCCTCTCGATCTTCCTCTCCGTGCTCACCGCCTACGGCGCCTACGTCGGCGCCGAGCAGCTGCACGTGTCGGGGGTGCTGGCGGCGGTGGTCGCCGGCGTCTACGGCGGCTACCAGTCGCCGCGCTCGCTCGACGCCGACATCCGCCTCAGCGCCGTCGCCTTCTGGGGCGTGCTCGTCTTCGGGCTGGAGATCACCCTCTTCGTCCTGCTCGGGCTACAGCTGCCGGGCGTCGTCGACACCCTCAACCAGACCTCGGCCGGGGTCGGCGACCTGCTGGCGCCGGTGGCGGCGATCGCCGCCGTCTCGATCTCCGTCCGCCTCGCCTTCGTCTTCGCGATGGGCACCGATGCCGGCGAGACGGCCGGGCAGCGCTTCGCCGTCGGCTGGAGCGGGATGCGCGGCGCCGTCTCCCTCGCCGCCGCTCTGGCGGTGCCGCTCAGCGTCGGCGCCCGGCCGCAGATCATCTTCCTCAGCTTCGCCCTGATCCTCGTCACCCTGGTCGGCCAGGGCCTCTCGCTGCCGTTCATCGTCCGCGCGCTGAAGCTGGAAGAGCCGCGGCGCTGGAGCGACGAGGAGGCTGTGGCGCGGATGGAGGCGGCGCAGTCGGCGCTCGACCGCCTCGACCAGATCGAGGACGAGGAGCGGGCGTCGGACTCGCAGCTGAAGCGCCTGCGCGACCTCTACCGCGGCCGCTTCCGGATGTGCCAGGCGGTGCTCGGCGGCGAGGACCCGGAGACCGCGGCGCGCGAGCAGCGCATCGCCGACTACGGCGAGCTGCGCCGCGAGCTGATCGGGATCGAGCGCGAGGAACTGCTCAACCTGCGCAGCAACGGCCGCCTGCGCAACACGACGATGCGCCAGATCGAGCGCGACCTCGATCTCGAGGAGGCCCGGATCCGCTCCTAGGCGGCCTTTGCCTGGCCGGGACCGGAGGGGGCGAAGAGCTCGCGCGCCCGCTCGGCGACGAGGTCGGGACGCTCGTCGACGATGAAGTGGCCACAGCCGGGGACCAGCTCCACCCGCATGTCCTCGGCGTGGCGCTCGTAGCCGGCGAGGATCTTGTAGCTCAGAGCCGTGTCGTCCTTGCCGAAGAGCATCCGGGTCGGCACCGTCAGCTGCTGGTTCGCGTAGCGGCCACGGATGATCGCCGGCGCCTCGCGCAGGTTGAAGACCCGGTACATCTGCACCGCCGCGCGGGCCCGCGCCGGCTCGGTGAACTTGTCGTTGAAGGCGGCGAGCGCCTCCGGGTCCCAGGCCTCGCGCACGGTCGAGCCGCCGACCAGGACTTTCGGCACGAACTTGCCGCTGTGGTGCAACCGGTAGCCGATCCCCGGCGCCAGAATCAGCCACTGGTACCAGAAGCGCCAGAGATGGGGCGCCATCGCCCGGGCGCTGGTCCAGGGAGGCAGCATGTTGAGCGCCAGGTAGCGCTCGAAGCGCTGCGGCGCCCGCAGGCAGAGCACGACATCGTCGCCGGAGCCCGCTTCGGCGAGGTGGAACTCGATTCCCCGCGCCCGCACCTGGCGGGGCGTGACCCCCGCGACGTGCGGTAGGTCGCTCACCCGGCCCCTTCCTCCGCTCAGTGCAGCGCGGCCGCCTGGCGGAAGTCGGCGAGCATCTCGCCCATCGTCTCGACGTTGCAGGCGACCATTTCCGGCCAGGGCTTGTCGGGGTGCTCCTGAAGCGTCTTCAGGCCGTTGCCGCTGATCACGGCGACGACCGTCTCATCGGCCCCGATCTTGCCCTCGGCGGCGAGCCTCGCCGTGGCGGCGATCGTGGTGCCGCCGGCCGGCTCGGTGAGGATGCCCTCGGTCGCGCCGAGCAGGTCGATCGCGGCGAAGACCTCCTGGTCTGAGGCCATCGCCGCCGAGCCGCCGCGGCTGCGGACGGCGTCGAGGACCAGGGCGCCGTCGCCCGGGGCGCCGATCGCCAGCGAGTGGACGGCGGTGTCCGGCGTCTGCGGCTCGATCTCGCCGCCGCCGAGGATCGCGGTCGCGATCGGCCCGCAGCCACCGGCCTGGGCGATGTTGATCCTGGTCGCGCCGGTCTCCGCCAGTCCGACCATCTCCAGCTCGTTGAGCCCCTTGTGGACGCGCGAGGACAGCGTCCCCCCGGCGGCCGGGATCACGAAGTGGTCCGGCGAGCTCCAGCCGAGCTGCTCGACCACCTCGAAGGCCATCGTCTTCGCCCCCTCGGCGTAGAACGGGCGCAGGGTGATGTTGGCGAACTCGATGCCACTGGCGAGCGAGAGCTCGCGGCAGGCGCGGTTGGCCTGGTCGTAGTTGCCGTCCAGCTGGCAGACCTGGGCGCCGAGCGCCCGGCACGCCTTCGCCTTGCCCTTCTCCATGTTGCCGGGATAGAAGATGTAGGCGGTCGCCCCGGCCTTGGCGGCCAGCGCCGCCACCGCGGTGCCGACGTTGCCGGTCGAGACGCAGCCGACCTCGTCCTTGCCCAGCTCGAGCATCCGGGCGATCGCCATGCCGACGACCCGGTCCTTATAAGAGAGCGTCGGCCGGTTGGTCGAGTCGTCCTTGAGGTAGAGGTTCTTCAGGCCCAGCTCGGCGCCGAGGCGGTCGGCGCGGATCAGCGGGGTCTGCCCGGAGAACTCTCCGACCCGCTGCTGCGCCGCCCGCGAGACGATCGGCAGCAGCTCCTCGAAACGCCAGATGTTGTTCGGTCGCTCGGTCAGGCCGCGCTCGGCGATCAGCGACTTCGCCCGCTCGTAGTCGTAGTCGATGTCGAGGCCCTCGCCGCAGGCCGGGCACTTGAAGGCGGTGTCGAGCAGCGGCGTCAGGTAACCGCAGTCGCGGCAGACGAGTTCGGTGGCACAGGAGCTGGTTCGGGGCCCCTCGGGCCCGGCCAGATGCGAATCGACCGCGTCGCTCATGACTCCTCCTTTGCCGCCGTGCAGCGGGCCCCGGGGCCCAAACCTGCTCTCGGCGCTCGTCCTTTGTCCGCGTGGGTATAACACATACTCGGTCAGCGCTAAATGCTTTCTGCGCAAAAATGCGCATCTCCTGCGCAATTGATCGACTGGACGGTAGCGGACCCGTCACCCCGCACGGTCGAAAGGGAATCTTCTGTCTGTAGAGTTCCTGTCTTCAGCGCAAAAGAATCGCACCGGATGAGACCTCAGGATCGCTTTGCCGCCAACCTCCGCCAGGCCCGCACCAAGGCGGGAGTCTCACAGGAAGAGCTCGGCTACCGCTGCGAACTTCACCGCACCGAGATCTCCCTGCTCGAGCGGGCGGGTCGCGAGCCCCGCCTCAGCACCATGGTCAAGCTCGCCGGCGCGCTGGACACCACCCCGGCCGACCTCTGCGCCGGCATCTCCTGGCACGCCTCGAAGCGGCGCTTCGAGGTCAAGCAGCCGCCTCGCTCCAAGGACTGAAGCGACCGCGGCAGCTCAGCTTGCGGGGGCGATGGCCTCGGCGGCCACCGGGATCGCCTCGGCGTCGGGCCAGCGTCCGATCGAATCGGCACCGCCCGCCGTGACCAGCAGCTCCTCGGCCGCGTGAGGGACGAACGGAGCCAGGGCCTGCAGCAGCAGGACGAGAGCGGCGACCTGGGCCTCCGCGTCGGCGCGGTCGAGCTGGCCGCGGCGCTTGACGACGCGCTTCTCGAAGTCCTGGATCCGCTCGAAGAGGCGGGTCAGGTTGCGGACCGCCTTGTGCATCTGCAGCTCCTCGGTGTCGGCGGTGATCCGCGCCAGACCGTTATCGCACCATTTCCGCAACCGGTCGCGCATGAACTCGGTGTCGGCGGCGGCATCTGCGGCGTGAGGAGCGTCCTCCAGCGCCGCGAAGCGGTCCTGGCAGTAGGTCCAGAGGTTGCGCAGGAAGCGGTTGGCGAAGCGCAGCGACCCGTCGCTCCAGTTGAGCGTCTTCGCCGGCCCCGCCGCGTAGAGGACGGCGAGCCGGACCGTGTCGGCGCCGTAGCGCTCGACCAGCTCGTCGGGGTTGACGACGTTGCCGAGGTGCTTGCTCATCTTGCGGCCGTCGGCGATCACCATCTCGTGGAAGAGGCAGCCGGCGAAGGGCTCGCCGTCCTCGAGGAAGGCGAAGGGCCCGATGTCCCGCAGCGCCTTGGTGACGACCCGCTGGTCGAAGACGAAGCCGCCGCTGTCGCCGCCGGCGACGAGGCGCTCGGCCGGGAGCCACTCCTTCAGATCAGGGTGCTCGAACATCAGCTCCGCGCGGTCCTGCGGCGGCACCGCGGCCGGGACCCAGAGCCAGAGCGCATCGAAGTGGCAGTCGAGGGTGTCGGTCTCGCGCTTGGCCGGCTCGCCGCACCCGGGACAGGCGACGTCGACGAAGTCGGGGCGCTCGCCGAGCGGGTTGCCCTCGCCGGTCGGGGCGATGTCCCGCGGCAGCACCACCGGCAGGTCCGCCTCGGCCACCGGCACCGGGCCGCAGGTCTCACAGAGGACGATCGGGATCGGCGTGCCCCAGGAGCGCTGGCGCGAGATCGAGAAGTCGTTGGCGCGGTAGCGCTTCGCCTCGCGGGCGCCCGGCACCGGCTCGGCGGCCGGCGCCTCCCCATCCTCGTCCGCACCCTCCCAATCGTCCACGCGATCCATGCGGCCGGCGAGATCGCGGTCGGACTCGTCGACCACGGGGATGCCGAAGGCCGCGGTCGGCCCATAGCGGGCGTCGACGATCGGCGAGACGAAGACCGGCAGCTCCTCTCCTCCCGGCCCGGAGATCGAGGCCCCGGTGTCGACGATCGGCATCGAGCGGGCGTCGCGGGCGCTGCGATCCCAGCCGCCGGAGCGCATCCGCTCCAGCTCGTCGCCGACGCCGGGCGCCTCTGTCCACGCCTCGACGTCGGGGTGGCGGGGCGAGAGCAGGACGAAACGGGCCTCGGCAAGCGCCTCGCGGTGCGGGCTGAAGACCGTCAGGGCGCGCCCCCTCGAGCCCTCGAGATCGACCTCCACCCCATCGCTGCGACCGAGGATGTAGCGCTGGGTGGCGAGCGCGAGGTCGTCCCAGTTGCGCAGCGCCTCGGTGTTGCGGTCGTTCTCCTCCAGGTAGGGGGTGATCCGCAGGAACCAGGTCGCGCGGCGGATCAGCCGCACCTCGTTGTGGCAGCGCCAGCAGCGGCCGTCCTCGACCTGGATCGAGGCAAGGGTCGTGCGGCAGGTGTCGCACCAGTCGACCGTGGCGTCGTCACGGTAGATCAGGCCCGCCTCGAGCAGGGTCAGGAAGAGCCACTGCGACCAGCGGTACTGGCTCTCGTCGGAGCTGTAGAAGACGCGGTCGTAGTCGAAGCTGTAGCCGAGACGCTTCATCTGCTCGAGCATCCGCTCGCCGCACTGCGCGACCCAGTCGGCCGGCGGCTCCTGGCGCTCGATCGCGGCCAGCTCGGCGGGCAGGCCGAAGGCGTCGAAGCCGAAGCCGAAGAGGACGGCGTCGCCGCGAGCACGGCGGAAGCGCGCGTAGGCATCGCCGATCGAGTAGTCGCGGACGTGGCCCATGTGCAGATTGCCCGAGGTGAACGGGCTCGAGGGCTTGATGTAGACGCGGGCCTGGCCGTCGGCGGGTCGCGGCGCCTCGAAATCTCCGCGCTCCATCCAGGCAGCCTGCCTGGCCAGCTCGATCGCCCCTGCGTCGTAACTCGGCTTCTGCTTAGTCATTCCCTCAAAAGGCTACTGACGGGCCGTAGAGCCAAGCAGCTCGGCGGACGCAGGGAGCGCCGCGTGCTCCGCACGCAAGCGACCGAGGACTCCGAGATGCGCTGGCTGTACGGCCCGTCAGGCGAAGGTCCAGAGACGGTTGCCGAGAAAGTTGAGGGGCATGACCAGGGCGACGGCGATCGCCTGGGCGGTGAGGTCACCGGCGCCGGTGCCCGCCAGCAGCGCCTCCAGCACGGCGAGGTTGACGATCAGGGAGGCGAGGCTGATGATGAAGAAGCGCGCCGCCTGGAAGCCCGCCGTGCTGCTGCCCGGGCCGAAGGTCCAGTAGCGGTTCCAGAGGAAGTTGTTGGTGACGGCGACGCAGAAGGCGGCGATCGCGGCGATCGCGTGGTGGACGCCGAGACGGTCGACGAGGGCCGCGAAGACGACCAGGTTGATCAGGTACCCGGAGCCACCGACGACTCCGAACTTGAGCAGCTGCACCCAGTTGGCCGGCTGCCGCGCCGCCGCCCCCAGCCGATCGGCGAATCTTTCCGAGGCGCTCACCGATTGCCCCGCGCGGGCACCGGTTTGGACCGCGGCCCGTCGATGACCACGGCGTCGTCGCCGAAGCCGGTCGGCAGATCGCGCAGAGTGTGGAACTTGATCTTCACGGGGTGCTTGGAGACATAGCGGATCAACGTCAGCCGGTCGGCCCGAACCCGAGCCACCTGGTGAAACGAAGGCGGCAGGATAACGGGCAGCCCGGTGGCCAACGGCTTGCGAAGCACGTCGACCTCGCCTATGCGTTCGACCCCACCGTACATGCGGACCGCGTCGTCGTGCAGGTAGTACCGCACCGGGTCGGCGGCGAGCTTCCAGGTGACGATCGCCCGGCGCCCGGCCCGCGCCGGGCCGAGTTCGTCGGTGACGGTGCGGAAGTCGGGCCGCTGCAGGTTCGGGGTCTGGGTGACGTGGATCGCGAAGGCGAGCCAGTAGGCGGAGATGACAACCGCGAGGAGCAGCCCGAGCCGCCGCGCTCTGTCGCAGGCAAACCCGATCGCCACGACCGCCAGCAGCGGGATCAGCGCCGGCAGCAGGTTGCGCTCGACCAGGTAGTCCTTGCCGGCCAGGGCGGCGATCGCGGCCAGCGCCGCGACCCCGAGCCCGAGGGCCAGGCCGACGGCGGCACCGCGCCGCTCGCGGCGGCTGCCACGGACAGCGATCAGGATCAGCGCGGCGCCGATAAGGATCACCGGGACGAGCGCGTAGCGCTCGCGCGGGGCCTCGGCGATCACGTGCCCGGTTTCGCCGATCAGGAAGCTGACGCCCGTCTCCCGGAGGCGGGTGGCCAGCGGGCTGTTTTCGATCCAGCCGATGTGGGTCGGGTTGACCTGGACGTTGATCAGCGGCAGCAGCGCCAGGCCGACCGCGCCGACCCCGGCCAGGGCCGGCAGGACGAGGCGCCAGCGCGCCCGCAGGGCGACCAGCAGCCAGACCGCCTCGATCCCGACCAAGAAGACGGCGAAGTAGTGACTGCAGAGGGCCAGGGCCGAGGCCAGGGCCCAGAACGCCAGGTCCCGCCCCGAACGGGTGTTCAGCGCCCGCGCGAAGAAGAGCAGCGAGAGGGCGCCGAAGAAGACCAGCAGAGCGTAGGAGCGGGCCTCCTGCGAGTACCAGATCAACATCGGGTTGAGGGCGATCAGCGCGGCCAGGATCAGGCCGGCGCGGCGGCTGGCCAGCTGGCGGCCGATCAGATAGCCGACCGGCACCGTCGCCGCCCCGAACAGGGCCGAGAGCGAGCGCAGCCCGAACTCTCCGGTGCCGAATGCCTTCGCCCAGCCCCAGGCCAGCACGTAATAGAGCGGCGGGTTGGACTCGCTGGTCTTCACCCGGTGCAGCATTTCTTCGAAGCTGCCCGGGATCACCCGCATTGCCGTGATCACCTCGTCGTGGTGGTAGCTCTGCAGGCCGAGGCTGGCGAAGCGGACGGCGACGCCCAGGGCCGTCAGCCCGGCCAGGGCCCAGAGCACGGCCGAGCGGGCGCCCGGAGCCGCACGGGTCTCCGCGGTGCCGACTTCGGCTGCAGCGATGGGGGCTGCGGGGGTGTCCACGAGGCTGGAGATTCGACGGGGTGGCTCAGCCGGTCCTGAAGGGCGGCTAAGTCGGAGTTAAAGAATGGTGCCGCTCAGGGAGTGCAGGCACTCTTCGGCATCGGCCGTTGAGGCCCGAACGATGGTGGCACAGCCGTCGCGGCGGCGCCCCAGCGGCGATCCGGGTGCAATCCGAGTTGAAAGCTGAGCGTGGCCCCGCGGGCAAGCGCGCAGTACGTGGTCCACGGCTGGTCGTGGGCGCGGCCGTTGAGGCTGAGGGACTGGACATACGGTGCGCTCGAGGGACTGAGCGAGTGGACTTCGCGATGACGCTTCTTGCCGCTGCCGGTGGTCCTCACTTCGTGGGCCGCGGCGAGAATCAGCGCCCGCCGCCGGTGCGGCAGGCGGATTTCGGTCCTGGCGAAGAGCGGGCTGCCGACAGCCAGCACCCCCACTCCCGGCACCTCCGGGTAGAGGCCGAGGGCGCCGAACACGTACCAGGACGAGAGCGTGCCGAGGTCGTCATTGCCGGGATAGCCGTCGGGCGCGGTGTCATAGAGACTGAGCAGCGCTCGCCGCACCGCCGCCTGCGTCCGGTAGGGCTGCCGCATCCAGTCGTAGAGCCAGGGGGTCTGCAGGGTCGGCTCGTTGCCGAGCAGCGCGTGGTCGGTATGGGTCCCCCCCGGCCCGCCGTTGAGCTCGCGCAGGAAGCCGTCGAGCCGCCCGGCCGCCGTCGCCGGCCCCCCCATGCGGTCGATCAGCCCACCGGGATCCTGCGGGACCATCCAGGTGTACTGGGCCGAGTTGCCCTCGACGAACCCTCCCCCGTTGAGGTTGTCGTAGGGATGCGGAAAGGCGCCGCTGGCATAGCGCGGCTCGATCATGCCGCTGGCCGGTTCGTAGAGGCGCCGCCAGTTTGCCGAGCGGCCCATGAAGGTGCGGTAGGTGGCGCGATCGTGCCCGGAGCGGGCGGCGAGCTGGGCGATCGCGAAGTCGTCAACCGCGTACTCGAGCGTGGTCGCCGCCGAGCCCCAGACCGATTCCGGGTCACCGTAGATCGAGTTGGCGTTGCGGGTGTTGGTGTCGGCGTCGAAGGGTACGTAGCCGAGTGCCTGGTAGTCGGCCAGCCCCTGCCGCTCCAGGTATTCGCCGTTGGCGCTCCGGCAGGGCTGGGTGGCCCCCTTGACCATCGCCGCCAGCGCCGCGCCCTTGTCGAAGGCACGGGCGCCGAAGGCCGCGGCCGAGGCGATGATCGGGTCGGCGGAGTCGCCGATCATCGTCATGCTCTGGTCGTCGGCGTAGGGCCAGCGCGGCAGGCAGCCGCTCTGCTGGGCGTCGGCCAGCAGCGAGCGGACCATGTCACTGGCCCGTTCCGGCGCCAGCAGCGAGAGCAGCTGGATGTCGGTCCGGTAGATGTCCCAGCCGGAGAAGTCCGCGTACTGGGTGCGGCCATGCACCTGATGGATCGCCCCGTCCATGCCGGGATAGGCGCCGGTCACGTCGTTGAAGGTCCGCGGGGCCAGGAAGGCGTGGTAGAGCGCCGTGTAGAAGGTGTCGAGCAGGCGCTTGGGGCCACCGCTGGCCCGGACCCGGCCCAGTGCCTGGTTCCAGCCGTGCAGCGCCCGCGAGGCGATCGTCCCGAAGCCGGCACCATTGCTTTCGGCGGCGAGGTTGGCCTGGGCGCCGGCGACGCTGACGAAGGAGACACCGACCCTGGCGGTGACGACCCGGTTGTGGCGGGTGTCGAAGCTGGCGTAGGCGCCCGCCTGGGCGGTCGTCTGTGGGTTGGCGGCCGGGCTCTGGCTGTCTTCGGCGGCGCCCGAGCCGGGATCGAGCGAGTCGCCCTCCCAAGTGCCCGAGGCGTCGAAGCGGCGGTTGAAGACGGCGGCGAAGTAGACCTTGTAACGGGGGCGCTGTCCGCAGAAGAGGCCGCTGGAGGCGGTGCCGGTGATTTCGCGGCGGCCGGGATCGACGCTGACCGCGGCGAAGTCGTCGGCCTGGGCACTGCCACCGGCGTTGATGAGAACGCTCGAGTGCGGGTTGGCCGGGAAGCTGAAACGCGCCATCCCGGTCCGCGTGGTCGCGGTCAGGGCGACGCCGATGTCGGCGCCGCCGACGGGGTTGAGGCGAGCCTCGTAGAAGCCCGGCCAGGCCTGCTCTTCGGAGTGGGAGAAGCCGGGCTGGAACCTGCCATCCAGGCCGGGGCCACCGGGTGCGGCCGGCGAGGAGGTGAGCGGCTCGGTCGTCGGCAGGAATGGGAAGTCCCCGTAGAGGGCGCAGCCGGCACCACTGAGGTGGGTGAGGCTGAAGCCGGAGAGGTGGTGGTCGCGGTAGTCGTAGCCGCCGGAGTGCGGCGCCGCGGGGGTCGTGTCGGGGCTCCACTGGACCATCCCGAAAGGCGCGGCGGCGCCGGGGAAGTTGTGGCCGCCGCCGAAGGTCCCCGGCCCCGGCCGGGTGCCGGCGAAGGGGTTGACGTGGCCGGCGAAGCCGGCCGCCGGCGCCGCGGGCGCCGTCAGGGCGAGCCCGAGCGCCAGCGCCAGGATCGTGGTTGGGACTCGTCGCATGGGGATCTGGAAGTTACGCGTAGTGTTCCCGCTCCAATGCGGGGAAGGACTGCAACCTTGGCAGCACTGGCGGCGACCATCGTCGCCCTGGCTTTGGCCCTCGCCTTTGGGGGCAACTCCGACTCGAAACACAGCAATGCGAGCGCAGCAGCGGTGCCCGGCCAGCCGAGCGTCGACATCGTCTCCCCCCGCAACGGCGCCCGGCAGACCAGCCACGCCGTCGTCGTCAGGGCGATCGTCAGCAACTTCCAGCTGGCGCCGCGCCAGTTCGGCCGCGCACCGCAGCTCGGCGAGGGGAACATCCGCTTCAGCCTCAACCGCGTCCCTGACTGCGTCTACCCGGTCAAGCTGCTGCACGCGATCAACAGCTCGATCGGCAACGGTCGCCTCGTCGGCGCTTCCTTCGACTACCCGCGCTACTCGGGCCCGAATGGCGTCCTCGCCGAACGGATCGACTCCACCGGCAGCTACTCCCCTGGGACCAGGCCGGAGATCTTCTACCACGGTCTGCCGCCGGGCTTCTACCGCCTGATCGTCACCCTCGCCCAGAACAGCGGCGCCATCACCACCTTCCACGCCGTCACCAACTTCCAGATCCTCCCCCGTCCCGGCAACGGCCCGAAAGCCTGCGCAAAGGGCAAAGTCCCGAGCGCCAAGGCCGCCGCCCGGCTGCGCTGACGACAGGGACGCCCGACCCTCCCGACCGCTGCGCCATATCGCAATACTTCACTTTGTATAGTGAGGTACGTGCGTACGTACCGGCGATTGATGGGATTTCTGCGTCCATACCGTCCCCAACTGTGGGGATCGATGGCGTTTGCGTGGGCGGCGATCGGGATGACGGTGCTGATCCCGCTGCTGACCGGGCACGCGGTCAACGCGATCAAGGACGGCGACAAGTCCTCCCTGCTGCCGCTGGCGCTGGTGATCGTCGGCGCCAGCATCCTGCGGCTCGGCCTGACCGTGGTGCGGCGGCTGGTCGCCGGGAAGGTCTCCCTGGCGGTCGAATTCGACCTGCGTCAGACCTTCTACGCCCACCTGCAGCGGCTCGACCTCGGCTTCTTCGACGGCCAGCAGACCGGCCAACTGATGTCGCGGGCGACGGTCGACCTGCAGGCGATCCGCTTCTTCCTCGGCTACGGGCTGATCTTCATCACCCAGAGCCTGCTGACGATCGTCCTGGCCAGTGTGGTGATGATCGCGATCAACCCGTTGCTGGCATTGATCGCGCTGGCGCCGGCGCCGTTCGTCGTCTACACCGCCTCGCGCTACAACCGGGTCTCCCGCCCGGCCCTGCAGGAGGTCCAGCAGCGGATCGCCGAGCTGACCGCGGAGGCCGAGGAGAACGTCTCCGGGATCCGCATCGTCAAGGCCTTCGCCCGCGAGGAATACCAGCTGCACCGCTTCCAGCGCGCGGTCTCCCGGGTCTTCGACCAGAGCATCTACTCGACCCGCCTGCAGGCCTTCTTCTCGCCGCTGATCGGGCTGCTGCCCCAGTTCGGGATCGCCCTGGTGCTCCTGGTCGGCGGCCGCGAGGTGATCAACGGATCGCTCAGCCTCGGCAGCTTCAGCGCCTTCTACCTCTACGTCGGGATGCTGGCCGGGCCGATGCGGATGCTCGGGGTGACGATGGGGATGGCGCAGCGGGCGATCGCCTCCGGCAACCGGATGTTCGAGATCATCGACCGCGAACCGACGATCCAGAGCCCGCCCGGGGCGCCGGCCCTGCCTGCCGGTGGCGGTGAGGTCGACCTGCGCGGCGTGACCCTGCGCTACGAGGGCTCGGCCCCGGCGCTGAGCGAGGTCGACCTCCATGTCGACGCCGGCAAGACGGTGGCGCTGGTCGGACCCTCGGGCGCCGGCAAGACCAGCCTGGTCGGGCTGATCGCGCGGCTCTATGACCCCAGCGAGGGCACCGTCCTCGTCGACGGCGCCGACATCCGCGAGATCGACGTCGGCTCGCTGCGCTCCGAGGTCGCCTTCGTCGCCGACGACAGCTTCCTCTTCACCGCCAGCGTCGCCGAGAACATCGCCTACGCGCGCCAGCAGGCGAGCCGGGAGGAAATCGAAGCGGCGGCGCGGCGCGCCCAGGCCGACGAGTTCATCCGCGAGCTGCCCGAGGGCTACGAGACCCGGGTCGGCGAGCGCGGCCTGACCCTCTCCGGCGGCCAGCGCCAGCGGGTCGCGATCGCCCGTGCCCTGCTCGCCGACCCGCGGATCCTGATCCTCGACGACGCCACCTCCTCGGTCGACGCGACGACGGAGGAGGCGATCAAGTCGGGGCTGGGCGAGGTGATGTCCGGACGGACGACCTTCATCATCGCCCACCGCCTCTCGACCGTCTCGCTGGCCGACGAGGTGGTCGTGATGGACGGTGGCCGGATCGTCGATCGCGGCACCCACGAGGAGCTGCTCGCCGGCTGCGGCTTCTACCGCGAGATCGCCGAGCACGGGCTCGCCGACCAGGTCTTCCTGCAGCGCGACCTCGAGAGCCGCGAGGAGATGGCGCGCCTGTGAGCGAGGCCCAGCCGAACAACGCCGAGCCGAGCGGCAACCGCCTGCGCAACGTCTACCTGCTCTTCGTGGCACTCTGGCGCCTCGTCCGCGGCGAGGACCAGCGCGGCCGCAAGGTGCGTTGGATGATCGGCCTGCTGCGTCCCTACCGCGGCCGGATGATCCTGATGTTCGTCGCCCTGGTGATCGAGACCGGCGCCGGGCTGGCGCCTCCCTACCTGGCCGGCCAGGCGATCGACGCCGGGATCAACACCGGCGACCTCAGCGCCCTCGACCTCACCGTCGCGGCCTTCGTCGGCGCCGCCCTGCTCTATGCCGTCGGCACCTACGCCGAGACCTACCTGGTCGGCTGGGTCGGCACCCGCGCCCTCCAGGACCTGCGCGAGCGCCTCTTCAGCCACATCCAGTCAATGTCGATCGGCTTCTTCACCCGCCGCAGCCCCGGCGTGCTGATCTCGCGGATGACCAACGACGTCGAGGCCCTCAACCAGCTGGTCACCAGCGGCGTGGTGACGATGTTCTCGGCGACGCTGACCCTGGTCGGCGTGATCGTGATCCTGCTCGTGCTCGACGTCAAGCTCGCGCTGATCACCTTCCTCACCCTGCCGCTGCTGGCGCTCGCCAGCGTCACCTTCCGGATCGTCTCCGCCGGCGCCTACCGGGCCACCCGGGAGCGGATCGCCGCTGTCACCTCCTACCTGCAGGAGACGCTGAGCGGCGTCCGGGTGGTGCGCAGCTTCGGCCAGGAGCCGCGCCACGTCGACGTGATGACCGATCTCAACGAACAGAACCGCGACGTGAACATGAAGACGGTCTACCTCAACGCCTCCTACTTCCCGGCGGTCGAACTGCTGGCCGCGATCGGCACCGCGGTGATCCTGCTCTACGGCGGCAGCCAGGCGATCGACGGGGCGATCAAGGTCGGCATCATCGTCTCCTTCGTCGCCTATCTGGCGACCTTCTTCGAACCGATCCAGGAACTGTCCCAGCTGTACACGACCTACCAGCAGGGGATGGCGGCGCTGGACAAGATCTTCGACCTGCTCGACACCAAGCCCGACATGGTCGACGCGCCGGGGGCGGTCGACCCGGGCACGCTGAGGGGCGAGATCGAGATGGAGGGCGTCTGGTTCTCCTACAAGGAAGACGCCGTCCCGCCGGCCGACGGGCAGACAGCCTCACCTGACTCGTCCGACATCTGGGCGATGGAGAACGTCGACCTGCACGTGCCGCCCGGCCAGACGCTGGCCCTGGTCGGCGCCACCGGCGCCGGCAAGTCGACCTTCGCCAAGCTCGTCGCCCGCTTCTACGACCCGCAGAAGGGCCGCGTCCTGGTCGACGGCCACGACCTGCGCGGGGTCCAGCAGCGGGCGCTGCGGCGCCAGCTCGGGATCGTCCCCCAGGAGGGCTTCCTCTTCTCCGGCAGCGTCCGCGAGAACATCGCCTTCGGCCGCCCGGAGGCCAGCCTCGAGGAGATCGAAGCGGCCGTCGCCACCGTCGGCGCCAGCCAGTTCGTCGAGGCACTGCCGGAAGGAATCGAGACGGAGGTCGGCGAGCGCGGCGTGCAGCTCTCGGCCGGCCAGCGCCAGCTGATCGCCTTCGCCCGCGCCCTGCTGGCCGAGCCGCGCATCCTGATCCTCGACGAGGCGACCTCCAACGTCGACGTCCGCACCGAGAAGACGATCGAGAAAGGCCTCGAACGACTGCTCCAGGGACGCACCGCGATCGTCATCGCCCACCGCCTCTCGACGATCCGGCGGGCCGGCAAGATCGTGGTGCTGGAAGGGGGCGGGATCGCCGAGCAGGGGACGCACGACGAGCTGATCGCGGCTAACGGGCCGTACTCGCGGCTCTACGGCGCCTGGGCCGATTCCTCGGCAGCCTGACGACTCCCCAAACCCAGCGGGTCAGAGGGCCGGCGGGGCGGCATCGGTGCGGATAGGGGACGGATGCCCCTCTCTCAGAAGCTCAGGCGGCAAGGCCTCGAAGCGAGGGGCGGATCAGCTGCGCAACGGCTTTTGAGGGAGGGGCATCCGTCCCCTCCCCTCCTCCGTAGCTGGTCAGCCCGGCCCAACGCCCCCGGAGCTACCGCCACCACCGGTTTCAGGCGCCGCTTCTTCAACCACCCCACCCCCGGCTCCCCCAGTTTCCGGGGCCACTTCTTCGGGCGCCACTTCTTCCACCGGCGCTTCTTCTTCGACTTCTTCGGGGGCGACTTCGACTCCGCCTTCTTCGGCTTCTTCGGTCGGAGCGGCGCCACTGCTGCCGGAGGCAGTCGGGGCTTTCGGGCCTTCGCTGCAGTCCTTGAAGCCGTAGATCCCGGCCTGGCTCTCGAATTCTTCGAGCGCCGGCGCCGCCTTGGTCGCCGCTTCGCCGAGTGCGGTGGTGTCTTCGCGTTCCGCCGCCAGCTTCGCTTCTCCCTCCACCTTGGCGAGTTCTTCGGCGGCGGCGGCGAATTCGGCATAGCCGTCGGTTTCCGCCGGGGCGCCGAGCCGCTTGATGCTTTCGACCATGCCGACGTAGAGGTCGGAGACCTGGATGATCTGCTGCGGCACTTCCGCTTCGGAGTTGCCGACCGAGCCGACGGCGGCGTTGACCTCGCCGCAGATCGAGTCGCCCTGGGAGATCAGGTCCGCTTTGCTCAGCGCCGCCGCCGCGGTCGTCGTCGCCGCGGTCGAGGTCGAGTCGCTGCCGCCACCTCCGCAACCGGCCACGACCAGCGCCACCAGGGTGGCAAGCGGAATCGCGGTCTTGAGCAGCTTGGGAGATCTCATCGGAGCGACGCTAGCAAAGCGATTTGACGCCTTTGCAGGGGCTTCAGAGCTGCGGCCCAGGGACTCGAACCCCGACTGCCTCTTCCAGAGAGAGGTGTGCTGCCATTACACCAGGCCGCAATGCGCTTCCGAAGGATACCCGGCAGGCGAGCCTTTGACTCTCAGACGCCGATCTCGGAGAGATCGCTGCCGACGTCGGCGAGGCGATCGCGGGCGGAGGATACGTCGACGCCGTCGGCGAGCATGCGGCGGGCTTCGGCGAGGTCTTCGGAGCGCTCGACGCTGAGAGCGCCGGCGACGCGACCGTCCTTCAGGTACCAGACCGAGAACTCGCCCCCCTCGCGGTCGCCGCGCCAGACCTCCTCGTCCCAGTCCACGGCCGGGCCGACGTACTCGAGGCTCGCCCAGTCCGAGAGGTCGCTGAAGAAGTATGGAACGACCTCGTAGTCGCGTTCGTCGCCGAGCATGTTGCCGGCGGCGTGGATGCCCTGTTGCATCGCCACGTCCCAGTGCTCGACCCGTAGCCGGCGACCGTGGACGGCGCTGTCGTAAGAACAGCAGTCACCGGCCGCGTAGATGCCCTCGACCGAGGTCCGCAGCTTCGAGTCGCAGACGATCCCGTCCCCGACCTCGAGCCCGGCCCGCTGGGCGAGCATCGCGTCGGCGCGGACACCGGCGCCGACCACGACCAGGTCGCACTCGATGCTGAGCCCGCTCTTGGTCACCACCGCCGAGACCCGGCCGTCGCCCTCGAAGGCATCCAGCTCCTCGCCGCCGTGGAACTCGACCCCCTTTGACTCGATCAGCCGCTGGAACCAGCCGCCGGCCTCGGCGCCGAAGGTCCGCGAGAGCGCCACCTCCTCCATCGCCACGATCGAGCAACGGGTGCCCTTGGCGGTCAGCGAAGCGGCGACCTCGGTGCCGATGTAGCTGCCGCCGATCAGGACGACGTGCTCGGCCGCCTCGGCCTCGGCGCGGATCGCGTCGGCGTTGCCGAAGGCCCGCAGGTAGTGGATCCCCTCGTTCTCGGCGCCCTCGACGCGGAGGATGTTGACCATCGCGCCGGTGCCGATCAGCGCCTTGCCGAAGCCGACCTCCTCCCCACCCTGGATCTTCACGGTGTGCGCCCCGGCGTCGAGCGAGATCACGTTGCGCCCGCTCAGCAGCTCGACGCCGTTCTCCTCATACCAGGAGACCGGGTTGACGTAGGCGTCGCTGCGCTCGGCCTCGCCGCGCAGGTACTCCTTCGAGATCGGCGGGCGTTCGTAGGGCGGCTCCGGCTCGCGGCCGACCAGCAGGACCGAGCCCTCGGCGCCGCGGCGGCGCAGCTCGGCGGCGCAGTGGGCGGAGGCCATGCCGCCGCCGATGAGAAGGAAATCGACCTTGCGGTCAGCCACCGTTGCTGCCGTTGCCGTCGGGCCCGAAGAGCACCTTCAGGTCGTCCTCTTTGCCGGGGTCCAGCACGGCGAGGATCTCGTCGCCCTCCTCGAGCACGGTGTCGGCGGTCGGCACGAAGCCCTTGCCGGAGCGCAGGACCGAGATCAGCAGGCTGCCCTCCGGCATCTGCAGGTCGCCGACCCGGCGCCCGGTCACGCCGGAGTCGCTGCCGAGCAGCATCTCGATGATCTCCAGCTGCTCCTCCTGGAGGTCGAGCAGGTGGACCAGCCCGTACTCGGGCACCTCGTGCTCGAGCAGGCGCAGGATCAGGTCGGTGGCGGAGACCGAGGGCTTGACGCCGAGCAGGTCGAAGTGCTGGCGGTTGCGCGGGTTGTTGACCCGGGCGATGATCCGCTCGACCAGGTACTTCTCGCGGGCGACCTGGCAGATCAGCATGTTGTCCTCGTCGTCGCCGGTGACGGCGATGACCATGTCGGCGCGCTGGATACCGGCCCGCTCCAGCACCCACAGCTCCGAGGCGTCGCCGTAGGAGACGTTGTGCTCGAGCTCCTGCTCGACGGTCAGGTAGCGGCGGCGGTTGCTCTCGATCAGGGTCACCTCGTGGTCCTTCTCGAGCAGCTCGCGCGCCAGGTTCCAGCCGACCTTGCCCGCTCCGACGACGATGATGTACATCGGCTCCCCAGTCCCTTCTCTACGCGGCTTCCGCCGCGCCGTCCGTGGGGCTTTCGCCGGTGGCGCCCTCGCGCACGGCAGTCTCCAGCATGTCGATCGCGACGCTGGTCGGGCAGACCGTGTTGAGGCCCTGGCGCTGGTACCACTCGGCCCGCAGCGGGTCGAGCACGCGGGCGATCACGGTCGCCACCTCGTAGCGCTTCTGGGCGATCTGGGCGATGATCACGTTGGTGTTGTCGCCGTCGGTGGAGGCGATGAACGCGTCGGCTTTCTCGATCCCGGCGGCGACCAGCGCCTCGGTCTCGAGGCCGGCGCCGACGGTGAACTGGCCGCCGAGATCCTCCCAGCTCTTCTCCAGCCCGACCTCGAGCCGCGCGTGGGACTCGGGGTCCTCATCCAGGCATGAGACTTCGTGCCCCTCGCGGAGCATCGCCCGGGCCACCGATGAGCCGACTCGGCCGCAGCCGACGATCAGGATGAACATGCGGCGGATACTAGATGGGCAGCGCTACTCGGGCGATGGTGGCGCCGTCAGCAGGACCCGGCAGGGCGCTTTCTTGAGCACGTACTCGGTCGCCGCCCCGATCTCCTCGGGCTTGGCGGCGCCGATCCCGCCGATCTTGGCGCCACCGCGGATCCTGGTCGGCGGCTCGCCGCCGATCACGATCGCCTCGGCGCCGCTGCGCCGGGCCGCCTCGAGGATCCCGGCACCGACCTTGCGGGCGCGGATCACCTCGGTGCTGACGCCGACGTCCTCGTACTCCTCACCCACCTCCCGCGCCCGCGCCAGCGCCCGCTGCGCCTCGGCCTCGCGCTCCGGCGGCAGCACCGCGTCCAGCGGCAGCGTCAACGGCACTTCGATCACGTAGACGACGTCGAGATGGGCGTCCTCGCCGTCGCCGCCGGACTCCTCCTGCTCTGCCGCCGCCAGGCGCCCCGCCGTGGCGACGATGTCGTCGTCGAACTTGGTCCCGAAGACGGGCACGAGGATGTTGCGGAATTCGACCTCCGGCACCTGCTTGGTGAGGGCGTGCTCGGGGACGGTGACCCGCTTGGTCAGCGTCGTCCCCTCGAAGCCCTTGCGGTAGACGACGTAGAAGAGCAGCCCGAAGATCATCCAGCCGCCGCCGACCAGACGGGCGATGTCGTGGTAGACGAGGACGCTGATGAAGGCGAGGCCGCTGAGGATCGCCGCGAGGATCGCCGGCAGCGGCAGCTGCGCCCCGCGCCAGGGGATCCCGAGCGGAATCCGGAACGGTCGCGAGCGATCGGGGTCCTTGACCCGCAGGCGGATGATCGAGAGGTGGGCGATCGTGATCGCCAGGGTCGCGCCGAAGGCGTAGATCCCGGCCAGCAGCTTGACGTTGGTCGGGATCACCAGGCCGAGGGCGATGACGCCGCAGATCGTGATCGCCACGTAGGGCGTCGCGTTGCGCTTCTCGAGCTTGCCGAGCCAGCTCGGGATCTGACGGTTGATCGCCAGCGTGTAGATGTGGCGGGAGACGCCGAGCATCGAGGTGTTGGCGGCCCAGAAGAGGACCGGGGCGGCGATCAGCGCCACCATCCAGCGCATCGTTTCGGCGACCCAGTGCGGGTGGAAGGAGGAGACGACGCCGAGCACCGGGTCCTTTATGTACTGGCCGCCGAGCGCCGTTTCGGGCCCGTGCGGGCCGGCCACGACCGGGACCGCCATCAGCGCGATCGCGGCCATCCCGGCGTAGACCAGCGGCACCGCGATCGCCCCCAGCGAGGCGATCCGCTTGAGGTCGCGGCGGTCGACGTCGATGTCCGGCGCCAGGTCGGAGGCCGCCTCGATCCCGGCGTAGGCCAGCATCGCCACCACGGCGGCGTAGACGATGTCCTTGAAGTCCGGCTGGTTGAAGAGGTCGAGGTGAGCGGTGAGCCGGTCCGGATGCATGACGACGAGGACGCCGACGACGATCACGGTCAGCTGCAGGCCGAGGTCGGCGAGGGCGAGGAAGGCGAGCGAGCGCTGGCGGCCGCGGCCGGTGACGTTGAGGATGTTGAGCACGCAGACCGAGGCGATCACCGCGGCGGCGACGCCGATCTCCAGCACCGGCTTGTCGAAGCTGCCGGAGATCGGCTCCAGGTAGTGCGGCACCGAGAGCGCCGCCAGGGCGATCACGATCAGGTAATCGATCAGGATCGCCCAGCCGGCGATGAAGGCGATCAGCTCGTTGAAGGCGTGGCGGGCGAAGGTCGAGGAGCCGCCGCGCTCGCGGAACATCGCCCCGCCCTCGACGTAGCTGAGCGTGGTCAGGCCGAACAGCAGGCCAGAGGCGAGGAAGATCAGCGGCGTCAGGCCGAGGCCGCGATCGGCGACGACGCCGAGCGCGAAGTAGATCGAGAAGCCGACCGCCGAGTAGGCGGCGGCGAACAGCCAGGGCACGCCGAGGCCGCGCTTCAGCAGCGGATCGGCCTCGCGCTTCTTCCCCGCCGGCCCCGGCGGCGGGCCACCCGGCTCGCTCACCGCCCCATCCTCTCGCCGACCCAGAGCCGCCCGACGCCAACGCCGACGAAGGCGATCCCGATCAGGAACCCGACCGAAAGCGGGCCGCCCCCATTGGCCAACGTCACCACCAGCACCGCGAGCCCAACCACGACGAAGACGAGCGAAAACCCCCGCACCGCCCCCCGGTACACCCGCTCCCCCGCCCCCTGCCGGCGTCCCTCGCCGCTCACGGGTTGACCTCGGCCAGCGCCGCGCTGGGGACGAGAACCGGTTTGTCGGTCGGGTCGGAGACGACGATGACGCGGCAGGGACGCTCGCCGAGCACCGTCTGCAGGGTCTTGTCGTAGAGCGGCACGTTGCCGCGGTAGCGCAGGCCGATCACGATCGCCGCCGCCTTGATCAGCTCCGCCTCCTCGGCGATCGCGTAGCCGGCCTGGCCGGGCCGGACCCGGGCGACGTGGCCGGTCACGCGCTGGCCACCGATCAGCCGCGCCTCCTCGATCTTGCCCTGGGCCGCCGCTTCCGCCTCGGGCATCTCCGCGTCCAGCGGCAGGTTGGTGGGGACGGTCAGCATCGAGTGGATGTGGATGCCGCGGCGGCGCTTGGAGGCGAGCTTGACCGCGGTGGCGACCATCTGCGCGGAGAACGACTCGTCGTCCTCGAACCCGACCAGGACGCTGCGGTACTCGACCTCCTCCACCCCGAGCGGCTCCGGCATCACGACCTTGACCGTCTCGGTCAGCGGCAGCTTCTGGTTGCGGCGGTAGAGCACGTAGACGACGATCCCCAGCGCCATCCAGGCGATGCCGACGAAGAGGGTCCGCGGGTTCAGCGCCATCACCACGATCCAGGCCGCAAAGGTCCCCATGCCGCCGAGGACCGCCGTCAGCGGCAGGTCGAAGCCGAAGGCGCGGATGTTCAGCGGCGGCTTCCAGGTGCGCTCGACGTCGGGATATTTGCGCCGCAGCTGGATCACCGAAACGTGGGCGATCGTGAACGAGAGCATCGCCCCGAACGAGTACAGCGTCGCCAGGAAGTCGGTCTTGCCCGGCAGCAGGGTGACGATCGCGATCGCGGCGAAGATCAGGATCGCGATGTAGGGCGTGCGGTACTTGGGATGGACCTGCCGCAGGCCCTCCGGCAGCTGACGATGCTGACCCATCGAGTAGGTCAGGCGCGAGACGCCGATCAGTCCCGCATTGGTGGCGATCAGCAGGATCACGGCGGCGAGGACGCCGACGTAGTAGCGGAGGATTTCGGTCGGCCCGGATGAGAGTCCGAGGTTCTCGACGATGCCGAGGATCGGGTCGTCGGCGAACTTCGAGCCGAGCGCGGTCACGTAGTGGCCGGCGGCGTCTTTGACGACCGGCATCGCCGAGAGGGCGACGATCGGGATCAGCAGGTAGAGGCCGAGCACGGCGGCGACGACCAGGCCGACGCTGCGCGGGATCGTCTTCGCCGCGTCCTTGGCCTCCTCGGCCATGTTGGAGATCGTCTCGATCCCGGTGTAGGCGATCATCCCGACCGCGATCCCGAGCGCGAAGTCGCTCCAGGTCGGGGCGACGCCGAGGTGGATGTTGTCGACCAGCACCTGCGGACTGAAGACGAGCACGAGGCCGATCCCGACCAGCACCACCTGGGTGGCGAGGTCGGCGACGGCGAGGATCAGGTTGAGTTTCGCCGACTCCTCGGTGCCACGGATGTTGATCAGGGCGAGGCCGGCGATCAGCGCCGCACCGCCGATGATGTCGCCAGGGCTGTTCCCCAGCCACGGCCAGAAGACCGCCAGGTAGTGGGGCACGAAGAAGGCCGAGATCGCGACCGTGATCGTGTAGTTGAGCATCTGCCCCCAGGCGGCGATGAAGCTGACCATCTCGTTGAAGGCGTGACGGGCGAAGCTGGAGGAGCCGCCGGCCTCCGGGTAGATCACCGTCGCCTCGGCGTAGGTGGCGGCGGTGGCGGCGAAGATCAGCCCGGAGATGACGAAGGCGACCGGGGTCAGCCCGAGGGCGAAGGCGGCGGTGACGCCGAGCGCGTAGTAGATCGAGGAGCCGACGTTGCCGTAGGCGGCCGAGAACAGGGCGCCGACGCCGTGGACGCGGCTCAGCGATTCGTCTCTGGGGATTCGCTGGGCCATCTAGCAGCTGCCGGGAACGGTCACTCAGACCGAATATACGGACGTTGCCGGTGCTCGCCGCGCCCGGGCCGGCTCCAACTCGATCCAATCGGCTCTCACAGCGCGCGACCCTGGCGTTAGCGTGTCGGCCGTGAGCGCACGGAGGCGCCCCACCCGGGCTACCGCCTCACCCATATGGAGATCGACAGCAAGGCCGTGCCGGGGCGCGAACTGGGCCTCAACGTGATCGTGCCGCCTCTGGCCGGGCCCCGCGGCAAGCGCGGGCTGCTGATCTACCTGTTCAGCCATCCAACTCGGACGCTGGCTGCGCCGGGAGGGGTCGGGTGCCCCTCCCGCGAGCGGCGCTCTCTTTTTCGCAGCGCCGACTCAGCGAGAGAAACCCCGTCAAAGGCGAAAAAGTCAGCGAAGCGGGAGGGGCACCCGACCCCTCCCCCCACCTAGCTTCCGAAGTGAACGATCGGAATGATCAGGATCGCGACGATGTTCGCCACCTTGATCATCGGGTTGATCGCCGGCCCGGCCGTGTCCTTGTAGGGATCGCCGACCGTGTCGCCGGTGACCGAGGCAGCGTGGGCCTCGGAGCCCTTGCCGCCGTGGGCGCCGTCCTCGATCAGCTTCTTGGCGTTGTCCCAGGCGCCACCGCCGGCGGTCATCGAGATCGCCGCGAAGAGGCCGACGACGATGACGCCGATCAGCAGGCCACCGAGCGCATCGACGCTGAGCAGGCCGACGACGACGGGGACGACGATCGGGATCAGGGCCGGCGCGATCATCTCTTTCTGCGCCGCCAGGGTGACGATGCTGACCGTTTCCCCGTACTCGGGCTTTTCGGTCCCGTCCATGATCCCCGGGTGCTCTTTGAACTGTTTGCGGACCTGCTCGACCACCTGGCCGCCGGCACGGCCGACAGCTTCGATCGCCAGGGCCATGAACAGGTAGACCATCATGCCGCCGATGATCAGCCCGATCAGCACGTCAGGGCTGGTCAAATTGAACAGATGGTTGAGGTCGAAGCCCGATGGGGCTTCTTCGGCGAGCTCGCTCTTGAAGCAGGCGAACAGCACCAGCGCCGCCAGCGCGGCGGAGCCGATCGCGTAGCCCTTGGTGACCGCCTTGGTCGTGTTGCCGACCGCGTCGAGCGGATCGGTGACGTTGCGGACCTCCTCGGGCAGCTCCGCCATCTCGGCGATGCCGCCGGCGTTGTCGGTGATCGGCCCAAAGGCGTCGAGGGCAACGATCAGACCGCAGAGCGAGAGCTGGGCCATCACGGCGATGCCGATGCCGTAGATCCCGGCCAGCTCGTTGGCGCCGAGGATCGCCAGGGCGAGGACGAGCGCCGGAGCGGCGGTCGCCTGGTAGCCCTGGGCCAGGCCCTGGATGATGTTGGTCGCGTGACCCGTCTCCGAGGCCTGGGCGATCGTCTTTACCGGACGGAAGCGCGTTGACGTGTAGTAATCGGTGATCACGAACAGCAGTGCCGTGACGGCGACGCCGATGACCGCGCAGAGCCAGAGGTCGGTGACGCTGACGGCGCTGGCCGCGGTGCTGGCAAAGCCGAGCCGCAGCGGTTCGCTCATCAGCCAGTCGGTGATCGGGTAGAAGGCCGCGATCGAGAGCACCCCGGAGACGATCATGCCGGTGTAGAGCGCACCCTCGACTTTGTCGGTCTTGGTCCGCACCGAGAGCGCCCCGACGATCGAGGCGATGATCGCGACGGCGCCGATGACCAGCGGGAAGATCGCCACCTCACGGGCGTAGTCGGAGGTGAAGGTGAGGACGCCGAGCAGCATCACGGCGACCGAGGTGACCGCGTAGGTCTCGAACAGGTCTGCCGCCATGCCGGCGCAGTCGCCTACGTTGTCGCCGACGTTGTCGGCGATCACGGCCGGGTTGCGAGGGTCGTCCTCGGGGATCCCCGCCTCGACCTTGCCGACCAGGTCGGCGCCGACATCGGCGGCCTTGGTGAAGATGCCGCCGCCGAGGCGGGCGAAGACGGAGATCAGCGAGCCACCGAAGCCGAGGCCGATCAGCGCGTCGACGGCCTCTTTGTCGGTGCTGCCGGTGACGATCAGGATCCCGTAGTAGCCGGCGACGCCGAGCAGCGCCAGGCCGACGACCAGCAGGCCGGTGACCGAGCCGCCTTTGAAGGCGACGTCGAGCGCCGGCGGAACGCCGCCGCGGGCGGCCTCGGCGACGCGCGAGTTGGCCCGCACCGAGACGTTCATCCCGATGAAGCCGGTGGCGCCGGAGAGGAAGGCGCCGATCACGAAGCCGATCGCGGTCTTGTAGTCCTGGAGCACCCAGAGCACGACCGCGAGCGGCACGGCGACCGCGGCGATGATCGTGTACTGGCGGTTCAGATAGGCCTGGGCGCCTTCCCGCACCGCGCCCGAGATTTCCTGCATCCGCTCGTTGCCGGGTGACTTGGCAAGCAGGCGCTGGGTGACGATAAGTCCGTAAGCGACGGCGGCGCCTGCGCAGACGAGCGCGACGACTACCCCGTATTGGGTCAAGAAGCTGGTCAAGTTTGGTTCCTCCGGTGGGGTTTTGCGGCGCGGGAGTCTATAGACGGGGACGGCGACGGCGCCCTGAGACCGCTCTGCACCGCCTGCGGAGCGCTATTCGCCGCCCGCGTAGGTGCGCTTCGTCTCGGCAACCGCATCGCGGTAGATGTCCTCGATCGAGACCCCCGCGTAGAGCGCCTCGTGCGCCCGCTGGGCGCCGTTTCGCTGCGGCAGCTCGAAATCGAGGCCGAGCTGGGAGCGCACCGGCTCGGTCCAGGCCAGCACCGAATCCAGCATCTCGCGGGTCTCGACCTCGACCCCGCGCCGGAAGTCGATCATCCTGCCGCCGGCGCCATGGCGTATCGCCCGCCAGAGGTTCTCCTCGATCTCGCGGTCGGCGAGCGGCGCGCCGAGGCAGTCGTAGCCGTGTTCGTCGTAGTCGACCGCGGCCTGGGCGATGCAGGCGGCGATCAGCCCGGCCAGCGCCAGCGACTCGTCGCCCCTGGTCTGGGCGTCGCAGATCCGCACCTCGACCGTGCCGAAATGATGGTGCGGCCGCACGCTCCACCAGAGCTGGGTCGACTCGACAATCGAGTTCGCCCGCTCCAACATCCCGACGAACTCGGCGTAGCGATCCCAGTCGCCGAACGTGGACGGAACGCCACAGCGCGGGAAGGTGCGGGTGAAGATCTCCGTGCGGACGGTGTGCAGGCCGCTGTCGCGGCGGTCGAGGAAGGGCGAGTTGGCGGAGACGGCGAGCAGCAGCGGCAGCAGCTCGCGGACGCGGTCGCAGACGGCGATCGCCCGGTCGGCGCCGCGCACCCCCATGTGGACGTGGGCGCTCCAGGTGTTGTTGCGCTGGGCGACCCAGCCGAGTTCGTGGCGCAGCCGTGTGTAGTGCGGGGTGTCGATGATCCGCTGGTCGAGGTAGCTCGCCCAGGGATGGGTGCCCATCGCCCCCAGTGCCAGGCCCATGCCGCCGACGACGTCGAACAGCCGCGCCCGCCGCTCGTGCTGTCGCGCGGTCGCCTCGGCGAAGCTCTGCGAGCGGCCGGAGCGGATCTCGACCTCAGAGGCGATCAGCTCGCCGGCCGCCGACTCGGCCAGCAGCTCGTCCGCCTGGCAGGCCGCGTAGACGTCCTCGAAGCGGTGCTCCAGCTCCAGCGTGCCGGGGTCGAGGATCGCGAACTCCTCCTCGAGGCCGATCGTGAAATCGGTGGAGGACTCGAATCTCTCGCGAACGAGGTCGAGATCGAGGGACAAGGGACTCAGGCCAGGTAGAAGTAGAGCGCGTAGAGCAGGTCGACTGCGGGGCTGGACGTGTGGACCGTGACCTCCGGCGGCACCTGCAGGAGCTGCTCGGAGTAGTTGAAGATGATCTTGACGCCGGCCTTGACGAGGCGGTCGGCGACGTCCTGGGCGGCGTCCGCCGGCACCGCGAGCACGCCGACGACGATCTCCTCCTCGGCGACGACCGCCTTGAGGTCGCCGAGGTCGCGCACCTGCAGCTCGCCGATCTCGTTGCCGACGACCGCGGGGTCGGAGTCGAACACCGCGACGACCTGGAAGCCGTGGTCGGCGAAGATCGCCGAGCTGGCGATCGCCTGGCCGAGGTTGCCGGCGCCGAAGAGGGCGATGTTGTGCTGGCCGGAGGTGCGGAGGATCTTGCGGACCTCGGCGACCAGCGACTCGATGTTGTAGCCGACCCCGCGCTTGCCGAACTTGCCGAAGCCGGAGAGATCGCGGCGGATCTGGGTCGGGTTGATGTGGGTGTACTCGGAGAGCTCCTGCGAGGAGATCGTCTCGCGGCCCATCTTGCGGGCCTGGGTCAGCACCTGCAGGTAGCGGGAGAGGCGCGCGGCGACGCCCAGCGAGAGTCGCTCCCCTTCGAGGGGAAAGCCTCCCGGCGCGCCGTTTTCCTCGATCACCTCGACCACGCCCCCACAGTATCGAGCCTGGCCCGCAGGCCGACTTGGTCCAGGACCAGCTCGGAGACGACCGTGCCGTCGACCTCGACCACCGGGATTTTCTCCAGGTGGCGACGCAGCAGCAGATCGTCGCTCTCGATGTCGATCTCGTGCAGCTCGAAGCGGTAGCCCTGCCCGTGCAGGGCCACGATCGCGCCCACCGCCTCCTCGCAGAGATGACAGCCGGGCCGCGAGTAGACGACGACCTCGGTCACGCGGCGGCCGCGGTCTCGCCGGTCGCGAAGGCGTCGAAGCCGAGGTACTCGGGATAGGCGAGCCGCGGCGCGAAGCGGGCCGCCGAGCCGATCATCGCGGCGTTGTCGGTGCAGAGCTCGCGCGGCACCAGCTTCAGCCGCACCCCCTGCTCCGCGCAGAGCCGCGCGACCGCGTCGCGGAGAGGGCCGTTGGCGGCCACGCCCCCGCCCAGCGCCACCGCCGGCCAGTCGCCCTGCTTCAGCGCCCGCTTCAGCTTCGCGATCAGCTGGCCGACCACGGCCACCTGGAAGGAGGCGGCGAGGTCAGCGCGGCGGCGCTCGACGACCTCGGGGCCGAGCTCGCGGCAGCGATAGACCAGCGCCGTCTTGAGGCCGCTGAAGCTGAAGTCGAGGCCTGGGTCGCGGGCCATCGCGACCGGCATCTCGAAGGCTTCGGGGTCGCCCTCGGCGGCGCACTTTTCCAGTGCCGGCCCGCCCGGGTAGCCGAGCCCGAGCAACCGCGCCGACTTGTCGAAGGCCTCACCGGCGGCGTCGTCGAGGGTCTGGCCGAGCACCTCGTGCCCCTCGTGATCCCGGACTCCCGCCAGCAGCGTGTGGCCGCCGCTGGCGACGAGACAGAGGAAGGGCGGCTCGAGCGGCTCCGGCGCGAGGAAGTTGGCGGCGACGTGGCCCTGCAGGTGGTCGACCGGGATCAGCGGCAGCCGCCGTGCCGCGGCGATCGCCTTGGCGGTGCTGATCCCGACCAGCAGGGCGCCGATCAGCCCCGGGCCCGCGGTCGCGGCGACGGCCTCGACCTCATCGAGGCCGACCCCCGCCTCGGCCAGAGCGGCCTCGACCAGCGGCGCGGTCAGCTCGAGATGGTGGCGCGAGGCGACCTCGGGGACGACGCCGCCGAAGCGGGCGTGCGCGGCATGCTGGGAGGAGATCAGGTTGGCGAGGATCCGCGGGCCGTCGAGAACGGCCGCGCAGGTGTCGTCGCAGGAGGTCTCGACGGCGAGGATCAATCCAGCCACATGATCAGCGCGTCCTCACCGTTGTCGTGGTAATAGCGAGGGCGGACACCGGCGGAGCGGAAGCCGAAGCGTTCGTACATGGCGATCGCCCCGTGGTTGGAGACGCGCACCTCGAGCGTGAACGGCAGGGCCCCCCGGGCCTCCTCGAAGAGGCGTTTGAGCAGGCGGCCGGCGACGCCGTGGCGGCGCTGCTCGGGGGCGACGGCGATGTTCATTAGGTGCCAGACCTGGTCGTAGCGGGAGCAGATCACGTAGCCGAGCAGCTCGTCGCCGGCGCTTGCCGCAAGGCAGATCCCCGAGGGCTTGGAGAGCTCGAGGACGAACATCGCCAGCGACCATGGGGTCGGGAAGGAGCGGCGCTCGATCGCGATCACCGCGGGCAGGTCGCTATAGGCGAGCCGGCGCAGCCGCACCTCCCGCGTCACCTCACTCGGCTCTGTGGACAGCATCTCGCTCACGCCAACGCTCCGCGTCTGGAGGTCTCAGATATATCGGGTCGAGCGAGCCCGGGTCCCCGCTCTCCGGTGCCGCCGCCAGAGCGCAGACATGCCGCGCGGCGACCCGGTGCACGGGGTCGGCGTCGTCCGCGATGCGGACGCCCCGCCGGGCCAACTCGTCCCGAAATCGTACCGCCCCGGAGCCCGCGGCCGGTGGTGGCGCGGCCAACTCCGCCACCCGGGCGGCCAGCTTCTCAGGCCGGCAGACGAGCGGCTCCCAGATTCGCTCTCCCGCGGCCGAGTAGAGCGCAGCGAAGACCTCGCCGCGGTAGCCGTCGAGGACGGCCAGGCGCTCCCCCTCCACCCCGGCCTCGGCCATGCCCTGCCCGATCGCGTCGAGGGTGCAGATGCCGTGGGCGGGCAGGCCGAGACCGGCCGCCAGGCCGCGGGCGCTGGCGATGCCGATCCGCAGCCCGGTGAAGGAACCCGGGCCGAGGCCGACGGCGAGCCGGTCCACCGACCCCCAGCCACCGGCGGCATCGGCGGCCCGCTCGACCTCGGCCAGCAGCGAGCTCGCGTGCCGGGGCCTCCCTCCAGGAGAGAGCCCCAGCAGCGACTCGTGCAGAGCTTCGCCGTCGCGCCAGGCGCAGGCGGCGGTGTCGGCGGTCGCGGTGTCGAAGCCGACGACAACCAGCGCAGCGCCGCTTCTAGCTCTTTACCCGGAAGACGGAGGACCCGACCTTCTTGCCCGCGACGAACCAGGTGACGCGGTGCTTGCCCGGGATCGTCGAGGTGATCTTGTTCACGTAGAGCGTCCCCTGGGTCGCTTCCTGAGCGTGGGCGCAGAGGTTTTTGCCACTCGGGAACTTGACGCAGACGCTGTAGACGACGTCGCCTTTGAGGCTTTTGAAGAAGGCACCCTTCTTGCTCCCCTTCGGGCAAGCATGCGAGGGATTCGCGTTGCGGGAGATCCCGCAGCCGACGTAGTGCTTGAACGCCGCCGCCCCGGCCGTGGCGGGCGCCGCGCTCGCCAGCAGTCCAGTTACGACCAAAACCGCTGAAAGCGCCTTGAGTCCCTTCATTGCGTCCTTCCCTTCGTGGATCGAGTTTCGAGGGGCGATGCTACAAGCTGCCTTCACTGACCCGGAACACGGTCCGGGCGCGGTCGGTGCGGCGCCACCTACCACTCGATCTCGACCCGACGGCGCTCGCCATCCGCGTGCTGGAGCCGGATCTCCAGCGCCGGGCGGCCGAGGCGCTCCGCCGCGGCCGCCGGCCACTCGACGAAGGCGACCCCGTCCGGGCCGAGATAGTCGTCGAGCAGAGCCGGGTCCTCCCCCTCGAGGCTCTCGAGCCGGTAGAGGTCGAGGTGGGAGACGGGCACGCGGCCGCCGCCGTAGCGCTGGCCGATCGTGAAGGTGGGCGAGGTGACCGGCTCGGTCACTCCGAGCGCCCGGCAGGCGCCGCGGATCAGCGTCGTCTTGCCGGCACCGACCTCGCCGCTGATGACGACGACGTCGCCGGGAGCGAGCCGCTCGGCGACGCGGGCGCCCAGGGCTTCGGTTTCGGCCGCGGAGCGGCTCTCGAGCTTCTCCACCTCAGCCGAACATGTCGAGCTGGTCGGCCGGAGGAGCCGGCGCCTCGGGGGCGGCTCCTCCGGGGCCGGCTTCGGCGGCCGCGATCTCCTCGGCGCTCGGCGCGGGAGCCGGCGGGGGCCCGGCGAGCAGGTCCGGGATCGTCGCGAAGTCGCCCCGCAGGGTCTCCTTCACGGCGGGCGTCCGCAGCGCCGCCGCCGGGTGGAAGAGCGGCAGCAGGAAGACCGTGCGGCCGCCCAGCTCGTGCAGCTGGGGCGTCCCGCGCACCCTGGTGATGCCGGCCGGATTGCCGCTGAGCAGCTTGGTCGCGAAGTTGCCGAGGGTGCAGACGATCTTCGGCTCGATCAGCCGCACCTGCTCGAACAGGTAGGGCTCGCAGGCCTCGATCTCCAGCGGCTGCGGGTCGCGGTTGCCGGGCGGGCGGGACTTGAGGACGTTGGCGATGAAGACGTCCTCCCGCGAGAGCCCGATCTCTTCCAGCAGCTGGTTCAGCAGCTGCCCGGCCCGGCCGACGAACGGCAGTCCCTGCCGGTCCTCTTCGGCCCCGGGCGCCTCGCCGACGAACATCAACTCGGCATCGGCGTTGCCGGCCCCGAAGACCGTCTTGGCCCGGGTCTCGTGCAGGGGGCACTTGGTGCAGGCCGAGACCTCCTTGAAGAGATCGACAAGTTGCTCCCGGCGCTGCTCGGCACTCGAGATCATTTTGCCTTCTTCTTCGGAGGGTGGGGATTTTCGCCGGCGGCGCGCTTCTTGCGGGACTCGGCGATGCGATCGTGACGCGCCGCTTCGCGCTCGCGCCGTTGCGATTCGCCGGAGCGAACCTTTGCCCCGCGCGGCTGGCGCCCCGGCGGCGAGACGTTCGAGATCAAGCGCCGCGTCTGCGTCGAGCCGCACTCCGCGCAGGGAGCATCGGCCGCCCCAGCGGCCACCAGCTCCTCGAAGCGAGCCCCGCACTCGTCGCACTCGAACTCATAGATCGGCATCGGTCTGCATCGTACGACGGGCTCTAAGGAAGCGGCTCCCACTCCCAGGCCTTCTGGGAGGCCAGGCTCTCCTGGTCGAGGTAGCGGCGGAACTCGTCCAGCTCGGAGGGCTCGACGCCGTAGACGTGGTCGGGTTCGGGGAAGTGGCGCGAGCGGACCTCGTCGCCGTAGCGCTCGACCGCCTCGACCATCGTCTCGTGGACGTTGGCGTAGCGCTTGACGAATTTCGCCATGTGGCCGGTGGTGATGCCGAGCAGGTCGTGGAAGACCAGGACCTGGCCGGAGGTCGCCGGGCCGGCGCCGATGCCGATCGAGGGGATGTCGAGCTTGGCGACGATCGCCTCGGTGATCGCGGCCGGGACCGCCTCGATCACGATCGCGAAGCAGCCGACCGCCTGCAGGGCGAGGGCGTCCTCGCAGAGCTGCATCGCGTCCTTCGCCGTCTTGCCCTGGGCTTTGTAGCCACCGAGGGCGGTGGCGGTCTGCGGTGTCAGGCCGATGTGGCCCATCACCGGAATGCCGGAGCGGACGATCGCCCGCGCCCGCTCGACCGCGATGCCGCCGGCCTCCAGCTTGACCGTCTGGCAGCCGGTCTCCTTGACCAGCCGCTGGGCGCTCTGGACGGCCAGCTCGTTGCTCGACTCGTAGCTGCCCATCGGCAGGTCGCCGACCATCAGCGGCGTCTTCAGCCCACGGCGGACGGCTTTGCCGAGGACGACCATCTCCTCCATCGTCACCGCCTCGGTGCCGGGGTAGCCGAGCACGACCATCGCCGCCGAGTCGCCGACCAGGACCATGTCGACGCCGGCCTCCTCAGCCACCATCGCCGAGGGGTAGTCGTAGGCGGTGACCATCACGATCGGCTCGCCGGCCAGCTTCATCTCGGCCAGGCGCGGCAGGTTCACCGGCGCCCGTTCGGAGGGCGCCGGAGCGGTGTGGGAGCGGCCGCCCGAGCTCATGAGAGCAGCACCTCGGGGTGGCTGTCGACGGCGACGGAGCGGTTGTCCTCGTCGACGTGGACGACGACCGGCGAGTAGCGCTCGAGGTCGGCCTCGTCGTAGGCGCCGAAGGAGGCGACGATGATCTTGTGGCCGGGCTCGGTCAGGTGCGCCGCGGCGCCGTTGACCTGCATCGTGCGGGAGCCGGGCTCGCCGTCGATCACGTAGGTGACGAAGCGGGACCCGTTGTCGATGTCCCAGACGTGGACCTGCTCGTTGGTGATCAGGTCGGCTTCGGCCATCAGGTCGGTGTCGATCGTGATGCTGCCGATGTAGTCGACGTCGCAGTCGGTGACCGTTGCCCGGTGGATCTTGGACTTCAGCATCTGTCTCTGCATTGGCTCTCCCTTTGCCTTTCTACGTGGTCAAGGTCGGATCAGGACGTTGTCGATGAGACGGGCTGCGCCCACCCGGGCGGCGACCGCGATAAGCACGGGGCGCCCGTCCAGCTCGGCGACCGGCTGCAGCGAGTCGGCGTCGCGCGCCTCCAGGTACTCGGGCTCGATGCCGTCTGCGGCCAGCTCCCGCTGTCCGGCGGCGAGGCCCGCCTGCAGCGTCTCCTCGAGAGCGGTCCGCTCGGCGGTCCGCAGCGCCCGCGAGAGGGCGGCGGCGCGGCGGCGGTCCTCCGGGCTCAGGTAGGCGTTGCGGGAGCTCATCGCCAGACCGTCGGGCTCACGCACTGTCGGCAACACCTCGATCCGCACCGGGAAGTCGAGGTCGCGGGCCATGCGGCGGATCACCGTCGCCTGCTGGGCGTCCTTCTGGCCGAAGTAGGCGACATCGGGCGCGACGGTGTTGAAGAGCTTGGCGACGACGGTGGTGACACCGCGGAAGTGCTCGGGGCCGCGCCGGGCGGGGTCGCCGTCGAGGACACCGGTGAGATCGCCGGAGATCTCAACCACGGTGGCGAAGCCGTCGGGATAGACCTCCTCGACCGCGGGCGCGTAGACGAAGTCGACCCCGGCTTCCGAGGCCAGGCGCAGGTCGCGCTCCTCGTCACGCGGGTAGCGCTCGAGGTCCTCCCCGGGCCCGAACTGGGCCGGGTTGACGAAGAGGCTCATCACGACCACGTCGCACTCGGCGCTGGCGGCCCGCAGCAGCGAGAGATGGCCCTCGTGCAGATAGCCCATCGTCGGCACCAGACCGATCGTCAGGCCCTGACGGCGCGGCTGCTCCAGCGCAGCGCGCAGGCAATCCTTGGCGCGGAGGACGCTCGCGCCTTCGTTCCTGGGGGGGGAAGTGACGGTGCCGAGGTTCAAATTCATCCGGTCCATGCCCTTCGGGTCACGGCCATCGGTGTCCGATTATAGGGACTGCGCGACGTTTCAGTGACGAAATTCGATCGTCTTCAGCGCCCGGGCCGGCGCCCCGGCGGCGATCGTCGCCGCCGGCAGGTCGTGGGTGACCACCGAGTTGGAGCCGATAACGCAGCGCTCGCCGATCGTGACGCCGCTGGTGACGACGCAGTTGACGCCGAACCAGCAGTTGGCGCCGATCTCGACCGGCCCCTTGGAGCTGAAGCCCTGCCAGGTGACCGGCTTGCCGGGGTCGTCGTAGCGATGGTCGGCGTCGCCGACGAAGCAGCCGTTGGCGAACATCGTGTGGTCGCCGATCGAGACCCGCCGGTGGGCGGCGATCATCACGTTGCGGTTGAGGAAGCAGCCGGCGCCGATCTCGATCCGCGCCGCGGGCGCCAGGGTCAGCCAGCAGCCCGGCTCCAGCAGGGTGCCTTCGCCGATCGTCAGCCGGCCCTCGTCGAGCGCCTCGAGCAGCTCACCCTCGACCGGATAGCGGACGAAGAAGCCGCCGCGGGCCGCGTGGCGGTCGATCCGGCGCCGCCACAGCCAGCGGCGATTGCGCTCATACCAGCGCCGCTTCACCCACCAGACCCGCCAGCCCCGCTGTCCGCCTTGACCGCTCACCCAGCCCACGTTATGACCTCGGTGGGCCGATAAGTAGCGCCAGAGTCAACTTTTCGGCCCACCGGCCCATAGACTGCTCGCGTGGCTGAACTGCGCGGTGGCATCGACCTCGGTGGGACGAAGATCCAGACGGTGATCGTCGATGCCGGCGGCGACGTCAAGGGCGAATCGCGGCGGCCGACGCCGACCAGCGGCGGGCCGAAGGACGTGGCGACCGAGATGGCCGCGGCGCTGACCGAGGCGGCCGAGCAGGCCGGGGTGAAGACCGCGGACCTGGAGGGCATCGGGGTCGGCTCGCCGGGTGACGCGGACGAGAAGACCGGTGTGGTCAGCGACGCCCGCAACCTGCCCGGCTGGGAGGGCAGCTTCCCGCTGGCGGAGACTTTGAAGGAGGCGCTGGGCGCCGAGGTCCGGGTCGGCAACGACGTCCAGGTCGCGACCGAGGCCGAGTTCCACCTCGGCGCCGGGCGCGAGTTCCAGAGCCTGATCGGCGTCTTTTGGGGAACCGGGGTCGGCGGCGGCCTGGTGCTCGACAGCAAGCCCTGGCTCGGCCGCGGCGCCGCCGGTGAGATCGGCCACATGGTCGTCAAGCGTGGCGGCGCCAAGTGCCCCTGCGGTCGCAAGGGCTGCATGGAGGCCTACGCCGGACGTTCGGCGATGGAAGCCGAGGCGCGCCGCCAGCACGAGGAGGGTCACAAGACCGAGCTCTTCAAGCTGATGGAAAAGCACGAGAAACCGCGGCTGACCAGCGGCATCTGGGAGCGCGCGATCGACGCCAACGACCACCTCGCCGAGGACCTGATCCACCGCGCGATCGAGGCGCTGGGCACCGGCATCGCCTCCGCGGTGAACCTTCTCGACCCCGAAGCGGTGATCATCGGCGGCGGCCTCGGCATCCGCTTCGGCGACCGCTACATGGAGCCGCTGACGAAGGAGATGGGCAAGCACCTCTTCGTCGACGAGCGCCCGCCCGCCGTGCGCGTCGCCTCGCTCGGCGACCTCGGCGGCGCCGTCGGCGCCTCGCTTCTCTTCGCCCGCTGAGCCTCGACCGCTCGAAACTAGACCCGGCCCGAGGCGGAGCGTTTCTGCCGGGCGAGAGCGTCGACGATCACGGCCAGCAGCAGGACGCCGCCGGTGACCATGAACTTGACGGCGGAGGACAGCGCCAGCAGATCCATCCCGTTGGAGATCGAGCCGATCACCAGAGCGCCCATCAGCGCGGTCCAGACCGAGCCGCGGCCCCCGAACAGGCTGGTGCCGGCGATGACGGGCCCGGCGATCGCCAGCAGCAGCAATTCGTTGCCGCCGGAATTCTGGTTGACCGCGAGCAGGCGGGAGGCGGCCATGATGCCGCCGATGGCCGCCATCGTGCCGGCGATGGCGAAAACCGCGATACGGACTCCATTGACGCTGATGCCGGCACGGCGTGCCGCCTCCGCGTTGCCGCCGACCGCGAAGACGTGACGGCCGAAGCCGGTCCGCTTGACGACGTACTCCATCCCGACCACGAAGGCGAGCAGGATGAGCACGGCCAGGGGCACGCCGCGGTCGGAGTTGAGCACCGTCGTGGCGACGATCGTCACCACCGCGACCAGGACGAAACGGAGCACCAGCGCGGTCGGGCTCTGACTGTCGAGCCCGGCGGCGGAACGGCGGCGGTGCCCGAGCAGGAGGACCGCGCCGTAGCCGCCGACGACGATGGCGGCGAAGATCCAGCCGACCGTGTCGGAGTAGAAGGTATTGGCGAGGCCGGTGATCTTGGGATCGGTGAGATTGATCGACCCGGTCGAGCCGAGCACCTGTAGGAGCGCCCCCTGCCAGGCAAGAAGGCCGGCGAGGGTGACGACGAAGGAGGGGATGCCGAAGCGGCTGAAGAGACTGCCCTGAAGCAGGCCGATGGCGAGGCCGACGGCGACCCCGGCGGCAATCGCCAGGTAGGGGTTCCAGCCATGCTTGACGTTGAGCACCGCCATCACCGCGGCGGCGAGGCCGCTGACCGCGCCGACCGAGAGGTCGATCTCGCCGAGCAGGAGCACGTAGACGACACCGATCGAGATCAGGCCCGTGGCGGTGATCTGGAGCATCAGGTTGGTCAGGTTCTGGGCGGAGAGGAAACGGTCGTTCTCGAACTGGAAGATCGCCCAGATCACCGCCAGGCCGATCACGACGCGCAGCGAGGCGAGATCGCCCTGGACCAGGCGGCGGATCGTCTCCTTGGGTCGCGGAGCGATCTCGTTCTTGGCGCTGTCCGCGGTTGCCGTGGCCGCGTCGCTCATGACTTCGCCTCCTCGTTTTTCTCTTTGGCGCCATCGGAGCCGACCCCGGTGATCGCCGAGACCACGTGCTCCTCGGTGGTTGCTTCGGCGTCGAACTCGCCGGCGTTCTTCCCCAGCCTCAGAACCACGATCCGGTCCGCGATCTGGAACACGTCGACGAGGTTGTGGCTGATCACGACGACGCCGAGATCGCGCTCACGCAGGCGCCGGATCAGGTCGAGCACCTGCGCCGTCTGGGCGACGCCGAGCGCGGCGGTGGGCTCGTCGAGCAGCACCACCTTCGGCTCGCCGAGCAGCGAGCGGGCCACCGCCACCTGCTGGCGCTGCCCGCCGGAGAGCGTGCCGACCTCGCTGCGCAGACTGGGAATCGTCACCGCCAGGTTGGAGAGCAGGTCGGCCGTCTGGTGCTCCATCCGCACCTCGTCCAGCTGGCGCGAAACCGTGCCGAGCCCCGGCGACATCTCCTCTTTGCCGAGGAAGAGGTTGGCGACGACGTCGAGGTTGTCGCAGAGGGCGAGGTCCTGGTACACAGTCGCGATCCCGAGGCCGGTGGAATCCTGCGGTTTGGAGATCGAGACCTCCTTGCCGTCGAAGCGGATCTTGCCCCCGTCGGCGGAGTGGATTCCGGCGATCGTCTTCACCAGCGTCGACTTGCCGGCGCCGTTGTCGCCGACGAGGCCGATCACCTCGCCGGCGTGAACGGCGAGATCGACCCGGTCCAGGGCTTGGACCGGGCCGAATCGCTTGCTGACTCCCTCCAACTCCAGGAGTGGAGCACCGTTGGTCATCTCAACCCGAGATTCCCGCTTCTTTGCACGCCGTCTGGTAGGCGCTCGTGCAGAGTTCCTGGGCGCTGACAAAGCCGTCCGCCACCACCGTGCTCTTGACGTTGCCTTTGGTCACGGCGATCGGCTTCAGCAGGACCGACGGGACTTCGCCCTTGCCGTTGTTGACTTCTTCGGTGATTTCTTCCTGCGGGACTTCTTCGCCTTCGGCCAGGGCGACGGCGATTTCGGCGGTGATCGTCGCCTCCGGTTCGATTTCCTTGTAGACCGTCATGAACTGTTCGCCGGTGAGGATGCGCTGCAGGCCGGCAACCGTGGCGTCCTGTCCCGTGACGGGCTTTTCTTCCGGTTTGATCCCGGCGCCCTTCATCGCCGCGATCGCGCCACCGCCGGTTTCGTCGTTGGCGGCGTAGATGCCGGTGAAACCGTTGTTCCCGAGCGCGGTGATCGCCTGCTGAGCCTCACGCTGGGCGTTTTCGGCTGACCAACCGGGCGTGTCGTACTCCTTGGCGATCTTGACGCCGGCGGCTTCGAATCCCTTGTGCGCGCCTTCTTTGAAGAGAGCCGCGTTGGGGTCTGCCGGGTCGCCGTTGATCATGATGATCGGGCCGCTGGCACTGCCGTCTTCTTTCAGTTTCTTCGCGAGCGTTTCGGCCTGGAGTTCGCCGACTTTGACGTTGTCGAAGGAGATGTAGGCGTCGACTTCGCCGTTTTCGATCAGCCGGTCATAGCTGACCACCGGCACACCCTGGGCCTTCGCCTTTTCGGCGATCGCCGCTGCCGATTTGGAGTCCTGCGGGTCGACGACCAGGACTTCGGCACCCTGGGTCAGCGCCGCTTCCGCCTGGCTCTGCTGTTTTTCAGCATCGCCGCCGGCGTTGTTGTAGAGGACTTCACAGTCTTCGCACTGTTCTTCGACCGCTTTTTCGAAGTCGGGCCGATCGTTGGTTTCGTAACGGGGGGTCTCGTTTTCAGGCAGCAGGAGTGCGATCTTGGTGCCGCTCCCACCACTGCTGCCGCCACAGCCGGCCGCCACAAAAGCAACGATGAGCAACGCGCCCATCGCGAACCCGATTCGCTTCAACATCGCGGTACCTGACATCTGCTCCTCCTTGTTGGCCCTGCTCCCATTTCGACCCTACCCCCCGGCCCGCGTTTTCATGCAGGGGTTTCAGCGTTCGGGCCAACGCCCCGCCACCGGAGTGGACATCTCGGCCAGGCCGGAAAGGAGCTTCGGTCAGGCCGCGAGCGCTTCGCGGCGCCTGCCGCCGCGCTTCGGCCGGGCCGGCTCGACCAGGCCGGAGAGGAAACGGCCGGTGTAGGAGGCCTTGACGGCGGCGACCTCCTCCGGGGTACCGGTGGCAACCACCTCCCCCCCCTCTTCGCCGCCCTCGGGCCCGAGGTCGACCAGCCAGTCGGCGGTCTTGATCACGTCGAGGTTGTGCTCGATGACGACGATCGAGTTGCCGGCGTCGACGAGGCGGCCGAGCACGTCGAGCAGGCGCTGGACGTCGGCGAAGTGGAGGCCGGTGGTCGGCTCGTCGAGGATGTAGAGGGTGTCGCCGGTGGCGACTTTGGAGAGCTCGGTGGCGAGCTTGATCCGCTGCGCCTCGCCGCCCGAGAGCGTCGTCGCCGGCTGGCCGAGGCGGATGTAGTCGAGGCCGACGTCGTGCAGGGTGCGCAGGCGGCGGGCGATCTTCGGCACGTTCTCGAAGAACTCGACCCCCTCCTCGACCGACATCTCGAGCACGTCGGAGATGTTCTTGCCCTTGAAGCGGACCTCGAGCGTCTCGCGGTTGTAGCGTTTTCCGTGGCACTGCTCGCAGGGGACGTAGACGTCGGGCAGGAAGTGCATCTCGATCTTGATCTGGCCGTCGCCCTTGCAGACCTCACAGCGCCCGCCCTTGACGTTGAAGCTGAAGCGGCCCGGCTTGTAGCCCCGCGCGCGGGACTCCTGGGTCTGCGTGAAGAGCTGGCGGATGTGGTCGAAGACGCCGGTGTAGGTGGCCGGATTGGAGCGCGGCGTGCGGCCGATCGGCGACTGGTCGATGTTGATGATCTTGTCGATCTGGCTGAGCCCGTCGATGCCGTCGTGGGCGCCCGGCCGCAGCTTCGCCTGGTGCAGGCGATTGGCGACGGCGTGGTGCAGCGTCTCGTTGACCAGCGTCGACTTGCCGGAGCCGGAGACGCCGGTGACACAGCAGAAGACCCCGAGCGGGATCGCCACGTCGACGTCCTTGAGGTTGTGTTCGCGGGCACCGCGGACGCGCAGCGCCCCGCTCGGCCGGCGCCGCTCCTCGGGAACCTCGATCTTGCGCTTGCCGGAGAGGTACTGCCCGGTCAGCGAAGCCGGGTCCTTGGCGACCTGCTTCGGCGTCCCGGCGGCGATGATGTGGCCGCCGTGTTCGCCGGCGCCGGGGCCGAGATCGACGAGGTGGTCGGCGGCCATCATCGTCCCCTCGTCGTGCTCGACGACGATCACCGTGTTGCCGAGGTCGCGCAGCCGGTTCAGGGTCCCGATCAGCTTCTCGTTGTCGCGCTGGTGGAGCCCGATCGAGGGCTCGTCGAGCACGTACATGACGCCGACCAGGCTGGAGCCGATCTGCGTCGCCAGGCGGATCCGCTGCGCCTCGCCGCCGGAGAGCGAGCGGGCCGCGCGGGCCAGCGAGAGATAGCCGATGCCGACGTTCTCGAGGAAGGCGAGGCGTTCGGTGATCTCACGCACGATCAGGCGGGCGATCGCCCTCTCGGTCTCGTTCATCTCCAGCGCCGCTATCCACTCCGCCGCCGCCCGCGCCGAGAGGTCGCTGTACTCGGCGATGCTGATGCCGCCGACCTTGACCGCGAGGCTCTCGGGGCGCAGCCGGGCGCCGTCGCACTGCGGGCAGGGCTGCTCGGCCATATAGCTCTCGATCCGCTCGCGGTTGGTCTCCGAGTCGGTCTCCTCGTAGCGCCGCTGCAGGTTGTTGACGATGCCCTCGAAGCGGACCTTGTAGGAGCGGCGGCGGCCGAAGCGGTTGGTGTAGGTGACCTGGTGGCGTTCCTCGCCGGTGCCGTAGAGGAAGATCTCCTTCTCGGCCTTCTTCAGCTTCGACCAGGGCCTGTCGGGGTCGACACCGTTCTCCTCGCAGACGGCCGCGATCAGCCGCTTCCAGTAGGCGGTGATGCCGCGGTTCCAGGGCTGCAGGGCGCCCTCGGCGAGCGAGAGGGTCGGGTCCGGGACGACCAGCTCGGGGTCGATCACGCGCTGGAAGCCGAGCCCGTGACAGCGCTCGCAGGCGCCGTGGGGTGAGTTGAAGGAGAAGATCCGCGGCTCCAGCTCGGGGATCGAGGTACCGCAGTTGAGGCAGGCGAACTGCTCGGAGAAGAGCAGCGGCTCGGACTCCTGGCCGGCGACCTCGACTTCGATCAGGCCGGCGGCGATGCCGGCCGCCGCCTCGACCGACTCCGAGAGCCGCCGCCGCAGGTCGGTCTTCATGACCAGCCGGTCGACGACGATCGCGATGTCGTGTTTGAACTTCTTGTCGAGGACGATCTCCTCGTCGAGCCGGCGCAGCTCGCCGTTGACCTTGGCCCGCGAGTAACCCTCCAGCCGCATCTGCTCCAGCAATTTCCCGTACTCGCCTTTGCGCCCGCGCACGACCGGCGCCATGACGATGAACTTGGTGCCCTCATCGAGGGTCATCAGGCGGTCGACGATCTGCTCCTGGGACTGGCCGGCGATCAGCTCGCCGCAGGTCGGGCAGTACGGCACACCGATCCGCGCCCAGAGCAGCCGCAGATAGTCGTAGATCTCGGTCACCGTGCCGACCGTCGAACGCGGGTTGCGCGAGGTCGTCTTCTGGTCGATCGAGATCGCCGGCGAGAGCCCCTCGATCGAGTCCACGTCCGGCTTCTCCATCAGCCCCAGGAACTGCCGCGCGTAGGCGGAGAGCGACTCCACGTAGCGCCGCTGGCCCTCGGCGTAGATCGTGTCGAAGGCAAGGCTCGACTTGCCGGAGCCCGAGAGCCCGGTGATGACGATCAGCGCATCCCGGGGCAACTCAACGTCGACGTCCTTGAGGTTGTGCTCCCGGGCGCCCGAGATGACGATGCGGTCAGAGGCAGCCACTGGAATCGATTCTACGCAGGCGAACAGATGTTCCCGTGGGGAGAACTTTCATCCGAACGCACTTATGCCCGCTATGCGGGAAGAAATGCGGTCGGGTCGATGCAGGCGGCGTCAGCCAAGAGCGGCGGCGAGTTTGCGGCGGTAGTCGCGGGCACTGGGATCGGCGGGGTCGAGCTCGCTGAGGATGCCGACGATGACGCGGCGGAGGAGGTCGGGAACTTCCTCCTGCGCCGCGCGGCCGGCGGTGCCCGCGGCCAGCTCGTCGAGCAGTGAATCGAGCGCCGCCTCACGCTCGCCGCGGTCGAGGGCGGCGAAGGCGTCGCTGCCGATACCGGCGCGGGCCAGGCGGATGCGGGCGGCGATGCCGGCGGCGGCGAAGTCCTCGGGGTGGGACTCGACCGCCGCGAGCGCCTCGTCCTCCGCCCCGCGCTCGAGCCGCGCCCGGCCGAGCGCGACGGCGACGTCGGCGCGGCGCGGCTCCAGCTCGGCGGCCTCGCGCAGCGAGAGCTCGTCGCCCCGCTCCAGCAGCTCGTCAGCCTTCGAGGGGACCAGGGCGTCGAAGAAGGACTCGACCTTCGCTTTCGGGATCGCACCGGTGAACTCACTGACCACCGTGCCATCGCGGAAAGCCTTCACCGCGGGTATCCCCTGGACGCCGTAGCGGTCCCCGAGCGCTTTGTTGGCGTCGACATCGACCTTGGCCAACAGCACCCTGCCGCCGCGGCTCGCCTCCGCCGCCTCCAGCGCCGGGCTCAACGCTTTGCAGGGGCCACACCACTCGGCCCAGAAATCGACCACCACCGGCGTCTTCCGGGAGAGCTCGACGACGTCGCGGTCGAAGGTCGCTTCGCTGACATCGATGGCCATCGCGTGAGATTAGACCGGCGGCGATCCCGGCCCCACTTGCGTCGCCGCGGCGACCGCGTTACGTTTGTCACAGGCGGGGCCAAACAGAGGAGGAGAGATGCCGAACATCGACACTGCCCGGTCCGCCTACGACGCCTTCGCGAGCGGCGACCTGAATGCCCTGCGAGATTCATTTGCAGAGAACGCCGTCTGGGTCACCTCGGACGAGTTGCCGCTCGGAGGAGCGGTTGAGGGCCGTGACGCGATCCTGGCGAACTTTGCCCAGATCCCCGACTACTGGTCATCTTTCAGCGTCGACCCCGAGGAGTTCATCGACGCCGGCGACTACGTGGTGGTCCGCGGCACCCAGCGGGCGAGTAACGACAAGGGCAGCTTCGAGGCGCCCTTCATCCACCTGATCAAATATGAGAACGGCAAGACCGTGCGCGGTGAATTCTTCACCGACAGCGCCAAGGCGGCGAAGCTCCTGGCCTGAGCCAGGCCCTAAGCGCCGGCGGTCATCCCGTCGAGATCGCGACGCAGCTCGCGCAGCTCGTCGCGGATCCTGCCCGCCTCCTCGAAGCGGAGGTCGTCGGCCGCCGCCAGCATCTCCTCCTCGAGCGAGACGATCGTCCGCTCCAGCTCCTCCGGGCTGTCGAACTCCCCCCCGCGCTTGCCGCGCCGTTTGCGCGGCGCCCGGTCCTCCATCGCCAGGAACTCGCCCATCTCGGAGATGCCTTTGCGGACCGTCTCCGGGGTGATCCCGTGCTCCTCGTTGTAGGCGAGCTGGATCGCCCGGCGGCGGTCGGTCTCGCTCATCGCCGCGCGCATCGCGTCGGTCTCGCGGTCGGCGTACATCAGCACCCGCCCGTTGACGTTGCGGGCGGCGCGGCCGATCGTCTGCACGAGACTGGTCTCGCCGCGCAGAAAGCCCTCCTTGTCGGCGTCGAGGATCGCCACCAGGGAGACCTCGGGCAGGTCGAGGCCCTCGCGCAGCAGGTTGACCCCAACCAGCACGTCGTAGTCGCCGAGCCGCAGGTCGCGGATGATCTGGATCCGTTCCAGGGTGTCGATCTCCGAGTGCAGGTAGCGGACCTTGATCCCGTACTCGAGCAGGTAGGCGGTCAGGTCCTCGGCCATCTTCTTGGTCAGGGTGGTGACGAGGACGCGCTCGCCGGCCTTGGCGACGACCCGGACTTCGTTCATCAGGTCGTCGATCTGGTTCTTCGTCTCGCGGATCTCGATGTAGGGGTCGATGATTCCGGTCGGGCGGACGATCTGCTCGACGGTCCGCGTCGATTCGGCTTTCTCGAAGTTGCCGGGCGTGGCCGAGACCATCACCAGGCGGTCGACCCGCTCGAGGAACTCTTCGAATTTGAGCGGCCGGTTGTCGATCGCCGAGGGCAGGCGGAAGCCGTAGTCGATCAGGGTCGACTTGCGCGAGCGGTCGCCCTCGTACATGCCGCCGATCTGGGGGATCGTCTGGTGGGACTCGTCGACGAAGACGACGAAGTCGTCCGGGAAGTAGTCGATCAGCGTGTGCGGCGGGCTGCCGGCGGGGCGGCCGTCGAGGATCCGCGAGTAGTTCTCGATCCCCGAGGTGAAGCCGACCTCCTTGATCATCTCGAGGTCGTAGGCGGTGCGCTGGCGCAGCCGGTGCGCCTCCAGCTGCTTGCCCTCGGCCTCGAGCTCCTCGGTCCGCCTGTTCAGTTCGTTGCGGATCTCCTCGACCGCGCGCTCGACCGTCTCGTCTTTGGTCACGTAGTGGGACGCCGGCCAGACCGAGACGTGGTCGATCGTGTCGAGGATTTCCCCGGTCAGCGGATCGAAGTGCTGGATCCCCTCGATCTCGTCGCCGAATAGGGAGATCCGGTAGGCGGACTCGGCGTAGGCCGGCATGATCTCCAGCACCTCGCCGCGGACCCGGAAGGAGCCGCGGCCGAGCACCGAGTCGTTGCGCTGGTACTGCATCTTCACCAGCTTGCGCAGCACCTCGTCGCGGTCGATCGAGGCGCCGACTTTGAAGAGCTGCATTTTTTCGTTGTAGACCTGGGGCGAGCCGATGCCGTAGATGCAGGAGACCGAGGCGACGATGATCACGTCGCGGCGGGCGAAGAGGGCCGCGGTCGCCGCGTGGCGCAGGCGGTCGATCTCGTCGTTGATCGAGGAGTCCTTCTCGATGTAGAGATCCTGGGCCGGGACGTAGGCCTCCGGCTGGTAATAGTCGTAGTAGGAGACGAAGTACTCGACCGAGTTCTCGGGGAAGAACTCGCGGAACTCGTTGCAGAGCTGCGCCGCCAGGGTCTTGTTGTGGGCGATGACCAGGGTCGGCCGCTGCACCGCGGCGATCGTCGCCGCCATCGTGAAGGTCTTGCCGGTGCCGGTCGCCCCGAGCAGGGTCTGGAACCGTTCGCCGGCTTCCAGCCCCGCGGCCAGGCCGGCGATCGCCTTCGGCTGGTCGGCGGTCGGCGTGTAGGCGGGGTTGAGCACGAACTCCGTCATTCGCTGACCTTAGCTGGCGAGCTGGTTGTGCTTTCCCGCACGGACGCGCCGCTGCGCCGCACCTGGGAGACTGCCTCGCCGATGACCTGGTCCCGACGCGCGCTGGCCGCCTTCTTCACCCTCACCGGGACGCTCCACTTCGTCATCCCGCGCAGCTTCGAGGCGATCGTGCCGCCCTGGGTGCCGGACAAAAGCACGGCGGTCGCGGTCAGCGGCGTCGCCGAGATCGCCGGCGGCATCGCCGTCCTCCACCCCCGCACCCGCGGTTTCTCGCGCTGGTGGCTGCTGGCCCTGCTCGTCGCCGTCTTCCCCGCCAACGTTCACATGGCGGTCAGCCCCGAGCAGGTCAAGGGGCTGGACCTGAACAAGATCCCCCACTGGGCACTCTGGGCGCGCCTGCCGCTGCAGCCGCTGGCGATGCTCTGGGTCTGGCGCGCTACCCGCGACTGACCGGGACGCCGGCCGAGGCGCCCGGAACAGCCACCCGGCGGGCTAAGGCAGTAGTTCTTCGAGGAAGCCGCCGGCCGGGCCGAGGAAGGTCTGCAGGCCGCCCAGCGCCGAGCGGGCGTCCCGGACCAGTTCGATCGCCTGGTCGAGCGGGATCTGTTCGACCGTGGTGCGCAGCGGGCCGGCCAGCAGCGGGCTCAGCGCCCCGGCCTTTTCGGCGTCATTGACCGCCCGCACCAGGCCGGCCCGGATCGCCTGCGCCAGCTTCGCATCGTCGATTCCGTACTTCTTGCTGAAGCGTTCGCGTGCTTCCGGCGTCGCCAGCGCCCGGGCCAGGGCCTCGCGGCTGACCCCGAGCTTGCAGGCGGCGCCGTCGAGGGCCGAGAGCGAGAACTGCTGCGCGATTTCCTCCAGGCCCTGCGGGTTCCGCCAGGGCCGGGGCTTGCAGGGATCCTGGGTCTTCTCCGGCGCGTAGGAGGAGCCGCCGGCCGCCAGGTAGGCGCCGACCAGGGCCAGAGCGGCGAGGATCGCGCCGGCGACGAGGACCCGGGCCCGCAGCTTCTCGCTCACAGCTCCACGTCCCGTTTGCGCGAGAGCCCGATCGGGATCAGGGCCAGCAGCCCGAGCAGCGCCGCGAGCCCGAAGGAGGGGCTGAAGGCGTGGGTGGCGCCGCGGTTGAGCTGATCCTGCAGTTCGCCGCGCAGCTCTTCGACTTCGGCCCGTTCGCCTGCGTCTGACGGCAGCGGTTCGAAGGCCGGCCCGAGCGTCGGCACCTTGCCGTCCTCGCCTTCGAGGCGGTCCGCGACCCGCTGGGCCAGTTCGATCTTCAGCAGCGGATTGACCGGGGAGTCGAGGATGACCGCGGTGCCGGCGTTGATCGCGTCGTCGCGCTGCTGGGCGATATCGGCGGTGAAGACCGGGGTCAGGGCGAGGAGTCCGATGACGACGCCGGCATGGCGAGCGGAGATCGTCCAGCCGCCGTGGATCGCCTGCGGGGCGCGGCCGCCAAGCGCGGTCTCGGTCAGGGCCGAGAGCACCAGCGAGAGCCCGATGCCGACGAGGATCTGCGGCGGCAGGGTCAGGACCACCTCCGCCTTCGGCAGCAGGGCGAGGCCGCCGAGGCCGCCGGAGACGAGGATCGCGCCGGCGGCGGCCCGGGCCCTGGCACTGGAGACGAGCGGGCCGAGGCGGCTGCCCAGGATCGCCGCCAGCGGCATCACCGTGACCACGATGGCGGCGCCGATCGGGCTCAGGCGCCAGCCTTCGATCAGCAGCAGGACCAGCAGGAAGAGGGCGGCGGCAATCGCCGCCGAGACCATCGCCAGGGCGATGTTGGCGAGCAGGTGCGGGCGGCCGGTGCGGCGCAGCTCCGGCTCGAGGATCCCGGTCGCCGCCTCGTGCCTGGCGACGGCCAGGATCGGCACCGCGGCGGCCAGCGCCAGCGGCACCTGGAGCAGGAAGATCGACTGCCAGGAGATCAGCTGGGTGAGGATGCCACCGACCGCCGGCCCCAGCGCCGCCCCGGTGGCGCCAGCGGTCGCCCAGACCACGGCCGCCCGTTTCTCGGAGCCGACCGTGGCGGGCAGCAGCTCCAGCGCCGCGGTCACGGCGGCGGCGCCGCCGAGCGCCTGCACGCAACGGGCGAGGATCAGCGTCGTCAGATTGTCCGAGAGGCCGCAGGCGAGCCCGGCGCCGGCGAAGATCGCCAGGCCGACGGCGGCGGCGCGGCCGGGGCCGACCCGGCGCGCGATCATCGCGGCGGGGACCGCGGCCAGCGCCATCACCAGATTGAAGGAGATCAGCACCCAGGTGACGGCGGCGACGCTGGTGTCGAGGTCCCGGTAGATGTCCGGCAGCGCCAGGACGACAACCGAGGAATCGGCCAGGACCAGCCCCACGGCCAGCGCCAGCGCCGCGACCCGCGGCCTGGGGGCGACGGGGCTCAGTAGCCCAGCTCCTTCGCGTACTTGTCGCGGTAGGCCTGGCGCTTTTCGAGAACCTCGGCGACGTAGGCGCGGGTTTCGGGGAAGGGAATCCCGTCGAGCGAGAGGCCGCTGCCGCCCCACTTGTCGACGTTGCCGGGACCGGCGTTGTAGGCCGCCAGCGCCGCCACCTCGTCGCCTTCGTAGCGATCGAGCAGTTCGCGCAGGACATAGGTGCCGTAGCGGATGTTGATTTCGGGATCGGAGAGATCGCTCAGTTCGAAGGTGGTGCCGCCACTGTGGCGCTCGATTTCCTTCGCGGTCTCCGGGGTGATCTGCATCAACCCGCGCGCCCCGGCAGACGAGGTCTGGTCGCTGAACTTCGACTCCGAGTAGATGACGGCCGCGATCAGCGCCGCGTCGACCCCCTTTTCGGCGGCCTGCTGGCGAATGATGTCCTCGTGATGAAGCGGCAGGGTCAGCTCCTGGATCGCGTGATCGAGGTCGCCGGACACCCAGACAAGCGCCACGGCCGCGACGATCAGGACACCGGTGCCCAGAGCCAGCCGCCGCCGAGTCGTCCGCTTCATCGCCGCAGCTTTTCGATCAGGGCGGACAACGCTCGCTCGAGATCCTCCACCGAGCCGTCGTTGGCGATCGTGTGCTCGGCCCGCTCCGCCTTCTCGCCCTGGGCCAGCTGCCGCGCCTCGCGCTCGTCGACCAGGGTGTGGCCGCGCGCCGCCGCGCGCTCGCGGCGCACCGCGTCGTCGGTGACGATCGCGACGGTCGTGTCGAACGCCCGGTCCATCCCCGACTCGAAGAGCAGCGGCACCTCGATTACGGCGATCTCGCCGTCCTCGGGAAGGTCCCCGAGCCAGGCGCCGATCCGCTCCCGGACCAGGGGGTGGATCTGCTGCTCGAGCCAGGTCAGCTGCTCGGGGTCGGCGAAGACGACCTCGCCGATGCGGTTGCGATCGACCCCCCCGCCCGGAGCGATGTCGGCGCCCCAGCGCTCGACCAGACGGCCCAGCAGGGGTTCGGAGTCCAGCAGCTCATGGACCACAGCGTCACTGGAGAGAGTCGAGGCGCCCAGTCGGGCAAAGGCCGCCAGCGCCTCGGACTTCCCGGCCGCGATACCGCCGGTGAGGCCGATCGTCAGCGGCATCGGGCCGGTTACGAGTCGGCTGGTGCCTCGGGCTCGGGCGTGTCGCCCGCGGCCTCGTCGAGGTCGTCGGGGGAGTCCGGCCGCTCGCTGACCGACTCACCCTCGTGAGCCTCCTCGCCGGCCTCGTCCGCAGCGCCGCTGTCCTCAGTCGTACCGTTCTCTTCCGCGACCGGCGCAGGATCGGCGCTCTCAGAAGCCTCGGCCTCGGCGACGGGTGCCTCCTCTACAGCCTCCGCCTCGGCAGGCGCCTCGGGCTCAACAGCAGCCTCCGCCCCGGCCTCCTCGGCAACAGGCCCCTCAGCTGGCGCCTCATCGGCTGCAGGCTCCTCTGCCGCGAGGGCCTCGTCCTGAGACTCCTCGACGGCGACAGCCTCCGCGGTCTCTGGCGCCTCATCCGTGGGCGCGGCCTCTGAACCCCCGGCCGTAGCCTCGGCCCCCGCCGCTGCCTCTTGAAGTTGCTCGCCAAGGTCGCCCATCGGCATGTTCTGCCCCTCGACCCGCTTGATGCTGAGTGAGAGACGGCGCCGCTCTTCGTCGATCTCGAGGATCTTCACGTTCAGCGTCGCGCCCGGCTCGACCACTTCGCTCGGATTCTCGACGTGGTGGTCGGCAAGCTCGGAGATGTGGACCAGGCCCTCGACGCCGGGGAGGATTTCGACGAAGGCGCCAAAGGCGACGACCTTGGTCACCGCTCCCTCGAGCACGTCGCCGGGACGGTGGGTGCTGATGACCCGCTGCCACGGATCCTCCTGCGTCTGCTTGAGGCCGAGTGAGATGCGCTGGCGGTCACGGTCGATGTCGAGCACTTTGATCCGCACCGTGTCGCCGATCGCGACGACTTCGGAGGGATGGTTGACGTGACTCCAGGAAAGCTCGGAGATGTGGATCAGGCCGTCGATCCCGTCGAGGTCGACGAAAGCGCCGAAGTCGACGATGTTGGAGATCTTGCCTTCGACGACCTGGCCCGGCTCGAGGCGGCCGAGGATCTGCTCGCGAACCTCCTTGCGCTCCTCCTCGAGGACCGCACGGCGCGAGAGGACGACGTTGTTGCGGCTGCGGTTGAGCTCGATGACTTTGCACTCGAGCGTCTGGCCCATGAACTCGTCGAGGTTGTGGACGCGGCGGATGTCGACCAGCGAGGCGGGCAGGAAGCCACGCACCCCGAGGTCGAGGATGAGCCCGCCCTTGACGACCTCGATGACGCTGCCTTCGACCGGTTCGCCGGAATCGGCGGCGATCTCGATTTTGCGCCAGGCCTTCTCGAAGCGGGCGCGCTTCTTGGAGAGGATCAGGCGGCCCTCGGCGTCCTCCTTGGTGAGGACCAGCGCGTCGATCTCCTCGCCGAGCTCGACCTCCTCGGCCGGGTCGACCGACTTGCGGATCGAGAGCTCGTTGGAGGGGATGACGCCCTCGGCCTTGTAGCCGATGTCGACGAGGACCTCGTCTTTGTCGATCCGCACGACCTTGCCGTTGACTACATCGCCCTCCTCGAAGGAGACCATCGTCGCCGCGTAGTTCGGGACGATCTGGCCATCGATATTGAGCAGCAGGCCGTTGGAGCCCTCGACGGGCATTGCGGCAGGCGCAGGGGCAGTCAGTACATCGGTCGCGGACACGGCGGCGAATAATGGCAGAATCGAGGCCGATGCCGATTAGAGCGACCAAGCGCGGCGAGGAGCGCACTCCCCTCGACGGAAGACACGACGTCCTGATATGCGGGGCGAGCTTCGCCGGACTTGCGATCGCACGTGAGCTTGCGGGTTCCGGCGCCGACGTGATGATCGTCGATCGCTACGAGATCGGTGAGCGCCAGACCTCGGCCTGCGGGATCCCGACCGAGTGGCTGCGGCAGCTCGGCCTGATGGATTGCGAGCGCCAGCGCTTCGACGAGCTGGTCATGCACACCCCCCACGGCGACGCTCGCTACAGGCTCCCCTGGACCTTCTCGACCTTCGACTACCGCGAGATCTGCCAGCTGCTCTGGCACGACTGCGACGCCCGCTTCGAGACCGCCAAGGTCAACGGGCGGGCCGGCGCCGCCGGCGGCAACGGGGAGATCTCGATCGACAGCGACCGCGGCACGATCTCCGCCCCGCTGGTCGTCGACGCACTCGGCTGGCGGCGCGTGCTGGCCAGTGGCGACGGCGTCCAGCCTCCCGACGCGCCGCTCTCGCGTGGTCTCGAGGTGCACCCGGGCGGCAGCGGCGAGGACCTGGAGATCTGGATCGACCGCCGTTACGTGCCGGCCGGCTACGGCTGGTCCTTTCCGGCCCGGGACGAGCTGCGGATCGGGGTCGGCTCCTTCGACCCGCGGTTCCACGTCAAGGACACGACCGTGCTGCTGACCGAGGACCTCGGCAAGGAGCCGAACGAGTACCAGGGCAACTGGATCCCCCACAAGCTGCGGCGGGCGACCGAGGGCGGCGTCTTCTTCGCCGGCGACTCCGCCGGGCACTGCCTGCCGCTCAGCGCCGAGGGGATCAGGACCGCGCTCTACTTCGGGATCGCCCTCGGCCGCGAGCTGCGCGGCGTCCACGAGGGGCGCCAGAGCCGCGAGCAGGCCGCCGTCAACTACGCCGGCTTCCACGACTCGCACGAGTGGAAGTTCCGCTGGCTGCTGCGGGTGCAGAAGTTGATCCCGCGGATCCCGCCGCGGCTGCTCGGGCCGGCGATCCGGTTGATGGGGACGAAGCGCTTTGTCGACTGGTCCTTCCGCCACTACCTCAATATCGCCCCGCCGCGGTTCGCGGGCTCAGCGGACGACCAGGAAGGTCCCGGCCATCAGCAGGCCGATCCCGACCAGGCGCTGCGGGCTGAGCGCGACCTGGTCCAGGCCGAACAGGCCTAGCCGGTCGATCACGACCGAGGCGGTGAGCTGGCCGGTCACGGTCGCGGCGGCAACCCCGCCGGCGCCGATCACGGAGACCGCGATCAGCGCGTTGGAGACGTAGACCGCACCCAGCAGCCCGCCGAGCAGGTAGTACCAGCTGACGTCGAAGGTCGAGCTGAGCCCGCCGGCCTTGCCGCTGAGGACGACGATCACCGCCAGCGCGACCGAGCCGACCGCGAAGGAGACCAGCGCCGCCGGCAGGCCGCCGGTCGACTTGCCGAGGCCGGCGTTGATCGGCGCCTGCAGGGCGATCAGGCCGCCCGCGGCGGCCGTGAGCAGCAGCGCCACGCCCCTATCCACGGCGGAATCCTCGCCTGGGTGTGATCTTTGCGCCGGGCGCGTGTTGCACGGACATCGGCCGCAGCTTGAACCTCGGGGCGGTCGTATCGGTACCCCGTGGGGACCGCCGCCCATGACGCCGCCACCGCCAGCCGAGCAGCTCGCCTCCCGGATCTTCCTCGGGCCGGCGCTGCGCACCCAGCCCGACCGGCGCCTGGTCACCCTCGTCCGCGAGGGCTACGAGGCCGCCTTCGAGGAGATCGTCCGCCGTTACCGGCGGCCGCTGGACCGCTTCGCCGCCTCGTTCGTCGGCGGCCGCTCCGAGGACGTCACCCAGGACGCCTTCTCGAAGGCGCTGCTGGCGCTGCGCGGGTCGGAGGCGGAGATCGAGCTGCGGCCATGGCTCTACCGGATCGTCCGCAACACCGCTCTCAACGACCTGCGTGACCGGCCGCCGAGCACCGAGGAGCTGGGCGAGGCGATCGCCGGCGGGCGCAGCGCCGCCGCCGAGGCCGAGGGGCGCGAGGAGATGACCGAGCTGATGGACCGGCTGCGGGCGCTGCCGGAGCCACAGCGGGCGGCGATCGTGATGCGCGAGCTCGAAGGCCTGAGCCACGAGGAGATCGCCGCCTCGCTGGGGCTCAGCGGCGGCGCCGCGCGGCAGGTCATCTACCGCGCCCGCCAGACCCTGCGCAGCGGCTTCGGGATGCTGGTGCCGCTGCCGCTGCTGCGGGCGCTGTTCGATCACGGGAACGAGGCGGCCGGAGCCGGGGCGGGCGGCGCGGTGGCCGCGGCCGGGGTCGCGGGTGGCGGTGGCGCCGGAGCGGCGCTCGGCGGCCTGGGCGCCGGCGGCGCGCTCAAAGTCGGGCTGGCGACGGCGCTGATCGCCGGCTCGGTCGGGGCCGGCGTGGCGCTGGATCACGGGCGCGGCGGGCACGGTGGCCGTGAGGCGGCCGCGAGCTCGGCGCTCACCCCGTCGGGCGAGGCAGCGGGGCGAGGCAGCGGCGATTCTCCGGTGCCGGCTGGGGCCTCCGAGGACACGGCGCTGCGCGAGAGCGGCAGACGGCATGGCCACAGCGGTAGCGGCTCGGATGACGGGCACGGTGGCGACGGGCGAGACGGAGAGCGAGACCACCACCACTCCCACGGCGAGGGATCCAACGACGGGATCTCCGGCGACAACGGCGATTCCGGCGGCTCTTCCCACGGAGGCAGCGGTTCGAGCCCCGGCGGCTCGTCCGGGCACAGCGGCCGCGGATCCGACGACGGCGGGGGCTCGGACTCGGGGAAGGGCTCCGGCTCCGGCGAGAGCGGTGGCGGCAGTGGACATGGAGGCGATGGCGGTTCGGGAGGCTCCGAGGGCAGCGGCGGCTCGGGAGGCGGCGGTGGCAACAGCCCGGTGTCAAGCGCGCCCGCTCCCGTGGCGACTCCAGTGCCGGTCGAAGAAACGCCCTCGACCAGCGGCGGCGACGGCTCCGGGGGCGGCGATTCGGGCTCGCGTGGCGGCTCCGGCAGCGGCGGCCCGGGCGGCGGCGAAGACGATTCGTGATCTTCGCGGTGGGCTCGGGTTGCAGGGGGTGAACGTGTCCAGCTTCGACCAAGGAGGAACGGCATGACCCGCTCCACGAACAAGAAGGCCCGCCTCGGCGGCCTGCTGGCGATGGCGCTCGGCGTCCTCGCGCTGCTGGCGATGCCCGGCATCGCGGCGGCCAAGGACCGCAACCACGACCGCATCCCGGACCGCTGGGAGAAGCGGCATCACCTCTCGCTCAGCGTCAACCAGGCGGGCCACGACCAGGACGGCGACCACCTGCGCAACCGCGGCGAGTTCGAGGCCGGCGACAACCCGCGCGACGACGACAGCGACAACGACGGAGTGATGGACGGCGAGGAGAACGCCGGCACGATCGCCTCCTTCGACGCGACCAGCGGCAAACTCGTGATCGACCTCTTCGGCACCGAAACGGTCAGCGGCCTGATCACCGACCAGACCCGGATCAAGTGCGAGGACGAGCACTCCCCTGACGCCTCGACGAGCAGCCAGGACAGCGATTCCGGCGATGACCACGGAGGACAGGGTGAAGAGCCGGGTGACGACAACGGCAGCGGCGACAACTCTGGTCCCGGCTCGCCCAACTCGGGCCAGAGCGGTCACGACGACAACGGAGTCGGCGCCAACTTCACGACCTCCGACCTGATCGTCGGTGCGGTCGTCCAGGAGGCCGACCTCGAGATCGAGCACGGCACCGCGAGCTTCGACGAGGTCGAGCTCGCCCCCACCAACGGCTAGGGAGGGTTACTTGGCGGTGAGCCAGTCGGGGCCGACGCCGACGTCGACCTCGAGGGGCGGATCGAGCTGGTAGGCGGCGCACATCTCGCGCCGCACCAGCTCGGTCGCGCCGTCCATCTCCTCCGGCGGGCCCTCGAAGAGCAGCTCGTCGTGGATCTGCAGGACAAGCCGGGTCCCACCACCGGCCTCCCGCAGCGCCCGCTGGCAGTTGACCATCGCGACCTTGATGATGTCGGCGGCGGTGCCCTGGATCACGGTGTTGACGGCCAGCCGCTCGCCGAGCCGGCGGGTATTGCCGTTGCCCGAGCGCAGCTCCGGGATCGGCCGGCGGCGGCCCATCAGCGTCGTCACGAAGCCCTCCTCCTGCGCCTTCTCGACGATCCCCTCGCGGAAGGCCCGCACCGCCGGGAAGCGCTCCAGGTAGCGGGCGACGAATTCCTCGCCCTCCTTGCGGGGGATGTTGAGCCGGTCGGCGAGGCCGAAGCCGGTGAGCCCGTAGACGATCCCGAAGTTGACCATCTTCGCCTTCGAGCGCTGGCCGACGTCGACCTCGTCGCGGCCGATCTCGAAGACCTCGGCGGCGGTGGCGGCGTGGACGTCTTCGCCGGCGCGGAAGACCTCTTTGAGGACCTCCTCGTCGGCGACGTGGGCGAGCACCCGCAGCTCGACCTGGCTGTAGTCGGCGGAGAGCAGGCGGGCTCCCTTCTCGGCGACGAAGCAGGCCCGGACCGGGCGGCCGAGCTCGGTCCGGATCGGGATGTTCTGCAGGTTCGGGTTGGTGCTGGAGAGGCGGCCGGTGGTGGTCGCCGCCTGGTTGAAGGTGGTGTGGACGCGGCCGCTGTTGGGATCGATCAGGTCCGGCAGCGAGTCGAGGTAGGTGTTCTTGAGCTTGGTCAGCTCACGCCAGGACTCGATCTTCTCGACGATCGGGTGCTCGTCGCGGATCTGGGCGAGGACGCGGGCGTCGGTCGAGAAGCCGGTTTTGCCGCGGCGCTTGCGGGTCAGCTCGAGTTTCTCGAAGAGGACGCGGCCGACCTGCTGCGGGGAGCCGATCGTGAACTCCTCGTCGGCCAGCTCGAAGATCTCCTTCTCCAGCGTCTCGATCCGCTCGGCGAAGCCGGCGCCGACCTCGGCCAGGCGCCCGGCGTCGAGCTTCAGCCCCTCGCGCTCCATCGCCGCCAGCACGTGGACCAGTGGCAGCTCGACCTCGCGCATCAGCGGCTCCAGGCCGAGCTCCTCGATGCGCGGTCGCTGGACGTCGGCGACGGCGGCGACCAGGCGGGCTTCCTCGGGCGGGTCTAGGCCGGCCTCGACCTCCTCGCCGAGGGCGAGCTGGCCGTCCTCCTCGCCCGCCGCGGCGGCGGCGCCCTCGGCGAGGCCGATCCCGGCGTCGGCTGCCAGCTCGGTCAGCTCGTAGGTGCGGCGTTGGGGCTCCAGCAGGTAGGCGGCGAGCAGCGTGTCGTGCTCGAGCTCCAGGGCGACACCCTCGCGTGCTGCCGCGGCGAGCAGGCCGTGGCGGCCGCCGCCGAGCGACTTGAGGTCGTGCCCGGCGATCGGCTTGCCGGCCAGGGCCACCGCCAGCTCGTCTTGGGTCGACTCGCCGGCGACGATCCGCTCCGTCTCCGCGGCGGCCCAGCGGTGCCCGGCGATCGCGAGCGCCAGCGGCCCGTCGCCGAGGTCCTCCACCCCGCCCTCGACCGCCTCGATCTCCAGCTCGGTCTCGACCCTGCGCCCCGGCACCGCGTCGCCCTCCGGCAGCGCCTCTTCGAGCCGCTCCAGCACCGCCCGCAGCTCGAACTCGCGCATGAAGTCGCGCAGGGCGCCGCGGTCGGGCTCGGAGGCCATCGCCGCCGCCAGGTCGACCCCGGTCTCGATCTCGTACTGCAGCGTCGCCAGGTCCTTGGACATGCGGGCGTCGTCGGCATGGTCGACGAGGTTCTGCTTGCGTTTGGCGCCGGAGATCTCGTCGACGCTGGCCAGCACCTTCTCCAGCGAGCCGAACTGCTGCAGCAGCGCCGAGGCGGTTTTCTCGCCGATCCCCGGCACGCCGGGGATGTTGTCGGAGGTGTCGCCGCGCAGGCCCATCAGGTCGGTGACCAGCTCCGGCGGCACCCCGTAGCGCTCGAGCACGGCGGCGCTGTCGTAGATCTTCGTCTCGGTGATCCCACGCGAGGTGCTCATCACCCGCACCCCCTCGCCGACCAGCTGGTAGGCGTCGCGGTCGCCGGTGACGACCATCACCTCGATCCCCTGCTCGCGCGCCTGGCGGGTCAGCGAGGCGATCACGTCGTCGGCCTCGTAGCCCGCGACCTTGACGTTGGTGTAGCCGAAGGCCTCGACCAGCGGCATCAGGTGCGGCCACTGCTCGCGCAGCAGGTCGGGGCGGGGTTTGCGCTGGGCCTTGTAGAGGTCGTAGGTGACCTCGCGCCCGGACATCCCCGCGTCCCAGGCGACCACGACCCCCGCCGGCCCGTGCTCGTCGATGATTTTGACCAGCATCGAGGCGAGCCCGTAGATTGCGTTGGTCGGCCGCCCGTCGCTGGTCCCGATCGACTCCGGCAGGGCGAAGAAGGCACGGTAGGCAAGCGAGTTGCCGTCGATCAGGAAGAGCTCTGGAGTTTCGGCCGCCATCGCCGCCACTCTATGAGGCGAGGCCGAGCGCGTCCCGCAGGTCCGCCGCGACCTCCTCAGCCTGATTGTTCACCTGGAGTTCGCTGAACCGGCGAACGTCGAAGCCCAGCCGTCGCAGATCGAGGTCGCGGGCGAGGTCGTCCTGGAAGGCCACCCGCCCGCGGTGGTAGCCATAGACATGTCGAGACTGTCGAGTTGGTCGCGCATATCGCGACTAAGTCGACAGTCCCTTCGCTTTGCCCCCCTAGCGCTTCGGGGTTAGATGTTTACCTGGGAAATCAATCCGAATCCGGGGCGGGGTCGCCCGAGCCAAGGCGCCGAATCTGATTCGATAGCCGCGATGGCCGTCAGCGCTCAGTACAGCGTCACGATCCGCGTCGAGCTCGATGCGCGGCAGGAGCCGCTGGGCAAACTGACCGCGGCGATCGCCGAGGCGGGCGGGCAGCTGCAGGGCGTGGACCTGGTTCCCGGGGCCGGGCCGGAGGGCAAGCGGGTGCGGGAGTTCACGATCGACGCGGCCGACCGCGAGCACTGGGAGAAGATCCTGCGCGCGATCGGGGGGACCCGGGGCGCGCGGGTGCTCGACTACGTCGACCGGACGATGCAGATGCACCGCGGCGGCAAGATCGAGACCCACAACAAGTACCCGCTGAAGACGCGCGACGACCTCTCGATGGCCTACACGCCCGGTGTCGCCCGGGTCTGCATGGACATCCACGACGATCGCGCCAAGGCCTTCGAGTACACGATCAAGAAGAACACGGTGGCGGTCGTCTCCGACGGCAGCGCCGTGCTCGGGCTCGGCAACATCGGCCCCGAGGCGGCGATGCCGGTGATGGAGGGCAAGTGCATGCTCTTCAAAGAGTTCGCCGGAGTCGACGCCTTCCCGATCTGCCTCGACACCCAGGACGCCGACGAGATCGTCAAGGCGGTGGAGCTGATGGCGCCGACCTTCGGCGGCATCAACCTCGAGGACATCTCCGCCCCGCGCTGCTTCGAGATCGAGGACCGGCTGAAGGAGTCGCTCGACATCCCCGTCTTCCACGACGACCAGCACGGCACCGCGGTGGTGACGATGGCGGCACTGTTCAACGCGCTGAAGATCACCGGCAAGCCGATCGAGGAGCTGCGGGTGCTGGTGGTCGGGCTCGGCGCCGCCGGGGTCGCGGTCAGCAAGATGATGCTCGCCTCGGGAATCACCCAGATCGTCGGCTGCGACCGCCAGGGAGCGCTCTCGCGCGAGCGCGAGGACTACCGGTCCGGCGCCATGAACAAGGCCAAGCGCTGGTACGCGGAGAACTCGAACCCGGAGATGATCCAGGGCCAGCCCGGTGACGTAATCGAGGGCATGGACATCTTCGTCGGCCTTTCCGGCCCAGGCATCATCGAGGCGGAGGCGCTGGGCAGGATGAACGACGACGCGATCGTCTTCGCGATGGCCAACCCCACGCCCGAGGTGATGCCCGAGGAGGCCGCCCCCTACGTGCGGATCATGGCCACGGGCCGCTCCGACTACCCGAACCAGATCAACAACGTGCTCGCCTTCCCGGGCATCTTCCGCGGCGCCCTCGACGCCGGCGCGCCCAGCATCACCGAGGAGATGAAGCTCGCCGCCGCCAAGGGGATCGCCGAAGCGGTCTCCGAGGACGACCTCGCCGAGGACTACATCATCCCCAGCGTCTTCAACCGCGAAGTCGCGCCGAAGGTCGCCGCCGCGGTGGTCGAGGAGGCCAAGCGCGCCGGGATCGCCCGCTTCAACGACGAGACCGGGACCTTCGCCACCGTCGAGGTACAGCGATGAGGGGCCGGGCGCCAACGCCGTGAAGGTCCTCGTCACCGGAGCCAGCGGCCTGATCGGCTCGGCGCTGTGTGACTCGCTGCTCTCGCGCGGCGACGAGGTCGTCGGCCTCACCCGCGACCCGGAGAAGGTCCGCCTGCGCCGCCCGAGCATCGCCTGGCACCGCTGGGAGCCGACCCTGGAAAGGCCCGAGGACGCGGCCTTCGAGGGAGTCGACGCGGTCGTCAACCTGGTCGGCGAGAAGATCGACCAGCGCTGGACCGACGAGGCCAAGCGCAAGATCATCGAGACCCGCCGCGCCGGCACCCGCAACCTGGTCCAGGCGATCGCCGGCCTGGAGCAGCGGCCGGGGGTCCTGGTCAGCCAGTCGGGAGTCGGCTACTACGGCGACCGTGGCGACACCGTCGTCGACGAGTCGGAGGGCTCGGGAAACAGCTTCGACGCCGAAGTGACCGTGGAGTGGGAGAAGGCGGCGCGGGAGGCCGAGGCGGCCGGGCTGCGGCTGGCGATCCTGCGCACCGGTCAGGTCCTCGACGCCGGCGGCGGCATGCTCGCCGGGCTGCTCACCCCCTTCAAGCTCGGCGTCGGCGGCCCGCTCGCCGGCGGCGACCAGTACGTCTCCTGGATCCACATCGACGACGAGGTCGGGATCCTGCTCTGGGCGCTCGACGACGAGAAGGTCAGCGGCGTCCTCAACGCGACCGCCCCCGAGCCCGCAACCAACCGCGACTTCTCGAAGGCGCTCGGCCGCGCCCTCGGCCGCCCCGCCATCCTGCCGATCCCCGGCTTCGTCCTCGACCTCAAATTCGGCCCCGAGTTCGGCGCCGTGCTCAAGGGTGGCCAGCGGGCGGTGCCGAAACGGGCGCTGGAGCTGGGCTACGAGTTCCAGCATCCGCGGCTGGACGAGGCGCTGAAAAGCCTCCTCTAACCCGTCTCGTGCAGGGCTTCGCGCACCGACCCCCGCAGCGAGCCCGAATCCGCAGCGCGGATCGCGTGCAGCAGGCGCGCCATCCCGGCAGCGCCTGAGTTGCTGGAGATCCAGGCGACGCCGGCGGATTCGAGGATCGGACGGGAGAAGCTGGGGCGGGACGGAACTTCGATGTAGCCGACGCTGGCCGAGTCCTCGGTGGCGCGGCGGGCATTGGCGCCGACGGAGGCGAGGTCCAGCCGGGCACCGTCGCGGGCGCTCTGCAGGCAGACGAGCCGGACCCGGACCGAGCCCGCGCGCCCGCCCTCGTCGGCGAGCTGGCGCCGCGCCCCCGCGCACAGGGGGGCGTCGGCGTAGGCGCTGACGGTCGCGTCCTTGGCGACCCCCCCACCTCCACAGCCGATCGCTCCCAGGGCCAGCGCCAGCGCGAACGCCGGCACCGCCACCCATCTCCTAGCCAAAGAAGACCTCGGCCTCGGCGTAAAGGGACTCGGGGACCGTCTTCAGCTCGGCGGTCGCCTCGGTCAGCTGGACCAGCTCGATGTCGGTGCCGCGCAGCGCGGTCATCGTGCCCCAGCGGCCGGCGTCGGCGGCGTCGATCGCGTGCAGGCCGAAGCGGGTCGCGAGGACGCGGTCGAAGGCGGTCGGGGTGCCGCCGCGCTGCACGTGGCCGAGCACGGTCGTCCGCGTCTCTTTGCCGGTGCGGTGCTCGATCTCGCCCTCCAGCCAGTGCCCGACTCCGCCGAGGCGGGCGTGGCCGAAGGCGTCCTCGTGGCCGTCACCCTGGGCCGGCATGCCGCCGGCCGGTTCGGCGCCCTCGGCGACAACGACGATCGGCGCGAAGTGGCTCTCGAAGCGGTGGCCGATCAGCTCGCAGACGCGCTCGACGTCGAAGGGCAGCTCGGGGATGAGGATCACGTTGGCGCCACCGGCCAGGCCGGCGTGGAAGGCGATCCAGCCCGCGTGGCGGCCCATCACCTCGACGATCAGGACCCGGTGGTGGCTGTCGGCGGTGGTGTGCAGGCGGTCGATCGCCTCCATCGCGATGTTGATCGCGGTGTCGAAGCCGAAGGTGTAGTCGGTGGCGCTGAGGTCGTTGTCGATCGTCTTCGGCACGCCGATCACCGGCAGCCCGTGCTCCTGGTGCAGGCGCGAGGCCGCCCCCAACGTGTCCTCGCCGCCGATCGCGATCAGGCCGTCCACCCCGGCCGCCGCCAGCTTCGCGGCGATCCGCTCCGGGCCGCCCTCGCCGGCGAAGGGATTGGTCCGCGAGGAGCCGAGGATGGTGCCGCCGCGCGGCAGGATCCCGCGCACCTCGGGAACGCCGAGCGGGCGGCTCTCGCCCTCGAGCGGGCCGCGCCAGCCATCGCGGTAGCCGACGAACTCATGGCCGTGGTCGCCGGCGCCCTTGCGCACGATCGCCCTGATGACCGCGTTCAGGCCCGGGCAGTCGCCGCCTCCGGTGAGCACTCCGATCCGCATCGATCCAGCTTAGAAGCTGTCCAGGGGGCGGCGTTAAGCGATAGGTTCGCCACAACCAGCCAAGGAGGAGCGATGACCGACTCACCGGACCTCGGGGCAGTCACCCGGACACAGCAGCAGACCTGGTCGGAGGGCGACTTCTCGATGGTGGCCAGCCTGGTCGTCAATGCCGCCGAGAGCCTGGCCGAAGCGCTGGAGATCGTTCCCGACGAGCGGGTGTTGGATGTCGCCTGCGGCAGCGGCAACGGCGCGATCGCCGCCGCGAGGCGTACCTGGGGAAACACCGTCGGCGTCGATTTCGTCCCCGCCCTGCTCGAGCGCGGGCGCGAACGGGCGGCCGCCGAGCGGCTCGAGGTCGAGTTCGTCGAGGCCGACGCGCAGGACCTGCCCTTCGAGGACGGAAGCTTCGACGTCGCGATGTCGATCTTCGGGGCGATGTTCGCCCCCGACCAGGAGCGCACCGCAGCCGAGCTGCTGCGCGTGGTCAGGCCGGGAGGGCGGATCGGGATGGCGAACTGGACGCCCGACGGGGGTATCGGCGCCCTCTTCCTGACCGTCGCCAAGCACACCGGCGGCCCGCCCGCCGGGGTCGCCCCGCCGCCGCTCTGGGGCCTCGAGGAGCGCCTGCGCGAGCTGTTCGGCGACGGCATCGCCGAGCTGCGGATCGAGAAGCTCGCCTCGCGCCAGGTGTTCCGCTCCGCCGACCACTACCTGGAGTTCTTCCGCGCCTACTTCGGCCCGGTCAAGACCGCCTACGACAAGGTCGGGCCGGAGGGCGAGGCCGCGCTGACCGCCGACCTGCGCGCCTTCCTCGACGAGGCGAACACCGCCGGCGACCGGGCGCTGGTGCTGGAGCCGGAGTACCTGCAGGTCGTCGCGACCCGCGCCTAGGAAGAAGAGGCCCGGCCCGGGCGGACTAGGAGCGGGAGTCGGGCTGTGGCGCGAAGACGCGGATGACCCCGCCGATCAGCAGGATCCCGAAGAAGACCAGTCCGGCGACGCCACCGCCTTGGCCGAGCCAGCCATAGACGGTCACCGTCGCGGCGAGAGCCAGAAAGAGGGTGACGACCATTCCCATTGCGGCGCAGATCCTAGCGACTGGCGAGGGCGACGCGCGTCTCGCTGAGGAAGGCCGCGACGGCGTCGGCCGCGCCCTCGGCCGAGCCGGCCTCGCCGGCGGCGCGGACCAGGCGGCTGCCGACGATCACCCCATCGGCGATCCGCCCGACCTCGGCGGCCTGCGCCGGAGTGCCGATCCCGAAGCCGACCGCGACCGGCGTGTGCGCATCCTCCCTGGTCGCCGCGACCAGGTCGGCCAGCGCGGCGGGCATCTCGGCCCGCTCGCCCGTCGTCCCCACCGTGGAGACGACGTAGACGAAGCCGCGGGCGGCGGCACAGATCCGAGCCCGGCGCTCGGGCGGCGTCGTCGGCGCCACCAGCGGCACCATCGCCAGCCCGGCCGCCGTGAACGCCTCGCGCACCTCCTCGGCCTCGCCCAGCGGCAGGTCGGGCACGATCGCCCCCGCCGCACCGGCGGCAACCGCCAGCCGGGCGAACTCTGCCGCCCCCCCGTGGGCCAGAACCATGTTGGTGTAGACCATCAACACGATCGGAATCCGGGCCGAGACCGAGCGGCAGACCTCGAGCGCGGTGGCGAAGGTCGCCCCCGCCTCCAGCGCCGCGGTCGCCGCGGCGTGGATCGTCGGCCCATCGGCGAGCGGGTCGGAGAACGGCACCCCGAGCTCGATCAGATCGGCCCCGGAATCGACATAGGCGGCGGCAACCGCCAGCGAGGAATCGCGATCGGGGAACCCGGACATCAAGTACGGCATCAGCGCCGCCCTGCCTTCGTCTTTCGCGGCCTTGAAAGCAGCCGCGATTCGCTCCTCGCCGCTCACCGCCGTCACCCACCGCCCGTGTGCTCGACGACCTCGGCCAAGTCCTTGTCGCCCCGTCCCGACAGGCAGAGCACGTCGAACCCGCCCTTCCCCGGGTTCTCCAGCAGCCAGGCGATCGCGTGCGAGGACTCCAGCGCCGGGATGATCCCCTCCAGCCGCGAGAGCTCGCCGTAGGCCGCCAGCGCCTGCCGATCGGAGATCGCCACGTAGCTGGCGCGGCCGGTATCGCGGAGGTACGCGTGCTCGGGCCCGACGCCCGGGTAGTCGAGCCCGGCCGAGACCGAGTGCGCCTCGAGGATCTGGCCGTCCTCGTCGGCAAGGATCGAGGAGAGCGAGCCGTGCAGGACGCCGGTGCTGCCGGCGCCCAGCGAGGCACCATGGCGAAGCGTGTTCAGCCCCTCCCCCGCCGCCTCGACGCCGATCAGCGCCACCTCGGCGTCGGCGACGAAAGGAGTGAAGATGCCGATCGCGTTGGAGCCGCCGCCGACGCAGGCGATCACGCGGCCCGGCAGGGCCCCCTCGGCGGCGAGGGCCTGCTCGCGCGACTCTTCGCCGATCACCCGCTGCAGGTCGCGGACCAGGGCCGGATAGGGCGCCGGGCCGACGGCGGAACCGATCACGTAGTGGGTCGTCTCGACGTTGGCGACCCAGTCGCGAATCGCGGCGCTGACCGCCTCCTTGAGGGTGCGGGCGCCGGCCTCGACCGGGGCGACCTCGGCCCCGAGCAGCTTCATCCGCTCGACGTTGGGCGCCTGGCGGCGGATGTCCTCGGTGCCCATGTAGACGATGCACTCGAGGCCGAGCAGGGCGCAGGCGGTCGCGGTGGCGACGCCGTGCTGGCCGGCGCCGGTCTCGGCGATCACCCGCGGCTTGCCCATCCGCGCCGCCAGCAATGCCTGGCCGACCGCGTTGTTGATCTTGTGGGCGCCGGTGTGGGCGAGGTCCTCGCGCTTCAGGTAGACCACCGAGCCGACCCGCTCGGAGAGCCGGTCGGCTCGGTACAGCGGCGTCGGGCGACCGATGAAGTCGCGCCGCAGCAACTCGAGCCGAGCCACGAACCCGGCGTCCTCGCGCGCCTCGCTCCAGGCCGTGGTCAGTTCGTCGAGCGCCGCGATCAGCGTCTCCGGCACGTAGCGCCCTCCGTAGGGCCCGAACCGCTCCTCGACCGCGCTCATGCGGCAGCGGAATCGGCGTCGGCGTCGGTGCGGAGCACGCCGGCGGCCTCGAAGAAGGCGGTCATCGCCGCGTGGTCCTTGCGCCCGGGCCCGGCCTCGACCCCGCTGGCGACATCGACCGCGTAGGGCTGCGCGATCCTGATCGCCTCGGCCACGTTCTCCGGCCGCAGCCCTCCGGCGAGGATGTCCGGCACCACCGACCGGTGCCCGCGCAGCAGCTCCCAATCAAACTTTTCCCCGGTCCCGCCCCAGAGCCCCTTGCCGCGCCGATCGAAGAGATGAAAGTCGGTCCGGTAGGCCTCCGCCGCGTGGATATCCGCCGCGCTGGCCACATGGATCGCCTTGATCACCTTCACCCCCGTCCGCCGCGCCACCTCGCCGCAGAACTGCGCCCCCTCCGCTCCGTTCAGCTGCACCATCGTCAACGAGGCGTTCTCGACCGCCTTCGTCACCTCCTCCAAGGTCGGGTTCACGAAAACCCCCACGACCTCGCACTTGCGCTTGAACGCCGCCCCGATCTCAGCCGCCATCGCGGGCTCGCAGAACCTGGGACTGCGGTCGTAGTGAATGAGCCCGACCGCCCACGCACCGAGCCGCACCGCCTCGGCGGCATCGTCCAAATTCGTCACCCCACAGATCTTCACCCGCATCGGCCCAGATTACGGAACCCACCCCGCGAACCGGGCCCCAAGCCCTTCCCCGGCCCGCCGGCACCGCTATTCGGGCCCCTGCGCCCCTTCGACCGAGTCCGGCCGGTCCCCCAGCGTCACGGTCGCCTTCCTGGTCGACCCTTCCCTGAGAATCGTCAGTTCGACTTCTTCGCCCGGCTTGGCGGCGTTGACGATTTCGACCACTTCGTCCATCCCCGCGACCTTCTTGCCGTTGACCTCGGTGATGATGTCGCCGCCGAGGCTGACCTGGGCACCGTCGATCGTCGCCTGCGTGTTGCCGCCTTCGATCCCCGCCTTGTCGGCCGGGCCGCCCTTGACGACGGTCTGGACGATCACCCCTTCCTTGACCGGGAGGTTGAGCGCACGGGCGAGGTCGGGGGTGATCGTGCCGCCGCTGATGCCGAGGAAGGCGTGCTTGACGTCGCCGCTGGTCTCGAGCTGGTGGATCTCCGCCCGGGCGGTGTCGATCGGGATCGCGAAGCCGATGCCGACGTTGCCTTCCGAGCCGCTGCCGCCGGTCTCGATCTGGGAGTTGATGCCGATCACTTCGCCCTTCTCGTTGATCAGCGGACCGCCGGAGTTGCCGGGGTTGATCGCCGCATCGGTCTGGATCACGTTGGAGATCGAGAAGCCGTTGGGGGCCTGGATCTGGCGCTGCAGCGCCGAGACGATGCCACTGGTGACGGTGCGGTCGAGCCCGAACGGGTTGCCGATCGCGACCACCGGGTCGCCGACTTCCATTTCCGAGGAGTTGCCGAGGGTCAGCGGGTGCAGCTGCGAGGCGGGTGCTTCGACCTTGAGCAGGGCGAGGTCGGTGGCCGGGTCGGTGCCGACGACGGTGCCGGTGTGGGTGGCGTTGGAGGCGCCGAGCTTGACCGAGATCTTGCTGGCGCCTTCGATCACGTGGTTGTTGGTCAGCACGTGGCCTTCGGAGTCGATCACGATGCCGGAGCCGGTCGCGGTGCCACCGCCTTCGGATTCGGATTCGGATTCGCCGAAGGGCGAGAGCGAGGAGGATTCCCTGGCGGGAAGTTCGGATTCGATGAAGGCAACCCCATCGCCGTCGCTCTTGTAGATCTGGTTGACGACGTTGCTGCCTTCGCCACCGCCCTTGCTGACCACCGGCGCCGCCAGCGGTGCCGCCACCGTCGTCGTCGAGCTGCCTTCGGCTTGGATCCAGCCGGCTGAGATCGCGATCAGGCCGAAGACGGCGACGATCGCGCCGCCGAGCAGCGCGGAGATGAACGGGGTGCGGAAGGCTCTCTTCGGCTTGGGCATGGAAGGCAGGGTCGCGTCCGGCGCTGATCCCTTTCTAAATGCCCTCGAAAGACTTTCTAAAGACGCCGTGCCGCGGGCGGGCGGCGCCTAGAAGAGGTGCTCGCGGGTGCCTTCGTCGGCCCCGGCCAGCTCCCGCGTCTTCGCCTCGGGATCCTCGGCGGTCATCAGGGCGCTGCCGATCAGGACCGCGTCGACGCCGACCCGCTCCAGCTCGGCCAGCTCCGCCCGGCCGGAGATGCCGCTCTCGGCGACCACGGTCTTGCCCGCCGGCACGTCCGGCATCAGCTCGTAGGTCGTCGCCAGGTCGACCGTGCCCTCGTCGAGGTTGCGGTTGTTGATCCCGATCACCTCGGCGTCGGCCTCCAGCGCCCGCTCCAGCTCAGCCTCGTCGTGGACCTCGACCAGGCAGTCGAGGTCGATCGCCCGCGCCTCTTCGTAGAGGGCCCGCAGGGCGTCGTCGTCGAGGGCGCGGACGATCAGCAGCACCGCATCGGCGCCGTTGACCGCGGCCTCGTAGAGCTGGTAGGGGTCGACGATGAAGTCCTTGCGGATGATCGGCATCCCGCAGGCGGCCCGCGCCGCGCGGAGGTCCTCCAGGGAGCCGCCGAAATGCGGCTCGTCGGTGAGCACCGAGAGCGCCGCCGCGCCGCCGCGCTCGTAGCGGCCGACCTGCTCCGCCACCGAGGCGGCCGCGGAGATCTCACCGGCGCTGGGCGAGCGCCGCTTGAACTCGGCGATCAGCGAGAGACCGGGGCGTACGAGCGCCTCGTTGAAGGGCCGATCCTCGCCGCGGGCGGAGAGCCGCGACTCGAGGTCGGACTGGGGAAGCTCCCGGCGACGTGACTCCACGCCGTCTCTGGCTCCCGCGATCAGCTGCTCGATCATTCCCACTGGACTGGTAGAGCCTAGTCGCCGAGGCTGACCGTCGCCGCGATCAGCCGCTCGAGCACGTTTCCTGCCGCCCCCGAGTCGACCGCGGCGGCGGCTTTGGCAACTCCCTCGCTGAGATCCGCCGCGAGGCCGCCGACGTAGATCGCGGCGGCGGCGTTGAGCAGGCAGAGGTCGCGGCCGGGCCCCGGCTCGCCCGCCAGCACCGCTCTCACGGCGGCGGCGTTCTCCTCCGGGGAGCCGCCGGCCACCGCCTCCAGCTCGGCCGGGGCGAGGCCGAACTGGCCGGGCTCGACGAACCACTCGGAGGTGCGGCCGTCGGCGACCTCGATCACCCGGGTCGGCGAGTGGATCGAGAGCTCGTCGAGGCCGTCGTCCGCGGCGACGACGAGCGCCCGCACGCTGCCGAGCCCGACCAGGGCCTCGGCGATCGTCTCCTGGTAGTGCCGGTCGGCGACGCCGAGCAGCTGCCGGTTCGCCCCCGCCGGGTTGGTCAGCGGGCCGAGGAAGTTGAAGATCGTCCGCACCCCCAGCGCCTTGCGGGCCGGCATCACGTGGGCCGTCGCCGCATGGTGGCGCGGGGCGAACATGAAGCCGAAGCCGATCTCGTCGATGCAGCGCCCGACGTCCTCGGCGTCGAGCTCGATGTCGACCCCCAGCGCCTCCAGCAGATCGGCCGAGCCGCAGCGGCTGGTGCTGGAGCGGTTGCCGTGCTTGGCGACGGCGCAGCCGGCACCGGCGGCGATCAGCGCCGCCGTCGTGGAGACGTTGAAGGTCGAGGGGCCGCCACCGGTCCCGGCGGTGTCGACGAGGTCGGTCCGCTTGGTCGAGACGGGGGTGGCGAGCGAGCGCATCGTCCGGGCCAGGCCGACCAGCTCCGGGACCGTCTCGCCCTTGGCCCGCAGGGCGATCAGAAAGGCGCCCGTCTGGACCGGGTCGGCGCGCCCGCCCATGATCTCGGCCAGCACCGCGGAGGCGTGGTCGGCGGTGAGGTGGTCGCCGGCGCAGACCGCGTCGATCGCGCGGCTGACGACGTCGTTCGGCATCACCCGCCTCCGAGGAAGTTCTTCAGCAGGGACTTGCCCTGGGGCGTGAGGACCGACTCCGGATGGAACTGGACTCCCTCGGCCGGGAGCTCGCGGTGACGGGCGCCCATCACGACGTCGCCAAGCGAGGCGCTCAGCTCGAGCTCGTCGGGAAGGTCGGGGTCGGCGACGAGCGAGTGGTAGCGACCGGCGACGAGGGGGGTCGGCAGGCCGGCGAAGATCGTCTTGCCGTCGTGGCTCACCTCGGCGTCCTTGCCGTGAACCGGCTCGCCCTGGACGACCTTGCCGCCGAAGGCCTCGACCATCGCCTGGTGGCCGAGGCAGACCCCGAGCACCGGGGTGCCCCCCTCGGCGAAGGCGCGAATCGCGGCGCCGGAGATGCCCGCCTCGGCCGGCGTGCAGGGGCCCGGCGAGACGACCAGGCGGTCCGGCGCGCGCTCCAGCAGCTCGCCGACCTCGGCACGGTCGTTGCGGACCACCTCCATCTCCGCTCCCAGCTCGCCCAGGTACTGGACCAGGTTGTAGGTGAAGGAGTCGTAGTTGTCGATCACGAGGACGCGCACGTCAGGCCCAGTCCGGCTGTTCGCAGGCGACCTCGACGGCGCGGAAGACGGCGCGCGCCTTGTTCACAGACTCGGTGTACTCGTAGCTCGGCTTGGCGTCGGCGACGGTGCCGCCGCCGGCCTGCACGTGCAGCTGCCCGTCCTTGGCGACGACGGTGCGGATGTGGATCGCCGTGTCGAGGTCGCCGTCCCAGGAGAGGTAGCCGATCGCGCCGCCGTAGGAGCAGCGCTTGACCGGCTCCAGCTCGTCGATGATCTGCATCGCCCGCACCTTCGGCGCCCCGGAGAGCGTCCCGGCCGGCAGCGCCGAGCGCAGCACGTCCATGGCGCTGATCCCCTCGCGCAGGGTGCCGGAGACCTGGCTGACGATGTGGAGGACGTGGGAGTAGGTCTCGACCACCATCAGCTCGTCGACGGAGACCGAGCCGTACTCGCAGACGCGGCCGAGGTCGTTGCGGCCGAGGTCGACCAGCATCACGTGCTCGGCCCGCTCCTTGGGGTCGTTGATCAGCCGCTCGGCGAAGCGGCGGTCCTCGTCCTCGCTGCGCCCGCGCGGCGAGGTGCCTGCGATCGGCCGCGTCTCCACCCGGTCGCCGGTGACCTTGACCAGCGGCTCCGGCGAGGCGCCGGCGATCTGGAAGTCTCCGAACTCGAGGTAGTACATGTAGGGCGAGGGGTTGACCGCGCGCAGGCCGCGGTAGACCGAGAAGGCCTCGACCGGGGCGGGCGCCGAGAAGCGCTGGGAGGGGACGACCTGGAAGGCGTCGCCGGCGTGGACGTACTCGACGATCCGCTCGACCGCGGCTTCGAACTCCCCGCGCTCCATGTTCGAGACGAACTCGGGCGGCTCGGTGACGCTGGGGGCGGCCGGGGCCGGCACGGCGCCGCGCAGGCGCTCGCGCATCTCGGCGATTGTCGCGGCGGCGCGCTCGTAGGCGGCGTCGATCCCGCCATCGTCGCCGGCGAAGGCGCAGGCGAGGATCGTCAGCTCGTGGCGCAGGTGGTCGAAGACGACCATCGCGTCGGTCACCATCAGCGCCATGTCGGGCAGGCCGAGCGGGTCCGGGTTCGGCTCCCCGAGCGGCTCCACGGTGCGCACGAGGTCGTAGCCGAAGAAGCCGACGGCGCCGCCCGCGAAGGGCGGCAGGCCCTCGACCGGGGCCGGGCGGAAGCCGTCGAGACGGGCGGCGACCGCGGCGTAGGGGTCCGGGGCCGGCTCGCTGTGGCTCGGGCTCGCGCCCGCCGCGGCCTCCTCCCCGCTCCATTCCGAGAGCGTGCCGTCACTCCAGCGCAGCACCGAGCGCGGGCGCAGGCCGACGAAGGAGTAGCGCCCGACCTGGCCCTGCTCGGCCGACTCGAGCAGGAAGCAGGGCGCCCCCTCCGGCTCGGCGGCGCGCAGCTTGAGGAAGGCGGAGACGGGCGTCTCGCAGTCGTCGACGAAGCGAGCCCGCACGGGGACCACGTTGCCCTCCCGGGCCAGCTCGCGCGCCCCCTCGAGGCTGGGTTCGAGTCTCAGCTCGGAGTCAGCTGCTACGGGCATTGAGCACTTCCATCACGTCCGCCTGCGAGACCCCACGCGAGAGCAGCAGCACGCCGAGGTGGTAGAGCAGATCGGCCGCCTCTTCGGCGACGCGCTCGTTCGACTCTTCGCGCCCGGCGCGGATGACCTCCTCGGCCTCCTCCTCGACCTTCTCGCCGACCAGGGCCGGGTCGTCGAGCAGCTTCACGGTGTAACTGCCGTCGGGCCGCTCGACGGCGCGGCTGCGCAGCGTCCGCTCCAGCGCCGCCAGCGCTTCGTGGCTGACCGGCCCAGGCTCACCGGGAGCCGGCGGCGCATCCTTGCGGATCGAGGCCGAGCCCAGCACCTCGCGGTAGAAGCAGCTGCGCTGACCGGTGTGGCAGGCGGGCCCGGCCGGGTCGACCATCGCCACCAGGGCGTCGCCGTCGCAGTCGTAGCGGAGCTGGCGCAGGTGCATGAAATTGCCCGAGCTTTCGCCTTTTTTCCAGAGTTCGTCGCGGGAGCGGCTGTGGAAGTGCAGATCGCCGGTCTCGAGCGTCATTTCCAGCGATTGCGAGCTGACGTAGGCGAGCATCAGCACCTCGCCGGTGGCGAAGTCCTGCACCACGCAGGGCGCCAGCCCCTGCTGATCGAATTCGATTTCCCCGAACATCGGTCCAATCGTAGCCCGCATGGCCGGCTACTCGATGCCGAGCCGGTCCAGCAGGTCCTCGTCGCGGCGCCAGTGGCGGCGCACGCGGACGCTGAGATCGAGGTGGACCTTGGCATCGAGCTCGGCCTCGAGCGAGCGCCGGGCGGCGCTGCCGATCTCGCCGATCTTGGCGCCGGCCTTGCCGATCAGGATCCGCTTCTGGGACTCGGTCTCGGCCCAGATCTCGGCCCTGACGGTGATCAGGCCGTCCTCGCGCGGGATGACCTCCTTGACCGAGACCTCGACCGAGTGCGGAATCTCCTGGCGGGTCCGGTTCAGCACCTGCTCGCGGATCAGCTCGGCCAGCAGCAGCTCGCTCGACTGGTCGCTGTGATCCTCCGGCGGGTACATGTAGGTCCCCTCGGGCATCAGCTCCCCCAGCCGCTCGACCAGGACGTCCAGCCCCTCCCCCGTGCGGGCGCTGATCGGGAAGACCTCGTCGACCCCCTCCAGCTCGGCGGCGGCGGCCAGGACCGGGACCAGCTCGTTCGGGCCCAGGCGGTCGGCCTTGTTGACGGCGCAGATCACCGGCAGACGGGCGCCGGCGTCGAGCAGGGCGCGGACGATGAAGCGGTCGCCGGGGCCGACCCCCTCCTCGCCGTTGATCACGACCAGGGCGACATCGGAGTCGGCCAGCTCGCGCTCGACCCGGTGCTGCATCCGCTCGGTGAGGATGTCGCGGGGGCGCTGGACGCCGGGCAGGTCGACGAGCACCAGCTGGCGCCCCGCCTCGACGTCGGTGGCTACCCCGCGGATCGCCCGGCGGGTGGTCTGCGGGCGCACCGAGACGATCACCACGTGGGAGCCGACGATCGCGTTGACCAGGGTCGACTTGCCGACGTTGGGCCGGCCGGCGAGGCCGATGAAGCCGGAGCGGGTCATCGCGGTGGCGCCAGGATCCGCGCCTGCAGAGCGAGCATCTCGCCGTCGTCGACCTCGTGGTCGTGGCCGCAGAGATGGAGGACGCCGTGGACCGCGGCCTCGGTCAGGTCCGAGCAGTGCTCGGGGCAGATCGCGACGTCGCCGAGCTCCCGCGGGCCGGCGACCGGGCCGGTCCCGTCGACCGGGAAGGCGAGCACGTCGGTGGGGGCGTCCTTGGCGCGGTGCGCGCGGTTGAGCTCCTGGATGCGCGCGGCGTCGACCAGCTGGACGCCGAGATGGCCGTCGGTGACGCCGGCGGCGCCCAGGGTCCTCTCGACGGCGTCGCGCAGCTCAGGGGGAACGTCGGCGAGGTCCAGGCTCAAGAGCGTGGGGTCGGCCCGTGTTCGGTGCGCGCCGCCCGCTCGCGGCTGCCGTGCTCCTCGTAGGCGGCGACGATGCGCTGGACCAGCTTGTGGCGGACCACGTCCTCGCCGCCGAAGCGGACGAAGGAGATGCCCTGGACGCTGTCGAGGATGTCGCTGACGGCGATCAGGCCGGAGCGCTGGTCGGTCGGCAGGTCGATTTGAGTGATGTCGCCGGTGACGACCATGCGGGAGTTGAAGCCGAGCCTGGTCAGGAACATCTTCATCTGCTCGGGGCTGGTGTTCTGGGCCTCGTCGAGGATCACGAAGGAGTCATTGAGCGTACGCCCCCGCATGAAGGCCAGCGGCGCCACCTCGATCACGTCGGTCTCGAAGTAGCCGTTGACGCGGTCGGGGTCGAGCATGTCGTAGAGGGCGTCGAAGAGCGGCCGCAGATAGGGGTCGACCTTGGCCTGGATGTCGCCGGGCAGGAAGCCGAGCCGCTCGCCGGCCTCGACCGCGGGCCGGGTGAGGATGATCCGCTGCACCTTTTTTTCGGTCAGGGCCGCGGCGGCCATCGCCACCGCGAGGAAGGTCTTGCCGGTGCCGGCGGGGCCGATCCCGAAGGTGATCGTGTGGCGGCGGATCGAGTCGACGTAGCGCTTCTGGTTGAGCGTTTTCGGCGCCACCCTGGTGTTGCGGTGGCGCCAGACCACGTCGTCGAGGATCTCGGCCGGGCTCTCCTCCGCCTCGAGCGCGCCGGTGACGGTCTCGATCGTCCCCGGCGCCACGTCGTGCCCCTGCTCGATCAGGTCGACCAGCTCGTCGACGACCGTGGCGGCGGCCTGGACGTCGCTCGAGTCCCCGTCGAGGGTGAGCACGTTGCCGCGCAGGTGGAGGTCGCAGTCCAGCCTTCCCCGCAGCTCCCGCAGCACGGTGTCCTCCGAGCCCGCCAGCTCGGCAGCGACGGTGTTGTCCAGCGTCAGCTGCCTACGCGCCAAGCTTCTCCCGCACCGCCGTGCTGACCCGCTTGCCGTCGGCCCGCCCGCCCAGCTTCGGCATAAGCGCCGACATCACTTCGCCCATCTGCCGCGGCTCGCTGGCCCCGGTCTCGGCCACCGCGGCGTCGACCAGCTCGGCCAGCTCGGCCTCGGAGAGCTGCTGCGGCAGGTAGCCCTCGATCAGCTCCGCCTCGAAGCGCTCGGCGGCGGCCTGCTCGGCCCGCCCGGCGCCCTCGTAGGCCTCGGCCGCCTCGACCCGCTTCTTGTGCTCCTTCTGCAGCACCGCGACCTCGTCGCCCCTGCCCAGCTTGGCGTCCTTCTGGAGCACGTCGACGACCATCCGCAGTGCCCCCGCGCGCTCGCGGTCGCGCGCTTTCATCGCCGTACGGACATCGTCTTGAACCTGCTCGAGAACGCTCATCGATCTAAGGGTAGTCGGCGCGCGTCAGCCACCGTCTATCTCGATCCGCTCGACCTCTCCCAGGGGCATCTGCAGGAAGCGGGTGCCGACATCGCGGAAGGACTCGGGGTCGCCGGTGGAGAGGAAGCCGTAGCTGCCCTCCCCCCCTGGCTCGCGCGCGATCCCGGCTCGCTCCAGAGTCCGCTGCACCGCGGCGGCGACCGCGTGGCCGCCACTGACCAGGCGCACGTCGCGGCCGAGGATGCGCTGCAGCATCGGCGCCACCAGCGGGTAATGGGTGCAGCCGAGGATCAGGGTGTCGACTTCGGCCCGCTTCAGCGGCTCGCAGTAGCCGCGGGCCATGATCATCACGCTCTCGTCGAAGGGCGATCCCTGCTGGATGAACGGCGCCAGCTCGGGAGCCTCGACCTCGGTCACGGCGAGCGCCCGCCCCTGCCCTTCGAGGGCGCGGCGGTAGGCACCGCTCTCGACCGTGTTCGGCGTCGCCAGCACCCCGACTCTGCCACTGTCGGTGATCGCGGCGGCGATCTCGGCCTGCGGCTCGACCACCGGCACCACCTCCACCCCGCGCTCGGCCGCGACCGACCGCGCCACGTCCGCGCCGATCGAGGTCGCCGTGTTGCAGGCGATCACCAGCAGCTTGGCGCCGCGGTCGAGCAGCAGCTCGGCGATCGCGGCGATCCGCTCGCGCAGGCGCTCGGGGTCGCGGGACCCGTAGGGGAACATCGCCGTGTCGCCGAGGTAGAGGAAGTCCTCCTGCGGCAGTGAGACCAGGCACTCGTGCAGCACGGTGAGGCCGCCGACACCGGAGTCGAACATCGCCACCGGCAGCGAGGAGTCGAGCTTGGACATGCGGTGGGGGAAGCCGTCAGCGACGGCGGATCACATGAACGGTTTGTACGTCATGAAGAAGATCGTCACGACGACGATGACGCCGGCGAGGGTTCCGACCTGCCCGATCCGCTGGCCGAGCGCTTCGAACTCGGGGCTGAGCGTGTCGCCCGCCTCGAGATCGCGCTCGGCGAGCGCTTTCGCCTCGCGCACCTTTGGCTGGAAGAAACCGTGCTGGAGACCGAAGAGGGCGATGATCGCGATGAAGCCGACGATCACGAAGGCGTCGCTGCCGCCCCAGACGCCGTCGCTGGCGGAGAGCAGGCCGATCCCGGCAAGCAGCAGCACGACCATGCCGGGATTGACGAGATAGCGGTCCACCTTCTGCACTCCGGCCAGGATCGCCGGCGTCGCCCGCGGGTGCTGCGGCGCGACCGAGAAGAAGAAGGCGTAGCCGAAGGTCGGGCCGAAGGCCAGTACGACCGCGAGGATGTGCAGGAACAGGACGATCTTGTAGCCGGGGTCGACTATGGAGGCGAAGGGCATCGGCGAGAACCCTATCTCTCAGATCCGACGCAGCAGCAGAGCGGCCCAGTCGCCGTCGCGGCGGCGGTCTGCCTCTCGGAGGCCGGCAGGGGCGAACGCGGCGGCGGTGTCGTCGAGCTCCGCGGGCATCAGGCCGGAGAGGACCAAGGTGGCGGGGCTCCCGTCCAGCTGTGTGGCCACCGCCTTCAGGATGGGGGCGGTGAGGTTGGCCACGGTCGTGGATGCGAGCGGAGGGAGCTGTTCACGGAGGTTCATGCGCTCCAGATTCAGCTCGATGCCGTTGATGGTTGCGTTCGCGGCGGTGGCCTCAAGGGCCAGGGCCTCGTGGTCGTAGGCGTCGACGGGAGCCCAGCCGAGCTTGGCGGCGGCGATCGCGAGGACGCCGGAGCCGGTGCCGAGGTCGGTCAGCGGGCCGTGGGCCTCGCCGGCTTCCTCCAGCTCCAGCAGCAGCTCCAGGCAGAGGCGGGTGGTCGGGTGGGCGCCGGTGCCGAAGGCCTGGCCGGGGTCGACGACGAGGTCGATGGCGCCGTCGCGTCGATCCTCCCAGGAGGGGCGGAGCCAGAGCCTGCCGCCGACCAGGAGCGGCTTGTGGAAGTCCTGCCAGCGGTCGGCCCAGTCATCGGGGATCTCGGTGGAGCTGACCGCGACGGTGCCCTCGCCGACCACGGCGTCGAGCTCGCCGAGGTCCGGCAGCTCGCCCTCGCCACCGTAGATCGCGTACTCGACGTAGCCGGGCCCGCGCTCCTCCTCGACGCCGTTCGGGGCCAGCACCGACAGCTCGCCGAGGACCAGATCGGACATCTCCGGGGAGCACCTGACGGCGAGGCGGATCACCGGGCGATCTCCGAAGCGCCCGGCGTCAACCGAAGGCCCGGCGCACGCGGCTGAACAGGCCATCGCCCTGCCGCGGGCCGAGGTTGTCCTCCTCGAGCGTCTCGTCGAGGCGCTCGGCGATCTCGCGCTGCTCCTCGCTGAGATTGGCCGGGACGATGACGTTGAGGATCACCCGCTGGTTGCCGCGGCGGCGGCCGCCGAGCCGGGGCAGGCCGGCGCCGCGCAGCACCTCTTCGAAGCCTGGCTGGGTGCCGGCCGCCAGCTCGATCTCTTTCTCGCCGTCGAGGGTCGGCACGGTGACGGCGGTGCCCAGCATCGCCTCGGTGGCGGGGATCGAGACGACGCTGATCAGGTCGGTGCCTTCGCGCTGGAAGCGCTCGTCCTCGGCGACCTGGACATCGACGTAGAGGTCGCCGGCCGGAACGCCCGAGCCGCCGGCGTGCCCGGCGCCGGAGATCCGCAGCCGCTGCCCGCTTTCGATCCCGGCCGGGATTTCGACCTCCTGGGCGCGGTGGCCGGGGGTGCGGCCGCTGCCCGAGCAGACCTCGCAGGGCGTCTCCGGGACTTTGCCGGCACCGCCGCAGACGTCGCAGGCGACTCCGCGGACCATCTGGCCGAACGGGGTGCGGGTGACCTGGCGCAGCTGCCCGGCGCCGCCGCAGCGCTCGCAGGTGGAGATCGGGGTGCCGGGCTCGGCGCCGTTGCCATGGCAGTGCTCACAGGCACCGACCGCGTCGAACTCGACCTTGCGGCGGACGCCAGTGGAGACCTCCTCAAGGTCGACCTCGACCGAGACCATGATGTCGGCGCCGGCCGCCTGGCCACCGCCGCCGAAGCCGAACGCGTCGCCGCCACCACCGAAGAAGGCCGAGAGGATGTCGTCGATCGAGCCGAAGGAGGAGGCGCTGCGCGGGTCGAAGCCGCCGGAGCGCAGACCCTCTTGGCCGTAGGCGTCGTAGGTCTGCCGGCGCTCGGCGTCGGAGAGCACCTCGTAGGCCTCGGCGGCGGCCTTGAACTTCTCCTCCGCCGCGGGGTCGTGGTCGTTGACGTCGGGGTGCAGTTCGCGGGCGAGGCCGCGGAAGGCCTTCTTGATCTCGGTCTCGCCGGCGTCCCGGCTGACGCCGAGAACCTCGTAGTAGTCGCGCGCCATCGGCTCAGTCGTCGTAGACGGTCTCGAAGTAACGGGAGAGCTCACGGGCGGCGCCGCGCACCGAGGCGATCGCGGTCGCGTAGTCCATCCGCAGCGGGCCGACGACGCCGACCGAGCCGAGGTTGCGGTGGCCGAGGCCGTAGTTGGCGCCGACGACGCTGACCGAGCGCAGCTCCGGCTGCGGGTTCTCGCCGCCGATCCAGAGGAAGACCGAGCGCTCATCGAGAGTCGAGCGAAGCATCTGCAGGACGCCGGCACGGCGCTCCAGCGCCGTCATCAGCTCGTCGGCGCGGGGCAGGTCGGCGAGGTGCGCTTCGGAGAGCAACCGCGAGGCGCCGTCCATGTAGAGGTCGGCGCCGGTCTCGCGCTCGAGCTCGGTGAAGGCGGCGCCGAGGGTGGCGACGAACCCGGCCTCGATCCGGTCCAGCTCGGGGTCGGCGAGCCGGCCGGCGATCATCCGCGAGCCGACGCCGAGCCCGGAGAGCGACTCGTTGAGGTAGCTGGAGGCCCAGGCGACCAGGCCGCCGTCGACCGGACGGTCGAACTCGAAGACCCGCCGCGCCACGTCACCGGTGGAGGCGATCGCGATCACCACGACCTTGGTCGGCTGCAGCCGCAGCACCTCGACCCGGTGGATCGTCGCCGCCACGCTCGGCACCGGTGCCGTCGCCATCGCGACCAGATCGGTCACCTGCGCCAGCGCCGCCGTCGTCTCCCGCATCGCCTCGTCGACCTCCCGCCGCAACCGCGACAACTCCAGCTCCACCCGCGTCGGCGCCGGCGGCGCCCCCGATTCCAGCAGCAGATCGACATACCGCCGGTAGCCGGAGTCCGTCGGAATGCGACCGGCCGATGTGTGGGGATGCGTCAGCAGGCCCGCGGCCTCGAGGGCAGCCAGCTCCGCTCGCACCGTTGAAGGGCTCCACTCCACCTCGGGCTTCTCAGCGACCTCTTTCGAGGCAACCGGCTTGGCGGACGCCAGATAGGCATCGACCACCAGCTGCAAAATAGTTTCCTGCCGAGCGGTGAGCACCCTCACATCTTAGGAATCAGCCAGGGCGGCCCCGGAGAGGTGCCCTCTCCGCCCACCCTAGAGCTGTATTTCAGCCTCGGCGTTCTTGATGATCTCCGTCTCGCCCTGCCTGGCAACCGTCTCAATGGTCACCCGATCCCCGTCCACCGACTTCACGGTCCCCGAGACGACGATCTCCTGCTCCGGCATCCCCATCCCCCGGAACTGCACCGAGAGCCGCTTCAGTGCCCGCGGGTCGCCGCCGGCGACAGCGGCGTTGGCGCGAGCGACAAGGCCCATCGAGTAGAGGCCGTGGAGGATCGTGCTCGGCAGCCCGACCGCCTTGGCGAACTCGGGGTCGATGTGGATCGGGTTGAAGTCCCCGGAGGCGCCCGCGTAGCGGTGCGGCACGTACTTGTCCGGGGTCACGCTCAGCTCCGGCACCGCGTCTCCGACGTTCATCTCTATACCCCCCTGACGATGTTGGTCCAGACGGCGCGGACCACCCGGTCGCCGTTCTGGTTGACGGAGACGGACTCGAAGACGTAGAAGCCCTTGCCGCCTTTCTCGTAGATCTCCAGGCACTTCGGCGTGGTCGTGATCTCGTCGCCGGAGCAGGCCGGCTCGCCCCACTCGAACTCCTGGGCGCCGTGGACCATCGTCGCGAAGTTCATCCCCACCTCGGGGTCGAACATGACCGGCCCCATCGCCGGGCCGCTGTAGACGACGGCGAACATCGGCGGCGCGACGACGTCGCGGAAACCGGCCGCGCGAGCGGCCTCGACGTCGAAGTGCACGGGGTTCTCGATCCCCATCACGTTCGCGTACTCCTTGATCTTCTCCCGGCCGACCTGGTAGGTCGTCCCGGGCCATTCCTTACCTATGGCATCAGTTTTGATCGGCATGGCCGGACCCTATCCGGTCAGCCCTAGTCGTCGATCTGGAGCACGGCCAGGAAAGCCTCCTGCGGCACTTCCACCCGGCCGACGGACTTCATCCGCTTCTTGCCTGCTTTCTGCTTCTTCAGCAGCTTGTTCTTGCGGGTGACGTCGCCGCCATAGAGCTTCGCGGTGACGTCCTTGCGCAGCGCCTTGACGGTCTCGCGGGCGAGGATGTTGGAGCCGATCGCCGCCTGCACGGGGACGTCGAAGAGCTGGCGCGGGATCGTCTTGCGCAGCCGCTCGACCAGGCGTTTTCCCTGCTCGTAGGAGAAGTCGCGGTGGACGATGATCGAGAGCGCGTCGACCTTGTCGCCGGCCAGCAGGATGTCGACCTTGACCAGGTCGGAGGCGCGGTTGCCGATCGGCTCGTAGTCGAGCGAGGCGTAGCCGCGGGTCGAGGACTTGAGCAGGTCGAAGAAGTCGAGGACGATCTCGCCGAGCGGCATGTCGTAGCGGATCTGCACCCGCACGGGGCTCAGGTAGTGCATGTCGACGTGGGTGCCGCGGCGCCCCTGGCAGAGCTCCATCACGGCGCCGACCTGCTCGGACGGGGCGATGATCGTGGCCCGGATGTAGGGCTCTTCGATCGACTCGATCGTGCCCGGGTCCGGCAGGTCGGTGGGGCTGCGGACCTCCTTGGACTGACCGTTCGTCATGTGCACCACGTAGCGCACGTTGGGCGTCGTCGAGAGCAGGTCGAGGCCGTACTCGCGTTCCAGCCGCTCGCGCACGATCTCCATGTGCAGCAGGCCGAGGAAGCCGCAGCGGAAGCCGAACCCGAGCGCCTCCGAGGTCTCCGGCTCCCAGGAGAGCGCGGCGTCGTTGAGAGCCAGCTTCTCGAGCGCGTCGCGGAGGTCTTCGTAGCGGTCGGTGTCGATCGGGAAGAGGCCGCAGAAGACCATCGGCCGGACCTCGCGATAGCCCTCCAGCGGCTCGGCGGCGGGGCCGGCCTGGGCGGTCAGCGTGTCACCCACCCGCAGCTTGGTCACGTCCTTGATCCCGGTGATCAGGTAGCCGACATCGCCGGCCCCCATCCCCCCCACCGCGGTCATCGCCGGCCGGAAGAAGCCGATGTCGTCGATTTCGGCCTCGGTCCCGTTCTGCATCGCCAGGATCCGCTCATGCTTGCGGAAGGAGCCGTCGACCATCCGCACGTAGGCGATCACGCCGCGGTACTGGTCGAACTCGGAGTCGAAGATCAGCGCCCGCGTCGGCGCCTCGGGCTCGCCCTTCGGCGCCGGGATCCGCTCGACGATCGCCTCCAGCACCTCGGGCACGCCGACCCCGGTCTTGGCCGAGATCCAGAGCGCTTCCTCCGGGTCGCCGCCGGTGAGATCGGCAATTTCGGCTGCCACCCGCTCGGGCTCGGCGCCGGGTAGGTCGACCTTGTTGATCACCGGGATCAGCTCCAGCCCGGCCTCGATCGCGAGGTAGGTGTTGGCGACGGTCTGCGCCTCGACCCCCTGGGCGGCGTCGACGACCAGCAGCGCCCCCTCGCAGGCGGCGAGGCTGCGCGAGACCTCGTAGGAGAAGTCGACGTGACCCGGGGTGTCGATCAGGTGCAGGTGGTAGTCCTTCCCGTCGGCAGCGGTGTACTCGACCCTCACCGCCTGGGCCTTGATCGTGATTCCGCGCTCGCGCTCGAGGTCCATCGAGTCGAGCATCTGCGCCTGCATTTTCTTCGGATCGACGGCGCCGGTGACCTCGAGGATGCGATCGGCCAGGGTCGACTTGCCATGGTCGATATGGGCGATGATCGAGAAATTGCGGATCTGGTCCATGGACGGGGCGGAGTATGGCGAGAGCGCGCGACCGGCGGTCCCGCCATGAGGGGAGGCGCCTGCGGGCGAGGTGTTCGTTCTCGGCACCTCCCCTCATGCCACGACCGCCGGAGGAGCGTCGTCATCTACACGCCGATGGATCCAGTCTTCCCTGGAGCTGAAAAACGATCGTCGGCGGCTTCCTCAGGATGGGCTTGGCTCCGGGGCCTTCGGTCCACCTTGCCTGCGGCGGGTACGGGGGTTGGCCGGGTTCGAGGCGGTCGCGGGTGGTGACCACGTAGTCGTAGTGGCCGGCGTTCAGCTCGCGGCGCCAGGTGGGGCAGGTGGCGGGAGGCTCGAAGCCGCCGTGGGGACGTTCGCTGCCGATGTAGGTGACGCGGTTGGAGAGGTCGGTGCCGAAGAGGGGGTACTGGCGGGTGCTGGTGGTGGCAATGCGGGCGCCGGAGATCGAGCTGGCCCACTTGAAGGCCGCGTTGAGCCCGGGTGTGGTGAACGAGGGGTTGGCGTAGCGGCTCTGGAGGTAGTGGCGCTGGACCGGATAGCCGGCCGCCACCGCGAGCGCGAGCAACGCTGTCGCAGCGGCGATCCATCCGCGGGACCCCGGCGATCTGCCGCTCGAAACGTCTTTGTCCCCGCTATCCGGGGACAAGTGCGTTCTCACCGAGCCCAGGGAGGCAAGGCGGGCGCGCAGAACCCGTACACAGGGCAGCAGCGCCAACCCCAAGAACAGGGCGGGGGCCAGGTAGCGGAGGCCAGATTCGAAGCCGCGAGGCATCCCGTCCGGGCCGGAGGCGGAAGTCGGGGCGACGAGCCAGGCAAGAGCGCTCGCCAGGCCGACCAGGGCGACGAGCGGCAGAACCGGGTCCTGGCTCCATCTCGAAAGTCGTGGTTCCTTTGGCGCGTCACCCGTGGATAGGGAACCAGGGGACGAACCGGTGCCCGGGAGCAGGCAGAGGACGAGGCCGGCCAGCGCTGCGGCGCCGAGCAGCGGCCAGACGATCCAGAGGCCGCCGTGGAGACCGGGCAGGAACCAGTCCGACCAGACCGTGCCGTTGGTCAGGTAGCCGAGGACGCTGTGGGCCTCGCGGCCGCCGAGGGCCTGGTTCGGCGCCGGAAGAGAGATCGGGCCGAGGTGATGGACCCAGGGCAGCGGGTTGCCGCTGTGGACGAGATTGCGGAGATACCAGTAGCCGCCACCTGCCAGGGCCGCCAGCCCGGCGGCTGTCAACGCCCTCCACCGCCTGCCTCGGAGCGCGATGACGACGAGGCCGAGCACGAGGACCGCCGCGGGCAGGAGGAAGTTGAGCTTGGTCCCGGCCGCCAGCCCGGCGGCGAGCCCGGTAACGAGAAGAGCGCCGGTCGAGAGACCCTCCTCGCCCTCGTCTCGCGCCGCCCAGGCATTCAGAGCAACCGCCACAGCGGCGAGAAGGAAGAAGATCCCGACGATGTCGTTGCGGGCCTCACCCGCCTGGTCGGCGAGCGCCGGCACGCTCAGCGCAATTGCCCCCAGCATCAGCGACCACGGCGCGACCCGGTACGGCCGCCCGATGCACCAGGCGGCCAGCAGGCAGCCGACGAACCAGCCGAGGTTCAGCAGCGGCGAGAGCAGGTCGCGGCCGAAGGCCAGCATCCCCGCGGCATGGAAGAGTTCGCCGTTGGCCGGGTAGAACCAGGCGAGGAACTGGGGCGCGATGAAGTGCAGGTCGATCGTGTTGCCCGACTGGAAGAACCCGGCCGCGAACGGGCCGTGGTACCAGGTGCTGTCGAAGCCGGTCATCCCGGTCGAGAGGCGGGTTCTGACGCCGGCGGCAAAGTGGATCAGGGCGATTGCGGCGATCAGAAAAGCAGCGAGGGATGCGGCCATTGCGGCCGGCGGGGCCTGTCGAGGGGGAGGGTCCTGCGGGCGGGCAGGCGTGTCCGTCCTCGGACCCTCCCCCTCGCCACCCCCCGGAGACACGAAAAGCCGCAGGCACAGGCCGGTTACTGCGACGAGCACCAGATAGGGAGCTGGCTTGAAGAGCGAAATGGTGCCGAGGAGCTCGGCCGCCCAGATCAGGACGGCGAGGGACAGGATGCCGGTGGCCAGATACGCGGGAGCCCCTTCAAAGCGGGGAAGCAGCCGCGAACGCAGCCGTGTCGCGCCGAGGCCAGCGAAGCCGACGAGCAGCGCCAGCTCGACGATCCCCAGCAGGTAGCGCCCCGGGCCCAGCACCTCCGCTCCTAGCGCCGCCGCAGCAGCCGGATTATCTGCTCCAACTCCGGGATGCGCAACAGCTTCGCGATCGCGAGATAGGCGATACCGCCTGCGGCAAGGCCTGCCCCAAGGGAGATGATCTGGCCGGCCAGACCGGCCCCGAGCGCGACCTCGAGGGCGTGCCAGACGACCCAGCTGATCCCCGCCAGCGCCGCCGAGGCGATCGTCACCCGCGCCGTCGTCGAGAAGAGACGCCCGAACTCGAGGCCGCCGAACTCGCGGCCGAGGACGAACGCCTGGGCGACGACCGCCGTGCTGGTGCCGATTCCCGTCCCGGCGACGATGCCGGCGACCCCGAACGGCTTGTAGAGGAGAAAGGCGGCCAGGATCGAGACGACGAGATCGATCGCCGCCAGGCTGGTCGCCTGCCAGGGGCGCTGGAGGCTGAAGAAGGTCCTGGTCTGCAGCAGGTAGAGCCCGTTGGTCGGGAGGGAGAAGGCGAACCAGAACAGCGCCGTGGCGACGATCGAGGTCTGGGCCGCGTTGAATTCTCCCCGCTGGTAGATGAGCCGGATGATCGGATCCGAGAGCACCAGGATCGCGGCGGCCGCCGGCACCAGGACGAAGAGGATCAGCCGCATCCCGTTGGCCATCGTCGCCCGCAGGTTGTCGATCTCCCCCGCGTTGGCGAAGCGGGCCAGGGTCGGAAAGAGGACGGTTGCGACCGCGACCGAGAAGATCCCCTGCGGCAGCTGGTAGATCCGGAACGCTTTTTCGATCGCGGCGGGGGCCTGGTCGCTGACGAGGCTGCCAAAGGTGCTGTTGATCAGCTGGTTGAAGTTGATCAGACCGAGGCTGATCGTCACCGGCAGCATCAGCAGCAGCACGCGGCGCACACCGGGATGGCGCCAATCGAAGCTGAAGCTGAAGCGATACGGCGTGTGGCGCAGGTCCCAGGCCGGGATCGCGAGCTGGACCGCGGTGCCGATCATGATCCCGATCGCGTAGGCGTAGATCTTGTCCTGGCCGTGAAACATCGGCTCGAGGACGACGAGGACGACGATGATCGAGAGGTTCCAGAACAGCGGCGAGATCGCGAAGGCGCCGAAGCGGTCGTAGCTGTTGAGGACGCCGACGACGACGCCGCTGACCCCGAGCAGGATCAGGATCGGGAAGAGGACCTGGGAGAGGGTGACCGTGAGGTCGGTGAGCTCGGGCCCGAAGCCGGGGACGAAGATCGGCATCACGATCGGGGCGAAGATCACGAAGAAGGCGGTGATCGCGCCCAGCACCATCGTGATCAGCAGCAGCAGGGTCGAGGCGAGGCGGAAGGCCTCCTTGTACTGCTTCTTGCCCAGCAGTTCGGTGAAGATCGGGACGAAGGCCGGCTGCAGTGCCGCATCGGCGAACAGCGCCCGGATCAGATTCGGCACCGCAAAGGCGATCGTGAAGGCCGACATCGGCCCGCTGATGCCGTAGTAGCCGGCGGCGACGACTTCGCGGACGAGGCCGGCGACGCGCGAGGCGGCGGTGGCGATCGAGAAGAACGCGGTCGAGCGGGCGATGCGCCCCGCCTGGCGGCCCGGTGCCGGCTCGGCCGACATTTCCTCGCCCGGATCGAAGGCCTCGGCGGTGCGCAGGGCGACGTCGGCGTCGATCGCGCGCTCGTCGTCCTCGGGGGTGTCGGGTGCCTTGGGCGTCTCCAAGCTGGTCTCAGTCGCTATAGTCGGCGGCCGCCCGGGGCCTGCAACAAACTCGCTCGGGCACTTGACATGGCCAACATTGCCTCACAGAAGAAGCGGATCCTACGCAGCGAGCGCGAGCGCGCGGAGAACCGCCTGCTCACGAGCACGGTGAAGACCCACTTTCGCCGCCTCGAGAGCGCCGTCGAGGCGGGCGACGCCGGCACGATCGCCGGCGAGGAGCGCGACTTGGTCTCGAAGATCGACAAGGCCGTGCAGAAGGGCGCCATGCACAGGAACACCGGCGCTCGCAAGAAGTCGAAAGCGGCCCGCATGGCCGCAGTCGTCGCTGCTAAATAGTCAGGCCGCGACCGCAACGCCAGCCGCTCGCCTGAGAGCGAGGGTCAACGCCAGCTCGTCGCCGTAGTCGGCGCCCCCGCGGCACCACAGCTCCAGCTCGGCCAGCGCCTCGGTAGCCATGCGCAGGTCGGCGACGTCGGCGTCGCGGAGCTTCGCCAGCAGCTGCTTGGCGGCGTAGGGGTGCATCTTCAGCGAGGACTCGACCTGCTTGGGCGGGATCCCTTCCTCGAGCTGGCCGGCGGCAGCGCAGGCGCCGCGCAGGCGCGAGGCGAGGCCATAGATCAGCCCGGTGACGTTCTCGCCCTGGTCGATCAGCCGCTCGCCGATCCGCAGGGCGCCGGCTGCGTCGCGCTCCAGGAGGGCGTCCGAGAGCGACCAGACCGCGGCCTCGGAGGTATCGGCGATCATCGCGCCGAGGTCGGCGGCGCCCACCTCTCCTCCCTTCCCCGCCCAGAGGGCCAGGCGTTCGAGCTCGTGATGCAGGCGGACCGGGTTGGCGCCCATGCGGTCGACGAGCACGCGGGCGGCGAGCGGCTCCAGCCGGAAGCCGAGCCGCTGCGCCTCGGCGACGAGCAGCCGCGGCATCTCGCGCGCCTTCGGTGCCTCGAATTCGTGGATCTCCCCCTTGGCGGCCTTGACCGCCTTGGCGAGCTTCGCCGGCGCCTTGGCGCGGGCGATCAGGACGACGGTGAGGTCGGGAGGAAGTTCGGCGATCGCTGTCGCCACGGCCTCGAGCTGGCGATCGCGCCAGCGCTCGACGCCGTCGGCGAGCAGGTAGCGGCGCGAGTCCATCAGCGACATCGCCGGGATCGCCATCAGCAGCGCCTCGTGATCCGGCATCCCCTTGCCCTCGCCGGGCTCGAAGACCTCCAGGGCGGCGGCCCCGGCCTCACGTTCGGCCCGCGCCCGCAGGCGGCTCCGCGTGGCGTCGATTTTCGCCCCGTCGGTGCCGGCGATCAGGTACAGCGCTCGCATCTCCTCGGCCACGCGGCGAGTCTAGTGGCGCGCCTGGCGTCCCCACCTCAGCCGTCCCCCTCGACCTCGATCGAGTTCCCCTGGACGTCGATCGTCACGGTGCCGTCGAGGTCGGTGCGCAGGGTGCGGATGCCGTGGCCGGCGAGGGTGGCGAGGGTGCCGGCGGTCGGGTGCCCGTAGGAATTGTCGGCGCCGACCGAGATCACCGCGAGCCCGGGCCGGGTGCGGTCGAGCAGGGCGGACAGGCCGGCGTCGTCGCTGCCGTGGTGAGCAACCTTGAGCACGTCGACCGGGCCGGGATCGAGCGGCACCGTCTCCGCCTCGGCGTCGGCGCTGAGCAGCATCGAGAAGCTATGCCAGCGGGCGAGGAGGACCAGCGCCGAATCGTTGGGGTTGGCGCCGGCGAGCGGCTGCTCGAAGCTCGCGCGCGGTGGCCAGAGCACTTCGAGCTCGAGGCTCCCCGAATGCAGCTCTTCGCCCTGGGCGATCCGCAGTGGAACCGCCCCGGCGGACCGTGCCTCGGCGAGCGGCTCGCCGCCAAGCCGGGCGTAGACAAGGCGTTCGATCGGGAGGCGTCCGAGCAATTCCTCAATGCCGGCGGCGTGGTCGGACTCGTCGTGGGTGATGACAGCGGCGCCGAGCCGGTCGACTCCGGCGGCGTCCAGCTGGGTGGCGAGGTCGTCGCCCGGCGGCCCACCGTCGACCAGCAGCGCCGCGGCGCCGGCCGGCTGCAGGAGGATCGCGTCGCCCTGCCCGACGTCGAGCACCTCCACCCGCAGGCCGGAAACCGGGGCGCCGGCGCCAGAGCCGCCTCCCTGCCGGAGCAGCGCCGCGACGAGAACGAGCGCGGCGAGCGCCGCGAGCACCAGCCGGGCCTTCCGCGCCGCACCGCTGGAGCGTCGTGCCAGAGGATCCGATCCGGACGCCATCGCCGCTGGAGACGCGGGCAGGGAAGACGCGCGCCCTCGCGCCGCCGCCAACCTCCGCCCACGACGGAGGCGGAAAGCGAGCAGCACCGCCGCAGCGAGCGCCGCATAGGAGCCGGCCAGGCCGGCGCCGCCGATCCGCACCCCGACCTCCGCCCAGCTCGGCCGCGCGCACCAGGCGGCGACCTGGGCGATGTAGCCGAGGAAGAGCGCGTCGAGGCCATTGAGCGCCTGGACCGGCAGCCCGGGGATCTGGGAGGCGGCGGCCGTCGCCATCCCCAGCCACATCGCCGGCGCCACCGCGGGCATCGCCAGCAGGTTGGCGACGAGCGTCGTGGTCGAGAGCGTTTCGAAGTGGTAGGCGATCAGCGGCGCCGTGGCAAGGGTGGCGGCGATCGTCACCGCCGCGCCCTCGGCGAGGGCGCGGCGCCAGCCGCCGGATCCGAGCCGGGCGACGATCGCGGCTCGCAGCGGCGCCGCCAGCAGGAAGATGCCGACCACGGCCGCGAAGCTGAGCTGCCAGCCGACGTCGGATGCGACCCTGGGGTCGACCGCCAGGGTCACCCCCAGCGCCAGCGCCAGCGCATAGAGCCGCGACGCCCGCCGTCCCGACAGGGTCGCCAGCACGCCCACGGCACCCATCACCCCGGCGCGCTGGATCGAGGGGCCGGCGCCCGCCAGCGGCACGTAGATCGCGATCAGCCCGAGGATCCAGATCAGCCGCTCCCGCAGCGGGATGCCCAGCGCGCCCAGCAACGGCATCGCCAGCAGCGCCAGCAGGGTCACGTTCTCGCCGCTGACCGCGAGCAGATGGCTGAGCCCGGAGCGACGGAAGTCTTCGACCGTCTTCGCGTCGACGTCTTCGTCCTCGCCGAGCACGAAGCCGCGGGCCAGCTCCGCCTCGCGCGGCGGCATCCCCCGAGCCAGCCCCGCCTCCGCCCGGTCGCGGATCTCGCCGCTCCTCAGCAGCGCGACGACGACCAGGACGGCGATCCCGGCCAGGACCGGCAGCGGCGGCCGTGGTGAGCGCACCGGGCCGCCTAGGGCTGGAGCCGGTCCCGCAGCGACTCCATCGTCGCCGGCCCGATCCCGGACACCTGGTCGAGCTGGTCGATCGAGGAGAGGCCGCCCTGTTCGTCGCGGAAGTCGATGATGTCCTGGGCGGTGACCGGGCCGATGCCGTCGATCGTGTCCAACTGCTCGACGGTCGCCGCGCCGAGGCTGATCGGGCCGTCTTCGGATTCCGCGCCGGCGATCGCCGTCGAGCCCGCCGGTCCCTGTTCCGGCACGACCACCTGCTGCCCGTCGGCCAGCCGGGCGGCGAGGTTCACCGCTTCCAATTCCGCCTGTGCCGCCGCGCCTCCGGCCCGCTCGACGGCATCGTTGACCCGGCTGCCGGCGGGCAGGCGGTAGACGCCGGGCCGGCCCACCGCACCGGTCACGTCGACGACGAGGTCACCCGCCTGGCCGCTGACCGTGAAGCCGCCGCCGCTCGACGACGATTCGCCGCCGGAATCGGCCGTGTAGGAGCTCTCGGCCCCGCCCTCGCCACGAATCGCCCTTGCTCCGATCAGCAGCAGCGCCACGGCAATCGCGCCGTAGACGACGACCTGGGCTCGGCTCAACTCGGGCATGCCCCAAGCGTTGCCCAACCGGGCGCACGCATGGCGCGCTCAATCAAACGAATGCGCTGAGGAAGCGTCTACAAATCGTCGTCGTCGTCGTAGCCGGCAACCTCGGCGAGCTGGTCGCTGTAGAGCTCGGCGGCGGCGACGGGCGGCGACTGGACCGAGACGCAGGCCAGCTCGGCGTCGCCGTCGTTGGCGACCGAGTGGTCGGTGGCGGGCGGGACCAGGATCAGGTCCCCCTCGCTGACCTGCTGGGTGTCGCCGGCGACGGACATCGTGCCGGCTCCGCGCACGACCACGTAGACCTGCTCGGACTCCTCGTGGGAGCGCAGGGTCTGTTCGGCTCCGGCCGGGACCGAGAGCCAGGTGACGGAGAGGTTGCGGGCACCGAGTTCGCCCGCGTCCATCAGGGCGTGGGTGCGCAGCCGGTGCCACTCCTCTACTGGTGCGTCCTCGAGACGCCTGACGAGCATCGGCGCGCTTTGTACCAGAACCGGGCGTCCCGAGGGTACGCCGCGGCTACCTGACCACGAGGTTGACCAGCTTGCCGGGCACGACTATCTCCTTGACGACCTCTTTGCCATCGAGGTGCTTCCCGACCTTCTCGCTCGCCCGCGCCAGCTCCAGGAGCTGCTCGCGCGAGTCCTCGGCGCCGGCCTCGATACGGTCGCGCAGCTTGCCGTTGACCTGGACGACGAGGGTCACGGTGTCGCTGTGGAGCAGCTGCTGGTCGGCTTCGGGCCAGGGCCGCTCCCAGACCCGCTCGCCGGTCAGCCGCTCGAACACCTCGCTGCCGAGATGCGGCGCGAAGGGGAAGATCAGCGAGGCCGCGGTCGCGGTCGCGAAGCGGACCACCGCGGCACCCTCGGGGTCGGCGTAGAGGCCGTCCTTGAGCCGATAGGCGTCGTTGACCAGCTCCATCACCGCCGAGATCGCGGTGTTGAACTGGAAGCCGCGCTGGAAGTCGCGGCTGACCTTGTCGATCGCCCAGTGGGACTTGGCGAGCAGCTCGCGGGCCTCGCCGCCGACCTCGACGGAGGGCGCGCCGGGCTGGCTGCGCTCCGCGACCTCGTCACAGAGCCGCGCCAGCCGGGAGAGGAAGCGGTTGACGCCCTCGACGCCCTCGTCGGTCCAGTCGCCGCCGCGCTCGGGCGGGCCCATGAAGCAGACGTAGGTGCGGGCGGAGTCCGCTCCGTAGCGCTCGACGTACTCCCCCGGGCTGACCGTGTTGCCCTTCGACTTCGACATCTTCGCTCCGTCGCGGGTGATCATCCCCTGGGCGAAGAGGTTGGCGAACGGCTCCTGGACGCCGAGGTGGCCGAGGTCGGCCAGCGCCTTGGTCAGGAAGCGCGCGTACATCAGGTGCAGGATCGCGTGCTCGACCCCGCCGATGTACTGGTCGACGGGGAGCCAGTGGTCGGCCGCCGTGCGCTCCCAGGCGGCCCCGGAGTTGCGCGGGTCGAGGTAGCGGACGAAGTACCAGGAGGAGTCGACGAAGGTGTCCATGGTGTCGGTCTCGCGGCGGCCCGGGCCGCCGCAGCGCGGGCACTCGGTGGCGACCCAGTCCTCCGCTGCGGCCAGCGGGCTCTTGCCCTGCGGCGCGTAGTCCTCGATCTCGGGCAGCTCGACCGGGAGCTGGTCGTCGGGCACCGGGACCATGCCGCACTCCTCGCAGTAGACGATCGGGATCGGCGCCCCCCAGTAGCGCTGCCGCGAGACCAGCCAGTCGCGCAGCCGGTAGTTGACCGCGGAGCTGCCGCGCTGCTCGGAGGCCAGCCACCCGACCATCTCCTCGTAGGCGTCGCGGTTGCCCTTGCCGTCGAAGCGGCCGGAGGCGACCATCGAACCGTCGCCCGGATAGGGGAGGCCGGCGTCGTCACGGGCGGCCTCGGGGTCCTCCCCCTCGATCACCCGCTTGATCGGCAGCCTGAACTTCTGGGCGAATTCGTAGTCGCGACTGTCGTGCCCGGGCACCGCCATGATCGCCCCGGTGCCGTACTCCATCAGCACGTAGTCGGCGACGAACATCGGGATCTCCTCGCCGTTGACCGGGTTGACGACGCTGCGCCCGAGCGGCACGCCGGTCTTCTCGCGGTCCTCGGCGCCGCGCTCCTCGGCCGACTCGCGCCCGACCCGGTTGATGTACTCGCGCACCGCCTCCTCGGCGGGGGTGCCGGCGACCAGCCGCCCCAGCTCCGGATGCTCGGGGGCGAGGACGAAGAAGGTGGCGCCGAAGAGCGTGTCGGGGCGGGTCGTGAAGACCGGGAAGTCGAGCCCCGGCTCCTCGCAGCGGAAGACGACCTCGGCCCCCTCGGAGCGGCCGATCCAGTTGCGCTGCATCGTGATCACGTGCTCGGGCCAGGACTCGAGCAGGTCGAAGCCCTCGAGCAGCCGATCGGCGTAGTCGGTGATCTTGAAGAACCACTGCTTGAGGTTGCGCTGGACGACCTCGGTCCCGCAGCGCTCGCAGCGGCCATCGACGACCTGCTCGTTGGCGAGCACGGTGGCGTCTTTCGGGCACCACTGCACCGGCGCTTCGGTCCGGTAGGCCAGCCCCTTCTCGAACAGCTGCAGAAAGATCCACTGCGTCCAGCGGTAGTACTCGGGCGTGTGCGTGCCCAGCTCCCGCGACCAGTCGATCGAGATCCCCCACTCCTGGAACTGCTTGCGAAAGCTCTCGATCGAGCGCTCCGTCGCGACCCGCGGCGCCTCCCCGGTTTTGATCGCGTTGTTCTCAGCCGGCAGCCCGAAGGCGTCGTACCCCATGGGGTGAATCACCTCGAACCCGTGGCGGCGCCGGAAGTGGGCTATCGCGTCGCCGACGGCATAGCACTTGAGATGGCCGACGTGGGGCTCGCCCGACGGGTAGGGCAGCATCTCCAGGACATAGGCCTTCGGCTTCTCGGCATCGAATCCGGGCTGCCCGGGATTCGCAACCTCCCAGGTCTTCTCCCCGGCCCAGACCTGCTGCCACTTTGCCTCGATCGTCTTCGGGTCATAGCCGCTCATCGAGCGGCGATCTTATGAGGCCATCCAGATATGGGTGAGGTGGGTCGGATCGACCGACGAGAGCGCCCTGAGAATGTGAGGCCAGACGTAGACCTCGATCGTCGCGGTGACGATCAGGGTCGGGATCGCCAGGGCGACGGTGATCAGGGTGGCGGCGAGGAGCTGGTTCCACTCGCCGCGACGGCTGGCGATCAGCCAGGCCGCGAGGGGCAGGAAGAGCGCGGTCAGCTCCGGGACCGCGTGGGGAAGCACGCTGAGGATCAGGTCGAGCCGGGAGATGTGGAGCTGAAAGGCCAGGGTCGAGCCCTGATATCCGAGGTAGAAGGCCTGGGTCGAGAGCGAGAAGAGGGTTACGGCGGCGACGAAGAGGATCGCCAGCTCGCCGGCCTTGACGTGGATCCAGCGCGAGAAGCCGATGCGCTGGGCGGCCGCGATCGGCATCGAGGAGCCGGCGATGAAACCGGCGATGCAGGCCGTCGCGTGCAGGGCCAGCACCGTCGCGTTGCGCTCGAGGATCGGGACCAGGTCGCCGGGGTTGGCGGGTTCGGTCAGGCCGGGGAGATGGACCGGCGTCAGGTCGGGGGTCAGCAGGCCGGCCACGAACCAGGTCGCGACCAGCAGCGAGATCGCGATCGCGACGCTCAGCGCCAGCCAGCCGCGCAGGACCGACCAGGGATGGCCGGTCCAGACCTCGAGCGTCTCGCGCGTGTCCTGCATCCCGTGCGAGAACACGTGCTGATTCGCCGCACTCATCGCCTTCTCATCGGCAACAGGAGCAACATTTCTTAAGTAGGCACCGAGTGGAGCTGAGGGGGCTCGAACCCCTGACCTTCGCGCTGCCAGCGCGACGCTCTTCCAGCTGAGCTACAGCCCCAGATCGGCTCGGGAGTTTATCGCGAGTGCCGCCGGACTAGGCGGCGCGCTGCTCGGGGCTCTGATCCTCGTCGACGTCGAGGATCAGGTTGTCCGGCGCGGTGTGGCGGACTTTGAAGTCGAGGGCGGAGAGCTCCTCGAGCTCGCGCAGCAGCTCGACCGGCTGGTCGAGTCGCATCGAGAGGGTCGCGCGGCCCTCGGAAAAGCGTTCGACGGAGATGTCGGCGGCGCCGAGCTGGCCGACCGCGTCCTCGAAGCCGACCAGCTGCGAGAAGTCGCCCAGCGGGCCGATCTCGAGCTTGACCTGGCCCTCGAAGAAGCCGTCGAAGATCTTGCCGTCACCGTTGCCGTTGGTCGCGAGCTCGTCGGCGGCCGGCTGGGTGTCGGTCAGGGCCTGAACGCGCTTGCTGACCTCGACCGCCTCGCGCAGCGCCTTCATCCGGATCCGCGTCGCCTGGCCCCTTGCCTGAGCCTGGATCTCCTCCAGGCGGGCCGAGACGGCGTCCAGTGAGGCGATGCTGCGGTCGTGGCGGTCGTTTGCCTCCTGCAGGCGCCCGGTCAGGCCGCGAATCTCACGCTCGCGCTCGATCACCATTCCGGAGAGGGATGACATCTCTGCCTCCAACTCGGCGGTCGCGTCTGCCTGGCGCTCGCACTCGGCCACCTGGCGCTCGCACTCGGCGGCCTTGCGCTCGAGGATCTCGATCCGCCCGTTCCGCGCGGAAATAGCCGCCTCTACATCGGGGCGCCGGTAACCGAAAAAAGCCCGCCTGAAGCTTCCCATTCGCGGCACCGTATGGGGGGGCTCGGACAGCACTTCAGGCGCTTGCGGCCGGAGAGGCCTCGGGCGCGGCGAAATCGAGCTCCAGGTGCGGCGCCTCGCGCCAGAGGTCGGCGAGCTGGAAGCGATCGCGGGCCTCCGCGGTGAAGACGTGCAGGACGCAGTCCAGATAGTCGGCCACGGCCCAGCCGTCCTCGCCGCCGCCATCGGATCCGCTGGGAAGCAGGCCCGTCTCAGCCTTCACGCGAACCCGCACCTCGTCGACGATCGCCCGCACCAGACGCTCGTTGCGGGCCGTGCAGATGACCAGGAAGTCGGTGTAGGAGACGAGGCTGCGCATGTCGAGAGCGACGATGTCCTCGGCCTGTTTGGAATCGGCCAGCTCGGCCAGGCGCCGTGCCAGCGGCTCCGATTTCGGCGTGCTCATCCGTAAATCCCCTTCTCCTCGATGAACCGCGCAACCGGCTCCGGAACCAGATATCGCAGCGGCCTGCCCGCTGCCGCCCGCTCGCGCACCGATGAGGAGGAGACGCCGAACTGGGGCATCTCCAGCATCGTCGCCCGGCCATCGGCACCGAGGCTGCGCAGCATCGCCGCCACCTCGGCGTCGGAGATGCCGGCCCGGCGCGCCACCGCAAGCCTGGCCAACTCGACCACCCGCTCGGGGTTGCGCCAACTCTCGAGGCCGACGGCCGCGTCCGCGCCCATCACGAACACCAGCTCCGTTTCGCCTCGTTCTCTCGCAAGCAACTCCAAGGTCTCATACGTGTAGGACGGCCCGTCGCGATCGACCTCCAGGCTCGAGACCGAGAAGCGCGAGTCGTCGGCGGCAGCGAGGCGGCTCATCGTCATCCGCAGCTCCCGGCCCGGGTCGTCGGCGATCCGCTTGTGCGGCGCGTCGCCGGTCGGGACCAGGATAACTTCGCTGAGGTCGAGCTGCCAGAGCGCCTCCTGGGCCAGGGCCAGGTGGCCGAAGTGCGGCGGGTTGAAGGCCGACCCCAGCACTCCGATGGCTCCACCCGCGGAGCTACTCACGCACTTGGCCGTCGCCGCGCGCCACGTACTTGAAGGTCGTCAGCTCGCGCATCCCGATCGGGCCACGGGCGTGCAGCTTCTGGGTCGAGTTGCCGATCTCGGCGCCCATCCCGTACTCGAAGCCGTCGGTGAAGCGGGTCGAGGCGTTGATGTAGACGGCGGCCGAGTCGACCCCAGCCGCGAACGCGTCCGCCGCCTCTTCGGAGCCGGTGACGATCGCCTCCGAGTGGCCGGTGCCGTGCGCGTTGACGTGCTCGACGGCGTCTCCGACCGAGTCGACGACCGCGACGGCCATCTTCAGGGCGAGGTACTCGGTGTCCCAGTCGGCCTCGGTCGCCTCGCCGATCGCGACGCCGGCGGCGAAGGCCCGGGCCCGCTCGTCGCCGACCAGCTCGACCCCGGCCTCGCTCAGGTCGGAGAGGACCGCGGGCGCGAAGCGCTCGGCGATCGAGGCGTCGATCAGCAGCGTCTCCGCCGCGTTGCAGACGCCGGGCCGCTGGACCTTCGCGTTGACCGCGATCCGCCGCGCCATCTCGAGGTCGGCGTCGGCGTGCACGTAGACGTGGCAGTTGCCGGCCGCGGCGTACATCACCGGCACTGTCGCGACGTCCTTCAAGGCCGCCTTGAGGCCCTCGCCGCCACGCGGGATCAGCAGATCGACCAGGCCCTCCTGCGTCGCCAGCTCGGCGAGCCCCTCGCGGCCGCCGCCGGTGAGCATCAACACCGCGTCCTCGGGCAGCTCCGCCTCGATCAGGGCCTCGCGGACGATCGCCGCCAGAGCGGCGTTCGACCGTTCCGCGTAGCTGGAACCCCGCAGCACGATCGCGTTGCCGCTCTTGATCGTCAGCGCCGCGCAGTCGATCGTCACGTTCGGGCGCGCCTCGTAGACGACGGCGACGACCCCCAACGGCACCCGGACCTTGCGCAGGTCCAGGCCGCTGGCCAGAGTTTTGCGTTCCAGCTGCTCGCCGACCGGATCGTCCAACCCGGCGACGACACGGACGCCCTCGGCCATCGCCGCGACCCGGTCGGCGCTCAGCGCCAGACGATCCCGGAGCGCCTCGCTCAGGCCGGCAGCGCGCTCGTCGGCCAGATCGGCGGCGTTCGCCTCGAGAATCTGGCCCGCGCGCTCCTCCAGCAGCCGCGCGGTCGCAGCGAGCGCCGCGTTCTTCGACTCGGTGGAAGCGCCCGCCAGCGTCCGCGCGGCGCGCTTCGCGGCGGCGCAGGTCTCAGCGACGGTGCTCGTGGTCATGGCCATCGGACAAGGGTAGCTGGGGGCCTAGAGCAGCACGAAGCGGTCGCGATTGATGACCTCGTCGGCCGCCTGGGGAAGCACCTCGCGCACCTGCTCGGTCTTCATCCCCAGCACCTGGGCCAGCTCGCGCGAGGCGTACTCGGAGATGCCTTTGCCGATGATCGCGCCATCGACGGAGACCTCGACCGCGTCGCCGGCGTCGAAATCGCCCTCGGCGCCGAGGATTCCCACCGGCAGCAGGCTCGAGCCGCTCTCGCGCAGGACCCGTGCGGCGCCGCCGTCGACGAGGATCCGGCCCCGAGCCGGCTTGGCGTACTTGAGCCAGAGCTTGAAGCTCGACGCCTTGCCCTCCTGGGCGGCGAAGCGGGTGCCGACCGCCTCGCCCCGGGCCGCCGCGGTCAGCGTCCCGGCCGTCGTCCCGTTGCAGATCACCGCCGGGATGCCCGCCTCGCCCGCCATCTCCGCGGCCGCGACCTTGCTGCGCATCCCACCGGAGCCGAAGGCCGAGGTGCGACCGCCGATGTCCAGCCCGACCAGCTCGGAGAAGTCGCTCACCTCGGCGATCAGGCGGGCCGACGGATCGGCCTGCGGATCGGCGCTGAGCAGGCCGTCGATGTTGGTCAACAGCACCAGCAGCCGCGCGTCGAGCAGCAGCGCCACCTGGGCGGCGAGGAAGTCGTTGTCGCCGAAGCTGATCTCGTCGGTCGCGGTGGTGTCGTTCTCGTTGATCACCGGCACCACCCCCCACTCGACCAAGCGCCGCAGCGTCTGGCGGGCGTTGAGGTAGTTGGTCCGGGCGGCGATGTCGGCGGCGGTCAGCAGCACCTGCGCGGCCCTGGTCCCCTGAGTGGCCAAACGGCTCTCATAGGCCCGGAAGAGGTCGCCCTGGCCGACCGCGGAGGCGGCCTGCAGCTCGTCCATCGCCCGCGGCCGCACCGGCAGCTCCATCAGCCGCATGCCCCGGGCGATCGCGCCGGAGGTGACCATCACCACCCGCTCGCCCCCACGCTCCAGCGCACTCACCTGCGCGCAGACCGCGTCGAGCACGTCCGTGCGCAGCTCGCCGTCGTCGGCGGCGACGATCGAGGATCCGAGCTTGACGATCAGGGTCATGGCATCTCTTATATATGCAGTTCGAACTCGTGCTCGCCGATGCGGACGTCGTTGCCGGCCTCGAAGCCGGCCTTGGTAAGAGCAGCAAGCACGCCCATCTCTCCCAGTCGCTGCTCGAGGTAGCCGAGCGCCTCCTCGTTCTTCGTGTCGTGGCGCTCGAATAGCAACTCGACTCCGCGGCCGGCGACCCGGTAGGCGCCGTCCTCCTCGCGCTCGACCCAGTAGCCGCCCTCGCCGGCGGGGCGATAGACGCGGTGCTCCGCCTCGAATTCGCCGCCGATCTCCCCCGCGCTCGCGAGACCCGCGGGCGGGCCTTCGGGCAGCTCGGCGAGGATCCGCCGGCGCAGCTCTTCCAGCCCCTCGCCGGTTGCCGAAGAGACCGCGAGGACTCCAAGCACGCCGTCGCCGAGCCGCTCGGTCCACTTGGCCACCGCCGCCTCGACCTTCCCGGGCTCGAGCAGGTCCCGCTTGGTCAGCGCCACCAGCTCCGGCAGGCTCTCGAGTCCGGCCCCGTGCGCCGCCAGCTCCTCTTTGACGGTCTCGTAGTTGCCCTCCGGATCCCCTTCCAGCGGCGCCAGGTCGACCAGGTGGACCAGCATCGAGCAGCGCTCCACGTGGGCGAGGAACTCGTGCCCCAACCCGGCCCCCTCGGCCGCCCCTTCGATCAGCCCCGGGATGTCGGCCACGACCGCCTGCCGATCCTCCCCTTCGATCGTCCCCAGTGCCGGCGAGAGCGTCGTGAACGGGTAGTCCGCCACCTTCGGCGTCGCCCGCGTCAGCCGCGTCAGCAGCGAGGACTTGCCCGCGTTCGGCAGCCCCACCAGCCCCACATCCGCCAGCAGTTTCAGCTGCAGCTCGATCCAGTCCGCTTCCCCGCTCGTCCCCTTCTCGGCAAACCGTGGCGCCTGCCGGGTCGAGTTCGCGAACCGCTTGTTCCCATGCCCCCCACGCCCCCCCTGAGCGACCACGGCCCGCTGCCCCGCCTCGACCAGATCGATCGCGCTCCCGTCCACCGTGGTCGCCTGGGTCCCGGCGGGAACCGGAATGACCCGCTCCTCCCCCCGCGCCCCGTGCTTGTTCGACCCTTCTCCATGACTCCCCCGCTGCCCCCTGAAATGCCGGCTCCCTTTGAGCGCCCCGAGATCCCGCTTCGACAGATCGCAAACGAGCACCACATCCCCCCCATGCCCCCCGTCTCCGCCATCGGGCCCACCCCGCGGCACATGAGCCTCCCTGCGAAACGACACACACCCGTTCCCGCCGGCCCCGCCCTCAACCCAGATCTTCGCCTTGTCGTACATCGAAGTCAGATTAGTGCCGCTCCGTTCGTCGCTTGTAGCCCATATGAGTCACAAGCGACGAACGGAGCCGGCGATGATTGGCGGATCTGAGCCCTGAGAGAGGGGTCGGGCACCCCTCTCGCGAGCGGCGCTCCCTTTTTCGCACAGAGCACTCAGCGAGCAACTCTGCGCGCCAGGCGAAAAAGTCAGCAAGCGGGAGGGGCACCCGGCCCCTCCCCCACGCCCAGAGACAAGAATCAGTCGTCAGCCAGAACGCTGATCGTGCGCCCGCGCCGAGCCTGCCGAAAGTCGACCTTGCCCGCCCGCGTCGCGAAAATCGTGTGGTCCCGGCCCAACCCGGTCCCCTCGCCCGGCCAGAACCTGGTCCCGCGCTGCCGCACGATGATCTCGCCACCGGAGACCTCCTGGCCGGCGAAGACCTTGACCCCAAGCATGTTGGGATTCGATTCCCGCCCGTTGCGGCTGGAGCCCAGCCCTTTCTTATGAGCCATCGGTCTCCTCCTCTTTCGCGGCGGGTTTCGCTGCAGCCGGTTTTTTGGCGGCCGATTTCTGCAGTTTCAGCGAGGTCACCTCGAGCTTGGTCAGCTCGGAGCGGTGGCCGGCGCGGCGCCGGTAGCCCTTCTTGGCCTTGTATTTGAAGACTTTGATCTTCGGGCCGCGCAGGTGCTCGGCGACCTTCGCCTCGACCTTGACCTTCTCCAGCTCCTTCGGGGCGGCGACGACGTCGGTGTCGCGGAACATCACCGCGCGCAGCGCGACTTTGTCGCCCTCTTTGGCATCGAGCCGATCCACGAGCAGGGACGTGCCCTCCTCGACCTTGTACTGCTTGCCACCGCTTTCGACTACTGCGTACATGCTCACTCGTCCTTGCCAGCTTGATTTGCGCGCGAACGCCCCCGGCCGCCTCTACGGCCGCGACTGCGATTGCGCGAAGCAGCGGCGGAGTCTAGCTCGGCGCCGTTTTCCTCGCCGCCTCCGGACCCGTTCGGGGAATCGGAGCCCAGCAGCGAGGCGATCGCGGCGGAGCGCTCGACTTCCTCGATCCGCACCAGCTTGCGCTCGCCGACGAAGCGGCCGCCGCCGGTGATGCTGACGATGTAGGAGTCGATCCGGGCGACCGCGTCGTCGGCGTTGTACATGTGCGGCTCGTCGATCTTGACCAGGACCTCCTCGCCGACCTTGAACGGCAGCGCCCGCTCCTCGATCTCCGCCCGGGCCCCCGACTCGACCATGTCGAAGGTGTCGATCGCCAGCGCGTCGCCACCCTCGAAGTGGAACTGCTTGCCGGTCTCGGCCTCCAGCTCGGGCAGGCCGCTGTCGGCATCGGTCAGCTCGGCCGCGACCTTGGGATTGACCCGCATCAGGAAGGCCTCGGTGTCGGCGTGCTCGGCGGCGATGTCGCGCATCTTGCGCAGGCCCTCCAGGGCCACCGTCTCCGCCGAGAGCACGACGCCCTCGCCGTGGCAGGTCGGACAGGGCGAGGTGAGGATCTCGCGGACGCCGTCGGTGACGTTCTGACGGGTCATCTCGACCAGGCCCAGCGGCGAGACCTCGACCACGTAGCTCTTCGACTTGTCGGCGTCAAGCGCTTTGCGCATCGTCTTCAGGACTTTGTCGCGGTTGCTGGCCCGGGCCATGTCGATGAAGTCGATGACGATGATGCCGCCGATGTCGCGCAGCCGCAGCTGCCGCACGGCCTCCTCGGCCGCCTCGGTGTTGACTTTGGTGATCGTCTCCTCGAGGCCGCCTTTGCCGCGGCCGGTGAAGCTGCCGCTGTTGACGTCGATCACGGTCAGCGCCTCGGTGTAATCGATGATCAGGTAGCCGCCCGAGGGCAGGTCGACGCGGCGGTTCAGGGTCGACTCGATCTCCTCGTCGATCTTCCATTTTTCGAGCAGCGGCTGTTTGCCGTCATAGAGCTCGACGCCGCCGACCAGCTCCGGCGCGGTGCGCTGGAAGAAGTTGGTGACCCGCTCGAACTGCTTCTCGGAGTCGATGATCGCCTTCTCGAACTCGCCGAGGAAGACGTCGCGCAGAACCCGCACCGAGAGGTCGGCCTCCTGGAAGGCGAGGGCCGGCGCCTTGGTCGACTCACTGCGCCGCTGCAGCACCTCGTTGAGGCGCTGCAGGTAGCCGATCTCCCGCACGAAGTCGGATTTTTTGGCGCCGTGGGCGGCGGTGCGGACGATCAGCCCGCCCGGGCCCTTGTAGGCGCGGTCGACCATCTTGCGCAGGCGGTCGCGCTCGGAGTCGGTGAGGCGGCGGCTGACGCCGACGCCGCTGCCGTGCGGGGCGAAGACCAGATAGCGGCCGGCGATCGAGACGTTCATCGAGAGCCGCGCGCCCTTCGTCTTCAGCGGGTCCTTGACCACCTGGACGAGGATCTCCTGCCCCGGTTTGATCAGCTCGTTGATCCGCCGTCCAGAACCGCGGCCGCGCTTGGGGGCCTGCTCGCCGCCCGGGAGGACGATCTCGTCGACGTGCAGGAAGCCGTTGCGCTCGAGGCCGATGTCGACGAAGGCGGCCTCCATGCCGGGCAGGACGTTGTCGACCTTCCCCTTGTAGATGTTGCCGACGATGGATCGGCGGCCGCGGCGCTCGATGTAGAGCTCGGCGACGTCGCGCTTGCCGCCTTTCGTCTTCGACTCGAGGACGGCGACGCGGGTCTCTCCGCGCTCGGCGGAGACCAAAATCGTTTTTTTCATTGCTTCAGCTCAGTTCAGTTTGGGTACGCACCGCCGGGGCCCCTTGCGGGCATCACCAGGCGAACCTTCCCCTCTGACCGAGACGCGCTTGGATGTTGATGCTCTGAAGAACTCCGACCGCCAAGAAGGTGGCGAGCACGGAGGAACCCCCGTAGCTCATCAGCGGTAGGGGGATGCCGGTGATCGGCATGATGCCGAGGTTCATCCCCACGTTGACGAAGACCTGGAACAGCAGCGAGACGGCGATGCCGCCCGCGACCAGGGTCCCGTATGAGTTCTTCGAAAGCGTCACGATCCGCAGCGCCCGCCAGAAGAGCAGGGCGTAAAGGGACAGGACGAACGCGGCGCCCATGAACCCGTAGCGCTCACCGATCACCGCGAAGATGAAGTCGGTGCTGCGCTCGGGAACGAAGTCGAGCCGCGTCTGGGTGGCTCGATCGCCTCGGCCGGTCTTCTCACCGGATCCGATCGCGATCACTCCCTGGTGCTGCTGGTAACCCGCGCCGCCGGAGTCCTGGCTGGGATGCAGGAAAGAGGTGAGCCTCTGCTCCTGGTAGCCCTTCAGCACGGGGGCTCCGATGTCGGGCGCGACCACCAGAACGAGGGTGATGAGTACGGCAAGGGCCGCGCCGATGAAAGCGAAGTGGGTCCAGCGAACACCCCCGAAGTACATCACGGCGAGGGTGGCGACGACGAAGACCATCGAGGTGCCGAGGTCCGGCTGCAGGAATACGAGCGCCGCCGGAGCCAGTCCGAGGCACAGATAACGCACCGTTCGCTGCCGCGCCGAGCCGCGCCTGGCGCCGTCGATGACGAACCCGGCAAGGGCGAGGACGAGCAGGAGCTTGCCGAGCTCCGACGGCTGGAAGCTGAAGAAGGGAAGTTCGAAGGCACGGCGCGAGCCGCGGGCGGCGAAGCCGAAGACGAAGACGAGGGCGACGCTGGCGCAGAGGAAGGTGTAGATGCCGACCCGCAGCTCGCGGAAGCGCGAGTAGTCGATCCGGCTCAGTACCACCATCCCGATCACCCCGAGCACTCCGTAGAGCGCCTGGCGATCGACGTAGTAGCCGGGGCTGCCGGGGACGTCGTGGGTCGTCGCCTGCCCGAGCGTGAAGACGCTGAAGGCGACCAGGGCGACGGCGGCGATCATCAGCGGCCAGTCCATGTAGGCGAGGCCGAGACGCTCGGCGATGCCGACGCGGACGGCGAAGGGCTCGGTGCGGGCGGTCCTGGCGCGGGTCGCGTACATCAGCCGGGACTTCCGGAGGCAGCGGTTTCCGAGCCTTCGGCTTCGCCCTTTTCGGAGGCCTTGGTCAGCTGCTTGTGGAAATACGCTTCCAGTATTTCCTTGGCTGCGGGGGCGGCGCTTTCGGCGCCGAAGCCGCCTTCCTCGATCGTCACCGCGGTCACGATCTTGGGATCGGGATACGGGGCGAGCACGATGTACCAGGACTGGTTCGCGTGGCCTGCCCGTTCCGCCGTTCCGGTCTTGCCGGCGACTTCGATCGGAAAGCCGGCGAAGCTCGAGTACGAGGTTCCACCCGGGCTCTGCGCCGCCTCGTGCAGGCCTTCGAGGATCGCGGCGCGGTAGGCGGGGTCGATATCGACGTGGCGGCGCTTCCTGGCCTTGAATTCCTTGAGGATCCGACCGGCGGCATCTTCGACCTGCAGCCCGAGGTGGGGCGTGACGACGCTGCCGCCGTTCGCCAGGGTCGCGTAGGCGATCGCCATCTGCAGCGGGTTGGTCTGCAGATCGCCCTGCCCGGTCGCCAGCTGGATGTCGTCGCCGGCCGACCAGGGACGTTCGAAGCCTTCGGCGCCTTCGGCGTAGAGCTTGTTGCGCCACTGCTTGCTCGGCAGCAGGCCGTTGGTGGCGACCGGAAGATCGAGCCCGGTCGGCCGTCCGATCCCCAGTTTGTGCGCCCAATTCTGGAGCTGATTCGTGTTCCACATCTTCAGCCCGAGCAGGTAGAAGTAGACGTCGGAGGAGACCCGCAGGGCGGAGACCAGATTCACGGGGCCATTGGCGACCCCTTCGGAATTTTCGAAGGGCTCCCCCCCCACGGTGATCTTGCCGGTGTCGTCGACAACCGTCTGCGGGGTGATCAGCCCCCCTTCGAGGCCCGCCAGCGCGGTGATGAGCTTGAAGGTCGAGCCGGTCGGGTAGAGCCCTTCGGTTGCGCGGTCGTACAGCGGCGCCGCTTCGCTGCGATAGAGATCGTCGACCTGCTGCTGGGTCAACGGTTTCGTGAACACCGTCGGGTCGTAGGTCGGGAAGGAGCCGAGGCCGAGGAGTTCGCCGTTGTCCACGTTCATCGTCACGAAGGCCCCCGGCAGGCCGCGGTCGGCGAGCGCGCTTTCGCCCGCCGCCTGCACCGAGTCGTTGATCGTCAGCCTCAGGTTGTGGCCGGGAGTCGGCGGTTTGGAGACCAGCTGCCCCCCCGGGGTCGGCTCTCCGAGCGCGTTGACCTGGATCTTGGTCAGGCCGGGCTTGCCCTGCAGAAGGCGGTTGTACGTGTACTCGACGCCGGCCTGACCGACCTCTTCACCGGGTTCGAAATTCTTATAGGGGCCCTTCTTCAGCTCTTCTTCGCTGACCTCGCCGACGCTGCCGAGGACGTGGGCGGCGCGGCTGCCGTCCGGGTAGTCGCGGACGAAGACCCGCTGCACACTGACCCCCGGGAAGCGGCGCTGGTTTTCTTCGATGAAGGCGTAGGCGGCGTAGCCGATGTCGCGGCGCAGCGTGACCGGCGCCCCGGCGGCGACTTCTTCCTGTTCGCGGATCGTCCGCCGCACCTTGCGCAGCGACATCTGCGCGAGCCCGCCGAGCTCGGTCAGCTCCCGGCGCCGGCGGGCGGGGTCTTCGGGCAGCTTCAGGGTGTTGAGCTGGAGCGCCAGGCTGGTCCGGTTTTCGACCAGGATCCCGCCGTTGCGGTCGAGGATGTCCCCCCGCGGGGCGATCACCTTGTACTCGCGGGTGCGGTTGTTCTTCGCCTCCGCCAGGTACTGCCGGCCGGAGAGGACCTGCAGGTCCCAGAGCCGGAAGGCGAGCACCGCGAAGAGCGCGACCGCGAAGCCGCCGAGGACGGCGATCCGCAACGCCATGCGGTTGGAGCGGGGCCTCTCGTCGGGACGCAGGTGCACGCTCCTAGGCTCCCAGCACCGTTGCCCGCGGCGGTCGCCGCAGTGCCTGATCCTCGATCAGGGCCGGCCGCAGCAGGCGCCGCAGGCCGAGGTAGATCGGCCAGCCGAGGAAGAAGGCGAAGACGCTCTGCGCCAGCAGGTCGCCGACCACGGCCGAGCTGACGTTGGAGTTGCCTCCCAGCATCAGCTGCACGGCGCCGAAGCCGAGCTCGACGAAGAAGGTGAGGACCATGCAGGACAGCGGCGCCACCAGGGGACTGCGGATCTCGAAGCGTTCGCGGACGAGGCCGGCCAGGTAGCCGGTGACGAGCAGGACCAGTGAGCCACCGCCGAGCGGCGCGACCAGCAGGCAGTCGAGCAGGAAGCCGACCGCGAAGCCACTCACGGCCCCGGTCATCGTGCCGCCGAGCAGGCCCAGCGAGACGACCAGCGCCGGCAGCAGGTCCGGGCTGATGTGGAAGACGGCCACCTGTGAGAAGAAGGAGAGCTGGAGGATGACGCCGAGCACGACGACGGCGATGAGGCGGGCAAGGATCTTCGGGGTGAGGATCATCCGCGCGAGCCACCGGTGAGGACCTGGACCAGGTCGAGATTGCGAAGGTCGGCGAAGGGCCGCACGTGGACCTGCCCGATCGCCTCCAGTTCGCGCGGAGAGGCGCGCGTGACTTCGCCGATCGCGAGGTTGGGCGGAAAGTGCGAGGCCAGGCCCTGGGCGCGCCAGCCGGCAGTGACCACGACCTGGCCCCGGTGGATGTCCCTGGCCGAGTCGATGAAGTCGAGCGTCAGGTCGCCGGGGTCGCCGACTTCCGGCTTGATCACGCCCTGGACCCCGAGCGGTACCACCTTGGCCGCGACGGCGCTGGAGCCGTCGGCGATCAGCTCCACCTGGGCCGAGCCGCCGGTCACCGCGGAGACGGCGCCGACGAGGCCGTCGCCGTTGACGACCGGGTCGTTGACGGCGACGCCGTCGCCGCTGCCGACATCGATGGTCACGTCGGCATACCAGACCGTCGGGGAGCGGGCGATCACTTCACCCGTAACCGGTTCGTAGCCGGAAGGGATCGCTCCGCTGCGATGGAGGCCGAGAAGCTTGCGCAGCTGCGCGTTTTCGGCCATCGCCGCAGCAGCCCCCACCGACTGCCTGCGCGAAGCTTCCAGTTCGCTGTGCAGACGACTGTTGCGGCCGCGCGCGTCGAAGGTCTTGTCGAACCAGTTGACCGTGTCGCGGGCGGGCTTGAGGGCACCGCTGGCGACCGACTGGACCGGGCTGAAGATCGTGCTGACGCCGCGCTGGATGCCGTTGGAGCCCTGCCCATAGGTGATCGTCAGCAACACGAAGGAGCCGATGACCAGAAGGGCGAGCACCGCCCTGCGGCGGCGTACTTGCTTTCGATACACGTGGGAGACCTAGGTTCGGTGCTTTTTTTCGGCGCGGTGGATCGCCTCGAACTCCTCGAGCGAGATGCCCGAGCCGACGGCCACGCAAGTCAACGGCGACTCTGCCAGTTGACAGGGCATCTGGCACTCGTCGCGCAGGCGCTGCTCCAGTCCTTGCAAGAGCGAGCCGCCCCCGGCGAGGGTGATGCCCCGGTCCATGATGTCACCGGCCAGCTCCGGGGGCGTCCGGTCGAGCGTCTCCTTGACCGCGTCGACGATGTGCCCGACCGGTTCGTCGAGCGCCTCGCGAACCTCCTCGGAGCCGAGCGTGATCGTCTTCGGGAGACCGGAGACGAGGTCGCGGCCGCGGATCTCGCTCTGCACCTCCTGGCTCAGTCTCGAAGCAGATCCCGCCTCCAGCTTGACCTTCTCGGCGGTCTGGGTGCCGATCGCCAGTTTGTAGGCCTGCTTGCAGTGGCTGACGATCGCCTCGTCGAGCTCATCGCCGCCGAGCCGGATCGACTGCGAGACGACGATCCCGCCGAGTGAGATCACCGCCACCTCCGTGGTGCCGCCGCCGATGTCGACGATCAGCGACCCGGTCGGCTCGGCCACCGGCAGGCCGGCGCCGATCGCCGCCGCCATCGGCTCCTCGATCAGATAGGCCTCGCGGGCGCCGGCGACGAGACAGGCCTCTTCGACCGCCCGCTTCTCGACGCCGGTCACTCCGGACGGGACGCAGACGACGATCCGCGGGCGGGCGAATCGCGTCGAGTGAACCGAGTGGATGAAATGGCGGAGCATCTGCTCGGTCACGTCGAAGTCGGCGATCACCCCGTCCCTCAGCGGCCGGATCGCGGTGATCGTCCCCGGCGTGCGCCCCAGCATTCGCTTCGCTTCGGCCCCGACCGCGCGGACCTTGCCGTCGCGAGAGTCGATCGCCACCACCGAGGGCTCCGAGAGAACGATGCCGCGCCCCCGAACGTATACGAGGGTATTCGCGGTTCCGAGGTCGACGGCCATGTCGCGGCCGCCGAGCCGTGTCAGGTAGCTGAATATGCCCATGTGCGAATTTCCAGGGAAATCATCCCAAACGCACCTAATCGGCCTGTCCGCTCCGGTCAGGCCGGCTCGAAAAGACCCGGCGCCAACTCCACCAGCAGCCCGACGGGCAGCCCGACGACGTTGGAGACGCTGCCCTCCAACCGCTGCACCAGCGTCGACCCCAGCGTCTGGATCGCGTACCCCCCGGATCGCCCCCGCCACTCCCCGAACCGCACGTACCGCTCTTTCTCATCCCCGGAGAGCCGCTTGAAGACCACGGAGGTCCGTTCGAGCCCCGACAGCTCCTCCCCGGCTCGGAGTACCACCAACCCACTCAGCACCTCATGCGCCCGCCCCGACATCCGGTCCAGATACCCCCGAGCCTCAACCTCACCTCGAGGCTTCCCCAGCGCCTTCCCATCCAGCACCACATCCGTATCGCAGGCAATCACCAACGCATCAGGGCCTACCTCAACGGCCCGAGCCTTCAACCTGGCGTTCTCGACGACCTCGACCTCAGGATCGCCCCCGCTCAGCTCATCCACGCCGGGCACCATCACCTCGAAGTCGATCCCCAGCTTCTGAAGAATCTCCCTCCGCTGCGGAGAGCTGGAGGCCAGTACGACCCTCATCGCGAGGGCCTCAGGACAGCTCGGGGAACCAGATGCCGATCTCGCGCTCGGCCGACTCGTCCGAATCGGAGCCGTGCACCATGTTGAAGGTCATCTCCAGAGCGAAGTCGCCGCGGATCGAGCCGGGAGCGGCCTCGACGGGGTTGGTCGCCCCGATCAGCTGACGAGCCGCCGGAACCGCTTCGGCACCCTCGAAGACGATCGCGACCAGGGGACCGCCGGTGATGAAGGAGACCAGCTCGCCGAAGAACGGCTTCTCGGCGTGCTCGGCGTAGTGCCGGTTGGCGATCGCCTCGTCCGCCTGCATCGACTTGAGGGCGACGATGCGCAGCCCCTTGCGCTCGAAACGGGCGACGACCTCGCCGCTGAGGGCGCGTTCGAACGCGTCAGGCTTGACGAGGATCAGGGTCCGGCTCACGGCTGGTGCTCCTTTGTTCTGGTTTTGAGCTTGGGGCCTCTTTCGGGGCCTCGCGGGCCGGCTCTTTACTGGCGGTGCCCGGGGAAGGTCTATTGCTCGCCGAGCTGGCTTTTTTGCGGCGGGTGGGCGAGCGTTTCGGCGCCTGCTCCGAGCGCGGCTCGGGCTCGGGTCGCCGCGACTCAGGCTCCGGGCGGCGCTCGCGCTGTGGGCGGCGCGTCCGCTCGCGGTCGCCGCCACCACCGAGCGTGGTCTCGCAGTAAGGGCAGAGGTCCCAGCGCGGGTCGACCGGCTTGCTGCAGGTCGGGCAGGGGTCCTTGAGACGGCGCTGGCAGTTGGGGCAGCGCAGGAAGTTCTTCTCGACCGGGTATTCGCAGTTGGGGCAGGTCTGCTCTTTCAGCTGACGCACCCGCAGCTCCGCGGCTTTGATCTCCAGCTCGCGCTCGTGCGCGTCCTCCAGGTACTCCGGCGGGCGCACGATCGCGTAGACGGCGGTGCCGATGTACGGGAAGAAGGAGGCGACCGTGGCGCAGGCGACCAGGAACGGGTCGGAGATGCGGCGGCGGGCGTCGAGGTAGGTGTAGACGATCAACGCCAGCCAGAGAACGACCAGCATGAGGAGAAACAGGGTCGCGACCAGGTTGAGGCCGCTGTTGCTGATGCCGAAGATCGCTAGTGACATAGGTGGGCGCCCCCTAGAGGGAGGCGGCAGTCTACTTCTCCACGCAGGTCACGAACCCTGTCAGGGGCTCCGTGGGTGGCCTCGCCCGTCAGAGGAAGAGCCGGCCGAAGAGGTAACCGACCCCGAAGAAGACCAGGATCACCACCGCCACCACCGCCGCGACCAGGCCCATCATCGAGAGCAGTTGTGAGCCGGCGCCGCGATCCATGCCGGAATCCTCGCAGAAGCAGCCCTGAAGGTCAGCCTCTGGAGCCGGCGGCGGCGAGGGCGGCGCGAGCAGGCGCGATCGCGTAGTGGGAACCGGCCACCAGCACGACTCCCTCGGGCGACTCCGAGGCCAGCGCCGAAGCCCGCAGTAGCGCCACCTCAAAGCGCGGTTCGACCTCCGCGGCCAACCCCGCCTCTCCACACATCCGCGCCAGCTCCCCCGCCCGAACCGACGGTCGATGGGCCGATAAGTTGCCTCCAGCACGACTTATCGGCCCATCGGCGGGCAGTTCGGTGCAGACACCGCGATCGAGGGCTGGGGCCAGCTCCCCGATCATCGCCGCGGCGTCCTTGTCGGCGAGGATCGCCAGGCAGGCGACGACACGACGCCCGCCGGTGAGCGCGGGCAGCGCCTCGGCCAGGGCGGCGGCGCCGTCGGGATTGTGGGCGGCGTCGACGTAGGTCGGGGGATGCTCGGCGATCCGCTCCAGCCGGCCCGGGACCGGCACCGTCGCCGCCACCGTCGCCACCAGCTCGGGATCCAGATCGCCGAGGAAGGCCTCCGCCGCGGCCCGCGCGAGCGCGAAGTTGCGGCGCTGGAAGCCGCCGGGGGCGAGCAGGTGCAGCTCGGCCCCGGGGTCCTCCGGCGCTCGCACCAAGCGCGCGCCGTGCGCGGCGGCGGCCCGCTCGGCCAGGGCCTCGACGGCGGGCGAGACCCGCCCCACCACCAGGGTCGTCTGGTCGCGCAGCACCGCCAGCTTCTCGGCCGCGATCTCCGGCTCGGTCTCCCCCAGCCAGTCGGTGTGGTCGAGCCCGATCGAGGTCAGCACGGTCACCCGCGAGGGGATCGTGTTGGTCGCGTCCAGCCTGCCCCCCAGCCCCGCCTCGATCACCGCGGCCTCGACCCTCGCCGTCGCCAGGGCGACGAAGGTCGCCGCCGTCGCCGCCTCGAACTGGGTCACCGCGTCGCCCTCGTCGAGGCTGCGGTTGACCCCCGCGGCGGCCTGGGCCACCCGTTCGACCGCGACGGCCCAATCGTTCTCCCCGATCTGCTCGCCGTGAATCAGGGTGCGCTCCGCCCAGCGGGCGGTGTGCGGCGAGAGGCAGGCGCCGGAACCGACCCCGTGGGCCTCGAGCAGCGCCGCGGTCATCCTCGTCACCGAGGACTTGCCGTTGGTGCCGACGACGTGGATCGAGGCGAAGCGGTGCTGGGGCATCCCCAGCGCCGTGGTCAGCCTGTGCATCCGCTCCAGCCCGAGCCGCCAGCCGATCGGCTCCAGCGAGTCGAGGTAGGCGTCGGGGTCGAAGCTCAAGCCAGCTCGGCGAGTTCGGCCCGATAGCGCTCGAGCTTGCCGCGCTCCTCCTCGATCACCTCGGAGGGCGCCTTGGCGACGAAGCCCTCGTTGTCGAGTTTGCGCTCGGCCCGCCCGACCTCGGCCTCGAGCTCCTCGCGGCGTTTGTCGAGCCGGGCCGCGACCGCCCCGGCATCGAGCTGGTCCGAAGCGAGGATCCGCACCGGCCCAATCGCTGCCACCGGCTCACCATCGACGGGGTTGTCGAACTCGAAGCGGCCCAGGCGGGCGACGAACCCGGGGGGCTCGACCCCGTCGATCCGCGCCGCCAGGACGCTCTTCACCGGGACGTCGACGAGATCGCGCCAGGCGCGCAGGCGCTGGGTCAGCCCGATCCCGCCCTCGACGTCGGCCTCCGCGGCCTGGTCGAAGAGCGCTTCGTCGGCCTCGGGGAACGGGTGAGCGACGAGGTGGCCACGGCGGGACGGGTGGAAGGACCAGATCTCCTCGGTCACGAACGGCATCGTCGGATGCAGCAGCGCGAGCACCCGCTCCAGTACGTAGAGCAGCGTCGCCGAGACCTCCGCCTCGCCGTCATAGAGGCGCGGCTTGACGATCTCCAGGTACCAGTCGCAGAGGTCGCGCCAGAAGAACGAGTAGGCCTCCTGGACCGCGTGGGCGAAGTCGTAGGTCTCGAGCTTCGCGGTGACCGAGGCGATCGTCCGCTCCAGCCGCGAGAGGATCCAGCGGTCCTCGACGTGAAGCGGGCGCGGCCCGGCCTCGACCGCGGCCGTGTTGAGCAGGATCAGCCGGCTGGCGTTCCAGAGCTTGTTGGCGAGGTCGGCGCCCTGCTGGACCTTGGCGTCGGAGAAGCGGACGTCCTGGGTCGAGGACATCGCCAGCAGGCCGAAGCGCAGCGCGTCGGCGCCGTGCACGTCGATTTCCTCCAGCGGGTCGATCCCGGTGCCGAGGCTCTTCGACATCCGCCGGCCGTCGCGGGCCTGGATCACCGAGTGGACGTAGACGTCGCGGAAGGGCACGTCGCCAGCGAACTCGATCCCGGTCATCACCATCCGCGCCACCCAGAGGAAGAGGATCTCGCGGGCGGTGGTGAGGAAGCTGGTCGGGTAGAAGGCGCGCAGCTCGGGCGTATCCTCGGGCCAGCCGAGCGTCGCGAAGGGCCAGATCGCCGAGCTGAACCAGGTGTCGAGCACGTCCTCCTCCTGGCGCAGCTCGCCACCGCAGGCGCCGCAGCGCTCCGGCGTCTCCTCGGCGACGATTGTCTCCTCACAGGCATCGCAGTACCAGACCGGGATCCGGTGGCCCCACCAGAGCTGGCGGGAGATGCACCAGGGGCGGATCTCCCGCATCCAGTCGAGGTAGACGCGCTTCCACCGGGCGGGGGCGATCCGCACCTCGTCGCGTTCGACGGCCTCGATCGCCGGCTTCGCCAGCTCCTCCATGCGGCAGAACCACTGCAGCGAGATCAGCGGCTCGATCCGCTCCCCGGAGCGGTGGGAGAACGGGACCGAGTGGGTGTAGGGCTCCTCCGCCCGCAACCGGCCCGCCTCGCGCAGCGCCGCGACCACCGCCTCCTGGGCCCCGGCGGCGCTCATTCCGGCGAAGTCCCCGGCCTCCTCGGTAAGGCGGCCGTCGGGGCCGACCACGACGATCTCCCCGAGGCCGTGCCGGCGGCCGATCTCGAAGTCGTTGGGATCGTGGCCGGGAGTGATCTTAAGCGCCCCGGTGCCGAACTCGGGGTCGACGTGGTCGTCGGCGATGATCGGCAGCCGCCGCCCGACCAGCGGCAGCACGCAGAACTTGCCGACCAGGTCGGCGTAGCGCTCGTCGCCGGGGTTCACGGCGACGGCGGTGTCGGCGAGCATCGTCTCCGGGCGCACCGTGGCCACCGTCAGCACCCGGTCGGAGCCCTCGACCGGGTAGTCGATCGAGAACAGCGCGTCCTCGACCTCCCTGTTCTCGACCTCGAGGTCGGAGATCGCCGATTGCGAGCCCGGATCCCAGTTGACCATGTAGTAGTCGCGGTAGATGTAGCCCTTGTCGTAGAGACGCTTGAAGACGTGGCGGACGGCGCGGGCGTAGCCGGAGTCGAGCGTGAAGCGCTCGCGCTCGTAGTCGCAGGAGGCGCCGAGCCGCTTGTACTGCTCGACGATCCGCGAGCCGTACTCCTGCTTCCACTCCCAGACCCGCTTGACGAACTCCTCGCGGCCCAGCTCCTCGCGGCTCCCCCCTTCCGCCACCAGGCCTTTCTCGACCACCGACTGGGTGGCGATGCCGGCGTGGTCGGTGCCGAGGATCCAGAGAGTGTTCTTGCCCCGCATCCGATTCATCCGCACCAGTGCGTCCTGCATCGAGCCGTTCAGGGCGTGGCCCATATGGAGGACGCCGGTCACGTTCGGCGGCGGTATCGCCACCGAAAAGTTCTCCTCCGGCGTGCCCTCGGCGTCGGGGTGGAAGTAACCGCCCTCCATCCATTCCGCAAAGACCCGCGCCTCGACCTCGGCGGAGTCGTACCGGGTGATGCTCTCGAGCTTCTGCCTGCCGGGGCCGTTCACCCCGGCGAGTCTAGTTAGGCGGATTCCTCACTGAGGCCGTCGTCGGCAGCGCCGATGTCCTGCGGCGCGGCCTCGGTGACGAGGGTCGGGCGGCGGCCCTGGGAGATCGTCTCCTTGGTGACGACGCACTTGGTGACGTCGCGGCGCGAGGGCAGCTCGAACTGGACGTCGAGCAGGGTCTCCTCGAGGATCGAGCGCAGGCCACGGGCACCGGTCTCCCGTTCCAGGGCCTTGTCGGCGATCGCCTCGAGACTGTCCTCGGCGAAGACCAGCTCGATGTCGTCGAACTCGAAGAAGCGCTGGAACTGGCGGGTCAGCGCGTGGCGCGGCTCGGTCAGGATCGTGGTCAGGTCGTCGCGGCTGAGCTGGTGGATCGCCGTGATCACCGGCAGGCGGCCGATGAACTCGGGGATCAGGCCGTATTCGATCAGGTCCTCGGGAAGCACCTGCTCGAACCATTCGCCGGCGTCCTTCTTCTCGCGGGCGGAGATTGCCGCCCCGAAGCCGATGCCGCGGTCGCCCACCCGCCGCTCGATCACCTTGTCGAGCTCGGCGAAGGAGCCGCCGCAGATGAAGAGGATGTTGGTGGTGTCGATCGTCAGGAACTCCTGGTGGGGATGCTTGCGGCCGCCTTGCGGGGGCACCGAGGCGGTCGTCCCCTCGAGGATCTTCAGCAGCGCCTGCTGCACGCCTTCGCCGGAGACGTCACGGGTGATCGACGGGTTGTCGGCTTTGCGCGCGATCTTGTCGATCTCGTCGATGTAGATGATCCCGGTCTCGGCCTTCTTGACGTCGTAGTCGGCGGCCTGGATCAGCTTCAGGAGGATGTTCTCGACGTCCTCGCCGACGTAGCCGGCCTCGGTCAGCGCCGTTGCGTCGGCGATCGCGAAGGGGACGTTGAGGATCCGGGCCAGGGTCTGGGCGAGCAGCGTCTTGCCGCAGCCGGTCGGGCCCAGCATCATGATGTTCGACTTCTGCAGCTCGACCTCGGTCTCCTCGGACTGGGCGATCTGGACCCGCTTGTAGTGGTTGTAGACGGCGACGGCGAGCGAGCGCTTGGCGGCCTCCTGGCCGACCACGTACTCCTCCAGCACATCGTGGATCTCCTGCGGCTTCGGCAGGTTCTCCAGCTCGAAGGCGGGTGCGGCGGTCAGCTCCTCGTCGATGATCTCGTTGCAGAGGTCGATGCACTCGTCGCAGATGTAGACGCCGGGGCCGGCGATCAACTTCTTGACCTGGCGCTGCGACTTTCCGCAGAAGCTGCAGAGAAGCTGCTCGTTCGAGTCTGTGGGACGTGCCAGCGGAATCCCCTCCTAACGGGATGATCATTACCTCCGATAGGCCCCCGACAGCTTAATCAGAGGTCCAAACCGGGTCTGTGGGGTCGTTTACTTCGCGCGGGCGGCGGTCCCTGCTCGTGATCCGAGCCTTGCGTGCCCGCGCTACGGTTGAGCCGTGCCGGCCGAGCTCGAGACAGGACCCGTCGCCGTCGCCGAGTTCGAGCGGCTGCTGCCGCTGATCGCTGCCTACCAGCGCTTCTACGAGGTCGATGAGATCGATGAGGAGCGCAACCGCACTTTCTTCCGCCGCTTCCTCGCGCCGAGCGAGGACGGGATGCTGCTCGGCGCCCGCGACGGTGACGAGCTGGTCGGCTACGCCTGCCTCTACTGGCACTTCAGCTCGCTTTCCGCGAGAGAGTCGGTGCTGATGAACGACCTCTTCGTCAGCGCGGGCGTGCGCGGGAGCGGAGTTGGCCGCGCGCTGATCGAGGCCAGCGCCGCCGTCGCCCGCGAGCGCGGCGCCGCCCACCTCGAGTGGGCCACCGCCCCCGACAACCACGTCGCCCAGCGCCTCTACGACAGCACCGGCGCCGAGCGCTCCGAGTGGGTCGAGTACGAGCTGAAGCTGTGAGCCTCGCCGGCCGGCGACGAGAGCTGCACTTGCAATCCCAGGGATGTAAAACGCAGCTCTCGTGATGACGCTCGACCCGGCTTTGCCTGACGATCCCGAGGTGGCCGCGCTCTTCGATGACTTCATCCGCGAGGCGGACGGGCCGCTGGGCATCGACCTCGAGGCGGAGATCGCGGCGGGTCCACCCCGGGACCTGATGCCGCCGGGAGGCGTGCTGTTGCTCGCCCGGGTCAACGGCGAGCCGGCCGGGCTCGGCGGCGTCCGCCACCTCGAGACCGAGGTGGCGGAGGTCAAGAGCATGTACCTGGCCCCCGCCTTCCGCGGCCGGGGCCTGGCCCGCCGGCTGCTGACCGAGCTCGAGGAGATCGCGCGCCGCCACGGCTGCCGCGCCACCCGCCTCGACACCTCCGACTACCTGACCAGTGCGGTCGGCCTCTACCGCGCCGCCGGCTACCGCGAGGTACCCCCCTACAACGTCAACCGCAAGGCCAATCTCTGGTTCGAACACCTCCTATGAGGACTGGCGGGCCGTTCAGCTGTAGCGGTCCCAGCGGCGCAGTTCCGGCTCCGGGTTCACGGCGACCCCGTGGACGTGAATCTCGAAGTGGAGCTGGCAGCCGACGGTGCGAGCGTTGCCGGTCTCGCCGACCACGCCGACCCGCTCGCCGGCCCAAACGCGGTCGCCGCGGTGGACGAGCGGCGGTCGCCGCATGTGGGCGTAGAAATAGCTGCGCTGCTCGCCTTCGCCGTGGATTTCCAGATAGTTGCCGTAGAGGACCGGGTCGTAGCCGGTGCGAAGCACCTTGCCGGTGGCGGCGGCGACCAGGTCGGTCCCGCAGGCGGCGAGGACGTCGAAGCCTTCGTGGATGCGGCCGCCGTCGCGCGGGGCGCCGAACTCGCCGACCGCACCGCGTTCGCCGTGCGGGCCCTGGACCGGGAAGACGTGGGCGTAGAAGGTCTCGGCCCCATCGGGGCTGGAGATACGAGCGGAGGCGGGCGCCGCGAGCGCCGCCAGCAGGACGAGAGCGAGAAGGGCCGGGCGCTTCAGTGGTGTTCGATGACGCGGTCGACGATGTTGTACTCCTTCGCCTCCTCCGCGCTCATGAAGTAGTCGCGATCGGTGTCTTTCGTGACCTTCTCGAAAGGCTGGCCGGTGTGCTTGGCGATGATCTCGTCGAGGCGGCGGCGGACGTCGATGATCTCCTTGGCGTGGATCTCGATGTCGGTCGCCTGGCCCTGGAACCCGGCCGAGACCTGGTGGATGAGGATCTTCGAGTTGGGCAACGCCATCCGCTTGCCGGCAGCGCCGCCGCTGAGCAGCAGGGCGCCCATGCTCATCGCGACGCCGACGCAGATCGTCTGCACGTCGGGCTTGATGAACTGCATCGTGTCGTAGATCGCCAGGCCGGCATAGACGGAGCCGCCGGGCGAGTTGACGTAGATGCTGATGTCCTTGTCGGGGTCCTCAGACTCCAGGTGCAGGAGCTGGGCGACGATCAGGTTGGCGATCGGCTCGCTGACCTCGGTGCCGAGGAAGATGATCCGCTCGTTGAGCAGGCGCGAGTAGATGTCAAACGAGCGCTCGCCGCGCGAGGTCTGCTCGACGACCATGGGGATCAGAGGGGTCACGGGCGGGACTCTATAGAAGGGGCCAGGCATGGCTGCGGCCGCCCGAGGGACGGCATTAGCGGGTTGCCCAAGCACGGGTTCAGGTCACCCCTCTGGGCGAATTTGTCGCGCACCCTGCGGGTGCGGCTCCGGATGATGCTGCGCGCCTATGGCGCGCAATAGACAGATTGCATTTCGCGGCCTGTCGGCCACATTCGCCCAGAGGGGTGACCTGAACCCGTGCCTCGGTATGCAGCTCCGGGACGCTCCAGGGCGAAGCCTTGGCTAGAGACAGAAGACCTAGGGTTCCGATGCTTCTCTCAGAGATGCTTAGGGATCAGCGTCTCGACAGGGACATTTGAACCCTGGAAGCTCTTCCGCAAAGCCGGCGGGAATGAGCGTCAGACGGAGCTCGTTTCGTGGGAGGGCTGTCGGTACTCCTCTGCGGGAATGTTGCGCGAAGCGCGCGATATGCAATCTGTCATTTGCCCGCCATAGGCGGGCAGCATGTTCCGGAGCTGCGCCCGCAGGGCGCGCGACAAATTCCCGCAGAGGGGTACCGATGGCCCTTCTACCGCAGGATGCTCAGTCAGACTCGGGCGTCCACAGCCCGCCGGCCGCCTCGCGCTCTTTCTCCGGCGTCCAGATCTGCTCCCGCGCCTCGGCCTGCTCGAGCGGAATCGGCACCGCCGCCTCGGCCACCAGTTCGATCGCCTTGCGGGCGCGGATGTCGTCGCGGACCATCGCGTCGCGGCCGTTCTCGCGCAGCCGGGCCAGCAGCTTCTCGGGGGTCGTGCGTTCGTGCTCGGCGCTGTGCTCGAGCGCCTCGACCATCTCCTCGTCGCTGACCTCGATCTCCTCGGCGGCGGCGATCGCAGTCACGACCGCCTCGCGCTTCAGCTCGCGCTCGGCGTCGGGCCTGGACTCCTCGATGATCTCCTCGCGGGTTTTGCCCTGCATCTGCAGGTAGGCGTTGGGGTCCATGCCGCGGCTGCCGAGCTGGCGTTCGACCCGCTCCCAGCGTTCGTTGGCGCGGCCGCTGACCAGCTCGTCGGGTACCTCGACCGTCGCGGCGTCGACCGCGGCGTCGATGGCGGCGACCCGAAAGTCCTCCTCGGCGCGGCTGTCCAGCGCCTGGCCGACTTTCTCGCGGACGTCGGCGCGCAGCTCCTCCAGGGTGTCGAACTCCGAAGCGTCGGAGGCGAAGTCGTCATCGAGGTCGGGGAGGATTTTCTCCCGTACCTCTTTGACCTTGATCTCGAAGACGGCGTCTTCGCCGGCCAGGTGCTCGGCCTGGTATTCGTCGGGGAAGGTGACCTCGACCTTGCGGTCTTCGCCGGCCTTGGCGCCGGTCAGCTGCTCCTCGAAGCCCTCGATCAGCTGCCCGGAGCCGAGCGCCAGCAGGTAGTCCTCGGCCTTGCCGCCCTCGAAGGCGGCGCCGTCGACGGAGCCCTCGAAGTCGATCAGCAGCGAGTCGCCCTCGGCGGCCTCGCGCTCGACCGGCTCCAGCCGGGCGAAGCCCTCGCGGACCCGCTCGATCTCGCGATCGACGATGTCGTCGGGCACCTCGTTCTCGGCCCGGCCGACCTCGAGGCCCTTGTACTCGCCGAGCTTGGCCGGCGGCCGCACCCCGACCTCGAACTTGAAGGCGAGCGGCTCACCCTCGGAGTCCGGGGTCGAGACCATCTCGATACTGGGATCGCCGATCGGGCTGACCCCGCTGTCGAGCAGGGCCCTTTCGTACCACTCGGGAAGGGCGTCGCGGATCGCCTCCTCCAGCACCGGCGCGAAGCCGAGCCGCTGGATCACCAGCGACGGCGGCGCCTTGCCCTGGCGGAAGCCGGGCATCCGCATCTCCTTGGCCATCGACCGGGCGGCGCGCGAGGCGGCGCGCTCGACGTCTTTCGGCGGAACTTCGACCTCGACCCGCACGCGCGAGTCGGGCAACTCTGTAAGGGAGGTCTCCATCGGCGCCTGACCCTAGATCAACTCATCGCTCGGCGCGGCGCCGGACGAGGGCGGTGCGCACCGCCACGCCGAAGTCGATCGCGAAGGCCAGGCCCCTCCCCAGCGGCCCCGTGACCAGCCAGGAACGCACCTCGTCAAGTGGCGACACCGGGACCCCCGATCGGCGCCGCGACGGGATCGGCGGCGAGGATCTGACGCTCCAGCCGGGCGCCGTGGCCGGCCGCGACGGCCCGCTCGGCCCGCTCGGCGTCGAGCTCGAAGCCGTGGTCCTTGGCGAGGTCGAGCAGGCGCTGCTTCTCGATCCCCTCGCGGGCCGCCTTGAAGAAGAACCAGGCGAGCAGCCCGAGGCCGAGGAAGGTCCCCTCGACCATCATGATCACGCCGGCGATGCTCTGGTCGGTGACCGGTGAAAGGTGCCATTCGCGCTCGCCGGGACGGTAGATCGTGTAGAGCACGGTGTCCGACCACATCAGCACGTTGCCGAGGATCGCCCCGGCGAAGCGCACCGCGATCACGTAGACGACCTTCCAGCCGGCCGTGAACCACTTCGGGGTCGGCAGCGGCCCGAAGACCGGCATCCACATCAGGCAGCCGAAGAAGATGAAGGTCGCGTGCTCGAGCGCGTGCAGGGGCGCCCCGCCGTAGGCGGCGTCGTAGAGCGCCGGGACGTGCCAGAGGTAGAAGTTGAGCACCCAGAGCGGGAAGGCGATCGCGGGGTTCACGAGGATCCGCAGGCGGTCGAAGACCGGGATCGCCAGCACCGGCTGCAGCAGCGGCCCGGTCAGGCCCAGGACCAGCAGCAGGGTGGCGATATCGCCGATCAACAGGTGCTCGACCATGTGCGCGACGACCAGCTGCTCGGCGACGTCGCTGATCGGCGAGATCAGCGCCGCGGCGATGACCAGCAGGCCCGCGGCGAAGCAGACCTGGCGCCAGAGCGGCACCGGCCGCCCCTTGGCGGCAAGGGTCGCGGCCCGCTTCGCGTAGAGGGCCGCGGCGATCAGCATCGGTGCCAGCTCCAGCGGGCCGTAGATGCCGGTCACGTGGGCGAACGGCAGGAACATGGGATCAGCGTAGCGACGCCGTCTTCTCTCTCGCCGCCCGCGGGCGCTGGTAGCTTGGACGGCGCCGTGAGCGCCCTCGAAGACCGCTTTCCCACGATCGGCAGCTACGGCTTCCTCTCCGACTGTCATACCGCTGCGCTGGTCTCCTATGACGGCTCGGTCGAGTGGCTCTGCCTCCCCCGCTTCGACTCGCCGAGCGCCTTCGCGGCGCTGCTCGATCGCGGTGCCGGCCACTTCAAGCTGAAGCCACGCGGCGTCGTCGTCCCGATCGGCCGCCGCTACGAGCCGGGGACACTGGTGATCGAGACCACCTGGGTGACCGACACCGGTTGGGCGGTCGTCCACGACGCCCTGACGATCGCCGAGTGGACCACCTCCGACGGCAAGGGCAGCCGCCCCGACACCGACCACAAATCCGACCGCTCGCTGATGCGGACGGTCACCTGCATCGACGGCGAAGTCGAGATGGAGATGGAGTGCCTGCCGCGCTTCGGCTACGGGCTCGAAGCCGCGACCTGGAGCGGCGGCGAACTGGGCGAGGCCCTCGCCCGGGCCGAGGACGGCACCGAGCTGCGGTTGACCAGCGACATGGAACTGACCCTCGAGGACGGCGTCGCCCGCGGCACCCTGACGCTGCGCGAGAACGAGAGCGGCTTCTGCGCCGTCACCTGGGGCGACGAAGGCCTGGGCGGGCCGCGCAGCGCCCCGGAGGCGCTGGAGCGACTCGACTCGACCGAAGAGTTCTGGCGCGACTGGCTGCGCGGCGGCAAGTTCCCCGACCACCCCTGGCGGATCCACCTGCAGCGCTCCGCCCTCGTCCTCAAGGGTCTCACCTACACCCCCACCGGAGCGATCGTCGCGGCGCCGACCACCTCGCTGCCGGAGACCCCGGGCGGCGAACGCAACTGGGACTACCGCTTCAGCTGGATCCGCGACTCGACCTTCACGCTCTGGGCGATGCACACGCTCGGCTTCGACCAGGAGGCGCGCGACTTCATGCGCTTCATCGTCGACGTCTGCAGGGACAAGCCCGACCTGCAGATCATGTACGGGATCGGCGGCGAGAAGGAGCTGACCGAGCAGACCCTGGACCATCTCTCCGGCTACGGCGGTGCGAAGCCGGTGCGGATCGGCAACGGCGCCTACGACCAGCGCCAGAACGATGTCTGGGGTGCGCTGCTCGACTCGATCTACCTGCACGAAAAAGCGCTGCGGGGGTCAGGAACGCCGACCGACCGCCAGCTGATCCGCTACCAGGTGGAAGCGGCGATCAAGGCCTGGCCGGAGCCCGACCAGGGCATCTGGGAGTCGCGCGGCGAGCCCCGGCACTACGTCTCGTCGAAGCTGATGATCTGGGTCGCGGTCGACCGCGGCGCGCGCCTGGCTCGCAGCCTCGGCTTTGACGAGATCGCCGGCGAGTGGGAAGCGAAGGCGCACGAGATCCGCGAGGAGATCCTCGAGCGCGGCGTCCGCGACGGGGTCTTCCGCCAGCACTACGAGACCGACGCGCTCGACGCCTCGCTGCTGCTGATCCCACTGCTGCGCTTCCTCCCTCCCGACGACCCGCGCGTGCAGGCCACGGTCGAGGCGATCGCCGCCGACCTGACCGAGCACGGCCTGGTCCTCCGCTACAAGGTCCACGAGACCGACGACGGGCTGCACGGCAAGGAGGGCACCTTCCTGATCTGCTCTTTCTGGCTGGTCTCGGCACTCTCGGAGATCGGCGAGTGCAAGCGGGCGCGAATGCTCTGCGAGCGGCTGCTCGAGGCCGCCGGCTGGCTCGACCTCTTCGCCGAGGAGCTGGAGGCGGACTCGGGCCGCCACCTCGGCAACTTCCCCCAGGCCTTCACCCACCTGGCGCTGATCAATGCGGTCTCCCACGTGATCGCCGACGAGCAGCGCGAAGGCGACGGCGTCACCGCTGTCTTCAGCGAGATGGGCGGCGTCAGCAAGGACGCCTGACCCGCTTGCCCACACCGATTCTTTCCGCAGACAGAAGCTCTACAGACAGAACGTTTCGTTTGCTCTATATTGCGAGGGCCGCGATGACGAGCCTCAACCGTTCAGACGACAACGACCTTCTGATCGCCCTGCGCCATCCGCTGCGGCGCGAGATCCTCCGCGAGATGGCGGCAGAGAAGGCGATCAGCCCACGCGATATCGCCGCTTCCCTGGACCAGTCGCTCAGCAATGTCAGTTACCACGTCCGCGTGCTCGCCGAGTGCTCGGCGATAACGCTGGTCCGCACGAAACCGGTGCGGGGCTCGATGCAGCACTTCTACCGTTCGGCGATCGAGGCGCCCTGGGCCCGCCACGTGCTCGGGCTGAGCGACTCCGAGGGCGGGGCGCCGGGGGAGAGTTCGGGCCGGCCCGGGCCTTAGCGGGCAGAGAGGCATGGACGGAACCGACGACAGCCCGACCCCCGCAGCCGAAGACGCGGCCACCGAGTCCGTCGTCCTGCAACAGCTCGTCGACCTCTATCCCGCCCAGATCACCCTTGCCGAACTGACCCGGGAGATCGGCGGCGAGGCCGCCGGATTCGCCCAGCGGGACGCGATCGAGCGAGCGGTCCGCGACCTCACCGGGGCCGGCCTGCTGCATCGCCACGACGCCTTCGTGCTGCCAACCCGGGCGGCGCTGCGCTTCAGCGAGCTGCTGGACCGCTGACGACCAGCCGGCGGAACTCGGCCCGCAGGCGCGGCTCCAGCTCGATCGCGGCGGCCTCGCCGGCCGGGTCCTCCTCGGCGTCCCCGGTGGCGAGGATCACCTCGGTGGCGGGGTAGCTCTGCAACTGGTCTTCGACCGCCTGGACGAGATCCTCGTCACCGACCCGGGCCTCGGCCGTCACGCCGGCCTTGGCCAGCGAGGCGACGGTGATCACCAGGCGCCGCTGGGCCTCGCGCCGGGCGCCCTCGAGATCGGAAGCCCAACGATCGAGAAAGCCGATCTGGGCCGGGGCCAGGACGAGCACCTCGGGATCCGCCGCGGAGGAGCTCCTCGTCCTCGCCGCCGCATCGACGATCTCCCTGATCGCTTCCGGCTCCTCGACCGCGGAGCTGACGACAACCAGCAGCCGCTGCCTATCGACGCCCGAAGGCGACTCGCCGATCGCGCCCCGGGGGCGCTCGCGGACCGCCACGACGACGATCCCGACCGCAACCAGAGCGGCCGCGCCGACTCCCGCGCCGGGGCCGCCGGCGTAGAAGCCGGCGGCGACCGGGACGACGATCGCGAGCACGACCAAGGGGAGCTTCCAAGGTGCCACCGCCCAAGCCTGCCAGGTCCGGCCACCGTCCCCCTGTCCTCACCGGCGCCCCTGGCCAATATCAGGTACTAGTATTAAACGAGGAAATCAAAGTCGTTATAGATTTCCTGAGTATCGCTCTCGAATGAGCCGACCGAAGGAAGCCCTTTTGCCGAAGACGAAGAAGAAAGACGGCGTCGAACAGATCGTCGCCAAAGCGTTCGCGCATCCCCTGCGCGTACAGATCCTGATCATTCTCAACGAACGGGTCGCCAGCCCCAACCTGCTGTCCCAGGAGCTCGATCAGAGCCTCAACCTCGTCGCCTATCACGTCCGGGTGCTCGAGAAATACGACTGCATCGAGTTGGTCGACACCAAGCAGCGCCGCGGTGCGACGGAGCATTTCTACCGGGCGACCAGGCGACAGTTCCTCAGCGACAGCGAATGGTCACGGATGCCGGAAAGCCTGCGACCCGGCCTGTCCGGGGCGATGCTCAAATCCGTTTTCGACGACATCGAGGAGGCGATGCGAACGGGGACCCTCGACGAGATCGAGGATCGCCAGCTCAGCCGCACCCCGATGGTCGTCGACCAGCAGGGCTGGGATGAAACCGCAACCCTGCTCAGCGGCACGCTCAAGCAGCTGCTGGCGATTCAGGCCGCGGCGTCAGAGCGGATCGCCACCGGCGAGGAGCCCGGCCTGCTCGCCAAAGTTCACATGCTGCACTTCAAGTCGCCGAAGGCGGAGGCAAAAGCGGAGCCGGCCGCCGGGTAGAGGCCGGCGAGCGCCGTGGCGGCGCCGCTCAGGAGCCGAGCGGCGCCGCCGCCTCCGGCGTCGCGACGACGAAGGAGAAGCTCTCCTCCAGGTAGAGGTGCACCGTCTCGGCGTCGTGGTGGCTGTAGCCGATCGCCAGGTCCTGGCCGGACTCGTAGAGGAAGTCCCCCCCACGCAGGCTGAGGACGACCGCGCCTTTGACCCCAGGCGCCCAGACGATCGGCCCCTCGAGGATCTTCGCCAGGTGATCGAACAGGGGGTAGCCGCCGTGCTCGGCGGTCTCGATCACCCGGGTGTACTCGTCGGGGCCGAGGGCGAGGCCGTAGGGACCTTCGACGCCGACCTCACGCAGGGCCTCGACCGCATTGGCGACCGAGCGCGGATAGCCCTCGGCACCGTCGCCCAACGGGCGTGCCTTGACCGGCGAGGCCTCGGCGATCCCGATGATCCCGGCTTTCGCCCAGCCGTGGAAGACGGCGACGTTCTCGGCGATCGCGATCCGCTGCGCCGCGTCGTCGAGCGACTCGAGGTCGGCGTCGACGGCGCCGCGATCGTTGTCGGCCAGCTCGGCGCGGGAGACCGTGAACTCGGCCCGCAGCTCGACCAGCGGCAGCACCCGCCGCTGCGCGGCGCTGACGCCGTCGGCCGGGGGCTCGACCTCCCCGCTGCGGCCGAGGTTGGTCGCCGAGTGCCGCCAGCCGCGCGGCCCGTCGAAGTCGACCAGGCGGCGTGCCGCCAGCGACGGGCCGAGACGCTCGCGCGCCTCGTCGTCGAGCAGCTCCCAGCCGGAATCGGAGATCGGTGCCAGATGGCGCAGCAGATGGTTCAACGTTCCTCCCCCCTGAGGCTGCCGATTCCGAGCGAGCCGTCGGCCGCCCCGGTCGATTCGTCGTCGGAGTCGCCGTCCTCGGAGGCCGCCTCGGCGGCCTCGCCGTGCTCGACGATGTCGCCGTCCTGGAAGAGCACGCCTTCGCAGATCTGCTTCCAGCGCGGGGTGCGGCGCAGGAGGAACTCGAGGTCCATCGCGAAGTGCTTGAACTCCTCCCCCTGGGCGTCGCTCATGATCGCCTTGGCGTCGGCATCCTGCTCGATGGCGAGGCGCTGCTCGTACCAGCCGATCGCCTCCGCCTCCTCGGTCAGCGAAGCGCACATCCGCGCAAAAGTCCGGGTCTCCGGCGACAGCTCCTCGGGTGGCTCGTGGTACTGGTCGAATCCCATCGGCTCTCCTTCGCGGGCTAGCGGTTACCGCTCTCTACCCGAGATTAGCCTGCCCAGTCGGAGCGGGCAAAACGCACGGTTCCCAGGGCCGGGCGAAGAGGTCGTATGACTTGCGGATCGCGCTGAACCCGATCGCCTCGGCCGCGGCGCAGAAGCGGGCCGGGTCGAGTTCGTACTCGGCCTCGAAGACCGCCTTGCCGTGTTCGGTGAAGGGCCGGTAGAGGCCGCATTCTTCGTACTGGAAGCACTCCTCGACGATCGCGAAGTCGAAGCTGCCAAGCAGTTCCTTCGCCTGGCCGCCGTCGTTCTTCAGGGCCACGGACATGCCACGGGCGTGGACCTGGCGGGCGATCCAGCGGTTGAAGCGGAGCTGGTCGGCGGCGCTGATGTCGAAGCCGGTCTTGTTTTCCCAGCCGGCGATGTTGTCGGGCTCGACCGCGTCGAAGCCCTTGCGGGCGCACATCGCGATCCGGTCCCGGAGTGGGCCGGCAAAGCGGGGGAAGCGGCGGATGTCGAGCCAGTTCTCTTCCGGGAAGCCTTCGTAGACGTCGCCGATCACCGAGTGGGGGAAGCGGCCGGCGTCGGGCCGGTAGCTCTCCCAGCTGCCGACGTCGAGGTAGCAGATCGCCCTGCGGCCCAGCCGGTGCAGCCTGCGCACCGTCGCCTTAGAAGTTTCGAAGCCGTCGACGTCGTAGACGGAGGCCGCGATGCCGGTGTCGAGCTTGCCCTGCAACTGCCACTGCCAGGCGCTGGTGGTGGGCCGGGGACGCCAGATCGCGGCGGCGCTCGACGCCGCCACCAACCCGCAGAGAAGCACCGCGACCAGCAGAGCCGAGACGCGGCGCAGCCGTGATCTCCGAGCCATCGGACGAGGCTACCCGGCTTGCTGGTCGCGCTCCAGCGGATGGTGGCGATCGGGCTCGGCGCGGTCCGGTCGGGAAGCCCGGAGGCTGGCGCCGGGCACCGCTATCGTGTGGCGACGGCGCCCATTTGAAGGTGCCGGGCGCTGCACGGCTTCTTCAAACGCCCTCAGGGCGGCGCGGATGTAACGATCCGACGCGAGGCATCGATGGCAGCGAAACGGGAAGAGACTCGACCACCCCAGCACGAAGCGACCCCAGGCCCAGGAGACGGCCTGGCCAGCGAGCATGCGCTCTGGGCCCGCTTCGAAGAGCACCGGGACCAGGCGACCCGCGAGGAGCTGGTCCGCCGCTACCTCCCCTTCGCCAAGAACCTGGCGCTGCGCTACCGCGGCGCCAGCGAGTCCTTCGACGACCTGCTCCAGGTCGCGAGCCTCGGCCTCGTCAACGCGATTGACCGCTTCGATCCCTCCCGCGGCACGCCGTTCGCGGCCTTCGCCTCGCCGACCATCCTCGGTGAGCTCAAGCGCCACTTCCGCGACCGCGTCTGGACGGTGCGGGTGCCGCGGGGGCTGCACGACCGCATGGCCGAAGTCGAGAAGGCGATGTCGGCGCTGACGGTCGAGCTGCAGCGCTCGCCTTCGGTCGGTGAGATCGCCGCCAAGCTCGAGGTCGACCCCAACGACGTGCTCGAGGTCCTGGAGGCCAACCACAACCGCCGGCCGCTCTCCCTCGACCGGCCGGTCGGGGGCGACGATGAGGAATCGCCCGCCTCGGAGTGGGTCGGCGACGAGGACGAGGGCTTCGAGCTGGTCGACGACAGGCTGGCCCTGGAGAGAGCGCTCCCCCATCTCGACGAGCGCGAACGGCTGGTCCTGCGGCTGCGCTTCGTCGAGGACATGACCCAGTCGCAGATCGCCGAGCGGATCGGCCACTCGCAGATGCATGTCTCGCGGATCCTGCGGCGGACGCTGGAGCGGATTCGCGAAGAGGTCGCCGAACAGAGCCGCGACAGCGAGGGCCGCTAAGCGGCCAGCGCGGCGATGCCGACGACGAGGAAGTCCCCGTCGTCACCCTCCTCGACCCGCAGCTCGTCGGCGAGGCTCTCCAGCGAGCCGCCCAGCTCCGGCAGCTCGAGGCTGGCGCGCAGGCGCGCAGCGCCGCCACTCGGCATCGGCCCGACCCGAAGCTCGACACCCTCGTCGCGATCGGCGATGCTGAGGCAGATGCGTTCGCCCTCGAAGATCTGCGGGGCGCCTGCGGAGATAGCGTCGCTGAGCAGCATCGTGTCGGAGAGGCGGTCGACCGTGATCGCGCGGCGGGCGGCGAGGGCGCCCAGGGCGCGGCTGAGGATCGGGCCGACCAGGTCAGGATGGCCGACTCTCAGCTCGGTCTCCTCGGCGGTGGCCGGCAAGCTGGCCTGCTGACGGTCCTCCCCCGCCTCCTTGCCACGAGCCCGCAACGGCAGGTGCATGCGGATCTCGGTGCCGCGATCGACGCCACCCTTGATCTCGAAGCTGGAGGAGAGGGCGGCGATCAGGGTCAGGCCGATCCGCAGGCTGGGCCGTTCGACGTCTGGCCGTGGCCGGATCCCCATCCCGAAGTCGCGGACGACCACGGTCAGGCCCTCCTGCTCGGGGACGGCCTCGACCTCGAGCGGACCCGGCTCACCGGCGGGATAGGCATGCACCACCACGTTCATGCAGGCCTCGGTGACGACCGTCTTGAGGTCGGCCAGGCCCGGTTCGTCCATCCCGATCCGCTCCGCCAGGCCGGCGAGGGCGTGGCGCACGACTGCGACGTTCTCGGCCCGTGCGGGAAGGGACATCTGAAGGCCCGATCGGTCGTCGGTGGTCGTATTCACGTTTTAAGCCAGTCCCCAAGCGCTGGACGCCTTCGTGGGTCTCGCGGCGAGCATAGCTTTCCGCGCTGCCGCCCAATTGCTACCCCCGGGGGGCGAGGGCAAACCGGCATTGGGCACGGAGGTACCCCTGCGGTAGCATCGGCGCGTGATCCCGGCGCCATTCGAGGCATCCGCCGCCAAGCTCGATGACGGTGTTTGCGTCATCGCCGTTCGCGGGGAGCTCGACCTGAGCACGGCCTCCGACCTGGAGCGCCCGCTGGAGGACGCCGTCTCCTCCGGAGACGCCTCGGTGCTGATCGACCTCACCGAGTGCGAGTTCATCGACTCCACCGGAATCGCCCTGATCGTGCGAGCCTGGCAGCGCCTCGATCGCACCGCCGACGGCGAGGGCAGCGGGCAGGTCGTGATCTCCAGCGACAACGATCAGGTGCGCCGGGTGCTCGAGATCACCGGCCTGGAGCTCTCGATACCGATCCACAGCACCCGCGACCAGGCCCTCGCCGCGCTTCGCGGCTGACCCGCGGCGCCGGAGCAGGTTGCGACTAGCGGTCGACCGGTGACATGTCGGCGTAGCGGTCTCCAACGGCGGCACCGGCTGGGGCGACCTCGCCGATCCGGCGCAGATCGTCGTCGCTGAGCTCGATCTCGGCGGCGGCGACGTTCTGCTCCAGGTAGTGGACGTGCTTGGTGCCGGGGATCGGGACGATGTCCTCGCCCTGGGCCAGCACCCAGGCAAGGGCCAGCTGACCGGCGGCGGCGCCCTTCTCATCGGCGATCGCAGTCACCTGCTCGACCAGCTCGAGGTTACGGTCGAAGTTCTCGCCTTCGAAGCGGGGGTTGACCCTGCGGAAGTCGTCCTCGGGGAGGTCGTCGATGCTCTTGAAGCGGCCGGTCAGGAAGCCGCGGCCGAGCGGGCTGTAGGCGACGAAGCCGATGCCGAGCTCACGCACGGTCGGCAGGATCTCGTCCTCGGGATCGCGGCTCCAGAGCGAGTACTCGGTCTGCAGCGCGGCGATCGGGTGGGTCGCGTGGGCACGCCGGATCGTCTCCGGCGCCGCCTCGGAGAGGCCGAGGTGGGCGACCTTGCCCTGCTCGACCAGCTCCGCCATCGCTCCGACGGTCTCCTCGATCGGCACCCCGGGGTCGACGCGGTGCTGGTAGTAGAGGTCGATCCGCTCGACGCCGAGGCGGCGGAGGGAGTCCTCGCAGCACCGGCGCACGTACTCGGCGTCGCCGCGGACGCCGAGGCGCTCGCCGTTCTCGCCACGGACGTTGCCGAACTTGGTCGCCAGGACGACCTCGTCGCGGCGGCCGGAGATCGCCTCGCCGACCAGCTCCTCGTTGCTGAACGGCCCGTACATGTCGGCGGTGTCGAGGAAGCTGACGCCCAGGTCCAGGGCCCGCTCGATCGTCCTCCTCGCCTCGCCCTGGTCGGCGGTCCCGTAGAACTCCGACATCCCCATGCAGCCGAGGCCCTCGGCCGAAACCGTCGGCCCGTTCGCGCCAAGCTTCCTGCTCTCCATCGTCGCGCCTTTCTCTAACCGTCCCGGGGGATCGTCTCGTCCGCCTCGCCGCGCTCGGCCTGCTCGCGGTCCTCGGCGGGCGGAGCGTCGCGGTCGGGAAAGCGGTGTTCGTCGCCGTGGCTGGCGATGTCCTCGAGCTGCTTCTCGGCCAGCTCGAAGCCCTCGGACTCACCCTCACCGGACTCGATCAACGGCTGCTGGGCCGGGTCGTCGCTGTCCTGGGTAACGGCGCCGCCGATCCCGCCGGCTTCCTCGGCGGCCGCCTCGACCTCCTCGTCCACCAGCTCGTCGTCAGCGGGGCGCTCGGTGCCGTTGTCCGTGCTCATGAGGGGCTCACGGTGGGGCACTGGAGCGTGCGACCAGCCAGGCGACCACGCCACCGACGAGGCCACCGAGGCCGAGCAGGGTCGTGGCCCGCAGCGGTTCCCGCCTCAACTTCGAGGCGGTGCCGCGAGCGGTGTGTTTCGCGGTCGACTTGACCGCCTTGCGGGCGAGCTTCTTCTTGATCGGTTGCATGGGCGCCGGGTACCCGTTTGGGCGCCGGGCAATCGTCAGTGACCGCCAGGCCGCGGGGGACAATCAGCTTGCGCCGGCGACGGCGTGTTGGAGCTGGCCGCCGCGGCTACTCGCGGATTTGCCTTTGGTGGAGGTGCGGGAGGCGCTTTTCGACTCACCCGCGCGCGCTTCTCCTCTCTCAGCCGGCGGCGACGCTCGTCTGCCATCGGGATCTCCTCTGGTCTGAAGTTGTCTGGTGTTCCCGCTTGGGTTACCCGCGGTCGTCGGGCAACAAACTGCGCGGCCAGAGGCGGCGCTCACGGACCACGTTGGCCTCGGCGCCGAGCACGGTGAAGAAGGCGCCGAGATGGATCCAGGCGAGCAGGCCGATGACCAGGGCGAAGGTGCCGTAGGCCGGCGGCGCGCTGCGCACCTCGTGCGAGATGTACCAGCCGCCGAGCAGCTGCAGGATCTCCCAGCCGACCGTGGTGACGAGGATGCCGGGAACGAGGGCGCGGAAGCCGACCTGCTCGGTGGTCAGCAGGCGGAAGACGGCGGCGAAGACGACGAGGTTGAGCGCGGTGGCGATCAGCAGGCCCCAGACCGGGCCGAAGAGGTGCGCACCGCCGGAGACGAGGCCGGAGACGACGGTCGAGACCACCGCCAGCCCGCCCAGCACCAGCAGCAGCCCGATCGCCCGCAGGCGGGAGCCGACGAAACCGCGGCGGTCGTCCTTCGCCACCCCCCAGACCCTGTCGAAGGTCTGCTCGGTCTCGAGCACGACGCCGAGCCCGGCCAGCAGCGAGCCGACGATCCCGACCGCGAGGGCGACACCACTGCCGGTCAGGGTGCCGCCACGCAGCTGGTCGCCGATCACCGGGAACTGCGAGAGGGTCGAGTCGACGACCGATTCGCGCAGGCTCGGGTCGTCGGCGAGGACGTAGCCGAGGATCGTGGTCAGCAGCAGCAGCAGTGGGAAGAGGGAGAGGAAAGCGCGGTAGGCAATCAGCGAGACCATGCTCCCGCCTTCGTCGTCGCCGAACTTCTTGACCACCCCGAGCGGCGCCGCCAGCAGGCGGTGCTGCTGCTGAAAGCGGTCGAAGCGGCGCAGCGGGGCCTTGACGTCCATGCCCATTCCTACCCAATCGGCGCGGTCGTAGCCGTCCCGAGACCAGCTCGAGGACGCTGCGCTCCACCCGCCCCCGCACCCGCGGGGTCATCTCTCCCCCACGCGGGCGCGGGGGCTCGATCTCCTCGTACTTGCGGGAGGCCCGGCGCCGCTCCCAGCGATCGTGGTAGCGGTACTGCTTGCGGCCGGCGACGTCGAGACCGGTGGCCTGGGTATGGCCCATCGGGTCGGCACAGATCCAGACCTCCTCCCAGGCTGACGGAATCGCCAGGTCGCGGATCCGCTCCAGCGTCTCCTCGTCCTCGATCGGCCGCCCGGCGGCGTCCTCGAAGGAGAAACCTTTGTCAGTCAGTGCCCGTGAAGGTCCGGCTGACACCGGCGCTTCCCCGCGGGGCGCGGGAATGGATAAGACGTCTCTACCCTTTGCGCGCCGGCCAAACCGTCGCACCGGCCCGCCAGTAGCTTTCAGGCGATGGAGGATTCGCGGGAACTTGAGCTTCAACGCCTCGCCGAGGTGGTCAGGAGCACCCAGGACGCGGTGCTCAGCAAGGACCTCGACGGCATCGTCACCTCCTGGAACCCGGCCGCCGAGCGGCTCTACGGCTACTCGTCCGAGGAGGCGATCGGGCAGCACATCTCCTTCCTGATCCCCTCCGACCGCCAGGACGAGGAGGTGACGATCCTCGAGCGGGTCCGCCGCTCCGAGCGGCTCGAGACCTACGAGACCGAGCGGATCCGCAAGGACGGCGCCCGGATCGACGTCTCGCTGACGATCTCGCCGCTCGAGAACCCCGTCCGCGGCGTCGTCGGCGCCTCGGTGATCGCCCGCGACATCACCGCCCAACGGCGGCGGCGGCGCGCCCAGGAGTTCCTGGTCGCGGCCAGCCGCACACTCGACGCCTCGCTCGACCCGACCGAGACGGCACGCACGATCGTCGCCACGGCCGTCCCCGAGCTGGCCGAGCTCTGCGTGATCGACCTCGTCCGCGACGACGGCCGGCTCGGCGACAGCATCGTCGCCGCGGCCGACCCGGCGGCGGGCGCGAGGCTGGAGCGGGTCCGCCGCGAGACGCCGCTGGACCCCGGCGGCGAGCACCCGGTCGCGCAGGTGCTGCGCGGAGGCAGGCCGATGATCTGGCGCGACCTCAAGGCGCCGGCGATCGTCGACCAGGTGGCCCAGAACGACGAGCACCGCCAACTGATGGACGACGCCGGCTACAACTCGGCCGCGGTGGTCTCCCTGGTCGCCCGCGGCCACACCCTCGGCGCCCTTTCCTTCCTCCACGTCCGCCCCGACCTCAGGTACGACCCGGCCGACCTCGAGTTCCTCGCCGAGCTCGGCGACCGCGCCGCGATGGCGCTCGACAACGCGCGCCTCTACGGCGAACGCGACCGCATCGCCAGCAACCTGCAGCGGGGGCTGCGGCCACCCTCACCCGCCCCGATCGAGGGGCTGGAGATCTCCGTCGTCTTCGAGGCCGCCGGCGAGCGGATCGAGATCGGCGGCGACGTCTATGACGTGCTCCCCACCGATGACGGCTGCTGGGTGCTGATCGCCGACGTCGCCGGCAAGGGCAGCGCCGCGGCCGCCGTCTCGGTGGCCGTGCGCCACGCGGTGCGGGGCCTGACCCGTGAGATCGAGGAGCCCGAGGAGGTCCTGGGCCGGGTCAACGAACTGCTGCTGGACGGGACCAGCCTCAACGACTTCGCCACCGCCCTGCTGGTCCGCCTGCGCGGCGGCGCCGACGGCTGGAGCTTCGCGCTCGCCGCCGCCGGCCACCCGCCGGCATTCCACATCGCGGCGGCCGGCGCCTCCCAGCTCGGTGGCGGCGCGGTCCTCGGCGCCTGGCCCGAGCCGGCGGTCGAGCGCCACGAGGGGCCCCTCGCCGATGGCGACACGCTGGTGCTCTGCACCGACGGCTGGCTCGAGGCCGGGCCGCGGACGCGCCACCGCGAGCCCGAGGCACTCGGCGAGAAGGCGCTGGCGCTGTCCGGCGCCGGCCTGGCGCAGATGACCGAGCAGCTCCGTCAGGATGCCGTCGCCCGCAGCGACGGGGCCCTGCGCGACGACATGGTGATCCTCGCCATCAGAGCCGCCGCGCAGGAGCCTCGCGGATGACCTCGGCGGCGGGCTTGTCATCGCGCAGGCCGAGGTAGCGTGGGTGGCGCAGCTTGCCGTCGCGGGTCCACTCGCTGAAGGCGAACTGACCGACCAGGCGCGGCTCGACCCAATGCGCCTGGCGCGGTAGGCCGTCGCGGGCGAAGGGCGAGCTGTCGATCTCCAGCGATTCGAGTCTGCCGCCGAGGTCCTCCAGGGCCTTGGCGCTGAACCCGGTCCCGACTCTGCCCGCGTAGCGAAGCTCGCCCTCCTCGTGGTAGCCGACCAGCAGAGCCCCGAAGCGCCGGCGCGAGCCCTGCGGCGGCGTGAAGCCACCGATCACCAGCTCCTGCTCGAAGGAGCACTTCAGCTTCAGCCAGTCGCCGCTGCGACCGTGGACATAGGTGCTCTCGGCGCGCTTGGCGATCAGGCCCTCCCAGCCCTTCGCGCAGGCCTCCGCGAAGAGCTGCTCGCCGCGCTCGTTGCGGTGCGGCGTGTAGCGGACCGGGCCCTCGAAGGCGAAGGCCCGGCGCAGCGCCGACTTGCGCTCGCGCAGTGGCAGGCCGGTGAGGTCGTGGCCATCGAACTCGAGCAGGTCGAAGAGGTAGAGGAAGACGGGGATCCCGCTCAGGCGGGCCAGGCGGGCGTCGTGGATGCCCATCCGCCCCTGCAGGCGCTCGAAGCTGGTCCGCGAGCCCTCGAAGGCGACGATCTCGCCGTCGGCGAGGAAGTCGGTGGCGGCCTCGGCCTCCAGCGCCTCGACCAGCTCCGGGTAGGTGGAGCTCATGCCGCGGCCGGTGCGGGAGGTCAGCGTCACCTCGCCGCCCTCGCGGCGGACCGCGGCGCGGATGCCGTCGAGCTTGCGCTCGAAGACCCAGGCGGGGTCGCTGAAGGGACGGTCGCTGAGCTTCGCCTTCATCGGCTCTGCCGGCGTGGCCATGGCGACGAGGCTACCCCTCGGGAAAAGCGCCGAGACGGGTGGCGCCTCTAGCATCCCCGCCGATGAGGCCCGCCGCCAAAGCAGCGATCACGGTCGCCACAGGGCTTCTCCTGGTCGTCCTCGCCGCGGTCTCGATCGGCCCCGCCCAGGCCGCGCCGGAAGCCGGCACTGCCAGCGCCGGCGCCGCCCGGCCGCCGATCGTCCAGGACCCGATCCCCTTCGGCCCCAAACGCAAGCGCGAGATGGCCGCCTACTCCGAGCGCCACTACGGCGAAGGCACCTGGCGCCTGACCCACCCACACGTGATCGTCGAGCACATGTCCGAGGCGAGCAGCGTCGGCGCCGACTTCAACACCTTCGCCGACGACGTCCCCGATGTCGAGCTGCACGAGCTGCCCCAGGTCTGCGCCCACTTCGTCGTCGGCTCCTCCGGCCGCATCTTCCAGATGGTCAACCTGCGCACCCGCTGCCGCCACACCGTCGGCCTCAACTGGACGGCGATCGGGATCGAGCACATCGGCTACCCCGACTCCGACGTGCTCGACAACCCGCGCCAGCTGAACGCCTCGCTGCGGCTGACCCAGTACCTGCGCTGCCGCTTCCACATCAAGCTGACCAACGTGATCGGCCACAACGAGAGCCTCAGCTCCCCCTTTCACCGTGAGCTGGTCCCCAGCCTGAGGAACCAGACCCACGGCGACTGGAGGCACAGCTCGATGCGGGTGTACCGCAAACGGCTGTGGCGGCTGGGGCCCTGTTAGAGCCGCCCGAGCAACAGCAGGATCAGCAGGACGATGGCGATCAGACCGAGGATTCCTCCGGCCACCGCCACCTTGAGCAGGACCAGAACCAGTGCGACCACAATGAGCACTGCAATCAGACCACGGATCATCGTCATCTCCTCTCGTTGACTCCCTGACGGACTGCGGCGCTGGTACCCCGCGGTTGGATCGGGAAACCGGAGCGGCCCGGGTGCAGGCTGCCCAGAGCGGGATACACTGCGCCCATGAGCGACACGATCGAGGGCTTCAAGGAGGGCGACAAGGTCTGGGTGCAGGACGCCAACGGCACGCACCACCCGGGGATCTTCGTCGGCAACAACGAAGCCGCCGGCTGGTTTGGCGGCGGCCCCAGTGCCTACGTCGCCCATCCGGAGGCGCACCAGGCCGAGGTCGTCTCGGTCTTCCGCATCACCGCGCGCGACGAGTAACACACTCCGCACGCTTAGCGGTGCGACGGATCTGGAATCCTCACCTGTGCGGGGAATCCCGTGCAACCCGTAAGACGGCTGGCGACGCTGACTGTCACGGCGGTGGGCGTCATTTGCACGTGAACGATTCGAGGGCGGTCGGGACAATGGGTATTTCAAGCAGGCCTTTGACGATCCCGAGTGGATTGATCCCGGCGATGACGGTGCCGAGTTCGTTGGTGCGGGTCGTCACCCCGGTGAGCTGGGTGCAGGCTCCCGCGACCGTCCCCTGCAGCCCGGTGACGCTGCTCTGCACGGTCCCGACTACCCCTTCGGCGCTGACCACTTCCTGAGTCAGCGTGGTGACTGTTTTTTCAAGTTCTTTGATCTGCTCGGTCTGGGACTGGATCGTGTCCAGGACCGACTGTGGGATCTGACCGGCGGGCCCTTCCGGTCCGATCAGGCCGCGCAGGCCTTCGGGGCCGATCAGGCCTGCTGCCCCTTCGGGACCGAGCAGCCCGGGAGGGCCTTCTGGGCCCTGGAGGCCGGTGGCACCGGGCGAGCCCGGCAATCCGTCGGAGCCGGGCGAGCCGTCGGAACCCACCTGGCCCTGGGCGCCAGCAGCTGCCCATGGCCGAGCACCCGGCCTGGATGCTCGGCGAAGGTGGAGAGCATGCGGAACTCGGTCGGGGTGAGCGCGACCTCCACCCCCAGCACCTCCACCCGGTGGCGGATGCGATCGATAAGGATGAACTCGTCATCCAGCACCGTGGCGGCGGCCTCCACCGGAGAGCGCGGGCGTCGCAGCAGCGCCTCCAGGCGCGCCAGCAGCTCCGGCCCGCCGATCGGCTCGGTGACGCAATCGTCGGCGCCCGAGCGCAGCGCCCGCACCTTCGCGGCCTCACCGTCGCGGGCGGCGATCGCGACGACCGGGGCGTCACTCAGCTCCCGGATGCTGGCCAGGACGGCCCAGCCCTCCTCGTTTGGCAGACCGAGGTCGAGCAGGACGACGTCCGGACGCTCGGCGTAGAACGCTTTGAGGCCCTCGCCGCCCTCGACCGGCCTGGACCAACTCGAACTCGGTGCCGGCGAGCAGGGGACTGCAGCGCCATTCTCGCTTCGGGATCGTCCTCGATGGCCAGAACCTTCCGGCCATCACCATTGAGCAAACTGTAGAGAACGTTCCCAATATCCTGAATAAAAGAGTACTCCAACCGGACTCAAACCTGTCGATTTCCGGCCCACCCGTTCGTTGCCCGTATAGACCAGGGTTCAAACTGCCCGCACGCGCGGCACGAGCCCACATCTACGACTCAAGGAGCGATGAGATGCGATTCATGATGTTCATGTACCCGGGTATAAGCGAAGAGGAGTGGAACCCGACGGCCGAGGACGTGGCCGCGATGAGCCGCTACAACGAGGAGCTGCGCAAGGCGGGGATGTTGCTTTCGCTCGACGGGCTGCACCCGCCCGGCGAAGGTGCCCGGGTCAGCTTCAGCGACGGCGACGTGACCGTTACCGACGGGCCCTTCGCCGAGGCCAAGGAGGTCGTCGGCGGCTACTGGTTGATCCAGGCACGCTCCAAGGAGGAGGCGGTCGAGTGGGCGTCCCGCTGCCCCGGCGAGAACTGCATGATCGAGGTGCGCCGGGTCTTCGAGATGGAGGACTTCCCGCAGGACGTGCAGGAAGCCGCCGAGCAGGCGTAGGCGGCGGCTGACTCAGGACTCGCCGAGCCTGCGCATGCCGTCGCGGTCGAGGCGGATCATCCTCCAGTCGTCCAGGCGGGTGGCGCCGAGCTTGTCGTAGAAGCGCAGGGCGGGCTCGTTCCAGTCCAGCGCACACCACTCGAGGCGGACGTGGCCACGCTCGAGAGCGAGGGCCGCGAGGTGCTCCATCACCTTGCGGCCGATGCCGCCGCGCCGGCGCTCAGGGCGGACGTAGACGTCCTCGAGCCAGATGCCCGAGCGGCACTCGAAAGTCGAGAAGTTGGTGAAGAAGATCGCGTAGCCGATCGCCTCGCCGTCCAGCTCGACGATCAGCGCCTCGGCGGCGTGCTGCTCGAAGAGCGACCTGTGCAGCACCTCGGCGTCGCCGCTGACCTCGTCGGCAAGTTTCTCGTACTCGGCCAGCTCGACGATCAGGCTGAAGAGCAGGCCGGCGTCGGACTCGGTCGCGGGGCGGATATCCAGATCCACGGGCGGAGCCTAGGCGACGCCGCGCCGACTAGGCTGGCCCGCGATGGACACGATCGACGAGCTGATCGCCAACAACCGGGCCTTCGCCGAGCTGCTGCCGGACAAGCACCTCGACGTGCAGCCGAGCCGGCACCTGGCGATCGTCACCTGCATGGACTCGCGGCTCGACGTCTTCGCGGCGCTGGGGCTGGCCGACGGCGAGGCGCACGTGCTGCGCAACGCCGGCGGCGTCATCACCGACGACGTGATCCGCTCGCTGGCGGTCTCCCAGCGCAAGCTCGGCACCCGCGAGGTGATGCTGATCCACCACACCAACTGCGGCATGCAGACCCTGACCGACGATGGCTTCAGGGCCGAGCTGCTGGAGGCGAGCGGCGTCTCTCCCGCCTTCGCGATCGAGTCCTTCCGGGACGTCGACGCCGATGTCCGGCAGTCGATCCTCCGCGTCCGCCGCTCCGCCTTCCTCCCCCACCGCGACCACGTGCGCGGCTTCGTCTACGACGTCGACACCCACCGGCTGCGCGAGATCGCAGTCGAGAACGAGGGCTGACCGGGCGTCGCTAGGAACCCATGCTGCGGGCGATGACGACGCGTTGGATCTCGTTCGTGCCCTCGTAGATCTGGGTGATCTTGGCGTCGCGGAGCATGCGCTCGACCGGGTACTCGTTGACGTAGCCGTAGCCGCCCAGCACCTGGATCGCCTCGACCGTGACCTTCATCGCGTTGTCGGAGGCGAAGAGCTTCGCCATCGAGGTCCACTTGCCGAGGTCGGCCGGGCGCTCGGGCCTGTCGGCCATCGAACAGGCTTTGTAGAGGAGCTCGCGCGAGGCGGCGGTGCCGGTCTCCATGTCGGCGAGCTTGAACTGGATCGCCTGCAGGGCGTTGAGCGGCTTGCCGAAGGCGATCCGCTCCTTGGCGTAGGCGCTGGCGTAATCGGTGGCGCCCTGGGCGATCCCGACCGCCTGGGCGGCGGCGCCGAGGCGGGTGCGCTCGAGGGTGCCGAGCGCGACGCCGAGCCCCTTGCCCTCGGTGCCGATCAGGTTCTCGTGCGGGACGCGGACGTCGGTGAAGGACGGCGATCCGGTCGGCGAGCCCTTGATCCCGAGCTTGTGCTCGAGCTTGCCGGGGTCGAAGCCCTCGCGCTCTTTCTCGACGACGAAGGCGCTGATCCGGTGGTCGGCGCGATCGGTGACGGCGAAGACGACGTAGAAGTCGGCGACGGAAGCATTGGTGATCCAGTTCTTCTGGCCATTGATGACCCACTCGTCGCCGTCGCGGACGGCGGTGGTCCGCATCGCCGCCGGATCGCTGCCGGCCTCGGGCTCCGACAGCGCGAAGGCGGGCGACCACTCGCCGCTGGCGCATTTCGGCAGGAAGCGCTGCTTCAGCTCGTCGGAGCCGAACAGCTGGATCGGCAGCGTCCCGAGCTCCTGGATCATCAGGATCAGCGCCGAGGAGGCGCAGGCCTTGGCGATCTCCTCGACCGCCATCTGCAGGACCAGGGTGCCGGTGCCGGTGCCGCCGTGCTGCTCGGAGAAGGGCAGGCCGAGGATGTCGTGCTCGGCGAGCAGCTTGCGCACGTCCCACGGGTATTTGCCTTCGCGATCGATATCGCCGGCGCGCGGGGCGATCTTCTCCTGGGCCAGCCGGCGGACCATGTCGCGGAGGTCACGGGACTCTTGGGGAATTTCGTAAGTGTTGGTCATCGGGGCGGGCAGTCTATGGAGGACGGCGCCTCGGTGGCTGAAGCTTTTTGGCGGCTATAACGACCACAACCCTTCAACCGGCGTCGATCTACAGCCCCTCCTAGACTGCGCCCGTGACCACCGTCGCTCCCTACGGCTCCTGGCGCTCGCCGATAGACCCCGAGACCGTCGCTCGCGCAGGCCGGCGGCTGGGAGCGCCGCGGCTGGCCGCCGACGGCGCCGTCTGGTGGGCGGAGGGCCGCCCCGGCGAAGGCGGGCGCGTGGTCCTGGTGCGGCGCCCGCGGGGCGGCCAGATCGAGACGGTGACGCCGGAGGGGTTCTACGTACGCACTCGCGTCCACGAGTACGGCGGCGGCGCCTGGCACCTGGCCGCGCCCGACCTCGTCCTGTTCAGCAATTTCGCCGACGGGCGCCTCTACCGGCAGCGATTGGGAGAGGCGCCGGTGGCGATCACGCCGGAGCCGGCAACCGCCTCCGCCCTGCGCCACGCCGACTTCCGCGTCACCTCCGACGGCCGTACCGTCATCTGCGTGCGAGAGGTGCACGGCGAGGGCGAAGCCGAGAACCAGATCGTCGCCCTGGCGATCGACGGCAGCGGCGAGCCGACGGTGCTCGCGTCCGGCCGCGACTTCTACTCCTTCCCCCGCGTCAGCCCCGACGGGCAGTGGCTGGCCTGGACCTGCTGGGAGCACCCGAACATGCCCTGGGACGGGACCGAGCTCTGGGTGGCGCCGCTCGACGATCCCGGTGACGCGCGACTCGTCGCCGGCGGCCCGGCCGAGTCGGTCTTCCAGCCCGAGTGGGACCCAGCGGGCCGGCTCCACTTCGTCTCCGACCGCGACGGCTGGTGGAACCTCTACCGGGCCGGAGCCGGTGGCAGCGGCGAGGACCCGGGCGAGGAGGACGCCGCCATCGAGCAGCTGACCAGCGAGCAGGCCGACCTCGGCCACCCGCAGTGGCTCTTCGACGGCTCGACCTACGCCTTCCTCGAGGGCGCCGCGATCGTCGTCGTGCGCTGCGACCGCGGCGAGGAAACCCTGCAGCTGCTCGAGCCCGGGGCCGCCCGCCCGCGCGATCTCGGCCTCCCCTTCACCTCGTTCGGCCATCCCTCGCTGTCGGTCCGCGGCAGCACCGTCGCCTTCGCCGCCGCGACGCCGCAGAGCGAGACCGCGATCGTCGTCTTCGACATCGCGGCAGGCGAGCTGGAGCTGGTGCGCTCGGCCAGCGACGAGCCGGCGGACCCCGCCTACGCCTCGGTGCCGCGGGCGATCGAGTTCCCGACCAGCGGCGGTGAGACCGCCCACGGCTTCTATTACCCGCCCGCCAACGCCGAGTTCGAGGGCCCGGCGGGCGAACTGCCGCCGCTGATCGTCCAGAGCCACGGCGGCCCGACCTCCCATACCACCCCGGCGCTCGACCGCGAGTTCGTCTTCTGGACCAGCCGCGGCTTCGGCGTCGTCGACGTCAACTACCGCGGCAGCAGCGGCTACGGCCGCGCCTACCGCGAGCGCCTGCGCGGTGCCTGGGGCGTGGTCGACACCGACGACTGCATCGCCGCCGCCCGCCACCTGGCCGCGACCGGAGAGGCCGACGGCGAGCGGCTGGCGATCCGCGGCGGCAGCGCCGGCGGCTACGCCACCCTCTGCGCGCTCGTCTTCCACGACGACTTCGCCACCGGCGCCAGCTACTACGGGGTCGCCGACACCGAGACCCTGGCCAAGGACACCCACAAGTTCGAGTCGCGCTACCTCGACGGTCTGATCGGTCCCTATCCCGAGCGGGCGGACCTCTACCGCGAGCGCTCGCCGATCCACTTCGTCGAGCAGCTGCGGGCGCCGGTGATCCTCTTCCAGGGCCTCGAGGACGAGGTGGTCCCGCCGAGCCAGGCGGAGACGATGGTCGCCGCGCTGAAGCAGAACGGCGTCCCCCATGCCTACCTCGCCTTCGCCGGCGAGCAGCACGGCTTCCGCCGCGCCGAGACCGAGATCCGCTGTCTCGAAGCCGAGCTCTACTTCTACGGCCGCATCCTCGGCTTCGAGCCGGCCGACGAGCTGGAGCCGGTCGAGATCGAGGGGGCGCGGCTCAGCTGATCAGGCAGTGACTGCCGCCCTCGCTGTCGCCGGAGGCCGGGAAGGCGTGGGCGAGGGCGTGGGCGATCAGCTCGCTGCGGGCGGCGTAGCCGGGCGAGGTGAAGTGGATGCCGTCTTCGATGAACCATTCGTCTTTGACGTCCTTGGCCCAGTTGTAGATGCGCATGTCGGGGTATCTGGCGCACTCGGCGACCAGGGTCTTGTCCCATTCCCTCATGTTTTCCTCGGCGTAGGGATCGCCGCTTTCGACGATCGAGCGGACGTTGACCCAGAGCACCGGTTCGTCGCCGATCGCGGTCATCATTTTTTCCACCCGTTCCGCGTCGCTGACGGCGGAGCCGACGAAGACGTCGGCGGCGTCGTTGGTGCCGAGCGCCAGCACCCAGCAGCCTTTGTAGCCTTCGGCCCTCCAGGCTTCCGCCACTTCGCGCGCGTTCGGTTCGCCTTCGAACTGCTCTTCGATCGAGCGGGCGCCGGAGATCTCGAAGTGCGCTTCCCTGACGCCGACGTCGGCGTACTGGGCTTCGATCCGCTGGCTCGCCAGCGGCAGGTATTCGGCCGAGGTCAGCCCCTCCGAGGTGGAGTCGCCGATATGGACGACGGCTTTGCAGGAGGAGCGCTTGGAGGAGGCCGCCTGGGCCGGCGTCAGTGGCGGCGGCTTGGTCGTGCCGGCGGCGGTCGCTTCTTCCACCCGCGCGTCTTTGCCTTCGGCGGCGACCGAGTTGACACCCGCCATCCCGGCGATCGCGGCAACCACGACCACGGTGGACGCGGCGGCCACGGCCCAGCCCTCGCGCGACATCTTCCGCGGCTGCCAGGCCCCCGAGCGGGCGCGCCGCCAGAGGCGCCCGAGCGCGCCGTGGCGGACCGGCTCCTCGACGTACTTCCAGGAGAGCGCCGCGGCGCCGAGGATCGCCGCCGCCTGCAGCAGCTCGCGCAGCGGTTCGGTCCCCTTGGCGATGCCGCCGGGGGTGGTGAGGACGATGATCGGGAAGTGCCAGAGGTAGATGCCGTAGGAGCGCACGCCGAGCCAGCGCAGCGGCCTCCAACCGAGGATCGGGCCGAGGCGGCTGGCCGGGTGGGCGAGCGCGGCGACGACCAGCACGGTGGCGATCGAGAGCACGACGAAGCCGCCGCGGTAGAGGAACGAGGAGTACTGGCCGGTGCGCCAGATCATCAGCGCGATCGTCAACAGCCCGACGGCGCCGAGGCCGTCGAGCGTGTTGCGGGCGCCGGCGGAGATCCGGCGGCTGAGCTTGCGGCTCGGCCAGACCATCGCCAGCGCCGCCCCGAAGAGCAGCTCGAAGGCGCGGGTGTCGGTGCCGTAGTAGACCCGCGAGGGGTCGAGGCTGGGGTGATAGAGGACCGCCATCAGGATCACCGAGACCAGCGCCAGCAGCAGCGTCGCCCCGGCCAGCCGCGGCCGCACCCCGGAGGGCAGCGGCGCCTCGCGGACCACCTTGACCCCGAGCAGCAGGACGAAGGGCCAGACGATGTAGAACTGCTCCTCGATCGCCAGCGACCAGAGGTGGTTGAGCGGCCCGGGCGCGGCGAAGCGGGCGAAGTAGGAGACGTCGCCGAAGATCAGCTGCCAGTTGCTGACGTAGAGCGCCGAGGCGACGACGCCGTCGCGGAACTGCTGTGGCTGGGCGGGGCCGAAGATCGTCACCCAGGCGACGACGATGACCAGCATCAGGAAGAGCGCCGGGAGCAGGCGGCGGGCGCGGGCAAGCCAGAAGCGGCCGAGGCGGATGTGGCCGTGGCGGGCCAGCTGCGAGAGCAGGATGTCGGTGATCAGGTAGCCGCTGAGGGTGAAGAAGATCCCGACCCCGAGCAGCCCCCCGGGCGCCCATCCGAACCCGAGGTGGAAGGCGATCACGGCGAGGACGGCGACGGCACGCAACCCGTCCAGCCCGGGCATGTAGCGCTGATTGCGCTTGACTGGTTCAGGCATCGGTCGGCCGCATGCTACGTACGAGAGGAGAAGTGATGACCGACTCGCCCAGCACGAAACTCCCGACCCGCCGCCTCGGCGACTCCGAGCTCGAGGTCTCGACCGTCGGCCTCGGCTGCAACAACTTCGGCGGCCGGCTGGATCTGGAGGCGACCGCCGCCGTCCTCGAGGCAGCACTGGACGCCGGCATCACCCTCTTCGACACCGCCGACATCTATGGCGGCGCCGGGGCTAGCGAGCGGCTGATGGGCGAGGCGCTGGAGGGGAGGCGCGACGAGTTCGCGATCGCGACCAAGTTCGGCATGGAGCTGGCGGGCGCCGACGGCGCCCCGGACGCTCCGCGCGGCTCGCGCGAGTACATCCGCTGGGCGGTCGAGGGTTCGCTGCGGCGGCTGCGCGTCGACCGTATCGACCTCTACCAGTACCACCGGCCTGACGGGATCACCCCGATCGCCGAGACCCTGGCGGCGCTGGACGAGCTGGTCGGCGAGGGCATCGTCGGCGCGATCGGCTGCTCCAACGTCAGCGTGACCGAACTGGAGAAGGCCGAGCAGGTCGCCGGCGAGCGCGGTCTCGCCCGCTACGTGACCCTGCAGAACCAATACAGCCTGCTGGAGCGCGGCCTCGAGGCCGACGTGGCGCCGGCCTGCGAGCGCCTCGGGGTCTCGATCCTGCCCTTCTTCCCCCTCGCCATGGGGTTGCTCAGCGGCAAGTACCGGCGCGGCGAGCCGGGGCCGGAGGGCACCCGACTGGCCGGCGGCGAGGCCGGCAGCGCCGCGCAGTTCGACGTCGTCGAGGCGCTGGAGGCGTTTGCGGCGAAGCGTGGGGTCGGGCTGATCGACGTCGCGATCGCCGGCCTGGCGGCGCAGCCGGCGGTCGGCTCGGTGATCGCCGGGGCGACGCGGCCCGAGCAGGTCGCGGCCAACGTCGCGGCGCTGCGCTGGCAGCCGAGCGCCGAGGATCTCGCCGAGCTCGACCGGATTGCGCCCACCGCGCGCGGCTGACGTCCGCCCAGCGCACTAGGTTTCGCGCCCGTGACCCGTCCGACCGCGAAGAAGCTCGGCCACGCCTCGGCACTGAGCGCCGCCCTGCTGATCGCCCTGGCGCTGAGCGCCGGCTCGGCACCGGCCGCGGCCGTCCCCTCCTGTCCCGGCTTCCGCGTCCTGCACAACGACAGGATCGGCCCGGCGAGCTTTCCGGCCGGCACCTACAAGGTCACCGTCGCCCCCGCGTCCGGCCTCAGCTGCGCCGATGCCTCGAAGCTGTTCACGCGCTTCCTCGAGGACTACGACGGCGTCCTGCCGACGCCCTGGCGGGTGCTCGCCGAAAGCTCCGGCAAGGCTTCGTTCACCCAGGCCGGGAAGGCCGGCTTCTCGGTCGCGCTCGGCGCCGGCGGTGGCGAAGGCGGCAGCTCCGAACTCGGCCTGCTCTGCCACGGCTCCTTCACGGTCAACTCCAACGTGGTCATCGCCCCGCTCTCCTTCCCCAAGGGCCAGTACCTGCTCTACATCCCGCCGCGCTCGGGGATCAGCTGCAACCGCGCCTCGGTCCTCTTCACCCGCTTCCTCGGCTCGCCCGGCGGCCGCCTGCCCTTCCCCTGGCGCCTGAAGAACCAGACCGCGACCTTCTTCAAGCCCGAACACCCCACCCGCTCGGCCTTCCGCGTCGAGCCGTTCGCCGGCGCCGGCCCCGCTTAGCGGCTAGTCCGGCACGCACTCGAGGGCGAAGGGGCTGCCCTCGGAATCGCGGCAGATCGACCAGCGCTCGCCCGGGTGGACGATCGAGCCGCCAAGCTCGGTGACGCGCTCCAGCGCAGTGTCCATCTCGGCAACGGCGAGGTAGGGAAGCGAGGCGCTGTCGCCGGGGCCCCGGCCGCGCTCGTGCACCCCGATCCGCAGCCCGTCGCCCTCATATTCCCAACCGGCGCCGGCCTCGCTGGGCCTCGGCGCCAGATCCACCCCGAGCACCCCCTGCCAGAAGCGCAGCGCTCGCTCGGAGTCGTCGGCGGGGAACTCGATCAGCGCTCGGGGCATGTCACCAGTATCAGCGATCGAGCCCGCGCTTCGCCTCGGGCGAAGAACCATCGCGGCCGAGAAACGAGCTCTCGGCGCCGATCAGCTGCTCGAGCTCACCGCGGTCGAGGAAGATTCCATGGCATTTCCGGCACTGCTCGATCGTGACGCCGTTGCGCCTGTGAGTGCGCATCGGGCCCTTGCATTTGGGGCAGATCATCTCGGCCATCGGACGACGGTAGCGCCCGGCCGTCCCGGGCGGCTTCGCTCAGGCGCTGACCGCCGGCGCGGCCATGTACCAGCTCGAGCGTGCCTTTGATGCCGAAGCGGGCACGCAACTTGCCAACATGTCCAGCCGTGCGCCGCTGTCTCGGAACCTCCCTGCTCATCGCCTGCGGCCTCGCACTGGGCGCCCCGGCTGCCGGCGCGGCGACGAGCGCGCCGGGGGTCAGCCCCAACGGCATGCGCGGCTTTGCGAACACGGACCGGGTGATCGAGATCGCGACACGGGGGATGCGCACCACGCACGCAACCGCCCGGACATATGAACTACAGGCTCACCACTGGCGACTGGCTCGCGGCAGCATGCCCGCCCGGGTCGGCTACAACGGCCTCTCCCGGCCCGCGCACAGACACGCCGGCGACGGCACGACGCCGATCGGCGACTACGGGTTCGTCTATGACTTCGGCTCCCGCCGCGACCCCGGCGTGACCGGCTTTCGCTGGCGGCGCTTGGTGCCGGGATCCTGCTGGTCGGGTACCCGAGCCGCTTACAACCGCTGGGTGCAGCGGACTCCCTGCGACCCGGCGGACGAGGACCTCTGGGTCAACCACGCGCTCGCCTACCGCTACGCCGCCGTGATCGACTTCAATTACCGCGATCCGGTCTACGGGCGGGGCTCGGGGATCTTCCTGCACGAGCAGACCGGCGCGCCCACCGCCGGCTGCGTCTCGCTGCGGCAGGGCGACCTGCTCTCGGTGCTGCGCTGGATGAGACCCGGGACGCGGATCCTGATCGGGCCGAGCCGCTGGCTGCGGTCGCTGAAGCGAGTCGGCCCTTCGGAATCGAGCCGTGCGAGTCGATGACGAGCTTCTTCGCCGCTTCCTACTCGAGCTCGACGGCAATGCCGAGCGGCAGCCAGCGGACGCGGGAGCGGAAGTCCTCGGGGGCTGCCGCGAAGACCTGTTCGACGGCCTCGCGGCCCTGGCGGAAGTGCTTCCAGCCCTCGTAATGGATCGGGATCGCGGTGCGCGGCTTGACCAGGGCGCAGAGCTCGACGGCCTCCTCGGCGGTCATCGTGTAGCGCAGCGGGCCGGAGACGGGGAAGCGGACGCCGCCAAGGTGCAGCAGCGCCGTGTCGACCTCGAGCCGGCCGGCGACTTCGCGGACGCCGTCGTAGAGCACGGTGTCGCCGGAGATCCAGAGCACGCCGTGATCCTGGCCCTCCCAGCGCAGCGCGAAGCCGATCACGTCGCCGACGATCGGGTGGCTGAGCGGCGGCCCGTGGCGGCAGGGCGTGGCGGTGATCTCGATCGTCGGCCGCGAGGCGTGCTCCAGCGTCGTCGCCTGCCACGGCCCGAGGCCGCGGGAGTTGCCACCGAGCCGCTTCGCCCCGGGGGCGGTGGTGACGACCGTGCCGGCCGAGGGCAGCAGGGCCCGGCCGGCGTCGTCGAGGTTGTCGTCGTGGTGATCGTGGCTGAGCAGGACGGCGTCGATCGGGCCGAGATCGGCGGCGGCGAGCGCCGGTCCCTCCAGCTTGCGCGAGCTCGTCCCCCAACCGAAGCGGTACCTGCGCCCGGGCGGGTCGAAGGTCGGGTCGGTGAGCAGCCGCCAGCCACCGATCTCGATCAGGACGGTTGGTCCCCCGATATGGGTCAGCCTGACGTCTTTCACACTTGTTCCCCCGTCCCCGTGGCATCCGCGGCGGTGCGCTGGAGCTTCTGGACCAGCCTACCCTCGGAGCTCGAGAAGCAGATCCGCGCCAGGACGCCGCGGTGATCGGCGATTTCCCAGTAGCTGCAGACGACGTCTTCGCCGTGCGGCGGGAAGAGGTGGACGTAGCGGTCCTTGGTCAGGTTCTCGGGCAGGCCCGTCTGTTCGAGCCGGTTGACGAAGAGCTGCTCTTCGAGGCCGGGCCGCAGCGCCGCGTACTGCTTCGCGGTCATCGCGTACCCGAAGGGGTTGGGGTGTTCGTGACCCCTGCTTTCCTCGTTGCCGCCGGCGATCACGGCAACGACGAAGAGGACGATGAAGAAGGCGGCGGTGACCCAGGCGATGACGCCGCGGCGGCGCTGCTGTCGCCGGTACGGATCGACGGTCTTGCCGGGGGTCGCGTTCATCGCCGCCAGGGTAGCGGCGGCGGCGCGCGGCGCGGCTTGAGCGGCACCGTTTTACCGTCCGCAGGGAATGCGAACATACGTTCCCCTACTGAGAGACGGGAGAGTCCGATGCCTCAATTCGATGCTTATGAAGACCTTGTCGGGCGCTGGCGCTGGCGCCTCCTCGGCGACGCCGGCCGCGCCGTAGCGACCTCCGGCGAGTCGTTCGTTTCCCACTGGCATGCCCTGCGAGCGGCCGAAGGCGTCCGCGCGGTCGCCTCGGCGGCGCGCATTTCCAGCACGCCCGCCGACGGCGTCGAGGACGCGCTCAACGCGATCATCGAACGGGAGCTGGCACATAGCCGGTAAGAGCGGCTGGCCTGGGGCCCCTGGCCCGACCGGCCTAGGAATCGGCCCTCGATCGCAGGGCGAGGATGCAGAGGTCGTCCCTGACCGGGCCGTCGGTCCACTCGAGGATCGCTCCCTGGGCACCGTTGACGAGCGCCCTCGCGGGCAGGCCCGCCAGCGGGGCCAGCAGTCCGAGCAGCCCCTTCTCACCGAGGATCGCGCCATCCCTGCGGACGTCGGTGGCGCCGTCGGTGTAGACCAGCACCCCGTCGCTCTCCCCCATCGACGCCTCGCCGGTGCTCAACGAGAGGTCGGGGCCGGCGCCGAGCGGCAGGGTCGAGGCGTCGGCCTGGAGGGTCTGCAGCGTCGGCAGGCGCAGCGGCGGCGGGTGGCCGGCGATCGCCCAGGAGACGGCGGAGTCGGCGGTGCCAAGCCGCACGCAGACCGCGCTGACCAGCTCGTCACCCCGCCCCGGCCGATCGAGCAGCGCCGCGTTGGCCAGCATCAGGATCTCCGCCGGGTCGGCGGTGTGGGCCGCGAAGGCGGCCAGCCGGGCGCGGATGAAGGTCGCCAGGCGCGCCGCCTTGGGCCCATGCCCGACGACGTCGCCGACCACCGCCACGGTCGAGCCGTCGGGGCCGTTGGTGAGTAGGTAGAAGTCACCGGAGACCCCCAGCTCGGAGGGAACGAACGCCGCCGCCGCGTCGACATCGGACAGCTCCGGCAAGCTCGGCGGCGTCAGCGCGGCGCGGATCTCCTCCATTTCCTCCGCCGAGTGCTCGAGCGCGATCACCCGCTCCCTCACCACCGAGACCACGGCGGCCACCGCGACGAAGGCGACGAGGCGGCTCCCCAGCGCCACCCCGAAGTGGGAGACCGGATGCATTGCCGCGCCGGCCACGTAGAGAGCAGCGCAGCCGAGCACGGCCGCCGCGCCCCCCCTCCAGCCGAACCACCAGCTCGCCAGGCCGATCGGGATCGCGTAGAAGAAGCCGATCCCGGTCTGGCCGCTGGAGCCGAGCACCAGCCAGGCGACGGAGACGGCGAGCGCGGCGGCGCAGGACCAGGAGATGCCAGCTATGCGGGACACCTAGCGCTCCACGAGCGACATCCGCAGGCGAACGGTGCTGCCGGCGCCCCCCGACCTGACCTGGACCAGGTCGCAGACCTGGTTGGCGAGCCAGAGGCCGCGGCCGCCCATCTGATCGGGCCGTGGCCGCTCGCGGCCGACCAGGGGGCGGTCGATCCGCCCCTCGTCGTCGACCTCGCAGACGACGACGTCGCCCGCCCTCCAGATGCGCAGCGTCCCCCTGCCGCCTCCGTGCCGGAGGCTGTTGATCGCCAGCTCGTTGGCGGCGAGCACGAAGTCGTCGATTCGCGAGGAGCCGAGGCCGAGCAAGCGGGCCTGCTCGTCGACGAAGCGCCTCAGGTCGCTGAGCGTCCTGACCGTGAAGAGCATCTCCACGGCGTCGCGCGGAGCCGGCGCCAGCCGACCGTCGAGCGAGCTGCGGGCCTCGGGGGCGAGGTAGGAACCGCTGTCGCCGGCCTCGCCATGCCGGCAGACGATCGGGTGGTTGTGCTCGGCCTCGCGCAGCACCCCCTGGTCGAGGTGGGTCGTGTCGTAGGGGCACATCAGCGACCACGGACGGCCACCGATGAAGGCGAGGTTGAGCAGCGACTCGTGGCGCTCGCACTCGTCCAGCTCGGCGGCCGTGCGCCCAGGCCATATCGGCTCGCCGATCCCCCGCACCTCCTGCCCGTCGCCACTGTGAGCGTCGAGAAAGTCGCGCCAGGCGGGGATGATCCGGGCCGGGTTGCGCCCCAGGTCCTCCATCTCGGTGAAGAGGACCCGGCCGCCGTCCTCGCCGAGCGCCGCGTCGAGTCGCTCGCGGTTGGAGCGTGGCAGGGCGACCAGGATCGCCTCCCCGGCCTCCAGGCCCTCCTGGACGAACGGCACCGTCCCGGCCAGGAACTCATCCGCATCGGCGTAGAAGAAAGCTTCGTGGCGAAAGCCAGATTCAGCGGTCGTGGCCTCGATCACGGGCCTACTCAAGCACTACTCAGGGCTTCTGTACAGCGGGCTCGGTCAGCGGCGTCGCTTTCGGCTGGCCGAAGAGGCGGGCGAGGACGATGCTGAGCTCGTAGAGGGCGATCAGCGGCGCCGTCTCCAGCAGCATCGAGACCGGGTCGACACCGGGGAGCGCGGCGGCGATGACGGCGCAGGCCAGATAGGCGTAGCGCCGGTTCTCGGTCAGCTGGTGGACCTTGACGATGCCGAGCCTGACCACGGCGAGGATGCCGACCGGGATCTGGAAGACGATCCCGCAGGCCAGCAGCGTTTGCGCAAAGAATCCGTAGTATTCCTTGGCACGGACCTGGACGTTGAACTGCGAGTCGTTGAAGTTGAGCAGGAACTTGGTCGCGGCCGGGAGGACGACGAAGTAGCCGAAGACGATGCCGGCGATGAAGAGGGCCGGGATCAGCAGCAGCAGCGGCAGGATCGCCCGCCGCTCCTTGTCGGCGAAGGCCGGCAGCAGGTAGGCGTACAGCTGGTAGAGGACGATCGGCAGCGAGAGGATGATCGCCCCGTAGGCCGAGACGGTGACCGTGGTGGTGAACGGCTCGCTGATCCCGAAGGTGATCAGCTTGTCGTGGTTGGAGGGCAGCGGCGCGCTCGCCAGTTCCAGCAGCAGGTGGTTCTGCCAGAAACAGAGGGCGAGCGCGGCGCCGAAGACCGCCAGGGAGACGACGATGCGCGCGCGCAGCTCGTCGAGGTGCTCGACGAGGCTCACCTCATCCTCATGTGAGATCGCTCTTACGCAGCGCATCGCTTTACCTCAGACCCGCGGCTCGGCGACCGGGGCGGTCTCCGCCACGGGGCTGGTGGGGGCGACGGCGACGGGAGTCGGCTCGATCGCCGCCGGCGTTGCCTCCGGGGTGTGGTCGCCACTGATCGTGCCGCGGAACTCGCTGATCCCCTTGCCGAGCGACTTGCCCAGCTCCGGGAGGCGCTTGGGCCCGAAGACGACGAGGGCGATGATCAGGACTACGAGAATCTCCATTGGTCCGATGTTGGGCATGATTACCTCCGATTGCGATCTGGATTGAGATCTGACTTGGTGGTTGAAGCTCTGGTGCGGCGGGAGCGCGGGCGGAGCCGATCGGGTCGACCGGCTCCGCCGCCCGCTCCGGTACTCGTCCCTACCTGCTACTTGAGGAAGCCGGTCCCTTCAACCGCCTTCAGTACTTCAGCCGCCGTGAACGGCGTGTCGAACGGCCCGTCGGGGGTGATCCCGCTGGGCTTGCCGGTGAGAATCAAGCCGGCCACCGAGGCGTGACGCGCCTCGATCGTGAGGATCGAGAGCGCCGCCGCGACGTACGCGGGGCTGGCGATGTTGAGTGCCTGGCCCGAGTAGGCGTGGACGCCGGTGTTCTCCAGGGCGACGGACGTCTTCACGAAGGACGCCTCGCTGGAGGTGGTGCTGCCGAAGTCGACCTTCGGCGCGCTGGTCGCTTTGCTGCCCAGCGCCTTCTTGAGGAAGGCGACGTGGGCGTTCTCGTCGACCGTGGTGGTCTTGAGGAAGACCTGCGTCTGCTTGTCCTTGATGAACTTCGACTTCTTCTGGTTGGCGGTCGCCTCGTTGTAGAAGGCGGCCTCCAGGTACTCCAGGGTGAGGGCAAAGTTGAGGATGCCGACGTCGCCCTTGCCGAAGCTTGCCGGCGGACGGCCCTTGCCGCCCTTGGCCAGCGCACCGGCGGGGCTGAGAGCACCGAGCAGAGCGCCGCTGCCGATCACCGCACCGCCTGCCAGGCCGGCCTTCTTCAGGAAGCTGAGTCTGGTGTCGCCGTCGCTGAGGGTTTCCGACGCGTCACCTGCCGCCTGGCGGACGACGTCGTCGACGTTCGTCTCTTTGAGGGTTGCTTCGGGGTCCATGCTGCTCCTTTTTGCAGTGGTTAGTTCCCCCCAATAGCGGAGCGCACCCGCAACTGGATCACCGTTGAGCGGATCTTTAACCGGCCGACGCGAGATCGGCGGGCGTTCAGATTTCGTCGAGGAAGGCGGCGAGCTCGTCGTTGAGCCGGCCCGGGGCGAAGCGCCACTCGAAGGGCGAGCTGGCCTCGACCAGCCGCGCGTTCGCCAGCTCTTCGGCCAGCATCCCGGAGTCGCTGAAGGGGTGCAGCGGGTCGCGCGGGTGGCCGACGATCAGCGCCGGCTGCTCGATCTGCAACCGCCGCTCCCGGTGCGGCGCCGTCTCCCCCAGCAGCAGCCCCTCGAGCACCGCCTGCGAGGGCCCCGGCCGCTGGCGGACCCAGTCGAGCCCGATGTCGACGAGATGGTTGCTGCGGGGGATCGCCGAGGTGAAGGCGGAGAGGGCCTCGAAGGCCGGACGGCCCCAGCGCAGGCCGAGCAGGACCGGCGTGAAGGTGGCCGCGACCGCCGAGAGCGCGTTGTCTAGCACCGGCATCTCGATGAAGAGGCCGCTGACCCGCTCGGGTCGGCGTGTCGCCAGCTCCAGGGCGATGTTGGCGCCCAGCGAGGTCCCTCCCACCACCGCCGCCGGCTGCTCGAGGTGGTCGAGCAGCGCCGCGACCTGGCGCGAGAACAGCGGCATCGAGTAGAGGCGCAGGTCCTCGGGCCGGTCCGAGCGCCCGTGGCCGAGCATGTCGACCGCGATCACCCGGTTGCCGCGCCGCGCCAGCTCCGGCCCCAGCCGATCGAACATGCGGCGGTTCATCAGCAGCCCGTGGACGAGCACCAGGACCCGCTCCCCGTCGCCGTAGGAGTCGTACTCGATCCGGTGTCCCTCGTAACGAAACTCGCCCACGCGCCGCTCCTCGTCTCAGGCCGAGCCCGGCTCACCCAGGCTCGGCCTGATGGTAGGCGGATCGAGAGCTCAGACGCTCCCCCAAGAGCGCCTGGCGCTAGTAACCCTCCGGGTGGCGGGCGACGAAGCCGGCGGCGCTGACCATGCTGTCGTGCCAGCGCGGGCCGGTGCCGCTGGTGTCGCCGACGGTGTCCCAGCGCAGCCCGGCGATCACCGCGAAGGCGTGGCCGGCATTGGCGTAGACGGTGATCCAGCGGCCCGCCCCCGAGCTTCCCCAGTGCTCCATCGGGCCCGACGGCAGCGGACTGGAGAGGAATTCGCCGCCGTGCAGGGCGAAGCTGACGGCGCCGGAACAGTCATAGCCGGCGTCCCACCAGCGACCGTGGCCGCCGCCCCAGATGTAGGGCTTGGCGCGGATCTTGTTGGCGGCGACGATCACCCGCCGCACGGCGGCCGGCGCGTCCAGTGGGACGAGGGCGCGGCCGTGGTCGATCACGGCCTTGCCGGCCGGCGCGGACGGTGGCGCCGGTTCGGTGCTCGTTTCGGGGCTGTGGGTGGAGAGGCCGCCTGGCGCGCCCTTGGCCCAGGCCCGAGCCCCGGGCAGGGCCGCGACCAGCGCGGTGGCGAATACGGCGAGCGAGATGCAGAGGGCAGCCCGAAAGGCCGCCCCTCGGGCGATCGACATCGATACCTCCTTCGTCGGCCTGCGGGGTTAGCTGACGGGCTGGCGCTGAAGGAGCCTGCGCCCCCACCTTGCGGCGGGTTAGCCCCGGGAACTTGGTTCCCCCGCTCTCCGGCTATTGCCGGGGATTAGGCATGTGCTTGCTCAGTTAACTCGATCGAGCCGCAGAGTTGCGGTGGGGGCGGCGCTGTCGGCCGGGCCGTCCGGAGCCGGATCGCCGTCTAGGCTTTGCCTCCGCCGCCCCGCAGAGAGGAGCCCTGAAGGTGAACGTCAGCCAACCCGATGCCAAGGCCGAGCCCGGCACCCGCGTCGCCTTCGTCCAGTCCTGCTGGCACAAGGAGATCGTCGACCGCTGCCGCTCATCCTTTGTCGCCGAGCTCGGCCGCCTCGGCACCGCGGAGTCGGAGATCGACCTCTTCGAGGTCACCGGCGCCTTCGAGATCCCCCTGCACGCGAAGAAGCTCGCCGAGAGCGGCCGCTACAGCGCCGTCGTCGCCGCCGGCCTCGTCGTCGACGGCGGCATCTACCGCCACGAGTTCGTCGCCGAAGCGGTGATCGGCGGCCTGATGCAGGTCCAGCTCGAGACCGGGGTCGCGGTCATCTCCGCCGTCCTCACCCCCCACCACTTCCACGAGCACGAGGCTCACCTCTCCTTCTTCTCCGAGCACTTCGAGGTCAAGGGCGTCGAGGCGGCGCGCGCCTGCGCCCACACCGTCGAAGCGCTGGCGCAGCTGCCGTCGCCGGCCCGCGTCAGCTGAACTCGATAACGCTGCGGATCCCGTCCTGGGCCTCCATCACAGATCGAGCGCCAGGCTGCGACCGCAATCGGCGATCGTCTCCTCGACCGGCCGCAGCGTCCAGCCGAGCAGGGCCTGCGCCTTCTCGCTCGACACCTCGACCTTCTCGCCGAGCTGGCCGGCGATCGAGCGCACACCGGGGTCGAAGATCCCCATCGCGCGGACCACGAAATCGGGGATCGAGCGCTTGGGCACCTTCGCAGCGTCCGGCCCGAGACGGCCGCGCAGCACCGCGGCGACATCCGCCATCCACTGGAACTGCGCCACCGCGATCAGCCGCTCGCCGCCCGCCTCCGGAGCGGTCATCGCCCTGATCTGCAGGTCGGCCACGTCGCGGACGTCGACGACGCTGAAGCCGATCCGCGGCGTGCCCGGCATGCCGTTCAGCAGCCGCTGGACGATCTGCAACGAAGTGGAGTCCTCCCCGCCCAGGGCCGGGCCGAGGATGGCGCCGGGGTTGACGACGGCCAGCTTTCCGGCCTCGCCCCGCTCGCGAACCAGATCCCAGGCGGCGCGCTCGGCGATCGTCTTCGAGCGCGTGTAGGGCGTCAGCTCGGTGTTGGCGGCGTCGGTCCAGCTCTCCTCGGTCAGCGGCACGGCGGACTCGGTCACGCCGCCCCGCACGGCGGCGATCGAGGAGGTGACGACGACCCGCTCGACCCCGGCGTCGAGGGCCGCCCGCAGCACCCGCAGCGTTCCCTCCCGCGCCGGCACGATCAGCTCGTCGGGGTCCTTCGGCTGCGCCGAGGGGAACGGCGAGGCGACGTGGAGGACGTAGTCGCAGCCGTCCACCGCCTGCGTCCAGCCATCGTCGCGGTCCAGGTTCGCGGCATAGAACGAGAGGCGCTCGCCGGCGTCGACCTGCGAGGCGACCTTGGCCCGAACAGCCGGCTCCTTGGCGAGATCGCGCACCGTGGTGCGCACCTCGTAGCCGCGCCGCAGCAGCTCGACCACGCACCAGCCGCCGAGGAACCCGGAGCCGCCGCTGACCAGAACCGTCTTCGTCTCTGCCTCTGACCCGTTCACTTTCCCGCCGAGGACCGTACCAACCGCACGGGCAGGCTCCCGATGCCCTGCAGGGTGTTGTTGCGGATCCGGGTCGGCGGGCCGGCTAGCTCGATCGTCTCGACCTGGGCGACCAGGGCGCGCAGGAGGGCGGCCATCTCGAGCTTGGCGAGGTGGATGCCGACGCAGGTGTGCGGGCCGTTGCCCCAGCCGAGGTTGCCTCCCGGCGGCCGGTCGAGATCGAAGCGCGCGGGCTCGGCGAACTGGCGCTCGTCCATGTTGGCGGCGCCGATCAGGAGCACGGCGCGCTCGCCGGCGCGCATCCGCACGCCGGCGACCTCGGCGTCGCGGCTGAGGCGGCGGGTGAAGCCGCGAATCGGCGAGGAGAGGCGGACCGACTCGACCACCGCCGCCGGGATCAGCGCCGGGTCACGGCGGATCCGCTGCCATGCATCCGGGTTCTCCGCCAGCAGCCGGAGCATGTAGGTGCTGGCGAGGATCGTCGTGTCGAGACTCGGGGCGATGAAGTCGATCACCATGTTGCGCGCTTCGGTCTTGTCGATCTCACCCCGGTCGGCGGCGTCGAACACGCTCGCCGCCCAGCTGCCCGGGACGACGCGGGAGCGATTCAGTCGTTGGGTGTAGGCGAGCATCCCGAGCGAGCTCGGGAACGCCTCCAGCCCGCGCCGGTTGAGCGGGCCGAGAACGTCGAAGGAGATCGTCCCCCAGCTCAGCAGCCGCTCGGCCGGGACGCGGACGCCAACCAGGTCGGCCACGACCTCGAGCGGCAGCCCGCTGGAGAAGTCGCGGGCGGCGTCGAACTCGCCGCGCCCGACCAGGCGGGCGACGATCGCCTCGGCCTCGGCGTCGAGGCGGCCGGCGATCGGCGCCAGCGCCTGGGCGCCGAGCGAGCGCATCAGCACCCTGCGCCGGGTGACGTGGGTCTCGTCGTCGCTGAACAGGGTCGTCTTGCGGGCGGCGACGTTGGTGATCGGGTTGGCGGCGACGCCATAGCCGCTGACGAAGAGCTCGTCGTCGCGCAGCGCCGCGCGCACGTCCTCGAAGCGGCCCATCGCCCACATCCGCTGGCGCGGCAGCCAGACCACGGGGCCGGCGTCGCGGATCTGCGCGAAGGCAGCGGTGGAGTCCTCGATCACCTCGTCGCCATAGAGGTCGAGATCGACCGCCGGCGCCACGCGCTCGCGACGACGGCTCGCCAGACGCTTGACGGGCCGTTTCACATCCATATGGGGTGTTTCCGGCCCATCGACCTGGCTAAGGGGTCGCGCCGGCGCTGATCTTGTTGCTCAGGGTCCCGATGCCGTCGATCTCCAGCTCGACGGTCTGGCCCGGCCGGATCCAGCGGTCGAGCTCGAGCCCGCAGCAGCCGGGCATCGTCCCGGTCGAGATCACGTCGCCGGGCTGCAGCCGCTCGCCGGCCGAGGCGTAGGCCAGCATCGCGCCGATGTCGTGGGCGGCGCCGGCGGTCCCGCCCTCGCACCAGACCTCGCCGTCGACGCGGACCCGGCCCGTCGCCGCCTGCCAGTTCGGCAGCTCATCGGCGGTGATCACGTCGGCGCCGATCGAGTTGGCGAAGGTCTTCGACTTCACCACCGGGCCGAAGATGCTCTCGCGCGCGTCCTCGGCCTGGACGTCGCGGGCGCTCCAGTCGTTGAGGACGAACCAGCCGCCCACCGCCTCAGCGGCTTCGGCGGGCGTCGCGTCGGCCAGCGGCTTGGCCAGCACGAAGGCCAGCTCGAGCTCGAAGTCGAGGAACCTGGTGTGGCTCGGCCACCACATCTCCTCGCCGTCGGCGAGCAGCGCCGCGTGGTTGGCCATGTAGAAGGAGGGCGTCTCGTAGAAGCGCTTGTTCGGCTTCAGCTTCGGGAAGGTCCTGCCGGTCGCGCGCTCGTAGCCGGCGACGACCTTCGCCGCCGGGGCCGGGAAGAAGCGCTTGACAAGCATCCGGCTGGAGGCGATCAGGTGCGACTCCCAGAGCATGAAGGCGCGCATCGAGCGCGGCTGCAAGGGCAGGATCGCCGCGCCGGGATCGGCACCCGGCACGTCGGGGTTGCCCGCGGCGGCGTCGATCGTCGCCTGCGCCGCCTCGCGCTCCCCCTCGCCGCCGGCGAGAAAGGCGACGAGGTCGGTCGCCGCGAGCGTGATCCAGCGGCCGTCCGCGGCCTCGGCAATCAGCCCGTCCGGAGTCCGCCGCAGCTTCATCGCAGCCACTCCGCTGGGCTCGAGTTGGCGATCGGGTGGCCGGCCAGCAGGAAACGCGGCGGCGGCGGGCCGCCCCAGCGGTTGATCGCGCCAAAGCCCCCCGGCCAGCGTTTCGCCTTGTAGTCGCCCCGCGGCGGCATCGCCGCCAGGTCGGCGCAGCACTCGACCAGCGCCCCGTCGGCGTCCTTGAAGTAGATGAAGAGGTTGTGGCCGGGGCCGTGGCGGCTCGGCCCCCAGACCAGCTTCTGGCCGCGGGCGGCGAGCCGGTCGGCGATCCGCCCCATCGCGTTGAGGTCGGGGACCGACCAGGCGTAGTGGGAGAGCTCGCTGCGCGGGCCGAAGATCAGCGCCATGCCGTGGTGGTCGGCGTCGCAGTGCCACCAGCTCGCGGTGCGACCCATGCGGTCGGAGAAGGCGAAGCCGAGGCCGTCGTGGAGGAAGCGCTCGGTCGGGCCGAGGCGGCGGGCCTTGACCGAGGCGTGCTCAAAGCGGCTGGGGCGATCGCCGGCGGACGGCTCCGCGCCGGGCTCCATCCCACAGAAGAGCTTGTAGACGTGGCCGCCGGGGCCGCGGACCAGCGCCGCCCGGTCGATTCCGGGCTCGCCGTCGTAGACCTCGCCGATCGCCTCGCCGCCGGCCGCCGCGATCGCGCGGCGCGCCGCGACCAGCGCCTCGGCGTCCGCCAGCTCGAGGCCGATGTGGTCGTAGCCGCGCCGCCCGGACTCGATCAAGATCAGCTCGTGGTGGCGCTCGTTGCAGGTCAGATAGGCAGCGCGCCCGCGGCGCTCGGTCTCGACCAGGCCGAGCACCTCGGACTGGAAGGCGACGGCGGCGTCGAGGTCTTTGACCCGCACGGCGATGTGGCCGATGCGGGTGACGCCGCTCATGCGCCGGTCACGACTGGGATCGGGAGCTCCGCGGCCAAGCTGACGATCCTATGGCCACTAACTTGACTTAGTTGATCAACATAGTGCTACGGTAGGGACATGCTCCTCCCCGCCCTGCTCGGCCTTGCCCTCTGGATCGTGATCTCGATCCCGGTCGCCCTCTGCTTCGTGCGGGCGATGGCGCTCGAGGAAGGCGCCCCGGAGGCAGCAGAGATCCAGGACGCGGCCATGCGGCTGGACCCTTCAGGTCCGCTGCCGTCTCCGCACACTGCTGTGCCACAGCAGCTGCGGCCGCGACGGCGGACCGGCGCGGCTGCCTAGCGGCGCCCCACGGCAGCCTCAGGGCAGCGCCCGATCTCGTCCCCTCTATCGTGCGGCGGACTGATGCCGCCCACGGCGCTGCTCTCCGTCCCGGCCCACCTCGGCTACATCGCCCTCGCCGGACTGGTCGGCACCGAGTCGACCGGCCTACCCGTCCCCGGCGAGACGGCGCTGATCGCCGCCGGCCTGCTCGCCCACGAGGGCAGCATGAACATCGTCCTCGTGATCGTCGTCGCCGCGACGGCGGCGATCGTCGGCGACAACCTCGGCTACCTGATCGGCCGCCACGGCGGCCGCAGCCTGCTCGAAAAACCGGGGCCGCTCGAACACCACCGGCTGATGATCATCCGCAAAGGCGAGCCGTTCTTCGAGCGCCACGGCCCCAAGGCGGTCTTCCTCGGCCGCTGGGTGGCCGGGCTGCGGATCGCCGCCGCCTGGCTCGCCGGCATCACCCGCATGCGCTGGTCGACCTTCTTCTTCTGGAACGCCCTCGGCGGCATCGCCTGGGCGACCTCGGTAGGCCTCGCCGCCTACCTGCTGGGCTCGGTCGTGAAGCAGATCCTCGAGGTCGGCGGCCTCGCCGCGGTCGCCGCACTGGCGGTCGTCGTCGCCGGCTACCTCGCCTGGCGCTGGCATCGCCGGCGCGCGGCGCCGGCGCCGGAGCGGCGACGCGAGTCTCCGGAGGAGTCCTAGCGCGCCGCCCGACCGCTTCGGGAGGGCGCCGGAACGGGAACTATGCTCCGCGCTGGACACCCCTCCGTGAGCGCAAATGCTCCTGCCGAGGCGGTGTTGGCGCCTTTCTTCCGCATACCGAAAGAAAGGCGCCACCCGAAGATGCGCCCACCCGCCCGATACAGCCGCCCTTCACCCCGAGCGCTCGCCGCGTCACTCACCCTCGCGGCGGCGCTCCTCCTCCCCGCCGGCGCGCTGGCCGCACCGGCGCCGCAGGCCGCCCAGCCGGCGAGCCCCCAGCCGACCCCTGCCCCCGGGACCCTGGTGCAGCTCTCCGGCGCCAAGGGCTGCCTGGTCGATCGCTCCGCCGATCCCGGCGGGTGCGCACCGGCCCGGGCGCTGAAGGGGCCGGCAACCCTGCTCGGCTCGCGCGCCGTCGCGCTCAGCCCCGACGGCAAGAGCCTCTACGTCGCCTCGGCGGGAAGCGATGCGATCGCGATCTTCAAGCGCGACCCGGGCACGGGAACGCTCACCCAGGGCCGGGGCGCCGCCGGCTGCATCGCCGCCAAGGGCGCCGAAGGCTGCACCTCGGCGGTCGGCCTCGACGGACCCAACTCGGTCGCGGTCAGCCCCGACGGTCGCAACGTCTACGCGACCTCGCTGGGCAGCGAGGCGGTCACCGTCTTCCACCGCGACCGCTCCAGCGGAGCGCTGAGCCAGAGCCGCGACGGCAGCGGCTGCATCGCCACCCTGCCGCTGCCCGGCTGTGCCAGCGGCCGGGCGCTGGGCGGGCCCGACGTGATCGTCGCCAGCCCCGACGGCAGGAACGTCTACGTCGGCTCCTTCTTCGGCAACGCGATCGCGGTCTTCAGCCGCGACCCGGCCGGCGGCGCCCTGACGCAGCCGGCCGGCAGCAGCGGCTGCATCACCGCGACCCCGACCAGCGGCTGTGCCACCGGCCTCGCCCTGGCAGCGATCGAGGGGATGGCGATCAGCGGCGACGGCAAGAGCCTCTATGCCGGCGCCGCGGTCTCCGAAGCTGTCGACACCTTCACCCGCAACCCCTCGACCGGCGCCCTCACCCAGGCGAGCGGCGGGGGCGGCTGCGTCGTCTCCACCCCACTCGCCGGCTGCACCACCGGCGCCCAGCTCGACGGCGCCGACGCGGTCGCGGTCAGCCCCAACGGCAAGGACGTCTACGTGACCTCGCTGTTCAGCAAGAGCGTCACCTCCTTCAGCCGCTCGGCCGCCTCGGGGCTGCTCACCCAGAAGCCCGGCTCCTCCGGCTGCCTCGTCTTCATGCGCTCGACCGGCTGCTCGTTCGGCCGCGCCCTCAACGCCCCCGAGGGGCTCGCCGTCTCACCGGACGGGACCAACGTCTATGCGGCCTCGTTCGTGCCCGGCGCGATCGCCGTCCTCAACCGCAGCAAGCGCTCCGGCGCTGTCGCCCAGAAGCCGAACGGCGTCGGCTGCGTCGCCGTGCCCGCCGTCCCGGAGTGCCCCACCGGGCGGGCGATGAGCGGCCTCAGCTCACTCGTCCTCAGTCCCGACGGGCGTTTCCTCTACGCGGCCGCCGCCAGGAGCGACGCGATCGCGACCTTCCGGCGCAGCGGCCGCCGGCCCGCTCCGCGCCACTGACGCGAAGCGGCCGAGCACCGGGCTCAGTGCTACCTGCCGACCTTGAGGTTGCCGAGCACGCCGATGCGGAAGCCCAGCCACGGGTAGGTGGCGGTGAAGAGGGCGTTGTCCTGCGGCTGCAGGCCGACCGCGGAGAGCCAGAGCTGGTAGGCGGGGGCGTTGGAGATGCCGCCGTGCAGGCGCCGCCAGACCCGTCCCTTGCCGCTGCCCGCCGGGGCCGGGGCGATCGTGTCGGTCCACTCGACCGCGTTGCCGCCCTGGTCGAGCGTGCCCCAGGGTGAGCTCGTCTTCGCCTGGCCGACCGTGCCGAGGCTGCCCTGGTAGGCCTTTTCGTAGGCGGTCGGCGAGAGCCCGAGCGGGTTGACGGTCAGGCAGTCTTCGGCCGAGAACGCCGCCGGGCACCAGCTCGGGGCCGCCACTTCGGAGGCGTGGTAGGTCGCCAGCGGCTGGGTCGCGGAGTTGGTGACGTCGCCGGTCGTGGGATCGAGCGTCGTCGTCTTCGGAGCGGTCGCGGTGCCGTCGCCGAAGACGCCGGCGTTGGTCGGGTACTTCCAGTAGGAGTAGGTGCCGCCGCCGCTGGGGTCGTAGTAGGCGGCCTTGATCCACTCGTCCTGGCTGGGGATCACGAAGCCGGTCCTGTGAGCGCGGGTCGGGCCCCTGCGCTTGCCGCCGTTGAAGTCGTACATGCCGGTCTCCGTCCTCGGTGAGAGCCGGACGCGGTAGGTCGTGTAGCGGAAGCCGCCTTCGCTGCTCGTCTGCTTGGAGAGCAGGCGGCCGTTGTAGAGCGAGTTGTCGAAGCGGGCGACGCGCAGGAAGTTGGCGAAGCCGTAGGGCTTGTCGGCCCATTCGGGCGAGGCCACCGTGTAGTGGCGGCCCCTGCCGGCGCTGGAGGAGAAGTCGATCTGGCCGAACTTGGGCCAGGCCGAGGAGCTCTCGCTGGTTGCGTAGAGCTTGTGCGGGTCGCGCCCGCTCGGGTCGGCCGTGTTGAGGAAGGTCACCCACTGCTTGACGGTGACCTCGAGCTGGCCGATCCCGTAGCCGTACTTGACACCGCCCACCATCAGGCATTCCTTGGCGCTTTCGGGAGCTTCTTCGCAGGAGCGGTAGACCGCATCGGTGAACGGCACGATCGCCACCGGGCTGTTCCCGGCCGCGCCCACCTTGACCGTCTTCAGCGTCACCACCGGGGACGCCGGCGAGGCGGCGGACAGCGCCGGCGCGGCAAGCGCAGCGAGCGCCAGAGCGGCCAGTGCAATCGCCAGACGGGTGGACGGGACGCGGGTTGCTGCTGCGGGGATCGGCATTGCGGCCGTATTTCGCCGGGAGCTCAGGAATCCTCTAAGCAGCGATTGCCGACGGGGCCGCCTGGCCCCGATCAGGCGGGGCCGGCGGTGCTGCGCTCGAGCTCCAGCTCGCGCTCGCGGGCCTGGGCGATCGTCTCGCGGGCGTCCGCCAGCGAGTGCCAGCCGTCGACCTCGACCACCTTGTGTTCGAGGTCCTTGTAGACGGAGAAGAAGTGCTCGACTTCCAGCGTCAGCTGCTTGGGCAGGTCGGGCAGGTCCTGGATCTGCGACCAGCCCGGATCGCGGACGGGGACGCAGACGATCTTGTCGTCGATCCCCGCCTCGTCGCTCATCTTGAAGAGAGCGACGGGGTTGACCGGGATGACGCAGCCCGGGAAGGTCGGCTCGGAGACGCAGACAAGGCAGTCGAGCGGGTCGCCGTCCTCGCCCCGGTGGCCGATCAGGTAGCCGTAGTCGGTCGGGTAGACGGTCGAGGAGGAGAGGAAGCGGTCGAGGATCACGTGCCCGGTCTCCTCGTCGTGCTCGTACTTGTTGCGGCTGCCCTTGGGGATCTCGATGAAGGCCAGCAGCCGCTCGGGCTCGCTCTGGCCCGACTCGACGATCCTGTGTTCCTCGGTGTGCCGGCCGCTCGGGTGCAGGGTCATCGCGGCGATCATCGCATGGGCAAAAGGCGAGGCGCCTCAAGGGCCGAGCACGCCTACTCGTCGAGGAGCGCGGCGGCGCCGGCACTGAGCAACGCCGAGCCTCCGGCGACCGCGGCGGTCGCGGCGGCGCTGCCCTCCGGCAGGCCGTCGCGGGCGAGGGCGGCGGCGCCGATGTCGGCAAGGTCGCCGGCGATGCTGGCGGCGAGCCAGGGACGCACCGCGGAGCCGCGCAGAAGGGCGGCCAGTGCCAGCCCGTGCACGGCGACCTCGCGCGCACCCATGCCCCGCAGCGGCACTTCCGCCGCCGGCTGCCGAGCGCCCGGCCCCAGCCAGCGGTTTGCGGCGACCTTGGCGGGCGCCACCAGCAGGGCGACGCCGTAGGCGATGCGCAGGGAGAGCAGGGCGGCGGTCAGGCCGCGGATGGCGCGAATGGCTGAGCTGGATTCGGCCACTCCCCTGAGGCTACGGGACCGCCCCGCCCACCCACTCGGCCGCTCGGCCGCGCTGCGTCTCGGCGGCCGCATTTCGCACCGGCAACGAGGCCTAGAGCCAGTCCCGGCGCGAAACGACTGACGGACTGAGTAGCGTCCCCGGGCGAAAGTCCGCATCCGCGGATCGTCAACTTAAACGGAGGCAACGTGGGAATCGTCAACAAGGATGAGCTCGTACGCGGAGTCGCGGAGCGCAGCGGCTTGGACAACGGCCAGGCGAAGAAGGCCGTCGAGGCGACGCTGGAGGAGATCACGAAGCAGATCTCCGGCGGCAACGAGGTGCGGCTGACCGGTTTCGGGAAATTCTCCGCCGTCCACCGCGCGGCGCGCGAGGGACGCAACCCCCGCACCGGCGAGTCGATGCAGATCGCGGCCAAGTCGGTGCCGAAGTTCAACCCCGGCGCGGAGTTGAAAAAGGCCGTCCAGTAGCGAAGCTGCCGGCCGGGCGCAGGCAAGGTGCCCGGCCGGCAGCTCGCGCAGTAACTGCTGACAAAACGGGTAGCTGGATCGCGAAAACGAACGAAGGGATCGCGATGAGCACCTCACTCGACGGGACGGTCGCACTCGTAACCGGCGCCAGCAGCGGCATCGGCGAGGCGACTGCACGGGCGCTCGCCGCCCAGGGAGCCAAAGTCGCGGTGGCGGCCCGCCGCCTCGAGCGGCTGGAGCGGCTGGCGGCGGAGATCGGCGGCGAGGGCCACACCGCCCTGGCGATCGAGTCCGACATCACCGACCCCGAGCAGGCCAGCGCCGCCGTCGACCGCGCCGTCGACGAGCTCGGGCGACTCGACATCGTCGTCAACAACGCCGGCCAGATGCTGCTGGGCCCGATCGAGGACGCGCCCACCGAGGAGTGGGACCGGATGATCGACCTCAACCTCAAGGGCCTGATCCACACCACCCACGCCGCCCTCCCCCACCTGCTCTCCGCGGCCGAGGACTCCGCGCGGGGCTGCGCGGACCTGGTCAACATCAGCTCCGTCGCCGGGCGCATCGCCCGCTCGGGCTCCGGCGTCTACAACCTGACCAAGTTCGGGGTCGGCGCCTTCAGCGAGTCCTTCCGCCAGGAGTTCGCCGGGCGCAAGGTGCGCACGACGATCATCGAGCCGGGCGCCGTCGACACCGAGCTCTCCGACCACATCCGCGACGGCGTGCGGGAGAAAACCAGAGCACGCTTCGCCGACATCCACATGCTCGAGGCCACCGACATCGCCGATGCGATCGCCTTCGCGACGACCCGGCCATGGCACGTCTCGCTGAACGAGATCCTGATCCGGCCGACCGAGCAGGTGGGCTGACCGGCGCCGGTGCAGCCCGTGCCCTCGATCGCGACGATCGGCGTCCATGGCTTCGACCGCGAGTCGTTTCTCGCGACCCTGGGCGATGCCGGTGTCGACCTCGTCCTCGATGTGCGCCAGCGCCGCGGCGTGCGCGGTAGCGAGTACGCCTGGGCGAACGCGCGGCGGCTGCAGGCGGCGCTGGGCGAGGCCGGCCTCGGCGACACCCACCTCAAGGAGCTGGCGCCGACCACCGAGCTGCGCGAGCTTCAGTACCGCGAGGATGCCAGGCTCGGCGAGGGCAAGCGCTCGCGCACGACCCTCGCCTCCGAGTACGCCCAGGGCTACACCGAGCAGATCCTCGACCCCGTCGACCTCGGCCCGATCGTCAAATGGATCGGCGCCGGCTCGGCGGCGCTCCTATGCGTCGAGCGCGACCCCGAGGCCTGCCACCGCTCTCTGATCGCGGCGCGCCTGCAGCGCGACTGGGGCTTCGGCGTCGAGCACCTGTGCCCACCGCCCCGCGGATAGCCCTCTCCTCAGCCGCGCGGGCCGGGGATGCCGCGGAAGCCGAAGGCCTGGCTCTCACGCCCGGCCTGCACGAACCAGCACTCGCCGCTCATCTCGCCGTCGAAGATGTCGACGACGACGTCGATCACCTCCCGCACGGGGATGATCGGCAGCCCCTCGCTCAGCAGCAGCTCGCGGATCGGGCCGATGATCGCCGTCTCGGCGAACCCCGGGCAGACCGCGTTGATGCGGATGCCGTCGCCGGCCAACGTCGGCCCCAGCGAGCGCACCAGGCCGACGACCGCGTGCTTGTTGGCGGCATAGATCGGGTCCATCGGCACCGGCGTCAGCCCGGCCAGCGAGGCCGTGGCGACAATCGAGCCGCCGCCCCGCGCCTTCATCGCCGGCAGCACCGCGTCGACCCCGAAGACCACGCCGTCGATGTTGACCCCCATCGCCCGCCGGTAGGCGTCGACGTCGAAGCCCTCCCCGAGCTGGGTCCCGAAGGCGACGCCGGCGTTCAGGAACGCCAGGTCGAGCCCGCCGTACTCCTCGACCGCAACCGCAACCGCGGCCTCGTTCTGCTCGGGCTCGCTGACGTCGCAGCTGACGAAAAGCGCTCCGCAGGCCTCGGCAAGCTCGGTCCCCGCGGCCTCGTCCACGTCGCAGGCCACGACCCGCACCCCGCGCCCGGTCAGCGTCTCGGTCAGGGCACGGCCGAAGCCGCTCGCCGCTCCGGTGACCAAGGCAACCTGCTCGTTCATCCCCGGACGATCCCACCAACCGCCTCGCGACGCGGGCGGGGCCCCGGCACCAGCATCAGTCGACTCCTTTGGTTTGGATGGAAAGGATCTGGGCCTTGGCGGCGTCGAACTCGGCCTGGCTGAGGTCGCCGCCGCGGCGCAGGGCACTGAGCCGCTCCAGCTCACCGACCTCCGAGGAGTCGCCGGCGACGGTCCGCGCACGTCCTGGCCAGAGCGCGCGCAGGCGCTCGCCGGCCTGGCCCTGGGGGGCATCGGGAAACTCGCGCAGGGACTGCCGGCGCAGCAGCTCGGTGCCGAGCGCGAACAGCAGCGCGAAGAGCAGGATCCCGATCGGCTTGTGGAAGGCGGCGATCGGGGCCCAGGCAATCAGGGCGAGCCAGACGATCGCGGCGACGGCGTAGGTCGCGCCCGGCTGCTCGCGCATGTATGGGGCGGCCTCGCGGCGCAGCGCCGTCGCCGGCCGGGTCGGGCCGGCGAGCCAGGCGCCGATCACGACCAGGATCCCGAAGGCGATCGCCGAGGAGGCGACCGTGACCAGCAGCGAGGTGCCGATGCTCCAGACCGCTTCGACGGCGGGCTTCACGGCTTCGTTGGCCGCGAGCGCGCCGACCACCTCGTTCCCAGCGAGGCCGCGGACGATCAGTGCCAGGGCCCCGGCGACGATGAAGCCGAAGCCGGCCGAGCGCAGGGCGCGGCGGCGGCGCGGGCCGGCCAGGTAGATCGCCAGGCCGTAGAGCAGCAGGGCCAGCAGCGTCAGCACGATCGGCAGGTCCCTGATCCCCTGGGCGATGCTCTGCGCGGTCGAGAGTTGGTCGGACTTGAGGATCGTTATCTGGCCGGTGTTCGCCGGGATTTTCGAGGCGAGAGCGCCGCCGACGCCGAGCTGGCCGCCGATCTGCGAGACCGGCGAGCCGAGGTCGAGCTTCACTTCGCCGCCGCCGGTGGAGACGGTCGAGCCTTCGCCGTCGAGGATCTTCAGCAGGGTCAGGTGGGCGGCGCGGTTGGCCTCGCCCCAGAGTTCCTGGACGTGGGGGTTTTCCAGCGCCTTTTCGGCGATCTGGGGTGCCAGCTGGTGCAGGCCGCCGGCAGCCGGGCCGGCGAGCGGCTCCAGTTTCGGCGGCAGCGCCGCTTCCAGTTCGGCCTGGACGTCGACGTTGGCGAAGAGCTGGTCGGCGAGGTAGTTGGAGAGCTGCCCACGGACGTCTTCGTTCTGCAACAGCTTGCCGCTGGTGTTGACCCAGTTGTCGGTGTTGAGCGCCTGGCGGTTGGCCCAGATCGAGAAGATCGCGAAGACCGCGAGTAGCGTGGCGAGGCCGATCAGGGCAGCGGCGATCTTCGGATGGCCGGCCTTGGGCGCGCCCTCGGTGCTCTCGGATCTCACAGCTAAACCCCTCTCTCGACGGTCAGGCCGCCGGCGCTCTCGGCATCGAGCAGCGCCTGGTAGTCGCTTTCGTTCTGGTCAGCGTAGGCCTCGGAGAACTCGGCGACCGCCTGGTCGAAGGCGTCGCCCTTGCCGAGGTAGGCGCTGATCGCGGCGCGATCGCCGGTGCGCGCGTGGGCGCGGGCCAGGCTCCAGCCACAGAGTTCGGCGTACCCGGCCATCGTCTGCGGGCCCATCGCCTCGATCTCCGCCGAGCCCTTGCCGTCCCAGAGCTGGCGCACGTAGAAGTCGCGCTTCCTGCCGTCGAGGCCCTCCGCCGTCAGCCAGCCGAGCAGGACGTCGCCGGCGGCCTGGGTGAGGCGCTGGCCGGAGACGACCCGGTGGCCGTGGTGGCGGAAGCGGCTGGCGCCGGCGAACGGCTCCAGCACCGAGGGCCCGGCTTCCTTGACCTGCAGGAAGAGCGGGTCGCTGGCGTCGCGGCCGAGCAGCAGGGCGATCCAGGCGCGGGTGCCGACGCTGCCGACGCCGACGACCTTGTGGGCGGCGTCGACGTAGCGGTAGCGCTCGGCGAGGACCCGGGCCTGGTGGTCGAGGGTGCCCCGGTACTCGCTCAGCAGGTGCTTCATCAGGGCGGTGATCGCGTCGGGATCGGCGCCTTCGCGTTCGGCCAGCTTGCCGATCGGGACCAGCAGCGGCGGCCGATCGGCGATCCGCAGCTCGCCGTCGCGCGTCTCGGTCAGCCTTTCGAGCGCCCGCAGGCTGCCCTTGTTGCGGGCCTTGGCGACGTTCTTCTGGAGCCGGCGCCGGTCCTCCTTGGTGACTTTGTCCTGCCAGCGGGCGGCGATGTCGGCGACGTCGAGGCGCGAGTACCAGACGTCGATCTCACTCATCGCGTCGAAGCTGGCCATCGCCGTGCGGTAGGCGCTGACCGAGCCGAGGACCGCGGCGCGGCGCTCGCCCTTCTTGAAGCCGCGGTCGCGGGCGCCGATCGCGACGCTGGCGGCGAGCCGCTTGACGTCCCACTCGAACGGCCCCGGCAGGGTCTCGTCGAAGTCGTTGATGTCGAAGACGAGCCGGCGGTCCGGCGCCTGGAAGACGCCGAAGTTGGAGAGGTGCGCGTCGCCGCAGAGCTGCACGCGCAGGCCGGAGTCCGGGCCGGCCCCGAGGTCGGCGGCCATGATCGCGGCGGCACCGCGGTAGAAGGTGAAGGCCGAGGCGAGCATGCGCCCGTAGCGGACCGGGACCAGCTCCGGGACCCGGCTCTTGTCCTGCTCGGCGAGGATCTCGACCGCGGCGGTGCGATCCGCGCCCGGCTCCCAGCCGGCCTGCGCGGAGCGGGATATCCGCTGCCTGGCCTCCTTGCCGGAGGCGGCGCTAGCGGAGACCGGCACGAGAGCCCCCCGCGGCTGCCCCTGCCCGATTCCCACGTTCGAGTTCCACAAAGAGAATCTATTGCGTCCTGGGACGGCCCGCTGCTCGAAGCCGGAGATCCGCGCGGGCGGCGCCCGGGCGGCGCTCCCAGGATACTCACCGCCATGCCGCATGGCCACGCTCATGTGCCCGAGGAGCTGACCGAGGGCTCGTCCACCTCCCCCGGCGAGCGCATCCTCGAGCTGAGCGCCGTGGCGCTGCTCTCGCTGACCGTGCTCGCCACCGCCTGGAGCGGCTACCAGGCCTCGCTCTGGTCGGGCGAGCAGTCCCAGCACTACGCACAGGCCTCGGCGACCCGGATCAAATCCCAGCAGGCCTCGACCCACGCCGGACAGAGCCGGATCGATGACCTCCTCTACTTCAACGGCTGGCTGGATGCCCACCAGGCGGGCAACGAGGGGCTGGCGAAGATCTACCAGCGCCGCTTCCGGACGGCCTTCGTGCCCGCCTTCGAAGCCTGGATCGCCCAACATCCCTTCACCAATCCCGACGCCGTTCCCGGGCCGCTCTACATGCCCCAGTACCACCTGGCCGACGTCACCCGAGCCAACACGCTCAGCGGCAAAGCCGACGACCTCTACCAGGAGGGAACCGACGCCAAGGGCCACGACGACGACTACATCCTCTCGACCGTCTTCTTCGCCGCCGTCCTCTTCTTTGCCGGCATCTCGCTGCGGGTGGACTGGCGGCGGCTGCGGATCGCCGTGCTGGTCTTCGCGGCGGCGATGCTGCTCGGCGGACTGCTCTTCGTGCTCACCCTGCCGATCGCGTAGTCGGTGGCGTAAGCGGTCACGGAGCCGGCGGGGTGATCAGCGCGACCGGAACGGAGAGGCCGGCCGAGCGGCGCAGGGTGGCGATGCGGCGGCCGGGCTGAACGGCGGGGCGGATCTCGCTGACGCGGTCGCCGAGGCCGGCGGCGGTGGTGTCCAGGTCGGGGGCGAGGAAGGCGAGGCCCCAGAAGAAGGCGGGCCCACCGGCTCCGCCCGGCCCGATCGCCTCGGGCGGCTGCTGGACGACCTCGAGGATGGTCGCGCCGAGACGGAAGAACGCCTGCCGCGGGGCACCGGCCGGAGTCGGCTCCTCACGGATCCGGCGCAGGTCGAGGCCGGCGTCCTCCAGCGCCGTGACCGTGCGCTCGAGCGCGGGCGTGATCGCGACGACGTGGTCGAGCGCGGCGATGCCGTTGGCGTGGGCGGGAGCGTCCTCGGGCGACCGGCGATCCGACAGCGACGTCGGCAGCCCGTCCAGCTCGGTGCTCCCTGCGTCGCGCAGCGACCAGCCGGTCAGCCCCCTGCCCGCCTCCGAGCCCGCCAGCCGGATCCGCACACCTCCGACGACACAGGTCCCCTCGTCGACCGCGAATCCGAGCGCCGACCAGGCATCCGGCCCGTCCGCGACCGTGATCTCGTCGACCGTCGCCGCCACGATCCGGTCCCTGCCGCCGCTCATGAGCTGGCCCGGTCGCGGGCGAGCTCGTCGAGCGTCCTGCCGCCGGCCACCGACCGCGGCTGTTCGGCGACCACGTCCGAGCCCGGGCGCGCGTCCTCGTCGCGGCGCTTGATCAGCAGCCACTGCGGCTTCTCGCCGGGGCGGGTGCGCTGCAGGGCGAAGCCGCCGCGCAGCTTCTCCCCGTGCAGGACGAAGACGGCGTGGCCGCGCTCGAGCGCCTCGGGCCAGACGACCCGGCCGCCCTGCTCGTAGGTGCCGCGGTCCCAGACGATCGCGCCGCCCTCGCCGAGCGCGCCCTCGAAGTCGTTATGGGAGATCTCGTGGTCGGCGACCTGCACGGCGAGGCGCTTGACGGCGGGGTCCATCGACGGGCCCCTGGGCACCGCCCACGAGCGCATCGCCCCGTCGACCTCCAGCCGCAGGTCGAAGTGGCGGGCGCTGGCGGCGTGCTCCTGGACGACGAAGGCGCCGGCGCTGACGCCGCGGACGGCGAACTGCTCGTGACCCCCGGCCTTCTCGAGGCGCTCGACCTCCACCTCGACCACCTCCGCGGCCGGCGGCCCCTCGCGCAGGAACGAGATCAGCCCCTCGACGGCGTCCTCCGACCCCTCGGCGTGGACGAGCACCTCGCCGCCCTCGCCGTTGCGCACCCAGCCCAGCGCGCCCAGCCGGCTCGCCTCGCCCACCGTCGCGTCGCGGTAGCCGACGCCCTGCACCTCGCCGCGCACGGTCGCCCTCACCGCGATCGCCTTCGCGCCCCCGGCCACGGCTGCCCTACGCCTTCCCGACGCGCGCCAGGTATTGGTCGAGCCTCCTGGTCTCTTCGGTGTCCTCGTAGACCTCGTACTCGCGCAGCTTTCCCCAGGCGATCCGGCCCCAGATCACGTAGCGGTTGTCGTAGACGCGCCCCTCCTCGGGGTCGTCGAGATAGATGTGGCCGCGGACGCAGATCGTCTGCCGCCAGGGGAATCCCTTGAGGATCACCTCTTCGGGATAGATCTGCAGCCCGAGGCTGACGAAGCGGTCGAGCCACTGCTCCAGCTCCCGTTTATTGCTCGCGCCCGGCGCGAACGAGCTATCCCCTGGGAAAGTGAACTTGACGTCGTCGGCGTCCATCGCCAGCGTCGGCCCGGGGTCTCCAGCGCGTATCGACTTCATGTTGCAAGCGATCATCTTCTCGGCCAGCCAAGAAAGCATCGTCCCTCCCTCCGCTAGTTGTCGCCGGGGAGGCTAACTCGCGACCGGCGGCGGTACCGCGTTTCGAACCTGTGCCCCCCGGGGACCAGAGCGAGACCGTCAACCAAATTGGAGGAGCAACTTGCTGATCACCATTCTCATCATCGTCGTCCTCGTCCTCCTTGCGATCTACCTCTTCCAGAGGATCCGCTAGCTACTGGAGGACGGGGGCCGCGGCGGCGCTGCGATGGGCACGATCGATGAGGTCGTCGCAGCAGCCGGAGATCGTGAAACCGAAGCCCTCGGGCGTCTGATCGATCTCGGCCACTTCCGCGCGCCCACCGTGCTCGTCGCAGGAGACGCTCTCGATGCCGGCAACCATCCGCTGCACGGCCTGCTGGCGACCGCCGCCGGCGATCCCGTCGAAGAACTCGTCGCTGGAGACCGGGCGGCCGTCCAGCGCGTAGGTGACATCGGTGCTCACGACTTCCAGTGTGACAAGTCTTCGACCCGGAGTGATCTTGACTTGGGTCATCTGCTCGGCGAGCATCACCGGCTGAGCGATGGGCGACCCGGCGAGCACCACCGCTGGACGCAGCGCCCGCGGCGGTTGTGAGCGCCTGAGCAGCGCTTTTGCTCCGCTCAGCCGTCGCGCGGGGCCGGCGTCGCCGCCGAACGCAGCGCTCCGGCACAGGCGGTGACGACGAGGGCGATCGCCACGACTTCGATCAGCGCCAGACCCTGGGATAGGGCGACGAAGCCGACTGCCGCGGCGACCGCGGGCTCCAGGCTCATCAGTACGCCGAAGACCGCGTTGGGCAGCCGGCGCAGGGCTTCCAGCTCCAGGGCGAAGGGGATCGCCGAGCTGAGCAGGCCAACCGCGAGGCCGACGGCCAGGCGCGACGGCGTCAGCAGCTCACCGCCGCCCTGCGCGATCCCGAACGGCGCCACCAGCACGGCCGAGATCGCCGCCGCCACGGCCAGCCCGCCGAGGCCCGGGTAGCTCTTGCCGACCCGCGCGCTCTGCAGGATGTAGAGGGCCCAGAAGCCGCCGGCCGTCAGCGCCAGCGCCGCTCCCAGCGGATCGATCCCGCCGCCGCCCGAGCCGTCGGAGAGGAGCAGGATCCCGGCCCCGGCCAGCAGCGCCCAGACCACGTCGCGCGCCCGCCGCGAGCCGAACAGGGCGACGCCGAGCGGGCCGACGAACTCGAGCGTGACCGCGATGCCGAGCGGCAGCCGGTCCAGGGCCGCGTAGAAGCAGAGGTTCACCGCCGCCAGGGCGACTCCGAAGAGGACGATGTCCCAGGGCCGGCGCCCGCGCAGCGAGGGCAGGCTGCGGTGCGCCATCGCCAGCAGCGCCAGCGCCCCGAAGGCCGAGCGCAGGAAGACCGCGCCCAGCGGCCCGACCGAGTCGAAGAGCGTCGTCGCCAGCGCCGCCCCGCACTGGACCGAGACGATCGAGCCAAGCGCCATTGCCGCCGCGGCGCGGGTGCCGGCGTCGAACGACGGCGTCGCCTCTCTGCTCGTTCCCGGCGTCGAAGACACGCCGCAGAAGCTAGAGGCAAGCGCCGGCGCTCTGCCCCGGCCTACCTGCCCAGCGAATCGGCCCGCACAGGGCAGGTCATCGCATCGTTGCAGCTCAGTCGCGAGGCGCCTTTTGAGACCGAGGAGTGTATTTCCCTGCCTATGGGCGGGAAATACACTCCTCGGCGCTAGCCGACGCCGGCAGCGGCCCGGGTGCTGGCGTGGGCGGCGACCTCGAGGGCCGTTCCTGGTGTGATTGGCATCTACACCTAGGCCGGAGTGTCCTCGTGGGAGATCGTCAGGTAGGCGACCAGCGTCGCGATCGTCGCCGCGAGCACGAAGCTGACCAGGCCGGTGCCGATCGCCAGGCCGCCGCGGGCCGAGGAGACCGCGAGCCAGTCGGCGAAGGAGGCGCCAAGCGGGCGGGTGACGACGTAGGCGAACCAGAAGGCGAGGATCGAGTTCATCCCGAAGCGGAAGTATCCGACGGCCGGGATCGCGATGATCGCGGCGAAGATCAGCCCGGAGCCGAAGAAGCCGAGGCCGAAGGTGACGGCGGTGAGGTCGCCGGCGGCGGTGCCGAGGGCGAAGGTCGCCAGCACCGCGGCCCAGTAGAAGATCTCGCGGCGCTCGGTGGTGATGCTGTGGATCGAGAGCGTGCCCTCGGTCCGGTGCCAGGTACGGAAGACGACGGCGAGGACGATCGCGTAGAAGATCGTCGAGACAATGTAGGGAATGCCGAGGCCGACATGGAGGACGTCGGCGCACATCGTGCCGAAGACGCCGACCATCGCCACCGCCAGCCAGTAGCGCCAGGGGACGTAGCGGTCGGTCGAGAACTGCAGGTAGAGGGCGACGACGAAGGCGATGCCGCCGAGCACGACCGCGAGCTCGGGCACCAGCTTGTGGACGAGGAAGTCGGAGGTCGACTCCCCCATCCCCGTCGTCAGCGCCTTGATGATCCAGAAGAAGGCGGTGATCTCGGGCACCTTCGAGTAGGCGTGCTGCCGGTGCCGGGCGCCGAGGTCGGAAGCGCGGATGCGGGCGCGGGCAGCGGCGTCCACCGACGCGATTCTTTCGAGCTGGGAGTCCATAGAGGCTGGCGAGACCGGGGGCGACGGCAGGCTAGGCCCGGCGTCTAAAGGTCAGATGAGACGGGCACCGGCAGCGTCAGCCAGACGTCGGCGCCTCCGCCCTCGCGGTTGGCGGCGTGGGCCCCTCCGCCGTGCGCGCGGGCGACGGTCTGGACGATCGCCAGGCCGAGGCCGCTGCCGCCGTCGCGGTTGCTCGCCGAGGCGCGGCTGAAGCGCTCGAAGGCGCGGCCGAGAAACTCCTCCGGGAAGCCCTCGCCCCGGTCCAGGACGTGGATCTCGACCGACCCGCCCCTGGCCTCGGCAGCGAGCTCGATCGTCCCGTCGCCGTAGCGCAGGGCGTTGTCGACCATGCTGCCCACCGCCTGGTCGAGACGCAGCCGGTCGGCCTCGATCGCAAGCGCGGACGGCGCCGAGACCTCGATCCCACGTCCTCCCTCCTGCGCCCGGCGCGCGAACCTGCGGCCGACCCCGTCGAGGGTCTCCTTCAGGTCGAGGCTCGCCAGGCGCAGGGGCAGGTCGCCGCGCACGGTCTGGGCGATCGTCAGCAGGTCCTCGGAGAGCTGGGTGAGCCGGTCGGTCTCCTCGGCCGCCGAGGCGAGCGCCGCCCGCAGTTCCTGCGGCGAGCGACCCGCCGCCAGGGCCAGCTCCAGCTCGGTCCGCAGGATCGCCAGCGGCGTGCGCAGCTCGTGGCTGGCGTCGGCGACGAAGGCCCGCTCGTGCTCGAGCGCCTCGCCGAGGCGCTCGAGCATCTCGTTCAGCGTCTTCCCGAGCCGCGCGACCTCGTCGTCGCTGGGCGGCACCGGCAGGCGCCGGTCGGGCTTGACGGCCGAGATCTCCGCCGCCCGCGCGCGCATCGCCTCGACCGGCTTCAGCGCCGCGGCGGCCACCCCGTAGGCCGCCAGCGAGGCGAGCAGCAGGGCGACGGACCCGCCGATCAGCAGCAGCTGGGCGAGGTCGGTGAGCGACTCGCCGCGCGCCTCGGTCGAGGTGCCGACGACGACGACCTGCTCCCGGCCCGCCTCCTTGACCGGGACCGCCAGCAGCCGCGACTCGTCCCGCAGCCCCGGCAGCGGGCCGCGATCGAGGAGGATCGGCCCGCGCAGCGCCCGCCGCAGCTCCGAGGAGGTGAGCAGGACGTGGTGCCCGACCGCCAGCGAGGAGTCGGTGACGCCGCCGCCGGCGTCGAGCACCTCGGCGAAGCTCTCGTTGCGGCCGACCAGGCTGCGGTGGCTCTCCCGCAGGCTCGAGTCGGCGGCCTTGACCAGGGAGGCGACGTCGCTGGCCCGCGAGCGCAGGCCGGAGTTGATCGTCGCGTCGAGCTCGTCGGCGAAGCGCAGGTAGACGAAGACGCCGGTGGCGCCGAGGACCAGCGCCATCACCGCCGCGAAGACGAGGGTGACGCGGAGGCGGATCGAGACGCGGCTCAGCGCCCGCCGTCCTTTCGCAGCCGGTAGCCGGCGCCGCGAACGGTCTCCAGCGACCTGACCCCGAAGGGCAGGTCGACCTTGCGCCGCAGGTAGCGGATGTAGACCTCGATCACGTTGGAGCGGTGCTCGAAGTCGTACTCCCAGGCCTGGTCGAGTAGCTGAGCGCGGGTCAGCACATACCCCGGCCGGCGCATGAAGGTCTCGAAGAGGACGAACTCCTTGGCCGAGAGCTCGATCTCCGCCTCGCCGCGCCAGACCTGATGGGTGGCCGGGTCCAGGCGCAGCTCGCCGACCTCGACGATGGGCGGACGCTCGCTCTGACCGCGGCGGACCAGCGCCCGCAGCCGGGCCAGCAGCTCGGCGAAGGAGAACGGCTTGGTCAGGTAGTCGTCGGCGCCGCCGTCGAGCCCGGCGACGCGGTCCTCGAGCGCACCGCGGGCGGTCAGCATCAGGACCGGCGCCCAGACCCCCTCCTGGCGCAACCGCCGGCAGGTCTCGAAGCCATCGATGCCGGGCAGGATCACGTCGAGGACGATCGCGTCGTAGGCGGAGGAGCGGACCATTCCGAGCGCCTCCTCGCCGGCGCCGGCGACGTCGACGGTCAGGCCCTGCTCGCTCAGCCCGCGCCGGATCAGCGCCGCCATCTTCACCTCGTCCTCGACGACCAAGACGTTCACACCTCACACGATCTCAGAGAAGATGAATTTCAGATGAGAACCGGCTGGCTCCACACCGGGAAACTGGACCGGGAGACTCAGCCGCCGCCGTAGGCGACCACCAGATCGGTGATCACGCCGACGAAAAAGCCCGCGGAGAGCAGCCAAAGGCCCAGCTCGCGGTGGCCATAGCGGCGCATCCCGTTCCAGACCTCGCCGATCACGTAGAGGATCGCTCCACCAGCAACGGCGTAAAAAACCAGCTCCAGAGGTTCGGAGCTGACGCCGTAGCCGAGCATGGAGCCGAGGAAGGTGGGGGCGCCGCCGATCAAGCCCACCAGCCCCAGCCACTTCCAGGACGGCCGCACATCGCCCAGCGGGCCGACGATGCCGAAGCCCTCAGTGGCGTTGTGAAGAGCGAAGCCGACGATCAAGACCAGGGCGAGGCTGATGTCGCCGGCGCTCGCCGAGACCCCAATCGCGAGGCCCTCGGCGAAGTTGTGAAGGCCGATCGCGAACGCGATCGTCATCCCGGTTCGCAGCGCCCGGGTGCGGGCTGCGGCTTCCTCGCGGGCGAGATCGGCGGCGCTCAGCACGTCGACGGCCCCGCCGGAGATCGGCGGCAGTGGACGCGCCGAACGGAGACGGCGCTCGGTCATCGCCAAGCCCGCGAGGCCGAGGCCGAAGCCACCGCCGAGCAGTGCCGCGAGGCCGGCGGCGTGGCCGAGACTGTCGCTTTCGTCCTTGAAGCCCTCGACCGCTGCCTCGACGATCCCGAAGGCGTGCTCCATGACATCGACGAAGATGAAGGCGAGGACGCCGACCGCGAACATCGCCAGACCGACCCGGGCTCGGTCGCCCAGCAGCGCCAGACGGCCAAAGGGGAGGCCGAGGTAGATGGTGAAGCCCGCCAGGGCTCCAAGTGCTGCGGTTTGGGCGAACGACAAGCTGCCTGCCTCCAGAGCGACAATGGAATTAGGCAACCCTAACAACTTGGGACAGCACTTGCCTACTGCGCGGTCGCCGTCACCGTCGTCAGCGGGTAGCCGAGGTGCGCGATCCGCTGCGGCAGGTCGACGTGCAGCCAGTGCGAGACGTGGCTGGGCGGCGTCTCGAGGATGATCTCCCGGTACTCGCCGCTGTCCAGAGCCTCGACGATGTCGTCGTAGGCGTTGGGACTATTGGCGACCCCACCTTCGATCTCGGCCCCCGACTGCTGTTTGAGCAGAGGCAGCACCCGCTCCAGCACATGCTCGCCGTCACTGGTGTCGGGGCTGTTTCGGTCGAACGGCAGGTTGTCGGGGTTCGGGACCAGGACGAAGAAAGCGCGCCGACGCGCCGGCGGCGCGCTCGCGCACCGCGTCGACCAGGGCCTTGGTGGCCTCCATCTTGTTGGCGACGACGAGGATCTTAGATCCGCCGCCGCCATGCAGGCCGTCTGGCCCTGGCGCAGCGTCGAGCTGGGCTTCCTCGGCCGAAACCGCGATCAGATCGCGCTTGGAGATCGTCAGGTAGACGACCAGGGCGAGGATCGCGCTGAGGAAGATGACGCTGGTCAGGATCGTCCCCAGGCCGAGGCCGGTTTCGCTGGTCGGCTGGGAGAGGAAGTCGCCGATCGAGGCGCCGAGGGGGCGGGTGAGGATGTAGGCGATCCAGAAGGCGAGGATCGCGTTCAGCTTGAAGCGCAGGTGGGCGACGGTGACGATCGCGATCGCGCCGGCGAAGATCCCCACCGACGGCAGGTAGCCGAGTTCGAGCTTCTCCGCGACCAGATCTCCAGCCGAGGTGCCGAGGGCGAAGGTGAAGAGGATCGCCAGCCAGTAGAAGGCCTCGCGCTTGCTGGTGACGATGGTGTGGACCGAGAGCGTGCGCTCGCTCCAGTACCAGGCCGCGAACACGCAGGCGAGGATGGCGCTGAAAGCGATCGTCGTCGTCTGCAGTTCGACCCCGAGGTTGTCGACCAGGTTGTCGCTGAAGAGCGTGCCGACCACACTGATCAGGACCACCGCGAGCCAGTAGATCCCCGGCACGTACTCCCGCGACCGGAACTGGAAGACGAGGACGGCGATCAGGGCAACGGCCATGATGTAGGTGGTGTTGGTGAGGCCGAGGCCGAGGTTTTCGTTCAGCAGGTCCGCCGCGGTCTCCCCCACCGTCGTGCAGAGGATCTTGATCACCCAGAAGTAGAGGGTGATCTCCGGAACCTTGTTGAGCATCTGACGACCGGGTGACTTGATCGACCCTGCCGCTGCGGCGGCAGTCGCGGGGGTCTGTGCGAGGTTCATGGCGCGGCAGTGTGGGGTACCGCGATTAACCACAGATGAGAAGAGCCGCGACTTGCGACTCTCATCTGGGTTTAAGGATCGCCCAGCAGAGTGCCCGACCCGATGCCCGCCCTCCTCCCCCTCGCCACCATCACCGACAAGGTGGTGGAACCGGTGATCGAAGTCGCCACCGAATTCATCGGCTCGGCCGGCGTCGTCGCGGTCTTCCTGCTGATGACGCTGGAGTCGGCCTGCATCCCGATCCCCAGTGAGGCGATCATGCTCTTCGCCGGCTTCAGCGTCTCCAACGGCGAACTGACCCTGTTCGGCGTGGTCGCCGCCGGGGTGCTCGGCAACGTCGCCGGCTCGGCGATCGCCTACGCGGTCGGCTACTACGGGCGCCTCGACCTGCTCGAGAAGAACAGGCTGATCCACGTCAGCTCCAGGCATCTGAAGTGGGCCGACGACTGGTTCGCCCGCTACGGCTCGGCCACCGTCTTCTTCTCGCGCATGCTGCCGATCGTCCGCACCTTCATCTCGCTGCCGGCCGGGGTGGCGAAGATGCCCTTCTGGCGCTTCATCGCCCTCTCCACCCTCGGCTCGATCCCCTGGGTTCTGGCCCTGGCGCTGATCGGCCGCGGCGTCGGCGACAACTGGGAGCACTGGCGCCACAACCTCGGCTACCTCGACTACGTGGTGCTGGCGGCGATCGTCATCGGCGGCGCCTACTGGCTCGTCAAGCGCCGGCGCAGTGGCGACAGTGGCGGCGGGGCCGCTCAGCCCAACGACCCGCGCCTGACCGAGCGGTAGAGGGTCGCCAGCGCCCCGAGCGGGCTGAGCCACCAGGCCGGCAGCCCGGCCGCCGCCACCACAGCGGTCGCGCCCAGCACCGCCACCACGCCGGCGGCGGTCCGCCAGTCGTCGCCGACGACGAAGTCCCAGACGCCCAGAGCCGCGCCGCGGATCATCGCCCCAGCCCCCCGGCGAGCGCCGGCGGGCCGAGCAGCAGGTCGCGCACCATCAGCGCCGCGGCGGCGAAGATCGCCAGCGCCAGCACCGGCAGGGCAGCCTCTCCCCCGGGCCACGACGCCCCGGCCCCCTCGGCGCCCCAGAAGACCCCGAAGGTCGTCAGCAGCACCCCGACGACGAACTTCATCGAGTTCTCGGGGACGCGGGCCAGCGGCGCCCGGGCCGCGAAGCCGACCGCGACGACCAGTGCCACCGCGGCGCCGGCGGCAACGGCGGCGAGCCCGACGTCGTGCTGGTTGGCGCCGAAGGTGAGGACGATGAAGGCGACCTCGAGGCCCTCCAGCAGCACCCCTTTGAAGGAGATCGCGAAGGAGTAGCCGTCGAACTCCCCGGTCGCTGCGCCGGCCCTGCCGGCGGCGAGCGCCTCGGCCTCGAAGATCGCCTGCTCGTCGTGCCTCGACTTCAGCCCGGCGGCGCGCAGGATCGCCTTGCGCAGCCACTGCAGGCCGAAGACCAGGAGCAGGCCGCCGACGACGATGCGCAGCACGCCGATCGGCAGCGAGGTGAGCGCCGGGCCGAGCGCGACGATCAGCACCGCAAGCGCCGCCAGGGCGGCAAGGACGCCCGAGAAGGCGGAGCTCCAGCTCCGCGTCGAGCCGACCGCGAGCACGATCGTCAGCGCCTCGACCGCCTCGACCGCGCAGGCCAGGAAGACCGAGACCGCCAGGCTTGCCTCAGCTCCGCTCATGCACTCACCGGCCGCACGCTATTGCAGCCCGGCAAAGCCGTCAGAAGCGCAGCGGTGCCGGGGCGCGCCGGAGCCGCAGCCGCGGTCCATCCCGGACCGCCGGCCGGTGCGGGGCGGTCAGCTTCGAGCCGACACCGCGATTGGCCTCCACAACCAGGGCACTGAGGACTCGGGAGTATGAATCTCGCTTGCTCATGCCCCCGACGGTAGGAGGGCTTCCTATGGGCTAGCTATGGACTGCCTAAGCATTGAGTGAGAGCGACTACCTGCGGCGCCGCTGATAGAGCGGCGCATCGACCGGCCGTCCGCCGGGACTCCCGCAGGATCTCCCTGAGCTTCACGCGGAGCAGGCTATTCGGGCTCAGGTCCCAGGCTCACCGGCCCCGGGCGCAGCAGGTCCGGGTCGTGGCCGGGGATGACGCGGGTGCCGCCGTCGCGCAGGGCACGGAGGCGTTCGGCCGAGCGGCCCTGCTCGGCGAGGTCGTCGCCGAAGGGCGGAAACCGGTGGTCGTCGAGCCCGGTCGCGAAGTGGGCGACGTCGGCACCGATGACCAGGCCCTCGCCGACGCGGACGGACTGATGCCCGGGAGTGTGGCCGGGCGTCAGCAGCAGCTCGACCGAGCCGTCGCCGAGCAGGTCATGGTCGCCGTCGACGAGGACGACCTCGCGCTCCCGGTCGAGGTAGTCGCGGGGGAGGAAGAAGTTCCGCGCGACGGCATCGGGGTCGCCGCCGGCCTCCCACTCGCGGCGCTGGACGACGACCGGGATCTTCGTGGGCAACAGCGAGAGGCCGCCCGCGTGGTCGTAGTGCAGGTGGGTGAGGACGATCCTGGTGATCGTCGTGACGTCGATCTGCTCGCTCACGGGCTGGTCGATCTCGAGCGAGAAGAGGCTCATCGCCTCAGCGCCGTCGTAGTGGGCTGAGACGTCGGCGCAGGCGCCGGGGTGCAGGCCGGTGTCGATCAGGATCCGCTCGGTCTCCGTCTCGACCAGGTAGGCGGAAACCGGGATGCGGAGCCGCTTCTCGGGGTCTTCGCCCTGGCGCCAGAGCGCCGCGGAGGCGGTCATCCAGCCGGCGTTCAGCCTCTCGACCTTCACCCTGCCTCCCCCGTCCCGGCCTCGGCACAGAGCTCCGCGATCGCCGTGGCGAGGCGGCCGGGCTGATCCTCGGGGGTGAAGCTGTAGGCGTCGGGGACGAGCGCGACCCGGCCGCCGGCAAGCTCGCCGGCGTAGCGCCGTGCATTGGCGAGCGGGAACACCTGGTCCTCGGGGCCCCAGGCGAAGAGCACCGGCCGCTCGAAGCCGGCGATCAGATCTCGGCCGGCCGCGTGGACCGGCTCCGATGAGGCGGAGGACATCACCTTGGCGGGTCGGCGGCAGCCGCGGGCAGGCCGTCGAACGGCGGCGGCGGGAACTCGTCGTAGGGGGTCTCGCAGGAGTTCAGGACCAGACGGGCGACGCGCTCCGGATGAGCCGCGGTGGCGATCTGCGAGTAGGCGCCACCGGAGTCGTTGCCGACCAGCGTCACCTCGTTCAGGTCGAGCGCCACGAGGGCCTCCGCGATGAGCGCCCCACAGCCGGCCGGGCTGAGGTCGGCGTCGGCCCCCATCGGCACCCGGTGGGATCCCAGCGGCAGGTCCAGCGCGACGCAGCGGAAGTGGGGGGCGAGACGATCGACGACATCGCGCCAGAGGTTGGCGTTGGCGAGCCAGCCGTGGGCGAAGACGAGCGCCGGTCCGTCGCCGCGGTCGAAGTACTCCAGGCGCCCGCCGCCGAGCTCGACCTCCCCGCGGTCCCCCAGCAGCGGCGAGCGCCACAGATGCGCGGCCTCGGTCATCGGGCCCGATCCAGCGGGTTGGCGGAGACGAGCTTGGTGAAGCCGAGGCGCTGCAGCAGCGCGGCGCGGGAATGCGGTCGGACCTCGGCCTGGCGCGCGGTGTCGGCGAGGAGCAGGTCGCCCGACCCCTCGCGCGGCCACCTGGCCGCGACCGCCGACAGGGTCGCCGCCGGGAGCCGCTCCAGCCGGCGACCGACGACATCGAGCATGACCCCCTTGCTGAGCAGGACGGCCTCCGGGCCGTAGCGCTCCGGCACCGCAATATTGAGGTGCAGCGAGATCGCCTCGGCGACGGTGCGGGCACGATCCTCGGGCGCGCCGTGGTCGCAGACCAGAGCGTGCGCCGCCCGCGCCCCCTCGACCGCGAAGCAGGCGGCGCTCGGGTCGCGGCCCTCGTGCGCCTCGGTCAGCCCGAGGTCGTGCAGGACGCAGGCCAGGTACAGCAGCTCCTCGTCGTGATCGACACCGTCGCGCCGGGCGAACAGCGCCGCAAAGGCCCAGGTGCGCAGGCAGTGGCCGTAGAGCGGCGGCTTCGAGAGCTCGCGGACCCGTTCCTCGGCCTCGCGGGCCAGCACCGTGTCCGGGGCGGTCGGGAGGCTCAGCGGGCTCCCGTCCCGGACGACCCGGCGGCGCAGCACGGCGGGCAGGCGCGAGAGCTGGGCGAGCACTCCCTGGCGCAGCAGCTCGGCGCTGTCGGCCCGGCCCAGGCGCCCGCCGGTCCGCTCCGCCCAAGCCCAGCTCCCCACCGAGCTCATCGCCGGCTCCCGCGCGGGCTGGGCGTGGGCTCGATGGGCGGCTGGCGGGAGGACACGGTCCGATTGCTATCAGCGCTTCCCCCGGCCGCAGCCGGCGCTTGGCCGGATTCGAGGGATATACGTCCTTGCGGACAGCGGCCGTGCCTGCGAGATTCCTCCTGTGCCGACTCCCACGCGTCAGGTCGTCCTCGTTGCCTTCGACGGGGTGCAGCTGCTCGACATCGTCGGCCCCTCCGACGTGCTCGACGCCGCCACCCGGCTGCTCGGCGGCAGGGGTGGCTACCGGATGCTGATCGCGACCCCCGACGGCCAGCCCGTCCGCGGCTCGGCCGGAGTCCGCCTCGCCGCCGACATGTCGCTCGGCCAGGTGCGCCTGCGCGGCGTCGACACGGTGATCGTCGGCGGCGGCCTGCAGATCGATCTGGTCCTCAGCGATCCGCGTCTCGCTCAGTCCGTACGGCGCATGGCCGCCGGCGCCCGCCGCACCTGCTCGGTCTGCACTGGGGCGTTCGTGCTCGCCGAGGCCGGTCTGCTCGAGGACAGGGCCGCGACCACCCACTGGGCCTTCTGCGAGGAGCTCGCCCGCCGCCACCCCGGCGTCCGCGTCGCGCCTGACCGGATCTTCGTCCGCGACGGTCCGGTCGCGACCTCCGCCGGCCTCACCGCCGGCATGGATCTCGCCCTCGCCCTGGTCGAGGAGGACCACGGGCCGGAGATGGCGCGGACGGTCGCCCGCTGGACCGTGATGTTCCTCCAGCGCCCCGGCGGCCAGTCGCAGTTCTCCGAGCGCCTCGAGCTCCCGGCCGGCGTCGCCGCCCCGATCCGCGAGATCCTCGACGCCATCGTCGCCGAGCCCGCCGGCGACCACCGCCTCCCCCAGCTCGCCCGGCGGTCCTCCCTCTCCGAGCGCCACCTGCGCCGCCTCTTCTCCGAGCAGACCGGGACGACGCCCGCCCGCTTCACCGAGCGCATCCGCGTCGAGGCCGCCCGCGAGCTGCTCGAGGACGGCGCCGGCGCGGTCGACACGGTCGCCACGCGCTGCGGCTTCGGCAGCCCCGAGACCATGCGCCGCGCCTTCCTCCGCGTCCTCGGGGTCGGCCCCGCCGAGTACCGCACGCGCTTCCGCTCGGCGACGCCGCGCTAGGCGCCCGACGCTGAGCAGCGCGGCGCTACGCGGTTTCGCGGATCGGCGCCGCGGCTTAGACTCGGCCCCTCGCATGACTACCGCGTCGATCCTCTCCGACTTCTGGAGCAACCTCGAAGACAACCACGAGCAGGCGGTCTTCCTCGTCCTCGTCGGCTTCGTCGGCTCCTTCGCCTTCATCCGCATGAGCACGCGGATCATCCGCAGCGAAAGCGTCTCCTGGTGGCCGGGGAACATCGAAAGCGAATCCGGCCTCCACCTCCACCACCTCGTCTTCGGGATCGTGACGATGATGGCCGCCGGAACGCTCGGCTTCGTCGCCGACGGCCGTGCCCCGTTCGTCGAGATCTGCGCCCTCGGGTTCGGCATCGGCGCCGGCCTGACGATCGACGAGTTCGCGCTCTGGGTCCACCTCGAGGACGTCTACTGGGAACGCGAGGGGCGCAGCTCGATCGACGCCACGGTGATCGCCGCCGCGCTGATGCTGCTCATCGTGCTGGGGGTCAGCCCCGTGGCGATCGACTCGGGCTCGACCGAAACGCTGATCAGCAGCATCGTCGGCATCTTGATCGCCCTTGCCTGCGTGGTGATCAGCTTCGCGAAGGGGCGGGTCCTGCACGGGACGATCGGCGTCTTCGTCGCCCCGCTGGCGATCTACGCCGCCTGCCGGATCGGCAAGCCGGGCTCGACCTGGGCGCGCTACCGCTACGGCGAACGGCGCCCGGCGAAGCAGGCCAAGGCCGCCGGCCGCTTCCCTCCCGACCGCCGCACCGAGCGCTTCAAGGAAGCGTTCCGCGACATCGTCGGCGGTAAGCCGAGCGAGGGGATGGCGGCGATGGGCGACGAGGCTGCCGCCGCGACCCGTGAAGCGGGAGACGAACTGCGGGGCCAGGCCGAACGCCTCTCCCACGTGGCCGACAGGCCACGCCAGGAGAGGAAGAGCCCGCGTCAGGAGAAGAAAGGCGACTGAGCCGGGCCGGGCGGGCTGAGCAGGGCCGAGCCGAATCGGGGCGTGGCTAGCATGGCCTCATGGCCAGGAGGACGAGGTGGCGGTGGACGAGGAGGAAGACGAAGGCGATCGCCGGCGCGGTCCTACGCACGCCCACCGACGAGACGTCCCTCAACCCGGAGACCGGCGCCGTCACCTCCAGGCAGGGCGCGGACATCGTCCTCCCGGCCGCCGCGCTCGCCGGCCTCTGGGACCCCGAACACCTCGAGCGCGCCGCCCGCACCTACTGGAGCTCGCTGCGGCGCTTCAGCCTCGGCCTGATGCGCGTCCACTACACCGAGACCGAGCGCTCCGTGGTCCTGCTCTTCCCCCAACTGCGCCTGCTCACCTTCCGCGCGCCCGAATACGAGATGGACCGCTGCCGCGGGATCGTCCGCTGGCGCATCGATCGCGGCCTGCTCGTCGCCGGGCGCGGCCGGGACGGCAGCGGCTACCTCGAGCTCGACTTCGAGCGCCACGACGATGACGACCGGGGCGAGGTCCGGCTCCACGTCGCGGTCGAGGTGGCGAACTACTACCCGAGCCTGACCGGCCTCTCCCGGCGCTTCTACGTCCAGACGCAGTCCCGCATCCATGTCGTCGCCTGCAACTTCTTCCTGCGCCGGCTCGTGCGCCGCGACCTCGAGACCTCCAGGGTAGGCCACTTCGCCGGCCCCCGCTCGGCCGAGCAGACGCCCAGCCCGGTCCCCGCCCGCGAGCAGGCCGCCTAGCCCGCCTCCAGGTCGAGCAGCAGCCGCTTCCGCTCGATCCCGCCGCCATAGCCGGTCAGCGTTCCGTCCGCGCCAACCAGGCGGTGGCAGGGGATGACGACGGAGAGCGGGTTGGCGCCGTTCGCCGCGCCGACGGCGCGCGGAGCGTTCGGCCGGCCGATGCGGCGGGCGAGCTCGCCGTAGCTGAGCGTCTCTCCGTAACCGACCTCCCGCAGCGCCCGCCAGACCTGGAGCTGAAAGGGCGAGCCGGCCGGCTCGAGCGGCAGGTCAAAGCTCCTCCGCTCGCCGGCGAAGTACTCGCCCAGCTGGGTGCGCACCTCGACGAAGGCCTCCGGGTCGCGCGCCCAGCCGCGCGGAACCGTGCCCGGCTTGCGGCCCTCCTGCATATAGAGACCGCGCAGCGCGCCGCCGTCGCCGAGCAGCAGCAGCTCACCGATCGGGCTGTCGACCGTCGTATACAGCAGCGCGCCGCTCACAGCAGGGCCAGCTGAGAATCCGTCGAGCCGTACGCGGGCGGCCGTTCGCCGACGACTCCGCTCTCGAGGTCGAGCAGCAGCTTCTTCCGCTCCAGGCCACCGTGGTAGCCGGTCAGCGAGCCGTCGGCGCCGATCACCCGGTGGCAGGCGACGACGACGGGGACGGGATTGCGCCCGATCGCCGCGCCGACCACCCGCGCCCGCTCGTAGGGCTCGAGCGCCGGGTCGTAGAGGGACTCGTCGACCGCCCCGGCCACCTCGCCGTAGGTCGTTGTCGTCCCATAGGGGATCTCGAGCAGCCGGCGCCAGACCGCGGTCTGCAGGGGGTTTCCGCGAAGGTCGAGGTCCAGCTCGAAGGCCTGGCGCTCCCCGGCGAAGTACCCGTCGAGCTGCGCGACCGCCTCCCGCAGCGGCCGCCTCTCCCCCTCCGGCAGCTGCGGCGCCCGCCCCGGGAAGTAGATGTTGGTCAACCCCCGCGGCCCCGCGATCAGCTTCAGCGGCCCGATCGGGCTCTCGTAAATGGTCCAGCCAGGAGTGATGCTCATCTCAGTAGATAAACGGCCGAGCCGGTCGAAACGTGAGAAACGGCCCATCTGCGCCAAGCTCGACGTCCACACCCAACGCTCGCTACCACGCCGACCGATTGCCCACCACTTCCAAATGGAGAGGAGCTTTCAGCGGTCTCGCCGAGCGGCTCGATCCGGCCGAGGACCCGGAGGAGTGAGAGCTCCGCCCGGCAAGTTCACCGCGCCCGCGGGGAGCCGGCCTCACGAAGTCGTCAGACGACCGGCGGTGGCTTGCTCTCGGCGCTGGCGGCCAGGGCCGGGTCCCAGTCGCAGCTGAGGCAGGCGTGGCTGAAGGCCGAGCGCAGAAACTCCAGCGCGAGGGCCCGGGGGTCCGCGGCGGCGCAGACGTCGTCCCAGTCGAGCACGTACTCGCCCAGGCCCCCCTCCCAATGCGCCGCGGCTGGGGAGAGCGCCCCCTCGCCGAAAGTCTCCGGCGCCGGGTGCGCGTAGGCGTAGAAGGCGGCGCGCGGGTAGCGCGGGTCGCCGGGCCACCAGCCGACCGCGACCTCCTGCGAGTCCATCGCGTTGCGCATGATGAAGTCGCTCGACGGCGGCTCGGCGGGGGCTCCCGAGAAGAGGCTGACCGCGAGGTCGAAGGAGCCCCACCAGGCGTTGACCGGGGTCGAGCGGCCGCGGTAGGGAGCCCGGAAGGCGGCGAGGGCCAGGGCCGCCTGGCCGGCGGCGGCGAAGTAGGAGGCGACCCGGTCGGTGTCGTAGCGGGCGTGCTCGGCATCCTCGTCGAGCGGCACGGTCCAGCTGACCTCCTGCGGCGTCGGGTCGATCTCGACCGCGCCGCCGAGCTCGCGGACGGCCGCCAGCAGCTCGCGCGTGACCTCCCCCACCGGCCGGTCCGGGGTCAGCGGGACGGCATGCCGGCGCCCGTCGCCATGTTCGGCGACCGCCTCATGCGAGTGCAGGTCGAGCGCCGCGACCAGCGGGCCGGATCCGTCCGGCGCCGGCAGCGGCGCCGTCTCCCAACCCCGCGCGGTCAGCCGCAGCGCCGCATGCTGGAGCTGCGGCTCGGGCGGGGCCAGCGTCGCCGCCAGCTTGCCGAGCACCTGAGTGTGGGCATGCAGCGTGTCGCGGGTGTCGCTCCACTCCTCATATGGGATCGACATCCAGCCGCTCGGCATGGGTACGAGGATAGATGGCGGGCGGCCTTTGGCCGGTCGGGGCGATCGTGGTGACGGTCACCCGCAACAACACATCGGATTGAGCGGCCTCAACTCAGCCCCCGAGATAAGGGGTGAACGACGGGGCTCGAACCCGCGACCACCTGGACCACAACTCTGAGGTTCCGGCCGATCGGAGCCGATTCGTGCCTGGCCGAGTTGATCTCAGTTGACCGGCGCTAGGCATGGCTGCGGCGAGATTGTGCCCCTTTTGTGCCCCTCTGCCGGGCCGAAACCGTGGCCCCAACCGGCACAAGGATCGCGGGACTCGCCGGGTCCGCCGCCTGCCTTGCGGCAACGACCTGGGTGTCCGCACGGACGCTCTAACTCGAAGCGCGTTGCTTAGGGCTGATAGCTCGCCAGCCGCCGCGGCGAGCCATCGCCGTTCAGTCGCGGTCGGCGCTACCTAGCGAGCGGGAGCCTTCGCGGCTCCCTCTAGGAGGATGCCCGGATCGGTCGGGATCTCCGCGCCCTTGAACGCCTCGCTGATCAGCAAGGCCTCTTGCTCGGCAGGTGAGTAGTGCGTGTAGCGCTGCGTCGTCTTGATGTCGTCGTGGCCCATCCACTCTTGCAGCAGACGCAGGCTGACTTTCGGATTGGCGGCCATCATCGTGCCGAACGTGTGCCGGAGATCGTGGAACGTGTACGCCGTGTAGGGACGCGCTTTGTCCTTGGCGCCCTTGCGCGTTTTGTAGATCCTCATCTCCACTTCGCCGATTTCGGCCCGGACGATCGCGGCCTTGAACCTCTTCAGCAGTTTGCTGCGATCGAGGGGCATGCCGGTTTCGGGGTGCCCGAAGACACGATCGTTCGGGCCTTGATAGGCGGAGCGCTGAAAGTGACGCTCAAGGACAGTTGCGACCTGGTCGGCCATCGGCACGGATCGGTTCTTGCGGCTCTTGGTGTTCGTGTCTTCGCCGCGGACGAAGTTCTTGTTGACGCGGACGCGCATCGCGATCCAATCGATGTGCTTCCAACGGATGCCCAGACACTCGCCCTCACGCATACCCGTCATCGCGGCAAAGCGATAGAGCGTCCCCTCCAGCTTGCCCCAGCAGTCATTGGGGACGGCGCGTATCAGCGCCTCGAGGTCGGCTAGGTCGAGGTGGTTGAAGTCCTCGTCGTCAAGGTCGACCTTGGGCTTGTCGACGATGCTGACCGGGTTGTCGGTCCTCCACCCTTCCTTCCGCGCGTGAGTGAAGACTCCGCTGAGGATGCTCATGTAGTTTTTGACGGTCTTGCGGCTGAGGGTCCGAAGGAGCTTCTGCTGCAGCCGCTCGACGTCGTGATGGTCAGGGGCATCGACCGGACGATCGCCAAACTCGGGATCGAGGTGGATGCGCTTGCAGGACTCGTATTCCTCCGTAGTCGAGCGCTTGCGGCCCATCACCTTGAGGCGGTTGATGTGACGGGTGCCGGCCACCGCGAAGGTGGGTACGGTCACCTCCTCGCCAGCAGGCTTGTACTCGGCCATCTTTTCGCGCAGGCGGGCCTCTGCCTGGGTTCTGGTCAGCCCATCGGGACGGTCCTTCGACTTGATCGGGCCGAGGGACCGCTTCACCGGCTTGCCGGCTACCCGCCAGCGGCCCAGCCAGGAGTTCCCCTTGGGCTCAACCGAGCCGGTTCCGTAGGCGCGCTTGTGGTTACGCTTTGCTTGCATTGGAGTCACTACTCCTTTGCCGTGGGCGGGTCGTTTGCGCGGCGCCGCCCGTTTTCATGTGGAGTCATTCTAGGCATCGTCTCGGTCGCCATCGAGGCTAGCGCGGGCACCCTTGCTCCCGCCATTCCAGCCACTCGGCGATGGCTGAACGGCGGAAGCGCTTGACCCGACCGAAGCGGAGGTGCGGGATTTCATCGGCCCGGCAGAGCGCCCAGATGTAATCGACCCGCACCCCGACGATCCGCGCTACTTCCTCAGCACTCAGCAGCGAATCCAGGCCCGCCACCCGCTCGGCGGCGATGGGTCGTACGGCTGTTGCCGGGACGCTCATTCTGCCCGAGGCGGCGGCGCGCGGTATCGGTCGGCGTGCATACCCCCAGAACGTGCGAGAGGGCCCTAGCGGTACCCCCGCGCCAGATCGATCATCCCCATTTCGCCGCGTTGCAACGGCATGTTGAGGTCGACCGCCTCGCCGGCGCAGCCCACCGGGCGCTGGAGGTCTCTGCCTCGTCGGGATGGTGCTGAGCGCTGTCATGGTTCCTCCTCGCGTGTTGATTTGTGGGCGACCTTTCATCGTCGATCTCCCGCTCTGCTTGGCTCTGCCTGCAGCCCTCGAAGGGCCTCCACCGCCACCTGGTAGTCGAAGCGCCACGGCGCTTTCGGCCCGGCGCCGATCCGCACCCCGCCGAGCAGATGGCGGTTGCGGTAGACCCACGGCCGCTTGACCCGCAGCCGCCGTGCCAGCTCGCCGGCGCTGAGCAGCTCCGGCTCGCCCTGCGCCTCACGCTCGCGCAGCAACTGCGCGACCTGGGTGGCGATCCTCTCGACGTCCCGGGTGGAGAGGTCGACTGCGACGTGGCGTGCCACCGCCCCGCGCCTGCGCCCCGGCGCGGGGCAGCGCCCGCGCGCCGCCTGTCTCGGGATCGTGCTCACTCCACGCATCTCGGGCTCCTTTCAAGGTCGTTTGGCCCGTCGGCCTGGCCGATGTAATTGCCGCTTTCAACGCAGGGGCAGGGTTCGGTCAAGAGAGGGGCACCAGCCCCAGCCCGCAGGGCTGCCCCGCAGGGGCGACCTTGACGGGTTCTCGCCCCGGAGTTAGCAGTTGCCGTTAGGGCGCTTCGAGATCGTCGATGCGGTGCTCGGTCCAGGGGTGGGAACTGTCGCCGAAGGCCTTGAAGGGGGTCGGCAAATCGCCGTCGAGGGCGTAGATGTCGAGGTAGGCCTCGAGCGCCGATCCCTGTCCGAGCTTCGCGGCGTAGGCGTCGGCCACCTTCTCCCGAGCGCGCCAATAGATCGCCCAGGGATTCCGCATCAACGCCATCCCGATCCGCCCGCTGGCCAGGTAGGCGATCAAGCGGAACGGGAAGCCGACGGGTTTGCGCGGCGGCGTGGTCATCCGCACGATGGCGGCGCTGACCCGGGCATCGCTGGAGTTCAGGTGCCCCTGCTCGTGGGCGAGGACGGCGGGAAGGTATGGACTGTCCAAGAGGCCGCGGGTGAGCATCAAGGTGTCGGCGTAGGCGCAGGCGTTGGGGACGGGATCGTCGGTGACGAACCAGCGCCGTGGCGCTCGCAGCTGCGGGTCGAGGAGCCGCAGCTGTTCGAAGGCGGCCTCGAAGACCGCCCGCTCGCGCTCTGAGGGCATCCTGCCGCCCTCTTGCTGCTGGAACCACCAGCCACCCAAGGGCAGGACGAGAGTCCCGAGGGAGATGGCGAGAGGCGCGAATCCGATCACCAGCGCCAGCGCGTCGATCGGCAGGTCCCAGCCGGCGATCCAGGTGACGATCAACAGAACCAGGGCTGCCGCAAGAGAGCGAAGCCAGCCGCAGACCGCCAGCAGCCCCCAGGTGACCACATAGAGGGGGATCCAACCGAAGTTGAGATCGCCGAGCCCGAAGACGTAGTCCCGCAGCCTGTTGTCCATCGGTGGGCCTCCTTGTGTCAAACATGACTATTACTCCACCAAGCTCCATTTGCCAGCGGGGTTGCGGAAGCGCCCGACGGCTTTGCCCCGGTTTAAGTGCATGGCGATGTTGCGCGGCGAGGCGCCCAGCCCCGTGGCGACCTCGATGTAGGTGGAGGCGGGGTGCTCGGCGAGGTAGGCGGCGACGTCGTCCTGGGAGAAGCGCCGCGGCTTATCGCGCTCCAGCTCGACGCGGGCGGCAACGAGACGGGCGCGCTCCTTGTCGAGGTCTTTGATTTCGCCGTCGAGCTGGGCTTTCAATCCGCGGCTGGGGCGTTTCGGGGGCATTCGTCCTTCCGTTCACTTGTTTTCACTTTCGCCTCAGTCTGATATAAAGTGAATGGAATGTCAAGGGCAATCTCGAAACGAGGCTGGGGGCCCTCCCACCAAGAGATGGAGCCGCCCAAGAGGGCATCGTGGGAATGGCTCTGGAAGCTCGCGGGCCTCTTCGCGCTGGCCTGGTTCCTCCACGGCGTCGTCGACCCCGGTGGCGGCCACCCGATCGGGTGGTGCTTCGAGGCAATCGCTCTGGGCTGGCTGGCGAAACTGTTGATCGCAGCACTCGCCGACGGGCGGATCCCGGTCGTCTGGCTTTGGTCTCTGTTGAGGACGAACGAAGCCACTGAGCAGCTGGTCACCGATGCCGGCGAGGCGAAGACGGCGAGTGAGGCAGCGCGGGCGGAGGTGGCCCGGTTGGGCGGAGGTGCCTACCTCGGCACCGCCGGCGGGCACTGGGTGAGCGCCGATCCCGAGAGCGCGGTGATGGTGCTGGGACCTCCCCGCAGCGGCAAGACCAGTGCGGTGATGATCCCCGCGGTGATGGGCGCGTCGGGGGCGGTGATCAGCACCGCGACCAAGCCCGAGGTGATGCGGGCCACGGTGGCGGCGCGCTCGGAGGTGGGCCAGACGTGGCTGTTCGACCCAACGGCCTCAGAGCAGCGGTTGCCCGATGGCGTGCGGCGGTTGTGTTGGTCGCCGGTCGCGGCCGCCTCGAGCTGGGACGAAGCACTGGTGATGGCGAGGGCGATGGCGGCCTGTACCCGGGTGGGCGCCGGCACTACGAACGAGGACCACTGGACCGAGCGCGCTGGCGCATTGCTCGCCCCACTCCTCTACGCGGCCAACCTCAGCGATCGCCCGATCGCCGAGGTGCTGCGCTGGACGCTGCGCCAGGACCTCTCCGCCGCGAAAGGCGTGCTGGTCGACTGCGATTCGGAGATCGGCGCCGACGTGCTCGCGGGGATCGAGCAGACCGACGCCCGCGAGCGCTCCTCGATCTTCTCCGCCACCGCCGGCGTCCTCGCCGCCTATAACTCCGACGCCGTCAGGGAGACGGCCGCCCATCCCAACTTCGACCCCGCCCGCTTCGCCGCCTCCACCGACACGATCTACGTCACCGCGCCCGAGCACCGCCAGGCGCTCTGCGCGCCGCTGATCGTCGGCCTGCTCGAGCAGATTCGCCACGCGGTCTATAAGCGAGCTGCCCAGGCGGAGGCAGAGGGCCCGCCGATGCTCTGGGCGTTGGACGAGGTCGCCAACATCGCCCCGATTCACGACCTGCCCTCGTTGGTCTCCCAGGCGGGAGGGCAGAAGTTGCAGGTAATGGTCGGGTTGCAGGACCTGAGCCAGGCGCGAAGCCGCTGGGGAGCCGAGGCGGCAGAGGGGTTCATGAGCCTGTTCCAGACCAAGGCGGTGCTCTCGGGGATCGGCGACAGCAAGACCTTGGAAAGCATCTCGTTGGCCCTCGGCGAATACGACCGCAAGGTCGTCTCCTCCTCGCTGGGCAAGGGCGAGAGCGACAAATGGCTGGACCCCGACCACCACAACGAGTCGGTCAGCTACCAGACACAAAGACAGCGGGTTCTCACTCCCGGGGAGATCGCCAAGCTGCCGCCGGGGCAGGGGCTCTTGCTGCGCGGGATGGACTGGGGGCTGATCGGGCTGACCAGCTGGTTCAACAGCGAGCCGTGGCGGACGGTCGGCGGCGTCCCGGGGTGAGGTGGCCTCATTCCAGGCTGCGCCGAGCACGAAGCCAGGCGATGACGTCCGCCGCATTGTCCTGCGGCGGAAAGACGGGATAGAAGACCCGGGCGATGCGACCTTCTCGGGCGATGAAGGTAAGACGGCGGTAATAGCGGCGACCATTGGCCGAAAAGGTGGGAAGGCCGAGCTCCCCGACGAGCTGAAACTCGCTGTCGTTCAGGAGCGGGTAGGGCAGATGCTCCCGCTCGGCGAACTCGCGCTGCTCGTCGAGACTCTGGGCGCTGAGGCCAAAGACCGTGGCTCCGAGGTCGGCCAGCTCCGCGGCGCCGTCCCTGAATGCGCAGTTCTGCGGCGTGCAGCCCCGAGCGCCTGGGATGCGATCCCATCCCTCGGGTACGGGCTGACCGGGAACGCCGGTGTGCGGGTAGACGTAGACGACCAAGACGCCGTCGTCAGTTGCGGCAGCCAGGTCGACCGGCTCGCCGTTGGTCGGCTGAAGCACGACGGAGGGCAGCGAGGCATTCAGCAGATGATCGGCAGCGCCATCGTTCTCGGGGATCGGCAGGTCCTCGGGGAGCGCGTGAGGGTCAATGGGTCGTTCGCTCATCCGGATCGGGATGTTGTCAGCTTGACGGTGCGTCTTGAGACAGATGCTGGTCGTAGAGCTGCCGCGTGCCGGCCTTACGACGTCTTCGCGCCAACCACAGCTTCTGGCTCAGGCCGGAGCCGGAGCCAGCCGCTCAAGGGCGTGGCGGCCGATGTCCGCGCGAACCGGAGGAATGTCCGGGGCGGGTGGAGAGGCCTTGCGCCGGTAGGAAACCTGGACGGTGATCCGCTGAAGGATCTCGTTGCGCAGCCGGGCCAGACGGCCGAGGTGGATTGGTTCGAGCAGCATGTCGAAATCGCTGGTGCCGACGATGACGGCCGATCGCCCTTCATGGAGGTAGCGCCAGAGGACGCGCCCGGTCTGCGGCGTCTCCTGCCAGGGGATGAAGGCGGCACCGTGCGGGTAGCCGGGATCCTCGTCGCTGGTGGCGGCGTCTCTGAAGGCCGACAGGGCGGCGTCCTCGGCGGGGGTGCGCATGGTGCTCATCAGATTAGCTCCGTCCAATTCGCGTCTAGGGGTCTACCTCGCAGATGACGTGCGGCGGCGGCGAGAAGGGCGTCGCCGCAGGCCGACCGCGTGGGTCCCGGCGGTCAGAGAGCCAGGCGGTATTCGACGCCGAGCCGATCGTAGGTCTGGGCCGCCCGCGTGTCGAGGCTGAGCAGCTGCGCCCCCGCTACTTTCGCGGTCAGGCCGACGAGGCCGTCATAGACCGCCCCGCCGCGCACACCGGCGCGCTCCATCGTCTCGGGCAGAGCGCGCTGCTCTGTGGCCGGCAGTACCAGCCTCCTGGCCGGGAAGTTCTCGGCCAGGTACTCCATCGCCGTCCGGGCGGGGGCGCGGAAGGGCTCGGGAAGGCGAGTCAGCACCGAGTAGGCCTCAAGCGCCGCGTGGGCGACGAGTGCGGGAGAGGAGGCCAGCGCCTCCACCGCCGGCCCGTGTAGTTCGTGCCACTCGCCGAAGGCGGCGATCGCGATCGAGCTGTCGATGCAACTCGGTCGCTGGCTGCTCAACGCCGGACCCGTTCGAGCGTCTCGCGGACCGCATCCTGAGTCAGCGTCGGCATCTCCCGGTCGGCCACCGCGATGACCCCCTCGCCGCGGGGCTCGAGTCGCATTGGCGTCGCCGGCACCTCGAGCTCCAGCCGCCCGTCCTCGCTGAGGACGATGTCGAGCTTCTCTCCACCGCTCAGCCCGAGCGCATCGCGCACGGGCTTCGGGACGACGATCCGCCCTGCCTTGTCGATGGTCACTCTCATGGCATCACTCTACCATTCCAAATGCCATCGCAGCGAAGGCTCCCCCGTTGGATGTTGTCCAGCACGACGTCGACGCCTCGTAGCGCTTGCGGGCGGCGCCTTTGAGAACCTTCTCGTGGACGCGGTTTGCCTCAGGAGTCTCGCGAACCTCGTAGGTCACGCTCAGTCGGCGGTGGCGACCTTGACCGCCCGCCCGGAGCGCCATTGCTCAAGGCCGCGGGCGGCGGCGGGCCGGGAGAGCTCGCGCTGATCGAGCGCCGCGTCGAGGAGGCGCTGGACGAACTCCCGATCGCCTCCTTGGGCGCGCAACTCAGCCAGCAGACGGCGGGTGCGGCGGACGCTCTCGAAGCTGAGCGCGATCGGCGAGCGCCCCGGCAGCAGATCGAGAATCCCCCGCTTTGCCCAGGCTCGTACGGTCGGCGGGCTGACCGCGAGAATCTTGGCGGCTTGGGAGACCTCCACGGAGGTCTCCTCCCCCAGCCGGCGCTCCAGCTCGGCGAGGGTCTCCTCGGCTGCCTTGACCCGGCGGCGGATCTCCGTCGCATCCTCGAGCGAGCTGACTTCGCCGAGCACCCCGGTCGCGTCGTCGATACTGACCAAGGTGGCGACCATCTCGCGTTGCATCGTCTTTGCGGTCATGGAAGGAGCCTAGCAGGGCTTTCCGATTTAGTGGGTTATTTAGAAAGAGCTGGCCTCAAGCGATTATCGGACGCCAGGAGCGTCGTTCGGGGATTGCGATCGTCGGCTTGCCGGTCACCGCCAGCTCCTGCATTTCGTCCGCAGCAGGAGCCTGAGTGGAGGCTGTCAACGCGCTCGCAACCATGCGAATGCCGTAGCGTTGCCCTGCCGGCGGAGCGGTGAGTGCCACGTCTGAGCTTTGCGGGCGGTGAGTTCGGCGAGCCAGCGTTCGACCAGGTTGATCCAACTGGCGCCGGTGGCGGTGAAGTGCAGGTGGAAGCGAGGATGGGCGGTGAGCCAGCGCTCCGATTGCAAGGCCTGTCCGCTCGCGCGCTGATCGGAGGTTGGAGCCAAAGATCGAGCGTGGGTCGCCTGGACGGCGCCCGGACGGTCGTCTTCCGAGTCCTGTCACCATTGATCGCTCTTACCGCTCTTACTTGGGTATGACTCAGGCGCGTTATCCCATCCGTACTAACGCAACTGCATCGATCCTCCAATGTGGCATTATCCCTGCATGCAAGCAGGGTTTTTGGGTTCATCTCGCAGCGCCGAGAACGCGGGGACGGCCATTGGCGGCTGACGGCGAGGCTCAGCGGGGCTTCATCGGCCAGCAGAGGTTCGCCGCCCAGGAGGGACGCGACTGGAGCTTCGCCGACCGCCTCGGCGACATGATCTCGGCTCACGCGCCGGACGGCACCTACCGCTATGCGTCGGCCGCCGCCAGGGATCTGCTCGGCTACGAGCCCGAGGAGCTGGTCGGCACCTCGGCCTACGACTACTTCCACCCCGACGACCTGCCCAAGGTCGGGATCGCCCGCCGCGGCGCACTCGGCGGCGCTGCTTTCAGGGTTGTCTACCGGCTGCGCCGCAAAGGCAGCGAGTACGTCTGGGCGGAGACGACCAACCGCATCGTCAGCGACCCGGAAACTGACGCGGTGGTGGAGATCCTCGGCTGCACTCGTCTGATCGAGCACCGCGAAACGGCGGAGGCGCTGGACGTCGAGGAGCGCGACGCCTGCACCCGCCGGATCGAAAACGTTCTCGCAAACGAGACGATCGATCCCGTCTTCCAGCCGATCGTCGAGCTGGAGTCGGGGCGGACGATCGCCTACGAGGCGCTGTCCCGCTTTCCGGACGACCAGTCCTACGCGCCAAAGCGCTGGTTCGACGACGCCTGGCGGGTCGGCCTCGGCATCCCGCTGGAGCTGCTCGCGGCCCGGATCGCCGCGGCCGCTGCCCTGCCCCGGCTGCCCGACAAGGTTGGCCTCTCGATCAACGCCTCGCCTCCGACGGTCGCCGCCCAGGGTTTCCTACAGAGCTTTGGCGATCGGAGCGACAGGATCGCGGTGGAGGTGACGGAGCACCTGCGGGTCGACGACTACGAAGACGTACGGCTGAACCTCTCGCCGCTGCGGGCAGCGGGCGGACAGGTGGCAATCGACGACTTCGGCGCTGGCTACGCAAGCCTCCAGCACATCCTCAAGATAAGCCCGGAGTGGATCAAGCTCGACATCTCGCTGACCGAACGAATCGGCCGGGACCCGACCGCCCAGGCGCTGGCGACCGCACTGGTCACCTTCGCCGAGAAGATCGGCGTCTGCGTGGTCGCTGAGGGCATCGAGGCCGCCGACGATCTGGCGATGCTCAGAGGGCTCGGCATCCGCTACGGCCAGGGTTTCCATCTTGGCCGTCCAGAGCCGCTGGAGAAAGTATTGGCTGGCTAGATGCCCTTTCCGCGGACCTCGACGATGACGCCGACCAGGGCCTTCTCACCGTGCCGGCGGGCCACGTGGCGCCCCTCTCGGCGCCCGTCGACGAGGGTCTCGTCGACCTCGACCTCGCCGCTCAGCGGCTCGCGCTCGGGGGCGACCATCGCCCGGCGCAGCTTCTGCAGGATCAGCCAGCCGGTCTCATAGCGCGAGATCCCGAGCTAGCGCTGCAGCTGTACTGCGGAGATCCCCTGCGTGTGGGGCGCTACCAGGTAGGCGCCCAGAACCACAGTCGCAACGGCGTGCGGGTGCGGCGCATGACGGCGCCCGCGGTGGAGAGTGTGGGGAGGAGCGCGTGGCGGCCCGAAGGGCCGCTCTTCTCTTGTGCCTACAACGAAACTCGGCTCAGAAAGGCCTTGCTCCGAGAAGAGAACGTTCGACCCGACAAGCGTCCTGTCACCTCCTCCCGCGTGGTTGCGAGCGCGTCGACGGCCATCCGCAGGCGCCTGCGTTGGACGAAAAGCGCTAGCAAGGGAGAGACCATCGCCTCAGGCTGAGGCCATATCGCTTGAGCCAATGCTGCGGGGTTCAGAGCAATAACATTGGTACATGTCGAGGGTTGAGCGGGATCCTGAACGCGGCCGAACGGCTGCAGCCAAGTTGAAGGCTCTCGGCGCGAAGAGAATCCTCATCAAGGCAGCCGAGCAGGGTTACATCACGCAGCTCGCATGCAAGATGCCCGAATGCTTCTGCCCCGAGGAGCTTGGAGGCGCGTGCTACTTCGAGCCGGTAACCCCCGAGTTGAGCGACTGGATGCCTACCGTCGAGCACTACCCGCTCTCCAAGAGAGGGGGCGGCAAGGAAACCGTGGACAACGTCCTCCTGGCGCACCGCCTCTGTAATCGCATCGATTACTCGATAAGTGACGGCCGTTCGTACGCGAGCGATCTCAAGAGGATTAGGAAGGCCCGTGAGGACGCGATCCGCCGCAACAACGAAGGACCGGACGCCCTAACGCAAATCTAGGCGGGGTCGCGCCTGCGTACGGGCTCTTCGCTTAGCGCGAAAAGGAGGCGTCTCGATCATGTTGTTGAGATGACCGCAGTGGACGAAGAGCAGAAGGGACGCGATCACGTCAGCCTGCTACTCCCTCTTGGAGGCGGGAGCCAGTCGAAACCTCGCCAAGCGGCGGCACCCGAAGGGCGGTAGCTGGCCCCCGCTTCACTCGGCACGCTGGCCTCTCCGGAGAGCCGCGCGGCCCTCGGCGAGGCAGCAGTTGATCTTGGTCTGGCGTCAATTGTTCGGGCCGATTCCTGTGATTGGTGCGGATCACATCGGTAGAAGTGGCGTAACTGACAAGCGGTGGCCGGAACGAAGTTCCGGCCACCGCGGGCCCTGACTCGTCGGTTGACCACCAAGTGAACGGCGAAAGGAGGCACCACGATGCCCGGCAGCCAGAACATGACGGCCCCGAGGTCGTCGCCCAGCTGATGGGAGGCAGAACTCACCAACGATCCCCTGGTGGCCGGCATATCGATCACGCCGCGGCTGAAGCCGCCGCAGCCGAGCTGCTCGTGGGCTAGCCGACTATCGCACATCCAAAAGAAAATGTGGTGATGTGATTGATCTGCCAATATCGACCGTATGCGTCTCGCGCTGAGGCATCGGCCAAGCGTCGCCTCACTTCCCAAGGGAACGCGACAAACGGTTGCCCTCCTCCTCGTCGTGGCCCTGTTCGCGGCGATCTTCGTGGCCTCGGTCTATGACGCCGGTGCCCGTGATGCGGCCCGCCTGCTGTTCGTGCTGCCGATCGTGCTGGCCGCGATCGGATTCGGCACGCGGGGCGGCCTGCTCGCGGCCCTCGTCGCGACGGGGCTGGTGATCAGATGGGACTCCGCGGGCGGCGCTCACATCGCGCCCCTCGGCCTCGCCGCACGAGCCGTGGTGTTCCTGCTCATGGGCGGCGTCATGGGCTGGTTCATCGATGCGCGGCGACGGCTCGAGGAACGGAGCACGCGCTACTCCGAGCTCTCGCTCGATCTGTTTTGCACCGCCGGCTTCGATGGCTACTTCGAATGGGTAAACCCGGCCTGGGCAGAGGTCCTGGGCTACTCCGGGGCGGAGCTTTTGTCGCGACCGTTTCTGGAGTTCGTGCATCCCGAGGACCGCGAGTCAACCCAGGCAGAGGTCGTGAAGCTGACCGAGAGCGCCACCGACACCCACAACTTCCGCAACCGCTATCGCGCCGCCGACGGCTCCTACCGGTGGCTGGAATGGAATACCCGCGTGGTGAGCGAAGAGCGCCGGCTCTACGCGACGGCGCGCGACGTCACGTCGTTAAAGGACGCGGAGGAGATCCTCGACGATCAGGCTGTGAGGCTGGAGTCGATGGTCAACGAGCGCACGAAGGCGCTCGTTGATTCCCGCCTGGAGACGCTGCAACGGCTGGCGCTCGCCACCGAGTACCGCGATGACGACACCCATGAGCACACCGAGCGGGTCGGGCGAAACTCCGCCTTGATCGCGCAGCGACTCGGGCTCCCCGAGGAGACCGTGGCGCTGATCCGCCGCGCCGCGCCGCTGCACGACATCGGCAAGATCGGCATCCCCGACGCGATCCTGCTGAAGCCCGGCCAGCTGACGCCGGGGGAGCTAAAGCAGATGCAAGAGCACACGACGACCGGCGCCAAGATCCTCACCCATCCCAGATTCGCGATCCTGCAGATGGCCCGCTCGATCGCGCTCACCCATCACGAGCGTTGGGACGGGGGCGGCTATCCGCGCGGCCTGCGAGAAAAGGAGATTCCGCTCAGCGGCCGGATCGTCGCCGTCGCCGACGTCTTTGACGCGCTCACCCACGAGCGCCCCTACAAGACCGCCTGGCCGGTTGAGGAGGCGGTGGCGGAGATCGAACGCTTCGCCGGTGGGCACTTTGACCCGCGCGTGGTGCGTGCCTTCGTGGCGCTCGATCACCAGAGCCTTCTGGAGCCCGTGGAGCGCTACGACCTCGATCTGCCGCCGCCGCCGCTGGCGGTTCCCACCGGGGTCGCGGGCCTGGTGTGAGGCGATACCACGCGCCGATCCGTCGGCCGACTCTCTCATGCATTCCAAAACTGACAGCGACCTCGGCGATAAGCTACGGAGTCCCTTCTGGCTGAGCTGACGGGCCGGCGCGCTGCGGCGCCGAGAGCCTGGGCTTCGGCCCGCATCTCTTCCTGGCTCTCCTCATCGCCCCCGCGGTGGTAGGCGCCGTCAGCTACAAGCTGATCTCGAACCGCTTGGAGCACTACCAGATCGAAAGCTACGCGCGCAACCTGCGGCCGATGCCGACGGCTTCGAAGACGTCGCTTGAAAGCACAAGGCGCAAACCGCGATTCGCGACATCAGCGAGTTCCTCGATGCGCTCAGGCGCCGGCCCGACACCATCGAGGCGACCTTGATTGGACCCGACAACATCGTGCGCGGCTCGAACATCGAGGCCCTGAACGGCAAAAGGGACTCCGACCCTCGCATAAACGCGGCGCTTCGCTCGGACACGTCTTACTCCGGCCACGAGGCCAACCCCGCGCGCAACGGGTCCAACCTGGAGTTCGTGACCCCTGTGAACCCCGGCCGGGCGATCATCCAGGGGGGACAGGGTTTCGAGCTCGGCTATCCCTTGCGGCAGATGCCGAGTGGCAAGCCCAGCCGCTCTTTGGTTGCGGTCCTTCGGCCAAGTCGAGCGCATCGGAGTCGAGTCGACCGGCTCCTACGCCGCCGGACTGACCCGGTACCTCGTAGGCGAGGGGGTCGCGGTGATCGAGGTCAACCAGCCCCACCCTCATACCCGCCGCCGGCGTGGGAAGACCGACGCGATCGATGCCGAGCTGGCGGCCCGTCACGTCCTCGCCCAGCCGACGCCGGTGATCCCCAAGCAGACGACGGGGATCGTCGAGTCGATCCGCCAGCTGCGCGTCGCCCGCGAGAGCGCCGTGAAATCGCGCTCAGCCGCGACTCTGCAGCTCGGTGACCTGATCCTCACCGCGCCCAGCGAGCTTCGTGAGCAGCTCTCGAGCGCCAAGACGCTGAGAGGCAAGGCCGGCCTTTGCCGGCGGCTGCGCCCTGACCGCGGTCGTCTGCAGGACCCGCTCAACGCCGCCAAGCTCGCACTGGGAAGTCTCGCCAGGCGCATCCTGCTTCTGGACAATGAGATCGCCGAGCTCGACGCGCAGCTCACACCTCTGGTCGGGAGGGCCGCCCCCAGGGCCACCTCTCTGCTCGGGGTCTCCACCGGGCACGCGGGACAGCTCCTGCTCACCGCCGGACAGAACATCGGGCGGCTGCGCAGCGAGGCTGCCTTCGCCGCGCTCTGTGGCGCCAGCCCGGTCCCGATCGCCTCGGGCAAGCGCGGCCGCTACCGCCTCAATCACGGCGGCGATCGCCAGGCCAACCGGGCCCTGCACATGATCGCTGTCTGCCGTCTGCGCTACTGCCCGAGGACCCCCGCCTACGTCGAGCGCCGCACCAGCGAGGGCAAGACCAAGAAGGAGATCATCCGCTGCCTCAAGCGCTACATCGCCAGCGAGGTCCACGTCAGCCTTCGCGAGGATCTCAGATCTCTATCTCTCTCCCCTTGACATCTATAGGAACGTCCTTGGTCCGGCTCACATCGACTAGGGACGTGCGGCGCTGCGCGCCTCGGCCTTAACCGTCGGCGAGGCTCAGGCCCGCTGAGAGACCTTCCTCTACGCCCAGTGCGACATCGCTTGCTTGGCATGTAACCACTCAACGGTCGGGGATCACGGCGCGCGCCCCTACCAGGCACTTGCCGATCGGGCAGACCACAGACGGCGAGAGGAGCGGACTCCCGATCCGATCGCTCCCGCGGCGGTAGCTCAATGGCCAGAGCCCCAGCTTCCCAAGCTGGTGATGCGGGTTCGATTCCCGTCCGCCGCTTCCGTCCGCCGCCGAGGACAGCTCAGGACAACGCGGAGAGCAGCTCGCTCAACTCCTCGTTCATCGCCGGCGGATCGGCGGCGTCCTCGCAGCAGGGCGGCTTCGCCGAGCGTTTGCGCCCGGCGGTAGCGAGGCCAGGCAGGACCTCAGCGAGATCGGCCGCCGGATTGTGGTCGCGCTCGTGCTTATCGAGGGCGACGATCACGACTTGCTTCTTGCGCGGGTAGGCCGTGAACATCCGCCATGCGTATGCGAGGTGGCGGCAACACAGCGGGTAGTCATCGCCATCGGCCGCGGCCAGCCGATAGCCACCGGCCCCGCAACCTTCCCCGCGCAGGGCGTCGACCGCCGCCTCATAGGAGCGCTTCTCGCGCGCCGACATCCCGCCAAGCACAGTGGCGACCTGCGCCGTACGCAGGACCTCGTGGGGCATCAGGCGGGTTCGAGCCGCCCACGGCCCAGCTGGGCCAAGCCCTCGCGCAGAGCCTCGCTGCCCCGGGCTTCGCGGTCATGCAGATGGTCGACCACAGCCTGTAGCCAGTCGCGGTCCCGCCCGCGCTCGCGCAGTTCGGCGAGCGCGCGGCTGACGCGGTGCAGGCTCTGTGGCTCTATCTGCATCGGCCTGGCCCCCGCAACCGCCTCAAGCGCTCCTCGCTTCACCCAGCTGCGGATCGTCGGCTCGGAGACCCCGAGCCGCTCGCTCGCCGCCGCCACGCTCATACCCGGCGTGTGCTTGACCGAGATCAGCACCTCCTGGGCCTCCTCAAGCGCATCAAGGGCAGCGTCGGAGTGGCCATTCTCTATCGCCTCACGCGCATCGACGAGGGTAAAGAGGGCCTCCGTGACCAGCTGTGCGTCGCGCTTTCCCATTGGCTCAGAGTAGCAGGGCTTACGGAAATCGGGCTTAATTCCGTAAGTCGCAATCATTGATCAAGCGGTTCAAATCACTACCTCGACCCGACCGCGCCGACGCTCATCATCCGCGCCACACCCAAGCTGCCGTCGCAGGCCTTCTGGAAGCGGCGCGAGCTCCGACAAACTCAGAACATCGAAGGCTCGTGCCGGTATTCACCGGCGGACAGCCTGCGAGACCGGATTGCGCTCCACGGCTGGAAACGGATAGACGGCGGTGGACACGAATGGACAGCTTGGGAATCTCGCCTGAGGTTTAGCTCCAGCCGCATTGCAATGCGGTTTGCCTGCAAATGAGCGGTTTCTCGAAATGACAGGCCGGGACGAAAATGGACACGATCTGCCCGATTTTGTTCCTACCCGTGTTCCTACCCAGCCCACCCTCGATTGCGGGATAACCTCGACGATCTTGCCCCGGTAGCTCAGCTGGAAAGAGCAGCCGGCTTCTGCATCGTATTCGGCGCGGCGGCCGGTGTCACGCGATCGACGATGACGGGTCTGCTTCTACGAGCGCTTCGGCTGCCGCGGCCTCGCCCGAGAGCCGCGCACCTGATGGTGACGCCGGCCGAGCTGCCGAGGGATAGTCCACGCCGCGCCCCGACCGCGCCCCCAGCCGGGCCGCAGTCACCTCGGCCGCAGGCCGAGGCGCGCCAGCGACCCCGAGCGAAGCGAGTGGGTTGACGGCGGCCCGGCCCCCACAATGCCCGTGGTCGGCAGCCGTTGGCGCAGCCAACTCTGCCGACCTGGCTGCCATCTTTCTATTCCCACGTTGGACGGTTGGCGAGGGTGAGGTGAACCCGCCAGGTCAGGCAGCAGGGTCACGGCGCCCGTAGCTAAGCTCGTCTCCGATGCGGGTCGGGGTCTACGTCGACGGGTTCAACCTCTACTACGGGGCGCGCCAATCCTGCGGAAAGGGCACAGCGGGCTGGCGCTGGCTCGACGTTCGCTCGCTCGTGGCGTCGCGGCTGCCGTCGCAATGGACCGACGCCGAAATCAGCCGGGTCGTCTACTGCACGGCCCGGGTCAGCGGCATCGACGATCCCAGCACCCCCCAGGACCAAGATCGCTATCTCCGCGCGCTTGAGGTCGGCGGAATCGTCGACCACATCGAGTACGGGAACTTCGTCACCCGCGTACGCCACTCTCCTCTGGTCACAGCAAGCCCAAAGGGCAGGCCGGTGATCGTTCAATCTCGCTGGCCGGTGATGGTCAAAGACGCAGCCCGCGCCGATGTGCCCGACGCGCGGTTCATCGTCTCGCACCTGCACCGAGAGGAGAAGGGCTCTGACGTCAACGTCGCCACGCACCTGATGCACGATGTGTTCCACGGCAGCGTCGACGGCGTGGTGGTCGTCTCCAACGACAGCGACTTGAAGTTGCCGATCGCCGTGGCGCGCGACCGAGTGCCGGTTGGCATCATCACGCCAAGCAGCCAGCGTCTTGCCGGCGACCTTGCGTTCGCACCGAATGACGGTGTCGGATCGCACTGGCAGACCAATCTCAGCGCCCGGGACTTCAAAGACCATCAACTGCCGGACCCGGTCGGCCCGGTGCCCAAGCCCGATGAATGGTGATTCCTAAGCCGGGGGCCGCAGCCTCGCTATACTGAGCTTCACTCACCCAGCCCTTGCGGGGGCTGGGTTTTTTTGCTCCGATCGCCAGATCAGACAATCGGACGCCCTCGCACGAATGTCCTATGTCCAGCCGGGCAAGCCTCGCAGAAACGGCTACTCGATCCCAAAGCCGCGATCGAGATCGCGGTCTCGGTCGATCTCGCGCTCGATCCGCGCTTGGCGCTCGGCGGCCTTCTCATCGACTTCCCTGGCGATGCTCGCCTCCTGCGCCCGGCTTTGGCGCATGCGCTCGCCGAGCCGTTCGATCGCGCCGACGTCCATCCCCTGCTCGCCAAGGTTCTCCCGCGCCACATAGACCTGGGTCTGCTCGCGGGCGCGGCTGAGCGCGACGTAAGCGTGCTCCTTATCGGTCTGCCAGCCGCCGGTGAGGATGCCCGAGGCCTCGGCGGTGATGCCCTGGGCCTTGTAGACGTGGACGGCGTAGGCGAGTGAGAGGTCAGAGAACTCGCTGGTGTTGACCGCCACCTCGCGCGGCTCGCGCTCCTGCTTCGTCCAGAGCGGGCGCCTGGGGGGAAGCTCAGCGGACGCTCGCAAATCGCGCGAAGCGGGAGCGGGCTCCGACGTTTTCATTAGTCGGTGGCGTGGGTTACGGGCTCGCCTTTGAAGGCTTGATCGACAAGCTTGTCAGCGTCTCCGTTCATCTCGCGGGGAACCCAGGAAAGTCGCCATGACTTGAAGGGCTTGAGGGCTTCCACGACTTCTTCGTAGAGCTCGGTAGCTCGCTCATTCTTGTTCCATCCACCCGTTATCTGGTTGACGACGTTCGCGGAGTCGCTGAACGCGGCGACATAGAGGAGTCGTTTCTCGGCGGCGAGCTTGAGACCGCGAATCAGAGCGAGGTACTCGGCCTCGTGTGGACTGCCGACGGGCCCCACTTTCTCGGCCACCCTGGCCAACACCGCGCCACAGCCGGGTTCCCGGAGAATGACCCCGATGGCGCCCTCCGCCTGGCCTTGCTCGTTGGCTCTCTTTCCTCCGTCGATGAACAGCAGGTAGTAGCCCTTCTTGAGGTCATCAACCACGAGCAACTCCTAACGTGGGCATCACTAGCCCTCCTTTTCTCGCCACTTCTCTTTCAATCCTTCCCGCTGGTCCCGAGAGTGTCGCTCCCGCGTGAAGGCAACACTGAGATGACCCGGACTGTGATCACCCGGCCGACTACAGCTTCTCTTCGCGGTCAACCAGAAAGGTGTCGAGCAGGATCCTGGCACGCTCCAACTCCCCCGGCAGGGCGTGGGTGTAGCGCTCCAGGGTGATCCGGGCCGCGCCGGGCTGATACTCAATTCCTCCCGGACGAGGGCCTCAAAGACTTTGCGGGCAATATCCGAGTACTGATCGCCGTTATGCAACGCCATCCCCTGGTATTTCCCGATAAAGCCGTGGGGGTCCGCTCCAAATTTCAGAGGGATGATGAGCTTGGCGTCTCGCCGAATCTGCAGAGTGCGTTGATTAGTCGTCTGCTCGATCCAGTCCCCGCGCTACTCGCAGTTTCGCTCATCGAATATGCCGAGACACCAGGCCGGCTTCGCCAGACTGTCCCCGGCCCAGGGGTACTGGTCGAACGGCTTCGCCTTGAATTGACGGTCGAAGAAGGTCTCGGGATCCAAGCCCAAGCCGCCCTCGCCGACTGGCTCGAACAGCTTGTCGGTGATTGAGGCCTCCGGAAAGTGCATCACCCAGGGGTCAAAGAACTCGCCCTTACCGCTCCGGTAGGCGAGCGCGGTGATCTGCCAGGTATCACCGGAGACCTTGCACCCCTTGTCGCTGGAGCACCTGATCGTGTGCGTGTAGGTCGGGAGGTTGCGGTAGATCGGCGTCGCCATCTGCGCAGACTCGGGCTCGCCGTTGAACGGGCTCAGGTAGATGGCGCCGTGTGCGCGGAACTGGTCGGTGACGTGTCGGCGCCACCACAGCGGCAGGCGCCAGGGTGTGTACTTGATCGGCAGCAGCTCCCCGTAGGCCCAGGTCTCGGTCGCCCGCAGCAGGCCCTCGGCCGCCGCTTCTTGGTCATTCAGGGTGAACTGCCAGTCGGCATGGTCGTAGGGACAGAGCCGCCATTCGACAGGGCTAGTGGAGGCGCAGGAGCCGGCCCGTCGCAACTTTTCATAGTCGCTGGCGATCACGTTCGGCAGCTGGCGGTCGAGCATCTTTTGGGCCGCGGCAAAGCGCTTCGCCATGTTTTCGCCGACCTCGTCGGCACGCGATTGGAAGCCCTCCTCAGCTTCGTCCTTTCCGTTGATCTCAACCAGCTCCATCACAGTCCTATAGACCGAGTCGACGGCGTGGACGGCATGGCCGATGTGCGCGGTCGGAAGCGCGCTGAGCACCGACACGATGCCCTCGAAGACGGCCTTCGCGTTGGCGTTGGTGCGCTGGTCGCCACTGACCCCGACCTTGTCGCGGACCGAGTTCGAGATCTGCTGCAGCTTGGCCCAGCCCTGCAGCTGCGTGTCTGAGAACGGGGTCGAGAGCGCCGCCAGGTAGCGGTGCTCGGACTTAAGCCAGCCGATCTCCTTGCGCAGCTCGTCCTTGGCCCATTCGAGTTCGGGTGCTTCGAAGCCGAGCCCGGCGACGTAGGCGAGTCCACCGACTTCCGTGGAGATTTCGCTCCACTTGCCGAAGTCGAACCGGCCGTCGACGAAGGGAATCGTCCAGTACTGGCCGCGAAAGTCGGGTGTCCCCAGAACCTTTTCGCCGATCCAACGGACCGCCGCGGTGCGCTTCGGTTCGCCCGCTTCGGGCCACTGGCTGGGCGGCTGCAGGGAGATCTTGGTCAGCTCCGTGGCGCCCAGCGAGGGGTCGCGGCCCCCGCCGCCGGAATCCTCGGGCCCGAATTCGGGCGCTTCAGCGACCTTGAAGGTCCAGTTCGGCCCGGTCCGGGCGAGCGTCCCGGCGAGCGGCCTGGTATTGATGCGGCTCCCGGTCGCCGCCTCGGACTCGAACCCGTTGCCGCCGCCGCTGTCGCCGCGGGCGATCAAGGTGTAGGAAGGGACCTTGGCGGAGAGGCCGGGGTCGAGGGCTCGGTAGAACGCGTTGCGGGTGCCCCCCAGCTGTTCGACCTGGTCGACCAGCTTCTTCAGGTTCTCGTTGTGGGTTGGATGCGGTTGCTCGCCCGGGTCGTAGAAGGCGGTGCGCGGGTCGCCAATCGAGTTGACGATGACCAATGGCGGCGGCTTCTGCTCATTCGCCTTCTTCAGGAAGTCTGTCATCGCCACCGAGTGGTGGTCGGCGGCGAACCAGTCCGAGTGGCCCACGAGCGTCTGCGGGTCGAGGACGGTGACCTGGAAGCAACCCTTGAGGCCGGTCCCGCAGTGGGCGCTGAAACGGCGCTCGCCCACCTGGACCACATTCCCCTCGGCGCTCGAGCCCTGTGCCTGGGTGTCGAACTCGACCCGGTCGACGGCGTCAAAGACGTAGGCGTCCTCATTGTTTCGGATCAGCCATCCCGCCATCGCCCCGGGGGAGCTGCCGGCGGCGCCCGGCGGCGCCAGGTGCCAGTCGGCGCTGGTGGAGGTGGTGCTGATCGCTGAGAAGTCGCCGGCTCGGCGCCCGGCGGCGACCGGGCCGCGGCGGACGCCGAAGGGGTCGAGCGCCCACTCCAGCCCATAAGGCGGCTGCGCGCCGGGCCCCGCTTGGTTGGAGACGATCACCAGGACGTTGCCCGGGACCGCCTTGATCGCGTCGCGGAGAGGCTTCGCGCACGCCTCCGGCTGGGGCCGGTCGGCGCGCGCCTCATCACATCGGAACGACCTGTTGCCGAAGCCGACTGGCTTCAGGGTGCGGCGGTCGAGCAGAACCACCTGCGCCCAACTCGCGGGGTTCTCGTTCGGATAGAAGGTATCGCCGACTCTAATCCCGCGCTTGCTGCCCTGCTCGGCCATCGTTTCGATCCAGACGGCCGGCTTCAGGTCGGTGTGGACACCGGACGGCGGCACGCCAGCTTCGGCGGCGACCGGTGCAGCGACGGCGAGGAGCGCCAATGCCGCCGCGAGCGGGACGATCAGCTGCGACGTCATCAGGTTGGCGACGTACCCCCGCAAGGGCCCTCGTAGGCCGATCACGTCCTCATCGTCCTGACCGTTTGGTGATCTCCCATTCCGTCGGCGGCACCTTGGCGATGCAGTCGGTCTTCGCTGCACCGGGCGTGTCGAAGAAGGAACGGGCGATCTGCTGAGTGCAGGCGTTGGCCTTCGGCGAGGGGCTGGCGAAGGCGACATGGGCGACGTTGGGGATCCTCACCACGGTGGAGTTCGCCAGCGTGCGCGCCACCAGCGGCCCGAAGGACGCGGCGGTCTGCCCGTCGTACTGGGCGTTGACGACGAGCGTGGGGATCGGGCTGTAAGTGACATCGCGGACTTCGGCCGGGACGGCCGGGACATTCCAGGCGGCGCAGTTCTGACGCATGAAGGGGAGGTTCGGCGCGTTTTCCCAGATCGAGCGGGGGAAGGCCGGGAAGGCGCTGCGACCGGCGGCGATCACGCTCCCCTCGCTCTCGTAGGGCACCCACTCGCCGCAGGAGACGCCGGAGAAGAGCCCGTTGCTGAGCACGCCGATCCCGGCCGGATTGAGCTTCGGCGCCGCCCAGGTCGAGGCGACCGGCACCGGGTCGCCGTGGGCGAGGGCGTCGATGTCGGCGGGGACTTTTCCCGCCAGGTGGGTACCCGGCGAGACCGTCCACTGCAGCAGCATGCCGCCGCTGATCTTCACCGGGACCTTGCCCTTGACACCCTGGACCGGCACCCGCACCGTGCGCGGCGCGGCCTCGTACTTGCGGACCAGCCGGCGCCAGGTCGCGCCGATGTCGCCGTAGCGACGGTGGCACTTCGGGTCTTCGCCGCAGGCCTTGAAGATCGCCTTGATCCCCTCCCCGGCGCTCGCCCAGGAGGCGACGCCGCCCGCCAGCGGCGGCGGGAAGACGCCGTCGATCCCGACCGAGCGGATGCCCTGCGGGTGCATGCGCATGTAGTTGAGCGCGAAGTCGGTGCCGTAGGAGATCCCGTAGACGTTCCATTCCTTGATCCCGAGGGCCTGGCGGAGTTCGTCGAGGTCGTTGGAGCTTTCGAGCGTGTTGTAGGCGCCGAGGTCGACGCCTTTCTTCAGCAGCTGGGCGCGGCACTTCTTCGTCGCAGCGACGTAGGCGCGGCCGGTCGCGGGCGCGTCGTAGGGCATGTTCAGCGTCTTCTCGGGCCAGCGGTCGACGACATTGCAGGTCAGCTTCGGCCGAGCGGTGTAGGTGCCGCGCTGGGACATGAAGATCACGTCGCGGTTGCGGTTCAGCCCGCCGGCGACCGCCCACGGGATCTCGGTGATCGCGTCGTCGCCGGGGCCGCCCGCGAGCCAGACGATCGGGTCGGGCTTCGGGATCGCCGCCTTCGAGGGGATGATCGTGACGGAGAGGCTGATCGTCCTGCCGTTCGGGTGGGCGCGGTCTTCGGGGACGACGAGCCGGCCGCAGCGGGCGGTCTTCAGCTCCGGGGTCGGGCCGGGAGGCTTCGCGCAGGGGCCGGGGGTGAAGGTGGACGCGGGACCGGCGCCAGGCGCCTGACCGGTGAGTCCGCTCGCCGCGGCGGTGGCGCCGCCGGCGAGGACGACTGCCGCGAGCAGCATGGCGGCGGCGAGGAGCGCGGCGGCGGGGCGGGTGGCGGCGCGACGCCTTGCCGGTGACGCCGTGCAGTTCGTGCTGGTCATCGACTCACCTTTCGATCGGGAAGGAGGCCTGGGTGTGGGCGGCGCAGGCGGTCTGCGGCCCGGTCGGGCGGGAGAGGAAGGACTGGAAGATGCGCTGGGCACAGGGGGACTGGACGATCACCCAGTGCGCGACGTTGTCGATCTTCACGTAGGTGGATTTGGTCAGCGTCTGCGCCGCATAGCGTCCCCACTTGGCACCGGTTTTGGAGTCGACGGCACCGGACACCACCAGTGTCGGGATGTCGCTGTGGACCCGGGCACGCTGGGAAGCAGGCGCCTTTGGCACCTTCCATTCGCGGCAGAGCTCCTTCAGGAACGGCAGCTGCGGGGCATTGACGAGGACCGAGGCCGGGAAGCTCGGGAAGACCTTGCGACCGGCCTTGAGGATCGCCCCGGGGCCGCCGTAGGGCTCCCACTCCTGGCAGATGAAGCTCTCGGTCATGCCGAGCGCCTGCTCGGGGTTCTCGGGGACGACGGCGCCGGCGGCGCGCGCCTCGAGGAACCGATGCGGGTCACCTTCGGCCAGCTCGGTGATCGCCGCCGGGACCTCGGGCCAGCGGGGTACGTTGCCGACCAGCATGTTGACGAGGGTGCCGCCGTCGAGAACGACCTTCACCGGCGGTCCGCCCTGCGGCGGGCGCACCCGCCGCACCAGGGGATGAGCCTCGAGCTTTCGCACCTCATTTATGAAGGTCGGCAGCAGGTGTGGGTAGTGGCGGTTGCAGCTCGGCTGCGCTTCGCATGACTTGAAGATCGTCGTGACGCCCTCACGGGTGCTGCTCCAGGTCCAGGGCAGGCTGACGATGTTCGGCGGCACCACCGAGTCGATCGTGACGCTGCGGATCCCTTCCGGGTAGTCGCGCATGAACGAGAGCGCCAGGTCGCTTCCGTAGGAGTAGCCGTAGACGTTCCATTCATCGATGGCGAGCGCTTGGCGCAGTTCGGCGAAGTCGGCGGCGTTTTCGGTCGTGTTGTAGGCGGCCGGTTCGGTGCCTCGCTTGACCAGGCGGTCGTGGCAGGCGCGAGCGGCGGCAGCCTGCTTCGCGCCGGTGGAGGGCGCGTCGAAGACCATGCTCACCTGGCGCGCGTAGAAGTGGTCGAGCTCCGGGCAGTAGAGGTCGGGCTTGTCGTAGAGCGTCCCCCGCTGCGCCATCACGATCAGTTCGCGATTCTGGTTGATCCCGGCGTCGACGAGGAAGGGGATGTCGAGGATCGATGCCGCGCCCGGCCCACCGGTCATGAACACGATGGGGTCGGGCTTTGGGTGCTTCGACCTTGCCGGCAAGATCGCCACCGCATTGCGGATCGTCCGCCCATTTGGATGCTTGCGGTCTTCCGGCACGACCAGGTACCCGCAGCGGGCCGTCTTCAGCGCCGGGATCGGGTGCGGGGTCTTCGGGCACGATGCCGATTCGAAATGGGCCGCCGGATCTCCAAGAGGTTCCGAGGTAGGCGCGGCGGCAAGGCCGACGGCCGTCGTCGCGACGCCAATGGCCACGATACCTACGACGATCGCCGTCACGCGAAGGGGAAAGGAGCGCACGATGGCGGTGATTATTCACCAAATCGCCGGATCGCGCCGGGATCCTTGCATCCACGGCAATCGCCCGTGTAGATCCGGGTGGCGCCCGATTTGTGCCTGGGACGGGCCGGATTCTCGTCAATAGCCCTTCGCCGTGGTGGGCGCGCCGGGTGGTGAGACCTCCTGTGACGTCGCAAACGCAGGAGCCCGCTCTGAGGGCGGTCTCCTGGTCAAGCAGCTGAAGGGATTCGCACCTTCGACCTTCTGGTCATAAGCCCGGTTCCGCCTGACTCTTGCCGTTTGCCCCGGATGTGAGCCGGGTATCACAAGCGGTACCACGCGGACCCTGTCAACGCCGGTTGAAATCTGACCCCTTTCTGCCGGTTTAAAACTGACCCCCCCCAGAGAGTCGGCCAGGAAGCGATGAAGGTCCCGCCTGCTCCGCCTCGCCCTACGGGCTCGCCTACGCAGGCGGGACCTTCATCGCTCCATGCCGGCTATCCGAGGGGGTCGGTTTCGAACCGGCAGAAGTGCCGGGGTGGGTGAATATTCAACCGGCGCAGGTGGGTGAGTTTTCAACCGGCCTTGACAGCGAGCGTCTCGGCAGACGCCTCGATTGCGCCCGCTTGGGACGAAAGGGAGGAGCGGGGAACCGTCACTCGATCCCGAGCCCGCGGTCGAGATCCTGCTCTCGCTCGATCTCGCGCTCAATTCTCGCCTGACGCTCGACAGCCTTCTCGTCGACCTCACTGGCGATGCTCGCCTCCTGCGCCCCTCTCCGCCGCATCCGCTCGCCGAGTCGTTCGATCGCCCCGACGTCCATCCCCTGCTCGCCAAGGTCCTCCCGCGCCACAAAGACCTGGGTCTGCTCACGAGCGCGGCTGAGCGCGACGTAGGCGTGCTCGCGGTCGGTCTGCCAGCCGCCGGTGAGAATGCCGGAGGCCTCGGCGGTGATGCCCTGCGCCTTGTAGACATGGACGGCGTAGCCCAGGCTGAGGTCGGAGAAGTTGGCGGTGTTGACCTTCACCTCGCGGGGCTCGCGCTCGTGGGTCTCGATCGTGACCCGGTCCTTGTGGCGATCGGCATCTACGACGGCGCCGGCGATTCCATTCTCGATCCGCTCTTGGCCGAAGGGGTGGAACTGGGCGGAGAAGATCACCTCGTCGCCTGCGTGCAGGCCATAGGGCTTGCCGGATAGCTCGACCCGGTGTGAGCCGAGCTCTCCCGCTTGCGCCCGCCGCTCCTGGGCCATGGCGTTGATCTGGTCGCGCTCGGCGTTGGAGGCATCGGTGATCATCACCGCCTTGCCGGCAGGCAGGGTTCGCCTGGCCTCGTCCCAGTCGTCGACCATCGCCTCGGCGGCTTCGGCGCGGGTGTCGTGGACCTGGAGGCGATCGTGGGCCTCATATTGGGCAAGCGCCGGACCTGGTTCGCCATTTCGCACCTGCTCCCAGGCCCGACGCTCCCAATCGTGATTGGCGCGGTGGACCTCGGTCAGCTCGGCATTGGGGACGCGGTCCCGCAGCTGCTCGAAGAGCCCGCCCGCGCCGATCGGGCTGAGCTGGGCGGCGTCGCCGGCGAGGACGAGCTTGCTGCGGGAGTCCGCGGTCAGCTCGGTGATCCGCGACAGGCGCTCGGTGTCGGCCATCCCGACCTCGTCCACGACGACGACGGTCCTGGGACCCAGGGCGATGTTGCCGTTCTCGACGCCGTTGCAGAGTCCATCGAGGGTGCAGGAGCGGTCGAGCTGCGCGTCCTCTCCCAACCGCTGCGCGGTGGCGCCGGCGACGGCGGTGCCGATCACCTCATAGCCCTCCAGTTGCCAGGCTCGGGCGGCGGCGGAGAGGACGACGCCCTTGCCGGTGCCGGCGCGACCGACCAGCTGGGAGACGGCGCCGGGGCCGGTGATCGTCGCCAGCGCTTCGCGTTGCTCGGCGCTGAGCGAGCTGTGGATCTCCTTGCCGATCTCCCGGCGCGCCTGGCGCAGGGAGCGCTCGCTGATCGGAGCGGCGTTCTCGGCAGCCCGCCGCTCGGCGATCTCGACCGTGGCCTGCTCCAGCTCGCGCAGGCGCCGGGTCGTCCACATGCCGTCCTCGAGCCGGACCAGATGGCCGTTGCGCGTCAGCTCATCGACGAGCTGGTCGGCCTCCTCTGGGCGGCAGGCGCCGGCGGCAAGCTCGTAGGCCTTGGCTCGGAGCTCGCGCTCGTCGATCATCGCGCGCTCGCGGGTCACCTCTTCGAGCAGCTCGGCGCGGAGGTCGACGCTCTCCTGGTTGGAGAGCGAGCGCTCGTTGAACAATTGCTCGGCGCGCTCGGTACTCAACCCGTGCTCCTCCCCCACCGTCCTCCACGCCGCGTTGACGTCGACCCGCTCGGCGGCGCTCTTGGAGCCGCGGGTGGCGATCGTCAGCGAGCCGAGCACCCCGGCCCGCGGCTCGCGGCCGTAGCGCTGACGGAAGATGCGAGCGGCGCGGTCGACGTCCTCGGAACGAGAAGACCAGCGGCTCGCCAACTGCTCGGGGACGCCGCGAACCTCAAAGTAGCGTTGGTTGCGGCCGGTGCGGCGCTCGATCGGCAGGCCCAGCTCGCGCAGGGCGGCGGCCAGCTCGGCTCGGTACCAGGCGCCACTCTCGCGGGCAGAGCGGTAGAGGCGGCGCGATTCGATCGCGGATAGCTTGCCGTCGTTGCGCTCGGCGGCGAAGAGGACGAGGTGGGAGTGAAGCTGCGGGTCGGGATTGCCGCCGGCCTCCTGGTCTTGGGCGAGGCGGCTGGTGGTGTGGACGAACTCGGCGGCGAAGAGGCTCTTGGCGTGCTCGAAGCGCACCACTCCCCCACTTCTGCGTCGCACCAGGGCGACCTCGCGCTCGGTGCGCGCGAGCGCGCTGGCCACTGCCCGTCGATGAGCCGTCTCGATCTGGGCGCGGCGGTAGGGGCCGGCGGTCGCCCACAGCGCCGAGACCGACTTCGGCGGTGCCATCATCAACTCGACGCCGGCGACCCTGGTGCCGTCGGAGCCGGCCGGGCGCAACGGCTCGCCGCTGAGCGGCGAGAAGCCCTGCATGACGGCGCGAAGATCACTGCGCTGCACCGTCTCTTCGGGGTCGAGGCCGAGCGCGCGCAGGAGACCCGGTGAGCCGTGCCAGCGGCTGGGGACCGGCTGGTCGCTCTCGCCGTCGCGGGTGTAGTAGTCGCCGCGGGTGGCGGTCGAGGTCAGGTACTTCGCGTAGCGCGTCGCGGAGTCGCCGGGGATCTTGTGGGTGGTCTGCACCAACCGAACGTAGACCTGGTTCACACACACTTCAAGGGGGTGTGTTGATCGGCGACTATCATCGGCTATATGTGACTATTTAGCTCTGCACAGTGCGTATAGTCTGCAGCTGTTGCGGGGGAACGGAGGTGACGGGTAAGGGTTACTGCGGAACGGAGATCACGGAGCCTGGAGCCCCGGGAGGGGCGTTGTCGATCGGTTGTCAGGCCGCAGCTGGGCGCTGCGATGACAGGGCTATGAGTGGACGCTGAAAAGACGGGCTAAGCGCTCGTCCGCTTGCCGTAGTAGAGGACGAAGTCAGCGGCGAAGCCGTGGCGCTCGTAGAAGCGCCGGGCGCCGACATTGGTGGTCGCGGTGGTGATTGCCATGTCGTCGACCCCCAGCTGGTCGAGGCGATTCCAAACAGCTTCCAACAGAGCGCTGCCCAGACCGCCACCGCGGAACTCCGGCAAGACGGAAAGCGTCTGCAGGTCGGCCAGTCGATCTCCGGTCGCCCACGAGGCATAGCCGGGCCCAACCGTGACGAAGGCGTAGCCGACGGGCCTTCCGTCCTCCTCGGCGATGACGAAGAAGGTGTCGGGATCTTTTAGCCAGCGCTCATACTTGGGGCGGCGTCGACGCCATGACTCCGGGACCTCGCGCTTCGGCGCGCCGCCGGCCAAAGTGGGGTTAATCTCGGCGTGGTGGACTTGCAGTGCGCACCAGAGCGGCTCGAGCAGGTCTATCTCCTCGATCGAGCTGGAGTAGCGCAGATTCGCCACGGCCGAAAGCTATCTCGCCCTGGCGCCGGCTCGCCTGCACGGTCAAACAAACAGCGGCGACTATGTCGGCAAGGTGGGCTGCGCCAACACCTGCCGACGTGAGGAGATTGTGGGCCGCGGTCGCCGTCAAGGTGCTCGTCGCCACAAGGCGCATGTCCTCTGCTCCCGTTCGGCCGCGCTGATCTAGGGCCACTCGGCTCCAGGGGCGGGCCAGCTCGCGCAGCGCTCGGCAGACGGAATTCGGCGCCGCTGAGCCTGCAGACCTGAGCGGAGAGATAGCGTCAGCGGCAAAAGTCCGAACCAGCCGATGACAGGGGGCGCCGGCTGCGCGTCGATCAACGAGCGCGAACGCTGTCCATCAGCTGCTCGATCTGAGCTCGCGCCCTTGGCGAGAGGCCGTGCGGGGCGCTCCAGACCCGGAGTTGAAAAACCCTGCCCGCCGTGCGGAACCAGAGGTTGTAGACCTCACCGCACTCGTGGCTGTGCGGCGCGCCGAGGCGGAAGGGCTTGCGCAGGAGCGGGTAATGGCTGACGTCACTCGCCTGGCTGACGGCGCCGGCGCCGTGCCGTTTCACCCCGCTGTCTTGGAGGATCTGCAGCAGAGCGCCACCGGTGGGAATCTGGCTGACGATCCGGTGGGGGTCGCAAATCGTCGTGACGGCGCCCCGTACCCTGAAGGAGGAGATCTCCAACGGCACTTCCGCGCCCGGCAGAGCGATGAGCCGCACCCGATGCCAGCCAGCGGGGATAGTGAATGAAAGGCGCGCCTCGCGGTTGGTGGTAGCGGAAGCAGTGGAATCGGCCGAACTTGAGCCGCAGCCAGCGACCGAGCCGATGAGCAGCAGGCAGGCGATCGCGACGGCGCTGCGGCGATGGAGTCCTGGGAGGGCCATCGACACCTATATACACCCATTCGAGCTGTGCGAGACTTCGGTTCCCCAGTCCCTACTCGCTAAGGAGTGAGATGCCCAGCACGACAGCAGTACTCGACGAAGCTCGCGATCTCATTCAAAAGCGCCTTGCCGACCTCGAGGAGGAGCGCCGCCGCCTCAAGCGTGCTCTGGTCGAGCTTGGCGGCAATGCCACCCGCCGCTCTCCTGGGCGGCCGCGCGCCAGCAAACCCAAATCGAGCGCCTCGACCGCAAAGGCGGCGCCGCGCAAACGTCGTAAACGCCGCGGCGGCGGGCGTGCCGAGGAGGCCGTGAAGCTGATCACCAAACAGCCCGGCATCGGCGCCTCCGATATCGCCAAGGCGATGAAGATCAAGCCGAACTACCTCTACCGCGTCTTGGGAGACCTAGAGAAAGAGAAACGGGTCAAGAAGAAGGGGCGGCAGTACTACCCTGGCGGCTGAGCTTTGTGGGCGACGTCGGTGTCATCGCTGGTGGAGACGGCCGCTTGAACGGCACTTCAATTATGGCGCGATGCTTCGGAACTAGATCCGGCAGACGACGCGAGATCGCATGTCAGGATTGATTTCTTGTCCACATAGCCGACGACCCGGGCCAAGCTCACTCGTCGCCTGCATGGCGCCCACGTACAACCTGCCGTCCGCACAGGCAAAACCCACCTTGCCCGAAAGCACCTTCGAGCCGATCGCCGCGATGAATTCCATCCCAGCCGTTTTACCGCTGCCCGCGGAGCGCCGGTATGCGGCGGCGAACGGTGCGTTGTCACCCACCGCTGCGGCAAGGATCCTCGTCGATCTACCTGCGGGGATCGTATTGGCGAGGCTCTGGAATACGGCTCTCGGCGTTTCGGAGTCGACCCTCCCGGCGCCCGCTCGCCTGCCGTGGTAGATCGTGACTCGAAGCATCGACTTCGGCTGCGCGAGAACACCTAGCGCAGCCTGCCGCCGTCGAGCGCTCACGTCCGCCAAGAGTTGCTCGAAGCGGTTCGAGAGAGACCGGGGCAGACAGCTGCTGGTCTGCCGTGCCTGAGGTTGAGGTCGTTGGTCGTGCTGCGAGGCACCACAGGCCACCAGAGCCACGACCGTCGCCATCGCGACACAGCTTACGATTCCCCACCTCATAGACCCGCAATAAGTAGCACGGCGATACCCACCAGCAGCGATCGGGCGTCCCCCCAGTCGGCGCCCAGGCGCCGACTGGCGTGTAGCGTCAGCGGCGAGAGTCCGCGTCCGCGGAGCGAAAGCGAACCTGGGAGACAGCACTTCGTCCGGCGTGGGTCGAGCTCGGCGGCGAAAAACGCAGACGCCGACTTCAAGATGTCGTTGGCCCGGCGCAGCTCGCGCACCTCACCGCGTAGGGCCTTCAGCTCCTCGCGCTCCTCGGTGTTCAGCAAGTCCTTGCGGACCCCGGCGTCGGCTTCGGCTTTGCGCACCCACTTACGCAGGCTCTCGTGGTGGATGCCGAGGTCGCGCGCTACGTGGGCGATGGGGCGGCCGGAGTCGGCGACCATCCGGGCCCCGCGATCGAGCAGCTCATCGGGGTATTTCTTCTGTCGTGGCATGGCTTGGGAGTTCCCTTCTTCCAGGTAGGAATCCTGGTTTCTTGGTCTCCGTCAA